>Ga0209794_1000013_pt1 | contig 559640 bp, 566 predicted proteins | sample EBPBio232013_DNA_FD_185869 | JGI IMG/M metagenome (GOLD analysis project Ga0209794, IMG submission 185869) | Wastewater treatment Type I Accumulibacter community from EBPR Bioreactor in Madison, WI, USA - Reactor 1_5/23/2013_ DNA (SPAdes)... | ecosystem: Engineered > Bioreactor > EBPR >...
AGCTCGAACTTCTGGCCGTAGTTTTCGCAGACAAAGCCCCGCGCCGGGCCTTCCAGCACCTCGACCCGGTAGACAAGACCGCGCGGCAGGATGGCGATCTCCTTCGGCTCAAGGTCGATGATCCCAAGTTCTGTGCAGAAGCGCAGCCTGCCCTCTTGCGGCACCACCAGAAGCTCTGAATCGGCCGAGTAGAAATAGGCGTCCGTCATGCTTTCGGTGACAAGGTAGATATGGCTCGCCATGCCGACTTGCGTGTTCACGTCGCCCGCCGTGGTCATCGTCCGCATACCGGTCAGCCAGGTCAGCTTCTCGCCCGCATGGGGCACCGGGTCCCAGCGATACTGGCCAAGGCTGATGACATCCTCGACCACATGCGGCGCGGTCTTCCAGTAGGGCAGCGCGATCTTGGCATAGCGCCCCGAATGCTTCACCGAGGGCCGGATGCGGTAGCACCAGGTCCGCTCGTTCTGATGCGAGGGCGCGGTGAAGGCGGTGCCGGAAAGCTGTTCGCCGTAAAGCCCGTAGCTGCATTTCTGGGGGCTGTTCTGGCCTTCGGGCAGCGCGCCCGGCAGTGCCTCGGTCTCGAAGTCATTGCCGAAGCCGGGCATGTAGCCTTCATGCGGGCCGGTGACCGAGGGGGCGCGGATCATGCCTTGGGGCAGGCTCTGGTCGTTCATGGCTGTCTCCTCGCGGGGCGTAATGGGTCATCTGGGGTGCACCAAATATTTATTGCACATGCAACAAAGTCAAGGCCTAGCGGGATGAGGCCTCGCCGACGCCGCAGGGCAGATTGATTTCGCCCGTCAAGTGTGGTCGGCTGGCGCCGGCCTCCCCTCCCCATCGAAATTGACCGCGCATGACCGACGCCAACGCCTTCGACCTCAACACCTTTCTGCCTTATCGCCTGAACGCGGTGGCGGGTCGTATCAGCCGGGCCTTTGCCGAGCGATACCGCGAGGAATTCGGCATCTCGATCCCGGAATGGCGGGTGCTGGTGCATCTGCATCAGGGCGGCGATGTCTCGGTCCGCGATATCGAGGCGCGGGTCGACATGGAGAAATCCAAGGTCAGCCGCGCGGCCTCGAGGCTGGAGGCGGCGGGCTATATCACCAAGGCGGTGAATGACAGCGACCGGCGGCTGCTGCTGCTCAGGCTCACGCCCCAGGGCGAGGCGCTGGTAGCGCGGCTGCTGCCGGTGGCGATTGCCTATCAGGAAGAGATGAAGGCGAAGCTCGGTCCGCTGGTCGAGGGGTTGGAGGCCGGGATCGCCGTGCTTCTGGACGACGGGAAATGATCCGCGCGCTGGCGCTGATCCTGTCCTGCCAATTGGCGGGCGAGGTCGGCGCCCGCTTCCTGTCGCTGCCCGTGCCGGGGCCGGTGCTGGGCATGGCCCTGCTCTGGGCGCTGATGGTCCTGCTGCCGCGGGTGGCCGAGGCCGTCACGCCGGTGGGCGAGGGGATCCTGCGCCACCTGTCGCTCTTGTTCGTCCCGGCGGGGGTGGGCGTCGTCGGCCACCTCGACCGGCTGGGGCCGCAAGCACTGGCGCTGGCGGCGGCGATCCTGATCTCGACGGCGCTCGCCATCGCGGCCGGGGCGCTGGCCTTCACGCTGGTGGCGCGGCTGATGGGGTCGCGGGATGCGTGACGTGGCCGATATCTGGTCCTACCTGGCGCAGGGGCCGCTGCTGTGGCTGACGCTGACGCTGCTGGCCTATGCCCTGGCCGATCTGGTGGCCGAGGCGCTGGGCCGCCCGCCGCTGGCCAATACCGTGCTGATCTCGGTCGTGCTGCTGGGGCTCATGCTGTGGGCCACCGGGACGCCCTATGCGACCTATTTCGAGGGTGCGCAATTCGTGCATTTCCTGCTGGGCCCGGCCACCGTCTCGCTGGCGGTGCCGCTTTGTCGGCAGGGCGCTCGGCTGCGGCGGGCCGTGCTGCCCGTACTGGCCGGCGTGGTGACGGGATCGGTCGTGGCCATGGTCTCGGCCCTGGCGATCGGCCGGGCGCTGAGGCTGGATTTGGCGACGCTGGCCTCGCTCGCGCCCAAGAGCACCACGGCCCCGGTTGCCATCGGCATCGCCGAGGGGCTGGGCGGCTCGCCCACGCTGGCGGCGGTGCTGGTCATCCTGACCGGAATCACCGGCGCGCTGATCGCCACGCCGCTGCTGAACCGGCTGGGGATCCGGGACTGGCGCGCGCGGGGGCTGGCGGTGGGGACGGCGGCGCATGGCATCGGCACGGCGCGGGCCTTTCAGGTGCATCCGACGGCGGGGGCTTTTGCCGGGATCGGCATGGGCCTGAACGCGATCCTGACGGCGCTGCTGGCGCCGGTGGTGCTGCGTCTCTTCCTGTGAGCCGCGCGCGGGCCGAGGCCCCGGGGGCGCTGCCCCCGGACCCCCGGGATATTTGCGGCGCAAAGAAGGGAGGGGCGCGGGCTTCGGCCATGCCATCGCGCTCGGGGGTGGCTTCGCGCCTCGGCTGGTAGTGTCGCGTTAACCCTAATGGCCCGTAACCGCGGCTTCCTTGCTTTGCCGCTATCCCGAGGGGCGAGTTGCGAAGGGACCGTCTTCCGGTGGAGCACGGTTCGCGCCGAAGCGCCCCCTTTCTTCGCCGCCCGCGCTGTGGCAGAGGTCAGCGAAACGGAGGCGCCGATGGCCGATTATCCTGCCCTTGCCCAGAATATCCGCGCCCTCACCGAGGGCGAGACCGATCTCGTGGCCCTGATGGCGACGCTCGCCTGCGAGGTGCATCACGCCGACGACCGCTTCGACTGGACCGGGTTCTATCGCGTCGTGGCGCCGGGTCTGTTGAAGATCGGGCCTTATCAGGGCGAGCATGGCTGTCTGGTGATCCCCTTCGAGCGCGGGGTTTGCGGCGCGGCGGCGCGCACGCGGGCGGTGCAATTGGTGCCGGATGTCGAGGCTTTTCCCGGGCATATCGCCTGTTCGTCCTCGACCCGCTCCGAGCTGGTGCTGCCGGTCTTTGACGGGCGGGGCGATCTGATCGGCGTCTTCGATATCGACAGCGACGCGCCAGATGCCTTCACCGACCAGGATGCGCGCGCGCTGGCGGCGATCCTCAAGGAAACATTTGCCGGAGTCTGACATGGTGCATCTGTGGGTCCGGGCCGAGCAGCGGCCGAACGAGGAGCGGGTCGGTCTGACGCCCGAAGGCGCGGCGGCGCTGATCGCCAAGGGCTTCCGCGTCACCGTCGAGGAAAGCCCGGTCCGCGCCTTGCCGCTGGCGCCCTATCGGGCGGCGGGCTGCGAGAGCGCACCCTATGCCAGCTGGCCCGAGGCACCCTCTGACGCCATCGTCTTCGGCCTGAAGGAGCTGCCCGAGGATGGCACGCCGCTGCGGCACCGGCATATCCTCTTCGGTCATGCCTACAAGGGCCAGCCCGCCGGGCCCGCGCTGCTGAAACGGTTCCGGGACGGGGGCGGCACGCTGTATGACCTCGAATCGCTGGTGGACGAGCGGGGGCGCCGGGTCGCGGCTTTCGGCTATTGGGCCGGATTCGCGGGGGCGGGCGTCAGCGTCAAGGCCTGGGCGGCGCAGCAGGCGGGCGGGATCTGTCCGCCGGTCCAGCGTTATGCCGACAAGGAGGCGATGATTGCCGATCTGGCCGCCGATCTTGCCGGGCGCAGGCCCGATGCGCTGATCATCGGCGCGCTGGGCCGTGTCGGCACCGGGGCGGCCGATCTGCTGGAGGCGCTGGGCCTTGCCGTCACCCGCTGGGACATGGCCGAAACCGCCAGCGGCGGACCCTTCCCCGAGGTTCTGGCGCATGACCTCTTCTTCAACTGCATCCTCGCCCGGCCGGGCTGCCCGGTCTTCGTGCCCGCCGATGCCGGGACACGCCCGCGCCGGCTGACGGTGATCGGCGATATCGCCTGCGACCCGGGCAGCGCCTATAACCCGGTGCCGGTCTATGATCGGGCGACGGACTGGGCCGAACCGGTGCTGCGTGTGGCGGAGAACCCGCCCCTCGACGTCATGGCCATCGACAACCTGCCCTCGCTGCTGCCCGTCGAATCGTCGCAGGATTTCGCGGCGCAGCTCCTGCCGCATCTCATGACGCTGGATTCGCCGGAGCAAGGCGTCTGGGGTCGGGCGCGGGCCGAGTTCGAACGCTTCGCAGGTTAAAAAACAACCCCCGGGGTCTTTTCAAGGGTCGGGATCGCAGGCATAGAGGACGGCTCGACCATTTTGTCGGGCGTTTGTTCTCGGAATTCACCCATGTCTGCCGCCGCTCAAACCGGCTTCCTCGCGAATGCCCGTTCCGTCCTTGTCCTGGGCCTGCCGCTGGTCGGCAGCCATGTCGCGCAATTCCTGCTGCATGTGACCGATACGGTCATGCTGGGCTGGTATACCGTCACCGATCTGGCGGCGGGGGCGCTGGGGGCGACGGTGTTCTTCGTCGTCTTCACGCTGGGCATGGGCTTTGCCCAGGCGGTGATGCCGATGGTGGCGACCGCCGCCGCCGCGGGCGACGATACCGAGGTGCGGCGCGTCACCCGCATGGGGATCTGGCTGTCGCTGGCCTTTGCCGCCTTGGCGCTGCCGGTCTTCCTGTTCTCGGGCTCGCTGCTGGCGGTGCTGGGGCAGGAGCCGGATGTGGCGCTGGTGGGCGGCGGGTATCTCTCTATCGTCGGTTTCGGCCTGGCGCCGGCGCTGGTCGCCATGGTGATGAAGAGCTACCTCGCCGCGCTGGGGCGGACGCAGGTGGTGCTTTGGGCCACGATTGCCGGGGTTTTCGTCAATATCGGCGTCAACTGGCTGCTGATCTTCGGCAATCTGGGCTTTCCCGAGATGGGGGCCCGGGGTGCGGCCGTGGCCTCGGTCCTGGTGCAGATCGTCACGCTGGCGGTGCTGATGGTCTATGCGATCAGCCTGCCCTCGCTGCGGCATTACCAGCTGCTGGTCCGCTTCTGGCGTCCCGATTGGGTGGCGCTGCGGCGGGTCAATGCGCTGGGCCTGCCCATCGGCCTGGCGCTGCTGGCCGAGACGGGGCTTTTCGCGGCCTCGGCGGTGATGATGGGCTGGCTGGGCAAGAACACGCTGGCCGCGCATTCCATCGCGCTGGAGATCACAGCGCTGTTCTTCATGGTCCATCTGGGCCTGTCGAACGCGGCGACGGTGATGGTCGGGCGGGCGCGGGGTTTTGGCGACGTGGCGGCGCTGAGGGCCGGGGCGCGGGCGGCCGTGGTGCTGTCCCTCGGCTTCGCGCTGGCCACCATCGTCGTCTACTGGATCTTTGCCGAGCAGATGGTGGGTCTGTTCCTCAAGCCCGACGATCCCGAGCGTCCGGCGATCATCCCGCTGGGCGTGACGCTGCTGATGGTGGCGGCGCTCTTTCAGTTCGCGGATTCGGGGCAGGTCATGGCCATGGGTCTGTTGCGCGGGATTCAGGACACCAAGCAGCCGATGATCATCGCCGCCGTTTCGTACTGGCTGGTGGGCCTGCCCTGCGGCTACGGCCTGGGCTTCCTGGCCGGCTGGGAAGGGGTCGGCATCTGGCTGGGGCTGGTGCTGGGGCTGACCACCGCGGCGCTGGCGCTGCATGCGCGGTTCTGGCGCGCGGTCTGAGACCGCAGCCAGAGGATCTGCGCCAGCAATTCGCGCGGGCTCTGACAGCGCAGGATGTCGCGGATCATCGCGGCATCGCCCCAAAGTCCGCGCCAGAGGCCCTGCTTGGCCGCCTTCCAAGGGCTGGCGACGCCGGGCCAGGCGACGATCCGCACGCGAAGGGCCTGCGCTTTCATCGCCCGGTTCAGAAAGACCTCGAAGCCGAAGCGCGGCAGCCCGGGCAGGTCCGGTGCCAGCGCCTGCAGCAGCGCGACCGGCAGCACCCGTTCGCCGCTGATGTAATCGACGCCGAGCGCCCGCCACAGCCCCGGCGCATTGCCCCTGAGCGAGATGGTGGCCTCGGCCGTCCCCTCCAGCACCGGGGTGGCGAGGCGCGTCACATCCTCGGGCGTCAGGCCCACCAGATCCGCGTCCAGCAGCAGCGCATGCTCGCTCGAGAGCGCGGCGATCCCGGCGGCCAGCGCGGCGGTCTTGCCGCCATTGGCGGGCATCGCCAGCACCTCGGCCCCAAGGCTGCGCGCCACCTCGGCCGTGCCGTCGGTCGAGCCGTCGTCGATGACCAGCAGCCGGTCGATCAGCGGATGGTCCTGCACGGCGGCCAGCACGCCCGGCAACCGCGCGGCTTCGTTCCAGGCGGGGATCAGGCAGGTCAGGCGGGTCATGCCTCGCTCCGGTGGGCGCGGTGCAACCAGACCAGCAGCAGGATCACCGCCAGCGCCACCACGGCGACAATGACGCGGTCCATCCAGACCTCGGCATGTTGCCAGCGGTCGCCCAGCCACCAGCCCAGGGCGACCAGAGCGCTGCTCTTGATGATCGTGGCGCCCAGATTGACCAGCAGAAAGCGCAGGAAAGGGTAGCGCGTCGCGCCCGCCGCCATCAGCACGGCGAAACCGGCGCCATGGGTCAGCTTGGCGATGACCAGAAGGCGCGCGCCGTGGTCCTGCATTTCCCGCTTCAGGCGGTCCTGCAGACGGGTGTTGCGGGTCATCCGCGCGCGCAGCCGCGGGGGCAGCAGCCGCCCGCCACGCCGCCCGACACCATAGAGGATCGCGTCGCCCAAGAGGTCGGCGGCGATCACCACGACCAGCAGTGCGGGCAGATGGACCAGCCCATGCCCCGCCAGATACCCGCCCAGGATCGAGATGATCGGCCCCTCGAGCAGCGCCAGGGGGGCGAGGATGGCCAGCCCGTATTGGTGGACCAGAGCCAGAAGTTCGGCGTTATCCATTATTCCGCAACAGACATCTGCCCTTTTCTGTCCGGCTCGGGCTTGGTCATCGTCGTGCCGCGCCATTCGAAGCCGCGCCGGGCGAAGGTGGCGAGCCAGAGCGCGGGCAGCATCAGATCTCGCAGCGGCAGCACGGCGAGGTCGCGCCAGCCGCCGGGCCAGCCGGCGCGGCGGATCAGATAGGCCTCGGCCAGATACCAGACCGCGAGATAGGCCAGCGCGAACAGCGGCCCGGCCGCCAGCATCGCCAGCAGGAAGGGGACGAACGCGCCGTTGAGAAATTCCAGCGCGAAGAGCCCGGGAAAGGCGTCGCGGCGCACCCGGCTCCAGCGCAATTGCCGGTCCCAGACCTGCCGCAGACTGCGTTTGCCAATAGGCTGGGCAAAAGGCAGGGGGGCCAGCGTCACCTCCAGCCCCAGCGACCGGATCATGCGGGTGGCGGTCGCATCCTCGGCCATATAGGCGCCGAGCGCGGTGAAGCCTCCCGCCCGGTCGACCAGCGCCCGGTTGAAGAACATGGTCTTGCCCTGCGCATAGCCGTTGCCCAGGCTGTCCGAGGCATATTGCAGCCGCGCCTGGTTCGAGTTCAGCACCGCGCATTCCAGATGCCCGCCCCAGCCCTCGGGGCGGATGCCGAGCGGCGGCGAGGAGACAAGGCCGCTGCCCGCCCCCCAGGAGCCGACCACGGTGGTCAGATAGTCAGGCGGCAGCAGCAGATTGGCGTCGGTGGTGCAGATCCAGTCCGAGGCGGCGGCATTCCAGCCCTTCCACAGGTTGTTCAGCTTGGGATTGCCGGTCACCGCGTCGAAACCGATCATCAGGCGCGCGGGAATCTGCGGGTAGCGGGCCATCAGGCGGCGCAGCAGGGGGATGGCGGGGTCATCCGCGGCCTGCGCGCAGAAGATCACCTCGTAATCGGGGTAATCCTGGGTGAAAGAGCTTTCCAGCGTCTCGGCGTCGAAGGGATCCAGCCCGCAGACCGGCCTGAGCAGTGTCACGTGCGGCTGACCGATGCCGCCGGGCAGGCGGCGGGCACTGTTCAGGCGGTGCAGGTAGAAGGCGACGCTCGCCAGATGCACCCCCAGCAGGGTTGCGGCGCCGATGGCAAGCAGCAGGGACATCACGCCTCCAGGAGGTCGGGGGTCGCGGTCTGCGGGGCACGCGCGGGTTCGGGCGCGCTGACCAGCCGAAGGCGGCCGTCGAAAGTCTCCACCAACCCACTTAGGCTATCCACCCAATCGCCGCAATTGGCATATACCAGCCCGTGATCGCTATGCAGGCCGGCGATATGGAAATGGCCGCAAATCACCCCGTCCACGCCTTGCGCCCGGGCCAGATCCACCAGCCGCCGCTCATGGGTGCGGCCCATGTGCATCAGCGTGTTCAGCCAGGCCAGCAGCGCCTCGATCGAGCTGCGTGCCTCGGTCCCGCGCGTCGAGCGCGAGAGGCGTTGCAGCCGCCGGTCCACCAGCCTGAGCGCATGGTCGATACGGCTGCCGAGGCGGGTGAAGACATGGGCGCGGAAGAGCCGCGCGTCGATCTGGTCGCCGTGGATCACCAGATAGCGGCGCCCGTCGGCGGCCTCGTGCAGATGGGTATCGACGGCCTCGGCCCGCGGGCGCTTGGCCTCGGGCGCGCGCTCGGGGAAAGGGTCGTGGTTTCCGCGCAGATAGATCAGCCGCGCGCCCTGCGCCTGCCGGGCGTTCAGGTGGTCGATCACTGCCTGATCGGCGCCGGTCCAATGCGGCAGCAGCGGTTGCCAGAGGTCCAGCACATCGCCGGCCAGCACATAGGTTTGGGCCGGATGGGCGTGCAGGAAGTCGAGGATCCGTTCGGGCTGGGCCCCCAGCGCGCCCAGATGCAGATCGGAGAGGAAAAGCGTCCGGCAGGGCTGCGGCAGGGCAAACGGGGCTGAGCGGTCGGGCATTCTGAACCTGCGGTCGCTACGGTCGCGCGCAGATTGTCCCCTGGGGGAAACGGCCGCGTGACGGAATCATGACGCTTCTGCAACGCAGCGTAAACCAGAGAGCGCGCCCGCCCAGCGAAAAAAGGGACCTCTGGCACACGATATCTTGAGCCACCCCGGCCGGGGGCTGCCGTGTGATTCGCGTGCCGGGCGCCGGATCTGGCTTGTCCGGGCGCGCGGGCGCCGTCTGATTTTCTGGCGAGGGAGAGGCGCAGGGGCCGAAAACAAGGGCCGAGACAGCGCGATGCGGCGGGTCCGGCAGGCGCCGAGCGCTGCCCCGAAACGACCGAAGGCCCGGGCGTTGCCGCCCGAGCCTTCGGAAGAAAGTGGTGAGCCGGACAGGGATCGAACCTGTGGCCAACTGATTAAAAGTCAGTTGCTCTACCGCTGAGCTACCGGCCCACGATGCGAGGCTAACTAGAAAGAACTGTCGCCGGGGTCAAGGCGAAAGATGCCTTTTTTTCAGATGGACTTGCAGGGCCCTTCGTCGCGACGCCGCGTCCCTCAGCCGGTGGTCAGCATATAGCCCTCGCCACGCACCGTTTGCAGGTAGCGCGGGCGGCGCGGGTCGACCTCGAGCTTGCGCCTGAGGCGGGTGATCTGCACGTCGATGGCGCGCTCCTGCGCCACCTCGGCGCCGAGGCCCCGCTCGCGGCCCAGCTGATCGACCAGCGCCTCGCGGCTGACCACCTGCCCGTGCCGCGCCGCCAGCACTTTCATCAACGCCGATTCGGTCTGTGTCAGGCGCACGGGGTCGGAGCCGTCGCGCAGATCGCCGGTCTCGATCTCGTAGCGCAGGCGGCCCAGCATCAGGACCGGCTGCTGGGTCTGGTCCGCCTCGGGGCGGGGGGTGCGGCGCAGGATGGCGTTGATCCGCAGGACCAGTTCGCGCGGCTCGAAGGGTTTGGACAGGTAATCGTCGGCCCCGGCCTCGAAACCGGTGATGCGGTCCTTCGCCTCGCCCCTTGCGGTCAGCAGGATCACCGGCGTCGCCAATTCGCCCCTGAGCCAGCGGGTCAGCGCCACACCATCCTCGCCGGGCATCATCACGTCCAGGACCATCAGGTCAAAGGCCAGCCCGGACAGAAGCCGCCGCGCCTGGGCCGCATCGCGCGCGGCGGTCACCATGAAACCCTGCTTGATCAGATACCGCTTCAGCAGGTCGCGGATCCGCTCGTCATCGTCGACGATCAACAGATGCGCCGCCTGGTCACTCATGCTTTGCCGTCCTTCAGCGCCAGATACTGGGCGCGGATCCCCTCGTCCATCATCGCTTCCAGCACCTGCCGGAACCCCGCCACCGCCTGCGGCCCCGCCGCGCGATAGGCCGCGCGCATCCGCGCCCGCTGCGCCTCGGACAGCTGGCGTTCCAGCTCGGCGCCCGCAGGCGTGAGGTAGAGGTGCCTCTCGCGCCGATCCTCGCGCCCGACGCGCGATTCGACCAGCCCGTCCTCGATCAGCGTGCGCAGCACGCGGTTGAGGGATTGCTTGGTCACGCCCAGCACCGCCAGCAGGTTGTTGACCGTGGTCCCGCGCGAGCGGTTGATGAAATGCAACGCCCGGTGATGGGCGCGGCCATAGGCGAGTTCGTCGAGGATACGGTCGGGATCGGCCGTGAAGCCACGATAGGCGAAGAACATCGCCTCGATCCCCTTGCGCAGCTGTTCGTCGGTCAGGAACAGCAGATTCTCGCCGCCCGTGGTCCCGTCAGCCATCCGTGCCTCCCGTTCCGGTCCGCCCCTGTTTATGTCAGCCTTGTTGACTTTCCAAGAATCAATTGTTAGCAACCCGGCGGGTTGACGCAAGATTATGTCCAGTTCGAACGTAATAGGCGCAACAATCGGAAAATTCTGTGCCTGAGGAGGCGACGATGGCCGGCGCGTATGACGACAGAGACGGATACATCTGGATGGACGGGGCGCTGGTGCCCTGGCGCGACGCCAAGGTCCACATCCTGACCCATGCCATGCACTACGCCTCGTCGGTTTTCGAGGGCGAGCGCTGCTACAACGGCAAGATCTTCAAGAGCCGCGAGCATTCGGCCCGGCTGATCGAATCCGGGCGCCTCCTGGACATGACGATCCCCTATACCGTCGACCAGATCGAGGAAGCCAAATATGCGATGCTGAAGGCCAATGGCTGGACCGACGCCTATGTGCGCGCCGTCGCCTGGCGCGGGGCGGGGCTGGACATGGGCGTCTCGGCGGCGCGCAACCCGGTGATGCTGGCGGTCGCCGGCTGGGAATGGGGCGCCTATTACGGCGACGCCAAATGGCAGGGCGCCAAGCTCGACATCGCCAAGTGGAAGCGCCCCTCGCCCGAGACGATCCCGACCGCGGCCAAGGCGGCGGGCCTCTACATGATCTGCACCATGTCCAAGCACGCGGCCGAGGCCAAGGGCTGCTCGGACGCCTTGTTCATGGATTACCGCGGCTATGTGGCCGAGGCGACCGGGGCCAATGTGTTCTTCGTCAAGGACGGCGTGGTGCATACGCCGCTGGCCGACGCCTTCCTCAACGGGATCACCCGGCAGACGGTGATCGGCATGCTCAAGGACATGGGGCTGGAGGTGCAGGAGCGCCACATTATGCCCGAGGAGCTGTCGTCCTTCTCGGAATGCTGGCTGACCGGCACCGCGGCGGAAGTGACCCCCGTGGGCCAGATCGGCGAGTTCCATTTCCAGGTGGGGGAGCTGACGCGGAAGGTCTCGGATACCTACGAGAAGCTGGTCCGCGCCTGACGGAGGTGGCGGGGGGCCAGCCCCCCGCGCCCCCCGCCAAAGGGGGTTTCCCACCCCCTTTGGATACCCCCCGAGGATATTTCCAGAACAAAGATGGGGCGGTGGGCTTTGCCTACCGCCGCATCCTTTGCAGGAGCGCGAGAGAGACGTAGCCGTCGGGCGGCAGGCCGTTCTGGGCCTGCCAGTCGCGCACCGCGCTGAGCGTGCCCTGGCCGACACGGCCGTCGATGGTGCCGTCGTAATGCCCGGCGCGGGCGAGGATGCGCTGAAGCTCCTCGCGCTCGGTCCGGCTGAGCGGGCGGTCGTCGCGCGGCCAGCTGCCGACGAAGCCGCCGCCACCGCGCAGCCGGTCGGCCAGATGGCCGATGGCGATCGCATAGGCGTCGGCGTTGTTGTAGCGCTTGATGGTGCGGAAGTTCTGGAAGGCGAGGATCGCGGGCCCGCGCGAGCCGGCCGGGAACAGCAGCGTCGCCTCGCCCGAGCGGGGCAGCGTGGCGCCGCGCTGCGGTTCCAGCCCCAGCCGGCGCCATTCGGCCACGTCGCGGCTGGTATTGGCCAGTCGCGGGTTGAAATTGCCGGGGATCACCACCTCGACCCCCCAGGGCTGGCCGCGCTGCCAGCCGTGGCTGGCGAGATAGGCCGCGGTCGAGGCCAGTGAATCGGTCGGATCGTCGGACCAGATGTCGCGCCGCCCGTCGCCGCGGAAATCGACGGCATAGGCGAGGTAGCTGGTCGGAATGAACTGCGTATGGCCCATGGCCCCGGCCCAGGAGCCGACCATGTGACTGGGGTCCACGTCGCCCGACTGGATGATGCGCAAGGCGCCGATCAACTGTTCCTCGTAGAAATCAGCCCGGCGCGAGGACATGGCGAGCGTGGCCAGCGCGGGAATGATCGGGGTGCGGCCCCTGAGCGTGCCGAAAGAGCTTTCCAGCCCCCAGACCGCGACCACCACCTCACGGTCGACGTTATAGCGCGCCTCGATCTCGTCCAGCAGGCGCCGATGCTCGCGCAGGGCCCGCTGGCCGTTGGCGATGCGGGTCTGCGAGACGGCGCTGTCGAGATATTCCCAGATCGAACGGCTGAATTCGGGCTGATGCGCCTCGCGCTGGAGGATCTCGCTGTTCGGGCGGATGCCGTCGAGCGAGGCGGCGAGCACGCGTTCGGCAATCCCGGCCTGACGCGCGCGGGTGCGGAATCCGGCCAGCCAGCGGTCGAAGTCGGCATTCCCCGAGGCGGTGACGGCCGGCGCGCTGGCCCTTGTGGCGCGGGCGAGCGCGAGGGGCCGGGCCTGGGGCAGGCGGCTGCTGGCGGGGGCGAGCCCGGCCAGCGTGGCGCTGCGGGCCAGACTGCGCGTCGTCTCGCGCTCCTCGCCCTCGATCGGGGTGGCGGCGCGGGTGGGCGGCGTCAGCGCGACCGTACCGCCCGCGATGGGGCGACCTTGCGGGCGGGGCGAGCGATCGACATTGGCGCCCGCGTCGACCGGGAGAAGGCATGCGGCGCACAGCCAGAGGAAACCGGCGCGAAGATCCATGGAAAGCCTGCTCTGTCCTTGTTTTGACAGAAGTCTAGCGCAATCGCCTCAAACGGGAAAGAACGGCGTGTTCAGGTGAGCGGAACCACGCAATCGCAGATCCGCATCGTCACCCGGGTGCCAATGGCATGCTGCTGGCCGGGGCCGGAAATGACGATCAGGCAATCGTCGCCTTCCTGGACCCAATAGATCTGGTCGTGCCCCCGGAATTCGCGCCCGGTGATGATCGCCGCGCCGTTGGGATCGGCGTCCAGCATGATCTGTTCCGGCCGCACCGCCAGCGTCACCGCGCCATTCGCCGCACGGCTCATCGGCAGGTTGCCGAAGGCGGTCTGCACGTTCATGCCGTTCGCCGTGCCGGTCAGGATGTTCGACCGGCCGATGAAATTGGCGACGAATTCGCTGACCGGGTTGCGATAGATCTCGTCGGGCGTGCCCATCTGCACCACGCGGCCCGCGTCCATCACCGCGATCCGGTCGGCCAGCGCCAGCGCTTCCTCCTGATCGTGGGTCACGAGGATCCCGGCCGAGCCGGTTTCCTTCAGCAATTTGCGGACTTCCTGCCGCGTCTCGACCCGCATCTTGGCGTCGAGGTTGGAAAAGGGCTCGTCCAGCAGGATCAGTTTCGGCGCCACGGCCAGGGCGCGCGCCAGGGCCACCCGCTGCTGTTGTCCGCCCGACAGCTGATGCGGCCGCCGCTTGCCCAGATCGGCCAGGCCGACCAGGCGCAGCATCTCCTGCGCGCGGGCATTGGCCTCGGCCCGGGGCAGTTTGCGCAGGCCGAATTTCACATTGTCCAGCACCGACAGATGCGGGAACAGCGCGTAATCCTGAAACACGAAGCCAATGCCCCGGCTTTCGGGCGGCAGATGCGTGATGTCGCGGCCTTCGAAGGTGACCGAGCCCTCGTCCGGGTCCTCGAAACCGCCGATCATCCTGAGCGTGGTGGTCTTGCCGCAGCCCGAGGGGCCAAGGAGCGCCAGCAATTCCCCCTCGCCCAGCGCCAGCGACACGCGCTCGACCGCGGCCGTCCCGGCATGGGAGAAGGTCTTGCGCAGGCGGTCGACGTCCAGCAGCGGTTTGGCCGGGCGCTGACGGAAGCCCAGGGGCGAGGCATCGGCCGGCATGCGGAAGGTCAGGGTCTTGGGTAGTTCGGTCATTTCGGCAATCCCAACCGTTGCGCTTGGCTATTCCCGGGCCGCGGGAATGTCAATTTTCTTTGGCCATCGGCAGGCCGCCGCTCACGACGTCGCGTAATTTGACCGTTTGGTCAAAAGGGAATTGTGTGCTACCCCGGGCATGCCATAGTGTCGCTTCTCCCCGAGCCCGGATTCCCCCATGACGCACGACCGCAACCCCGGAATGCCGCTGACGAAAGACTGGTTCGACCGCGTTCAGGTCAACCGCCCCGCGGCCGAGCGTCGGGCGGCCAGCCTGCTGGCGCGGCGCAGCGTGAAAAAGGAACATCAGGCGGCCTGGCTGGTCAATGCCATCCGCTGCATGGACCTGACGACGCTGGCGGGCGACGACACCGAGGATCGCGTGGCCCGGCTCTGTGCCAAGGCACGCCGCCCGCTGGCCGATTCCATTGCCGAGGGGCTGGGCCTGACCGAAATGCCGAAGACTGGCGCAGTCTGCGTCTATCCGACGATGGTCTCGGCGGCCAAGCGCGCGCTGTCGAACAGCGGGATCCCGGTGGCCTCGGTCGCGACGGGCTTTCCGGCGGGTCTGATGCCTCTGGACCTGCGTCTGGCCGAGATCCGCTATGCCGTGGATCAGGGCGCCGACGAGATCGACATCGTTATCACCCGCGCCCATGTCTTTCAGGGCGAGTGGAATGCGCTTTACGACGAGGTTGCGGCGATGCGCGAGGCCTCGGGCGCGGCGCATATGAAGGCGATTCTGGCGACCGGCGATCTGGTCACGCTGTCGAATGTCTATGCCGCCTCGATGGTGGCTATGCAGGCAGGGGCCGATTTCATCAAGACCTCGACCGGGAAAGAGGGTGTGAACGCCACGATCCCGGTCAGCCTGACCATGGTGCGGGCCCTGCGCGATTATGGCGAGCGGACGGGCGTGAAGATCGGTTTCAAGCCCGCCGGGGGCATGAAGACCGGCAAGGACGCGCTCAGCTGGCAGATCCTGATGAAGGAGGAGCTGGGCCGCGACTGGCTGGAGCCGGACCTCTTCCGCTTCGGCGCCTCCTCCATGCTGGCCGATATCGAGCGGCAGCTCGAACACTATGTCACCGGGCGCTATGCCGCCTCGCACCGCCACGCCATCGCCTGAGGTCGCCATGCCCACAGTCACGGAAGCCCTCGCCATGATGGACTACGGTCCCGCCCCCGAATCCGCCGCCGTCGCGATGGACTGGCTGAAAGGCCGCGCCTTCGGACATTTCATCAACGGCGCCTTCACCAAACCGGGCGAGACCTTCGCCGTCACCAACCCCGCGACCGGGGCGGAACTGGCGCAGGTCGCGCAGGGGTCGGAGGCCGATGTGGCCGAGGCGGTGAAGGCCGCGCGTTCGGCCGCCAAGGGCTGGGCAAAACTCTCGGGCGGGCAGCGGGCGCGGTACCTCTACGCGCTTGCCCGGCTGATGCAAAAGCGTGAGCGGCTGTTCGCGGTGCTGGAAAGCCTCGACAACGGCAAGCCGATCCGCGAATCGCGCGACATCGACGTGCCGCTGGCCGTGCGCCATTTCTATCACCACGCCGGCTGGGCCGAGCTTCTGGCCGAGGAATTTCCGGGGATGCGCCCGCATGGCGTCTGCGGGCAGATCATCCCGTGGAACTTCCCGCTGCTGATGCTGGCGTGGAAGATCGCGCCCGCCTTGGCCGCCGGGAACACGGTGGTGCTGAAACCCGCCGAGTTCACGCCGCTGACGGCTTTGCTTTTCGCGGAACTCTGCGTCGAGGCCGGGTTGCCCAAGGGTGTCGTCAACATCGTCACCGGCGACGGGCGGACGGGGGCGGCGCTGGTCGCCGCGGAGGTGGACAAGATCGCCTTCACCGGCTCGACCGAAGTGGGCCGCCTGATCCGCCAGCAGACCGCGGGCAGCGGCAAGGCGCTGACGCTGGAGCTGGGCGGGAAATCCCCCTTCATCGTTTTTGCCGAGGCCGATCTGGATGCGGCGGTCGAGGGCGTGGTGGACGCGATCTGGTTCAATCAGGGCGAGGTCTGCTGCGCGGGCTCGCGCATTCTGGTGCAGGAGCAGGTGGCAGAAACCTTCACCGCCCGGCTGAAAGCCCGCATGGCCAAGCTGCGCGTCGGCGATCCGCTGGACAAGTCCACCGATATCGGCGCCGTGGTTCATGGAACGCAGCTCGACCGGATCCGGGGGCTGGTCGATCAGGCCATCCAGCAGGGCGCGATCCTGCATCAGGCGCCGCTGCCGGAGGGGCCGGGCTCGTTCTGCCCGCCCATGCTGCTGACCGACCTGGGCGCCGCCAATATCGCCAATACCGAGGAAATCTTCGGCCCGGTCGTCACGTTGATGAGTTTCCGCACCCCGGGCGAGGCGGTGGAACTGGCCAACAACACCCGCTACGGGCTGGCCGCCAGCATCTGGTCCGAGAACCTGACGACCGCGCTGGACATCGCAAGCCAAGTCAAGGCCGGCGTTGTCTGGATCAACGGCACCAACATGTTCGACGCCAACGCCCCCTTCGGCGGCATGCGCGAATCGGGCTTCGGGCGTGAAGGCGCGCGCGAGGGGATGCTGGCCTATCTCACCTCGGACGAGGCGACTGGCAAGGAGCGCAAGGCGCCCGCCGCCGTCTCGGCCCTGCCGGGCGAGGCTTCGGGCGATGCCGTGGACCGCACGCGCAAGCTCTATATCGGCGGCGGGCAGAAGCGCCCGGACGGCGGCTATTCCTATGCCGTCGCCGGGGCGCAGGTCCCGCTGGGCGGGCGCAAGGACATCCGCAACGCGGTCGAGGCGGCGCATGGGGCCAAGGGCTGGTCCAAGGTCACCGGCCACAACCGCGCGCAGGTCCTCTATTTCCTGGCCGAGAACCTGCAGGCCCGCGCCAAGGATTTCGCGCCGAGGGACGAGGTGGCGCAGGCCGTGGAACGCGCCTTCTACTGGGCGGCCTGGGCCGACAAATATGACGGCAAGGTCCACTCGACCACCGGACCCAACATCACCCTGGCGATGAAGGAACCCTACGGTGTGATGGGCATTGTCTGCCCAGAGGAAGCGCCGCTTCTGGGCTTCGTCTCGACCGTGCTGCCCGCCATCGCCATGGGTAACCGGGTGATCGCCGTGGCGTCGCAGTCCAATCCGGTGCCGGCGCTGGACCTCTATCAGGTGCTGGATACCTCGGACGTGCCGGGGGGCGTGGTCAACATCGTCACCGGCCCGCGCGGGGAACTGGCCGAGACGCTGGCGAAACATGACGATGTGGCGGCGCTCTGGGTCTTTGCCGACCCCGATCTCTGCCGCAAGGCCGAGGCCTTTTCGGCCGGCAACCTGAAACCCGTCTGGGCCGAGTCGCGGATGCGCGACTGGACGGGACCGGCCGGGCAGTCGCGGGACTTCCTGCGGCGGTCCGTGCAGGTCAAGACGGTCTGGGTGCCCTACGGGGCGTAACACCCATTCACGAGCGGCAACGCCAGGGCGGGGTGCTTCCCCGCCCGATACCCGTTTTGAAGATCCCTTGTCGTCTGGCGGTTGGGCCGGGCGGCGGGGGCATTCCGGGTTGGGAAACTACGGAAGGCAAAGGGGTCGGGGTTCGCTCCCCGGCCCTTTTCGCTGTTTCAGGGCAGCGAGGCGGGCGTCCGTTCCGGCGCCAGTTCCTCGAAATCGAAATTGTCGAGCCGCCGGGCGCGGCGCGTGGCGCGGTCGGCCGAGGTGCGGATCTCGGCCACGTCCTTCGTCGCCTGCGCGAAATGGCGGTCCAGATTCTCGACCCGCCCGCCCAGCAGGTCCAGATCGCGGCAGAGCATCGCCAGTTCCCGCCGGATCGCCCCTGCCTGCTCCTTCATCCGCGCGTCCTTCAACACCGCGCGCATGGTGTTGAGCGTCGCCATGCAGGTGGTGGGCGAGACGATCCAGACCCTGAGCCCGAAGCCCTCGCGCACCAGATCGGGGAAATTGGCGTGGAGTTCGGCATAGACCGCTTCCGAGGGCAGGAACATCAGCGCGCCATCTGCCGTCTCGCCCTCGAGAATGTATTTCTCGGCAATCGCTCGCATGTGGTGGCGGATCGCGGCGCGCATCATGCGGCGGGCTTCCTGCTTTTCGCCCTCGGTTTCGGCCGCGCGCAGCGCTTCGTAGGGTTCCAGCGGGAATTTCGCGTCGATGGCGATGGGGCCGGGGGGCTTGGGCAGATGCACCAAGCAATCGGCGCGTTTCCCGTTCGAGAGCGTCGCCTGCATCGTGTAGCTGTCCGACGGCAGCGCCTGCGCCACGATGTCATGCAGCTGGATCTCGCCAAAGGCGCCGCGGGTCTGCTTGTTGGACAGGATGTCCTGCAGGGACAGCACGTCGCCCGACAGCTTCTCGATATTCGCCTGCGCCTTGTCGATGGCCTCCAGCCGCGCGTGCAGATCGCCGAGGGAGCGCGCGGTGCGGACGGCGCTGCCTTCCAGCGCCTCGCCCATCGTGTCCGCCACGTCCGCCAGCCGCTGCTCCATCAGCCCCAGCATCTGCGTCTGCGCCCGCGCCTGCGCGTCGGAGACATGGTGCAGCCCGCCCGCCAGATGCTGCTGGCCATCGCTGAGCGCCTGCACCCGTTGACCCAATTGCGCCATCTGCCCGGCCAAGGGCGCGGCGATGCGGGCGGATTTCAGGGCGGCATGGAGGATCAGCAGCAGCAGCACGGCGAGGATCCCGGCGGCGCCGGCGGCCAGCACCCAGGGGTCGGACAGATCGAGTGTCATCGCCGGCCGAACAGCTTCTCGATATCCGAGAGTTTCAGCTCCACATAGGTCGGCCGCCCGTGGTTGCACTGGCCCGACAGCGGCGTCGCCTCCATCTCGCGCAAGAGCGCGTTCATCTCCTCGGCGCGCATCTGGCGGCCGGAACGGATGGAGCCGTGGCAGGCCATCCGGCTCAGCACCGCGTCGATCCGCGCGCCCAGCTTCTGCGACGACCCGAGGTCGGCGAGTTCATCGAGGATATCCAGCACCAGCCCGCGCGCATCGCAATTCCCCAGCGCAGCAGGGGTTTCGCGCACCGCCACGGTGCCCTCGCCGAAGGGCTCCAGCACCAGACCGAGGCTCGCGAGGTCCCCGGCATGGTCCAGCAGGCGCTGGGCGTCGCTGACCGAAAGGGTGATGATCTCGGGGATCAGCAGCGCTTGCGCTTTGATGCCGTGTTCGGCGACCTGCGCCTTCAGCCGTTCATAGACCAGCCGCTCATGCGCGGCGTGCTGGTCGACGATGACGATTCCGTCCTTCGTCTGGGCGATGATGTAGTTTTCATGCAGCTGCGCGCGGGCGGCGCCCAGCGGGGTTTCGACCGGGCCCTGTTCGGGTTCGATCCGGGCAGAGGTGAAGGGCGCGGGGCTTTCGGCCAGCACCGGCGCAGCCTCGGGCGCCTGCGCGGCATAGGCGTGGCGCAGCACACCCAGTGAGGGGCGGCTGGCGAAATCCATCTGGTAGATGCGCGGCGCCACGGGTTCCGGCCGCATCGCCGCCAGCGTCTCCTCCGCCACGGTGGCCGAGGCCCGGTGCCCGGCCCCCGACAGCGCGTGGCGGATGCCGCTGACCACCATGCCCCGCACCAGGGCGGAATCGCGGAACCGGACCTCGGCCTTGGCGGGATGCACGTTCACATCGACCAGATGCGGGTCGCACTCGAGGAACAGCACCGCCGCCGGATGCCGGTCGCGCGACAGCACGTCCATATAGGCGGCCCTCAGCGCGCCGATCAGCAGCTTGTCCCGCACTGGACGGCCGTTGACGAAGAGGTGCTGCGCCACGGCAGAGCCCCGCGAATATGTCGGCAGCGCGGCGAAGCCGGTCAGGCGGAAGGCGTCCCGCTCAAGATCCAGCCGGATCGCGTTCTCCACGAAATCGCGGCCCATCAACCGGCCGAGGCGGGTGCCGAGCGCGTCGAACAACTCGCCCTGTTCGGCATCGACCCGCAGGATCTCGCGCTGGCCGTCGACGTCGAAAAGGGTGAAGCCGACGAAGGGCTCGGCCATGGCCAGCTTGCGCATTACGTCGGCGATGGCCTGCGCCTCGGCCCGGTCGGTGCGCAGGAACTTCAGCCGGGCGGGCGTGGCGAAGAAGAGGTCGCGCAGCTCTACTTGCGTGCCCCGGTTCAGCGCGGCGGGGCGGACGGGGCCGATCTGGCCGCCCGTGACAGTGATCTCGGCGCCCTCATGCCCCGCGGCCCGGCTGGTGATGGTCAGCCGCCCGACCGCGCCGAGGGACGGCAGCGCCTCGCCCCGGAAGCCGAAGGTGTGGATGTCCAAGAGGTCCGAGCCGTCGATCTTCGAGGTGGCGTGGCGGCTCAGCGCCAGCGGCAGATCGGCGGGGGTCATGCCGTGGCCGTCGTCCGTCACCCGGATCAGCACCTTGCCGCCGCCGGCATAATCGACCCGCACCCGGGTGGCGCCCGCGTCGAGCGCGTTTTCCACCAGCTCCTTCACGGCCGAGGCCGGGCGCTCCACCACCTCGCCCGCGGCGATGCGATTCGCGGCGGCCTCGTCCAATTGACGAATGACGGGAAGGGCTTGGCTTATCTTGGGGCGGGCTGCATGCATGCCACTAGGCATAGCATGAGAGCCCGTCCCGGAAAAGCGTCACGGCGTGGTGGATTCCACGCCCTCGGGCTGGCCGACCACCACGAAATGCAACGCCTCGGGCTGGGCCAGGCGCTGGGCGACGCGCTGGATATCCTCCAGCGTGACGGCCCGCACCAGGTCGTTGCGGATATTCACGTAGTTCAGCGGATAGTTCTGGAACTGCATCGAGGCCAGGATTCGGGCGATGGATTCGTTCCCGTCGAACCTGAGCGGATAGGCGCCGGTCATGTAGGTCTGGATGCGCTCCAGATCCTCCTGCGTGATGCCGCCTTCGGCCAGCCACCGGAACTGCTCGCGCACCAGCGCGATCGCCTCGGCGGCGGTTTCGTTGCCGGTCGAGAAGCGGCCGACATAGCTGTCGCCGAACCGCGACGAGGCAAGCGAGGTGTAGATCCCATAGGTCAGGCCGCGCGCCTCGCGGATCTCGGCCATCAGGCGCGAGTTGAAGCCGCCGCCGCCGAAAATCTCGTTCATGACGAAGGCGGGCATGAAATCGGGGTCGTCGGCATCCATGCCGGCATGGCCGAACTGGATGATCGATTGCGGTCCGTCGAAGGGCACCACGGTCACACCGGGGGCGGCGTCAAAGACCCGGTAGTCGGGCAGGGGGCGGTCTGCCGTAGGCAGCCCTTCGGCGATGCGGTCGATGATGGCGGCCAGTTCCGGGCCGGTGATGTCGCCCGCCGCGCCCACCACGATCCGGTCGCTGGTGAAGGCGGCGCGATGCGCGGCAAGAACATCGTCCAGCGTCAGCGCCCCCACCGTGGCGGCGGTGCCGTCGACGGGCGTGGCATAGGGATGCCCGGCATAGCCCAGCCGCGAATAGGTTTCCTGGGCGATGGTACTGGGGTTGCGGGCCGCGCGTTCGAGCGAGGCGATGGTCTGCGCCCGCACCCGGTCCAGACTCATATGGCTGAACTGTGCATCGGTCAGGGCCATCAATGCCAGATCGACCACCTGATCGCGGTTCTCGGTCAGGGCGCGGATGGTCATCGAGACGGAATCGCGCCCGGCCGAGAAGCTGACCGATCCGGCCAGCGCCTCGAGCGCGGCGGCGTAGCCCTGCGCGTCCAGATCGCCCGCGCCTTCGGTCAGAAGCGAGGTCATCAGCGAGACCGCGCCCGCCTTGCCCTCGGGGTCCAGCGAGGCGCCGCCGGTGAAGATCACCTCGATCGAGACGAAGGGGATCGAATGTTCCTCGACCAGCCAGGCCTGGTGCCCGGCAGGCGAGGTCACGGCCTCGATGTCGATGGCCTGCGCCGGGGCGGCGACAGAGAGGGCCAGCGCCAGCGTGGCGCCCATCAGACGGTTCAAACGCATCACTCTTCCGCTCCCATCAGCCAGCCCGTGACCGAGGCGCGGCGATCGAGCCTGCGCGCGGCGGCAATCACTTCCTCGGGTGTTACCGATTCAAGGATATCGAGCCATTCCTCGCTGTCCTGCAGGCTCAGCCCCAGCACGAGATTGAGGCCAAGCGTGTTCGCCCGGTCAGCGGTGTCGTCCTGTTCATAGACCGCGGCGGCGCGGATCTGCATGCGCACGCGCTCAAGCTGGTCCATGTCGACGCCGGTTTCGATGAAATCGGCCAGAACGCGGTCCAGCGCGGCCTCGGCCGCCTCCAGGGTCACGCCCTCGGCCGGCATGATTCCCAAGGAGAAGGTGCCGCTGTCCAGCGCGGCGCCGCTGTAGCCGGCCCAGGCGCTGATCGCGATCCCCTCGTCATAGGTCAGCCGCCGTTCCAGAACCGAAGTCTGCGAGGACCCGCCCAGGATCGCCGCCAGCACCTGAAAGGCCGCGGCCTCGCGCTGGTCGCCCGGCCGGCGGTTCGGCGCCAGATAGAGGCGGTTCACATAGGGCTGGCCCACCCGCGCGTCGCGCATGATCAGCCGCCGTTCAGCCAGTTGCGGCGGTTCCTGCGGGCGGGACCGCGTCGGCAGGTCGGTGACCGCGGGAATGGGGCCGTAATACTGGTTGGCCAGGGCCAGAACCTCGTCGGCCTCGACATCGCCTGCAACCACCAACACCGCGTTGTTGGGCGCGTAGTGGACGCGGTAGAAATCGGTGGCGATGTCGCCGGTCAGCTGCTCCATCTCGTGCCGCCAGCCGATGATCGGGCGGCCATAGGGGCTGTTCTGATAGAGCGCCGCGCGCATCTGTTCGGCAAAAACCCGGTCGGGGTTCGATTCCAGCGTTTGCCCGCGTTCGCGCAGGATCACGTCACGCTCGGGCAGCCAGTCCGACCGATCGAGCCGCAGGTTGACCATGCGGTCGGCTTCCATCTGCATCATGATCGGCAGGCGGTCAGCGGCAACGCGCTGGTGATAGGCGGTGTAATCCCAGCTGGTAAAGGCGTTGTGGCTGCCGCCATTGGCCTGCACCACGGCGTCGAACTCGCCTTCCTCCATCGAATCGGTGGCCTTGAACATCAGATGTTCGAGGAAATGGGCGATGCCGGAATGTCCGGCGGGATCGTCGGCGGCGCCGACCCGATACCAGACCATCTGCACGACGACCGGGGCGCGGTGATCTTCGACCACCACCACCTGCATGCCGTTGTCGAGGGTAAAGAGTTGGGGATCTTCGGCGGCGGCGGCAAGGACGCTCGCAGCCCAGACGAAAGAGGCGGCGATCAGGCGCTTGGCAACGAACATGAAAAGGGCTCCGCGGTCAGTCGGCGCAGAATGACCGGGGCACCGGCGCGGCGCAACGGGGTGTGCCGCGTTTGTGAAGCCTTGGCGACGCCTCGGCGCGGCGGGCTCAGTTCTGGGGCGGTGGCGGCGCGGCCGGGGTGCGCACGCCGCGGGCGCGCCAGCGCTGCAATTCCGCCTGCGGGTCGAGGATCTGCTCCTCATAAGCGCGGCGGTAGAGGTTGGTGTTGAACATCCGTTCCAGGATGCGCCCGCCGCCCTGACGGCGCACGTCCTCATCCTCGGCCGCCAGCGTGGTGCGGATATCGGGCGTGACCCCGTTGCGCCCGGCATAGGCCACCAGCCCCGCATCGGCGGCGGGTACGCCGCCCGTCCGCTCGGCCGAGACCCGCCCGCCCAGCGCCGCCACGACCGAGGCGCGGGGATCGGGGTCGACCAGGTTGGAACCGCCGGGCGTCGGCGTCGGCAGGGTGCTGAAATCGGGCGGTGCCTGCAGCGGCTGCGTCGGCAGGACCGAGAATTCGTCCGGCGAATCCTGCCGGGCCGAGGCGTTCATCAGCAAGGGCACATCGCCATTGCGCGAACAGGCGCCCAGCGCCAGGGCGCCGATCGTGGCAAGGGTGCAGAGGCGAAGAAGGGTCATCCCGGTCTCGGACTTCGGCGGAAAAGTTGCCCTGTCTTAGCCCATGCTGGCGCGGTCGTCACGGGGCGTTTTTCCCCCGGCGGTCAGGATCAGCCCGAAGGCGCCCACGAAGATGGCGATATCGGCGATGTTGAAGGCCCAGGGATTGGTGAAGCCGCAGCAGGAAACGTTGAGGAAATCCGCGACCGCGCCCCAGACCAGCCGGTCGATGGCATTGCCCAGCGCGCCGCCGATCAGAAGCCCGGCCGAGGCCTGCATTAGCGGCCGGCCACCCTCGCGCCGGACCCAGCGCCAGACCCAGATCGTCACCACCACCGGCAGCAGGATGAGCACCCAGCGCAAGAGGGGCGACTCATCGGCGAAGAGGCCGAAGTTGACGCCCTGGTTCCACGCCATGCTGAGCGTGAAATAGGGCGGCCAGACCTCGATCATCAGGATTTCGCGCAGGTTCAGGCCGACGACCACGACCCATTTCAGGATCTGGTCGGCCACGAAGGTGATCAGGGCAACGAGGAAGGTGATCCGCATGCGATCAATGCCGGAAATGGCGCATGCCGGTGAAGACCATCGCCAGCCCGGCCTCGTCGGCGGCCGCGATCACCTCGGCATCGCGCATCGAGCCGCCGGGCTGGATCACGCAGGTGGCGCCGGCGGCGGCGGCTTCCATCAGCCCGTCAGGGAAGGGGAAGAACGCGTCCGAGGCCACGGCCGAGCCAATGGTCAGGGGCTGGGGCAGGCCCAGCGCCTCGGCCATACGCTCGGCCTTTTTCGCGGCGATCAGGGCGCTGTCCACGCGGCTCATCTGGCCCGCGCCGACGCCCACCGTGGCGCCGTCCTTGACGTAGACGATGGCGTTCGACTTGACGTGTTTGGCGATTTTCCAGGCCAGCAGCAGGTCGGCCATCTGGTCAGCGGTGGGCGCCTTCTTCGTCACGACCTTCAGATCGTCCAGCCCGACAAAGCCGTTGTCCTTGTCCTGCACCAGAAAGCCGCCTGCGACCTGACGGAAGGTCAGGCCCCCGTCGCGCACATTCGGCAGCCCCTCGGTGGTCAGCAGGCGCAGGTTCTTCTTGGCGGCGAAGATCGCCTTCGCCTCGTCCGAGGCGCCGGGCGCGATCACAACCTCGGTGAAGATCCCGGTGATCTCCTGCGCGGTTTCGGCGTCGAGCGGCTGGTTCAGCGCGACGATCCCGCCGAAGGCCGAGGTCCGGTCGCAATCAAACGCCGCCTTGTAGGCCTCAAGCAGGGTCTTGCCCTTCGCCACGCCGCAGGGGTTGGCGTGCTTGATGATGGCACAGGCGGCGCCTTCGGTCGGGTCGAATTCGGCGACCAGCTCGAAGGCGGCGTCGGTGTCGTTGATGTTGTTGTAGCTCAGTTCCTTGCCCTGATGCTGCACCGCGGTCGCGACGCCCTGACGCCCGGTGCCTTCGGTGTAGAAGGCGGCGGACTGGTGCGGGTTCTCGCCATAGCGCAGGGTCTGGGCCAGCGTACCGGCAAAGGCGCGGCGGCGCGGGGCCTCGATTTCCAGCGTCTTGGCGAACCAGGCACTGACGGCCGCGTCATAGGCCGCCGTACGGGCATAGGTATTGGCCGCGCATTCCTGCCGGAAGCGCAGGGTGGTGCCGCCCTGTTCCAGCTGCGCCAACAGCGGCGCGTAATCCTCGGGGTCGGTGATCACGGTGACATAGGCGTGGTTCTTGGCGGCGGCGCGCAGCATGGCCGGGCCGCCGATGTCGATGTTTTCCACGCAATCGTCGTAATCGCCGCCCTTCGCCACCGTGGCCTCGAACGGGTAGAGGTTCACCACCAGCAGGTCGATGGGCAGGATCCCGTGCTCGGCCATGGAGCCGAGGTGGCCCTGATCCTCGCGCAGCGCCAGCAGCCCACCGTGGACCATCGGGTGCAGCGTTTTCACCCGTCCGTCCATCATCTCGGGGAAACCGGTCAGCTCGGCCACGTCCTTCACCGCCAGCCCCGCCTCGCGCAGGGCCTTGGCGGTGCCGCCGGTGGACACCAGGTCAACACCCTTGGCGGCGAGCGCCTGGCCCAGTTCGATCAGTCCGCCCTTGTCGGAAACCGAAAGAAGGGCGCGTTTGACGGGGACAAGATCGGTCATTTCGGAGGGCTTCCTCAATCCAGGGCGAACAGGTCACGCGGCAGGGCCAGGTCGTCGTCGCGGCCGATGTCGCGAATCGCGAGCGGGGTATCGCGTGCCTTGGCGAGTGTCCAGTTTATCTGACTGCTGTCGTCCAGGATCACGCCCCGGACGACCACCTGCTGGCAGGGCCGGGGCGCCAGCCGCCCCTTTTCCAGATAGACCGAGGGCTCCAGCGACAGCCGCCCGGCGCCGTCGAATCGGAAAACCCAGATCTCGCCCGAGGGCAGCGCCACCGACACCGCGCTGCCGTTCATATCGAGGGACGCATCGGCATCGGGGTGCAGATGGAAGCGCAAGGCATAGGAAACGCCACGCATTTTCCCCCGCATCAGCACCTGTTCGAAAGTCTTGCGGTGGGCGGGCTCCAGCGCGGCCAGCGTATCCTCGCCCAGCAGGACCCGCCCGTCGCGCCCCATGCTCAGCGTGCGGATATGCGTCAGGCCATGGGTCGGCACATAGCCGTCGTGGCTGAGCAGCAGCGACGATCCGTCGCGCTCGTCCGACCGGTGCTGGGTGACCAGCGAGGGTCCCTCGACCAAGGGTGCGCCGCCTTCCTCGGGGCGCGAGATGCGGCCGAAGCGGGCCGAGGAAAAGCCGTCGAGCGAGAGGGTAGAATGCGAATTGGTGGCGCGCCCGGCCTTTTCCCATTCCGGCCCGAACGGCACGCCCGAGCCCGAGCTGACCACCAGCGGCCGCCGGTTCGAGGTCAGCTCGAAGGCCAGCATCGAGGCATGGGCGAAGCGCGCGGCGGGTCCGGCTGGCGGGGCGGCGGCGTCGACCAGCACCGTTGTCCGTCCGCCTTCCAGCCGGGCATAGCCCATGGCCAGCGTCCTGTTGGGCCGTACCGGCACAGCGGCGATGGACAGGGCGTGCTCCAGCCGCCCCTCCATCCCCCGCCCGCCGCCGTGGAAGCGGCACAGCCCGCCATCGGCATGGCGCAGCGTCCTGAGGCAGGGCGCGATCCGCCCCAGCGCGGTTTCCAGCGCCGCGGGGATCGGTGCCCCGGCATCCTCCAGCGCGCGCAGGGCCCAGGTCAGCAGGGTGAAGGTCTCCAGCAGATCCTCAGGATTGCGGCTGGCGAGGCCCCCGTCGGCGGCGATGTCATCGGTGCAGGCGCGGGTCAGGGCGCCCACCGCCTCGGCGCGGTGCGGCTCCATCCCGATCAGGGCGAAGGCGGCGTAGAGGAGGCCGGTCAGCGCCTCGAACCGGGGCAGGCCGGGGGTGGCGTGGCGCCAGCGGCGGGCCAAGAAGGCGGTCTGCCGGCCCAAAGCGGCAAAGAAGGGCTGGTTTTCCTCGGCCTCGCGGCCCACGGTCAGGAAGACCGCGTGATGCAGCCAGCGCAGCACCCGGCGGCCGGTGACATCGGGCGTCCAGCCCGGCCCCTCGCCCATACCGAAGCGCTGGATCCAGTCGGTCACCCAGGCCTGCGCCTTGAGCCGCGCCTCGCGGTCGCCATTGGCCGCCAGATGGTCAAGCCAGGCCATGCCGTGCAATTCCGCCGCGAAGCCCTGCGAAGGGGGCTCGACATCCCAGGGCGCCAGCGTTTCGACCATATGCCCGGCCAGCAGGAAATTGCCCTGCGCCAGCTGCCGGCCCTTGGCGTAGAAGCCCACGGTGCGGGGTTCGGGCATCGAGACGAAGCCGCCCGCCGGGGGCGCCGAGCGCACCGCGCGCGCGGCAAGGCGGTTGCCCCACCGTGTCTTGCGCGCGCTCCAGCCCTGCTCCATGGCCCTTACCCTTCTTTTCCCTCGGGCATAGCGCCAAGGGCGGCTTCTGTCATCCTCTCTGGCGGAGGAGCGCCATGTAGAAGCCGTCGATGCCCCCTTCGTGATCATCGGGGCGGATGCGCCAGCCGCCTTCCGGCGTGGCGCGTCCCAGGGGCAGGGCCGGGGTCTCGGCGATCAGGCCGGGGTGGCGGAGCAGGGCGGCGGCGACCTGCCCCTCGCCTTCCTCGGGCAAGAGGGAGCAGGTGCAATAGACCAGCCGCCCGCCGGGCTTGAGGAAGCCGAGCGCCCGGTCGAGGAGCTGCGCCTGCAAGGCGGTCAGCGCCTCCACATCGGCGGGTTTGCGCACGAAGGGCAGGTCGGGATGGCGGCGGATCGTGCCGGTGGCAGAGCAGGGCGCGTCCAGCAGCACGGCATCGACTGGCGCGGGCGGGGTCCAGTCCAGCGCATCGGCGGTGACAACTTGCGCCGTGAGCCCGGTGCGGGCGAGGTTCTCGGACAACCGATTCAGCCGCGCCGCGCTGAGGTCCAGCGCCGTGACCTCAGCGCCCATGGCCGCCAGCTGCATCGTTTTGCCCCCCGGGGCGGCGCAAAGGTCCAGCACCGCCTCGCCGGGTTGCACGTTCAGCAATGTCGCAGGCAGGGCGGCGGCGGCGTCCTGGATCCACCAATCGCCCTCGGCAAAGCCGGGCAGGGCGCTGACCTGCACCCCCGCTGGCAACCGCCAGGAGGAGGCGACGGGCTCGGCCCCTTCGGGCGCGCTCTTGCCGGGCTTGAGGCTCAGGTCCAGGGGCGGGGTCCGGTGATGCGCCGCCTCGATGGCCTGGACGCTCTCCTCGCCCCAAATCCCCCGCAACCGGCGGCGCAGCCAGCCGGGCAGGGGCTGTACCGGCAGATCGGCCCAGCCCTCGAACCCGGCGACTCGACGCAAGACGGCATTCGCCATACCGGCGGCGCGGGCTGTCTGGCGGTCGGCTTTCAGCGCGTTCACCGTGGCGCTGACCACGCCATGCGGCGCTTCGCCCAGGTCCAGCAGTTCGACCGTCGCCACCCTGAGCGCCGCCATCACCAGGGGTGCCGGTTCGCGGGCCATCAGCGGCCCCAGCACCGCCTGCGTGCGGGCGAAATTGCGCAGCGTGGCCAGCGCCAGCCGCTGCGCGCGGGCGCGGTCGGCGGGCTCTGCCGGCGGCAGCGACACCTCGGGCAGCATGGCACCGCCGACAACGCCCGCCACCAGCGTGGCAGCCATGCGGCGCGGGTCTTGGCTGGGCGGCATCGGGTCCTCGGGCTTGTTTCGCGGGGGGCAGAGGGCTACCTAGCCCTTATCCCGCCGCCCGACGAGAGGAAAGCCAATGTCCGCTTCCGACCTGCCACCCGCCGCGCAACGCGCCCTGGCCGAAGCCGAGGAGCGCCGCCGCAAGGCCGAGGCCGAGGCCGCGACCCTGCCCAAGGAGCTGGGCGGCCGCAACGGGCCCGAGCCCGTGCGCTACGGCGATTGGGAGAAGAAGGGGATCGCGGTCGATTTCTGAGGGCCGGGCCAAGGTGGGATGAAATCCCACCCTACGCGGGCCGTAGGATGGGCGATTCGCCCATCCTCCTCACCGCAGCCGGAAATCCGCGTGGATCCCCGCGCCCCGCTCGGTGACGAAGCGCAATTCGTCGCCGTCGCGCAGCACCGCCTGACAATCGGCGCCCAGATCCGTCTCGCCCCAATAGAGCGTCCGGCAGAAATATCCGTCCCGCCATTGCCATTCGCCGCTGACCGGCCGGCCCATGCCGCGCCCGGTGATCTGGCCGTCGGCCTGCACCTCCAGCCGGATGCCCAGCCGGGTCAGCGCATGGCCCAGAACCAGTTGCCGGAATTCACCGCCGTCGCGCACCGGCTCGAAGGCCGGGGCCATGCCCGGAGTGAGCAGCCCGGGGATCAGGATCAGGACGAAGGTCAGGATCGCGCGCATGCCCCTCCTACGCAGCAGGGGCCGGATTGGTTTCGTCAGGTGCCGCAGAAAGTGACGTAATTGCCGAATCCCTCGGGCGCCGGGCCCTCCAGATCCTCGAAGCCGGGGCGTGGGGTGAAGGGCGCGGCCAGCGCCTCCATCAGGCGCCGCATCGGCGTCAGGTCGCCGGCCTGCGCCGCGGCCAGCGCTTCCTCGACCCGGTGGTTGCGCGGGATGTAGAGCGGGTTCACCGCCTCCATCGCCTCCGCCGTCCGGTCGCGCCGGGTATCCCACTCGGCCAGCCAGCCCTCCAGCCGCGGGTCGCGTCCGATCAGCGCGCCCAATGGCAGCCGGTTGCCCCGGGCGACGTCCGACAGCGCGCGGAAGGCGCCGGTGAAATCCGCCCCCTGCGCCGTCAGCATGTCGAGGAAGCCGTCGATCAGCGCGTCATCGGCGGCGCTCACCCCCAGCTTCGCCCCGAAGCGCTTGCGGCGCTCGGCGGCATAGAGCCCTTCGGCCCCCTCGATCACCGCCTGCAATTCCGGCAGTGCCTCGTCGGGGTTCTCGGCGATCAGCGGCAGCAGGGTCTCGGCCAGCCGGGCCAGGTTCCAGCGCGCCAGCAGCGGCTGGTTGCCATAGGCATAGCGGCCCTGGCTGTCGATCGAGGAAAACACCGCCGCCGGGTCATGCGCGTCGATGAAGGCGCAGGGGCCGTAATCGATGGTCTCACCGGAAATCGTCATGTTGTCGGTGTTCATCACCCCATGCACAAACCCGACCGAGACCCACCCGGCCACCAGCGCCATCTGTCGGGCGATGACCCGGTGCAGGAAGGCGAGGTAACGGTCCTCGGTCCCGGTCAGGTCGGGGTCGTGGCGGGCAATCGCGTAATCAGCCAGCAGCCGCAGCCGCGCGGTTTCACGGCGGGCATAGAAGAACTGGAAAGTGCCCACGCGCAGATGGCTGGAGGCGACCCGCGCCAGCACCGCGCCTTGCAGCCCGGCGCCGTCGCGCCAGACCGTCTCGCCGGTCGTGGCGGCCGAGAGAGCGCGGGTGGTGGGGATGCCGAGGCCGTGCATCGCCTCGCCCAGGATCACCTCGCGCAACACCGGGCCCAGCGCCGCCTTGCCGTCGCCGCCCCGCGAAAACGGCGTCCGGCCCGAGCCCTTCAGATGGATGTCGCGGCGCTGTCCCTGCCGGTCGATCACCTCGCCCACCAGCATCGCCCGCCCGTCGCCCAGCTGCGGCGAGAAACCGCCGAACTGGTGCCCAGCATAGGCCATGGCCAGCGGCGAGGCGCCTTCGGGCATCGCGCCCCCCGTCAGCATGGCCAGCCCGGCCGGTTCCCGCAGCGCCAGAGGATCAAGGCCCAGCTCGGCCGCCAGCCCCTCGTTCAGCCAAACCAGAGCCGGTTCCGGCGCCACGGCGCCCTGGAACGGCAGATACATGCCCTCAAGCTCGCGGGCATAGGAATTGTCGAAGGGAATGGTCAGCATGGGGCACCTCTGCCCCACCAGATAGGCGCTCGGACGCCCGGGGAAACCCCCTCAGCCGCCCGAGGCGACGAGGCCCACCACCGGCCCCATCGGCACGCCCCAATCGTCGCGGCCCAGTTCCGGCGCGTAGAGCCGCGAGATCCGGCCGTCGAAATAGAGCGCATTCGGCACGCCGAGTTCGTCGCGGAAGAAGCGGGCGAAGCGGTGGAAGGTGACCGGCTGGTTCGAGATCACGAAGAACGCCCGCTGCCCGTCCGCGCTGACCCCAACGCCGTTTCGCAGGTTCAGCGACTCGCTGTCGGGCAGGAAGCGCGGATGCAGGGCACCGTCGATCACCAGCATCGGTCCCGATTGCGTGGCGAAGCGGCACCGGGGCGCCTCGTCGGCGAAGCGGCGGCTTTCGATGACGGCCAGAACGCCGTCCCCGAAGCAGAAGACCCCGTTGGGCAGCAGGCCGAAATTCCCCGGTCCCGCGCGCGTGACCAGTGCGGTGCGGCGCTCGCCCTCCTCGACGTAAAGGCCCACCGGGGCGCGGTCGGGGTGATACATGCCCGCGTTCATGGCAAAGACCAGATGCGAGCCCTGGCCCTGAAGCGCCGCGTCGATCCGGGCGAAAGAGCCGAAACGCTGCCCCTCGGCATCGTCGAGGAAAAGCCGCAGGTCCTGATCGGCCGAGGCCTCGCAGACGGTGAAGCTCAGCGTTTCGAACGCCTGGTCGCGGCATTCGGCCGAGGCGGGACCAGCCAGCAGCAGCCCCAGCGCGACGGCCAGGCTATTCCTCATCGTCCTCGTCCGGCGCGGCGACATCGGCCTGCACGCGGGGATCGTTGAAGATGCGCCGCGCGTCGTCCATGCGGTCGAAGGTGGCGTCCAGCTCGAACTTCAGATCGGGCGCGTATTTCAGCCCCAGATCGCGGGCTACGTGATGGCGGAGTTCCGCCTTGGACCGGCGCAGCGCCTTGAGCGCATCCTCGGCCCCCTCGCCGCCCAGCGGCATGACATAGGCCGTGGCATGCTTGAGGTCGGGCGAGGTGGTCACTTCGGAGACGGTGATGACCAGCCGCGACAGGTCGGGGTCATGCACATCGCCCCGTGCCAGCACCTCGGCCAGCCGGTGACGGATGACTTCGGCGACACGAAGCTGCCGCTGGGTGGGACCCGATCCCTGAGAGAAACGTTTTGCGCACATGACCCTCCATCTAGGGCAAGAAACCGGGCGCGGAAAGCGGTTTTCCTGCCCCCAGCCGCAGGATATGGAGGGGCGAACACAGGAGTTTGACATGACCGACACCGCCGCCCCCCTTCCCGCGATCGTGGTCAACGGCGTTTCCGGCCGCATGGGCCGGATGCTGGTGCAGGTGCTGGCGGGCTCGGACAAGGCCCGTCTGGCGGGGGCGCTGGAGCGTCCAGGTCACCCCTGGGTCGGCAAGGATCTGGGGCTGATGCTGGGCGGGGCACCGCTGGGCGTGACCGTTTCGGACGATCCGGCGGCGGTGCTGAAGGGCGCGCAGGCGGTGGTGGATTTCACCGCCCCGGCGGCCAGCGTGGCGCTGGCGCCGGTGGCGATGGCCGCGGGCTGCGCGCATGTGATCGGCACCACGGGGCTGTCGAAGGACGACCTCGCCGCCATCGGCGAGGCGGCGAAATCGGGCGTGATCGTGCGGGCGGGGAACATGAGCCTCGGCGTCAACCTGCTGGTGGCGCTGACCCGCAGGGTCGCCGCCGCGCTCGACGCCGATTACGACATCGAGATTGTCGAAGCGCACCACCGGCACAAGGTCGACGCGCCCTCGGGCACGGCGCTGATGCTGGGCCAGGCCGCGGCCGAGGGGCGGGGCGTCTCGCTGGACGAGGCCGCCGTGCGGGGCCGCGACGGCATCACCGGCCCGCGGGAACGGGGCAGCATCGGCTTTTCGGCCATTCGGGCGGGCGATTACATCGGCGAACATGACGTGATCTTTGCCGCGGATGGCGAGCGGATCATCCTGCGCCATGTCGCCTCGGACCGGGGCGTCTTTGCGCGGGGCGCGGTCAAGGCCGCGCTCTGGGCGCAGGGTCAGCCGAACGGCGAATACGACATGGCCGCTGTGCTGGGGCTCTGACGGCCTGCACGAAATCTGCACGAACCGCGCGGGGCTTCTGCACCTGGCGACGGGCAGGGTGGGGCGATCCACCTTGACCCGGAGCCTTTCATGCAGACCCGTATTTCCCCGCTCGCGCGGCTTGCCGCGCTGATTTTCCTCGTCCTGCTGGGCGACTGGCTGTTCTGGCATCAGGACAGGGGCCTGTCCCTGGCATTGTTTGTCTTCGCCATCTTTGCTGCCGCCAGCTGGTCGGTCCGGCCGCTCAGCCGCCTGGTCGGTCCCGGCCTGCTGCTGCTCGCCGCCGTGCTGCCGGTCATCGAGATGCTGCAGGCCCTGTCCCTAGCCTTCCTCGCCGCCGGGCTGGTCCTCGCCCTGGCCTGGGTCCATGGGCCGCTGAGCGCCGCGCCCGGTTATGCGCTGTCCCTGCCCGGGCGCTGGCTGGCGCCGCTGAACCCGGCGCGCAACCTTCGCGCGCTGCGGGCCCTGCCGGCCGAGGCCGGGACGATCCGTCGCCAGCTGGCCCTCTGGGCCTTTCCGCTGGGGGGCAGCGCCGTGTTCATTGCGCTGCTGATGGATGCGAACCCGGTGCTGTCGCAGCTTTTCTCGCTGGATCTGGACCTGTTCCGTGCGCTGAAACGGGGGCTCTTCTGGGCCGGGATCGCCCTCATGGTCGCGCCTTTCCTGACCCCCGCACCCGTTACCGCCTCCCTGCAGTGGCGCTTGCCGGGCAGCGGGCTGAGCGCGGGCTCGGTGATCCGGGCGCTGATCCTCTTCAATCTGGTGATCGGCCTGCAGACCCTGACCGATCTGTCGATCCTTGTGGCGGGCGCCGATCTGCCTGAGGGGATGAGCTTTGCCGATTACGCCCATCGCGGCGCCTATCCGCTGCTGGCGACCGCGATGCTTGCCGGGGCCTTCGCGCTGGCCGCCCGGCCGTTCCTGTCGGCGCATCCGGCGATCAAGCCGCTGCTGGGGCTGTGGCTGGGGCAGAACATGGTGCTTTGCGGCGCGGCGGCCCTGCGGCTCGACCTTTATATCGAGGCTTACGGGCTGACCTATCTGCGGCTCCATGCGCTGATCTGGATGGGGCTGGTGGCGGCGGGGCTGGGGCTGTGCCTGTGGCAAGTGCTGGCCGGGCGCGGCAATCGCTGGCTGCTGCTCCGGGCCGGGGGGCTGGGGCTCGTCACGCTCTATGTCGCCTGTTTCGTCAATTTCGCCGGGATCATCGCCGCGCAGAACCTCTCGCATCCCAATACTGATCCAAATTACGTCTGCGATCTGGGGCCGATGGCGGCGTTGGCCTGGGCCGAGGCCGCGAACCCGCCGCCCCCGGGCTTCCGTCTGGGCAGTTGCGGCGCGCGGCACGCACCCGTGACCCGGGGCTGGCGGGATTGGGGCTTCCGGGCGTGGCGGCTGCGCCATAATCTCGCGGCACTGGAGGCTGCCCGATGAAGATCCTGATCGTCGACGACGACCCCCGCCTGCGCGACCTGCTCAGACTGGCGCTGGAACGCGCGGGGCATGCGGTGGCGACCGCGGGGGACGGGCGCGCCGCGCTGGCGGCGGTCACCCGCGAGGGGCCGGATCTGGTGATCCTCGACGTCGGCCTGCCCGAGATGGACGGGTTCGAGGCCTGCCGCCGGATCCGCGCGACCTCGGAGGTGCCGATCCTGTTCCTGACCGCCCGCGACGATGAGATCGACCGCGTGCTGGGCCTGGAACTGGGGGCCGACGATTACGTCACCAAACCCTTCAGCCCGCGCGAGGTGGTGGCCCGCGTCCGCGCCATCCTCAAGCGCGCGGGCGGGGGGGCGGGGCAGAAGCTGGTGCTGGGCGATCTGGTACTGGACCTGGAGGCGCGGCTCTGCCGGGCCGCGGGGGTGGAGGTGCCGCTGACCGCCACCGAATTCCAGATCCTCGCGCAGCTGATGGCGGCGCCCGGGCGGCTGGTCACGCGCCCGGTTCTGGTCGCGGCGCTCTGGGGGGCGCGAAGCGCGGTGTCGGACCGGACGCTCGACAGCCATTTGCGCAATCTGCGCCGCAAGCTGGCCGAGGCGGGGTGCGACGGTCTGCTGGAGACCGTCCACGGCCAGGGCATCCGCGCCGGGGTCCGCGCGTGAGACCGGGCTGGCGTCCTTCTCTGGCGTTTGTGCTGGGGGGCGGGCTGGCGGGGACGCTGGCCTTGTCCTTTGCCGGGTTGGTGGCGCTGCGCTACCTCGGCCCCGCCATCGGCTTTCGCAACGCCGAGATGATCCTCGCCGCGCTGATCGCGCTGGGCACCGCCTTTCTGGGCTGGCTGCAATGGCGGCTGTTGTTGCGGCCCACGCTGGCGCTGGAAGCCTATGCCGAGGCGCAGGAAAGCGCCGCCACGCCCGAACGCCCCCGCCATTTCGGCACGCGCGAGACCTTTCGCACCGGCCAGCGGGTCATCGCCATGGCCGAGGCGCTGAGGGACCGCGAGGCGACGATCCGCGCCCATACCGACCATGTGACGCATGAGTTGAAGACCCCGGTTTCCGCCATCCGCGCGGCGGTGGAACTGCTGGAGGACGGCGGCGGGCTGGGGGAGGACGACCGGGCGCTGGTGGCGCAGATCGACGGCGCCCGGGCGCAGATCGAGGCGCAGCTTGCAGCCCTGAGGCGGGCGGCTCAGGCGCGCGAGGTGCGGTATCTGGGCGTGTCGCGGCTGGGCGAGGTGGTGCCGGGCCTCGCCGCTGATTTCCCCGAGTTGCGGGTTGAGGTGACGGCAGATGCCGAGGTGCCGCTGGCGCCCGAGGGGCTGCGGATCGTGCTGGGGCAATTGCTGCGCAACGCGGCGGAGCATGGCGCAGGGCGCGTGGTGCTGAGCGCGGGGGCCGAGCCCGGGCCCTGGGTCGAGGTGGCGGATGACGGGCGCGGGATTTCGGCGGGGAATGCCTCGCGGGTGTTCGACCCCTTCTTCACCACACGCAGGGAGGAGGGGGGGACCGGCATGGGGCTTTCCGTGGTGCGCAACCTGCTGGAGGCGCATCGGGCCGGGATCGCGCTGCTGCCCACCGACAGGGGCGCGCGGTTCAGGATCGGGTTTCGCTCGTGATGATGTCAGGCGAGAAGGGCGGCGCCCGACCTGCCGCCGGGCGAAACAGAAAGAGGGTTACGCGCCCACATCCTTGGCCAGCACCAGCGCCCGGCCTTCGCAGATCAGCGTCCCGTCCGGCAGGCGGCAGGTTGTTGCCAGATCGACAAGGTGCTTGTCGGGCCGTAGCCGCGTGATTTCGACCCGCGCGGTCAGGGGCACGTCCAAGGGCGCCGCGCCCCGGAAATCGAGGCTCTGCTTCAGGTAATTCGTCCCGAACCCGGGCAGCTTCACCCCCAGCAGATAGGAAAACAACGCCCCGATCAGCGGCTCGGGCACATGATCCGGCAAGGCACCCCCGGCCAGATCCGCGAACTCGGCCATGTCGGCGGCGCTGTAGCGGCGCGTCATCTCGGCGAAGTCCCCCGGCTTCATGCCAGCACCGCCTTGCCTTGAAAACACACCGCACCATCCGCCTGGCGCACCGCGCGCATCGCGACCTCCGGCCCGTCGCCCTCGACCGTCAGGACCAGCGCCTCCCCGGCATAGGCGGGGTTCGGGAACATCATCTCCTGCATCGCATGCTCCCGCCCGGGATGCGCTGCGCGGACCATCGCCCAGAGCCGTGAATAGATCAGCATCCCGTGGCTGACCGTGCGGCCGAAGCGGGTGCGGGCGCTGAACCCCTCGTCCACATGGATCGGGTTGTCGTCGCCCGAGACGCGGGCAAAGGCGTCGAACTCGGCCTGCGTGGGGGTCCAGAGGGTTTCGGTCACAGAAGTTTCCTCAAATCGGGTTTGCGGACCTTCCCGGCGGCGGTACGGGGGAAATCCCCGACCACATGGTAGGCCTTGGGCAGCTTGTAGGCGGCGAGGCGTTCGCGCAGCCAGGGGGTGAGCGCGGCGGGATCGGGCACCTGCCCCGGCCTTGCGATCAGGAAGGCGACGCCGGTCTCGCCCCAGCGGGCATCCGGCACTCCGATGACCGCAGCCTCCAGAATCGCGGGATGGGTAATGAGGACCTTCTCCACCTCGGCCGGATAGACGTTCTCGCCGCCCGAGATGTACATGTCCTTGATCCGGTCGATGATCCGGTAATAGCCATCGGCGTCCCGGGCCGCCACGTCGCCGGATTTGAGCCAGCCGTCCGGGGTGAAGGCGGCCTCGGTCGCCTGCGGATTGTCGAGGTAGCCGGGTGTTACCGTCGGCCCGCGCAGCAGCAACTCGCCCGCCCCGGGCTCGCCCTCCGGCACGCCATCCAGCCGCGCCTCGGTCATCATCTGCGGCTTGCCGACGCTGCCGATCTTGGCAATCGCCGCCTCGCGGTCGATGAGGAAGCCGGTCGGCCCGGTCTCGGTCATGCCGAACCCGTTGCAGATCAGCGCGCCCTTGTCGGCGAAGAAACGGATCGTGGCCTCAGGCAGGGCGGCGCCGCCACAGGCCCAGCCCTTGCAGGCGGCGAGGTCCACCGCCGACAGATCCATCAGCATCAGCGCCTGATAGATCGCGGGCACGCCGAAGAATTGCGTGACGGCGCCCTTGGCCAGCAGGTCCAGCAGCACCGGCGCGTCGAACTTGCGCAACACCAGCGAGACGCCGCCCCAGAGGAACAGCGGCATGGTGAAGAGGTTGATGCCGCCGGTGTGGAAGAGCGGCAGAAAATTCACCGTCCGATCCTGCGCCGTCAGGCCCATGGCCTGCGCGATGTTCACCGCATTGGCCACCACCATCCGCGGGGTCTGGATCACCGCTTTGGGCGTGCCCGTGGTGCCCGAGGTGAAGAGGACATACCACGGCTGATCCTCATCCACCGAGGCGGGGGGCAGGGGGGCGGTATCGGGGATCGCCAGCGCCATAGTGGGCAGGCCCAGTTCGGCGGCGGGGGCGGCGAAGGTTTCGTCATGCAGGACCAGCGCGGTGCTGACGCTCGCCACGACCGGCAGCAGCTCCGCCACCGGCTGACGCCAGTTCAGGGGCGCGAGGATCAGCCCGGCCTTCTGGCAGGCGAAGAGCGCCACGAAGAATTCGGGCCGGTTGTGGCAGAGGATGGCCACGCGCGACCCTTTGGGCACCCGTTCCAGCAGCGCGGCGCCCAGACGGGCGGCGGCATCATTGACGCGGGCGAAGGACCAGACATCGCCGGTTTCGTGGTCGATGAAGGCGGGCGCCCCGGGCGAAAGCTGGGCGCGGCGGGCGGCAAGGTCGGGGATCAGGCCCATGTCACGCCCTCTCCAGCGAATGCAGGAAGCGGGCCATCCCGGCGCGGACCTCGGGCGTCTCGATCCGGTCCACGAAGGCCGCCAGTTCCGCCGCCAGCGAGGGCGCGGGATCGCGGGCCAGCAGCCGCTTTGCCGCCGCCATGCTGCCCCTCTCATGCCCCGCCAGCACCGAGAGCCAGCCCGCGATCACGCCATCGGGGTCGCCGCTGACCGCCTGCGCCAGACCCAGCGCCTGCGCCTCGGTCGCCGTGATCCGGCCGTTCAGCAGATGAAGTGCCCGCACCCGGTCGGCACCGATGCGGTCCGCCAGCATCCCGGTCCAGCCGCCGTCCGGGGCGAAACCGACCAGCGCGTACCAGGGCTGGATGAAGGCGCCGGGCGTCATCACCACCAGATCGGCGGCCAGCACCAGCCCCAGCGCGCCCTGCACCCGGGCGATGACCGGGCAGGGCAGCGCCGAAAGCCGCAGGATCGCCGCGTTCAGCGCGCCAACGGTCCGCCGGGCATAGGCGCGGCCGTTCCCGGCCTCGACCTCGGCCGCGAAGCGCGTCACGTCGCCGCCGGTGGAAAAGTTGCGCCCCGCGCCCGACAGGACCAGCGCCCGGGGATCGCCCAGCCGTTCCAGCGCCGCCAGCAGATCCTCCAGCAATTCCGCGGTCAGCGCATTCGCGCGCCCCTCGCGGTGGAGGGTCAGGCGGGCGATACCGGCCTCCTCCGTCAGCGCCACCAGGCTCATGGCCTCAGCCCGCGTTCCAGCATGTCGAAGACCTCCTCGACGATGCGGTCCAGATCGGCCTCGCCCTCCCAGATGCCGAAGCGTTCACCAAGCGTGATCGCCATGCCCATCAGGGCCCAGGCGCGGATTTCGGCATCGCCCTCGCGGATCTCGCCCTCGCGCACCGCGGCGGCGAGGTTCTGGCCATAGCCCCGCGCAAAGGTGGTATAGTACTGCCGGTACGCGTCAGGGGCGACGAAGCGCGCCTCCATGACGATGTTGTAGAGCGTGGGCCTTGTGCCGACGAAGCCCAGAAACGCCCGCAGGCCCCGGCGCTCGGCGGTCAGGCGGTCGGGGGCGTCGGCCACGGCTTCGGCCAGAAAGGCGCGGGTCAACTTGCCCATCTCGATGACCAGTTCGCGGAAAACTTCGTCCTTCGACTGGAAATAGATGTAGAACGTGCCCTGCGCGATCCCCGCCCGGCGGGTGATGTCGGCGATCGAGGCGGCGGCGAAGCCGAGTTCGCCGATCACCGCCTCGGCCGCGCGCAGGATCCCCTCGCGCGTGTCCTGCCCGCGACGGGTGCGCGGACGGCTGGCGACGGGGCGGCGGGCGGCGGGTTCGGTCATTGGCATTCCTGACACATGAATCAGTCGTCATATTGAAAGCGGCAGAAAATCTGTCAAGCACAAACCGGGTTTGCCCTGAATCAAGGCAGGGTCCAAGGGCGCGACCTAGGGAGGGTGCGGAGGTAACGATGCTGAAACTCACGCTTGTGATTCTGCTCGACTGTCTGCTGCTGGCCGCTGCCCTCCTCTCGGCGCTGGCGATCCGGGACGGGCGGGCGGCGGACCGGCTTGCGCAGACCCTGCGGGAAGGCCGCGATCCGGCGCCGCCGCTCTTCGATCCGGCAATGGTCGAGGGGCTGCCCGAGGTGGCGCAGCGCTATCTGCTGCGCGCCATCGCGCCGGGGACGCCGCTGTCCCGGACCGTCGATCTGTCCATGGAGGGTGTGTTCCTGCTGAACGGCTCCGCCCTGCCGATGCGCGCCACGCAGGTGCTGCACGCGCCCGAGGCCTTCGTCTGGCAGTCGGCCTTCGGCAGCGGGGCGCTGAGACTCCGCGGTTCGGACGCGCTGGCAGGGGCCAAAAGCTGGACGCGCTTCGGTCTGTTCGGCCTGCTGCCGGTGGCGCGGGCAGGCGGCAACGCCGATCACCGCCGCTCGGCCGCGACCCGGGCCCTGCTGGAAGCGGTCTGGGCACCCGCCGCCCTGCTGCCGCTTTTCGGCGCGCAGTGGGAAGCGACCGGCCCCGACAGCGCCCGCGTCTCGATCCCCGGTCTGGCGGTCGCGCCGATGGAGCTGACGCTGGCGCCCGACGGCACGATCCTCAGTTTGACCGCCCCGCGCTGGTCGGATGCCAATCCCGACCGGAGCTATCGCCTGCAATCTTTCGGCGGCAGGATCCTCGAAAGCCGCCGGTTCGGCGGCTTCACGATCCCCGCCCGGGTCGAGCTGGGCAACCATTGGGGCACCCCCGATTTCGACGGTTTCTTTCGGGCGACGATCACCGCCGCGCGCTGGTGAAAGAAACAGACCAATCGGTATGGAAACTGTGCTAGGATCCCTCCGACCAAAGACGGGAGGATTCGATGGACGAGCGGGTGACGGTGCTGGCGAGCACCTCGAAAGGATTGTTTCTGATCGATTCGGACGGGGCGCGGCAGGAATGGACGCTCAGCGGACCTTATTGCGACGGCTGGCCGGTGAACCACGCCACGGGGGACGCCGCGACCGGGACGATCTGGGCCGCAGCGGGGGGCGAATGGCAGGGCGTGGCGGTGTGGAAATCGTCCGACCATGGCAAAAGCTGGAGCCATGCGCAGCTGTCCAACGGCAAGATGGACGATTTCCTGGCGGCGGATGAAAACTTCCGCAAGATGCTGGGCCGCGGCCCCAACCCGGATGCGCCCTTCAAGGGCCAGATGAACGCGATCTGGGTGCTGTCGAAAGTGGGTGACACGCTCTATGCCGGGGCCCGCCCCGCCGCGCTCTATGCCAGCAAGGACGAGGGTGCGAGCTGGGAGCTGGTCGAGGGGCTGAGCAATCACCCCTCGGCCGAGAGCTGGGAGCCGGGCGGCGCGGGGCTGGTGCTGCATACGGTGCTGGGCGAGGGCGACAAGCTCTGGGTGGCGATCTCGGCCGCCGGGGTCTTCGCCTCAGAAGACGGCGGCGCGACCTGGGAGCGGCGCAACCGGCGCACCAACCAGGCGACAACGCCGGACCCCTTCACCGGCGAATGCGCCAAGGATGTCGGGCAATGCGTGCACAACATGGTGCGGTCGGCCGACGGGCGGGTGATCTACATGCAGAACCACAACGGCGTCTTCCGCTCGCGCGACGAGGGGCGGTCGTGGGATGAGATCACCGAGGGGTTGCCCTCGAATTTCGGCTTCCCGGTCGCAGTGCATCCGCAGGATTCCGACACGCTTTATGTCCTGCCGCTGAGCGAATGGGGCGGGCGCACCCCGCCCGAGGGCAAGGCCACGGTCTGGCGCTCACGCCAGGCGGGCGAGGGCTGGGAGCCGCTGCGGCAGGGCTTGCCCGACGACGCCTATTTCACCGTGCTGAGGCAGGCGATGGCCACCGACAAGGCCGAGAAGGCGGGGATCTATTTCGGCACCAATTCGGGCAGCGTCTTTGCCTCGACCGACGACGGCGAGACCTGGCAGGAGATCGCCCGTCACCTGCCGACCGTGCTGGGGGTGGAGGTGATGCACCGGCGCTGAGGGCGGTGCGTCAACCCGCGCCCGGGGGGCGCGGAACGACCCATCCTAGGGCTCCACCGCGCCCGCCACGCTGCGCGGGCGCCGCGCCGGGCTGAGCAGGATCGCCCCCAGCACCAGCGCGCAGGCGATCCATTGCCGCGGTCCCAGCGCCTCGCCAAAGGCGAACCAGCCGATGGCGAACATCACCGGCAGTTCCACACTGCCCGCCACGGCGGTGCGGGCGGTGCCGACCACCGGCGAACAGATGGTGTAGAGGAGCTGCGGGATCAGCGCCGTGCCCAGGCCGATGCCCGCCACCATCAGCCAGCCTTCGGCCCCTGCCGGGACCAGCGCCGCGGCGGGGGTGGCCAGCGCCAGGGGCGCGAGGCCCAGCACCGAGCCGGCCGAGACGATGCCGATGCGGACCAGCGCCGGGACCTCGGGCAGGCGGTGGACCAGCACGGCGATCCCCAGACCAAAGCCCGCCGGGGCGGCCAGCGACAGCAGCAGCGCGAGCAGGTGCCGGGGCTCGACCGCGCCGGGGCCGGTGACCAGCGCCGCGGCGCCCAGGATCACCAGCGCGGCGATGATTGCCCGGGCCTGCGGCCGTTCACCGAACAGCGCCCAGGCGAAGGCCAGCGCGAAGGCGGGGTAGGTCATGTAGAGGACACCGGCGGTCGAGACCGGCACCACCTCGACCGCGCGGACATAGGCGGCCCAGCCCAGCCCCATCAGCAGCCCCGCCCCCAGCCCCCAGGCCAGCACCCGCCCCCGATGCCGCCAGCGCCAGGCCAGCGGCGCCAGCAGGAGCGTGGCCAGCGCGTAGCGGTAGAGCGCGACGGCATGGGGCGCCATACCCTGATCGGTCAGCGAGCGGGCGAAGAGCGGCACGAGGCCGAAGCCGACCGAGGCGAGGATCACGCCCAGCAGGGCAAGGGTCTGATGACGCGGCATCCCCCGGGTCTATCAGCGCGGACTGGATCCGTACAGGCGGGCAGGCGTCACGCCCCGGGCGCGTTCTCCAGGAGGATCGGCTGGCCGTGCGGCGTGGCATGGGCGGCCTCTTCCCACAGATGCGCGAGCGCCGCGACTTCGAGCGGCAGGGCGACGCCGAGCCCGGCCAGCAGCTTTTCCAGCGTCACCAGCCAAGCCTCCCAATAGGACGTGCCCCGGGCGATCTCGGCCCCCAGCGCGCGGGTCCAGTCGGGCCAGGTGAAGACGCCGGCATCGGCCAGCGCCACGGTCACCCCGAAAAGCTGCGCCTGCCAAGGGGCCTGAAACGGGGCGTGATCGGGCTCAGAGCCGGTCAAGATAGCCCTCCCACAGGTCGGCGCTGATCGTCAGGCCGGGTTCGCTGTCCGCGCTCCAGACTTCGGCCGCGTCGAAGACCACGGTATAGAGGCGCTCAGGCACCTCGCCCTTTCCATGGGCATTGGCATCGGGCAGCACGAAACCGCCATGGTCGGATTCGATGACCCCCTCCTTGCCCGCCAGATAGACCGGCAGGCGGGTATGGCCGCGGGGATGCGCGTTCTTCGCCCGCACCCGTTGGCCCGTCGCAAAGCGCGGCGGCTCGCTCAGCGGCCGGTCGCAGGGCGTGCCGCGGGCCAGGACGGCGGGCACCCGCTCGGCGCCGAGGCGTCTGGCATCGGCCGGACGCTCCAGCGCCGTGCCGGTCGCCAGTTCGGCCGGGGTGATCAGGCCGTGACGGGTCAGCAGCACCTCCAGCGCCCTGATCCAGATCTCGTAATAGCTGGCGGCGTAATAGGTGGCGGGGGGCAGGCATTCCCGGGCGTGGCGGCTTTCGTCCAGCGTCCAGCGGCCGAGCGCGCCGCAGGCCAGCACTACGCCCAGCGCGCGGGCCTCCCAGGGGGCGTGAAACCAGGGCTCGTCCGCCTCGGGCAGGACCGGGCCGAAGCCCATCTTGCCGCCCAGATCATGCGGGCCGTTCATGCCGGGACCCGGGGCAGGCCGGTGCCGATCATGCTCTCGCGCGTCACCAGCTCGGCCAGCGCCTCGGCCGACCAGCCCTCGGTCCCCTCCGGCCGCATCGGGACGACCAGATAGCGCAGCTCGGCGGTGGAATCCCAGACACGCAGTTTCGTACCCTCGGGCAGGTCCAGCCCGAACTCGGCCAGCACCGCGCGCGGCTCGATCACCACGCGCGAGCGATAGGCGGGCGATTTGTACCAGACCGGCGGCAGGCCCAGCAGGCTCCACGGATAGCAGGAGCAGAGGGTGCAGACGATGACGTGATGCAGGTCCGGCGCGTTGAAGACGGCGCGCACATGCTCGCCCTGACGGCCGGTGAAGCCCATCGAGGCGACGGCCGCGGTCGCGTCCCGCTCCAGCCAGTCGGCAAAGGCGGGATCGGTCCAGGCGCGGGCCACCACGGCGGCGCCGTTCTGCGGGCCGACCTTCTCGGCATAGGTCTCGATGATCGCATCCACCGCCGCTGTCTCGATCAGGCCCTTGCGGGTCAGGATCGTTTCCAGCGCGCGGACGCGGGCCTCCATCGGGTCGAGGTGGTTGTCGTGATCGTGGGGCATGGCGGCTCCTTGGGCAGCGGCCTAGGTTAGGCGAAAGGCGCCCGCGCGCAAGCCCTGCAAGGGACTTGTGGGATGCGTGGAATCTGGCAGGCTCTGACAACGGGTCGCGCGAGAGGAACGTCCGAATGCCCGATGTCTTCGACTTTCCCGCCGCTCTGGCGAGGGCCCAGACCCCGGCCGCCGCCTGCGCCGAGTTGTTGTCCTGGTCCAAGCCGCACGGATTCACCACCTATGCCATCGGCGCCGCGCCCCACCCCGGCGCGCCCTATCCCACGCCCTTCATGGTGACCAATTGGCCGCCGGAATGGCACAGCGCCTATTACGACCGGCAGTTTGGCGACCGCGACCCGACGCTCAGGGCGATGAAGGCGCTGGGCCGCCCGTTCAGCGTCTCGGACCTGCGGGCTGGGCGCTGCGGTTTCCTGCCCGATGCCGCCGAGCGCGAGGTGATCGATTACGCCGCGACCCTCGGCTATCCCGAGGGGTTTCTGGTGCCCGTCTTCCGCGCCAATGGCTATCGCGGTTTTGCGGTGCTGGTCGGGGATGCGCCCGACCCCGGACCCGCACTGCGCGCCCGGCTGCAATTCCTGCTGGAACACGCGCATGACCGGCTGCGGGTGCTGGTCGCGCAGCACCTGGATGAAAACGCCCTCCTGACCCCGCGCGAGGTGCAGATCCTGTCTCTGGCGCGGCAGGGGCAGGGCGATGCCGATATCGCCCGGCAGGCGGCGATCAGCATTCGCACCGTGCGGTTCCATTTCGACAACGCGCGCCGCAAGCTCGCCGCCCGCTCTCGGTCAGAGGCGATCGCCATCGCAGTGGAACAGCATCTCTTGCCGGTGTGACCTGTCACAAGTCACAGTTGTCTTTGCGTCAAGCAGGGATAGGCTGATTCCATTCAGATAGACATTTCTGCAAGGTACGGGACGGTGCAACCCGCGCCGTCCCGTTTTTTGTTTGCCCGTTTTCCCGTGCGGATCGTTCAGGCAGTGGCCAGCGCCGCCTCGGGCCGTCTTGGACGGCTGCGCAGCAGGATCGTCACCATCACCCCGATATTCAGCGCGTTCCAGGCGATCCCGTTGAGGAAAGCCAGCTGGTAGGATCCGCTCGCGTCATAGATCCAGCCCGACATCCAGCCGCCCAGCGCCATGCCCAGGATCGTCGCCATGATGACGAAGCCGACGCGCGCACCGGCCTCGCGCGCGGGCAGATATTCGCGGATGATGATGGCATAGGCGGGCACGATCCCGCCCTGGCTCAGGCCGAAGATCAGGCTCACGGCATAGAGCGAGGCCAGCCCGTCGAAGGGCAGATAGAGGATCAGCCCGATCATCTGCCCGACCGACCCGATCAGCAGCGTCGGGATGCCGCCCAGCCGGTCCATGACGAGGCCCGAGATAAGCCGCGACACGACGCCGCCCATCAGCATGACGCTGAGCATCTCGGCCCCCACCGCCGGGCCATAGCCGAGATCGACGCAGAAGGCGACGATATGCACCTGCGGCATCGACATGGCGACGCAGCAGGCGACGCCTGCCAGCGCCAGAAGCCAGGTCATCATCCGTGGCGACCAGGGAACCTCGCGCAGGGCCCGGCCGGTGGCCTGGGCGGCGGCGGTCAGGCTTTCCGCGGGCAGGCGGCGGCGCAGGAACAGCGAGGCCGGGATGATCAGCAGCGGCACCAGCAGGGCCAGCAGCCAGCACACGCCGCGCCAGCCGCTCTCGGCCAGCACGCCCGACAGCGCCAGCGGCCAGATCGCGCCCGCGAGGTAATTGCCGCTGGCGGCGATGCCCACGGCGATCCCCCGGCGGCGGCGGAACCAGAGCGAGATATCGGCCATCAGCGGGGCGAAGAAAGCCGCCGCGCCCAGCCCGATCACCGCCTGCGCCCCGGCCAGTGTCGCGATCGAGGGGCTGAGCGCCGCCAGCACGTAGCCCAGCGCCGTCAGCAGCGCCGCGGCCATCAGCATCGGCGTCACCCCGAAGCGGTCGAGCTGCCGTCCCCAGAGAAGATTGCCCAGCGCATAGCCGGTCATGGTCAGCGTATAGGGCAGCGAGGCCGCGCCCCGCCCGCCGCCGAACTCGGCCTGGACCGCCGGCATGAGGGCGATGATCGACCACATGCCGACGCTGCCGACGGTCGAGATCGATAGCGACAGCGCGAGGCGCGCCCAGGAATAGCGGGAGTCGAGGATCGGGTTCATGGCGGCAGATTAGGGCCCGCTCGCCGGTGCCGCCAGTGGGAATTTTACAGGTTAAAGGCCCGCCAGCAGATCGGGCAGCGCGGCTAGGTCGCGCAGGATGTGATGCGGCCGGCCGAACAGCCGGTCCATCGGCGCGCCGTCGCGGTTGACCCAGGCGGTGGTGAAGCCGAAAGCCGCGCCGGCGCAGGCGTCCCAGCCGTTCGAGGAAACGAAGAGCACCTCCTCGGGCTCCAGCCTCAGACCGGTGCCGACCAGCGCGTAAACCCGGTCGTGCGGCTTGAAGACGCCGACGCTTTCCACGGAATAGAGCGCCTCGAACTGGCCCTGAAGCCCGGCGGAATTGACCGCGCCCTCCAGCATCCCGGGCGAGCCGTTCGACAGGATCGCCAGCCGCTGCCCCTGCGCGGCCAGCGCCGCCAGCATGCCCGGAACCTCGGGAAAGGCGGCCAGTTCCCAGTAGAGCGCCAGCAGCCGCGAGCGCAGTCCGGGGTCAGACAGGCCCGCCTTCTCCAGCGCCCAGTCGAGCCCGTCCTGCGTCACCTGCCAGAAGTCGGCGTGGTGCCCGGCCACGGCCCTGAGCCAGGTGTATTCCAGCTGCTTGCGGCGCCAGTCGGCGGCGATCTCGGGCCAGCGGGGCGCCCAGCTTTCCGACCCCGGCTCACCGGCGGCGGTCCGCGCCGCCGCGCCCACGTCAAAGAGCGTGCCATAGGCGTCGAACACGCAGGCCCTGATCCGGTTCTTGCTCATGCTCCCCTTTCCGAAACGAGGCCCGACCCGCCGCTTCTTTGCGCTGCAAATATCCTCGGGGGGTGAGCCGAAGGCGAGGGGGGCAGAAAGCCCCCCTCCTTTTTCCCTTGCCTTATCCGGCGCGTTCCAGCATCCGGCCCAGCACCCTGCCGCCCAGGATATGCACATGCAGATGCGGTACCTCCTGCACGCCGTCATTGCCGGCGTTGGAGATGGCGCGATACCCCGCTCCGCCTTCGCCCGGTTGCACGCCCAGTTCCTTGCAGACCCTGCCGATGGCGGTGATGAAATCGGCCTTCTCCGCGTCCGAGGCCTCCAGCGCGAAATGGTCGAAGGTCACGTAGGGCCCTTTCGGGATTACCAGCACATGATGCGGCGCCTGCGGGCGGATGTCGTGGAAGGCCAGCGAATGCTCGGTTTCCAGCAGTTTGTTGCAGGGGATCTCGCCGCGCAGGATCCTGGCAAAGATGTTATTGGTATCATAGGCATAGGCCACGGCGGTTACTCCGGTCTCATTTCATAGGCGGGGATCCGGGACAGAAATTCCCGGGCAGGACGGGGGCCCAGATCGGGCAATAGGCGGGGTCGGCATACCAGACATCGGTAGCGCCGATGGCGTGGTCGACCGCCACCCATTGGTGGCCCGAGCGGCGGTAGAGCACCTGCAGGGTCGAGCCGTCCATGAATTCGGGGTCGATCTCGCCCCGCTGGTAGCCGGGCGTGGCGAGCATGTCGATGGGGGCACCGCCCGGGCGTTGGGCGGTGAGCGCGGCGAAGGCGACATCGCCTTCGACCCGCAGGTCATGGACCACGAATTCGACCGGCGCGCCCAGCACCCGTTCGGCCAGCGGGCGGGCCGCATCCATCAGATCGACCCTCAACGCCGAGCCGCGCGGCGGCTCGGTCCAGGCGCCCGCTGCCGTCGCGGCGAGGGTCAGCAACAGGGCGGCGGCGAGCTTACGCATCTTCCGGCGACCAGCCCGAGACGGCCTTGACCTCGAGGAAATCCTCGATGCCCCAGACCCCGCCTTCGCGCCCGCGCCCGGACGCCTTCATGCCGCCGAAGGGCGAACCGCGGCCCCGGGACTTGCCGTTCATCTCCACCATGCCCGAGCGCAGGCGGCGGGCCAGCCGGTTGCGCTTTGCCCCGTCCTGCGACTGCACGTAATTCGTGAGCCCGTAAACCGTGTCATTGGCGATGCGCAGCGCATCCGCCTCGTCCTCGAAGGGGATGATCGACAGCACCGGGCCGAAGATCTCTTCCCGGGCGATGGTCATGTCGTTGGTGACATCGGCAAAGACCGTGGGCCGCACGAAGAACCCACGGTTCAGCCCGTCCGGGCGGCCGAGGCCCCCGGCGACCAGTTTGGCGCCCTCGTCGATGCCCTTCTGGATCAGGCCCTGGATCTTGTCGAATTGCGCCTGGCTGACCACCGGGCCGATATGGTTCCCGGCCTCATGCGCGCTGGCGACGCGGGTTTTCCCGGCCGTCTCGGCGGCGATCTCCACCGCCTTGTCATAGATCGAGCGTTCCACCAGCATCCGCGTCGGTGCGTTGCAGGACTGCCCGGTGTTGTTGAAGCAATGCCGGGCGCCGCGGATCACGGCTTTCTCGTCGGCATCGGCGAAGATGATGTTTGCGCCCTTGCCGCCGAGTTCGAGATGGATGTGCTTCAGCGTCTCGGCCGCGTTCTTGGAGATGGCGATGCCCGCGCGGGTGGAGCCGGTGAAGCTGACCATATCGACGTCGGGGTGGCCCGAAAGGTCGGTGCCGACCCCGGGTCCGTCGCCGTTCACCAGGTTGAAGACGCCGGGCGGCACGCCCGCCTCATCGAGGATCTCGGCGAACAGCATCGACGATAGCGGCGCGATTTCCGAGGGTTTCAGCACCATGGTGCAGCCCGCCAGCAGCGCCGGGATCACCTTGAGCGTGACCTGATTCATCGGCCAGTTCCAAGGTGTGATCAGGGCGCAGACGCCGACCGCTTCCTTGATGATCCGATCCTCCTGCGCGCGCTCGCTGAGCGGGGCTTCGAACTCGATCTGGTCGAAGGCGCGGAGGAAATTCTCGATATGCCAGGTGCCCGAGGTCGCCTGGCTGCTCTTCGCCATGTCGATGGGCGCGCCCATCTCCAGGCTGATCGCGGCGCCCATCTCGTCGTTGCGGCGCTTGTAGACCTCAAGGATCCGCTCGACCAGCGCCTTCCTGTCGGCCGGCGGGGTTTCCATGAAGGCGGGCAGGGCGGCGCGGGCGGCGGCCACGGCGGCATCGCTGTCGGCCGTCCCGCCCAGCGAGATCACCGCGCAGGGTTCTTCGGTCGAGGGGTCGATCACCTCCAGATCGCGGCCCGCGACCGGGTTCACCCATTGGCCGTTGATGTAGAAGCGGCGTTTGTCCAGCATGGTCGGAATCTCCGGTAATTTTGCCGACACCCTGTCACCTGCCCCCGGAGAGGGCAAGGGGAGCCGCCCCGGCCGCCGCCCTCAGAACTCGGACCAGAGGCCCAGGCGCAGCGCCTCGACCCGTCCGTCCGGGGGAATCACCGCCTCGGCCACCAGACGGAAGCGGCTCATCAGGCGCAGGCCCAGGGCGGGGCGCAGGCGGGTGATGGCGACCTGGCGGCTGCGGAAATGGGTGGCGGTCATTATCACCAGCCAGCGGCCCCGGGCATAGCCGATCTGGGTGTTCCAGTCGGTCGCCAGTTCGGTGCCCCAGGGGACGCGGGCGGCATAGAGCCGGACGCCCGCCTGGGTCCAGAGGTTCCCGTCGCCCAGCGCCATGCCGCGCCCGGCCTCGACCGCGACGAAGGGCTGGTAGCGCGCGATGCTGTAGGGCACGTATCGGACCCCGGAGGTAAGGCCCACGGTCATCCCCTGCGGCAGGTCGAACGGGTGCCAGCGCAGAAAGAGGTCGGCGTAATCGAAGCGCCAACTCGTCGAGAGGGCCGCGCCGATCGTCAGCCGCGGGCGCAGGCCGTATTCGGCGTAATATTCGCTTTGCTGCGGGCGCCAGCCGTTCGCCGCGCCCAGGGTCGTGGTGGTGGACAGGAAGAAGCGCCCCGCCTCGCGCGGCCAGGGGCCGGCCCCTGCCGCCCCGGCGCCGAGCAGCAGCGCCATCACCCACAGCACGAGAAACCGGACACGCACCACAAACTTTCCCCAACACAGGAGACCTCTCTTGTCGCGCGCGGATAGTTAACAAACGGTAAAGGCGTGCGCCGCGACCCGTCAGGCAGGCGTCAAGGTGCCGGGACCGGGCAGAAAGTCATTGACGCCGGGGCCTGGCCGCGTGACGGAATGTCGCCATCGGCGGAAATCGCCGGAAAGGGGCTTCTCTTTGCGGGAAAGACCCTTATCTCGGGTTTTAAGCATTCAAAAAAGGGAATGAGCCATGAGCCTGCGCATCAATGACATCGCCCCCGATTTCACCGCGGAATCGACCCAAGGCACGATCAAGTGGCACGAGTACATCGGCGACAATTACGCTGTCCTGTTCAGCCACCCCAAGGATTTCACCCCGGTCTGCACCACCGAATTCTCGGCCGCGGCCAAGCTGGCCGGCGAATTCGCCAAACGTGGCTGCAAGCTGGCCGGCATCTCGATCGACGGGGTCGAGGAACACCACAAATGGATGGCCGACGTGAAGACCTATGGCGGCGCCGAAATGTCCTTCCCGATCATCGCCGACAAGGGGCTCGAGGTCGCCAAGCTCTATGACATGCTGCCGGCCGAGGCCTATCTGCCCGATGGCCGCACCGCCAACGACACGGCCACCGTGCGGACCACCTTCATCATCGGGCCGGACAAGAAGATCCGCCTGATGCTGATCTATCCGATGTCGGTGGGCCGCAACTTCGACGAGATCCTGCGCGCGCTGGATGCCATCCGCCAGACCGACGGCAAGCCCTTCGCCACCCCGGCGGACTGGCAGCCGGGCGATGACGTGATCGTCGCGCTGTCGGTCTCGACCGAGGATGCGAAGGCCCGCTTCGGCCAGCTGGACATCCCGCTGCCCTATCTGCGCAAGACCAAAGCGCCGGTCTGATCCCGCGCTGCTATCCTGTCACCCGCGCCGGTCCCCCTGGCGCGGGTTTTCCTTTGCCAGCCGTGTGGCGGGGTGATTCTGGCCCCAGATACGCCGGGCGTCCCGCGCCAGCGTCCGCGCCTCGGCCCGGTCGAGCTGGGCGCGGGCCTCGGCGGGGTCGCCGGTTTCGGCCATCGCCCGGGTCCAGAGTTTCAGCGCCGAGCGGGGGCTCCAGGGCAGGGCCGCGGCGCAGAGCCAGAGGCGCAAGGGCGGTGGCAGCGCGTCATGCGCCCGCATCGAGCCATCCCGCCGCCGCAAGCCGCTGCGCAGGTTAGGCATCGCCCCGGCCCCAGCGCGGGAAGGGGTCGGGCAGGGCCAGGGCATCGCCGGGTTCGCGCGCGCCCTGCACCAGTGCGGCGTCCAGCGCCCGGCGAATCGCGGCCTCGTCCATCCCGGCGCCGATGAAGACCAGTTCCTGCCGCCGGTCGCCCCAGGGCTCGGCCCAATGCTCGCGCATCTCGGCCTGTATCCGCGGGTCGTCGGGCCAGCGGTCGCGCGGGACCGCGGCCCACCACATCCCCAAGGGTGAGACCGAGGACAGCGCACCGGCCAGGCTGAACTCGGCCACCCAGGCGGGGCGCGTCGCGATCCAGAAATGCCCCTTGGCGCGGATCACCCCGGGCAGCGGGCCGTTCAGCACCTCATGCAGCCGCTGCGGGTGAAAGGGCGCCCGGGCGCGGTAGACGAAGCTGGCGATGCCGTATTCCTCGGTTTCGGGCACGTGCTGGTCGAAGCCATACAGTTCCTTGGCCCAGAGCGGATGCTCCTGCGCCCGGTCGAAATCGAAAAGCCCGGTGGCGAGGATGTCGGCCGCCGCGACCTGCGCCCGATCCGTCTCGATCAGCCGCGCGTCGGGGTTCAGCGCCCGCACGATCTTGCGCGCCGCATCCAGCCGCGCGGGCCCCGCATCCGTTACCTTGTTCAGCACGATCACATCGGCGAACTCGATCTGCTCGGTCAGCAGCTGCACCAGATGCCGCGTGTCGCCCTCGCCGGCGGTCTCGCCCCGGTCGGCCAGCGCGTCGTGGCTGGCGAAATCGCGCGGCAGGTTCACCGCATCCACCACTGTGACCATGGTGTCCAGCCGCGCCACATCGTCAAGCGCCTGCCCCTCTTCGTCGCGGAAGGCGAAGGTGGCGGCGACGGGCAGGGGCTCGCTGATGCCGGTCGATTCGATCAGCAGATGGTCGAAGCGGCCTTCCTCGGCCAGCGCGCGAACCTCGGCCAGCAGATCGCCGCGAAGCGTGCAGCAGATGCAGCCGTTCGACATCTCGACCATCCGCTCCTCGCCCCGGCGCAGATCGACCCCGGCGGCGACCAGATCGGCGTCGATGTTGACCTCGGACATGTCGTTGACGATGACCGCCACGCGCAGCCCCTCGCGGTTGTTCAGCACATGGTTCAGCAGCGTCGTCTTGCCGGCGCCGAGGAAGCCCGACAGGACGGTGACGGGCAGGCGGGGATCAGGGGACATGCGGGGCCTCATAGGGCATGTGATAATATAACAATAGAGGCGCCGATGACGGAAGGCAACCGGCGCTGTCGCGCCGATGTGTTGAGCCGTGAGCAACTTCCCTGCTGCGGCACGGCAGGGGCTGCGCTATCTAGGCGGCATGAACCGTCGCATGCTCCTTGCCACGCTGGCCTTTGCCGGCCTCGCCCTCGCCCAGCCGGCTGTCGCCGCGCCGATCTCGCTGGCCGAGATTTCGCGCTATTTCAATTCATTCCGCACGGCGCAGTCGGATTTCACCCAGGTGAACCCCGATGGCTCCATCTCGACCGGACGGCTGATGATCCACCGTCCCGGGCGGGTGCGTTTCGAATACGATGCGCCTGACCGGTCGCTGGTGCTGGCCTCGAACGGGGCGGTGAACATCTTCGACGCGCGCTCGAACGCCGGGCCCTCGACCTATCCGCTGTCGCGCACGCCGCTGAACCTGATCCTGGACGATACCGTCAACCTAGAGCGCGACCGCATGGTCGTCCAGCATGGCGAGGACGGGCCGACCACGGTGGTCGTGGCGCAGGATCCGGCGCATCCCGAATACGGCAGCATCCGGCTGGTGTTCAGCGCCAACCCGACCGAACTCAGGCAATGGGTCATCACCGATGACACCGGGCGCGAGACGACGGTGATCCTGGGCACGCTCAGGACCGGCGTGTCGCTCGGCTCGTTGCTGTTCAGCCTCGATGCCGAGCTGGATCGCCGGGGCCTGTCGCTGCAGGACCGTTAACGGCGCCCGCAGGCGCGCAGCTGCGTGTCGTACATCACCGCGCGATCGGCCACGCGGTCGGCCACGCGCAGCAGCCAGGCCTGGTTCTGATAGCTGCCGCGGGCATAGCCCGTGTGCCCCTCGTGATAGGCGAGGTAGAGGTTGCGCGCGTCGGTCGGCGGGATGCCGTTGCGCTGCGCCGAGAGCGAGGAATACCAGCCGATGAAATCGGTCGCGTCGCGGATGTCGTCGCGCGAGGCGCGGCGGTTGCGGGTCGAGGATTGATATTCCTCCCAGGTGCCGTCCAGCGCCTGGCTGTAGCCATAGGCCGAGGATTGCCGCCCCATCGGAATGACCCCCAGCGCATAGCGATGCGGCGTGCGGGCATCGCCCCGGAAGCGGCTTTCGGCATGGATGATCGCCATCTGCACCGGCACCGGCACGTCCCAACGGCGCTCGGTGTCGCGCATGGCGCGCAGATAGGCCGGGCGCTCGTCCGCCAGCGCGCAGGCGTCGTCCAGATTGCGGGGAGGGGCATGGTCGCGCCCGCCGCAAGCGGCCAGGACCGACAATGCCAGAACCGCCGCCGCAAGGCGGGGAACGCTGCTCATGATACTGCCTCGATCTTTTTTTTACCTTCGTAACGCATTTCGGGGCGTTTTGGAACGATCTTGCGGGGAAAATGCCGTAACGAGGACGTGTCCGCGCGTGATCGGGACCGATCGGGTTGCGACGCCACAATCTTGCCGCAATGGCGCCACTGTTGGGACAGGATTCACAGACTGTTTCCCCGTGATCCCACGGACCCGTATGGACGTTAACCACCGACTCACGCTAGATGGTCGGTGTGAAGGACCGTTCCATGCTCAAGACACACGCGAAATTCCGGCTCGGCCAGGTGGTCCGCCACCGCAAGCACCCGTTCCGCGGTGTGGTCTTCGATGTGGACGCGATCTTCGCCAATACGCAGGAATGGTACGACGCGATCCCCGAGGATAGCCGTCCGGCCAAGGATCAGCCCTTTTACCACCTGCTGGCCGAGAACGATAACAGCTATTACGTGGCCTATGTGTCCGAGCAGAACCTGGTTGCGGACGAGACGGGCGAGCCGATCGACCATCCCGATCTGCCGGATCTGTTCGGCGATTTCGAGAACGGCTTCTATCCGCTTCAGGCGCAGTTGAACTGAGTTTCTGACGCAGGCGTCCCGCCGCCCGGGGCCCCGTCGAGCGCGCCGCTCCGGCGCTGTTCCGGGGATGGGCAGTGCCCAGAGGCTCAGCCGTCTTCGGTCGCCGGCGGGGAATGTCGCGTCTTCTCTCCCGGTTTTTCGCGCCGCGCGAGGCGCGCCCTCCGCCCTTGGCCGTGTGCGGTCAATCCGCCCAGGGGATGCGCAGGCTCAGCCGGTTCCAGTCGCCGTCCCGGGCATAGCGCAGATCGGTGGTCAGGCAGCGGATGATGTGCCAGCCGAACCCGCCTTCAGGCAGGTGATCGGGGGGCGCGATCAGGGGCAGGTCCGGGTCCGGCACCACGCCGGCGGGCAGGGGGTGGCCCTGGTCGGATATCGTGCAGCCCAGGCCCGCGCGCAGCAGATCGACGCGCAGTTCGACCGGACCCGTCGCCTTGCCATAGGCGTGTTCGGCGATGTTGTTCAGGACTTCCGCCAGCACCAGTTCGGCGTTCGACAGATCGTCCGGCGTAAGCCCGGCACGGGTCAGCTCGGTCACCAGATCGGCCAGAACCGCCCGGGTCGTCTTGTCCGCAGCCAGGAAGCCGCGCAGGAAAAGGGGGCGCCGTTCGTCCGCGTCGGTCCGTTCTTGCCCGGCCGACGCCCGGGGCCGGGAGGCGGCGGAGACGCTGGACTCTGACATGCTCACAGCACGGCCCGACATTGTTTCATCCTCTCTCCCGCGGTCAGCCGGTGGCCCGCAACGCGCCGGGGAGTTCGGGGTGAATGGTAAAGACACTGTCCATGCGTGTCAGGCGGAAAACCTTGGCCACCGGCGGGGTCAGGCCGGAAAGCTCCAACCGCCGCTCGCTGCCCAGAAGTTTCATGACCGCCACCACGGCGCCCAGCCCGCTGCTGTCGAGGAAGGTGACGTTGGACAGGTCCAGAATGACGGGGTTTCCCGGCGCCTCGGCCTCCGTCCGCACGGCCTCCTTGAATTCGATCGCGACGGCGGCGTCGATCCGGCTGTCCATGACGGTAACGACCAGCGCCTGGCCGATCCGTGACGTGGCGATGTCCACTCCATCCTCCGCAATTGTCCTGTTCCTGGAAGAGCCTAGGCGCTAAACGTTACTGAAAGGTTTACGTCCGAAGGGAGAGCCCGATGGCCGACGTCGTCATCATTGGTGCCGCGCGCACCCCGATGGGTGGTTTCCAGGGTATTTTCAAGGGTGTGCCGGCGGCCGAGCTGGGGGGCGTGGCCATTGCGGCGGCGCTGGAGAGCGCGGGTACCCCGCCCGAGCGGGTCGAGGAATTGCTGATGGGCTGCGTCCTGCCCGCGGGCCAGGGGCAGGCGCCGGCCCGGCAGGCCGGGTTCAAGGCGGGCCTCGGCCCCGAGGTGCCGGCGACCACGCTGAACAAGATGTGCGGCTCTGGCATGAAGGCGGCGATGATCGCCCATGACCAGATCGCGCTGGGCCAGACCGGGCTGATGGTCGCGGGCGGCATGGAAAGCATGACCGAGGCGCCCTATCTGCTGCCCAAGATGCGGGCGGGCGCCCGGATCGGCCATCAGCAGGTGATCGACCACATGTTCCTGGACGGGCTGGAGGATGCCTATGTCCGCGACGAGAGTGGCGGCGGCCGCCTGATGGGCACCTTCGCCGAGGATTGCGCCCAGCATTACCAGTTCTCGCGTGAGGCGCAGGATGACTACGCGCTGGGCTCGCTGACCAATGCGCTTGCCGCCCAGGCGGATGGCGCCTTCGACGGCGAGATTGCGGCGGTCACGCTGCACACGCCCAAGGGCGAGGTGACGGTCACTGCCGATGAGCAGCCCGCCAATGCCAGGCCCGAGAAGATTCCGACGCTGAAACCCGCGTTCCGCAAGGATGGAACGGTGACGGCGGCCAATGCCTCGTCCATCTCGGACGGGGCGGCCGCGCTGGTCCTGGCGTCGCGCGACCGGGCCGAGGCTCTGGGTGCGCCGATCCGCGCCATCGTCCGGGGGCACGCCAGCCACGCCCAGGCGCCGGGCTGGTTCACCACCGCGCCGGTGCCGGCGGCGCGCAAGCTGTTGGAGCGGCTGGGCTGGTCGGTCGCGGATGTCGATCTGTGGGAGGTCAACGAGGCCTTCGCCGTGGTGCCCATGGCCTTCATGCGCGAGATGGGAGTCCCCCGCGACCGGATGAACGTGAACGGCGGCGCCTGTGCGCTGGGTCATCCGATCGGCGCCTCGGGTGCGCGGATCATCGTGACCTTGCTGCACGCGCTGGAGAACCGGGGGCTCAAGCGGGGCGTCGCCGCCATCTGCATCGGGGGCGGCGAGGGGACGGCGATCGCCATCGAGCGGCCCTGAGGTCAGGGGCGCCACCGCCAGGGGCCTGCGCTCCGGTGCCCGGCCCCCGAAAACATTTCGACGCGCGCCGGGGAGGGCGCGCGTCGTGAGGGTAGTTCCGGGATGCCCTCGGCGATCAGCGGGCATCGCTCCAGTTGCGCGGGTCGTTGTTCGACGGCACACGCAGGGGATCGGCGAAGTTGCTGACGTTGAGCACTTCATCGGCGTTCAGGCCCGCGACATTCAGGTCGCGCGACGAATAGACGTCACCGGCCCGGACTTGCAGCTGGGCGGGGGCTTCGAATTGGACGACGTCCGAGGCGTTCAGGCCAGCGACGGCCAGATCACGGGCCGAGAAGACGTTGCCGGCGCGCAGGGCGACGGTATTGGACGAGGCGGTCGCGGCGACGGCCGACGGGGTCACGATGCCAACGCCATTGACGTCCGCTGCATTGGCAGCGACGGCGCCCAGAGCGGCAAAAGCGGCGACGGCGGCGGTGGTGATAACGCGGTTCATTTCAGTGTCTCTTGTTGTTCTGTCTGTGTGTGTTTGTGATCGTTTGCGGTCACGAGCTTCAGGTAAGACTTCCTGCGCTGTCATCAATCCGTAACATATATGCCCGAATTGACCGGCGACTGTGCGAAAATGCGCGGTAAAACGCGCGTGAGGGGTCTTGAACCTTTAACATGCGTAACGTTCTGTCGATTTCATAACAGAAGATCCCGGCCGGCCTGTCAGGCCGCCGGTCTGGAAGAACCCCAGGCACGGGGCGACGGCGGCGGGTGCCGTCGTCGCCCCGAACGCCTCAGTTCGCGCCCTGTGCCATGTCGGCCGAGATCAGCCAGCCTTGCCCCGCCCGGGTGAAATAGAGCAGCGACCGTCCCCGCATCGTCTGGGGCGCGGCGCCCTGCGGCCGGATCGTCGCCTCCCACAGGATGACCATCGCGGCGCGGTCGGTGCCGGTGTCGGTGCGGGCCTGCAGGATGGCCAGCGCCGCGTATCCGGCCCCGAAATTGCGCGCCCAGGCGTCGCGGATCGCATCGCGTCCCGCGATCACGGGCTGCGAGGCGACAAGAACGATCGCCTCGGGCGCATAGAGCGCGGCGACGGCGCCTGCATCCTGCGCGGCGACGGCGGCCACCATGCGGTCGGCGGCCTCGCGCGGGGTGGCGACCTGGGCGGCGGCCGGGGACAGGGACAGGAGGACGGCGAGAGCAACGGTCAGAGAGAGCAGGGCTTGCATGAAAGAACCTCGTTGAAATGCGCGGTCAGTCTACGCCCGCTCGGCCCGCGGCGCTTTACCCATTCGGGTTAGAGCCTGCGTGCCGATCCCCGTGTCCAGGCCGCGCGCAGCGGCCCCTCCAGCGTTTCGGGGTCGAGGTCGGGAAGAGTCACCTCGGTCCAGCCCCGAGCGCCCCAGGCGTTCGGGATAGGTCGGACATGGTTGGGCAGGAGGACCGCGTAATGCGCCTGTTCCTCGGGCGAGAGGTTGAGGTTGGCGCTGCGCCCATCCGGCGACAGAGAGGCATAGATCCGCCGCACCCGAAAGGCGCTGCGGTCGAAATGCGGTGCCTCTTCGGTGCCGGGCAGGGCCAGCGCCATCGCCCGGAACCCCGCCCCGGTCATGCGCCCTGTTCCGACCAGCGGCGCTGCATTTCCGCCGGCGTCAGCGCCTCGACATTCTGCGACAGCATCCAGCGATGGCCGAACGGGTCCAGCACGATGGCGCTGCGCTCGCCGAAACTTTGCGTCGCTGGCGGGCGGAGGACCAGCGCCCCGGCCCGCTGGGCCCGCGCGGTGGCGGCATCGGCGTCATCGGTCGCCAGATGCAGCGTTACCGCGGTACCGCCGAGGGTATCGGGGCTGATGGCGCCGAAATCGGGGTATTCGTCGGCGATCATGACCAGCGCGCCGGCGATCTTCAACTCGGCATGGCCGATGCGGCCATCGGCGGGGTCGGTCATGCGAAAGACTTCTTCGGCGGCAAAGGCATCCCGGTAGAAATCGACCGCCGCGGCGGCGTTGCGGCAGACCAGATAGGGGCTGAGCGAGAGCAGGGCAGGCATCGGCGACTCCGGTTCGGGGTTGACAGTGAATTATGTTACGTTACGTTTCGTAATATGACCCGTCAACCCGTTTCCCGCCGCGGCCCCGGCCGCCCCCCGTCGCCCGAGGCCCGCGACAAGGCACTGGAGGCCGCGCGTGCGCTGCTGACCGAAGAGGGGCTGGGCCGTCTGACCATGGATGCGGTGGCGCAGCGGTCGGGCGTGGGCAAGCCCACGCTCTACCGCCACTGGGCCAATGCGCTGGAACTGGCGATGGCGGCGCTGATGCTGGATGCCGAGGATCCCGAACCCCGCGGCGAGACGCGGGAGGTGCGGCTGCGCGGGCAGCTCAGGGCGTTGGTCGCGACCTTTGCCGCGACGCGCGGGCGGCAGATCGCCATGGCGCTGGCGGCCTCGGACCCGGAGAGCGAGATCAGCCGGGCCTTCCGCAACCAGGTGATCCTGGCCAGCCGCGAAACGGGGAGGAGCATCGTGCAAGGGGCAGTGGCCGAGGCCGAGATCGAGACGCTGCTCGACATGCTCTACGGGCCGCTCTTCTACCGGCTCTTGACCGGGCACCTGCCGCTGGACCGCGCCTTCGCCGATTCGCTGGCGGCGCTGGCTCTGCGGTTGGTGGACGATTGAGGCGCAGGATGGGTCATATTGCCCATCCTGCCCGGGATCGGCTCAGGCGAGCGAGGCGTCCAGCGCGGCGATGATCGCATCGCCCATCGCGGCGGTCGAAACCGGCGAACCGCCTTCGGGACCCATCAGATCGGCGGTGCGCAGACCCTTGGCGAGCACTGCTTCCACGGCCTTCTCCAGCCGGTCGGCCTCGGCCCCCTGGTCGAAGGAATAGCGCAGCGCCATGGCGAAGGACAGGACGCAGGCGATCGGGTTCGCCTTGCCCTGACCCGCGATGTCGGGCGCCGAGCCGTGCACCGGTTCATAGAGCGCCTTCGGCCGGCCGTTGGCCATCGGCGCACCCAGGCTGGCCGAGGGCAGCATGCCCAGCGAGCCGGTCAGCATGGCGGCGAGGTCCGACAGCAGGTCGCCGAACAGGTTGTCGGTGACGATGACGTCGAACTGCTTCGGCCAGCGGGTCAGCTGCATGGCGCCGGCATCGGCGTACATGTGGCTGAGTTCCACGTCCGGGTATTCCTTGTCGTGGATCTCTTGCACAACCTCACGCCAAAGGACGCCCGATTCCATGACATTGGCCTTCTCCATCGAGCAGACCTTGTTGCCGCGCTTGCGGGCCAGTTCGAAGGCCGAGCGGGCGACGCGGGCGATCTCGCTCTCGGTATAGCGCTGGGTGTTGATGCCGACGCGCTCGTTGCCCTCGGTGAAGACGCCACGCGGCTCGCCGAAATAGACGCCCGAGGTCAATTCGCGCACGATCATGATGTCGAGCCCGGCCACCACGTCCTTTTTCAGCGAGCTGAAATCGGCCAGCGCGTTGAAGCATTGCGCCGGGCGCAGGTTGGCGTAGAGGTCCATTTCCTTGCGCAGGCGCAGGAGGCCGCGCTCGGGCTTCACGGCGAAGGGCAGGCTGTCGTATTGCGGGCCGCCCACGGCACCCAGCAGCACCGCATCCACCTCTTGCGCCTTGGCCATCGTCGCATCGGCCAGCGGCGTGCCGTGCTTGTCATAGGCGCAGCCGCCCACCAGATCCTCGCTGACGTCGAAGGCAAGCCCGCGCTTGTCGCCGTACCAGGCGATGATCTTCTTCACTTCGCCCATGACTTCGGGGCCGATGCCGTCGCCGGCCAGGATCAGGATGGAGGGGTTCGCCACGGGGGACTCCTGTCAAAACGGATGCGCAAGCGGCCTAGCCTGCCTCTGCCGCGCGGTCAAGCGCGCGCCGGTTTTCGTGTCTTTTCCGGTCGCGACTCCGTGCTACTCTGCGGCCTGAACCCTTTTCAGCAGGTCCTTTCCATGCGCTTTCCCCTTGTCCTCGCCCTGTGCCTGGCGGCCAGTGCCGCCCAAGCCGACGGGGGTGTCACCGTGCCCCTGCCGACCCTGCCGCCGATGACGCAGGGCGAACAGGAGCATCTGCTCATGCAGCTGGTCGTGGCCAATGTCGTGCAGAGCAATTGTCCGGGGCCCGAACAGAGCATGGCCGAATGGGCGCTGCTGACCGGAACCGCCGATCTGATCGCGGAGAGCCTGGGGCTCGACGCCGGCGCCTATGACGACCGGTTCTATCACCCGGCTTTCAGCATGCTGGACAAGCCCGACACCTGCGCGCGGGAAATGCCGCGCGTGCAGCCCCTGATCCGGCGGCTGATCGCCTGGGGCGGGTCGCTGGAAGCCACGCCGATCGAATAGCGCTCAGCCCTTCAGATCCATCGCCGGGACCAGCGCTTCGGCCAAGAGGTCCCAGACCCGGCGGATGCGCGGCGTGCGGCGGATGGCCTCGTGCGCGGTCAGCCAGACGGGCAGGGTCGGCAGGGCGACGCCCAGGTCGATCTCGACCAGATCGGGATCGCGATGGCCCAGGCTGCGCTGGATGAAGCCGATCCCGGCCCCCGCGCGGATCAGCTGCCAGCTGGTCGCCACATCGTCGCAGCGCAGGGCGAACCAGTCCCGGGTCGCGGGCAGGCCCAGCGCCTGCATCCCTTCCAGCAATTGCGTCTCGCGGTCCTGGCCGATCAGGTCGTGCCCGATGGCCTCGGCCACGCCGCGGGGCAGGCCGCGCCGCTGGATATACTCGCGCGAGGCAAAGGCGCCGATGGCCGTGTCGCCCAGATGCCGCGTCACCAGATCCTGCTGCGTGGGGCGGTACATGCGGATGGCGATATCGGCCTCGCGGTAGAGCAGGTTCGACGACCGGTCCGAGGGGACGAGTTCCAGCGCGATGCGGGGCTCGGCGCGGCGAATGCTGGTCAGGATGCGGGGCAGGTGGAAAACCGAAACGGCGACCGAGGCGGTCAGGCGCACGGTGCCTTCCAGCCGCTCCTCGCGCGCGGCGGTGGCGAGGGCCATGGCAAGCGCCGCCTCTCGCATCGCCCGGGCCGGGGCCAGCAGCGCGCTGCCCGTTTCGGTCAGGGCCAGACCCCGCGGCTGGCGGTGGAAGAGGTCGGCGCCGAGCTGCCCCTCCATGGCCCGGATCTGGCGGCCCAGCGTCGGCTGGCTGCGACCTAGCTGGCGGGCAGCAGCCGACAGGCTGCCGGTCTCGGCCACGGCAAGGAAGGCCTGAACCAGCGACCAATCGAGGGAATGCAGTGTATCCATTCATTCATGAATACAGGATATGCATATCCATGCAATTTCATTGAGGGCTGCGCGGGTGCATATCGGCAGGGACAACGGAGGTATCCCATGACCCAGACCGCCCTGATCCTCGGCGCCCGTGGCAAGATCGGCCGCCATTTCACCAAGGCCTTCCGCGATGCCGGCTGGCAGACGAAAGCCTTCACCCGCGGCACCGACATGGCCGCCGCGGCGCAGGGCTGCGACGTGATCGTGAACGGGCTGAACCCGCCAAATTACCACGCTTGGGACCGGCTTTTGCCCGCCATCACCACCGAGGTTCTAGCCGCTGCCAAGGCTTCGGGCGCGACGATCCTGTTTCCTGGCAACGTCTATGTCTTCGGCACCCAGCCCGGCCCCTGGGACGAGACGATGCCACACCGCCCGGTGGCCCGTAAGGGCAGGATCCGGGCCGAGGTTGAGGCGCGCTACAAGGCGGCCGCGGCGGAGGGGGTGCAGACCATCATCCTGCGCGCGGGCGATTTCATTGACCCCGACAGCGCGGAATCGCTGATCGACATCGCCTCGCTGCGCCGATTCGACAAAGGTGTCGTCACTGCGATGGGCGATCCCGACGCGGACCACGCCTATGCCTATCTGCCGGATATGGCCCGCGCCGGGGTCCAACTGGCGGCGATCCGCGCCGAATTGCCCGCCTTCTGCGACGTGCCCTTCCCGGGGCATACCTTCACGACCCGGGGCTTGATGCAGGCGCTGGAGGCGCTGACCGGGCGCAGCCTCCGGCTGGGTCACTTCCCCTGGTGGGCGATCCGCCTGGCCTCGCCCGTCTGGGAACTGGGGCGCGAGCTGGGCGAGATGCGCTATCTCTACGACACGCCGCACAGCCTGTCCGGCGCGCGGCTGCAGGCGCTGCTGCCGGGTTTCCGCGAAACCCCGCTGAGCGAGGTTCTGCGCGCGGTGCTGGCGCGGCGGCAGGGTTTCGCGGCCGCGGCGTGACTTGCGGCGTCCGCTGCGCTAGTCTTGAGGACCGGAGCCATCGACACAGGAGAGACTGATGTCCAAGCATCCCCTCGACCATGATCGCGGTGCCTCGAAAGGGCGGCTGGAACGGTTCACCGCCGCCGCCAAGGCCGACATGCCCAGCAAGGCGACGATGGCGCTGCAACAGCGCCCCCGGACGCAAGGTGACGGCAAGCTGAAAGCCTTCTCCAGGATCGAGAAGACCGGCAGCGGGGCCTAAAGGTCGCTGCCCCAGTCGGCCGCCTGCATCTCGCGCAGGCGGCTGGCCGTGCGTTCGAACTCGAAGGCGCCCGCGCCCTCGGCATAAAGCCGCTCGGGTTCGTCTGCAGCGCTGGCGATGAGCCGTACCTTCGCCTCGTAGAGCGCGTCGATCAGCGTGACGAAGCGCTTGGCCTCGTTGTAATTGGACGCCGAGAGCATCGGAATGTCCTCGAGGATCAGCACCCGCACCTTTTCCGCCAGCGTCAGGTAATCCGCCGGCCCCAGCGGCCGCCCGCAGAGGTCCCAGAACGAGGCCCGGGCGACCCCGTTGTGGTGGCGCGGCACCTCGACCTGGCGGCCCTGCACGGTCAGGACCAGCGGTGCGCCGCGGTCATGGCCTGTCAGTTCGTCCCAGAGCGTGTCGATGGCAGCCCTCGCCGCCGCGCTGGCGGGGGTGAAATAGACCTGCTGCCCGGTCAGCCGGTGCTGGCGGTAATCTGTCTCGCTGATCATCTCGACCACATCCATCCTGTCGCGGATCAGGTCGATGAAGGGTAGGAACAACGCCCGGTTCAGCCCGTTCTTGTACAGATCCTCGGGCACCCGGTTCGAGGTGGTGACGATCACCACCCCTGCCTCCATCAGCATCTGGAACAGGCGGCCCACGATCATCGCATCGGTGATGTCGGTGATCTGCATCTCGTCGAAGGCCAGCAGCCGCAGATCCTCGGCCACTTTCTTCGCCACCGGGGCCAGCGCGTCATCGACGCCGGTCTTGCGGGCCTCGTGCATGCCGTGGTGGATTTCCTGCATGAAGGCGTGGAAATGCACCCGGCGCTTGGCCTCGATGGCCACGGATTTCTCGAACAGATCCATGATCATCGACTTGCCGCGCCCGACCCCGCCCCAGAGATAGAGGCCCTTGTACCCCTCGGGCGCCTTCCTGAAGAAGCCGCCCAGCAGGCCCTTCTTGACCGGCTGCTCCAGAAAGGCGCGGCGTTCCTCCAGCGCGGGCAGCACGGCGCGCTGGGCGGCATCGGGATGCAGCTCGCCCGCCTCCACCTTGGCGTCATAGATCTCGGTCAGGGTCCGTCGGCCGTTCTGTGTCATGCGGCTGACTTAGCGCGCCGTTGCGGCCAATGCCAGCATGCGCCGGTATACAGCGCGAAATCCCCGGCGGGCGGGCCTGCCATTTCCCGCCGGCCCCGCCGTCACGGGGGCGGAACCCCGCTTCTGCCCTTGCCTCACCCGGTGCGCATTCGGTAACGGTGGGCCGTGTGAAGCAAGGGAGATTGAGATGGCCGACGATCCGCGCACGCTGGTGTCCACCGAGTGGCTGGCCGCGCATCTGAACGATCCCGATCTGCGGCTTCTGGACGCTTCATGGCATTTCCCCGACTCGGGCCGCAATGCCCGCGCGGAATACGAGGCCGAGCATATCCCCGGCGCCCGCTTCTTCGATATCGACGAGATCAGCGACCAGCGCTCGGCGCTGCCGCATATGGCGCCCCCGCCCGAGAAATTCATCAGCCGGATGCGAGCAATGGGCGTGGGCGACGGCCATCAGGTCGTGGTCTATGACAGCAAGGGCATCTGGTCGGCGCCCCGCGTCTGGTGGACCTTCCGCCTGATGGGCAAGACCGATGTCGCGGTTCTGGACGGCGGCCTGCCCAAGTGGAAGGCCGAGGGCCGCCCGATGGAGGACATGCCGCCCGTGGTCCGCGACCGCCACATCACCGTCCAGCGCCAGGCGCATCTGGTGAAGGACGTGAGCCAGGTCGCCTCGGCCTCGAAACTGGGCGATTGGCAAATCGCCGACGCGCGCTCGGCCGAGCGTTTCCGGGGCGAGGCCGCCGAACCCCGGCCGGGCCTGCGCGCGGGCCATATTCCGGGCGCCAAGAGCGTGCCGTTCCTGACGCTGCTGAACCCCGACAACACCATGAAGGACGAGGTCGGGCTGCGGGCTGCCTTCGAGGCTGCGGGCATCGACGTGAGCCGCCCGGTGATCACCTCCTGCGGGTCGGGTGTCACGGCGGCGGTGCTGTCGCTGGCGCTGGAAATCCTCGGCAACCGGCAGCATGCGCTCTATGACGGGTCCTGGTCGGAATGGGGCATGTATCCCGATCTGAAGGTCGAGAAGGGCTGAAATGACGCTCTACAAGGCGGGTCAGTCGATCGACTACCGCGTCACCTGGCTGGAAATGAGCAAGCGGCCCTCCTTCGGCTGGCCGCCGCTGCCCTTGGGGCGCGAGGCGATGCTGGTCCGCGCCGATGCGCCGCCCGCCTGGTGGTTCCTGTCGCTCTATGATGCCGTCGGGCGCGATTATGCCTGGACTGACCAGCACGCCCGCCCCCGGGCCGAGGTCGAAGCCTGGATCCAGCACCCCGAAGTCGCGCTTTACACGCTGATGGCGCGCGGCTGGCCGCAGGGCTTCTTCCTGCTCGACGGGTCCGAGGTCGGGATCTGCGACCTCGCCTATTTCGGGCTGGTGCCGCAGGCGGTGGGGACGGGCCTGGGCAGCTGGCTGCTGAAGACCGCGGTGCTGACCGCCTGGGACCGGCCCGAGACGCGGAAAGTCACCGTCAATACCTGCACGCTGGACCATCCCCGCGCCCTGCAGCAATACCAGCGCACCGGCTTTTCGCCCGTGCGGACCGAGGTGAAATCGCGCAAGCTGGTGCAGGATTTCACCGCCACGCAACCCCTGACCTGAGGATCCCGCCATGTTCCAGACGCTCACCCCCCCGCCGGGCGACCCGATCCTCAAGGTGATGACCCTCTACCGCGAGGATCCGCGCAAAGCCAAGGTCGACCTCGGCCTTGGCGTCTACAAGGATGCGCAGGGCAACACGCCGGTGATGCGCGCGGTCAAGGCCGCCGAACGCCGCCTGGTCGAGACGCAGGAGACGAAGACCTATACCACGCTCTCGGGAGATCCCGCCTTCCGCGCGGCGATGGCGGGGCTGGTGCTGGGCGACAGCGTGCCCGCTGCGCGCCTGGCGGGCAGCGCCGCGACCGGTGGCACGGCGGCGGTGCGGCTGGGGCTCGACCTGGTGGCCAAGGCGCATCCGCATGCCACGATCTGGATCTCGCAACCGACCTGGCCCAACCATTTCGCCCTGACCAAGGCCGCGGGCCTCGCCTTCAAGACCTACCGCTATTACGATTCCGAGAATGGCGTGGTAGACCGGGCCGGGATGTGGGCCGATCTGGCCGGGGCGCAGGCGGGCGATGTGGTGCTGGTGCATGGCTGCTGCCACAACCCCACCGGCGCGGATCTGAACGCCGAGGATTGGGCGCGGCTCGCCGATTTCTGCGCCGAGACGGGCGTGCTGCCCTTCATCGACATCGCCTATCAGGGCTTCGGCGACGGGCTCGATGCCGATGCGGCGGGGCTGAGGCATCTGGCGACGCGGGTCGAGCGGATGATCGTCGCCGCCTCGACCTCGAAGAACTTCGGGCTCTACCGCGAGCGGACCGGCTGCTGCCTGGTCATCGCGCCGGAGGGCGAACGCGCCACGGTGCAGGGCAATCTGGAGGTGCTGAACCGGCAGGCGATCAGCTTTCCGCCCGACCATGGCGCGCGGGTGGTGACGATGATCCTTGAGGATCCGGCGCTGCGCGCCGATTGGGAAGCGGAGCTGACCGAGATGCGCGACCGCATGAACCAGCTGCGGCGCCTGTTGGCCGAGGCCCTGCGCGACGCCAGCGGCTCGGACCGCTTCGGCTTTCTGGCCGATCAGCGCGGCATGTTCTCGCTTCTGGGCGGCGACGATGCGCAGATCGAGCGGCTGCGCGAGGAATACGGCGTCTATATCGTCGGCGGCGGGCGGCTGAACATGGCGGGCCTGACCGAGGAGAGCATCCCGATGGTCGCGAAGGGCATCGCCGCAATCCTCTGACGGCGCCTCGGGGGGGCGGCGAAGCAGGGGGGCCTTCTGCCCCCCTCGGCCTGCGGCCTCCCCCCCGAGGATATTTGCAGCGCAAAGAAGGACAATTTGAATCAAATTGTTCGCGCTCTCCTGCAGCCATCATCTTGCTGAAAATACTCTCTTCCGGGGCAACGGTGCCTCAGGCGAGCGCGGCGAAACGGGCGATGGCCTCGGCCACGGCGACCGGATCCTCCAGGTTCGGGGCATGGCCGCAGCCCGGCAACACCGTGACCGAGCCCCGTTTCGCCGCCCCGGCGATCCAGGCGCCGGTTTCGGGCGCATAGACCCGGCTCTCGGCGCCATGGATCGCCAGAAGCGGCAGGTCCAGCGCCGGGAACGCTGCGCGCAGATCCACCGCGACCAGCGATTCCCAGAAGCGGGCCATGGCTTCCGGCTCCTGCGCGCGGATGCCCTCCTCGATCCTGGGCGGGGCGCTGTCCGGGCGGGCGAACATGCCCTGGGCGATGGCCCGCGCCGCCCCGGGCCAGTCGGCGCGGAAGCGGGCGGCGCTGCGGGCGGCTTTCTCGGCGCTCTGGCCGCGCATCGGGAAGGCCCAGCCCGGTGCGGGCAGGGGGCAGGGCGACATGTCGAGCGAGACCATGCGCGCGATGCCGGTCCCGCCCCCGGCCAGGTAGCGCCAGCCGATCAGCGCGCCCAGCGACCAGCCGACCAGCGTGGCGTTCCTGATTCCCTGCTCAGCGATCAGGTCGCCCAGCAGCGCCACGCCCCCCTCGACCGAGGGCGCGTAGCCCGTCGTTCCCCCATGCGCAGGCAGGTCTGGCGCGTAGCTGCGCGCGCAGAGGCGCTCTGCGACGGCTGCCCAGATCCCGCCGGTCATGGTCCAGCCGTGCAGCAGGATCACCGGCGGCGCGCCTTCGGGACCCTGGATCCTCACGCGGCTCTGGCGCGTCACCGGGTTCCCCGCAGGCGGCCGACGATCCCGGTGGGGAAGAAATAGACCGACAGGATGAAGAGGACGCCCAGCCACAGAAGCCAGCGATCCGGGCTGAGGAGGTCCGGGACCAGCGGCAGGGCCGAGGTCGCCTCGGACACGCCGCCCATCAATTCCTTGAGGTAGTTCTGGGCCAGCACGAAGATCGCCGTGCCGACTACCGCGCCATACATGGTCCCCATGCCGCCGATCACCACGATGAGCAGGATGTCCATCATGATCTCCATTCCCAGGGTGGTGGCGGGGCCGACGTAGCGCAGCCAGATCGCGAACAGCGACCCCGCCAGCGCCGCGATCATCGCGCTCAGGCAGGTGGCGAGCGCCCGGTAGAGGACGACGCGGTAGCCGATCGCCTCGGCCCGGAAGGCATTCTCGCGGATCGCCAGCAGGACGCGGCCGAAGGGCGAATTGACGATCCTGAGCATCAGCAGGAACAGCCCCAGGCAGCAGAAGAACACCAGGTAATAGTTCAGGATCTTGCCGTTGATGCCGGTGCCCATCACCTCGCCCAGCCGGAAGGCCGGGGTCAGTTCGCGCGGGATGCGGATGTTCATCCCGTCCTCGCCGCCGGTGATCGTGGACAGCTGGCTGACCAGCACCGCCACGGCCGAGGCGATGGCCAGCGTGATCATGGCGAAGAAGATCGCCCTGACGCGCAGCGACAGAAGGGCGATCAGCAGCGCCACTACCCCGGCTGTCGCCATGCCGGCCAGCGCGCCCAGCGCCAGCGACGGATAGGAGGTGCCCATCCGCGCCGTGGCGATGGCGACGCCATAGGCGCCCATGCCGAAGAACATGGTATGGGCGAAGCTGACGATGCCGCCATAGCCCAGAAGCAGATCGTAGCTGGCGACCAGCACAATGAAGATGCAGATGCGGGCGGCGGTTTCCAAGGATCGTGAGCCGGGGAACAGGAAGGGGGCAAAGGCCAGCGCCAGCAGGATCAGCGCCAGCAGCACCGCCAGCACGGCGCTTTTCGGGGAATCGCCGGAAAGAATGCGCATCATCGTCACTTCGCCTTCACCACGGGGACCATGCCCATGGGCCGCCACATCAGGATCGCCACCATCAGGGCGATGTTGGAAATCAGCGCCAGTTTCGGCTCCATGAAGGCGGCGTAGTTCTGCACCAGACCCACGGTCAGCGCGCCGATGAAGCACCCTTCGACCGAGCCCAGGCCGCCGATGATCACCACGATGAACACCAGGATCATGATCTCGTTGCCCATATGGGCGGTGATCACCTCCTGATAGAGCGCCCACATCACGCCGCCGAGGCCGGCCAGCGCCGACCCGGCGATGAACACGCCGACGAAGACGCGGGTGATGTTGTAGCCGAGCGCCTGCACCATCTCGGGATTCTCGACCCCGGCGCGAACGATGAGGCCCAGCTTGGTGCGCCGCAGCACCAGCCTGAGCCCGAGGAAGACGATCAGCCCCACGGCGACCGCGACCAGCCGGTATTTCTCCAGCGCGGCGCCGGCGAAGGTGATGGCGCCTTTCAGCGTCTCGGGCCGGGCGATGACGATCTCATGCCCGCCCCAGATCACATAGATCAGCTGTTCGGCGACAATGAGCCCGCCCATGGTGACCAGGATCTGTTTCAGATGGCTGCCATAGACCGGGCGCACGATGACCCGCTCGAAGGCCCAGCCCATGCCGCCGGTGACGATCATCGCCGCCAGCACCGCGCCGGCGATGGCCAGCAGGTTCAGCAGCAGCGAGGGCGCGCCGGTCATCTGGCCCAGGGCCAGCAGCACGGTGGTGCCCACAAAGGCCCCGAACGAGATGAAGGCGCCATGGCCGAAGTTGATGACATCCATCAGGCCGAAGACCAGCGTCATGCCCGAGGCGATGACGAAGATCATCATCCCCATGGCGAGGCCCGAGACGGTCAGCGTCAGCCAGGACGAGGACGAGGGAATGATCAGGTAGCCGACGACGATCAGCACCGGCACCAGCAGCACCGGCAGCCAGGGCCGCAGACGCTCGGCCAGCGGCAGCTTGGTCATCGTAGGGGTATGGGTGGGGGCGGAATCGGTCATGCGGTTTCCATCTTCAGGCCCATCAGGCGTTCCTGCAGGCCGGTGTCCGAGGCCAGCTCCTTCATGCTGCCGGTCCAGATGATCTTTCCGTCATCCATGACCGCGACATGATCGCCCAGCGCCTTGGCCAGCGAGAAATTCTGCTCGACCATAAGGATCGAGGCGCCGCGGTTCTTCAGATCCTTCAGCGCCTTGGCGAGGGTGGCGACGATGGCGGGGGCCAGCCCCTTGGAGGGTTCGTCGATCAGGTAGAGTTCGCGGTCCTCGACCACGGCACGGGCGACCGAGAGCATCTGCTTCTGCCCGCCCGACAGCGTGCCCGCGGCGGATTTCCAGAAGGTGCGCAGCGCCGGAAAGGCCTCGAAGATCCAGTCGAGCCGTTCGGGGATCGGCTGGCCGGACAGCGCAGCGAGGCGGATGTTCTCCTCGACCGTGAGGTCGGCGAAGATCCCCATATCCTCGGGCACGAAGCCGATCCCGCGGCGGGCGATCTGTGCCGGGCTGAGGCCGTTGATATGCGCGCCGTCGAGCAGGATCTCACCCTGATGCGGCTTCCAAAGGCCCATGATGGTGCGCAGGGTGGTGGTCTTGCCCGCGCCGTTGCGGCCCAGAAGCATGGTGACGGCGCCGCGCGGCACGTCGAAATCGACGCCGTGCAGGATGTGGTATTGGGCAATGTCGGTCTTGACGCCCTTCAGTTGCAGAATGGGGTCAGACATCCGTGAGTTCCTTGCCCAGATAGGCCTCCTGCACCACGGCCGAGGCCATGACCTCGGCCGGTTGGCCGTCAGCGACCAGCGCGCCGTTGTGCAGGACGATGATGCGGTCGGCGAGCGAGCGGATCACGTCCATCTTGTGTTCCACCAGCAGGACGGTGGCTTGCGGGTCGGCCTTGATCCCAGCGATCAGGTCCAGGATCACCGGCGCCTCCTCGACCGACATGCCGGCGGTGGGTTCGTCGAACATGAAGACCCGGGGCTTCAGGGCGATCATCGCCGCGACCTCCAGCTTGCGCTGGTCGCCGTGCGACAGGGCGCTGACCACCTGGTCGCGCAGCGCCGTCAGGCGCACGCGGTCCAGCACCGCCTTGGCTTCCTCGATCAGGTCGCGATGGCCCATCGCCATGGTCCAGAGGTTGAAGCCCCGCCGCTCGCGCGCCTGGATCACCAGACGGACATTTTCCAGGACGGTAAGTCGGGGGAAGAGGTTGGTCAGCTGAAAGGCCCGGCCGAGCCCGGCCTCGGTCCGGGCCGAGGGCGAAAGCCCGGTGATGTCGCGGCCCATCAGCTCGACCCGGCCCGAGGTGGCGCGGATCTGGCCCGAGATCAGGTTGAAATAGGTGGTCTTGCCGGCGCCGTTGGGGCCGACGATGGCGGTCAGCTCGCCGGGGGTGAAGGCGCAGCTCACGCGGTCCACGGCGACATGGCCGCCGAAGCGCACGGTCAGATCCTGGGTGACGAGAGAAGGCTGGGGCATGGCAGGCCTTTTCGAGGGGAGGATGGCGCGTGCGGCAAGGTTCGGGGGGCCAGCCCCCCGAGCCCCCCGGGATATTTGAAGCGCAAAGATGAAGGGGCGCGGCGGACGCGCCCCCGGCCGATCACTGGTTGCGGATCGGGATGTCCATCATGTCGGGCGTGATCTCGCGCACCAGTTCCGGCACGGCCCATTCGACGCCGTCATGCAGGGCGATGCGGAAGTGGTACATGGATTGCATCGCCTGGTGGTCCTCGGCGCGGAACCACATTTCGCCCTTCGGCGTCTCGAAGTGCATGCCTTCCATGGCGGTGATCAGCTCCTCGGCATCGGCCGAGCCGCCGGTGGCGCGCAGCGCCTCGACAATGGCGATCCCGGCCGCCATGCCGCCCGCGGTGAAGAAGTCGGGCGGGGTGCCGTAGCGTTCCATGTGCTGTTCGACGAACCACTGGTTCACCGGATTCTGCGGGATCTCGTAGTAGTAGTACGTCGCGCCTTCCATGCCGGGGAAGTCGCGATAGCCGACCATCGCGGGCAGGATATTGCCGCCGGTGGCCATCTGGATGCCGAACCGGCCCGGATCCATCGCTTGGATGCGGCCCATCGGGTTGCCGCCGCCGGCCCAGATCACGAACAGGCGGCGGTCGCCTTCGTGTTCCTGCAGGGCGTTGAAGATCCGCTCGGCGGCGGCGGTGAAATCGGTGGTGTCGGTGGGCACATATTCCTCGTGCACCAGCTGCGCGGGGGTTCCCGCCAGCGCCTCGCGGAAGGCGGCGATACCGTCACGGCCAAAGGCGTAATCCTGCGCCAGCGTGGCGATCACCACGCCCTCCTGCCCCAGCGCGATGGCGTTCGAGATGGCGTCCTGGCTGGAGTTGCGCCCGGTGCGGAAGATGTAGCGGTTCCAGTCGGCGCCGGTGATCGAATCGGCCACCGCAGGCTCGACCAGCAGGATGCGTTCGTATTCCTCGGCCACTGGCAGCATGGCCAACGCCACGCCCGACGAGGTGGGGCCGACGGCGATATCGGCGCCGTCGTCGCCGAAAGCCTGCGCCAGCAGCGCGCGGCCCAGATCGGGGCGCAGCTGGCTGTCATATTCGGTGACAACGAGGTCGTTACCTTCCACCTGCATCGTGCCTTCGGTGGCGTATTCGAGGCCCATCATCAGGCCGATCTGGCTTTGCGCGGCATAGGCTTCCAGCGCGCCGGTCATGTCGTGGATATGGGCGATGCGGATTTCGTCGGCCATGGCGGGGGCGGTGGCCAAGGCAACGAAGGCCGCGCTCAACAGCAGTCTCATGAATTCCTCCCTGTTCGCAAACATGAACAATGATTCATGTTTCACTTAGGGATGCCGGGCGAATCCCTTTCTGTCAAGGAAACTTTGGCCGGTTCGGTTGAACTCGGGCACCAAGGGGTTAGATTGGGCGCGAACTACACCGGAGTCACCGCCATGGATCGCCCTCTCGAAACCGTCGCCCTCAACGCCACGATTCGGGATGCCCTCCATGCCTGCCCTGACCTCCGTCACCCTTGCCGCGCTCGGCTTCACCACGCCTGACGGCGCGCCGCTTTTCACCGATCTGTCGCTGTCCTTCGGCCCCGGGCGCACCGGGTTGGTCGGCCGCAACGGCACCGGCAAGACCAGTCTTCTGCGTCTCATCGCCGGAGAGTTGACGCCTGCCTCGGGGCAGGTGCTTTGCCATGGCCGGGTGGCGATGCTGCGGCAGGTCCATGCCGGGAACCAGACGCTGGCCGACCTGTTCGGCCTCAGCGCGGCACTTGCGCTGCTGGACCGGGCCGAGGCCGGCGACGCCAGCGCCGAGGATCTGGCCGAGGCCGACTGGACCCTGCCGGCGCGGCTGGAATCGGCGTTGCTGGCGCTGGGTCTGCCGATGCCGCCCGACACGCCGCTCGCTGCCCTGTCCGGCGGGCAGGTGACGCGGGCGGCGCTGGCCGCGGCCCTGTTCGACGCGCCCGATATCCTGCTGCTGGACGAGCCGACCAACAACCTCGATGCCGAGGGACGGGCGGCGGTGCTGTCGGTTCTGGCCGGCTGGGAGCGAGCCGCGATCATCGTCAGCCATGACCGGGAGTTGCTGGAGCGGATGGATGCCATCGTCGAACTGACGACTCTGGGTGCCACCCGCTACGGCGGCGGCTACAGCGCCTATCGCGCGCAGAAGGCGCTGGACCTGCAGGCGGCGGGGCAAGCGCTGGACCATGCCGCCCGTCAGCAGGCCGAGGTCGCGCGCCGCGCCCAGCAGGCGGCCGAGCGCAAGGCCCGCAGCGATGCGGCCGGGCGGCGGGTGCGGGCGCGGGGCGATCAGCCGAAGCTATTGCTCGACGCGCGCAAGGATCGGGCCGAGGGCACCGATGGCTCCGGCGCCCGGCTGCGCGAGGCGCGCGCGGCCGAGGCCGGGGCAGCGCTGGAGGCGGCGCGCGCCCGGGTCGAGATCCTGGAACCGATGCGGATGGACCTGCCGCCAACCGGGCTGCCCAACGACCGGATCGTGCTGCGGCTGGACCGGGTGACCGGCGGGCACGACCCGGCGCATCCGGTAATCCGCGATCTGTCGCTGACCCTGACCGGGCCCGAGCGTCTGGCCATTACCGGGCCGAACGGGTCGGGAAAATCCACGCTGATGGCGCTTATCACCGGGGCACTTTCGCCGCTGGCCGGAACGGTGGCGCGGCCGGTGCCGCTGGCGCTGCTCGATCAATCGGTGAGTCTGCTGGCGCCGGACGAAACGCTGCGCGAGGCCTTTTTGCGCCTCAACCCCGGGGCGGGGGAGAACACGGCGCGCGCGACCCTGGCGCGGTTCCTGTTCCGGGCCGAGGACGCCTTGCAGAAGGCCAGCGCGCTCAGCGGCGGGCAACGGCTGAGGGCCGGGCTGGCCTGCACGCTGGGCGGGCCCCGGCCCCCCGCGCTGCTGTTGCTGGACGAGCCGACGAATCACCTGGACCTCGACGCGACCGAGGCGCTGGAAGCGGCGCTGGCAGGCTATGACGGGGCGCTGGTGGTGGTCAGCCACGACACCCGTTTCCTTGAGGCGCTGGCCCCGACCCGGCGGCTGACGCTGGGCTAGTCTTGGGGTGCAACTGCGCTTCGGCCTTCCATGTGGAGGCCTTCGGCGCTACGCCTGTGACCGGCGGCGGGGGCTGGGGAGGCTGATCGACAAGATCACGGCCGGGCCCGTTTCCCCGGCTTCGGCCGATGCCGCCGCACGACAGGTTGGATGACGACAAGGAACGCCCCCGATGACCGACTACCTCTTCCCGCCCGCGCCGGTGCACAGCCTCAAGGTGCTGGGCCAGAGCGCCGAATACCCGGTGAACCGCATCTTCTGCGTCGGCCGGAACTATGAGGCGCATGCGGCCGAGATGGGCGGCACCGTCGACCGCGAGGCGCCCTGGTATTTCACCAAGACCCCCTCGGGCGCCTTCTGTGCCTCGGGCGCGACGGTGCCCTATCCGCCGGGGACCTCGAATTTCCACTATGAGATGGAGCTGGTGGTGGCCGTGGGCGCGTCGGTATTCAAGGGCGATCTGGCGGCGGGGCAGGCGGCGATCTTCGGCTATGGTTCGGGCCTGGACATGACCCGGCGCGACCGCCAGCAGGACGGCAAGGACAACCGCCGCCCCTGGGATCTGGGCAAGGATGTGGAACAATCGGCGGTGCTGACGGCGCTGACCCCGGCGGCCGCCATCCCCTCGCTGGCCGGGCGGCGCATCCATCTGGCGGTGAACGGCGTGACCCGGCAGGACGCGACGCTCGATGAACTCGTCTGGTCCCCGGCCGAGGTGATCAGCCATCTGTCGCATTACTATCACCTGATGCCCGGCGACATCATCATGACCGGCACGCCCGCGGGCGTGGGTGCCGTGGTGGCGGGCGATGTCATCACCGGCGGTATCGACGGGCTGGAACCCATCGCGCTGACGCTGGGGGAGGCGGAATGATGCGGCTGCATGGCTATTTCCGCTCGTCCTCGAGCTATCGCTGCCGCATCGCGCTGAACCTCAAGGGGCTGGCCTATGAGCAGGTGTCGGTCCATCTGGTCAAGGATGGCGGGCAACAGAAAACCGCGGCCTACAAGGCGCTGAATCCGCAAGGCCTCGTGCCGACGCTGGAGGTGGACGGGCTGGTCCTGACGCAATCGCCCGCCATCCTCGAATGGCTGGAGGAAACGCACCCCGAGCCCGCGCTGCTCCCGACTGGCGCCGCCGACCGCGCCGCCGTCCGGGCCTTCTGCGCCGTCATCGCCTGCGAGATTCACCCGCTGCAGAACCTGCGCACGCTGCAATATCTGGAGGCCGAATTCGGTCAGGGGCAGGAGGGCAAGGAGGCCTGGTGCCAGCGCTGGATCGGCGACGGCCTCGCCGCCTGCGAGGCGCTGCTGGCCCAGCGCCCGGCCAGTACCTTCGCTTTCGGTGAGGGGCCGGGCATGGCCGAGGTCTATCTGATGCCGCAGATCTTCGCCGCGCGGCGCTTCAAGGTCGATCTTTCCGCCATGCCGCGGCTGAGTGCCATCGCCGCGGCCTGCGAGGCGATTCCCGCCTTTGCCGAGGCCCATCCCAGCCGGCAGCCCGACGCCGAATGAGCCTCGCCCGCCGCGCAAAGAGTGACCGACCGGTCAACAAATAATGCTTGCAGGAATCGCCGCCGCGTGGAACCTTGCACTCGCAACAAAGCGGGTGCGAGGGGCGCCCGTCGCGGGGATGCACGACAAACAAAAATATGTTGGCAATATAATGCGACGTGTGCCATCACTTGCAACATAGTGCCAGCATTGTGTCTTTGGGAGGAAAACACATGACCAAACGCAGAACGATCCTGGGTCTGATGGGGGCCGCTGCGGCGGTGGCCCTGACGGCCGGTGCGGCCTCGGCCCAGGAATTCACCCTTCGGATGCACCAGTTCCTGCCGGCGCAGGCCAACGTGCCGCGCGACGTGCTGGACGTCTGGGCCGACAATGTCGAGCGCGATTCGAACGGGCGCATCCGCATCGAGCGTTACGCCTCGATGGCGCTGGGCGGCACGCCGCCCGAGCTGATGGATCAGGTCATGGACGGCGTGGCCGACATCATCTGGACCGTGAACGGCTACACTCCCGGCCGCTTCCCGCGGACCGAAGTCTTCGAACTGCCCTTCATGGTGGCCGATGCTCGCGCGGCCTCGTCGGCGCTGTGGCAGATGTATGAAGAGCACATGCAGGACGATTTCGCCGGCGTGCACATGCTGGCCACCTGGGTCCACGGCCCGGGCATGTTCCACACCAACCGTCCGGTTGCGCATCCCTCGGACCTGCAGGGCATGAAGATCCGCGGCGGCTCGCGCGGGGTGAACGACCTGTTGGCCCTGGTCGGCGCCGAGGCTGTCGGCCTGCCCGTCTCGGGCGTGCCGGAAGCGCTGTCGCGCGGCGTGATCGACGGCACGACGATCCCGTGGGAAGTGACGACCGCCCTGCGCGTCGCGGAACTGGTGCATAACCATACCGAATTCGAAGGCCCGGCGCTGTATGTCCTGACCTTCTCGTTCGCGATGAACCAGGACACCTACGATTCGCTGCCCGAGGACCTGCAACAGGTGATCGACCAGAACTCGGGCCTCGAATTCTCGATCTTCGCGGGCGGCACGCAGGCCGATGCCGATGGTCCGGCCCGTCAGGCTGCGGTCGATGCGGGCAACAACATCGTCACCGTGTCCGAAGCGGATGCCGCCGAATGGCGCACGCTGGTCGAGCCGCTCTATGCCACCTGGGTCGCGGACATGAATGGCCGCGGCATCGACGGGCAGGCCCTGATCGACCAGGCCCAGGCGCTGATGGCCGAATACGAGGCGGCGCATCAATAAGCCGCGCAGGCCACAACATGCCAGGGGGCGCGGTCGCAAGCCGCGCCCCTCTCGCACCATCGACCCGAGACTATCGACCGACCGGGCATCAGGGAGGACAGTATGCCGCATTTTTCCAAGATCGCAGGCCTTGCGGGCGCCGTTGCGCTGACCGCGCTGACCGCGGGGGCCGCCTGGGCGCAGGAGGTCACGCTGCGCCTGCACCAGTTCCTGCCGCCGCAGGCCAACGTGCCGGCGCTGGTGCTGGACGTGTGGGCCGACACCATCGAGCGTGAGTCCGAAGGCCGCATCCGCATCGAGCGTTTCCCGGCCATGGCGCTGGGCGGCACCCCGCCCGAACTGATGGACCAGGTGATCGACGGGATTGCCGACATCGCCTGGACCGTGAACGGCTTCACCCCCGGCCGCTTCCCCCGCACCGAAGTCTTCGAACTGCCGTTCTTCGTGCAAGATGCCCGCGCCGCGTCGGCCGCCTATTGGCAGATGTTCACCGAGCATATGGCCGACACCGATTACCAGGACGTGCATCTTCTGGCGACCTGGGTACATGGCCCGGGCGTGATTCACTCGAACCGGCCGGTCAACACCATCCCCGATATGCAGGGCCTGAAGCTGCGCACGCCCTCGCGGATGGTCGGGCAACTGCTGCAGATCCTCGGCGCCGAGCCGATCGGCCTGCCGGTCACCATGATCCCCGAAAGCCTGTCGCGCGGCGTCATCGACGGCGCGGTGATCCCGTGGGAGGTGACGACCTCGCTGCGTGTGCCGGAGCTGGTCAACAACCACACCGAGTTCGAGAATTCCTATCCCTATACGGTGACCTTCACCCTGGCGATGAACCGCGACGTCTACGAGGGGCTGCCCGACGACCTGCGCGCGATCATCGACCGCAATTCGGGGGCGGACCTCTCGGTCTTTGCCGGTGGCACGCAGGCGGATGCGGACATTCCCGCCCGTCAGCTGGCGGTCGATAACGGCAACAACATCATCACCATCCCCGAGGCCGATGTGGCGGCCTGGCGCGAAGCGGCGCAGCCGGTCTACGACAGCTGGCTGGCCGACATGCAGGCGCAGGGGATCGACGGTCAGGCGCTTCTCGACCAGGCCCGTCAGCTGATGGCGGATTACCAAGCCTCGCACTGACCGCGTGGCAGCGACATGCCCGCCCGCCTGAGCGCGGGCGGGCGGCAACCTGAAGGACCCGAGGGACGGGACACGCATGTTCGCAACGATACACAGGATCTTCTACGGCATCGCCTGGCTGATGGCCGTGATCGGCGGCCTGGTGCTGACCATCTTGGTGCTGATGCTCTGCGTCTCGATCATCGGGCGCGAGGCCTCGGACCTGCTGCATTCCGCCTGGATGCAATCGACCATGCCCGGCCTTGCCCGGCAATTGCTCGATGCGGGCGTGGGGCCGATCTTCGGGGATTATGAGCTGCTGGTCGGCGGGCTGGCCTTTGCCGTCTTCTGCTTCCTCGGCTGGTGCCAGATCACCGCCGGCCATGCGACGGTCGATGTCTTCACCTCGGGGCTCAGCGACCGGACCCGGCGCTGGATGCAGGTGCTGATCGAGGCGCTTTTCGCCGCGGCGCTGGTGCTGATCGCCATCCAGCTCTACGACGGGATGAACACGCTGGCGCGGCGCCGCTCGACGACCTTCCTGCTGCAATATCCGCTGTGGTGGAACTACGCGCTTGCCCTGGTGCCGGCCATCGCCACCGCCGCCATCGCCGTCTACATGGCCCTGGTCCGCCTGGCCGAGGCTGTCACCAACCGTACCCTCATCGCCACCGCCGGAGCAGACCATTGAGCAACCTTGCGATCGGCATCCTGTCCTTTCCCGTCCTCCTCGGTCTGATCTTCGTCCGCGTGCCGATCGGCCTGTCGATGTTCGTCACGGGCTTCGCCGGCTACTGGATCATCGACGGCTCCACCCGCGTGCCGCTGGCCCAGCTGAAGAACGCCGCCTATTCCACCTTTGCCAGTGAATCGCTGGCCGTGGTGCCGATGTTCCTGCTGATGGGCTATTTCGCCACCATCGGCGGCATGTCGAAGGCGCTGTTCAAGGCGGCGGAATCCTTCGTCGGCCATCGCAAGGGCGGGGTCGGCATCGCCGCTGTCGCCTCTTGCGCGGGGTTCGGCGCGATCTGCGGCTCGTCGCTGGCCACCGCCGCCACCATGGGCCGCGTGGCGCTGCCGGAACTGCGGCGGTTCGGTTATGACGGCGGGATCTCGACCGCGCTGCTGGCGGCGGGCGGGACGCTGGGTATCCTGATCCCGCCTTCGGTCGTGCTGGTGATCTACGCGATCCTGGCCGAGCAGAACATCGCCAAGCTGTTCCTCGCCGCCTTCGCGCCCGGCATCCTGGCCGCCATCGGCTACATGATCGTCATCTCGATCTACGTCCGCTTCTACCCCGAACGCGCGGGCACCGCCGAGCGGGTGCCGATGGGCGAACGCTTCAAGCTGCTGTGGCAGGTCTGGCCGGTGATCCTGGTGTTCCTGGCGGTGGTCGGCGGCATCTATGGCGGCGTCTTCACCCCGACCGAGGGCGCGGCGGTGGGCGCGCTGGGCACGGGTCTGATCGCGCTGGCGAACCGGGGGCTGAATTTCAAGACGCTGCTCGAGAGCTTCACCTCGACCGCGCGGTCCTCGGCGATGATCTTTTTCATTGTCTTCGGCGCGGCCTTCTACAACGGCTTTCTCGCCCGCACCCAGGTCCCCAACGCGCTCAGCGACTGGGTGGTCAGCCTGGGCCTGGCCCCGGTCGCGGTGCTGCTGCTGATCCTGGCCATCTATCTGGTGCTGGGCTGCGTCATGGACAGCCTGTCGATGATCCTGCTGACCATCCCGATCTTCTTCCCGATGATGATGGCGCTGGATTTCGGCATGCCCTCCGAACACGTCGCCATCTGGTTCGGGATCCTGGTGCTGATCGTGGTGGAGACCGGGCTCATCACCCCGCCGGTGGGGATGAACCTGTTCATCATCAACGCCATGGACCGGCTGACGCCGATGACCCACACCTACAAGGCGGTGTCGTGGTTCGTCGTGTCCGACCTGATCCGCGTGCTGATTCTGGTGGCCTTCCCGGCGATCACGCTGTTCCTGATCCCCTGATCTGCGAAAACCCCGGTGGCCCAGGCCCCGGGGTTTTCTTGACTCGATATAGTTACGAGATGTAATTAATATTCAGCATAACCTTGGGAGGAGGTTTCCATGCCGGTCGAGCCAGAAGTCGCTCCATTCACACGCCTGCCGCCGCGGTAATCCCATGCTGGATATCGAGATCGACGGCGCCATCGCCACGCTGACCCTGAACCGCCCCGACAAGCGCAACGCCATGTCGGATGGCCTGTTTGCCCAGATCGACGCCTTTTTCCGCGCCCCGCCCGCGTCTGTGAAAGTGGCGATCCTGACCGGGGCGGGGGGCAATTTCTGCTCGGGCCTCGACCTGAGCGAGCACGCAGAGCGGATGGACGCCGAAGCCGTCATGCGCCATTCGCGCGGCTGGCATGCCACGCTGGAGCGGGTGCAATTCGGCGGGCTGCCGGTGGTCTCGGCATTGTCGGGCGCGGTGATCGGCGGCGGGCTGGAGATCGCCACCGCGACGCATGTGCGGGTGGCCGATCCGACCGCCTATTTCCAGCTGCCCGAGGGGCGGCGCGGAATCTTCATCGGCGGCGGCGCCAGCGTCCGCGTCGGCCGGATCATCGGCGCCGACCGGATGACCGAGATGATGCTCACCGGGCGCAAATACGACGCGCAGGAGGGCCGGGCGATGGGGCTTGCCCATTACGTCGTGGACGATGCGCTGGCCAAGGCGCGCGAGCTGGCCGCACAGATCGCCGGCAACGCGCCGCTCAGCAATTACATCATGATCCAGGCGCTGGCCCGGATCGACGACATGGGCCGCGCGGACGGGTTCTTCACCGAAAGCCTCTGTGCCGCGATCACCCAGACCAGCACCGACGCCCGCGAGGGGCTGACCGCCTTCCTGCAAAAGCGCGATCCCCGGTTTCGCGAATGAGCGGCGACAGCATCCTGCGGGTCTTCATGGGCTACGACATGAAGCGCGCCTTTGCCGCGATCCAGACCGATGTGAACGCGGTGCTGGCGCCTTTCGGGCTGCGGATGCTGACCTTTTCCGTGCTTTCGGTGATCCGCGACAATCCCGGCCTGAGGCAGACGCAACTGGCCGAGATCCTGGCCATCGAGCGGCCCAATCTGGTGCTGATCCTCGACGAGCTTGAGGGGCTCGACCTGGTGACGCGGACCCGCGCGCGCGACGACCGGCGGGCCTATGAGTTGAAGGTTACGCTGAAAGGGCGCCGCCTGGCCGAGCGCGCCTTCACCGCCGTGACCGAGCATGACGACCGCATGGCGCGGGGGCTGAGCGCCGAGGAACGCGCAGCCCTGCACCGCGCCCTGCGGCAGATTCAATCGAACGGGAGGAGTTCGGATGACGCACGACAGGTATCGCACCCATAGGGCACAGCGCGAGGATCGGGCCGATGGCGCGATCCTGCTGACCAGCGGCTGGGATCTGGGCCCGGTCGCCCGCCGGACGACCGACTGGCTGGTCGATTGGGCCGCCCGCGTGCCCGATCGGGTGTTCCTGGCCGAACGCTCGGGCGCGGGCTGGCGCGAGGTCACCTATGCCGCCGCGTTGCAGCAGGTGCAGGCCCTCGCCGCGGCCCTCGCCGGGCGCGGCATGGGGGCGGGAACGCCGATCCTGATCATCAGCGGCAACGGGGTGGACCACGCCCTGCTGACTCTGGCCGCGCAATACATCGGCGTGCCGACCGTGCCGGTGGCCGAGCAATACGCGCTGATCCCCGGCGCCCATCCGGTGCTGGAGCGCATCGCCGCGATGATCCGTCCCGCCATGGTCTTCGCCGACGACGCCACCCGCTATGGCGCAGCGCTGGCGCTGCCGGTGTTCGACGGGGTGGAGAAGGTCGTGAGCCAAGGCGCGGGCCCGGGCATGACCGCCTTCGCCACGCTGGAAAACGGTCGCGGCGATGTTAGCGCGCTCAACGCCGCCGTCGGTCCTGACACGGTGGCGAAGTACCTGCTGACCTCGGGCTCGACCTCGCATCCCAAGGGCGTGCTGACCACCCAGCGGATGATGACCACCAACCAGGCGCAGCTGGCCGTCTGCCTGCCCTTCGTGACCGAGAAACCGCCGGTCCTGCTGGACTGGCTGCCCTGGAACCATGTCTTCGGCGGCTCGCACAATTTCAACTTGGTGCTGGCCAATGGCGGCACGCTCTATATCGACAACGGCAAGCCGACGCCCGCGCTGGCCGCGCATACGATCGAGAACCTGCGCATGGTCTCGCCCACCATTGCCTTCAACGTGCCGGTCGGTTTCGCCGTTCTGCGCGATGCGATGAAAGAGGATGCGGCGCTCCGGCGGCAGTACTTCCAGCACCTCGACATGCTGTTCTACGCCGGGGCCTCGCTGCCGCAGGACATCTGGGCCGATCTGGAGGCGATGGCGCATGAGGTGCGGGGCGACATGCCGCTCTTCAACTCGTCCTGGGGTCTGACCGAGACGGCGCCCGCCGCGCTGATCCAGCACGAATTCACCCATCAATCGGGGATCATCGGCGTGCCGCTTCCCGAGGTGACGATCAAGCTTGTTCCGGCCGATGACGAGAACCGCTTCGAGGTGCGGGTGAAGGGCGACACGATCACGCCGGGCTATCTGAACGACCCCGAAAAGACCGCCGAGGCCTTTGACGAGGAAGGCTATTTCATTACCGGCGATGCCATGCGATTCGTCGATCCCCAAGACATGAACAAGGGCATGAAATTTGACGGCCGGCTGGCCGAGGAATTCAAGCTCAACACCGGCACTTGGGTGCGGGCAGCGGGCCTCAGGCTGGAATTGCTGGGCAAGCTGAAGGGGCTGGCGCAGGATATCGTCATCACCGGCGCCGACCGGGCCGAGGTCGGGGTGATGATCGTCCCGACCGAGGTGCTGCGCGCAGGCGCGGTGGACCACGGCGGCGCGCTGGTCGTGACTCAGGCGGCCGAGATCGCCCGGCGGCTGAAACCCGGCCCGAACGAGGGCTCGGCCCATGCCGTCCGCCGGGCGCAGGTGCTGACCGATCCGCCCTCGATCGCCGAGGGCGAGATCACCGCCAAAGGCAACCTCAATTTCCGCAAGCTGCTCATCACCCGCAAACCGCTGCTCGACCGGCTCTATGACGATGCCGATCCGGCGACGATCAAGGTCTGATCCCATGGCCCTCGCCTATATCCCCTACGGGGCGTATTGGTCCTCGCCCTTCGCGCGCTGGCAGGGGGCTTTCGCCCATCTCCATTCGGTGCCATTTGCGGCCCATGTCACCCGCGCGGCGATGGCCGAGCGCGGCCTCGCGGCGGGGGCGCTGGATCACGTGGCCTATGGCTATACGGTGATCCAGCCCAACATCTTCTACGGCGCGCCGTGGTTTTCCGCCCTGATCGGGGCCGAGGGACTGCCGGGCCCCACCGTCAACCAGGCCTGCGCCACAGGCCCGCGGCTGATCGCCACCGCGGCGGGCGAGATGGCGCTGGGCAATGCCAAGGTGGCGCTGGTGGCGGCGGGCGACCGGCTGTCGAACGGCGCGCATGTCTATTACCCGGCGCCGGGCGGCCCGGGCGGCACCGGCGCCAGCGAGAACTGGGTGCTGGACAGTTTCAACCACGACCCCTGGGCGAAGAGCGCCATGGTCGACACGGCCGAGAACGTGGCTCGGCGCGAGGGCATCGGGACCGAGGAACAGCACGAGCTGGTGATCCACCGCTACGCCCAGTACCAGCAGGCGCTGGCCGGGGACCGCGCCTTTCAGCGCCGCTACATGGCCGAGCTGGAGGTGCCGGATGCGGGGTTCCGCAAGACTGTGGCCACGGTGGCGGGCGATCAGGGCATCCGGCCGGTCGATCCCGAGAAGATGGCGCGGCTGAAACCAGTGCGCGAGGGCGGCAGCGTGACCTTCGCCGGGTAGACCCACCCGGCCGATGGCAACGCGGGGATGATCCTTTGCGCCGAGGCCGGGCAGGCGGCCGAGCTGGGGAAGGGGCCGCAGGTCTCGATCCTGGCGGTGACGCAGGCGCGCGAGGAAAAGGGCTTCATGCCCGCCGCGCCGATCAAGGCCACGCAACGGGCGCTGGATCAGCTGGGGCTGGGGATCGGCGCGATCGACGCGATCAAGTCGCACAATCCCTTCGCGGTCAACGACATCGCCTTCGCCCGGGCCTTCGGCATCGACTGGCGGGGGATGAACAACTACGGCTCGTCCCTGATCTGGGGCCATCCGCAGGGGCCGACCGGGCTGCGCGGGGTGATCGAACTGATCGAGGAATTGGAGATGCGCGGCGGCGGGATGGGATTGTTCCAGGGCTGCGCGGCCGGGGATTCGGCGATGGCGGTGGTGGTCCGGGTCGGGTGAGCGCCCGCCGCGTAGGGTGGGATTTCATCCCACCCTGCTCAGCCCCAACGCCTTGAGGAACCCCTCCTCCTCCGCGATCTTCAGCCGCACCGGCAGGGTCAGCACCCGCTTTCGCGCGTCCAAGGGCAGGCGCACCGCGTCCTTCTCGGTCGTCACCAGCTGCGCCTTCGCGGCCTTCGCCTCGGCCTCGAGCCGCATGAAAAGGGGCGCGGTCAGCGGCTGGTGGTCGTCCAGCGCCTGCATCCGCACCACCTCGGCCCCGGTCTGGCGCAGGGTCTCGAAAAACTTGCCGGGCCGGCCGATGCCGGCGAAGGCCAGCACCCGCAGGCCCCGCCAGTGCATTCCGGTCTGCAAAGGCTCCAGAACCCCGGTGAACAGCGGCACCGTCCCCAGCGCCGGGCCCCATTCCGCCCGGAACCGCGCCTGCGCCTCCTCCGATCCGATGGCCAGCACGCAGGTTGCCCGCGCCAGCCCCGCCGCCACCGGCTCGCGCAGCGGCCCTGCCGGGATGCAGCGCCCGTTGCCGAAACCGACCGCGGCATCGACCACCACGACCGAGGCCGTCTTCTCGACCGCGCCGTTCTGGAACCCGTCGTCCATCAGCACCACATCGGCGCCCTTGTCGGCCGCGATCCGCACCCCGGCGGCGCGGTCCTTCGCCACCCAGACATGGCCGAACGCCGCCATCAACAGCGGCTCGTCCCCGACATCGGCCGCGCGGTGCTCGCGTTCGCTGACATAGACCGGCCCCTCCAGCGCGCCGCCATAGCCGCGCGAGACGACCTGCGGCGAGAGGCCCCGCGCCGTCAGCGCCTGCATCAGCGCGATGACCGTGGGCGTCTTGCCGGTGCCGCCCGCATTGAGGTTGCCGACGCAGATCACCGGCACCCCCACCCGCAGTGCCCCGGGCCGCGCCAGTCGCCGGGCCGTCGCGCGGGCATAGAGCCAGCCCAGTGGCGCCAGCAGCCGCGCCTGCCAGCCGGGACGTGCGGGCGGATTCGTCCAGAAGCGCGGTGCCCTCATCGCATCCCCCCGTTCAGCCTGAGCCAGTCGCAGATCGCCTCGGTCACGGCCAAAGTGGCCTCGGACCCGTCGGTCGCCAGCGACCAGGCCCTGAGCGCGGCATCGGCCCCCGCCTCGGGCGAGAGCAGCGCGCTGACCGCGGGGCCGAGGTCCGAGGGGCCGTTGATCTGCCGCCCGCCTCCCTGCACGCGCAGCTGGTCCATGAAGCGCCCCTCGTCGCCCTCGGCATGCGGGCCGAAGACCAGCGCCGAACCCAGCGCCGCCGGGATCACCGGCGAAGGGATCGGCGCCCCCGCGGTCAGCGATCCGCCGAGGAAGGTGACGGGCGCCAGCCGCAGGAAGAGGCCCGGATCGTCGCCCGCATCGGCGACATAGACCTGCGTCGTCTCGTCGATCTCCTCGTCGGCCGACCGGCGGGCGCAGACGAACCCCACCTCGGCGGCGCGGCCGGCCAGCGTGGCGCCCCCGGCGGGGTCGCGGGGCTGGGCGATCATCAGCAGGCGATGGGCCCGGCGCAAGGCGTGGGAATGGGCGAGGAAGGCGGCGTCAGCTTCGGCCTCGGGCAGGTCATGGGCCAGCCAGACCGGGCGCGCGCCGATCGACTGGCGCATCGCGTCCAGTTCCTGGATGTTGCAGCCGGGCACCGGGGCGTGGCGCGCCAGCCGCCCGGTCGCCAGGACCGGCACCGCGTCCCTGACCTGACGGCGCAGCGCGGTGGCGGCGGCTTCGTCCCGGGCGTGGATCTGCTGGAAGCGGGCGAGCTGGCCGCGCGGTTGCACCGGAAACAACCGCCAGCCGCCGCGCGCGCTGGGGGGGGCGGCCTCGATCAGCATCAGCGCGATGTTGCGGGCCCGGGCGCGGTCCATCAGCGCGGCGGGCAGCGCGGCGCCGGCCAGCACCAGCAACCGGGTCGGGAAACGGTCGAAAGCGGCATCGATGGCGCGCAGATCCTCGCCCGGGCCGGGCGCCGCGGCATCGCCGGTGACCGAGGTCGGCGGCGCCTCGGCCCGCTCGGCCAGATGCCCGGCCAGCACCCGCAGCGCCGGGGCCAGCGCCGGGTCGGTGGCGTGCAGCCAGACCCCGCGGGCGGGTGTCGCGGCGGGCATCAGGCGGCCTTTCCGGTCAGGCCCGCCATCAGCGCCGCATGCAGCGCAGGGCCCGCGGCGACCACGCCGGGGTTGCGGGCCTCGGCCCGGTTGAAGCGCAGCGGATGGCCGTGGCGGTCGGTGACGCGGGCGCCCGCCTCGGCGGCGATGAGCGCCGCGCCGGCGATGTCCCAATCCCAGGAATCGCGGATCGTCAGCATGGAATCGAAGCGGCCTTCGCCCACCAGCGACAGCCGCCAGGCCAGCGAGGGCCGGAACTCGCGCTTGACCGGCGGCACGCCCCCCGGCCAATGCACCGGGTCGAGCGCCGGGCGCGCCACCAGCATCGTTGCCCCCTGTGGCCCGGCGGGCTGGGTGGCGGCGATAGGTTTGCCGTTGAGCGTGGCCCCCCCGCCCAGCACCGCGGCATAGGTCAGATTCAGCATCGGCAGATGCACCACCGCCGCCACGGGCCGCCCCCGCTCGGTCACCGCCAGCGCATGAGCGAAGCCCGGCTGGCGGTCGATGAAGGCGCGGGTGCCGTCGATCGGATCGATGACGAAGCAACGCTCGTGGTTCAGCCGGGCCAGGTTGCCCAGCGGGTTGCTCTCCTCGGACAGCCAGCCATAGCCGGGCCGGGCCCTGCCCAGCATCCTGTGCAGATGCTCGTTCACCGCAAGGTCGGCCTCGGTGACCGGGCCTTGTCCGTCGCCCTTGTCCCAGACCTTGGCCTCGCCGTCGAAATAGCGGCGCGCGATGGCGCCGGCCGCCTCGGCGGCCTCGGTCAGCAGATGCAGATCGGCCAGATCGCCGTCACGCGCCGGCAATCGTCAGGCCCTCGACCAGAAGCGACGGCACCTGCGTGGAAAGATGCGCGCGCGCGTCATTGGCCGCCGTCATCCGCATCAGCATGTCGCGCAGATTGCCGGCGATGGTGCATTCGTTGACCGGATAGGCGATTTCGCCGTTCTCGATCCAGAAGCCCGAGGCGCCGCGCGAATAATCCCCGGTCGTCGGGTTGATGGTCGAGCCGATCAGCGAGGTGACCAGAAGCCCCGTCCCCATTCCGGCGATCAGATCGGCGCGGCTGGCCGTCCCCTGGCTGAGCGCCAGGTTCGACAGGCTGGGCGAGGGCGGGGCCGAGGGGCCGCGCGCGGCATTGGCCGTGCTGGCTAGGCCCAGCTTGCGGGCGGTGGCGAGGTCCAGCACCCAGCCTTGCAGCACTCCGTCCTCGACCCAGAGGCGGCGGGTGGTGGCCAGCCCCTCGGCATCGAAAGGCCGGGTGCCGGCGATGCGGCGGCGAAGCGGGTCTTCGGTCAGGGTGAAGCCCCGGGGCAGCACCGGCTGGCCCAGCGCATCGCGCAGCCAACTGGCGCCGCGGCTGATGGCGGTGCCGTTGATGGCCGAGGTCAGATGCCCGATCAGCGACGAGGCCACGCGCTCGTCATAAAGCACCGGAAAGGCGCCAGACGGCGGCTTGCGGCTGCCCTTGCGGGCGGCGGCGCGTTGGCCGGCCTCGGTGCCGATGGCCTCGGGGCTGGGCAGGTCGGCCTGGAAGATGCGGCTTTCGCTGGACCAGTCGCGCTCCATCCCCGTGCCTTCGCCGGTGATGGCGACGCAGGAGGTGTTGCGCGTGGTCCGCTGATAACCGCCCGCGAACCCGTTCGTCGCGGCCAGATGGATCGTGCGGCGCGAATAGCTGGCGCCCGATTGGTCGATCTGGGTGATGCCGGGCACGGCGCGCGCCGCAGCCTCGGCCCGGCGGGCGTCGTCTTCCAGCTGGGCGGGTTCGGGCTCGGCCGAGGGATCGAACAGCTCCAGCCCCTCGCCATCGCGCCGGGCGCTCAGCTGCCCGGGGTCGGCGAGGCCGGCGAAGGGATCCTCGGGCGCCTCGCGGGCCATGGCGACGGCGCGTTCGGCCATCATCGCCAGCGTCTCGGGCTTGGAGTCCGAGGACGACACGCAGGCCTGCCGACGACCGATCAGCACCCGCAGGCCCAGGTCCAGCCCCTCGGCCCGTTCGGCATGTTCCAGCCGCCCCTCGCGCACGTCGATGGACAGCGCCGTGCCTTCGATCACCAGCGCGTCGGCGGCATCGGCCCCGGCCTTCCGGACGGCATCGAGAAGGGCTTGGGCGAGGTCTTGGGTCATGGTGCGGCCTGTCAATCTGGTTCCCGCAGGCTTAGCGCTTGGGCGGGACAAAGGAAACCCGGCTGCGCAGAACAGACCAGCAGTCCGGTCAGGGGCCCGCCTGACCGGGCGGCCCCGCCATGCCGCAGCCCCGGCCTATCCCTGGGCGAAGTCGCACTCGCATTCGCCCGCCACATCGGGGCCGATGCAGGTGACCGGCACCCGGGCAGGCGTGGGAACGCCCGGAATACGCACCTCGACCTCGGACGGGCAGGTGCGGCCGCGCGACTCGATCCAGCATTCCAGGCCCGGCAGCCCCCGGTTCTCGCAGACGAGCACCTCGGAATCCTGCGCGGGAACCTTGAAATAGGGAATCGCCTCGTTCAGCAGCGGCGACAGCGGCCCGCGACGCACCGCTGCTTGGCGGATGCCAGCCCAATGCCGTTCGCTCAGCGTTGCGATGCGCCGCCATTCGGCCTGCGCGGGAAGCGGGGTCAGGAGGGGACAGAGAACAGCAATGACCGCACAGAGGCGGGAAGCAGGGCGCAGCATGAGAAATCCTTTCGTCAAATGCCGAAAGGCTACGCCCACCCCTGCGCCGGGGTCAATCGAATGCATAGGGGCCGCGCCCCTCAGACTCCGGCCCGGGCGATGCGCAGCAGGGCGTCGCAATCGGCATGGGCTTGCAAGTGATCGGCCAGCGCTTCCAGCGCATCCTCGACCCCCTGCGCATAGGACGCATTCCCGGTCGTCGCGCCGAGGCCCTGGAGAAAGGCATGGCGGAACCCGTCCGCGCCGAAAAGGCCGTGCAGGTAGCTGCCCATCACCCGCCCATCGGCGCGGATCGCGCCTTCGGGCTGGCCTGCGACGGTGAAGAGGGGCCGCGCGCGGTCCGGCCCCTCGGTCCGGCCGATGTGGATCTCATAGCCCTGCGCCGCCTCGCCCGAGGCCGCGTGCACCGCCTCGGTCAGCGTCACGCGCTTTTCGGGGGTCATCACCGTGTCCACGTCCAGCAGGCCGAGGCCCGGGACCGAGCCCGGCGCGCCCTCGATCCCGTCAGGGTCGGCGATGCTGCGGCCCAGCATCTGATAGCCGCCGCAGAGGCCGAGGACCTTGGCTCCCCGCCGGAGCGCCGCCTGAAGGTCGATGTCCCAGCCCTGCGCCCGGAAATGGGCGAGGTCGGCGATGGTGGATTTAGAGCCGGGGATCAGGATCAGATCGGCCTCGACCGGCAGGGGCAGGCCGGGGGCGATCACCTCGACGCTGACGCCGGGCTCGGCCATCAGCGGGTCCAGATCGTCGAAATTGGCGATGCGGTTCAACTGCGGCACGACGATGCGGAACCCGGCGCCCGCGCTTTTGCGACGCAGGTCGGCGGCATCCTCGGCCGGCAGGCGGTGGGCATCCGCGAACCACGGCAGGACGCCCAGACCCTGCCAGCCGGTGCGCTCGGCAATCATCCGGTAACCATCGTCGAAGAGCCGGGGATCGCCCCGGAACTTGTTGATGAGGAAGCCCTTGATGAGGGCATTGTCGGCCGCGTCCAGCACCGCCTGCGTGCCGATTATCTGGGCGATCACCCCGCCCCGGTCGATGTCACCCGCCAGCACGACAGGCACCCGCGCCGCCTGCGCGAAGCCCATATTGGCGATGTCGCCCGCGCGCAGATTGACCTCGGCCGGGCTGCCCGCGCCCTCGACGATGACCAGATCGGCCTCGGCCTTCAGCCGGGCGAAACTGTCCAGCACGGCGGGCATGAGCTGCGGTTTCAGCGCCGCATACTCCCGCGCCTTGCAGGTGGCGAAACGCTTGCCCTGCACGATGACCTGCGCCCCGATCTCGGATTCGGGCTTCAGCAGGATCGGATTCATATGGACCGAAGGTGCCACCCCGCAAGCCATGGCCTGCAGCGCCTGGGCGCGGCCGATCTCGGCCCCCTCCGGGGTGACGGCGGCGTTGTTCGACATGTTCTGCGGCTTGAAGGGCCGCACGCGCAGCCCCTGGCGGGCGAAGACCCGCGCGAAGCCCGCCACCAGCAGCGACTTGCCCACATTCGAGCCCGCACCCTGAATCATCACTGTGGCCGTGCTTGTGGCCGTCATCCGCCTCACCCTTAGCTTGGTCCCCGTGTTAGCGCGGGGAAAGGGAGGGGGGCTAGCCCCCCTCTGCGCGTGCCGCGCATTCACCCCCCAGGATATTTCCGGCGCAAAGAAGGGGTCAGGTCAGGGCGAGGGTCAGCGGCGGCAGGTCGGCGCCTGCCATGCGGGTGGTCCAGCTCTGGCCGGGGGCGATGGGCAAGGCGCGGGTCAGCGTGCCGGTCGAGACGATCCAACCCGCAGGCAGACGCTCCGCGCCCCGCTGCGCCACCAAATCGGCCAGCGCGGCCAGCGGGCCGCCGCCCAGGACGTTGCGGGAATGGCCGCGGTCCATGGCCACCCCGTCGCAGAGGAGCGTGACCTCAAGATGGGCGAGCGCGTCGAGGAGCGCTTGTGTCGCGGGAAGGAAGTCGCCGGTGACGAGGGCGCCGTGCAAAGCGCCGGCCGCCACCGTGTCGGGCGCGCGGAAGCGCCAGCCGGGGAAGGGGGATTGGACAATCTCGAACCCGCGCGCGACTTCGGCAACGCAGGCTTTCAGCGCCTCCGGTCCCATGCCGGGCGCGGGCGAGGCGCCGAGCTTCAGCACGATCTCGGGCTCGATCCGCGGTTCGAGGAACGGGGCGAGGCGCAGGGGGCCTTCCTGCCAGGTCGTGTCGAAGACGGGGCCGTGGATCGGGGCGTGGACGTTGTATTCGTCCCAGATCGTGGTGTTGGTGAATCCAGTCTTTACGCCGACCACCCGGGCGCCGCGCCGGAGCCGCGTAGCGGTCAGCAGCGCCTGCGCCTCATAGGCGCGGCGCAGGTCGAAGCCCGGATCCGAGTTGGTGATCGGCGCCATCGGCAGGCCGTGGTCGAGGGCGTGCAGGATCGCGTCGGCCACGGTGATCATCGCGCACCCATCCTGAGCGCCATGTCCAGCATCCGGCAGGAAAATCCCCATTCGTTGTCGTACCAGCCGAAGACCCGGATCAGCCCGGCGCCGCTGACCCGGGTTTCCGGGAGGGCCATGACGATCGATTCGGGCCGCGCGCGCAGGTCCGAGGACACGAGCGGTTTCGCGGTCCAGCCGATGACGCCGCCCGCGCCTTGCAGGACGGCGTTCACCGCTTCGACCCCGGCCCGCTGTTTCGGCACGACGCAGAGATCCACCGCCGAGACGCTGGCCGTGGGCACCCGCACCGCGGCGCATTCGATGATCCCTGCCAGCCCGGGCAGCACCCGGTCCAGCAAGCGCCCGGCGCTGGTGGTCGTCGGCACCATCGACAGAGCGGCCGCGCGGTTGCGCGCGGGGTCCGTGGAGCGCGGCGCATCCACCGTCGGCTGCGAGCCGGTGTAGCAATGGATCGTCGTCATCCAGCCGGCGCTGATGCCGAACGCCTCGTCCAGCACGCGGGCCAGCGGTGCCAGCGCGTTGGTGGTGCAGGACGCGTTGGAAACGACCCGCATCGCCGGGGTGAGCAGCGCGTCATTGGCCCCCAGCACCAGCGTCACATCCGCCGCATCCGAGGGGCCCGAGATCAGCACCCGCGCCGCGCCGGCCCTGAGGCCGGCTTCGGCCACCGCCCGCGACTCGGCCTTGCCGGTGCATTCCATCACCAGATCGACGCCCGACAGGTCCAGCGTGCCGATGTCCGAAACCCGGGTCAGCGGCAGGCCGCGGCCCTGGACAATCAGCGTCCCGCCCTCCAGCGAGACACCCTCCAAGGGTCCGAAAACGCTGTCGTATTCCAGCAGATAGGCGCAGGTCTCGGCGGGCGCGATATCGTTGATCGCGACGATCTCGACCCCCGGCCAGCCGCCCTTGAGCCAGGCCCTGAGCACCGTCCGCCCGATCCGTCCGAAGCCGTTGATCATCACCTGCATGGCATCCTCCAAAGGCTGAGGCCCCCTTGCTAGGCTTCGTTTGATCAAATCTCAACCGGGATTGCGAGGCCCCGGTCCCGCGCCAGCGAAAGCACCCGGGCAGCGACGGCGATATCCTGCAGGCCGATGCCGGTGCCATCGTAAAGGGTGATCTGATCGGCCGACTCGCGCCCCGGGGCATCGCCCGCGAGGACCGCGCCCAGGGGCGTGATCCGCGCCGGGTCCAGCAAGCCCTGCGCCACCGCGTGCTGCGCCTCGCCCAGGGTCGCGGCTTGCGCCACTTCGTCGGTGAAGACCCGGGTACGGGCGACGAGCCGGGGCTCGACCTCCTGCTTGCCGATCGTGTCGGTCCCCATGCAGGCCAGATGCGTGCCCGGCGCGACATGCTCGATGCCCAGCGTCCAGGTTGTCGAGGAGGTCACGGTCACGATCACCTCCGCCTCCCGCAGCCGCTCTGGCGGCACCGCCTCGAAGGGCAGGCCCAACTCGGTCGCCACCGCCGCCAGCCCCGCCAGCCGTGCGGGCGTCCGGTTCCAGCCGATCACCCGCTCGAATGACCGGACCCGGGCCGCGGCGCGCAGCTGGAACGCCGCCTGATGCCCGGCGCCTAGGATCCCCAGCACCCGCGCCTCGGGCCGGGCCAGCGCCTCGATCGACACCGCCGCCGCCGCCGCGGTCCGCAGCGCGGTCAGCAGATTGCCGCCGATCATCGCCTCGGGCCGCCCCGTCTGGGGATCGAAGAGCGTCACCACCGATTGGTGATTGGTGATCCCCCGTGCCGCGTTGCCGGGGAAATAGCCCCCTGCCTTGACTCCCAGCGCGTCCGGGCCGAGCCCCGACTTGAACCCGTACTGCCGCCCGCCGCCCAGGGCCTCGCGCACCACCGGGAAATTCCGCGCCAAGCCTCCGGCCGTCTGCCGGAATACCTCGGCGACAGCATCAAAGGCTTCGTCCGGCCCGATCAGACCGGCAATCAGCCGCTCAGGAACCACCAGCATGCCGAACCCTCATCATCTTGCTGACAATACTCTCAGGGGGTCCGGGGGCAGAATGCCCCCGGCTTCCTCACCAGGCCTTGCCGCGGGCCGAGACGGGCCAGACCGCCTCGACCACCCCGTTGCGCAGGCCGACATACCAATCGTGGAGGTTGCAGGTCGGATCACAATGCCCAGGCACCAGCCGCAGCCGGTCGCCGACCTTCAAGGCGCCCGCAGGATCCTCGACCACCCCATGCTCGTCCGAGCATTTCACATAGCGCACATCGTCGCGGCCGAAGACCACCGGCAGCCCGCTGTCCACCGATTGCGCCTTCAGCCCGGCATCGACCACCGCCCGGTCGGGCTTCACATGACTCATGACCGAGGTCAGCAGGAACAGTGCATTCTCCCATTCGCCGCGGTCGATGCGCCGGCCTTCTTCGTCGAGGATCCGCCCGTAATCGGCATCCATAAAGGCGTAGGAGCCGCATTGCAGCTCGTTATAGACCCCCGAGGCGCTTTCGAAATAATAGCTGCCGGTGCCGCCGCCGCCAACGATGTCGCAATCCAGCCCCTCGGCCCCCAGCGCCTCGACGGCTTCCCGCACCATCGCCACCGCGACATCCAGCTTGGCCTTGCGGTCGGCGTAGCGGTCGAGGTGCTGCATCGCCCCCTGATAGGCCTGGAGCCCGGCAAAGCGCAGCCCCGGCGCCGCCGCGATGGCCTTGGCCAGCGTCACCACCTCGGCCGTTGCGGTGACGCCGCAGCGTCCCGCCCCGCAATCGATCTCGACCAGGCATTCGATCTGCGTCCCGTGGCGCACCGCCGCCGCCGACAGTTCCGCCACATTGGCCAGGTCGTCGACGCAGCAGATCACCCGCGCCCCGAGCCTCGGCATCCGCGCCAACCGGTCCACTTTGGCCGCACCCCGCACCTGGTTCGAGACGAGGATATCCTTCACCCCGGCCCGGGCGAAGACCTCGGCCTCGCTGACCTTCTGGCAGCAGATGCCGCAGGCGCCGCCGATCTCCTCCTGCAGCCGGTAGACATCGACCGACTTGTGCATCTTGCCATGCACCCTCAGACGCATCCCATGCGCAGCGGCATAGGCGCCCATCTTGCGCAGGTTGCGCTCCAGCGCGTCCAGATCCAGCACCAGACAGGGCGTCTGGACCTCCGCCTCCGGCATCCCCGGCCGTGCGGGGACGTCGAACCCCACCTCCAACCCGTCGAAATCACGCATGGTCAGGCTCCTTTTGCCAGGGCAGGCGGTCGAGGTCGACATTGCCGCCGGTGAGAATGATGCCGACCCGCTGCCCGGCGAATAAGGCGGGGTTCCTGAGCACGGCGGCCAGCGGCACCGCGCTCGAGGGTTCGGCGATGATCTTCAGCCGCTTCCAGATCAGCAGCATGGCCGCGACGATCTCGGCCTCGCTGACCGTCAGGATATCGGTGACATGGCGGCTGACGAAATGCCAGGTCAGCTCCTTCAGCGGCACTTTCAGCCCGTCCGCCACCGTGACCGGGGCATCGTCGGCGATGATATGGCCGGCCCGGAAACTGCGCGCGGCATCGTCGGCCTGCTCGGGCTCGGCAGCATAGATCCGGATCCCGGGCGCGGCCTGCGACAGCGCCAGACAGGTGCCCGAGACCATGCCGCCGCCGCCGATCGGCGCGATCACGGCGTCCAGAGCCGGCACCTGTTTGATCAGCTCCAGCGCGCAGGTGCCCTGACCGGCGATGACGCGCGGGTCGTTGTAGGGATGGACGAATTCCGCCCCCGTCTCGGCCAGGACCCCGGCAAAGACCGCCTCGCGCGACGAGGTCGAGGGCTCGCATTCCACCACCCGCGCCCCATAGCCGCGGACCGCATCCTTCTTGGCCTGCGGCGCCGTGTGCGGCATCACCACCGTGCAGGGGATCCCCCGCCGCCCCGCCGCATAGGCCAGACAGGTTCCGTGATTACCCGAGGAATGCGTGGCCACGCCCCGCGCGGCCTGCGCCTCGCTCAGCCCGAAGACCGCGTTCGAGGCGCCGCGCGCCTTGAAGGCCCCGGCTTTCTGCAGATTCTCGCATTTGAAGACCAGCGAGGCCCCCGCCACCTCGTCCAGCAGCCGCGAGGTCAGCACCGGCGTGTTGTGCACATGGGGCGCAATCCGCCCCCGGGCCGCCAGCACATCCGCATAGGTCGGGATCTCCATCCCCAAATCCTTCATCTTTGTTCTCCAAATATCCTCGGGAGGATTTTCAAGGAGGGTGGAAAACCCTCCTTGAAGCAGGGGGTGCGGGGGGCGGCAGCCCCCCGCCTTTCCCGGGGCGTCAGCCCCGATCTCAGGCCGCTGCCGCCAGGGGCAAGGTCCCGCGATAGAATTCCTGCGCCGCCGCCACGCCCGATCCCAGCCGGACCGGCCAGCCCAGATCCGCCATCACCATCTCGGCCGTTGCCAGCCCGGCCAGCATCAGCGGTTCCGACAGCATTCCCAGATGGCCGATGCGGAACGCCTTGCCTGCCAGCGCCCCCAGCCCGGTGCCGAAAGCCATGCCATAGGTCCCGGCGGCGCGGGCGACGAAGGCATTGGCGTCGAACCCCTCGGGCGCCAGCACCGCCGTCACGGTATCCGAAGCCAGCGCGGCTGAGGCCGCGCAGGTCGTCAGCCCCCAGCCAGCGACAGCCCGGCGCGCGCCTTCGGCCAGCCGGTGATGGCGGGCATGGACCTGGGCCAGCCCCTCGGCCTCCAGCATCGCGACCGAGGCGGCGAGGCCTGCGATCAGGCCGACCGGCGGCGTATAGGGATAACCGCCCGCCGCCATGCTGCGGCGCATGTCTCGCAGGTCGAAATAGGTGCGCGGCAGGCGGGCATTCTCCATCGCCGCCAGCGCCTTGTCCGACAGGCCCAGGATCGCCAGCCCGGGCGGCAGCATGAAGCCCTTCTGGCTGCCGGTCACGGCGACATCGACGCCCCAGCCCCCGAAGTCGAAGGGCATCGAGGCGATGGAACTGACGCCATCCACCAGCATCAGCGCCCCGTGCCTGGCCCGGTCCATCGCCCTGCGCAGCCCGGCGATGTCCGACCGCACGCCGGTCGCCGTCTCGTTATGCGTGGCCAGAACCGCCTTGATCCGGCCCTCGGGATCGGCCCGCAGCGCGGCCTCGATCCGCGCCAGCGGTAGGCCCTCGCCCCAGGGGGTGTCCAGCACCTCGACCTCCAACCCGAAGCGCTGGCAGAGGTCGATCCAGCGGGCCGAGAAGACGCCATAACGCGCCGCCAGCACCCGGTCGCCGGGCGACAGCGTGTTGGCGATCGCCGCCTCCCAGCCGCCGGTGCCGGTAGCGGGCAGCAGAAAGACCTCGCCCGCCTCCATTCCCAGGATCCGTTTCACCCCGGCCAGCGCCGGATTCAGCATCCGCGCGAAAGCGGGCGAGCGGTGGTCGAGTGTCGCCACGTCGCAGGCCTTGCGCAGGGCCTCGGGCATGTTGGTGGGGCCGGGGATGAAGACCGGGTTCTGGGCAAAGGCATGCTGGGCGGTCATGGTCGCGCTCCTGGGTTGCTCCCTGATCCTAGGCCGGGGAGCCACCGGCCTCAATTTTTTTGAAATCTTTTTTCATAAATGGCAGAGGGGCGATTTTCTCAACCATCCCAGTCTGCTATCCTTTTTCATCTGTTGAAAGTGATTTTCGGAGAAGCGCATGACCGAGACCCGCCGCGGCCGTCCCAAGGCCTTTCACGACAAGACCGGCCAGAACACGATCCGCGCCCTGGACCGGGCCATGGCGCTGTTGCAGGCGCTGGCCGGGTCGGACGGGATGACGCTGACCGAACTCGCCCAGGCACAGGGCGAATCGCCTGCTACCACCTATCGCGTGCTGACCACGCTGGCGCAGCGGCAGATGGTCGAACTCGATCCAAGGGGCCAGGTCTGGCACGTAGGTGCCGGCACCTTCCGCACCGGCGCGGCCTTCCTCAGGCGCACCAATGTCGTGGAGCGAGCCCGCGCGCCGATGCAGGCGCTGATGCGGGCCACGAACGAGACGGCCAATCTGGGCGTCGAACAGCAGGGTGAGGTCCTGTTCCTGACGCAGGTAGAGACACATCAGGCGATCCGCGCCTTCTTCTCGCCCGGAACGCGCTCGCCCCTTCATGCCTCGGGCATCGGCAAGGCGCTTCTGGCCTGGATGCCAGGGCTGAACCCCGGCCCGCTCACCCGCTTCACCGAGGCCACGATCACCGAACCCGAGGCGCTGGCGCGAAACCTCGCCCTGACCCGCAGCCGGGGCTGGGCCCTGGACAATCAGGAGCGGACCGAGGGGATGCGTTGCGTCGCCGCGCCGATCTTCAACGCCCATGGCGAGCCGGTCGCCGGGGTCTCGATCAGCGGGCCGGTGTTCCGCCTGCCGCCCGATGCGCTGCCGGACCTTGGCGCGCGCGTCAAGGCGGCGGCGGCCGAGATCACCGGGTCCATCGGCGGGGTGATTAAATCCTGAGTGTTAAAATCGGGATTGACTCATCCAAGTGTTTTTGTCAGGAATAGGCTCACCCGACCATGGAGAGTGTTATGTCCCTCTATTCCCAACCGGATTTCACCCGCGCCGAAGCGGTTCCGCAACGCGGCCTGCCCGTGCATTCGGCCCGCGCGCTGACCAAGGGCGGCACGCAGGCGCAGATCGAGCTGGACGGCAAGGTCTATGACCTGCGCATCACCCGCGCGGGCAAGCTGATCCTGACGAAGTGACGCCCTGACGGCTCTGGGGTCGGGCGCTAAAGCCCGACCCAGCGCTGCCCGATCCGGGCCACCAGCACCGCCAGCACGATCCGCGCCAGATGGTGCAACGTGACGTAGACGGCGCTCAGGTGCAGCGACAGCGCGACCAGCGACATCTCGGTCACGCCGCCCGGCGCGAAGGCCAGAACCACCGCCGAGACGGGCTCGCCCACCGGGCCTGAGGCCAGCAGGGCAATGCCCAGCGCGATCCCCAGCATCAGTCCGATATGCGCCAGCGACAGGCGCAGCGCCAGGCCGGCCTCGCCCCGGGTGAAGCCGGTGAGGCGCACGCCCAGCGATGTCCCCATCACCCATTGCGTGACCAGCACCATCCAGCCGGGCGGCACCGCCGCCGTCAGGCCCAGCGCATGGGCGAGCCCGCTCATCAGCAGGGGGCCGGAGAGGACGGCGGCGGGAAAGTTGAGGCGGCTGGCGATGAACCATCCCGAAACGGCGATGAGGGTCAGGACGGCCGCGTCCCAGGCGGTCAGCGCTGCGTGACCGGCCCCCGCCGCAAAGCCCGAGGCCGATCCGACCGCATGCCCTTCAATCAGCGAAAAGGCGATGGGGATCAGCACGATGCACAGGATCAGCCGCAGCAATTGCAGCATGATCAGCATCGGCATGTCGGCCCCGGCCTTTTCCCCCATGTCCAGCGATTCGATGAACCCCCCGGGCATGGCGGCGAAATAGGCGGTCGGACGGGTGAGCCCGCCCAGACGGCCGAACAGCAGATAGCCCAGCGCATGCGCGGTCGGGATGAAGACCAACAGCGCCGCCATGGTCAGCCACCAGTGCCGCGCTTGGCTGGCGAAATCGGGCGGGAAGCTGGCGCCGATGGCGGTGCCGACGATCGGCACCAGCACGTAGCGCCACTTCTGTGGCACGGCCAGCGCATGCCCCCCGATCCTGAGACCCAGCGCCGAGGCCAGCGTCACCGCGGTCATCGAGCCCAGCAGCATGGCCAGGGGCAGGCCCAGCCAGGCCGCCAGCAGCCCGCCCGCACCGCCCAGGGCAAAGGTCGCCAGGATGGTCAGCGGCGGGATGCCGTTGGTGAACCGGGTCAGGGCCGACATGCGCCCGCTGTCACGTCCTGCGTCACATCTGCCCCCCCGCAATCTCGTAGATCTGGCCGTTGAGGCTGGAGGATTGCGGGCCGACCAGCAGGCCGGCCACCGCGGCGACCTCGTCGGCGGTGATCAGGCGCTTGTGGCGGTTGGTATTGACCATCATGTTGCGCGCCTGGTCGGTGTCGATTCCGGCGCGGGCGGCGATGGATTGGGTGTTGCGGGTGATGATATCGGTGTCGGTATAGCCCGGGCAGAGCGCGTTGAAGGTCAGGTCCGAGCCGAGGTAATCCTCGGACAGGCCGCGCATCAGGCCGATCATTCCGTGTTTCGAGGCGGTATAGGCCGGCGCCCCCTTCAGCCCCTTGATCCCGGCGATGGAGGACACGAAAAGCGTGCGCCCCCAGCCCTCGGCCAGCATGCCGGGCAGGCATTCGCGCACCGTGAGATAGGCGCCGTCGAGGTTGATGGCCATCATCTTGCGCCAGAAGGCGAGGTCCATCTTGGCCATCGACTTGCCCTCGGCGATGCCGGCATTGGCGACGCAGATGGTGACCGGGCCGCGCGCCGCGATGGCCTGGGCCGTCCCCGCGACGACGCTGGCCTCATCGGCCACGTCCATGGCCAGCGCATGCAGGCCGGGCGTGGCGGCGGCGGCGTCAGACAGGACATCGGCGCGGCGGCCGGTGATGGTGACCTGCGCGCCCCGGCCCGCCAGCATCTGCGCGATGGCAAGCCCGATCCCCGTGCCCCCGCCGGTGACCAGCGCGTGACGTCCCTGAAGTTGCGTGTCCATGAGCTTCCTCCCTCGGTTGCGCGGAGCCTAGACCGCTTGAAACGAAGAGGAAAGTAATCCCCGCAAGGCAAAGCCGGTTACGCGGGGGCAAACTCGGCGGGCGCTCACTCTTCGCGCTCGGCCAGCAGTGCGTCGAGCCGGGAGATGATGGCGGCAAGCGCGAGAAACACGAGGCCCACCGCAAGCAGTGCGAACCCGGGATTCAGGTTGCGAGATGCGCCAGCATACGTGCGAAGGAATTCGTCAGAGCCGGCGACGCGTATCGCAATGTCACATGCCGCCGAGATGATCGCGAACCACCCCAAAACGTTCAACACGCCCTTCAGCATCCCCCGCCCCCGCTCAAAGCCGCGCGTCCGAGGCCGGATAGGTGCCCAGGATATGCAGCCGCGTGGTGAAATAGCGCAGCTCGTCCAGCGCCAGTTTCACGTTGGCATCGTCCGGGTGCCCCTCGATATCGGCGTAGAACTGGGTCGCGGTGAACGAGCCGTCGACCATATAGCTTTCCAGCTTGGTCATGTTCACGCCATTGGTCGCGAACCCGCCCATCGCCTTGTAGAGCGCCGCGGGGATGTTGCGGACCTGAAACACGAAGGTGGTGATCATGCCATGGCTGCCGCGCCGGGTCAGGTCGGGTTCGGGCGACATGACCAGGAAGCGGGTGGTGTTGTGATGGTTGTCCTCGATATCCGTGGCCAGCACATCAAGCCCGTAGATCTTCGCCGCCATCTCGCTGGCCAGTACGCCCTCATGCGCGACGCGGGTACGGGCCAGATCGGCGGCGGCTCCGGCGCTGTCGGCGGCGGCCTCGGCGGTGATGCCCTTGGCCTTGAGGAAGCTGCGCGCCTGCGGGATCAGCACCAGATGGGCGCGGACGTGGCGGATGTCTTCCAGCTTGGCGCCCGGCAGGCCCATCAGCGCGATGCGGACCCGCACGAAAGCCTCGTCAACGATATGCAGCCCGCTTTCCGGCAGCAGGCGGTGGATGTCGGCCACCCGGCCATAGGTCGAATTCTCGACCGGCAGCATGGCCAGATCGGCGCGGCCTTCCCGGACCGAGTCGATCACCTCCTCGAAGGTGTGGCAGGGCAGCGCCTCGTATCCGGGGCGCGAGGCGGCGCAGGCCTCGTGCGAATAGGCGCCGGGTTCGCCCTGGAATGCGATACGCTTGCTCATCATGCCCTCCGCCCGCAAAAAGCAGGCTGCTCAGTCAATTCGTCGCGGTAACTAGCGCTTGAATTGGCCAAGGGGAAGCGGGTAGAAGGGCGCGACTTCTGCTCAGGCTCGGGATGCGACATGTTCGATACCATGGTTATCACCAAGACGGTGGCAGCGCTCTGCGCGGCGCTCCTGTTCTTCCTTCTTGCGAATTGGGGCGCCTCGGCGATCTATCTGCCCTCCGCTCATGGCGACGACCATGCCCATGCGGTCTATCCGCTGCCGGTCGAAGGCGGTGAGGGCGCGGCTCCGGCCGCGCCGGCCGACCCGGACGCCGGGATCGACGTGTTGGCCCTGTACGAGACTGCCGATTCCGCCGCCGGCGCCGCGCTGTGGCGCAACTGCCAATCCTGCCACAAGCTCGACGGCACCAACGGCACCGGCCCGCATCTGGACGGCGTGGTCGGCCGCGCCATCGACGCGGTGGACGGCTACAATTATTCGGGCGCGCTGCTGGCGCTGGGCGATACCTGGTCGGTCGAGGCCCTGTTCCGCTTCCTGCGCGACCCGCGCGGCACGGCCCCAGGCACCCGCATGAGCTTCCGCGGCCTGTCCAGCCCCGAGGATCGCGTCAACCTGATCCGCTATCTGGAAGATCACCCGGGCTGACCGGCCGATCCTTACGCCTCGAAAAGGGTCGCCGCTTTCGCGCGCGGCCCTTTTGCTGTCCGGCGGTCCGCCAAGACCTCTTGCCGGAAGCGTGCCGCCGCGCTTTCATCGGCTGCCGCCCCTGCGAGACATAGCCATGACGCCCCGCGCCAAAGCCCTGCTGCTCTGCCTGCTCCTTGCCCCGCCGCCCGTCCTTGCCGACAGCGCGCGGGAAACCGGCCAGCCGCCCTCGGCCGCCCATGCGCCGAACCACGAGGCGCCGCCCCCCGCTTTCGATCCCGATGCCGGTGTCGATCTGCTGGCGCTCTATGCCCAGGCCGATCCGGTGGCGGGCGAGGCCTATTTCACCCGCCGCTGCCAAGTCTGCCATTCGCTCGACCCCAACGACAACGGCGTCGGGCCCAGCCTGTTCGACGTGGTCGGCATGCCGGTGAATTTCGTGCAGGGCTATAATTATACCGGCGCGCTGGCCCGGTTGGGTCCGGTCTGGGATGTTGCGGCGTTGAGCCGTTTCCTCGCCCACCCCAGCGAGGCGGCGCCCGGCACGAGCATGGCGTTCTTCGGCACGCAGGAGCGCAGCGACCGGCTGAACGTCATCCGATTCCTCGAAGAGCGCGCGCGCTGAGCCCTCAGGGGCGGAAAACGGCCTTTCCTCACGCAAACGCCACTTGCAACGGGGGGCAGGGGCGGATTTACGTGGAGAAAGTCCATCTGACCCCCAGAAGTCAGACGTCTACAGGAGAGCGCCGCATGACCCGACCCCTTTCCCCCCTGGCATCGAATTCCGCCCTGACGCTGACGCGGCGCGGCTTGATGGGCGGGGCGGCGGCATTGGGGGCGGGGTTGATCATGCCGCGCCGGGGCCGGGCGCAGGACACCCTGATCCGCGCGCATGGCTATTCCTATTACGGCAACCTCAGCTATCCGCAGGGGTTCGACCATTTCAGCTATGTGAACATCGACGCGCCGAAGGGCGGCGAGATTTCTGAATACGCCTCGGGCACTTTCGATTCCATGAACCCCTATTCGCGCCGGGGCCGGGCCGGGCGCTATTCCTGGGCGCTCTATGAAAGCCTTCTGGAAACCGGCGGCCCCTTCGGCGATGCCGCGCCCGCCGATGTCTATGATGAGGCCTATGGCCTGTTGGCCGAGGGGCTCGAATACCCGCAAGGCAAGGAATGGGTGGTGTTCTTCCTGCGCCCGGAGGCCCGGTTCAGCGACGGCGCGCCGGTCACGGCCGAGGATGTGGTCTTCACCCACAACCTGTTTCTGGAACAGGGCCTGCCTTCCTATGCCGAGGCCGTGCGCCAGCGTGTCATCAACGCCGAGGTGATCGACGAACGCACCCTGCGCTACGAATTCGCCCCCGAGATCTCGCGCCGGTCGCTGATCGACCAGGTGGGCGGCACGCCTGTCTTCTCGAAGCGCTGGTTCGACGAGACCGGCGCGCGGCTGGACGAGCCGCGGATGGAAACCTCGCCCGGGTCCGGCCCCTACGTGCTGGAAGGGTTCGAGGTCAACCGCCGCATCACCTTCCGCCGCAACCCCGATTACTGGGGCTGGCACCTGGGCCAGAACAAGGGGCGGCACAATTTCGACCGCATCCGGGTCGAATATTTCAGCGATGACGCGGCCGCGTTCGAGGCCTTCAAGACCGGGGAATACACCTTCCGCGCCGAGGGCAATTCGCGGCAATGGGCCATCGGTTACGACTTTCCGGCGGTGGATCGCGGCTGGGTCAAGCGCGAGGAGATCCCGGACGGCACGCCGCCCACGCCCACCGGCTTCGTCTTCAACCTCAACCGTCCCTTCCTGCAGGACCGCCGCGTGCGCGAGGCGCTGTCCTTGGCCTACAATTTCGAATGGACCAACCAGCAGCTGCAATACGGGCTGATGAGCCAGCGCTATTCCTATACCCAGGGCTCGCCGCTGGAGGCCACGGGCGTGCCGGAAGGGGCCGAGCTGGCGCTGCTGCAATCCCTGGGCGATCTGGTGCCGCCGGAACTGCTGACCGACGAGGCGGTGACGGCGCATACCTCCTCGGCCGATCAGTTGATCGACCGGCGCAACATGCGCCGTGCCAACCGCCTGCTGGAAGAGGCCGGCTGGACTGTCGGCGATCAGGGCCTGCGCCGCAATGCCGAGGGGCAGCGGATGGTCATCCAGTTCCCCTATTCGACCTCGGGCTCCGCCACGGCCGAGGCGATCATCGAAAGCTTCCTCGACAATCTGCGGACGCTGGGCATCGACGCCCAGGGCCAGCGCATCGACCCCGCGCAATATACCGAGCGCGCGCGCAACCACGATTACGACATGGTGCTGGACGGCTATATCGCCTTTCTCGACACCGGCACCGGATTGCACCAGCGCTTCGGCTCCGAGGCGGCGGATGACGTGTTCAACCCGGCCGGGCTGCGCAGCCCGCTGGTGGACCGGATCATCGACATTTCCTTGATGGCCGAGGCACCGGAAGACCGCGACACCGCCCTGCGCGCCCTTGATCGCGTGCTTCGCTGGGAGCGGATTATGGTGCCGCTGTGGTACAGCGCGAACCAGTGGTTCGCCTATTGGGACATCTACCGCCATCCCGAGGAGACGCCGCGCTATTCGGCCGGTGTGCTGGACTGGTGGTGGTACGATGCCGAGCGCGCGGCAGAGTTGCGCGCCGCGGGGGCGCTGAGGTAGGGCTTCCGCCATGGGTGCCTATATCCTCCGCCGCCTGCTGCTGGTGATCCCCACGCTGATCGGCGTGATGATCATCAATTTCACGCTGGTCCAGTTCGTCCCCGGCGGGCCGATCGAACAGGTCATCGCCAACATGCAGGGACAGGGCGATGTGATGCGCGGCTTCACCGGCTCGGGCGACGACGCGAGCCGCGGCAATGCAGGGGGCGGCGGCGAGGAACGCTATATCGGTTCTCGCGGCCTGCCGCCCGCCTTCATCGAGCAGCTCGAACGTGAATTCGGCTTCGACAAGCCGCCCTTGCAGCGCTTCCTTGACATGATGTGGAATTATTTCCGCTTCGATTTCGGCACCAGCTATTTCACCTCGAAAACCGTGGTCGAGCTGATCATCGAACGAATGCCGGTGTCGATCTCGCTGGGGCTCTGGTCGACGCTCATCGCCTATATGGTCTCGATCCCGCTCGGCATCCGCAAGGCGGTGAAGGATGGCACGCCGTTCGATACCTGGACCTCGGGCGCGATCATCGTGGGCTATGCGATCCCCGGCTTCCTGTTCGCGATCCTGCTGCTGGTGCTGTTCGCCGGGGGCTCCTATTTCCAGTGGTTCCCGCTGCGCGGCCTCCATTCCGAGGCCGAAGTCGTCGCACAGATGAACTGGTTCGAATACGCCCTCGATTACGCCCATCACATGGTCCTGCCGACCATCGCGCTGACCATCTCCAGCTTCGCCACGCTGACGCTGCTGACCAAGAACTCGTTCCTCGATGAATTGCGCAAGCAATACGTGGTCACCGCCCGCGCCAAGGGGCTGGTCGAGCGCAAGGTCCTCTATGGCCATGTGTTCCGCAACGCCATGCTGATCGTCATCGCCGGCTTCCCCGCGGTCTTCATCGGCGCCTTCTTTGGCGGATCGCTCATCATCGAGGCGGTCTTCTCGCTCGACGGGCTGGGCAAGCTGTTCTACGAGGCGGCGCTGGCGCGGGATTACCCGGTGATCTTCGGCACGCTCTTCATCTTCACCCTGCTGGGGCTGATCGTCGGCATCATCTCGGACCTGATGTATGTCTGGATCGACCCCCGCATCGACTTCGAGACGCGGGAGAGCTGAGCGCATGGCCCTTTCGCCCCTGAATCAGCGGCGCTGGCGCAATTTCCGCGCCAATCGCCGGGCCTTCTGGTCGTTGTGGATCTTTCTGGTCCTTTATGGCGTGTCGATGTTCGCGGAATTCCTGGCCAATGACGTGCCGATCGCCGTCAGCTATCGCGGCGATGTGCAATTCCCGATCTTCCAGTTCTATCCCGAAACTGCCTATGGCGGCGAGTTCCGCACCCAGGCCGATTACCGCACGGACGAGGTGCAATGCCTGATCCGCACCGGCGGCATCGAATGGTGCCTGGACGATCCCGAGGATGCGCTGGCCCAGGCCGAAGCCAGCGGCACGGTCGAGGGCGAGCCGGTGGTCGAAGGCTGGCTGCTCTGGCCGCCGATCCCCTATTCCTATGACACGATCAACAACCTCGGCGGCCCGGCGCCCTCGGCCCCCGATGCCGATCATTGGCTGGGCACCGACGGCGGCGCCCGCGACGTGCTGGCGCGGGTGATCTATGGCTTCCGCCTGTCGGTCAGCTTTGCCTTCGTCGTGGTGGCGATTTCCTCGGTCGTGGGGATCTTCGCCGGCGCGGTGCAGGGCTTCTTCGGCGGCGTCACCGATCTGGTGGCGCAGCGCCTGATCGAGCTCTGGGGCTCGGTCCCCTCGCTCTATGTCATCATCATCATCGCCGCGATCACGCCGATGAATTTCTGGCTGCTGGTCTTCCTCATGGTGATGTTCAGCTGGACGGCCTTAGTGGGCGTGGTCCGGGCCGAATTCCTGCGGGCGCGGAACTTCGAATACGTGCGCGCGGCCCGGGCGCTGGGCGTGTCGAACGGGCGGATCATGTTCCGCCATGTGCTGCCCAACGCCATGGTCGCCACCGTCACCATGCTGCCCTTCATCATCACCGGCGCCATCGGCGCGCTGGCCACGCTCGACTTCCTGGGCTTCGGCCTGCCCGCCAGCGCCCCCTCGCTGGGGAACCTGACGCTGCAGGCGAAGCAGAACCTGCAAGCCACCTGGCTCGGCTTCACCGCCTTCTTCACCTTCGCCATCATGCTCAGCCTGCTGGTCTTCATCTTCGAGGGCATTCGCGATGCCTTCGACCCGCGAAAGACCTTCCGATGACCCTGCTGCGCGTCCACGATCTGAGCGTCACTTTCCGGCAGGGCGGGCAGGAGACCCACGCCGTCAAGGGCGTCAGCTTCGACATCGCCGAGGGCGAGACGGTGGCGCTGGTCGGCGAAAGCGGCTCGGGCAAGTCGGTGACGGCGCTGTCGACCGTGGGCCTGCTGGGCGATGCCGCGCATCTTCAGGGCTCGATCACCTTCGAGGGGGCCGAGATGGTCGGCGCGGATGCGGCCGAACTGCGCCGGGTCCGGGGCAATGACATCAGCTTCATCTTTCAGGAGCCGATGACCTCGCTCAACCCGCTGCACACGGTCGAGCGGCAGATCACCGAGGCATTGGAACTGCATCAGGCGCTGCGCGGCGATCAGGCCCGCGCCCGGGCGCTGGAGCTGCTGGAAAAGGTCGGCATCCGCGACGCCGAGACCCGGCTTTCCGCCTATCCGCACCAGCTGTCGGGCGGGCAGCGGCAGCGTGTCATGATCGCCATGGCGCTGGCCAACGGGCCGAAACTGCTGGTCGCGGACGAACCGACCACCGCGCTGGACGTGACGATCCAGGCCCAGATCCTGGAACTGCTGGCGGATCTGAAGCGCTCCGAGCGCATGTCGATGCTGTTCATCACCCATGACCTGAACATCGTCCGCCGCGTCGCCGACCGGGTCTGCGTCATGCAGAATGGCGAGATCGTCGAACAGGGTCCGACCGAGCGTGTCTTCACCGACCCCCGGCACCCCTATACCCGCAAGCTCTTGGCCGCCGAGCCGCAAGGCCGCCCCGAGCCGGTGCCCGACGCCGCGCCCGAGATCCTGCGGACCGAGACTCTGCGCGTCTGGTTCCCGATCACCCGCGGCTTCCTGCGCCGCACCGTGGGCCATATCAAGGCGGTGAACGACGCCAGCCTCAGCCTGCGCGCGGGCGAGACGCTGGGCATCGTCGGCGAGAGCGGTTCGGGCAAGACGACCCTGGCGCTGGCCATCGCCCGCCTCACCCGGTCCGAGGGCAAGATCGTTTTCCTCGGTCGCGACATCTCGGCCGGGGCGCGCGACGGGTCGGGGCGGGCGGCGCTCAGGGCGCTGCGGCGCGACATGCAGATCGTCTTTCAGGACCCCTACGGCAGCCTCAGCCCCCGCATGACGGTCGAGGAGATCATCGCCGAAGGGCTGGGCGTCCATGGTGTGCCGACCGGCGGCACCGCGCGCCAAGCCGTCGCCGCGATCATGGAAGAAGTGGGCCTCGACCCCGCGATGATGGACCGCTACCCGCATGAATTTTCGGGCGGGCAGCGGCAGCGGATCGCGGTGGCCCGCGCCATGATCCTGCAACCGAAGCTGGTGATCCTGGACGAGCCGACCTCGGCGCTCGACATGACCGTGCAGGTGCAGATCGTCGAGCTTCTGCGCAACCTGCAACGGCGCCACGGGCTGGCCTATCTGTTCATCAGTCACGATCTGCGCGTCGTGCGGGCCATGGCGCACCAGATCCTCGTCCTGAAATCGGGCGATGTGCTGGAATACGGCCCCGCCACGCAGATCTTCGACGCGCCCGAAAGCGACTACACCAAGGCCCTGCTGGCGGCGGCCTTCGACCTGCGCACGATCGGCCGGTCCGAGGGATGAAGATCCTCTTCGTCCACCAGAATTTCCCGGGCCAGTTCCTGCATCTGGCGCCGGCTCTGGTGGAACGCGGCCATGACGTGACGGCGCTGACGGATGAGACGAACATCCGCAAGACCGCCATCACCACGTTCCGTTACCGCAAGCCCGATCCCCGCCCGGATCCGAAGGTCGCCCAGCTTGGCACCACCTTCACCGAGATGACGAACCGCGCCTATCGCGTGGCCCGCGCCGCGCGCATCCTGCGCGACCGGCACGGCTATCGCCCGGACGTGATCTTCGGCCATGGCGGCTGGGGCGAGACCCTCTTTCTGCGCGAGGTCTGGCCTGAGGCGCGGCTGATCGTCTATGCCGAACTCTATTACGCGCCGCGGGGCCTCGACGTGGGTTTCGACCCCGAGTTTTCGACCGGGAACGAGGACAAGGCCTATGCCGTCGTCGCCCGGCAGGGGCATCAGGCGCTGATGATGGCCCAGGCCGATGCCGCGCTGGCCCCGACCGAGTTTCAGGCCGACACGTTCCCGGCCTGTTTCCGCGACAAGATCACCATCATCCATGACGGGGTGGATACCGCGCGGCTGGTGCCCGATCCCGCCGCCCGGGTGACCCTGCCCTCGGGTGTCGAATTCCGGGCGGGCGATGAGCTTCTGACCTTCATCAACCGCAATCTCGAACCCTATCGCGGCTATCATTCCTTCATGCGTGCCCTGCCTGAGGTGCTGCGCGCCCGGCCCCGCGCGCAGGTTGTCATCATCGGCGGCGACGAGGTGAGCTATGGCGCGCGTCCCGGCGGCGGGCGCAGCTGGAAGGACATCTTCCTCGATGAGGTGAAGGACAGGCTGGACCTGTCGCGGGTGCATTTCACCGGCAAGGTGCCCTACGCCACGTTCGTGGGCCTCATGCAATGCACGCGGGTGCATTGCTATCTGACGGTGCCCTTCGTGCTGTCCTGGTCGATGCTGGAGGCGATGAGCGCCGGGGCGCTGGTCGTCGGCTCCCGCACCGCCCCGGTCGAGGAATTGATCGAGGACGGGGTGAACGGGCGGCTGGTGGATTTCTTCGACACCGGGGCGATGGCGGCCACGCTGATCGACTGCCTCGCCCGCCCGGCCGACTTTGCCCCGCTGCGCCGCGCCGCCCGGGCGCATATCGTCGAGAATTACGACCTGACCCGCATCTGCCTGCCCCGCCTCATCGCCTTCGTCGAAGGCACTCTGGCGGCGTGATCCTTCGGGCGGGCGGCCCCAGCCGGGGCGGGCGCGACTGCCGGGCACCGGAATCGGTTCGAGCCGGGCGCCTGGCCATCGTCACCGGGGGCCAGGATCCTCGTTGCGCCCGTAGTGGTTGCGGGTCAGGCGAGTTCTCGGACGGGCAGGGCAAGTCCCCGAACTTGCTGGCAAATGCCGGTTCCCACCCCGCGGGCAAAGCGTGATCCCGGTGCGGTAGGCGCGGACGGTCCCGGCCCGGATGCGGAAGAGCCCTGGCATCGGTTTGAGCCGGGCGCCTGATCGTCGCCAGCGGGGGGACTAGGATCCTCGCCGCGCCCGTGGTGGTCGCGGGCCAGGCGGGGTTTCGGACGGACAGGGCAGAGCAAGGCCTCGAGCCTGCAGGCAAACGCCGGTCCCTACCCTACGGGCAAAGCGTGGCCCCGGTGCGGTAGGCCCGGTCGGCTCCGGTCCGAATGCGGATGGGCCCTGGCATCGGTTTGAGCCGGGCGCCTGATCGTCGCCAGCGTGGGGACCGGGATCCTCGCCGCGCCCGTGGTGGTCGCGGGCCGGGTGGGGTCTCGGACGGGCAGGGCAGAGCACGGCCTCGAGCCTGCAGGCAAATGCCGGCCCCACCCCGCGCGCAAAGCGTGGTCCCAGTGCAGTAGGCGCCGACGGTGCCGGTCCGAATGCGGATGGACCCTGGCATCGGTTCGAACTGGGCGCCTGATCGTCGCCACTGGGCGGCCGGGATCCTCGCTGCACCCGGGTTGGTTGCGGCTCAGGCGGGGGTCTCGGACGGGCAGGGCAAGGCCGGGAACTGCAGGAAAATGCCGGTCCCGACACCGCGAGCAAAGCGTGATCCCGGCGTCGTAGGCGCGGACGGTGCCGGCCCGGCCGGAAAAGGGCCGTTCTGCCCTTGTGGGCACAGGGCGGTCGTGACCCTGCGGGCAACGGGCGGACGTCACCCTTGCTCTGATCGGGGAAGCGGCGCGTGCCCTCTTCCGGCATGGGCCAATTAAGGCGAAGCGGGCTGGCCCGGCCCGCCACCGCAGGCGGTATGCCCCTCCTTTCGCTGTCGCCCTGCTTCGGGGAAGCCAGAACGCATCCGTCTTGCCCCCGTCTTGGGTTTGCTCCGCCGCCCCGTTCGAGTCGGGGAGGCCAAGTCACCCGCCGGTTCCGCCGCGACCGAGCCGCGCTGCCGCTGGTTGCCACCGATGGCCCCGAACCGCTCGGATGGCCTGTGCCCGAGCCTCCATGCTCGTTCCGGTCAGCGCGAAAGCTGTGCGCGTCATGGCCGATCGTGACACCCCTCTCGCCCGCTGCGCCCTGAGCGGTGGGCGGATCGCGGTTCACGGAATCGATAGCCTCCTGCGCCACCTCCGGACTTGCCGCGCTGGGGCGACGCGAAGGGAGGGCGTCCATCGCCGCATCACGCCGGTCAGCGTACGACCAGATCGGCGTGCAAGGCGCCGGCGGCACTGATCGTGTTCAGAATGTCGATCATGTCGCGCGGACCCACCCCCAGGGCGTTCAGCCCGGCGACCACCTGCGCCAGCGAGGTTCCGCCCGCGACCTCGGCCATGCCGACCCCGGGGCGCGGGGTGATCGAGGCCTCGGTGCGGGGCACGACAACGGTTTCCCCCGGGCTGAAGGGATTGGGCTGGATGGCCTGCGGCGTTTCCTCGACCCGCAGGGTCAACCCGCCCTGGGCCACGGCGACGCGGCTGATCCGCACATCCTCGCCCATGACGATGGTGCCCGAGCGCTGATCGATCACCACACGGGCCCGCGAGCCGGGGTCGACCACCAGATTCTCGACCTGGCTGAGCGCATGGGCGGCCGAGGGCGCGCGGGTGGCCGCGATGTCCAGCAGCACGGTGCCGGAATCCTGCATGGCGGCGACCGCCCGGCCGAAATGGCCGTTGATCACCTGTTCGATCCGCACCGCCGTGGTGAAATCGGCCTGACGCAGCGCCAGCCTGATCCGCGGCAGCGAGGCGAGGGTGAAATCGACCTCACGCTCGACCCGGGCGCCGCCGGGGATCGAGCCCGAGGTCGGCACCCCCTCGACCACCTGCGCCGCCGCGCCGCGGGCCGCCACACCGCCGGCCAGAACCGCGCCCTGCGCCACGGCATAGATCTGTCCGTCCGCCCCGTTCAGCGGCGTCATCACCAGGGTGCCGCCGAACAGGCTGCTGGCGTCGCCGATGGCCGAGACGGTCACGTCGACCCGTGAACCTGCCCGGGAAAAGGGCGGCAGCGTCGCGGTGACCAGCACGGCGGCCACGTTGCGGGGCCGGAACTGCTCGCCCGTGATGTTGACGCCCAGCCGTTCCAGGATGTTGGTCATGATGTCTTCGGTGAAGGGCGCGTTGCGGATCCCGTCGCCGGTGCCGTCGAGGCCGACGACCAGGCCGTAGCCGATCAGGTCGTTCCCCCGTACGCCGTCGAATTCGACCAGATCCTTGAGGCGGATCTGCGCCGCGGCGGCGCTGGCCGTCAGCAGCATCAGCAGCAGTGCCGCAAGGACGCGACGCATCACAGATACTCCGTCAGCGACAGCCGCTGCGTGCGGGCGGTCAGCGCATAGAGCGTTTCGAGCCTTGTCTGCACCACCTCGAGCTCGCTGGCCGCCTGATAGGGATCGACACCGATCAGGGTCTGGCGCGCCAGGGTGAGGGCGTCGCGCTCGCCGCCCAGGCGGGTCAGCGTGGAGTCGAGCCGCGCCTGGGTTTCGCCGAGGCTCGCCTGGGCCTCGGCGATGGCCGGGGCCGCGCCGATCAGCGCCTCGGCCCCGGCCCGCGCCAGCGCCTGGCGGTGCACGTCGGCAAGGCCCAGTGCGCCCTCTCCGGCCAGGGCCGAGATCACTAGCCCGGCCAGCAGCCGCCGCAGCGCGGGATCGGCGGCGGTCGGCAGCGCCGGCGCGTTGGCGGCGGTGTCGATGGCCGGGCCCCCGGCGGCGGGACCGCCCTGATAGAGCGCCGTCTCGAACAGGCCGCCCGGGTCCATGAAAGCGGAGGTCACGGCAGCGACGATATCCTCGGCCTCGGTCAGGCCGGAGACCGAGGGCAGGATCGCCGCCAGCACCGCCTCGCCCTCCGGGAGGGGGGCGGTGTCGCTGGCGGTGCCGGAAAAGACCGCGCGGCCCGCCACGCGCTGGGCCAGGGTGCTGGACAGGTCGCCGAGCGCACTGCGGGCGGCGGTGGCGCCGGCGCGCAGCGTGGCGGGGGCGATGCCATCGGTCGAGACCGCGAGCATCCGGTTGCCGATGTCCGAGGCGATATCCCCTGCCCGGGTCAGGGCCGATTGCGCGATGTCGGCGGCGCTGGTGGCCAGCCTGTTGGCCTGGTCGAAAGCCTCGATTCGTGCGAGGCGGCTTTCAACAGCGCTGAGTGGCCCCAGATCGCCGTTCAGCCTGCGCTGCGGGTCCTTGGCCTGGCCGCTGACAAGCTCGTGGTTGAGGCGCGCCATCTCGGTCCTGAGGACCAGGGCGTTTCGGTTCATGGTGAAGGGCAGGGCCAGGCTGCCGAGGGTAAGCCAGCTCATCGCTCAGATCTCCAGCAGGGTGCGCAGCATCGCGTCGGCCGTCTGGATGACGCGCGCATTGGCGGCATAGGCTTCCTCGATCAGGAGGAGACGCTGCATTTCGGAATCGGTATCGACCCCTTGGGCCAGGATCGCTTCGGTGAGGGTGTCGTGGCGGGTCCGGGCGCTGGTCTGCCTGTCCTCGGCGACCTGGCGGTTGCGGGACACGCCGGTCAGCAGATCGCCCAGAAGGGCGGCGGAATCCTGCAACGGGCTGCCGGCGCCGGAAGAGAGGCTGCGGTCCAGCGCGCCGAGCAGCCGGTTGATCTGCGCGGGATCGCCGATCGGGCCGGGGGCGGCGGCGCCGATCCCGTCACGGATCCGCCAGAGCGCACCGCCCGCCGCCGGATCGACGGCTGCATTCAGGGTCAGCCGTGCGGCGAGGCCGGGCGGGCCGCTGTCCGGTCCCCCGCCATCGGTGAAAAGACCGACCGCGCCGGCCAGGGTCGGATCGCTGTCCGGATCGGAGAAACGGGCGATCAGGTCGCGGGCGAAGGCGTCGATCCGGGTCTGGACGCCGGGCGCGGCCTCGTCCCGCAGGGCGAAAGCGGCGCTGAGCCGTCCGCCGCCGATCGGGCCCGAGTCGCCGGTGGCGAGGGGGCGGCCGTTGATGGTCAGCCCCGAGAGCCCCGCGCCCAGCGTCATGCCGGCGTCGATGGCCACGCTCGGCGAGAAGCCGAAGACCGTGGGTTCGGTGTCCAGCAGCAGTTCCCCGGCCGCGGAATAGAGCATGACGCGGCCGGTGTCGCGCGGGTACTCGCGCAGCGGCACGATCTCGGAGAGCGCGGAGATCAGCGCCTGGCGCTCATCCTCCAGCCCTTCGGTCGGCTGGCCACTCATGCGCAGCTTGACGATCTGGTCATTCAGCACATCGACCCGCGCGATCCCCTCGTTCAGGGTTCGCACGTCCTGGGCGATGGCCTTGTCGGCCTCGACCCGAAGTTGCTGCACCGTCTCCTCGATGCTGCCCAGTTTGGTCGCGAGGGCCTTGGCACTCTCGGCGACGGCGGCGAGGCGGCTGGTCAGGTCGGGGCGTTCGCTGGCACCGATCAGCGCCGCGTCAAAGGCCGAGAGCGCGGCCGAAAGCCCCTCGCCCGGCTGGCCGAGACTGGCCTCGATCCGTTGCCAGAAGGCGGCGGCGCTGTTGCCCGAGGCGAGCGAGGCACCCGCGTCGCGCTGCAGGCCCAGCAGTATCGGATCGACGAGGCGGGTCACCCCGGTGACGCGCACCCCGCCGCCGGCGCCGCCCAGCGTCGCGGCGCTCAGCTCCAGCTGGCGGGCGGCATAGCCGGGGGTGAGCGCATTGGCGATATTGGCCGAGACCACCTGCACCGCGCGCGCCGAGGCGGAGAGGCCGGAATTGGCGTTGTTCAGCGCGGAAGTGATGCCCATGGTCCGGCCCTCCTATCGGTCAGCGCTTCAGATTGGCGGTTTCCTGCAGCATCTCGTCCACAGTCTGGATGACCTTGGCGTTCGAGGAATAGGCGCGCTGGGTCTGGATCATGTTGGTCAGTTCCGCCGCCACATCGGTCGCCGATTCCTCGCGCGAGAAGCCGTTGATCTCTCCGGTCGGGCCGTCACCGGCGTTCCACAGGAACATGGCGCCGGAATCGGGCGAGACCTGATAGGTCTGGTTGTCCAGTGCCATCAGTCCGTTGGGATTGGGCACATCGACCAGAGGGATCTGGGCGATGATGCGGATCAGGCCGCTGTCATAATAGGCCTTCACATAGCCGGTCGCATCGACCTGGACGCCGACCAGCGATTGCACGGGCGAGCCGTCGCGGTCGGTCGAGACGGGGATGAAGCTGTCGGCCATCTGGGTGATGCTGTCCTCATCCCCCAGCATGCCGATGTTCAGCGCGATGTCCTGGCCCGAGTCGGTGGTGACGATGAATTCGCCGGTCAGCGGGTCATAGGCGCCGCCCGCGCCGCCCGTGGCGACGCTGAGGATGCGCCCGCCGTTCGGCGGCTGGTCGTCGAAGGTGATCGTATACTCGCCGATCACGCTGCCGGTCGTGGGATCGGTCACCGTGGCGGTCCATTCGTTCGACTGTCCGGTCGCGGGCACGGTTGGCGCGAAGGTCATGGTCAGCGTGTCGGTGGTGCCGAGCGGGCTGTAATATTCCAGCGCCACGTCATGCGAGCGGCCGTCCGAATCGGCGCGCGTGCCGGTGGCGGGCAGGTTGACGCGGACGTCGATGCGCGTCGTCGGGTCCGAGGCGAACTGGTTCGAATTGATGCGGATGGGTTCCAGCCCGCCGATCGTGTCGCGCGGGAAGGCGGGGATCGAGCCATCGGGATCCGCGGGCCAGCCCAGCAGGATCAGCCCGGCGGGGTTTTCCAGAAGGCCGTCGGCATTGGGCCGGAACGAGCCCGTCGTGGTCAGCATGAGCGGCAGGTTCCCCGAACGGTTCAGCGCCGACTGGGCGGTCACCGGCAGGAAGCCGCGGCCGCTGACGGCAAGGTCGGTGGCATTGGCGCTGGCCGTGATCGCCCCCCGTTCGTCGATCAGCCGGATCGTCGAGGCGCGCACGCCCCCGGCGATATAGGGCCCGTAATGCGAGCCCCCCATCACCATCGACTGGAACGAGGCGACGACGCGCTTGTAGCCGAGGGTTCCGGTGTTCGCGATATTGTCCGAGATCGCGGCGAGCCGCGTCGAGTTGGCGTTCAGCCCGGCGATACCGGCGTTGAACGAGGAATAGAGGGTGGACATGGGTCCTGACCTTTCGTGCTGGTGCGGAGCGACTGGACCCGAGGTTGCACGAGGCGTCTTAATGCGCGCCTAACGTCAGAATCGTCAGCGGCGGCTGCGCAGCAGGATCAGTTCCAGCCGGTTGTTGCGCACCGACATCGGGTTGGGATCGGCGGGCCTGCGGTCGGCGTGGCCGCTCACCCTGGCGATGCGCGCGGGGTCGAAACCCTCCTCGTCCAAGAGGCGGCGGATACGGTCGGCGCGGGCCGTGGACAGCGCCCAGCGGGGATCGCTGGCCTGGACGACGGAATAGCTGCGCGTATGCCCTTCGATCGCCAAGGGGTTGAGGACCATGCCGAAAATCTCGGACACGATGGTTACGATGCGGCGCGTGACCTCGGTCGGCTCGTTGGTTTCGGGCTCGAACAGCGGGGCGCCGGGCAGGTCGAAGAGTTCGACCACCAGCCCCTCATCCGTCTGCCGGGTCACGACATGGCGCAAGGCCTCGTCCAGCACCGCGCTTTCGCCGCCGAGGCCGGTCAGCCGCTGCTGCAGATCCTCGAAGCTCTGGGTTTCGACCTGGGTATCGGCGGCCGAATCGCTCTCGTCCTCGGGCGAGGTGGCAGGGGCGGATTGCTCGCGGGTTTCCAGATCCGAGCCGCCGAACATCCCCTCCCCGCCCGAGGAGATCCGGTGCACCGGGATCGAGGGATTGAAGTAATCCGCCAGCCCGCGGCGCTGCGATTCGGTGGTTGCGCCCAGCAGCCACATCATCAGGAAGAAAGCCATCATCGCGGTTACGAAGTCGGCATAGGCCACCTTCCAGGCACCGCCGTGATGGCCGCCCCCCGCGATCACTTTCTTGCGCTTGATGATGATGGGCGCGACGTCGTTCTGTCGGCTCATCTCAACACCTGTATTCACCCGCTTCCGGCCTAGCAGGCAGAGGTGAAGCCGGGGTTAATCGGCCCGCGGCACCAGGGGTTCGCGGCCCCGGTCGGTCAGGGTGAAGACCTCGCGCCCTTCGATCACCACGGCGGTCAGGGGCCCGCCATAGGCGGCCGAGCTGTCGATATTCACCCGGTTGCCGCAATGTTCGGCCGCGGGGCGGTGGGTATGGCCGTGCACGACCAGCCAGGGATGGGGCCCGGTGAACTCCAGGAAGGGGGCGCGGATCCAGGCCATGTCGGTCTCGGTCTGGTCGTTCAGCGCCACGCCGGGGCGGATGCCCGCATGGACGAACAGCACCTCGCCCCGCAGGTGATAGCTGGGCAACCCCTCCAGAAAGGCGCGGTGCCCGGCGGGGACGGCAGCCCGGGCCTGGGCCGGGGTCGCTTCGGGCGGCAGGCCATAGCTTTCCAGAGTCGCGGCGCCGCCGATCCGCGGGTTCAGGTAATCGAGGCCGACACGCAGCGCGGGATCGGCCCGACCCTCCAGATGATAGCTGAACATGCGGTCGTGGTTGCCCTTCAGCACCACCCAGTTCTGACCGGACAGCTGGCCTTTCAGCAGCAGATCGACCACGCCGCGCGAATCCGGCCCGCGGTCGACCAGGTCGCCCAGATGGATCACCGGCGCTTCGGCATCGCCGGTGCGGGCGCGGTCGGCGGCGATCCGGGCATGGGCGGCGTGCAACAGGTCGATCTGGCCGTGGATGTCGCCGATGGCATAGCTGCGCAGAGTCATGGGGAATCCCTTTCGGAAGCGCTGCCCTTCTGGGCCAAAACCCGGGCGAGTTCAACGCGATGGCGGGGCACGATTCGGCGATGACGCCCGGGTCGGTGCGCGGTTTACCTTGCGGAAGGCAGGAAAAACCCGGACGGGCCCTGCCTGCAGGGGGCATTCGGTGACGGAAGGGTGTTGCCGAAAACGTGGCGCCGGGTAAAGTCGGCAAAGCGATACACCCGGGACGCGGCCTTCGGGCCCGGCAGCGGGAACGCCGTCAGAATGCCGGTCAACGGCGCGCAGAAGGAGGGAGTTGAGACCCACGAGACGACTCGCGAGTTTTGCCGCCGACACCGGCCAGCCGCCCGCAGGGCGGAACGAGAGCCGGTGCGACAGACAAGGTTGCGGAGGCGACATTGCCCCCAGACCGACCGGAAATCCAATCCACAGGAAGGACCAGATCCATGAAAAAGTTTCTTATGACCACCGCCTTGGTCGGCTTCGCGGCAGGTGCCGCGCAGGCGGACGATGTGCCGCTGGGCATCATCTTCGGCTTCACCGGGCCGCTGGAATCGATCACGCCGACGATGGCCCAAGCGGCCGAGGCGGCGATTGCCGAAGTGAACGCCTCGGGCCTCTTCACGCTGGGCACCGTGACCTCGGTGCGCGGCGATGACGGCTGCGTCGACTCGGGCCTCGCCGTCGCCACGGCCGAGCGTCTGGTGACCTCGGATCGCGTGATGGGCATCGTCGGCGCCGATTGCTCGGGCGTCACCGGCGCCATCTTGCAGAACGTCGCGCGGCCGAACGGCATCGTCATGGTTTCGCCCTCGGCGACCTCGCCCGCGCTGTCGACGGCCGAGGACGATGGCCTCTTCTTCCGCACCGCCCCCTCGGACGCCCGTCAGGGCCAGGTCGTGGCCGACATCCTGCGCGACCGTGGCGTGAACTCGATCGCCATCTCGTACACCAACAACGACTACGGCGCGGGTCTGGCTGATTCGATCCAGGCGGCCTTTACCGAAGCGGGCGGCACCGTGACCATGGTTGCCAGCCACGAGGACGGCAAGGCGGATTACTCGGCCGAAGTCGGCGCGCTGGCTGCGGCCGGCGGTGAGGTGCTGGTGGTGGCGGGCTATGTCGACCAGGGCGGCCGCGGGATCATCCGCTCGGCGCTGGACCTCGGCGCCTTCGACACGTTCGAACTGGTGGACGGCATGATCGGCCAGTCGCTGATCGACGCCATGGGGGACGAGATCCAGGGCTCGTTCGGCCAGCTGCCGGGTGCCGACAACCCCGGCACGCAGATGTTCCAGGACCTCGCCTCGGCGGCGGGCTTCGACGGCACCTCGGCCTTCGCGCCCGAATCCTATGACGCCGCGGCGCTGATCATGCTGGCCATGGCGGCTGCCGGGTCGACCGCCTCGGCCGATTACAAGGATCACGTGATGGATGTGGCCAACGCCCCGGGTGAGCCGATCTATCCGGGTGAACTGGGCCGCGCGTTGGAGATCATCGCCGCTGGCGGCGACGTCGATTATGTCGGCGCCTCGGCCGTGGAACTGATCGGGCCGGGCGAAAGCGCGGGCAATTACCGCGAGCTGGAAATCCAGGGCGACGAATTCGTCACCGTCCGCTTCCGCTGATGCGGCGTAAACCCTGATTTCAAGGGCAGTCCGGGCGCGGGTCCGGGCTGCCTTTTCGTAAGGATTTCCCATGATCCGTGTCGAGAATCTGCACAAGCACTTCGGCGGCTTTCACGCTGTCGACGGTGCGACGCTGCATATCGCCGAAGGGTCGATCACCGGGTTGATCGGTCCCAATGGCGCGGGCAAGACCACGCTGTTCAACGTCATCGCCGGGGTGCTGAAACCCACCTCCGGGACCGTGACGATGGCGGGCGAGGATATCACCGGCCTCGAGCCGCACGAGTTGTTCCACAAGGGGCTGCTCAGAACCTTCCAGATCGCCCATGAATTCCACTCCATGACCGTGCGCGAGAACCTGATGATGGTGCCGCCCCGGCAGATGGGCGAGGGGCTGGTCTCGGCCTGGTTCCAGCGCCGCAAGGTCGCGCTGGAGGACGAGGAGATCCGCCGCCGCGCCAACGAGGTGCTGGAGTTCCTGACCATCAGCCATATCGCCGACGAGAAGGCGGGCAATATCTCAGGCGGGCAGAAGAAGCTGCTGGAACTGGGCCGCACGATGATGACCGACGCCAAGATCGTCTTTCTGGACGAGGTGGGCGCGGGCGTGAACCGCACGCTGCTGAACACCATCGCCGATGCCATCGTGCGTCTGAACCAGGAGCGCGGCTATACCTTCGTGGTCATCGAGCACGACATGGATTTCATCGGCCGCATCTGCAACCCGGTCATCTGCATGGCCGAGGGCAAGGTCCTGGCCGAGGGCACGCTGGACGAGATCAAGGCCAATGAGGCGGTGATCGAGGCCTATCTGGGCACTGGCCTGAAGAACAAGGTGAAGGCGGAGGTGGGGCATGTCTGAGCATCCCGTCCTGCCCGACCCCGATGCGGTGCTGATCGGCGAGGCGATGACCGGCGGCTATGGCGCCGCCGACATCCTGCATTCCTGCACCATCGCCGTGGACAAGGGCCAGATCGCGGTGATCGTCGGCCCCAACGGCGCGGGGAAATCGACCGCCATGAAGGCCGTCTTCGGCATGCTGAACCTGCGCAAGGGGCAGGTGCGGCTGAATGGCGAGGATATCACCGGCCTTTCCCCGCAGGCCCGCGTGGCCAAGGGCATGGGCTTCGTGCCGCAGGTGCGCAACATCTTCCCCTCGATGACCGTCGAGGAGAACCTGGAGATGGGTGCCTTCATACGCACGGATGATTACAGGGACACGATGGCGCAGATCTATGACCTGTTTCCCATCCTCAAGGACAAGCGGCGGCAGGCGGCAGGCGAACTCTCGGGCGGGCAGCGCCAGCAGGTGGCCGTGGGCCGCGCGCTGATGACCAAGCCCACGGTCCTGATGCTGGACGAGCCCACCGCCGGCGTCTCGCCCATCGTCATGGACGAGCTTTTCGACCGGATCATCGAGATCGCCCGCACCGGCATCTCGATCCTGATGGTGGAGCAGAACGCCCGTCAGGCGCTGGAGATCGCCCACAAGGGCTATGTGCTGGTTCAGGGCGCCAACCGCTACACCGACACCGGACAGGCGCTGCTGGCCGATCCCGAGGTGCGGCGTTCCTTCCTGGGGGGCTGAGCGATGCGATATCTTCTGCTGAACCTGCTCCTCGCCACGCCCGCCCTTGCCGAAAGCCAGCGCGACGGCTTCACCTGCGCCGTGCTGCGCAGTTGCGACCTGCAAGGCACCTGCACCGAGGGGGGCGCGGTGTTCGATCTCGCCTTCCTCGGCGGCGGGCTGGAGGTCGCCATGAACGGCGACCACCTCAGTCCGGCCTATGACGGTGTGCTGCAGACCGCCGCCTGGGAAAGCGCGGGCCGCATCTATCAGCTTCGTTTCACCGGCGATGGCGCCGGCCTGCTGACCGCCTCTCCGGCGGCGGGCAGTGCCGAGGAGGCCACGCTGATGACCATCCACTGTTCGCCCGAATGACGCGCGTCGCGGGAAAGGCAAACGCATGGACCTTCTGAGCGCCCTGCTTTCGCAGGGTAAATCCATCTTGTTCAGACCCATATCCCATGGGCGCTTGCTGGTGCTGGGTGCGCTGTTAACCCCCGGCGCGGCGCTGGCCTTGCAAACGGCGGGATGCCGTTTCGACCAGCGCTGTGACGCGAATGGCCTGTGCCAGAGTGCCGAAATCGTGGCCAGGCTCGAGCGCAGCACGCCGATTGATGCGGTGATCGGCTTCCGGCTGGGCGAGGCCGACCTGGGGTTGCATTTCCTCGGCGCCGAATCCGGTCGCGTGGTCTTGGGGGGCGAGCATGCCGCCGGGGCCTTCGCGCTCAGCGTCGACGAGACGGGCGCGAATGCCGAGCTTCTGTCGCTGGGCCTCGACGGCGAGACCGAGTGGCTGCTGCATGGCGCATGCGGGGAGTTTCGGGATGCCTGACACAGACCTCACCCGGCCCCGCCTCACGGATCGGCACCAGATGCCGGCCTCGTTCCCCATCGAAACCGGAAAGGCTTCGACATGGATTTCCTGAACGCCCTGGTTCTGCTGGGCAATTTCGTCCTCATCCCGGCCGTCTCCTATGGCAGCCAGCTGGCGCTCGGCGCGCTGGGGATCACGCTGGTCTACGGCATCCTGCGCTTTTCGCATTTCGCGCATGGCGACGTGATGGCCTTCGGCACGATGGCGGTGATCCTCTGCACCTGGTGGCTGCAATCGCTGGGCGTCTCCATTGACCCCTTGCCGACCGCGCTGCTGGCGCTGCCGGTCGGGATCGTGGTGACGGCGCTTTTGCTGCTGGGGGTCGACCGATCCGTCTATCGCTTCTATCGAAAGGTGCGCGCGGCGCCGATCGTCGTGGTGATGGCCTCGCTCGGCGTCATGTTCGTGGTGAACGGGCTGACCCGTCTGGTCATTGGTCCCGATGACCAGAATTTCGCCGATGGCGCGCGGTTCCTGTTCACCGTGCGGGACTTCCGCGACGCTACGGGGCTGGACGAGGGGCTGGGCATCCGCTGGTCGCAACTGATCACCATCTCGGTGACGCTGATCGTGGTGGGCGCGCTCTTCTGGTTCCTCAACCGCACCCGCACCGGCAAGTCGATGCGGGCGTTTTCCGACAACGAAGATCTGGCGCTGCTCTCGGGCATCAACCCCGAACGGGTGGTCATGGTGACCTGGCTGATCGTCGCCGTGCTGGTGACGGTGGCGGGCACGCTTTATGGCCTCGACAAGAGCTTCAAGCCCTTCACCTATTTCCAGTTGCTGCTGCCGATGTTCGCCGCTGCCATCCTCGGTGGGCTGGGGAACCCGCTGGGCGCGGTGGCGGGGGCCTATGTCATCGCGCTGAGCGAGGTGGGCGTGACCTATGCCTTCCGCAAGTTCTTTGAATACCTGCTGCCCGAAAGCCTGGAGCCGCAGGGGCTGATGCAACTCCTCTCCACCGACTACAAGTTCGCGGTCAGCTTCGTGCTGCTGGTGCTTGTGCTGCTGTTCCGCCCGACCGGGCTCTTCAAGGGGCAATCCGTATGAGCGCGAAGAACACCTCCTATTTCCTCATCATGGCGGTGCTGCTGGTCTTGGTCGGCTGGCTGCAGAGCCCCTCGGTCGCCATGGGCCTGGTCAACATGTGCCTGATCTCGGCGATCATGGCGCTGGGCGTGAACATCCAATGGGGCTATGCCGGGCTCTTCTCGGTCGGCACGATGGGTTTCGTGGCGCTGGGCGGGTTGGCCACGGTGCTGACCTCGATGCCGCCGGTGCATGACGCCTGGGCGGCGGGCGGCCTCAGGGCGATCTTCGGCATCCTGATCGGGGTCGCGGCCATCGCGCTCAGCGTCGTCGTCTACCGGCGGATGCCAAAGGGCTGGGCCCGGGCCGCGGTGCTGCTGGTCGTGGTGGTTGGCGGCTTTTTCCTCTACCGCGCAGTGCTGGACCCGGCGGTCAACGCGATCGAGGGCACCAATACCGCCGTCGCGGGCTATCTGGGCGGCGCCGGTCTTCCGATCTTCGTCAGCTGGATCGTCGGCGGGCTGCTGGCGGCGGGCGCGGCCTGGGTGATCGGCAAGATCAGCCTCGGCCTCAGGTCCGATTACCTGGCCATCGCCACGCTGGGCATCGCCGAGACGATCATCGCCGTCCTGAAGAACGAGGATTGGCTCTCGCGCGGGGTGCGCAACGTGAACGGCCTGCCGCGCGCGCCGATCCCCTACGAGGTCAGCCTGCAGAGCAACCCCGATTTCATCGCCTGGGCCTCGTGGTTCGGGCTGGAACCGGCCGAGGCCTCGTCCCTCTTCGTGAAGGCCTGTTTCGCGCTGACCTTCATTGTTGTGCTGGGCGTCATCATGTGGCTGTCGGAACGCGCCTGGCGCTCGCCCTGGGGGCGGATGATGCGCGCGATCCGCGACAATGAAACCGCGGCCCGGGCCATGGGCAAGGATGTGACCAAGCGCCACCTGCAGGTGTTCATCCTGGGTTCGGCGGTCTGCGGGCTGGCGGGTGCGATGCTGACCACGCTGGACGGGCTGTTCACGCCCGGCTCGTACCAGCCCCTGCGCTTCACCTTCCTGATCTGGGTGATGGTGATCGTCGGCGGGTCCGGGAACAATTGGGGGGCCGTGCTGGGTGGCTTCCTGATTTGGTTCCTCTGGGTCGAGGTCGAGCCGATCGGCCTGTGGCTGATGGGCTGGATCACCGCCCCCCTGCCGGCGGACAGCTTCCTGCGGACGCATCTGCTGGACAGCGCGGCGCATATGCGGCTCCTGACCATGGGGCTGATCCTGCTGCTGGTCCTGCGTTTCGCGCCGAGGGGGCTGATCCCGGAGAAGTAGCGTTTTCCGGCGCGTGACAGGGAAGGGCCCGTGCCGGTGGTACGGGCCCTATTCAATCGGGGCGCGCGACGGCGGGATGAAATCCCACCCTACGGGGCGGGGCCGGTGCGGGCGAGCACGCGCCCTGCGGGGTCAGGCGCCGCTTTCCGATTCGGTGCAGACCACCAGGATCCGGGCATCCACCGCCCCGGCCGAGGCATAGAGATGCCCGCGCGAACTGTCGAAATAGAGCGAATCGCCCTGCCTGAGCAGCACCGGCGCCTTCCCTTCGGCGAAGACCGTGACCGCGCCTTCCAGCACCAGCAGGAATTCCTGGCCCGGATGGCGGACGAAATCGTCGAAATCCATCAGGTCATGGGCCTTGAGCGTGCCCATCATCGGCACCATCGCCTTGTTGCGGATCTCGGGGAACAGCATTTCGTAGACGTAGTTCCGCGTCTCCTGCTTCTGGAACACGCCCTTCGGCGCCACGGCGAAACTGCCGGGCGCGAAGACCGCGCCCTCGGCGGTGAAGAACTCAGCCATGTCCACGCCGATTCCCCGCGCCAGCGCGAGCATCCGGTCGTAGGTCAGCGACATCAGCCCCCGCTCGGCCTTGGAAATGGTCGAGACGGCCAGGCCCGACCGCTCGGCCAACTGTGCCAGCGTCCAGCCGCGGGCAAGGCGCAACTCCTTCAACCGGCTGCCGAATTCGGCGCGCTGGCTGTCAGCCATCTCGGTCGGATCGGGGCGGGCCAGGGCGCGGTTTCTGGGCGACATGCGGTGATCATACGCGCAACCATGACGCGCGCAATTAATTTTCGTATCGGAAAAATTCTTCTTTCTGATGCGAAAATCCGTGCTAGCGTGAGGCAGGGGAAGGTGCACGATGGGCTCAACGGGACATCACAGGGGGATCGTCGTGATCGGCGCCGGGATTGCCGGAGCCTCGGTCGCGGCCGAACTGGCGGCGGCGGGGCAGGACGTTCTGCTGCTGGAACGCGAAAGCGCGCCGGGCTACCACACGACCGGGCGCTCGGCCGCGCTGTACACCCCGAGCTACGGCCCGCCGGTGATCCGCGCCCTGACGCGCGCTTCGGCCTCGGCCTTCAACGCGGGCCCCACGGCAGAGCGTCCGCATCCGTTGCTGCGCCCCCGGGATGTGCTCTTCATCGCCAGGGCCGACCAGATCGACAGCCTCGAGGCCGCCGCCGCCGATCTGCCCGTCACCCGGCTGGGGCCTGCGCAGGCGCGGGCGATGCTGCCGCTGCTGCGCGAAGATTACCTCGCCGGCGCGCTGCACGATGCGGGCTCGGCCGATATCGACGTCGAGGCGCTGCACCGCCAGTTCCTGCGGGCGCTGACCGCCCATGGCGGCGACCTGCGGCTCAGGGCCGAGGTGACCGCGATCACCCGCGAGGGCGCCGGCTGGCGTATCGCCACGCCCCAGGGCGAGGTCACGGGCGAGATGCTGGTCAATGCCTCGGGCGCCTGGGCCGACGCGATCGCCCTCATGGCCGGGGTGGCGCCGGTGGGTCTGGTGCCGAAGCGGCGCACGGCGATGCTGGTGGCGCCGCCCGCCGGGCAGAATGTGGATGATTGGCCGATGGTCGTGGATATCGACGAAACCTTCTATCTGCGCCCCGACGCGGGCAAGCTGCTGCTCTCGCCTGCCGACGAAACGCCCTCCGAGCCCTGCGACGCCCAGCCCGACGAATGGGATGTGGCGGTCTGCATCGACCGGGTGCAGCAGGCGGTGGACCTGCCGGTGCGGCGGGTCGAGCATAAATGGGCGGGGCTTCGGTCCTTCGTCGCCGACAAGGCGCCGGTCGTGGGCCATGCGCCCGATGCCCCGGGCTTCGTCTGGGTGGCGGGGCAGGGGGGCTACGGCATCCAGACCGCGCCCGCCCTGGGTCGCGCCGCGGCGGCGCTGGCGCTGGGCCAGCCGATCCCGCAGGACATCGCCGACCAGGGGGTCCGGGCCGAGGCACTCGCCCCCCGCCGCCAGGCGCTTGCCGCATGATCTGGGCGGTCCCCCTCCTGGGTGCGGTGCTGCTGGGGTCGGGCCTGGCCATCGCCTATGTCATCGGCGGCGCCACGGTGGTGGCCTTCTTCGCCGCCGGGCAGGAGCGTTACCTCGCCGTCCTGCCGCAGCAGATCTTCTCCAAAATCGACGTCTTCGCGTTGATGGCCATGCCGCTCTTCATCCTGGCGGGCGAGATCATGAACCGCGGCGGCGTGACCCGGGTGCTGATCCGGCTGGCCATGGTGATGGTCGGGCGGGTGCGCGGCGGGCTGGGGCATGTGAACGTGCTGACCTCGGTTTTCTTTGCCGGCATCTCGGGCTCGGCGGTGGCCGACAGCGCGGCGGTGTCGAACACGCTGGTCCCGGCGATGACCGAACAGGGCTACAAGCTGCCCTATGCCGGGGCGATCACCGCCGCCTCGTCGATCATCGGGCCGATCGTGCCGCCCTCGATCATCATGATCTTCTACGGGGCGCTGATGGGCACCTCGGTCACCGCGCTCTTCATCGCCGGGATCGTGCCGGGTCTGTTGCTGGCCGCGGCGCTGATGGCCACGAACAGCTTCTTCGCCTGGCGCGACGATCACCCGCGGCTGACTCGCGCCGAGATCCCGCCGTTGCTGCCCACCGTCCTCAACGCGCTGCCCGCGCTGGGCATTCCGCTGATCATCGTCGGCGGGATCGTTCTGGGCTGGATGACGCCGACCGAGGCCGCCGCCGTCGCCGTCATCGCCGCCACGCTGGCCGGGATGTTCTACGAGCGTCTGGCGCTGGGCCAGATGATCGAGGCGCTCAGGCGCACGGCGATGCTGTCGGGATCGATCTTCATGATCATCTGCGCCGTCTCGGCGCTGGGCTATCTGGGCGCGCTGGAACGCCTGCCCGAGGCCATCGCCGGGTTGGTCACCGAAATGGGGCTGGGGCCGGTCGGCTACATGATCCTGCTCAACCTGATCTTTCTGGCGGCGGGCATGGTGCTGGACATCCCCGTGGCGCTGGCGCTGCTGGTGCCGCTGCTGGCGCCCGTGGCCATCGAACAGGGCGCCGACCCGGTGCATCTGGGGATCGTGCTGTGCTTCAATCTCTGCATCGGCCTGATCTCGCCGCCGCTCGGCGGTTGCCTCTTGATCGTGTCCACGGTGACGGGGCTCAATTACTGGCGGCTGGCGCGGGCGGTGCTGCCGTTCCTGGTGGTCGAGATTCTGGTGCTGGGTGTGCTGATCTGGCTGCCCGATGTGACGCTCTGGCTGCCCCGGACCATGGGGCTGCTGGGAGACTGACCCAAGAACGAAACCAACAAGCGGAGGTAAGACGATGAAAAAGATCCTTCTCGCGGCGAGCGCGCTCGCCCTGTTCGCCAGCGCCGCCTCGGCGCAGATCAAGATCTCGCTCGACAGCCCGCCCGATCTGCAGGGCTCGGGCAGCTATGTCTGGGCGCATGCCTTCTCGACCTATCTGAACGAACACGGCATGGCGGCCGAGGAATACCAGCGCGGCGCGCTGGGCGGCGATGACGAGGTGTTCGATCAGGTCAGCCAGGGCCTGGTGGAAGTGGGCCTCTCGCCCCTGGGCATCGTCGCCTCGATCGACACGCTGATCTACGGCCTGCGCCTGCCCTATTTCTTCGCCGACATGGCGACCGTTGACCGCGCGCTTTACGACAACGGCATGCTGGCGGCGATCAACGAGGGGCTCGACGGTTCGGGCGTGCAGGTGCTGGCGGTCAATACCGTGGGCCCGGCGACCGGCATCTTCAACACCGAGCGCCCGATCACCTCGATGGCCGATATGGCGGGGCTGCGGATGCGGGCGCTCGATGAAAGCCAGATCCAGCTCTACGCGTCCTGGGGCTCGACCGGGACTGTGGTCAGCTGGGCCGAGGTGCCGAACGCGCTGCAAACGGGCGTCGCCAACGGCTATCTGAACCCGGCCTTCGTGCCGCTGCTCTTCGGCCATACCGACTTCATCAAGTATTTCACCCCGGCCGAAATCTCGCCCTCGCTGCGGATCATCATCGTCTCCGAGGATTGGTACGAGGGGCTGAGCGACGCCGACCGCGCCACGGTCGATGCCGCCGCTACCGCCGCCAACGAGGCGAACCGCGCCTGGCTGGAAACCCAGACCGGCGTGATCGCGCAACTCGAAGCCGCGGGCGTCACCGTTTCGGAACTCTCGCCCGAGGCGCGGGCCGAGTTCCAGACGGCCTCGGCCACCACCTACGAGACGATCGTCACGCCCGAGCAGCTTGCCCAGTGGCAGGCGGCGATCGCCGAATAACGTCTCTGTTGGGGAAGGACGCGCGCGATGATCGGCAAGGCGGCCCGCGGCCTGGACCGCGTTTCGGCAGCGCTCAACACCATTGCCCTCTGGGGCGCGGTGCTGGCGGTGCTGGTCATGGTCTATGCCGCGGGCTGGCAGGTCATCGCGCGTTACCTCCTCTCTGATCCGCCGATCTGGACCGAGGAAATGGCCCGCCGCGCCATGGTCTGGGCCGGGATGCTGGGGGCTTCGGCGGCGTTCCGCGCCGGGGCCGACCCGGTTCTGTTCCCGGCCATGGCCGCGGTCCGCGGTGCGGCGGGCGGCGCGCTGGCAGCGATCCGGGCGCTGGGCGTCCTGATCTTTGTGGTGCCCGTCCTCTGGTACTGCCTCTTCGGTCCCAATATGAGCCTGTCGCGCGGGTTTCTGGGCCGCAGCCTCGGCCGTTCGGCCGAGATGCTGGACATTCCGATGATCTGGTTCACCGCGGCCGTGCCGGTCGCCTTCGCGCTGATCCTTGTGCATCTGGCGGCCCGGCTGGCGCTGCAGATGACGGGTCAGCTTCCCGCCCCTGCCCGGACTGCCCCATGAAGTGCTTCATCGCCTGCCTTGCCACCGAGACCAACAGCTTCTCGCCCCTGCCCACCGGCATTGCCGCCTTCGAGGAGGGGCATATCCACCACGGCACCGCGACGCGGGGCGATCCCGTCTATTGGACCGGCGCGCTGCACCTGTGGCGCAAGGCGGCCGAGGAACGCGGCTGGCAGGTGGCCGAAAGCCTCGCCGCCTTTGCCCAGCCCGGCGGCCTGACCTTGCGCAAGGTCTATCAGGACTTTCGGGACGAGATCGTCGCCGACCTCAAGGCCGCGATGCCGGTGGACGTGATCCTGCTGCAGTTGCACGGCGCGATGATCGCCGACGGCTATCCCGATTGCGAGGGCGACCTGATCGCCGCCTGCCGCGCCGTCGCGCCGGAGGCGAAGATCGGTGCGCTGCTGGATCCGCATTGCCACCTGACCGAGCAGATGCTGACCCGGGCCACCGCCCTCATCTGCTTCAAGGAATACCCCCATATCGATATTCTGGAGCGCGGGGCGGAGCTGTTCGCCCTCCTCGCCGACGCGGCCGAAGGGAAGACCAACCCGGTGATGCGCGATTACGATTGCCGGATCATCATGGCCATGCCCACGCCCGAAGGCCCGATGCGCGCCTTCGTCGATGCCCTGACCGCGCGCGAGGCCGAGCCCGGGGTGCTGTCCCTGTCGCTGGCCCATGGCTTCCCCTGGGGCGATCACGAACGCACCGGGGCGAGGGCGCTGGCGATCACCGATGGCGACCCGGCGCTGGCCGAGAAGATGGCGCGCGAGATCGGCGAAAAGCTCTGGCGCGAGAAGGAGGCGATCTTCCAGGAGGTCCTGACCATCGATCAGGCGCTGGACAAGGCTGCCGGTCACAACCAGGGGCCGATCGTGCTGGCCGATATGTCGGATAATGCCGGCGGCGGGGCGCCGTCGGATTCGACCTTCCTGCTGCGCGCGATCCTCGACCGCGGCCTGACCTCGGTCGCCTCGGGCATCTATTGGGACCCGGTAGTCGTCAGGCTCTGCGCCGAGATCGGCGAGGGCGCACAGCTGGCCATCCGGCTGGGGGGCAAATGCGGGCCGATGTCGGGCGATCCCCTGGACCTTAACGTCACCATCAAGCGTGTCGCCACCGGCCTGACCCAACGCTTCGGCAGCCTGCCGGTCACTCTGGGCACCATCGCCTGGCTGTCCATCGACGCGGGCACGGGGGACGAGACGGACGATATCGACCTAATCGTCAACGATACGAGGACCCAGACCTTCCACCCTGAGGCCTTTACCCAGCTCGGCATCGACCTGTCGCGGAAGCGCCATGTCTGCGTGAAATCCTCGAACCATTACCGCGCCGGGTTCGCGCCCATCGCCTCGGTCATCATCCCCATCGCCGCGCCGGGGGCGATCACCCCCGATTTCACCGCCATCCCCTACCGTCACCGGTCGCTGACCTATTGGCCGCGCGTGGAGAACCCCTTCGCATGACCAACTCGCTGATGCTGGCGCGCGACGCCTTTCTTTCGCGTTTTCCCGAAAAACGGATCGAGCTGGAAGGCCGCGACTGGGGCCTGATCGACACCGGTGGCGCGGGCGAGGCCTTTCTGTTCCTGCCCGGCACGCTGGGCCGCGCCGATATCTTCTTCGCGCAGATCGAGGCATTGGCGCCGCATTGCCGCGTGCTGTCCGTCAGCTATCCCGACAGCGGCGGTGTCCCCGAATGGTCGGCCTCGCTGACCCTGCTGCTGGCACGGCTGGGGATCGCGCGGACCGCTGTGCTCGGCTCCTCGCTGGGCGGGTTCCTGGCGCAATATTTCGCGGCGCGGAATCCGGGGCTGGTCACCCATCTGTTCCCCGCCAACACCCTGGCCGATGTCGGCGCCCCACGCACCCATCTGCCCTATTCGCTGGACCTGTGGCACGCCCCTATCGAAGACCTGCGCGCCGGGTTCGAGACCGCGATGAGCGCTGCGCAGGCGGCCTATCCCGACTGGGCCGAGATGTTCGATCTGCTGCTGACCGAGGCGGGGGGCCGGATCCTGGAGAACGAACTCCGCGCAAGGCTCGACGCGATCAAGACCGGCCCCGTCCTGCCGCCGCTGACCAACACCGCCGACAGCGCCACCACCATCGAATCCGTGGACGACCCGCTGATCCCCCCGCCGATGCGCGACGCCGTGCGGGCGCGCAACGCCCCGGCCGCCGGGTTCCGCTTCCTCTGGGGCGGGCATTTCCCCTATCTGCTGCGCCCGGCGCTCTATACCAACATCCTCACGGCGCGGCTGGGGCTGGAACCCCTGTCGGCGGATTGGGTGCTGCAGGACGGGATCTTTCAGGCATGAGGATCCTCTCCAACGCCGATATCGCCGCGCTGCTGCCGATGGACCAGGCGATCGAGGTCATCGACACCACGATGCGCAGCGTCTCGCGCGGGGCGGCGGAACTGCCCCTGCGTCATGTGGTGCCGGTGGGCGGCGCGAACATGATGGGCGTCATGTCCGGCGCCTTGGGCGAGCCGCTGTGCTACGGGGTGAAGTTGGTGAGCCTCTTTCCCGAAAACCCGAAGAAAGGCCTGTCCGGCCATCGCGGCGCCGTGGTGCTGTTCGAGTCCGAGACGGGCGGCGCCGTGGCGATGATGGATGCGGGGCTGCTGACGGCGATCCGCACCGCCGCCGCCTCGGCGGTTGCCACACGGGCACTGGCCCGGGCTGATACCACGCGGCTGACGCTGATCGGCACCGGCGAGCAGGCCGAGCACCATCTGACGGCGATGATGGCGGTCCGCCCGATCACCCATCTGCATGTCGTCGGCCGCCGGGCCGAGGCCGCGCAGACCTTCGCCGCCCATGCCGCCGACCGGCATCCCGGGCTGACCATCACGCATGGCATTGATGTGAAGGCGGGGGTGCAGGGCGCCGACATCATCTGCACCGTGACCAATTCCGCCACGCCGGTGCTGAGAGGCGCGTGGCTGGAACCGGGGCAGCACCTCAATATCGTCGGTGCCTCGGTCGCCTCGAAACGGGAGGTGGACGATGCCGTCATCCCGCGGGCCGAGGTCTTCTGCGATTACCTGCCCTCGCTGCTGGCGCAGGCCGGAGAGGTGGTCGAAGGACTGAAAGCCGGGATATTCGGACCGGATCACCTGAAAGGCGAGATCGGCGCCCATCTGGACGGCGGGCCCGGGCGGTCGGAGCCGCAAGCGATCACGCTTTACCGCTCGCTGGGGATCGTGGCGCAGGATCTGGCCGTCGCGCATCACGTACTGGGACGGGCCGAGCGCGAGGGGCGGGGGACGGACGTCCCACTCTGATCCGCGCGCGCCGTCAGTTGATCAGCGCGCTGAGCAGGCCGATGATGGCCACCACCTGCAGGGTCTGGGCATCGACCATGACCAGCTGGCCATTGATCACCCGGTATTCCCGGCCATAGGGCGCGGGGCCGAAGCCATAGCCATCGCGCCAGGTCCAGCGCTCGCCATGACGGGCGTTGTCGCCGATGTTGATGGTTATGTTGGTCACGTTGGTGTCGTGACGGCGGTCCAGATGCCGTCCGCCATGCCGCTCGTCGTTCCAGCCGTGTCCGGGATTGCCACGCTGGCCGCAATTGTGACCGACGCATTCGGAATGCCCCCGGCCATGCGCCCGTGCATGAGGAGGCGGGTCGGCAAAGGCCGCCGGGGCCGCGACAAGCGTGCTCATGGCCGCGATACCGGCGATCATGATGCGGTTCATGGTGTTCTTCCTTCCACGGGGACCCGCGGCGGCGGGTCTTGGTTGCGCAGGAAACGCGAGGACCGGCCCGAAGTTCCAGACCTGCCCCCGCCGGGCGGCGGAACTCCGCCGGACCCGACCTGCGACACAGCCCTTTTCCAATGGCCGTGGCCGCGCTATATCAGGGCGACCCCCGGCTTGGCCCGGGGGCGCTATCGGTGACCGGGCCCCTCTGGCGAAAGTTGCGGCGCTTTCGCGATGTCGGCACCGACGTGACAACTGCCGCCCGACGGTCATCATGTCCCCGACACCCAAGCTGCCCTCCGCCGCTGCGCCCGGCCCGGCGCATGCCCCGCTTTTCCACTATTTCCGTGCCGCCCTTGTGGTCACGATCCTGGGGATTGCCCTGGGCGGCGTTCTGGGCTGGCAGAGCAGCGGCACCTGGTCCGGGGCGCTGTCGACGCTGTTCATCGTCGCGGTCCTGGCGGTGCTGGAAATCTCGCTGTCGTTCGACAACGCTGTCGTCAATGCCAACAAGCTCAAGGACATGCGGCCCGAATGGCAACGCCGCTTCCTGACCTGGGGCATCCTGATCGCCGTCTTCGGCATGCGGATCGTCTTCCCGCTGCTGATCGTCGTGATCGCCGCCCATGTCGGCCCATGGGAGGCCCTGCGCCTGGCGGCGACCGAGCCCGACAGCTATGCGCATATCCTGGAGAACGCGCATCTGCCCATCGCGGCTTTCGGCGGCACCTTCCTGATGATGGTCGGCCTGACCTTCTTCTTCGACAATGACAAGGATATCCACTGGTTTCCCTGGCTGGAAAGCCGCATGTCCCGCTATGCCACCGTCCGTGGCATTGAGGTCGCCGTGGTCCTGGTGCTGGCGCTGGGCATTTCGCGCCTTCTGCCCGAGATCGAGCGGCACCTCTTCACCGTCTCGGCCATCTGGGGCCTGCTGACCTTCCTGCTGGTCGAGGTGCTGTCCGGCTTCCTCGATTCGCGGCAGGCGGCGCTTGCCACCGCCGCCAAGGGCGGGGTCGGGGCGTTCTTGTATCTCGAGGTACTGGATGCCTCGTTCAGTTTCGATGGCGTGATCGGCGCCTTCGCCCTCAGCCACAACCTGTTCGTCATCGCCATCGGGCTTGGCATCGGGGCGATGTATGTCCGCTCCATGACCATCATGCTGGTCGAGAAGCAGACGCTGGCGCAGTATCGCTACCTCGAACACGGGGCTTTCTATGCGATCATCGCGCTGTCGGTCATCATGTATGTGCAGGCGCTGGTGGCGATCCCCGAGGTGGTGACGGGATTGTTCGGCGCGGGGCTGATCGGCGTGGCGCTCTGGTCGTCGGTGCGCTGGAACCGGCTGAACGCGGGGGCGGGCGAATAGAAACAATTTTCCACAATTTCCAGCCTAATCTGCCCGGATTTTGCCATTGTTTCTGAATAGGAAAGGGCCATGCGCCCGATCCTCGCCCTCCCCGCCCTCGTTCTTGTCGCCGCCTGCTCGTCGGGAGGCGGCTTGCCGCCGCTTCCAACCGGTCAGCCGATCACCGTCGCCGGCTACGAGACCTATACGACCGCCCACAACGGCTATAGCCGGGTGCGCCGCGACTATGCGACGCCCGCCGACCAGAGCGCCATCGCCGCTTTCGAGGATGACGATCCCGCCGACCCGGCCGGCTATCGCTCGCTGATCGACCTGCGTGGCACCCCCTACGAGGGGCGGATGGCGATCGAGGTTCTGGCCGAGGTCGATGGCCCGACCGGCCGCGCCACGCGGCTGGTCCGGCTGACCGCCGACCAGGAGCCTTTTTCGAACGTGCGTGACGGCGCCCTGATCGCCGCGACCGGCCGCTTCTACCTGCGGGGCGCGAATTATTCCTGGGTGACCATCGACGGCGGCCCGATGCTGCAGGGGTCGGACGCCGAAGGCTTGGTCAACATGGAGATCGACTTCGATGCCGAGACGGTCAGCCTGAACCTGCGCACCGGGGTCACCGCCGAGTCGCAGGTCCGCATGGAGATCGAGGCCGAGGACATGCCGCTCAACATCATCAGCGGTGCCTACGGCGACGGCGTCACGATCCGCGTCTGGGACCCGGACAGCCCCGCCATCCTGGCGGTGGACGGCACGCTGCGCGGCACGCTGGGCGGCACACCTACCTACGAGGACGGCTTGAACCAATTGTCGACCTCGGGCCTCTACGAGGCCGATGGCACCGATCCGACGACCGGCCGGCTGGTGACCGTGGACGGCGGCTTTGTCGGGGTGGATCCGAATGCCTTCGTTCGCCCGTAAGGCGCTTGCCCTTCTGACGATGCTCTGCATCGGTCTGACGGCGCTGCCGCCGCGGGCGTTGGCGGATGCCTTCGACCGGGCGCGGCTGGCGCCCCTGGCCTCCAGCGAGCGGCTCAGACTCTTCACCCTCGCCCGGGCGCAGGACACCCGCCGCGCGCCGCCTGCCTATACCAACGCGCTGCGTCGGGCCCTGCGCGACACCGGCTTTTATCATGAGGGCGGGGCGGAGCTCATGGACCGTTCCCTGCGCTTCAGCCCCGTGCTGACCTGGGACGAGAACATCAACGGCGGCTATTTCAACGACCGGCTGGATCTGGGCGGACTGATCCTGGTCGCCGATCCCGCCAATCTGGCCCGTGCCGGGGCGCTGGTCGGCGGGCGGGTCGATGCCACGGCCCGCCTGTCCTGGGACGAGGGGCGGGTGATCGACCTGCGCGCCAGCGCCGAACTCGCCTGGTCGCCCGAGCATGACATTGGCCGCGCCTCGGCCGGGGTCGAGGCCTGCGGGCGCAACCATGTCACCGGCTGGACCTTCGTCGATCTCTGCGCTTCGGCCTCGGCCAGCCAGCGCGCGCTGTCCGAAGGCAGCGCCGCCGGCATCTCGGCCGCGCTGGTGCATCTGGTCTCGACGGCCGAGGCCGCGCATCAGTTCAGCCTGGAGCTTGATCGCCGCGCGCTGGACGCAGGCTTCCAGACCGGGCTGACGCTGGGCTGGTCGGCGGTCTGGAACCGCGCCGTGACCGAGATCACGCTGGGCGCCGGCACGCCGATCCCGGACGCGACCGCGACGAGGGGCCGGGTCAGCGCCCGGGTCGGCTTCCTGTGGCACGAGCGCGCGGTCTCGCTCAGCGCCTGGCATGTGCAGGCCTCGGGTGGCCGCCTGTTGGGCATGGACCGCGCCGACCGCGTGACCGGGCTCGGCGTCTCCATCGAGGCGCGGCGCGGGATGAGCATCGAGGTCACGCATCAGGTCACGCGCTCGACCATCGCCCTCTTTGACGAGGACCGGACCGGGCTTTCGGTGCGATTCCGGTTGGGCCGGCGCTGAGTCGCGGCAGCGCGGCAAGACCGGAATTCCGGCGCGGCCGGGGCTTCGCGGACCGGAATTCCGAAAGCGGCCCCCGTAGAACGATTTTCTCCCTTCACGGGACGGAACGTCCCTGAATCCTCCTTGTTTCGCCGGTTATCTTGCTGTTTGGAGGAAATTTTTCCATGTTGAGCCTCAACCCCGGAGGCGACGATGCAGCATTTCCCGATCTTCCTCGATCTCGCCGACCGCAAGGTCGTGATCGCCGGCAGCGGTGCCTTCGCGCTGGCCAAGCTGCGTCTCCTGCTGAAGACCGAGGCGCGGCTCGTGCTTTTCGCGGCCGAGCCCGAGGCTGACCTCGAAACGACCGCCGCCGCCCATGCCGTCCCGCTGATCCGCCGCGCGCCCGAGGCCGCCGACCTGCAAGGCGCGGCGCTGGCCTATGGCGCGCATGGCGAGGCCGAGGCCGACGCGCGCCTCGCCCGGCTGGCGCGGGCCGCGGGGGTGCTGGTCAACGTGGTCGACAACCTCGAAGGCAGCGATTTCATCACGCCGGCCATCGTCGACCGCGATCCTGTCACCATCGCCATCGGCACCGAAGGCGCCGCGCCGGTGCTGGCCCGGTCCCTGAAAACCGATCTGGAAGAGCGTCTGCCGCAAGGTCTGGGCCCGCTCGCCCGCGCCGGCAAGCTGTTCCGCGCGCGGGCCGAGGCGCTGCCGCAGGGCCGCGCCCGGCGCGATTTCTGGGCCGATTACTATTTCCGCACCGGGCCCGAGGTTCTGGCCGAGGCCGGCGAGGAACTGCTGGACCACGCGCTGGAAGCCCTGCTGCACGAGCACCTGCACGCCGAGCCCGAGGCCGGCCGCGTCGATCTGGTCGGCGCCGGTCCCGGCGATCCCGAGCTGATGACGCTGAAGGCCCGCCGCCTGCTGGATGCCGCCGATGTGGTGATCCACGACCGGCTGGTTCCCGCCGCGATCCTGGAACTGGCCCGGCGCGAGGCCGAGTTCATCGCCGTCGGCAAGGAGGGGTTCGGCCCCTCGACCCCGCAGGACGAGATCAACGCCCACATGATCCGCCACGCCGCCGCCGGGCTGCGCGTGGTGCGGCTGAAAGGCGGCGATGCCTCGGTCTTCGGCCGTCTGGACGAGGAAACCGAAGCGCTGACCGAGGCCGGGATCGACTGGTCCGTGACGCCCGGCATCACCGCCGCCAGCGCCGCCGCTGCCGCCATCGGCGCCAGCCTGACCCGCCGGGGCCGCAACAGCGAGCTTCGGTTGCTGACCGCGCAGGATGTGCAGGGCTACGCCGATCATGACTGGCGCACGCTGGCGCGTCCGGGTGCCGTCGCCGCGATCTACATGGGCAAGCGCGCCGCGCGCTTCGTGCAGGGGCGGCTGATCATGCACGGCGCCGATGCCGACACCCCGGTCACGCTGGTCGAGAACGTCTCGCGCCCTGACCAGCGCATCGTCACCGCGACGCTGGGCGATCTGCCCGCCACGCTGGCCGAGGCCGCCTTCGCCGGTCCCGTCATCACCCTCTTCGGCCTCGCGCCCGCCAAGGCCGCTGCCGTCCTTCCCGCCCTTCTCGAGGAATTCGCCTGATGTCCCGCGCGCCCAAGATCCATGTCGTCACCGCCAACGCCCTCATCGAGGGCGACGTGGTCTATCTGACCGCGGCCGAAGGCTGGACCCGCGACCTGAAAGCGGCCCGCGCCTTCGAGGATCAGACCGAGGCCGAGGCGGCGCTGGCCAAGGCGGCCAAGCGCGGCAATGAGGTGGTCGGCTGTTACCTCGCCGAGGTCCGCCTGACTGCCCAGGGCATCGAACCCACCCATTTCCGCGAGGATTTCCGCCGCCGCGGCCCCTCGAACTATGCCCACGGCAAGCAAGCTGCGGCCTGAGGACAGATCCATGTACGTCTACGACGATTTCGACACCGCCTTCCTGAAAGAGCGCAACCGCCAGTTCCGCGAGCAGGTCGCCCGCCGCATCGACGGCTCGCTGACCGAGGACGAGTTCCGCCCGCTGCGCCTGATGAACGGGCTCTACCTGCAGCTCCATGCCTACATGCTGCGCGTGGCCGTGCCGTACGGCACGCTGAACCCCAACCAGCTGCGCAAGCTGGCCGAGATCGCCGACCGCTGGGACGAGGGCTATGGCCATGTCACCACCCGGCAGAACGTGCAGTTCAACTGGCCGAAGCTGACCGATGTGCCGGACATGCTGGACGCGCTGGGCGAGGTCGGGCTGCACGCGATCCAGACCTCGGGCAACACGATCCGCAACGTGACCTCGGACCATTTCGCCGCCGCTGCGGCGGACGAGATCGCCGATCCGCGGCCCTACGCCGAATTGATCCGCCAATGGTCCACCGACCACCCGGAATTCCAGTTCCTGCCGCGCAAGTTCAAGGTCGCTGTCACGGGGTCCGAGATCGACCGCGCGGTGACCAAGGCCCATGACGTCGGCCTGCGCATGGTCCGCAAGGACGGCGCCGAGGGGTTCGAGGTGATCGTGGGCGGGGGCCTCGGCCGGACGCCGATGATCGGCAAGGTGCTGCGCGACTTCCTGCCGGTGGCCGATCTGCTGCCCTATCTGGAGGCCGTGGTCGGGACCTACAACCTGCTGGGTCGTCGCGACAACAAATACAAGGCCCGCATCAAGATCACCGTGCATGAGAACGGGATCGAGGCGGTCCGCGATCTGGTCGAGGCCCGCTTCGCCGAGATCGCGCCGCAGTTCGACACCGCCGCGACGCTGGCCACGCTCGCCCGCATCCAGGGGATGTTCCGCGCGCCGGAATTTCGCCAGGTCTCGGACCTCGCCTATCAGGCGGCCCATGGCGCCGACCCGGTGTTCCGCGCCTGGGCCGATACCAACCTGCACGCCCACAAGGCCGAGGGCCATGCCATCGTCACCATCTCGCTGAAAGCGCATGGCGCGACGCCCGGCGACATGACCTCGGACCAGATGCGGCTCATTGCCGATCTGGCCGAGCGCTATGGCTATGGCGAGATCCGCCTCAGCCATGAGCAGAACGTGATCCTGCCGCATGTGGCGCTGGCCGATCTGCCGGCGGTCCACAAGGCGCTGAAAGGGCGCGGCCTCGCCACGGCGAACGTGGGCCTCGTCAGCGACATTATCGCCTGCCCGGGCATGGATTATTGCGCGCTGGCCACCGCCCGCTCGATCCCCATCGCGCAGGAGATCGCCACCCATTTCGACGCGCTGAAGCTGGAGCACGACATCGGCCCGCTGAAGATCAAGATCTCGGGCTGCATCAACGCCTGCGGGCATCACCACGTCGGGCATATCGGCATCCTGGGCCTGGACCGCGCGGGGGTGGAGAATTACCAGATCACCCTGGGCGGCGACGGGTCCGAGGACGCGGCGCTGGGCGAACGCACCGGCCCCGGTTTCGCCTATGACCAGATCGTCCCGGCCATCGAGCGGATCCTGCGCGCCTATCTGGAGCTGCGGACCAGCCGCGAAGAGACCTTCCTGCAGGCCTATCGCCGCCTCGGCCTCGGCCCGTTCAAGGAGGCGCTCTATGGCGCAGAACGTCATGCAGCCTGACCTCCGCCGCCTGAACGCCCGCTACGAGGGCGATGGCGCGGGCGCGCTGCGCGTCGCGCTCTCCGGCGCGCTGGGGCAGATCGCCATGGTGTCGAGCTTCGGGGCCGATTCGGCCGTGCTGCTGCATATGGTGGCGCAGATCGACCGCGACACGCCGGTCCTGTTCATCGACACGCTGATGCTGTTCGAGGAAACGCTGGCCTATCAGCGCGAGTTGGCGGAAACGCTGGGCCTGAGCGACCTGCGGGTCATCCGCCCCTCGCGCGAGGCGCTGTTTCAGGGCGACAGCGACAACCTGCTGCATCTGTCGGATACCGACAGCTGCTGCGACCTGCGCAAGACAAGGCCGCTGGAACAGGCGCTTCAGGGCTTCGACGGCTGGATCACCGGCCGCAAGCGGTTCCAGAGCGGCGAGCGCGCGGCCATCGACCTCTTCGAGCATGACAGCGCGACCGGGCATCTGAAGGTCAACCCGCTGGCCGGCTGGAAGGCCGCGGATCTGGCGGCCTATATGGACGCGCATGACCTGCCCCGGCACCCGCTGGTTGCCAAGGGTTATCCGTCCATCGGCTGCGCGCCCTGCACCGGGCCGGTGGCCCCGGGCGAGGATCCCCGCGCCGGTCGCTGGCGCGGGCAGGACAAGAACGAATGCGGCATCCATATCGTCGATGGCCGCGTGATCAGGAGGCAGGCGTCATGAGCGTGATCGTCACTGACCAGGGCTTTCAGCCCGAAACCCATAACGGCGACTGGTTCGACCTCGCCCCCGATGTGGATATCGCCGCCGTCGAGACGCAGCTTGACGGCGTGACGGCGATCCGCGTGGCCTTTCCGGCCTTCTCCGATGGGCGCGGCTTCACGCTGGCCGCGCGGCTGCGGCGTGCAGGCTTCACCGGGCGCCTACGGGCCGCGGGGCATGTCATCGCCGACCAATACGCCATGGCTCGGCGGGCCGGGTTCGACGAGGTGGAGATCGACGAGGATCTGGCCGAACGTCAGCCCGAGTCGCAATGGCTGTCTCGCGCCGGCTGGCAGGGCCATGATTACCGCGCCCGGTTGCGGAGGATCGCATGAACGTCGCTTTGAGCCCCGACTTGCAGACGGTGACGCAGGTCACCCACTGGACCGACCGGCTGTTTTCCTTCCGGGTGACGCGGCCGAAAAGCCTGCGCTTCCGCTCGGGCGAGTTCGTGATGATCGGGCTGGCGGGCGACAACGGCAAGCCGATCCTGCGCGCCTATTCCATCGCCTCGCCCGCCTGGGACGAGGAACTGGAATTCTACTCGATCAAGGTGCCGGACGGCCCCCTGACCTCGCGCCTGCAACATATCGAGGTGGGCCAGCCGATCATCCTGCGACCCAAGCCCGTGGGGACGCTGGTGCATGACGCGCTGAAACCCGGCAAGCGGCTGTGGTTCCTGGCCACGGGGACCGGGTTCGCGCCCTTCGCCAGCCTCCTGCGCGAGCCCGAGACCTGGGAGAAATACGAGACCGTGGTGATGATGCACACCTGCCGCGAGGTGGGGGAACTCGACTACGGGCGGCGGCTGGTCGAGGATCTGCGCGACGATCTCCTGATCGGCGAGCTGATCGGCGACAAGCTGCATTACTACCCGACGACCACGCGGGAAGAGAGCCCCTTTATGGGCCGGATCACCGACAACCTGACCTCGGGCAAGGTCTTTGCCGATCTGGGGCTCGAGGGGCCGCTCGACCCGGCGCTTGACCGGGCGATGGTCTGCGGCTCGCTTGCCTTCAACAAGGATGTGGCGGCGGTTCTGGAAAGCTTCGGGCTGCAAGAGGGCTCGAATTCCGCGCCCGCCGATTACGTGATCGAAAAGGCCTTCGTCGGCGACGGCGTGTGAAGGCGCCCGCAGGATGGGCAAGTTTGCCCATCCTGCAGACCTGCGTTCCGCTTATTTCATCGGCCGAGGCTCAGGCGCATGGGGCAGGGGCGCCGGGGGGCGCAATTCCTCCAACCGGGCGCGGGCCTCGTCGGCGTGCAATCCTTGCGGCCACATCTTCAGATAGGTCCAGAAACCTTCCATCCGCGCCTCGTCCAGCGCCCGCTGCCAATCCACCGCCTCGGGGTCGGTGCGGGGCGTGGTCGGGCGGCGTTCATCCGGCGGCACGATGCCGCGCGCCCGCAGCATCGCCCGCGCATCGCCCGAATGCAGCCCCCGCGGATAGGCGGCGAGATAGGCCAGCAGCGCCTCGGTGCTGCCGTCCCTGCGCGCGGCCTCGAAGGCCTGCGCCTCGGGGCTGGCGGTCGAGGCGGCCGGGGATTGGACCTGCCCGGGTTGGTTCTGGGGCGTCTCGGCCGCCGGCGGGGTGCGCTCGGGCGCCGTAGCCTCGGTCTGCGGCGGGATCTCGGGGCTGCCGCTCAGGCTTGCCAGGAAGTCCCGCTCGAATCCGGCGGCGGCCTCGGGTGCCAGCCCGGCCGAACGCAGCACCAGCCAAGGGGTGAGCCCGTTGGCCGCAGGCGCCTCGGCGATCAGATAGAGCAGCCGCACCGCGCGCCCGTCCTCTTGGCCTTCGCCCCGGAAGGCGCGCAAGGACAGATCGCCCAGCACCATCCGCTCGCCGGTGTCGGCGACGGTGAGCTCGCCGAAATCCGAGAGCATTGCCGCGAAACCCTGCTGGTCGGGGCTCTGCAACGGCATGTCCTGCAGCGCGCGCGGGGTGAAGACGCGGATCGAGATTTCCTCGGTGATCTCGCCCGAGGCATCGCGCGCCTGCAGCCAGTATTCCAGCCGGTCGGCGACACTGCGCTCGCGGCGCATCTCCATCCCCGCGGGGGCGGCGAAGCTGAGGCCGAACCGGCTGTGCTGCACCCAGCCCTCGGGCAGCGCGGAGGATGGGGTGACCGGGGCTGCATCGCTGCTGCCGCTTGCGGGCGCCACGCTGCGGGCGAACAACGCGTGCACCGCCTCGATCACCGAGGCTGCACATTCCTCGGCCCCGTCGGGCCGTTGCAGCGCCAGCTGCGGCAGCATGGCGTCGAGGCGCGCCTCGTCCCCCGGGGCGACCAGGATGCCCAGGAGATAGACCGGCGCCCCGTCTTCGCACAGGCGCGGCACCACGATCTGGGCCGGGATCCGGGCGGCGGCATCGACCGGCCGATCCTCGAGCGAATGGGTGGCCGTGCCGTGGATGACCCAGACCGGCACGCCGCCGATCTCGGCCTCGATCACCGCATCGACCTCGTGCAGCATGCGGTCGAGCTGCTGCTCCAGGGGGCGGCCCATCAGCCGCCCGGCGTTGATCCGGGTATGCGGCTGCGCGCCCGCGTCGCCCAGGAACAGGTCGGCCGAGCGATCGTTGCGGTCTTCCTGCATGACGGTGACGCCCGGCGGCAGGCGAAGTCCGGCAAGCCCGGGCAGAATCGCGGTTTCCGTCGCGGGCGCGTCGGCCGGATCATCGGCCGGGGCGTCCGATCGGGGCGCGGCCGCATCGCCATAGCCGGCAATGATCTGGCCGATCTGCGTCACGGCCTCGGCATCGGCGTAGCCGCGGAACACACCGCCCAGGATCAGCGGATCCCCCGCCGCATCGGGCTGCATCGACACCAGATAGTAGCCGATCAGCCGGCCGCCCAGTTGCGGCGTTTCCTCCTGTTCGCCCGCGGCGACGTAGAGCCGCATCTCGCGCGGGCCGATATACAGCGAGCGGCCCGTATCCCGGACCTCGACCTCGGCCCAGCGCTCAAGCACCGCGGGGAATTCGGGGCTGCCGGGCAGGGCCTCTACCCGGTCCAGCCCGCCGATGATCCCGCCCATCTCGATCTCGGTACGCGCGGCCTCGTCGCGGCCGCCGATGGTGACGCCGCGGCCCTCGGGAGCGATTTCCACCGTCAGACCGGGCGGGATCGCCATCCTGACGCCCAGTGCCTCGATCTGCTCCCAGCCGGCGGGCAGGGCGCCCGAGGGATCGGGCAGCGCTGCGGCGATGGCGTCGAAGTCCAGCCTGCCGGCGTCGGTGGTGGCTTCGGTGGTGGCGGCTTCGGCCTCGGGCGGGGTCTCGGTCGTGGCCGGAGCAGCCTCGACAATCTCGGGCGCGATCGAGGCGATCGCCTGATTGACCAGCGCTTCGGCCTCATCCGGGGCATAACCGCGGGCCGTGGCGCCGGCGACGGCATAGATGCCCTCGGCGTCGGGTTCCTCGGTGATCAGAGAAACGGTGTGCTCATAGTCGCCCTGATGCGGCGGGCGATCGCGCAGGCCCATGCCGACATAGATCATCATGCCCCGGTCGCCGACCAGAATGCGGCGCGGGCTTTCGGCGGTCGGGATCCCGGCGCCCCGGGCAATCATCTCGAGGAAGCCGGGGGTTCCGGGGGCGATGCCGAGGGCCGAGAGTTCCTCGGCGCTCATCGCCGCCAGCGCGATCCGCAGCTCGGTCCCGGAACCTTGGGGCCGCAGCCTGAACGAAACCTCCGGGTTCCGCCGGTTGCTGCGGTCGGTCACCTCGGCTTCGGCCGGGGCGGCGACGGAAAGACCGAAGGCGCTGTGACGCTGCCAGCCCTCGGGGGTGATCCGGGCGGGCAGGGGCATCGCCTCGACCGCGGCCAGCAGGGCGGGCGTCGGGTCCGCCCCGGCGGCGGGCTCGGCCGCGGTTTCCGGGGTGCTGGCGGCTTCCGGGGCTTCGGCCTCAGGCGCGGCATCGGGCGCGGCTGAGGCCGGGGCCAGCGAGCCCACGAAACGCGCTTCCAGCTCGGCCGCGACGCCTTCGCCCAGGCCCGCGCTGAAGACCGCGATCATCAGCGCCTGCCCGTTCGCGTCAGGTTCGGCGGACACGAGATAGAGCATCCGCGCCTCGAGCGTGGCGCCGCCGGCGGCCGGGATCGGCCCGCTGCCGCCATAGGCCAGCAACCGTTGCCCGCCAAGCGTCATCTCGACCCCGGTAGCGGTGACCGGCACCCCGGCGAGGTCCGAGAGATAGGTCGCCATCTCGACCGAACCCGCGGCGGGCATCCCCTCGCGGTCGCTGGCGTCCAGCAGGCTGATCGCCATCCGCGTGCCCACCCCGTCCGCGCCGATGGTCGAGACGGTGACCTCGCGCTGGCCCTCGGCGGGGTCGGGGATGGCGGCGCCGGGCGGAACCTCGAAGTCCAGGCCCAGCCGGGTGACGGCCTGCCAGGGCGCCTCGGCTCCGGCGGCGGCGTCAGGGGCAGCGATCGCTGGCGCGGCGATTTCGGGCGCCGGAGCCCCGGGCAGGGGGGCCTGGGGCGCGGGCGCCTCGGACGTGGCCTGCGCGAAGGCGGTGAACGGAACGGCAATGGTCAGCGAAACCGAAAGCGCGACAAGGGCGGTCGAGCCGCGAAGCGAAAAAGCAGTCATGAATATATTCCCCGGAGGATCGGCCAATTGCCGGGTACGATAACACTCCTTCCCCACAAACAAAGCCTCTCGTGGACTTTCAGGATCACGACCTCTTCATCGCGGCCTTGATTTGCGGGCCGCGCGGGCGTAGAGGGGCGCGTCGCCCGCCCGGCCAGAACGGCCCGGGGGCGCGGCCAAGTCCCCGACCACCTTGTCAAAACGGTTTCAGAACATGACCCGCCTCTACCTCCCCGGCATCCTTGCCATGGCCGCCATCGTCGTGGCCTCGAATATCCTTGTGCAATTCCTTCTGGGTGACTGGCTCACCTGGGGCGCGCTGACCTATCCCTTCGCCTTCCTCGTCACCGATGTGATGAATCGCGTCTATGGACCGCAGGCCGCGCGCCGCGTCGTCTGGGCCGGGTTCGCCGTCGGCGTCCTCTGCTCGCTGATCGGCACGCAGATCATGATCCAGGGCGATGGCTACGACTTCCCCGCCGTGACGCTGCGCGTGGCGCTGGGCTCGGGCGCCGCTTTCCTGGTGGCGCAGATGGTCGATATCGGCGTTTTCAACGCGGTCCGCGGAGGGGTGTGGTGGAAAGCGCCGCTGATCTCGACCCTGGTCGGTGCCTCGCTCGACACGCTGATTTTCTTCTCGACCGCCTTCTCGGCGACCATGGCATGGGTCGATCCGGCGGCGGATGTTAGCTGGGCGCAAGAGATTGTGCCAGCGCTGGGTGTCGGTCCGATGACACCTTTGTGGGTTTCTCTCGCGCTTGCCGATTGGATGGTCAAATTGGCGCTGGCAATGGTGGCTTTGTTGCCCTTCCGACTCATCGTTGCGAAATTGACCCAAAGGATGGCGTAAAAGCCTTTGACAAATACAACATACATGCCACCATCGCCTTACGGTTCAACCCAGCGAAAGGAGGTGGTCCAGTGTCGAGAGTGATATTGGAGAGAGGTGTCGGGACAGTCAGGAGGACGGCCAGCTGACGGCAGCCCGTCGGCTGTAATATCCTGATTGGGCCTGTTTCTAACCGGCTCCATCTCCTGAAGCTCGTGAGGGCCGCTCGAATAGTCGGGCGGCCCTTTCGATTAGCGTTGCGAAGCCTATTTCAAGATCCATGCTTTACGTCACCGATCAGATCACCATCCAGGACTGGGAACTGAGCGAGAGCTTCATGCGCGCCTCGGGACCCGGCGGGCAGAACGTCAACAAGGTCTCCTCGGCCGTGGAATTGCGGTTCGAGGCCGAGCGCTCGCCTGCGCTGGCGCCCGCCGTCAAGGCGCGGCTCAAGCGGCTGGCCGGGCGGCGCTGGACGCTGGAGGGGGCGCTGGTCCTGCAAGTGGACGAGACCCGCAGCCAGGCCCGCAACCGCGAGATCGCGCGCGAGCGTCTGACCGACCTGATCCGCCAGGCGCTGGTCGCGCCGCGTCGCCGGATTGCCACGAAACCCACCTATGGTAGCCAGCAACGCCGCATGGATGCGAAAACCCGGCGCGGGTCGGTCAAATCCTTGCGCGGTCCTGTTGACGACCCGGAAAGCTGAGCGCAGTCTGTGGATAAGTCCAAACCGCAAAACGAGCCGCCCCGCAGCGAGGCAGCCCCCGAGGTCGAGCAGAACCGCATGAAACAGACCACCCTGGCGGCCTTTCGCAACTTTGTCGAACCGGTGTTCAAGCGCCCTGAATTCGTTCAGACGGCGGCTTTGTGCGTTCGGCAGGGCAAGAAGGGTCCCGAGGTGCTGCTGGTGACCAGCCTCGATTCGAAGCGCTGGATCGTGCCGAAGGGCTGGCCGATGGAGGGCAAGTCCCTGGCCCAGGCCGCCCTGCAGGAAGCCTGGGAGGAAGCGGGCGTCCAGGGGGCGGTCGATGAATACCCGGTCGGCAGCTATGGCTATCAGAAGATGGTCAAGGGCGGGATTCCCGTGACCTGCCGTTGCTCGATCTACCGGATCGACGTGACCACGCTGGCCGAGGAATACCCGGAAAGGGCCCGCCGCCGCCGCAGCTGGATGCGGGTGAACGAGGCCGCGAAAGCGGTGGAAGAGCCCGAACTGAAGGCGGTGATCCGCGCGCTGGCCTGACTTCCCGGTTGTGATCGTGCCCATGCCGCGTTAGGGGGCTGTAACAGTTCTGTGACACTCCCCGGAGCCCGCATGACCTCGCCTGCCGACCCGAACGCCAAGGCCATCAAGACCCTCGACAAGGACCTCGGTCGTATCGGCCTGCTGGAACAGGCCACGCTCTTCACCTCGCGGCCGCTGGTCGCGCCGGGGATCGCGCTGGTCTTCATCGTCATCGCCGGTCTGGCCGCCGTCACCATCATGGGCGGCGGCGCCGGGACCTGGGTCGTGGTTCTGGCCGCCGCCATCGGCGCCTATATGGCGCTGAACATCGGCGCGAATGATGTCGCCAACAACATGGGTCCGGCGGTGGGCGCCCGCGCCGTGACGCTGGGCGGCGCGCTGGTCATCGCGGCGCTTTGCGAAACTGCGGGGGCGCTGCTGGCCGGGGGCGATGTGGTCTCCACCGTCTCGCGCGGGATCGTGGCACCCGAAAGCGTCGCCGCGCCCGAAATCTTCGTCTGGGCGATGATGGCGGCGCTATTGGCCGGGGCGCTCTGGATCCACCTGGCCACCGCCATGGGCGCCCCGGTCTCGACCACGCATTCCATCGTCGGCGGCGTGATGGGTGCGGGGATCGCCGCGGCGGGCTTCGGGGCGGTCAACTGGCCGGTCATGGGCACCATCGCCGCCAGTTGGGTGATTTCGCCCGTCATGGGCGGGGTGATCGCCGCCCTGTTCCTGGCGCTTCTGAACAACCGGATCCTGTACCGGAAGGACAAGATCGCCGCCGCCCGGACCTGGGTGCCGATCCTGATCGGCGTGATGGGCGGCGTCTTTGCCACCTATATGGCGCTGAAGGGGCTGAAGGCGTTGGTGCATCTGTCGCTGGGCGAGTCGCTGCTGGTCGGCCTTGCCGTGGCGGTGCCGCTGGCGCTGGTCATGCGCCCGGTGATCGCCCGCCAGTCACGCGGGCTGGAGAATCGGACGAAATCGCTGAAGGGCCTTTTCGCGATCCCGCTGGTCCTGTCGGCGGCGCTGCTCAGCTTCGCCCATGGCGCGAATGACGTGGCGAACGCGGTGGGGCCGCTCGCCGCCATCGTCCATGCGGTGTCGGACGGGGCTTCGGGCGACCGGGTGCAGATCCCCTATTGGGTGATGATCGTCGGCGCGGTGGGCCTGTCGGTGGGCCTGATGCTGTTCGGGCCGAAGCTGATCAACATCGTGGGGTCCGAGATCACGCGGCTCAACGCCATGCGCGCCTGGTGCGTGGCGCTGTCGGCGGCGGTGGTGGTGATCATCGCCTCGTGGCTGGGTCTGCCGGTCAGCTCGACCCATATCGCCATCGGCGGGATCTTCGGCGTGGGCTTCTACCGCGAATGGTATCACGAGAAGATCCTGAAGGAGAACCGCGACCTCTCGACCCTGCCGGTCGAGGAACGGACCCGGCGCAAGGTCGTCCGCCGTTCGCATATGCTGACGATCCTGGCGGCCTGGGTGATCACGGTTCCCGCCACGGCGGCGCTCTCGGCGGGGCTTTTCTGGGCGGCGACGTTGTTGGCCGGGTTGCGGTGAGGCGCGTGGTGGGATGAAATCCCACCCTACGCCCGGTGCGCCTCGTCATATCGGGTTTCGATTGCCCCTCACCCTGTAGGGTGGGATTTCATCCCACCACACACCTCACCACCCGTTCAGGATCACGCCCCTCTCCCCCGTGACGATCGCGTTCATGGCGATGTCATGCGGCTGGGGATGGATGCTGCGCAGCGCCGCCGAGGGATGGCCGACGCCCACCGCCTTCACCCCCGGCCCCAGCGCGGCGAGCGTCCGGTCGAAGAACCCGCCGCCATAGCCCAGCCGGAAGGCATCAGGATCGAAACCGACCAGCGGCGCGATGGTCAGGGTCGGCGTGATCTCCTCGGTTCCCGCCGGTTGCAGGATGTTCCAGACCCCCCGTTCCATCGCGCAGCCCGGGTGCCATTCGCGAAATTTCAGCGGCTGACCCTTGGCGACGACCAGCGGCAGGGCGATCCGGGCTCCCCGGGCCTGCGCGCTTTCCATCCAGAACCGCAGGTCCAGTTCCGCCTTGAACGGCCAGTAGAGGCTGATGACCTGCCCCGGCCCCGGGGCGATCAGCCGGTCAAGCACCGACGCCACTTCGGCCGCGACCCGGGCGCGTTCCTCGGCCGGGATCGCCTGCCGGGCGGCGAGCAGCGCCTCGCGCTGAGCCTTGCGCCAATGTGGCCAATCGAGCGGCCGGGCGGGCGCGGGAACCTCATGCGCGTAGCAGGGCGGCGAGGCGGGTTCGGGGGTGTCGTTCATGGATGCCTCCGTCAGTTGCCCAAGAATTAGGCATCTGACGCGCCGGCGGACAGGGGAAACCGCCGCCTTTCGGCCGAAACCGCCGCCCGGGGAATGGGCCAACCCGCGCCAGGGCGCGGAACGGCCCATCCTACGCCTCGTCCGGTCCCAGATGCCGTGCGCCCCGCGCCTGGGCCAGCCGCATCTGGCGCTGGCGCTCGCGGAAGCCTTCGCGGCGGGCCTCGCTGTATTCCCCGATGCAGCGGGCGCAGCTGACACCTTCCTCGTAATCCGGGTGCTGCCGGTCGGCGGCCTCCAGCGGTCGGCGGCAGGCATGGCAGAGCGCGTGGCCCGTGGGTTTCAGCCCGTGTCCCACCGCGACGCGCTGGTCGAAGACGAAGCAGCCCCCGTGCCAGAGGCTTTTCTCCTCGGGCACCTCCTCCAGATATTTCAGGATGCCACCCTTGAGGTGATAGACCTCCTCGACCCCCTGCTGCAGCAGCCAGTTGGTCGATTTCTCGCATCGGATGCCGCCGGTGCAGAACATGGCGATGCGCTTGTTGTGGAAGCGCTCGCGGTTGGCCTGCCACCAGGCCGGGAAATCGCCGAAAGCCTTGGTGCCCGGGTCCACGGCGCCCTCGAAACTGCCGATTGCGACCTCGTAATCGTTGCGGGTGTCGATGACCGCCACGTCTGGGGCGCTGATCAGGGCGTTCCAGTCCCGCGCCTCGACATAATGACCGACGCGGGCGCGGGGATCGACGCCGGGCTGGCCCATGGTCACGATCTCGCGCTTGAGGCGCACCTTGAGACGGCCGAAGGGCATGGTTTCGGCGGGGGATTCCTTCCAGTCCAGATCGGCGCAGCCGGGCAGGGCGCGGATATGCGCCAGCATGGCGTCGATGCCCTCGCGGGTGCCGGCGATGGTGCCGTTGATCCCCTCGGGCGCCAGCAGGAGCGAGCCCTTGACCCCCAGCGAACAGCCGAGCCGGGCGAGCGGGCCTTTCAGCGCGGCGGGGTCGGGGAAGCGGGCGAAATGGTAAAGCGCGGCGACAACCAGCATCAGGCGGCCCCCCCGAGCACCGTCTCGACCAGAACGGCGACAACGATGAAGAAGATCGTGGCCTTGACCCAGAACCACAGCGCCGAACCGCCCGGCCGCTCCTTGCCGAAATCCGGCAGCCAGCGGCCCGCGCCGAGGAACCCGGCCTCGGGATGCGGCTGGGGCGGCTGGAAGAGCGGCACATCGCGCCAGCGCATGACGACGATCAGCAGCGCCCCCGCCGCGAAACCGCCAATATGGGCCCAGAAGGCCACCCGCACCTCGCCCGGGATTTCGGACAGCGCGGCGATCACGTCGAGCGCGACGCTGAGCCCGACGAAAAGCCCGGCCGGCGCCAGCACGGGCACGCGGAAGGCCACCAGCACCAGCACCTTGGCCCGGGGATGCAGCAGCAGATAGGCGCCCATCACCCCGGCGATGGCCCCCGAAGCGCCGATCACCGGCACGGTCGGATCGGCGGAAAGCCAGGCCTCGGCCCCCGCGCCCGCCATGCCGCACAGGATGAAGAACAGGGGATAGCGCCAATGGCCCATCGCATCCTCGATATTGTCGCCGAAGACCCAGAGCGTGATCATGTTGCCGATCAGATGCAGCCAGGTGGCGTGCAGAAACATGTAACTGACCATCTGGCCCACGACCTCGGGCCCGCCGCCCGGGGGCTTGATCCCGCCCACGGAATGCAGGCTGGCCGGTGTGAAGGCGTAATCGGGCCAGGGAACCTGAATCACGAAGAGCAGCGTGCAGAGCGCGATCAGGGCCCAGTTCACATAGGGAAAGCGGATGTGGCGGGTGGGATTGTGGTCGGCGATGGCGAACATCCGGGGGCCCTCTGGGTGGATAGGCCGGGGGGCCGTCTGCCCCCCGGACCCCCCGAGCGTATTTCAGGCAGAATGAAAAGCACAGGCGGCGCGGGCTCGGGCGGGGGATTTCCTTGACTCGGGCGGCCTGCGGGCCTATGTGCCGGTCAATTCCCCGGATGCCCTTACGCGTCCGGTCCCATCGCATTTTGCGGGGATCGCCATCCGTCAGCGCGTTGCGCCCACGGGTGCGGAACCCCGTGGACCCGAAGTCTGTCCCGAAAGGACTGCCATGTTCGAGAATCTGTCCGAGCGCCTTGGCGGCGTCTTCGACCGCCTCACCAAGGCGGGCGCGCTGTCGGCTGATGACGTGACCGCTGCCCTGCGCGAGGTGCGGGTGGCACTGCTGGAGGCGGATGTCTCGCTGCCGGTGGCGCGCAGCTTCATCAAGCGGGTGCAGGAGAAGGCGACGGGCTCGGCGGTCACGAAGTCGGTGACGCCCGGCCAGCAGGTGGTGAAGATCGTCCATGACGAGCTGATCGCCACCCTGCGTGGCGATGAGGATCCGGGCCGGCTGAAGATCGACAACCCGCCGGCACCGGTTCTGATGGTCGGTCTGCAGGGCTCGGGCAAGACGACGACCACCGCCAAGCTGGCCCGCCGGTTGAAGGAGCGCGAGGGCAAGCGGGTGCTGATGGCGTCGCTGGACACCAACCGCCCGGCGGCGATGGAGCAGCTGGCCATTCTGGGCGGGCAGATCGGCGTCGACACGCTGCCCATCGTCAAGGGCGAGAACGCCGTTCAGATCGCCAAGCGCGCCAAGTCGCAGGCGACGCTGGGCGGCTATGACGTCTATCTGCTGGACACCGCCGGCCGTCTGCACATCGACGAAGTCCTGATGGACGAGGTTCAGGCCGTCCGCGATGCAGTCAACCCGCGCGAGACGCTGCTGGTGGTCGACGGCCTCACCGGCCAGGACGCGGTGAACGTCGCGACCGAGTTCGAGGGCAAGGTCGGCATCACCGGCGTCGTGCTGACGCGGATGGACGGCGACGGGCGGGGCGGTGCGGCGCTGTCGATGCGCGCTGTCACCGGCAAGCCGATCCGCTTCGTCGGTCTGGGCGAGAAGACCGACGCGCTGGAGACTTTCGAGGCCGAGCGGATCGCCGGGCGGATCCTCGGCATGGGCGACATCGTGGCGCTGGTCGAGCGCGCGCAGCAGACGCTGGAGGCCGAACAGGCCGAGCGGATGATGAAGCGCTTCCAGAAGGGTCAGTTCAACATGAACGACCTGAAGCAGCAGTTGGACCAGATGCTGAAGATGGGCGGCATGCAATCGGTGATGGGCATGATGCCCGGCATGGCGAAGATGTCGAAGCAGGCCGAGGAAGCCGGCTTCGACGACCGGATGCTGAAGCGCCAGATCGCGCTGATCCAGTCGATGACCAAGAAGGAACGCGCCAACCCCGAGCTGTTGCAGGCCAGCCGCAAGAAGCGGATCGCGGCGGGCGCGGGGCTGGAAGTCTCCGAGTTGAACAAATTGCTCAAGATGCACCGGCAGATGGCCGATGTGATGAAGAAGATGGGCAAGGGCGGCATGCTGAAACAAGCGATGAAGTCGATGTTCGGCAAGAACCCCGACATGGCCGAGATGCAGAAGCAACTGGCCGATCCCGAGGCGATGAAGGCCGCCTCGGCCGCGATGCGCGGCGGGGCGATGCCGCGCGGCATGGGTTTGCCCGGGCTGGGCGGCGGGTTGCCGGGGGGCCTCTCGGGCCTCGGCAAGAAACGGTAAGCGGATGCGTCAGACCCCTTTCAGCGCGGCGATGCGGCGGACGGTGCCCGGCACCGGTCGGCGGGCGGCGCATGGAGGGGCGGCATGAGCGCGGTCACACTGAGCCCGACGCCGGTGCTGACCACCGACCGGCTGGTGCTGCGCGCGCCGGTGGCGGCGGATTGGCCGCTGTTTCTGGATTTCACCCGCGACGAGCGCTCGCGCTTCGTGCGCGCGGCCGAGATGGATGACGAGAAGGCGTGGCGCGGTTTCGGCCATGTCATCGGCCATTGGGTGCTGCGCGGCTACGGCATGTTCACGATCACCGCCAAGGGCGACGACCGGGCGCTGGGCATGGCTGGCCCCTGGTTCCCCGCTGCCTGGCCCGAGCCGGAAATCGGCTGGTCGATCTGGAATGCCGGGGCCGAGGGCAAGGGCTATGCCTTTGAAGCCGCGAGCGCGGTGCGCGACTGGGCGCGGGACAGCCTGGGCTGGACCCGTTTCGTCAGCTACATCGACCGGGCCAACACCCGTTCGGAAGCGCTGGCACGGCGGCTGGGCTGCACGCCCGATGCCGCAGCCGCGACGCCGGGCACCGAGGACGTGCGGGCTTGGCGCCACCCGGAAGGGGGCGCGGCATGAGCCTGTCGCAGAGCTTTGAGGCGCTGGTCCCCCGGCTGGAAACGCCGCGTCTGGTGCTGCGCGCGCCCCGCGCTGCGGATTTTGACGCCTATGCAGTCTATCTGGCCAGCGAGCGTTCGCGTTTCACCGGCGGGCCGATGGACCGCAACCTCGCCTGGCGGGCCTTCGGGCATGTGGTGGGCCATTGGGTGCTCAGGGGCTACGGCGTCTTCGTGATCGAAGACAAGGTGACCGGCGAAGCGCTCGGCACCACCGGGCCCTTCTTCCCCGAGGGCTGGCCGGAACCCGAAATCGCCTGGACCCTCTGGCAGGGCGAAGGCCGCGGCATCGCCACCGAGGCGGCGCTTGCGGCCCGGACCTGGGCCTATGAGGCGCTGGGCTGGACCACGGCGATCAGCCTGATCCTCGACGGCAACACCCGGTCCGAGGCGCTGGCCGCACGGCTGGGCTGCGTCCGGGAAAGCAGCGTGACCCATGCGCAATTCGGCCCGGCGGGCATCTGGCGCCACCCCGCGGCCGATGCCCAGGGCGCCGGCATGGAGGCCTACGCATGATCGCCGCCGCGCACGAGACGCCGATCGCCGGCCCCGCGCAGGATGCGGCGCGGGCGCTTGCCGCCCATGTGCCGGTGCTGCGTACCGCGCGGCTCGTGCTGCGCGCGCCGCGGCTGGAGGATTTCCCGGCCTATGCCGCGATCCTGACCGGTCCGAGGGCCGAGCCGATGGGCGAGCGCCTGACACGCGAGGAGGCCTGGAGCGACTGGTGCCGCCTGGTGGGCCTGTGGCTCTTGCGCGGGCACGGGATCTGGACGCTGGAGACCGGCACGGCCGAGGTTGCAGGCTTCGCGCTGATCGGCTTCGAGCCCGGCGACCTGGAACCCGAACTCGGCTGGTTCCTGGCTGCCGATCACGAAGGGCAGGGGCTGGCGCAGGAGGCGGCGCGCGCGGTGCTGGCCCATGCGCGGGACGCGCTGGGCATGGCCTCGCTGGTCAGCTACATCGCCCCCGACAACGACCGCTCGCGCGCCCTGGCCCAACGGCTGGGCGCCGCGCGCGACGGAACCCATGCCGGCTGCGAGGTCTGGCGCCACAATCTCGGAGGGAAGGCATGAGCCCTCGCGATTCCAAGGACAGGCCGGAGGCCCGAATGACCGACGATTCCCAACGCGCCGACGAGTTGCTGCGCGGGCACCGCGAAAGCATCGACCGGCTCGATGCGATCCTCGTCTATACCCTCGCCGAACGCTTCAAGCACACCCAGGCGGTGGGCAAGCTGAAGGCGGAACACGCCCTTCCCCCGTCCGATCCCTCGCGCGAGGCGCGACAGATCGAGCGGCTGGAATGGTTGGCCAAAGAGGCCGACCTCGACCCGGAATTCGCCAAGAAATTCCTGACCTTCATCATCTCGGAGGTGATCCGTCACCACGAGAGGTTGCAGCACTGACCCCCCATTGGCAGCCCCGGCGGGGTTGCCAGACCAGCCATTCAAAGGAGATCCAACCATGGCTACCAAAATCCGTCTCGCCCGCGGCGGTTCGAACAAGCGCCCCTTCTACGCCATCGTCGTGTCCGATTCGCGCATGCCGCGCGACGGCCGCTTCCTGGAGAAGGTCGGCACCTATAACCCGCTGGTCGCCAAGGACAGCGAAGAGCGCGTGAAGATGGATGTCGAGCGCGTCCAGTTCTGGCTGGAACGCGGCGCCCAGCCGACCGACCGCGTTGTGCGCTTCCTGGAAGCGGCCGGTCTGCGCCCCAAGACCGAGCGCAACAACCCGCAGAAAGCCCAGCCGGGCAAGAAAGCCGTGGAACGCGCCAAAGAGCGCGCCGCCAAGGCCGACTCGGCCGAGTAAGACCGGCGAGGGGTTTCGCCCTCGGCCGCGACGCCTCCGGCGCCGAGCCCTCGGGCGACCGGCCGGGGGGCATTCTGCCCCCCGGACCCCCCTGAGGATATTTGCAGAACGAAGATGAGGGGAGCCGCGCGTGGCATCTGACCGGGTCTGTGTGGGGGCGATTGCCGGGGCCTTCGGGGTGCGCGGCGAGGTGCGGCTGAAGTCCTTCTGCGCCCAGCCCGAGGCGATTGCCGCCTATGCGCCGCTCTGGTCCGAGGACGGCACGCGGCACTTCTCGGTCCGGCTGGGGCAGGCGATCCCGAACGGGTTTTCGGCGCGGCTCTCGGGCATCGCGACGCGCGAGGAGGCCGAGGCGCTGAAGGGGCTGCGGCTCTTCGCCGAGCGCTCCAAGCTGCCGGTCCTGCCCGATGACGAATTCTATCATGCCGATCTGATCGGGCTGACGGTGCTGGACACCGGCGGTGCCGTTCTGGGGCGGGTCAGCGCGGTGCTGAACCACGGCGCGGGCGACATTCTGGAGATCCAGCGCCCCGGCAAGGGCAACGCGCTGTTGCCCTTCACCCTGGCGGTGGTGCCGACCGTGGACCTGACCGCCGGCCGGATCATCGCCGACCCGCCCGAGGGGCTGTGGGAATGAGCGACGAGGAGGCGCCCAAGCGCTCGCACCGGCGGGTGGCGATCCGCCTCTCGCTGCAGCCCGAGGATCTGATGGGCGGCCCGCCCCGGATCAAGGGTGCCTGGACCGCCAAGGTGATCACCCTCTTTCCCGCCGCCTTTCCCGGCGTGCTGGAGCAATCCCTGACCGGCAAGGCCATGGACCGTGGCCAGTGGCGGTTGGAGACCATCGACCTGCGCCCCTTCGGCGAGGGCAAGCACCGCAACGTGGATGACACGCCCGCGGGCGGCGGCGCCGGGATGGTGCTGCGCGCCGATGTCGTGGCCAAGGCCCTGCGCGCCGCCGATCGGGGCAACCCCGGGCGCGCGCGCTGGCCGGTGGTCTATCTCTCGCCCCGTGGGCGGCGCTTCGACCAGGCGATGGCCCGGCGCTGGGCGGCCTGCGACGGGGTGACGCTGCTCTGCGGCCGGTTCGAGGGCGTGGACGAGCGGGTGCTGGAGCATTTCGGGATCGAGGAGGTGAGCCTCGGCGATTTCGTCCTGACCGGCGGCGAGATCGCGGCGCAGGCGATGATCGACGCCACCGTCCGGCTGCTGCCCGGGGTCCTCGGCAACGCCGAGTCGACCGAGGAGGAAAGCCATTCGGCGGGCCTGCTGGAGCATCCGCAGTACACGAAGCCACCGGTCTGGGAAGGGCGCGAGATCCCGCCGGTCCTTCTGTCCGGCAACCACGCCGAGATCGCCAAATGGCGCCGGGCGGAAAGCGAGCGGATCACCCGTGAGCGGCGGCCGGACCTCTGGGCGGCGCGCGACGCGAAGGACTGAGCGCCCGGCCGCCTGCGCCTTCTTTGCGCCTCAAATATCCCGGGGGGTTCGGGGGGCTGGCCCCCCGTCTTCCGGCGCGGCGGTCCGCCGCGCCGCTGGTCGCCCGAGGCGCCCGCGACAGCGGGCAACGAGGGCGAAACCCCTTCCCGCTCAGCGCCAGGCGGTGCCCTGCCGCTCGTAGCATTCCTGCGCCAGATCCAGCGCCGCGGTCGATCCGTTCAGGATCCATTGCCGCGGATCCTCGCCCTGCAGTTCAGCCGTCAGGATATTGCCATCCATGAGCTGCTGCAGCATCGCCTCGTCCACCGGCATCGAGGCCCAGCCGCCGGGATAGAGGCGCACCTCGGTCCGCACCTCCTGCTGGTCGACGCTGAACAGGGCGGGCAACTGATGGCCGTAGACCGGGCTCGGCGCCTGCGAGGTCGGCAGGAACATCGCCCAGTCGCCATAGCCGGCATAGCTGCGCTCCAGCAGCAGGGGCCCCGCGGCCTGCAGCGGGATCGTCGCCCGGCAGCCGGTGAAGATTCCGCCGATGCTCAGCGCCTCGATCATCCAGTTGCGGGCCGAGCCGTAGAAGGCGCTGGTCTCGGAACTGTCGGTGGGATTGGCGAGGGCCGGCGAGGTCCAGAGGGCGGCGGCAAGCAGCAGGCTGAATCGATAGGTCACGGCAATCCGGGCGTTCGTAAGGGTGGCGGAATGGTGGCGGGCGCGGCGCCAAGGTCAAGGGGTTTGCACGCGATTCCCCCCTTGGCCGATGGAATTCGCGGTGTGGCGCGGCGGCTGGCGCGCGATTCAAGGGCCGCTGACGCGATTGTCAGCGCGGCGCGGTTCTTTCGGCCGCAGGAACCCCTATCTTCAGCGGGAACCACCCGATCGCCCGCCCTCAACGACGGACCCTCCCGATGGCTCTTCCGCTCCTTCTCGCGCTTGCCCTTCTCGCTCAGCCCGCCCAGGCCCAGAACCGCCAGATCGGCGAACGGCCCGATGCCGATCCACCCTTCTCCGTCACCGAGGTGGCGCGGCTGGAATCGCCCTGGGCCATGGCCTTCCTGCCCGATGGGCGGATGCTGGTGACGCAGCGCCCGGGCGGCCTGTTCCTCGTCACGCAGCAGGGGGACATGACCGAGGTCGCCCATGCGCCCGAACCGCATGCCGAAGGGCAGAACGGCCTTCTGGATGTGGCGCTGGCGCCCGATTTCGCGGAATCGGGCCTGATCTATCTGTCCTATACCGCGCCGGGGCGGAACGGGAACGCGCTGACGCTGGTCCGCGCACGGCTCACCGATGCGCCCGCGCTGGAGGAGGTGACCGAGCTCTGGCGCCAGGACCCGCCCGGCGGCGGCGGCCATCCCGGGGCGCAGATCGCCTTCGATCCGGCGGGCGAGCATCTGTTCCTTGCCGTGGGCGACCGGACCGAGCAGGACCGCCTGCCCAATCCCGACGATCCGCGCGGCAAGATCCTGCGCCTGAGGCTCGATGGCAGCGTGCCGGCCGACAACCCGATGGCGGGCGAGGGCGGGGTGCGGGCGCTGACCTGGACCAGCGGGCACCGCAATCCCTACGGGCTGGCCTTCGCCCCCGACGGGCGGCTGTGGGAGCACGAGATGGGTCCGCGCGGCGGCGACGAGATGAACCTGATCGAGCGCGGGGCGAATTACGGCTGGCCGCTGGTCTCGAACGGCCGCAACTACGGCGACACGGACATTCCCGATCACGTCACCCGCCCCGATCTGCACGCGCCCGCGCTCTGGTGGACACCGGTGATCGCGCCCGCCGGGCTCAGCTTCTACAGCGGCCCCATGTTCCCCGAGTGGGAGGGGGCGGCGCTGATCGGCGGCCTGGCCAGCCAGGCGCTGGTGGTCGTGCGCTTCGAGGACGGCATCCCGAATGAATCCGCGCGCTATTACATGGAAGCGCGGATCCGCGACGTCGCGGTGGCGCCGGACGGCGCGGTCTGGGTCATCGAGGACGATATCGACGGGCGCCTGATGCGGCTGGCGGCCGACTAGGTTCTCCACCCACGAAGGTTGTTGTCGTCGTCGTCGGCGCGGATCGGTGAGCCACTTCCCAAGATGGGAGGTGGCGTGGCGCGCCTTGACGGGAGCGAGGACGACCAGGATCTCGTCCAATCGCTGATGCCCTGCTGGCCGCGCGGGATGGCGCGCGGGCATTGCTGGCGAGCGTCGAAGGGGATCTTCTGGCCGCCGTGAACCAGCTTTCCTTTGCGTCAGCTGCCAGAATGCTACGGCCCGGCCTTGCGATCTCGGATCGTTGCAGCGGTTGGTTCAAAGCTAGGGTCGCCGGCAGGTATCCAACATCTTTGCCGCCGAGTCCCGAAACAGGCTGAAGTTCATCGACATGTCGATCATCCGCACTTAAAAGCAGGCGATACTGGCTGATACGCCGGCGGCGCGCTTGGGGGTCGATCACGGATATGACGCCCGTGCGATGCTCACCTTGATTGCAGCCCGGTGCGGAAAGGCAGGCAGGACCTAGGTCGCTGCCGCACTCATCATCGGTTCAAGCTTCCGGTTCAGGCATCATGAGTCCGCTTCCTAGGCCGGGTCCTGCCCCAGCCGGGGCAGGAAGGCTGCCAGGATGCCCAGCGCCGGCAGGAAGGCGCAGAGGTGGTAGACGAACTCGATGCTGGTGGCGTCGGCCACCAGACCCAGCGCTGCGGCCGCGATGCCGCCGATCCCGAAGGACAGGCCGAAGAACACGCCCGCGATCAGCCCGACCCGGCCCGGCACCAGTTCCTGTGCGAAGACCACGATGGCCGGGAAGGCCGAGGACAGGATCAGCCCGATGAAGACGGTCAGCACGCCGGTCCAGAAGAGGTTGGCATAGGGCAGGGCCAGGGTGAAGGGCAGGACCCCCAGGATCGACACCCAGATCACCGCCCGTGTGCCGATCCTGTCACCGATCGGCCCGCCGAAGATCACCCCCGCGGCCGAAGCGGCGAGGAAGATGAACAGCATCATCTGCGCTTCCTGCGTGCTCAGCTCGAACCGCTCGATCAGGAAGAAGGTGTAGTAGGAGCTGATCGAGGCGATATAGGCGTTCTTGGTGAAAACCAGGAAGGCGAGGATGGCGATGGTGATCACCACCGTCCGCTTCGGCAGCCCATGCGCGCGCGCCGGTGCCACGGCCTTTTTCGTGCGCCGGTGATTGGCGTGCCAACGCCCGACCTGGCTGAGGATCGCCATGCCGACCAGCGCCAGCAGCGCGAACCAGGCGACCGAGGCCCGGCCCGACGGCACGACGATGAAGGCGGCCAGCAAGGGACCTGCGGCATGGCCGGCGTTGCCGCCGACCTGGAAGAAGCTCTGCGCGGTGCCGAACTTGCGGCCGGCGGCGGCGCGGGCGACGCGGCTGGCCTCGGGGTGGAAGACGGCCGAGCCGATGCCGATCAGCGCGGCACCCATCAGCAGGAAGGCATAGCTCGGCGCATTGGCCAGCAGCAGAAGGCCCAGCATGGTCGAGCCCATGCCCAGCGTCAGCGACTGCGCAAAGGGGTAGCGGTCGGTGATCGTGCCGACCAGCGGCTGCAGGACCGAGGCGGTGCCCATGAAGGCCAGCGACATCAGGCCGATTTGCGTGAAGCTCAACGAGAATTCGTCATGAAGCAGCGGATAGCTTGCCGAGAGCACCGACTGCATCACATCGTTGATGAAATGGCACACAGCAATCGACAGGATCACCAGATACTGGGTCTGAACCACCGCCTGCGCCGGCTGCAGGGGCGGGGTGCCGATTGCGGACTGGGGCACGGTCGAGTCGGCCATCGCAGCTTCCTTCACATGTTCACGGGTGAACTGAACCTCGGCGCCCTTTCTGTCAAGCGTTCTGCCCCTGAAATGAGCAAGGCGCCTTTCCGCCACGGCAGGCGCCGGGCCGCCGCGGCGGGGCAATCGGGTGTTGTCCGCTGGGGGGCTTTGTGCGACATCTTGAAAAAAGGCGGTACGACAAGAGGACAGCGCGTGGGCAACGCGACGGCAGGACGGCGGGGAAACCCGGGCGCCGCCGGGGTGGCAGGGACTCCGGGATTCCGGGGCGGTGGCTCCCGGCTGTCTTGGTTTTTTGCCGTCGGGCTGATCGCTTTGCTGCCGCTGGGCACGCCGGCCAAGGCCCTGGAATCCCTGGAACTCAACGTCCCGGGCGCCTCGGACGCGCTGCGCGAGACGCTGGAAGCCAGCTCGCTTCTGATGACCGCGCAGGCGGCCGAGCGGACCGCGCCCCTCGACCTGATGGCGGCGGCGCGGGCGGAATACGGGCGGCTGATCAACCTGCTCTATGAAGAGGCCTATTACGCCCCGGTGATCCACGTTCTGGTCGATGGGCGCGAGGCGGCCGATATCTCGCCCCTCTCCAACCCGTCGCGGATCGACCGGATCGTGGTGAATATCGAGCTGGGGCCGGAATTCACCTTCGGCACGGTCGCGATCGCGCCGCTGGCGCCCGGCACAATCCTGCCCCAGGAATTCGCTCCCGGCCAGCCGGCACGCTCCACCACCGTGCGCGCGGCGCTGGCGGCGGCGATGGATGCCTGGCGCGACCAGGGCTATGCGCTGATCGAACCGACCGGGCAGCAGGTCGTGGCCAATCATGCGGCGCAGCGCCTCGACGTGCGGCTGTCGCTGGCGCCGGGCCCGCAGCTGAATGTGGGCGCTGTCATCCCGGCCGGGAACGAACGCACGCGCGGCGACCGGATTGTCGATATCGCCGGGCTCGACCGGGGCGAATTGCACACGCCCGAAGCCATCGCCGATGCCGAGACGCGGTTGCGCCAGACCGGTACCTTCTCCTCCGTGGTGCTGGAAACGGCCGAGCGCGCCAATCCTGACGGCACCATCGACGTGACGGCGCGGGTGGACGAGGCCCTGCCGCGCCGCATCGGTTTCGGGGTCGAGGTGGACAGCGAATCCGGCGTCAGGCTCAGCGGCTTCTGGCTGCACCGCAACCTTCTGCGCGGGGCCGAGCGGCTGCGGCTGGAGGCGGCGATCGACGGGATCGGCGCCCGGGTCGGCGGCATCGGTTTCACGCTGGACGCGCGCTATACCCGTCCCGCGACCTTCAACCGCGACACCGATCTCGAACTCGGCCTGAACGCCGTCCGCATGAACGAACGCGATTACGAGGCCGATGCGTATGAGGCTTCGGCCCAGCTGGTGCGCCGCTTTGGCGAGGCGCTCCGGGTCAGCGCCGGTGCCGTTCTGCGCTTTGAGAACGCGGCATTTTCCGGCGTGGACCGCAATTTCGGCACCTTCGGCTTGCCGGTCGCCGTGACCCGTGACACCCGCGACGAGGCACTCGACGCGACGCGCGGTCATTACCTCTGGGCCGAGGCCATGCCCTATTACGGTTTCGCCGGGGCGGACAGCGGGCTGCGGCTGCGGTTCGACGGCCGGATCTATGCCGATCTGGGCACCGAGGGGCGGATCGTCCTGGCCGGTCGCGGGCAATTGGGCGCGGTCATCGGTCCCGATATCGACGCGACGCCCCGCGGCTTCCTGTTCTATTCCGGCGGCGGGGGCAGCGTGCGCGGGCTTCCCTATCAATCGCTGGGGGTGGCCGGACCGCCGCCCTCGGGCGGGCGGGGCTTTGCCGCGCTTTCGGGCGAGGTGCGGGTGCGGGTCAATGACAGCTGGCAGGTGGTAGGCTTCGCCGATGCGGGCGCCGTCTCGTCCGAGGTCTTTTCCGGTACGACAGGCTGGCAGGCGGGCGCGGGCTTCGGCATCCGCTACGCCACGCCCATCGGGCCGCTCCGGCTGGATCTGGCCGTACCGGTGCGCCGCAACGCGGGCGTGACCGGCAACAACCTGCAGATCTATCTCGGCATCGGCCAGGCGTTCTGATGAGGGAACGGCGCGCTTTCACCCGGGCTGCGGAGCGCCTGCTTCGCCGCCATCGCTGGGTTCTTGCTGGGTTGCTGGCCTTGGTGGCGCTGTTCGCCGCGCCCCTGCCGATGGCCGCCCAGGACACCAGCGAGGATGTCGGGATTCTGGCCGGCACGTTGCAGGACCTGCTGTCCGACGCCGGACGCGAGGTGCGGATCCGCGGCTTCCAGGGCGCGCTGTCCTCCCGCGCCACGGTGCGCGAGATTTCCATCGCCGACGATCAGGGCATCTGGATCACGCTCAGCGATGTGGTGATCGACTGGAACCGCTCGGCGCTGCTGAACCGCCGGGTCGAGATCAACGAGCTCAGCGCCGGGCGCATCGACATCGCCCGCCTGCCCAATACCGCGCCCGCCGACAACAATCTGCCCAGCCCCACCGCGCGCGAGGATTTTTCGCTGCCCGAATTGCCCGTGGCGGTGCTGATCGGCGAGGTTCGGGCGGGGCTGGTGCATCTGGAACCGCCGGTGATCGGGCAGGTGGCCGAGTTCACGCTGACCGGCTCGGCACGGCTGCAGGGCGGGCAGGGCGAGGCGCGTTTCGACGCCCACCGCACCGACGGACAGGAAGGCGCCTTCCGCTTCGCCGGTGATTTCGACAACCAGAGCCGAAACCTGACGCTGGACCTGGAACTGACCGAGGGCGCCGACGGCATCGTCGCCAATCTGCTGAACATCCCCGGTCATCCGGCGCTGGGCCTCAGGGTCCAGGGCGCGGGGCCGATCAGCACCTTCGCCGCCGACATCGCACTCTCGACCGATGGCGAGGAACAGGTCACCGGCCGCTTCACGGTCGTGGACGATTCCCCCGAGACCGGCGTCCTGACCGGTGGCGGGTTCGCGCTGGACATCCAGGGCGACCTGCGGCCCCTGCTGGTCGCGGATCTGCATCCGTTCTTCGGCCCCAACTCGCGGCTTAGGGCCACCGGCACCCGCGACGATGCGGGCGAGATCGACCTGCCGGAGCTGACCATCGCCACCCGCGCGATGCAGGTGAACGGCAATGCCGCCTTCAGTGCCCAGGGCGTGCCGCGCCGGGTGCAGCTGACCGCCGGGATTTCCCGCGAGGATGGCGAGCCGGTTCTGTTGCCGGGCACCTCGGGCGCGGGACATCTGCGCAGCGCCACCCTGACCATCGACTATGACGAAAGCCAGTCGCGCGACTGGCAGGTCCGGGCCGAGCTGGACAGGCTCGACCTGACCGACCTGACCATCGCCACCGCCACGCTGGACGGTCGAGGGCGGCTCAACGCCACCGAACAGGCGCCGCTGTCCGGTAACACGCAACTGCCGCTTTTCGAGGGGGTCTTCGAATTCCAGGCGCAGGGTGTCGATGCCGCCGATCCCGCCCTGCAACAGGCCATCGGCAGCAGCTTTTTCGGCCTGGCCAGCCTCAACTGGCCCGGCGCCGACAGCCCTGTCGAGTTGACCGGCCTCGCCTTCGAGGGGCAGACCGTCTCGCTCACCGCTTATGGCGAGCTGACCGGGCTGAATTTCGACGGCTATGTCGAATTCGAGGCGCCGGACCTCTCGGCCTTCGGCGCGCTGGCCGGGCGTCCCCTGGGCGGGCATGCGCTGGCCAATATGCAGGGCAGCGTCAACCCGCTGACCGGGGCGCTGGACCTGGCGGCCAACCTGACCACGCGCGACCTGTCGGTCGGGATCGCCGAGGCCGATGCGCTGCTGGCCGGTCAGGCCGGGATCGAACTGTCGATCCGCCGCGATACCGAGGGGACGACGCTGCGCTCGTTCAGCCTGACGGCGGGTACGCTGCAACTTTCGGCCGAGGGGTCGCTGGAACCCGGCGCCGCGGATGTCAGCGCGCGGCTCGCGGCCTCGGACCTGTCGCGGCTGGGGGCGGGCTATGGCGGGCAGGCGGCGCTGGATGCACGGCTTTCGACCACCGCCAGCGCCACGCGCGTGCAGCTGGACGGCACCGTGTCGGATCTGGCGCTGGCCGATCTGCCCGCGGCGGGCATCCTGGGCGGTATCTTCACCGGCACCAACCGGCTGCTGGCCGATCTGGTCATCGCCGATGGCGTCACGCAGGTGGTCCAGGCCTCGCTGCAGGGCCCGCGGCTGGAGATGGAGGCCGAAGGCGCCTATTCCGGCACCGCCCCCGACCTGACGCTGAGGCTGCTCAGGCTCGACCTGGCGGCGCTGACGCCGGGCGGGCGCGGCGCGATCAGCGGCCGGGCCGAAATGAACGGCGCCGCGGGCACCACCCGCTACGCGCTGGCGGTCGAAGGCGAGGGGCCGCTCGCCACCGGCATCGCCCAGGTCGATACGCTGATCGGCAGTGGCCTGTCGCTCATGGTCCGGGCCACGGCCACGGAAGGGGGCGCGATCACCATCGACACGGCGCAACTGACCGCCGACGGGCTGCGCGCCAGGGTCAGCGGCACACAACAGGCCACCGGCGCCGCCCGCTTCGCCATCGACGCGGCGATCGAGAACATCGGCCGTCTGGTGCCGGGCATCGGCGGACGGGTGACGCTGGGCGGGGCGGTGACGCGCGGCGCGGGCGCCACAGCCTATGGCGTCGATCTGCGGCTGGCGGGTCCTTCGGGCCTGAACGCCACCACGACCGGCCGGATCAACGACGATTTCACCGTGGCGCTCGATTTCGGCGGACAGGCCGACAGCGTGCTTCTGAACCCGATGCTGGAGCCCGCCAGCGTCTCGGGCGTGGTGCGGTTCGACGGGTCGATGAACGGCCGGCCGGGACTCGACACACTGCGGCTTTCCGCCAGCCTGTCGGGCGGGCGCTATTCGCTGCCCGCGGTCGGCGTCGCCTTCCAGGATATCGAGGCCAGCGCCCGGCTGAACGGCGCCAGCGCGCAGGTCGAGCTGTCGGGCACTTCGTTGTCGGGCGGGCGGGCAACGATCTCGGGCGGGATCCGGCTGGACCGGGGCAGCAGCGCCGACCTCAGCATCCAGGTCACCGATCTGATGGTGCAGCAGCCAAGGCTCTTCGATGCGCGCGTCTCGGGCACGTTCCGGCTGAACGGGCCCCTGGGCGCGGGGGCGCTGGTCTCGGGCGATGTCACGGTGAACGAGGCCGAGATCCGCATCCCCAATTCGCCCCTCGGCCGGGCGGGTATCGGCCTGCAGGGCCTCACCCATGTGGCCGAGGATGCCGCCAGCCGCCAGACCCGCATCAACGCGGGCATCGCCACCGGCACCCGCGTGGGCGCGGCGCCGGTGCCGCTGCGGCTGGACCTCAGGCTCAATGCGCCGGGGCGGGTCTTCGTGCGGGGGCGGGGGCTGGACGCGGAACTGGGGGGCACGCTGACCCTGGGCGGCAATACCCGGACCGTGGTGCCCGCGGGCAATTTCACCCTGATCCGTGGCCGTCTGGACCTCTTGGGCAACCGCTTCACCCTGACCGACGGTTCGGCCAGCATGGTCGGCAGCTTCATGCCCTTCATCCGCTTGACCGCAACGACCGAAAGCGACGGCGTGTTGACCTCGGTCACGCTGTCGGGGCAGGCCGACAGCCCCGAGATCAGCTTCTCCTCGGTGCCGGAATTGCCCGAAGACGAGGTAATGGCGCGGCTGATCTTCCGCCGCTCGCTGACCTCGCTCAGCCCCTTCCAGGCGGCACAATTGGCCATGTCGGTGGCCACGCTGACGGGCCGCGCCGACAATTCCATCCTGTCCCGCACGCGCGAGGCGATGGGGCTTGATGACCTCGATTTCACGGTGAATGACGCGGGCAATACCCAGCTCAGGGCCGGACGACACATTGGCGACCGGGTTTATACCGATGTCAGCGTCGATTCGACCGGACAGGGCGAGGTGACGATCAACCTCGACCTCTTGCCCAATGTCACGCTGAGGGGCCGCGCCGATACCTCCGGGGGCTCCGGCGTCGGCCTGTTCTACGAGCGCGATTACTGACGGCTAAGCAAAAGGGCGCTCAGCCCTTCATGAAAACGCGGCGGAAGGCCGGACGCTCGGCGATGCGCCCGGCATAGGCCTGAAGCGCGGGTTCGGTGATCTCGAACTTCGCCGCCCGGGCCCAGATCAGGCAATGCGCCAGCACGACATCGGCCACGGTGAAACTGTCACCCGTGACATAGGGCCGGTCGCCCATGCGCCGCACCAGCGAGGCCTGGTTGACCGAAAATTCCCAGCGCAGCGATTCCTTGACCTCGGGCACCCGCCGTTCGGCTGGCAGGATGAAACTGTGCCGGGCCGAGGTCCAGAGCACCGCGTCGAACTCGTCCAGGATCAGGTGCAGCATCGCGTCCTGCCGCGCCCGGTCCAGCGTGCCGGCGGCGGCGGTGAACTGGCCATGCGCATCGGCCAGATACTGGATGATCGCCGTTGAATCGGTCAGCGGCTCGCCATCGACCAGAAGGACCGGCACCTTGCCGCGCGGATAGTGGCGGGTGACTTCCTCGGCATGGGGCTTCACGCCGACATGCTCATAGGGCACGCCCAGTTCTTCCAGCATCCACAGCGCGCGTCCGGCGCGGGTGCTGGCCGCACCGATCAGCGTGTAATGGGTCATTGAATGTCCTCCCTTGGCCTCGGCCGCATCAAGACATGCGGGGGTCATGGCAGCAAGTCCGCCGCAACGTCACCGCCGCGAGGCCATCCGCGCCAGCCGCAGAAGCGCGCGCTCCGCCACGGCCTGCAAGGGCGCCCGTGTGGTGGAGCGCAGCGTCAGGTCGGTCGCCGTCAGATCCTTCAGTGCTTCCTCGACCCGGGGCAGGGTCCAGCGTTGCGCCTGACGAAGCAGCTTGTCGCGTCGGGGGCCGAAGACCGGCGGTTTCAGCGTGCCGATCCCCTGCGTCGGCCCGCCCGGCGCGCTGAGCAGCGCGTGCAGCAGCCGCATGTGCCGCGTGGCGGCGATGCAGATGGTGACCGGCGTCACCCCCTGCGCCGCCAGCCGCGACAGGATCGGCGCGAGGTCGGCGACACGCCCTTCGGCCAAAGCCTCGATGATGTCGTCAACATCGGCTTCGCTGCTTTGCGGGGCCAGCAGCGCCACCTCGGCCGGGGTCAGCGGCTGCGGATCCCCCAGCTTGTAAAGCGCGATGCGGGTCAGGGTCTGGCGGAAATCGCCGGGTTCCAGCACCTGCCCCAGTGCCACCAGATCGGCCAGCGTCTGCGGCGGAACATCGCCCAGCCCCTCGGCGCGGAGCATTCCCTCGATCTCGGCCCGCCCGGGTGGATCGTCGTAAACGGCAAGGCAGAGCGCCCGCTTGTCCCCCTCGAAGAGCTTGCGCAGCTTCGAGCCCGGGGTCAGGGCGCCCGCCGTCACCACCAGCATCGCATCGCCCTCGGCCCATTCGGCCAGCGCTGTCTTCAGCGCCTCGGCCGCGGTGTCGGTCGCGTCATCCACCACCACGGCGCGCGGTCCGGGAAAGAAGCCCTGCGCCTTCAGCGCATCGACGGCGGCGGCGGCATCGCGGCGCAGGTCGCTGCCCGGCATCCGCGCCAGCCGCATCTCGGTATCCGCATTCGGGCCGGTATGGGCGCTGACCACCTTCGCCCGCCGTTCGCTGACCCGCATCGCATCGGCGCCATAGATCAGCAGACCCGGCACACGAGGATCGGGGCGGTTCAGGAAACCCGCCGCATCGCGGGGCGAGAGTTTCATGCCGCGGGGATGCCCGGCTCGGTGTAAAGCCGCGTGACCAGCGAATCCGCCAGCATCCGCATCAGCCGCTGTTCGGCATCCTCGGCGGCGGTGAAGCTGGCGAATTGCGTGCCGGTCGTGGAATAGGCCGTGTTGCCCTCGACCTGCCCCTCGGCCAGCGTGGCGCCGGTGGCGATCTCGGTCAGGGTGAAATGCAGCGTGCCGAACAGCTGAATCCGCGTATCCCCGAAATCCTGCACCGTGCCGCCGCCGTCGCGCCGGGTGACGATCCGGTAGGCCAGCGCGAATCGCGGCGCGGCCGGGCGGCCAAGCCGCTCCTGAAACGCATGGAGGAACTGGAAATCGGCGCGGCTGACGGGATCGTCGGCGCGGACGGCGTTCTGCAGCACCCGCCCCGCGCCCCCCTCGCCATAGACCGGGCGGAAGCCGCAGCCCGCCAGCGCGAAAAGGCCCCCTGCCATCAGGAAGCCCCGCCGGTTCAAGCCCTTGGTCTCAGACCACCACATTCACGATCCGCCCCGGCACCACGATCACCTTCTTGGGCGTGGCACCCGCCAGCCCCCGGATGACAGCTTCGTCGGCCAGCGCGGCTTTTTCAACCTCTTCCTTGCTGGCGTCCTTGGGCACGGTGATCTCGGTCCGGCGCTTGCCGTTGAATTGGACGGCCAGCGTGACCATGTCGTCGACCAGCAGCGCCGGGTCGGCCTTCGGCCAGGGGGCCAGCATCACCAGCCCGGCGCCGCCCAGACGATGCCAGAGTTCCTCGGCCAGATGCGGCGTCATCGGCGACATCAGCTGCGCCAGAACCCGCGCCGCCTGTTTCTGCGCCGCGCCGCTGGCCTTGGAGCGGCTCAGGATATTGGTGAATTCATAGAGCTTGGCGATGGCCTTGTTGAAGGCGAAGCCCTCGATCATCCGCGTCACGTCGTCGATGGCCCGGTGGGTGGCGCGCAGCAGGTCATCGTCGCCCTCGCCGGGGGTTGTGGCCTCCATCGCGGCGACCCGCTCGCCCAGCGACCAGACGCGGCCCAGGTGCTTGTGCGTCGCTTCGGCCCCGGCGGCGGTCCATTCCACGTCGCGCTCGGGCGGGCTGTCCGACATCACGAACCAGCGCGCGGTATCGGCGCCGAATTGCTCGATGATGGCGACGGGATCGACCACGTTGCGCTTCGATTTCGACATCTTGGCCGAGGGGATGATCTCGACAAGGTCATGTTCCTGGAGCTTTCCACGCATGTGCTCTTGCGCAAGAGCAGCGGCATCTTCGGCAGACCCTGTAAGTTCGCGTGCGGTTTGCTTGAGGACCGCGCGCTTTCTCCCGGCGCTATCAGTGAATTCTGTCACCTCCTCGGGGAAGTGATAGACCGGGCGGTCCTGCGCGTCGCGGGTCTGGAAGATGGCATGCGTCACCATCCCCTGCGTGAAGAGCGCATTGAACGGCTCGATCGACTTGGCCGGCAGGTGGCCGGTCTTGTTCATCGCCCGGGCGAAGAAGCGCGAGTAGAGCAGGTGCAGGATCGCGTGTTCGATGCCGCCGATATATTGATCGACGTTCATCCAGTATTCGGCCTCGGCCATGTCCGTAGGGGTCGAGGCATGGGGCGCGGTGAAGCGGGCGAAATACCACGACGAATCGACGAAGGTGTCCATCGTGTCGGTTTCGCGCTTGGCCGGGGCACCGCAGGCGGGGCAGGTGCAATCGCGCCAGGTCGGGTGCCGGTCCAGCGGGTTGCCGGGCTTGTCGAAGGTCACATCCTCGGGCAGGCGGACCGGCAGGTTTTCCTTTTTCTCGGGCACCACGCCGCAGGTGTCGCAATGGATCACCGGAATCGGGCAACCCCAATAGCGCTGGCGGCTCAGCCCCCAGTCGCGCAGGCGGAACTTGGTGACGCCCTGGCCTATGCCCTTCGATTCGCAAAGCGCGATGGCGGCATCGACAGCGGCCTCGCCCGTCTGCACCGCCTCGCCCGCCAGCAGGCGGACATAGCGCACGGGCTCGGTCTTAGGCGGGACGAAAGCCTCGGTCAGCGCGTCTTCCCCGGCCTCGGCCGGGACGAAGACGGGCGGGATCGGCAGGGCGTATTTGGTGCCGAATTCGAAGTCCCGCTGATCATGCGCCGGGCAACCGAAGATGGCGCCGGTGCCGTAATCCATCAGGATGAAGTTCGCGATCCAGACGGGCAGCTGCCAGTCGGGATCGAAGGGATGCTTGACCGTGAGCCCGGTGTCGAAGCCCTTCTTCTCGGCGGTTTCCAGCTCTTCCGCCGTGGTCCCGCCCTTGGCGCATTCCTCGCGGAAGGCCTGCAGCGCGGGATTGCCCGCCGCCAGCTCCTTGGCCAGCGGGTGATCGGGCGAGATACCGACGAAGCTTGCGCCCATCAACGTGTCTGGGCGGGTGGTATAGACCTCGATCCGGCCCTGGCCATCGGTGCGGTCGAAGGCGAATTGCAGACCGCGCGACTTGCCGATCCAGTTGGCCTGCATGAGGCGCACCTTCTCGGGCCAGTCCTTCAGCCCGTCGATGGCATCCAGCAATTCCTCGGAATAATCCGAGATCTTGAAGAACCATTGCGTCAGCTCGCGCCGCTCGACCTCGGCGCCCGAGCGCCAGCCCTTGCCGTCGATGACCTGCTCGTTGGCCAGAACCGTCATGTCCACGGGGTCCCAGTTGACCACCGCATTCTTGCGATAGACGAGACCCGCCTTCAGCATGTCCAGAAACAGCGCCTGTTGCTGGCCGTAATATTCCGGGTCGCAGGTGGCGAATTCGCGCGACCAGTCGATCGACAGGCCCAGGGGCTTCATCTGCCCCTTCATCACCTTGATGTTGTTGTAGGTCCAGGTCCCGGGATGCCCGCCCTCGGCCATCGCGGCGTTTTCCGCGGGCATCCCGAACGCGTCCCAGCCCATCGGATGCAGCACGCTGAAGCCCTGCGCCTTCTTGTAGCGCGCCACCACGTCGCCCATCGTATAGTTGCGCACATGCCCGATATGGATGCGCCCCGACGGATAGGGGAACATCTCCAGCACGTAATATTTCGGGCGCGCCGGGTCGGCCTTGGCGGCGAAGCAGCCCTCGGCGTCCCAGGCGGCTTGCCAGCGGGGCTCGATCTCTTGTGGCGAATAGCGGGCGTCAGCGGACATGCGCGTTTCCTGAACTGAAAAGGCCGGGCTTTCGGGGCCCGGCCGTGTCTTACTCTGAGGCGGGCAGGGATTCCAGCCCGCCGAATCGGCCCCTATCCGCTCAGAGACCCAGCTCGCGGATGCGGATCTGCCGGGCGCGGGTCAGGATGGCGTTTTCCACCGCGCGCACCGTCTCGGCGCTGGCCGGGCCGTTGCGCGTCATCAGCGCCACGTTGAGCGAGCGCGCGTCCAGCGCGGCATCGGTCACGGCGATGGTGGCGCGATAGGGGCGCCCGCCGCCGGGGGGCGTGCCGAAGCCGGTGGTGATCACGCCTGAGAAGGGATCGACCTGCTCGACCGGCAGGAAATCCAGCGTCTCGAGCGCGGCGGTCCAGATGTAGCGGTTCACCGTCAGGACGGTCGAGGGGTCTTCGCGATTGGAAAAGAGGTTCCAGATCGAATCCGTGGTTCCGGTCTCGGCCTGGCGTTGTCTGAGGGATTCGCGCTCTGCCGCTGCGCGGTCGTCCGAGTTATCGCCGCCGAACAGCCCGCCGCCGCCGCAGCCGGCCAGCGCCCCGGCCATGCCCAGCGCCAGCAGCGACCGTCGTGTCACCCGTGTTTCCGCCATCCGTCGCTCCTGATCCTCGCGCGGTTCTTCTGAACGGCGGGCCTCGTGTCGCCCGGCGTCCGGTCGGGCCGTGTCTAGCCGAGCGGCGCGATCCGAACAAGCGCTTTGCTCCCCGGGGCGGGGCCAGGGCGCCTCGTTCGGCGTGCCTGCGCCCGCGCGCGCGTAGAAGCAGGCCGTTTCGGGGCGGGACCGGGGCTGCGCGGGGTGTCGTGGCAAATCTGCACCACAAATCGGCAGAGTTTGGGCGGGCTTGGCGGTGAACTTGCATTGAGCCAACGAAAAAACGAAACAGAGCAAGACCCAGCTTGTTGGCAAGGTGGGCAAGATTTTACGTCAACGAGGGAAACCATGAAAAAGCTTCTTCTTGCTACGACCGCCCTGGCCCTGTCGGCTGGTCTGGCCCACGCGCAAGGCGTGACCATCAACGGCAACGGCCGGATGGGTCTCATCCACACCCGCGCTGGCGGCGTTTCGACCACCGTGATGGAAAACCGCCTGCGTCTGCAGTTCAACGTCGCGATCGAAGCCGACCACGGCCTGACCTTCGGTGCCTTCGCCCGTACCCAGTCGGGTTCGAACGGTGGCGCTGCGTTCGCTGGCGTGATCTCGGGCTCGCGCATCTGGGTCGAATCGAACGGCCTGCGTCTGACCTTCGGCAACCAGGACGGTGCCATCCAGTCGCGTCTCGTCGGCGCCCAGACCGTTGGCTACACCGGCGGCACCTTCGCGGGCAGCTCGGCTGGCATGTTCATCTTCCCGCAGGGCCAGACCTCGAACGGCGCCGGCCCGAACCAGCGCGTCGCGGTCCAGTACCAGGCCAACGGCTACTATGTGCACGTGTCGCATGACCGCGCCTGGGGCGGTGCCAACGCCGGTACCGAAATCGCCGTCGGCGGCACCTTCGGCCAGTTCAGCGTGATGGTTGGCCATGCCAACGCCACCGGCCCGCTCTACCTCGCCGGCACCTCGATGACCACCGTTGCCGGTGCCTACAACGGCGGCAGCTGGGGCCTCAGCGCCATCGTCGCCCGTCGTGAAAACGTCGGCACCAACTGGATCATCGGCGGTAACGTCGCTCTGGGCGGTGGCACTCTGAACGGCTACGTCGGCCGCTATGTCGATGGCGTCGTCGCGACCAACGACAACACCTACGGCCTCGGCTACTCCTACGGCCTGGGCGGTGGTGCTCGCGTTGCCGCCGGCATCGAGCGCACCAACGACGTGACCCGCGCCGAAGTCGGTGTTGCGTTCAACTTCTGATACGGTTCTACCGGATCGGCAAAGAGCGGGCTCAGGCCCGCTCTTTGTTTTTTCAGATCCCGGGCTGCTGGCCTTGCACCGATTGCCCCGGACCCGGATGCCGGATCGGCAAATCTCCGCCCATTCCGGGCGCGAGCCTTCCGAGTTGCCAGCCCGCGTGATAGCGTTTTCAAAACAAACGCGATTTCACCCATGATCCCCCCTTTCCGCGCCGCCCTCCTTTCTGCGATTCTGCCGCTGGCCCTGTCGGGACCGGCGCTGGCCGATGTCTCGCATTCGATTCAGGGGCGCTTCGGCGTCGCCTATACCCAGGGTCCGGGTGCAGCCGGGGGCCAGGCCGAGCCGCTGTTTGAGGGGCGCTATACCACGACTTTCGACCATCAGGCCGACAATGGCATGCGCTTTCGTTTCGAACTGGGCGTGATGTTTGGCAACCTCGATCCCGACCGTCGCCCGCAATCGCCCTTCGAATCGCGCGCCAGCGCGGCCGACCGGCGGAACTGACTTTCCTTTTCCGGCCTGCTGTGGCTTTTTCGGCCCGAACCGCCCGATAGCCCGGGCGCGGAGGAGGTAAGGCCATGTCCCTGCAATCCATTACCGAGCGGATTCGCGCCGCCGAAGGCCGCGCCGGGCGCACGCCGGGATCGGTCACGCTGATCGCCGTCTCGAAGGTGCAGCCTGCCGAGCGGGTCGAGGCGGTTCTGGAGCAGGGGCACCGCATCTTCGGAGAGAATCGGGTGCAGGAGGCGCAGACCCGCTGGCCCGAGTTTCAGGCCCGCTATGCCGGAATCTCGCTGCATCTGATCGGTCCGCTGCAATCCAACAAGGCGCGGGCGGCGATGGGCATGGTCGATGCGATCCACTCGGTGGACCGGGTGAAACTGGCCGAAACGCTGGCCCGCCTCGCCGACGAGATCGGCCGCTGCCCCGAGCTTTTCCTGCAGGTCAACACCGGCGCCGAACCGCAGAAGGCGGGCGTTCTGCCCGCCGAGGCCGATGCGCTGGTCGCCCGGGCCCGGGCGCTGTCGCTGCCGGTCACCGGGCTGATGTGCATCCCCCCGGCCGGGGAAGACCCCGCGCCGCATTTCCGCCTGCTGGGCGAGATCGCCGGGCGCAACGGCTTGAGCGGGCTCTCCATGGGCATGTCCGAGGATTTCGAGACGGCGGTGGCACTGGGGGCCACGCATGTGCGCGTGGGCTCGGCGATTTTCGGCACGCGGGTCTCGCCGGTCTGAGGGCCGCAAGGGGCGCGGCTCGGGGGCATCGAGCCCCTCGCCGCGCCGGGGGACCGTTTGCCCCCTGCCGGCCCTGACGGGCCAGTCCGGCCCTCCGCTTTCGCTCCGGGCGTTCGGGTCTGGCGACGCGCCACAGGCGCCTCGTCCAGGCGGCCCTCACCCCCTTGGATATTTCCAGCATAAAGAAGAGGTCAGGAGCGGATCAGGATCCGGGCGCCGGGTTGAAGGCGCTGGGCGATCCAGAAAAGGTGTTCCCGCGCAAAGGCGAGGCAGCCCGCCGTCGGATAGCCGGGGCGGCGCCAGCTATGGAGGAAGATGGCCGAGCCCTTGCCGGGAATGGCCGTCGGGAAATTCCAGTCGGTGGTCAGGATCAGGTCATAGAGCGGATCGGCGCGGCGCAATGCTTCGTGGCTGGCTTTGAAGGGGGCGCGAACCGGAAGGTTATAGGCGGGATGCGCCGGGTCGTCGCACCAGAGGTCGCGCAGGCCGATGGGCCGGGCCCAACGGGGCAGGGCGCGCGGGTTCAGCCGGTCAGGACGGTAGAGCATCCCCGTCACATGCAGGATCCCGGCCGGGGTGGCACTGTCGCCTTCGCGCTTGTCGCGCGTGATGCCGCCGCGGCCCAGCGTGCAGGGGATCAGGCGGCCCCTGAAGCGCAGGCCGAGGGGGGTGAGGAGCAGGTCGTCGGGGCTCAGCGCAGGATCTCCTTTGCCAGGGACAGCCAGATCGTGTCGAGCGCGTCCAGTTCGGCCGTGTCGAAGCGCCGGGCCTCGTGCTCGTAGCGCCCGGTCGGGGTGTGGTAGCCGAGCCGCGCCTCGGTGGCCAGAGGGGCGGCGAGGTCGGGCGGGGGGAGGGGTATTTCGTCGGCAAGCGCAGCGAGCGTGCTGCGGGGGAAGACCAGGCGGCTTTCGCCCGCCGAGAGGTTGACACAGGCGCAGCCGCGGGCCGCGGCCAGCAGCAGAAGGCGGGCCGCCTTCGCCTCGAGATTGCGCAGCGAGATATCGGCGCGCAGGGGATCGGGCTGGCCGGTGCCGTAGAAATGCGTGGGGCCGGTGGCGGGATAGACCAGATCGCAGCCGAACCACGCCAGCACCCGCGGTTTCAGCGCCCCCAGCGCCCAATACCCGGCGGTGAAGGCCATGGTCGCCCCGGCAAGGACGAAGCCGCCGAAGCGGTTCTGCACCGGCACATACTCGGCGGCGGTGACGATCCGCTGGCCGGGACGCGGCGCCTGGGGCAGCCGGTTGGGCGGCAGATCCTCGGGGTGGATCAGCACGTCCCAGTCGGGCCGCAGCCGCCAAGCGTTGTTGATCGCGACCAGCGTGTCGAAGGGGCGGGGCCAACCGGCAACCTGCACCGCCTGGGGTGCGCTGCCGAGGAGGAGGACCACCCCGCCGCTCATCAGATCGGCGTCACAACAGATGCCCCGACTTGGCGGCCTTGGTCGCCAGATAGGCGGCGTTCTCGTCCGTGAGGCCGACCTGCAGCGGCACCCGCTCGACCACCTCGATGCCGCCTTTTTCCAGCATCGCCACCTTGCGGGGATTGTTGGTCAGGAGCCGCACCTGCGAAAAGCCCATCTTGCGCAGGAGTTCCGCACCGAGGCGGAAGTCGCGCTCGTCATCCTCGAACCCCAGGCGGTGATTGGCCTCGACCGTGTCGAACCCCTGATCCTGAAGCGAATAGGCGCGCATCTTATTGGCGAGGCCGATGCCGCGCCCTTCCTGATTGAGGTAGAGCAGCACGCCGGACCCGGCCGCGTGCATCGCCGAAAGGGCCGCGTGCAGCTGCGGGCCGCAATCGCATTTGAGCGAGCCCAGCACATCGCCGGTGAAACAGGCCGAATGCAGCCGCGCCAGCACCGGGGCATCGCGCATCGGCTTGCCGACCTCGACCGCGTAATGCTCGATCCCGCCATCCTCGGGACGGAAGACATGCAGCCGGCCGGCGCCGGCCAACCGCATCGGCAGCCGGGCGGCGATCACTGGGGCGAGGCGGGTTTCGGGCGTCGCGGTTTCGGCGGCCGAGAGCTGTGTCAAGCCCGCGGGCGGGGTGATGCCGGTCACCACCAGCGCCGCGGGCAAAAGTTGCGCCGATTTCACCAGCCGGATGGCGGCGCGGTGCAGATCGGCGCGACCCTCGCGCTGGCTGACCAGCGGGCCCTTCATCGGATGGGTCAGGTCGTCGGCGGGATCGGCGAGGGCCTCTATCCAGGCGACACCCTCATCCCGGGGCAGCAGGATCCGCGCCAGGTCGCCGTCATAGGCGCGGGCCTTCAGTGTCGCCGCCCGATGCGCGGTCAGGGCCACGACCGGCTGGCCCAGCGCCCGGATTGCGGCCAGCCGGTCGGCATCCAGCGTCTCGGCGGCGGCGACCAGCGCCACCTCGGCGCCATCGGTCAGCACGACCGGCAGGCCCACGCGCAGGTCGGCGCGGGCACGGTTCAGGCGTTCGAGAGGGCCGGGAGTGAGCGACATATCCGCCTGCGGTCTGAAACAATTCCCCCGAGGATGTAAGACACCCGGGCGGAAATTGAAACATAACCCGGCATGGCGACACGTCCGCGTGAGAAAACCGCCCCTCGCTTGAACCTTTCGCTGCGCTGCAACACCTTATCCGTGAAGACCCCGTGAACGACGAGGACCCGAAAGATGGGAAAACTGAACAAGATCCTGCTGGTGGACGATGACGAGGACCTGCGCGAGGCGCTGGCCGAGCAGCTGGTCGCGACCGAGGATTTCGACACGTTCGAGGCCGGCGACGGTGCCTCGGGCATGGAGCGCGTGCGCGAGGAACAATACGACCTGGTGATCCTGGACGTGGGCCTGCCCGATACCGACGGGCGCGAATTGTGCAAGCGGATGCGCAAGGCCGGGGTGAAATGCCCGATCATCATGCTGACCGGGCAGGATTCGGACGCCGACATGATCCTGGGCCTGGATTCCGGCGCCAATGATTACGTCACCAAACCCTTCAAATTCCCGGTGCTGCTGGCCCGCATCCGCGCCCAGCTGCGCCAGCACGAGCAATCGGAAAACGCCGTCTTCCAGTTGGGCGAGTACCAGTTCAAGCCGGCGCAGAAGATGCTGGTCGACCCGAAAGAGCGCAAGATCCGCCTGACCGAGAAGGAGACCAACATCCTGAAGTTCCTCTACCGGGCGCCCGATGGCCTGGCCCCGCGCGAGGTGCTGCTGCACGAGGTCTGGGGCTACAACGCCGGGGTCACCACCCACACGCTGGAGACGCATATCTACCGCCTGCGGCAGAAGATCGAATCCGACCCCTCGAACGCCCGTCTCTTGGTGACAGAGCCGGGGGGTTACCGGCTGGTCCCGTGACTGTTTCCGGGCCGGGGTCGCATTGTTGCCGGATTTACCCGGCATAAAGACTCTTCTGGCAGGCTGTGACTGTCAGTGGTTTTCCCTCCCCTGCGTGTCGGGGTCATGACACGCTCCTCCCTGTTGGACTGGCCCGGGCTTTGCCCGGGCCTTTTTTCATTTGCCCGGTCTTTCCGCCGCGCAACCGGGGTCAGGGGCGGGCTTGATCTGCATCAAAGCAGCATCCGGCAGGCAGGTTTATCTGATGATCTCTCCCTGTTGGACTTGGGCCCCGACGCAGAGCCTGCGCGGGGCCTCTCTTTTCTCAGGGCGCGGGCGTCAGTCCAGCGGGCCGGGGGTCGGCGCGAAATTCAGGGGCGGCAGCGTCACGTCGAAATCGACGCGGATCCCGGCCTCGGCGCTTTCAATCACCCCGCGCAGCCGCAGGTTCGAGCCGCGCTGCAGCACCCGTGACAGGCTCAGCGTGACGCCCGGCGCATTGCCCAGTCCCGGCAGCCCCGGCGCGAAGAGCAGGCCGTCGACGGCCTCGCCATCCCGGTACGAACCCGAGACGCTGTAGGTACCGTCCGGTCCCTCGGCGTCGATGTTGAAGCGGTAGCCGCCGTTGTCGGGGTCCCAGCTGGTCCGGTAGCCGCGGGTTTCGGCGGCGATGGTCAGCGTATGGCGCGCGCCGTCGCGGGTCAGGGTGACGCTTTCGGATGCGGCGGGCGCCGCCAGGGGCGCGACGCCCAGGGCAAGGGCGCCCAGCAGCACGGTGCGGCGGGACAGAAGGTCGGTCACGGCTTTCTCCGAAACGAGGGGCGGTGTAGAGGGAAGGGGAAAGGAAACCCCATGAGCTTTACCCTCGCTACCTGGAACATCAATTCTGTCCGTTTGCGGAGCCCTCTGGTTCAAAAGTTCCTCACCGATCACGCGCCGGACGTGCTGTGCCTGCAGGAATGCAAAAGCCCGGTCGACAAGATCCCGCTCGCCGATTTTGCGGCGCTGGGCTATGGCCACATGGTCGCGCGCGGGCAGAAGGGCTACAACGGCGTGGCGATCCTGTCGCGCCTGCCCATCGAGGATGCGGGCCATATCGACTGGTGCCAGAAGGGCGACGCGCGCCACGTGGCGGCGAAGCTGTCGAATGGCGTGACGGTCCACAATTGCTATGTCCCCGCCGGCGGCGACATCCCCGACCGCACGCTCAACGACAAATTTGGCCACAAGCTGGATTACGTCGAGGAGATGCGCACCCTGTTCCGCGATTCCCGGCCCGAGAAGTCGATCCTGGTGGGCGACCTGAACATCGCCCCGCGCGAGGATGACGTCTGGAACCACAAGGCGCTGCTGAAGGTGGTCAGCCATACGCCGGTCGAGGTCGAGGCTTTCGAGGCCGCGCGCGAGGCGGGTGGCTGGGTGGATGTGACCCGCAAGGACATTCCTCAAGGCCAGCTCTATTCCTGGTGGTCCTATCGCTCGCCCGATTGGGACGCCGCTGACAAGGGACGCCGGCTGGACCATATCTGGGCCTCGGCCGATATCGGCAACGCGGGGCATTCCTCCACCGTGCTGCGCCATGTGCGGGGCTGGGAGCAGCCCAGCGACCATGCGCCCGTGCTGGCGACCTTCGACCTCTGACCCGCGCGGGGGCCTGCCGGGCGCATGTCTTGGCAGGCCGGGCGGCGGCCCCTATAACCGGGGGAACCCCACTTTCAACAGCGGCGCGCGGCATTCCATGGCAGGGACGGACAGCGCCCTCTGGCAGCAGATCGAACAGCGCCTCCGGCAGGAGATCGCCGAGGGTCATCGCCCCGGGGATCGCCTGCCGACCGAGGCGCAGCTCGCCGCCCGCTTCGGCGTGAACCGCCACACCGTGCGTCGGGCGCTGGCGGCGCTGGCCGAGGAGGGGCTTCTTCATTCCCGCCGCGGCGCCGGGGTCTTCGTCGCCGCCCGGCCCACCGAATACCCGCTCACCCGCCGCATGCGGTTCCACAACGCCCTCTCGGCCACCGGCCGCGTGCCTGGGCGCCGGGTGCTGAGCGTCGAGCGGGTGGCAGCCAGCCCGGCCGAGGCCGAAGCGCTGGCGCTGCCCCCCGGCGCCCCGGTGCTGCGGGTCGAGGGGCTGACGCTGTCGGACGGGACGGTGATCGGCCATTTCCGCTCGGCCTTTCCGGGTGAGCGTCTGGCGGGGCTGGAGGCGCCGCTGCGCGCCGGCGAGGGGGTGACCGCCTCGCTGGCGCTGTGCGGCGTGCCGGACCACCTGCGGGCCTGGACGAAGCTCACGGCGGTGGCGGCGGATGCGCTGCTGGCCGGGCATCTGCAAATCCGCCAGGGCGCCCCGGTGATGCGCGCGGAATCGGTCAACACCGACCCCGAGGGCGTGCCCGTCGAATATGGCATCATCCATTTCGCGGGCGAGCGCGTGACGCTCAGCGTGATCCCCGAGTAACCCTCAGCCCCCGCCGGAAGGAACCGCCATGCTTCTCTATTCCACGCTCGGCACCAACGACATGCCCCGCGCGACGCGCTTTTACGACGCGATCATGGGGGTGCTGGGTCAGAAACGCTTCGACCTGCAATCCGAGGGCTGGGCGGCCTATGGCGAGGATTACGACACCGGCTATGGCCTCTTCCTGTGCGCGCCTTTCGACGGCGCCCCCGCCACGCCGGGCAACGGGGCCATGCAGGCCTTCAAGGCCGAGAGCGCCGCACAGGTCCGCGACTGGTACGCCGCGGGCCTCGGTGCGGGTGGGCAGGACGAAGGGGCGCCCGGTCTCCGCGACGCCTATGGCCCGCGCTTCTACGTCGCCTATCTGCGCGACCCGGACGGCAACAAGCTGGCCTGCGTCTTTCACCGCTACGACCCGGCCGTCGCACCCTGAGGCGGGCCACCCGTCACGGGGCCGCCCGCCTTCATGGCGTCCCCTTCATGGCGCTACAGGGCGCGCGTCACTCGGCGGCGCTGCGCCGGGGCAGGACCCAGTTCGGGCGCGGGAAGTGGCAGGTATAGCCGTTCGGGATCCGCTCCAGGTAATCCTGATGCTCGGGCTCGGCTTCCCAGAAATCGCCGACCGGCTCCACCTCGGTCACCACCTTGCCCGGCCAGAGGCCCGAGGCCTCGACATCGGCGATGGTTTCCCGCGCCACCTGCTCCTGTTCGGGCGAGGTGTAGTAGAGCGCCGAGCGGTAGCTCATGCCGCGGTCGTTCCCCTGCCGGTTCGGCGTGGTCGGGTCGTGGATCTGGAAGAAGAATTCCAGAAGCCGCCGGTAGCTGATGACCGAAGGGTCGAACAGGATCTCGATCCCCTCGGCATGGGTGCCGTGGTTGCGGTAGGTGGCGTTCTTCACATCGCCCCCGGTATAGCCCACGCGGGTGGCGGTGACACCGGGCAGCTTGCGGATCAGATCCTGCATGCCCCAGAAACAGCCCCCCGCCAGAACGGCGCGTTCGCTCATCGCTGATCCTCCTGTTGATCGCTGCGGCCAGGCCTCTGGGCCGCGATGCCCCTCAATGTGGGGTGCGAACGGCCACTTGGCCAGAGGGGCGATGACGGGACGTTCGGGCTTCATTGTCTCCGGGGTCGGGTCTATAGCTCGGACAACCCTGCCGAATGCGAGCCGATCCGATGCCCGATATTGCCCTCGACTTCCCCTTCGCCGACCCGCCCGCCCCCGGCACCGTGATCGAGGTCGCGCCCGGCATCCTCTGGGCCCGGCTGCCGCTGCCCTACCGGCTGGACCATGTGAACGTCTATTTCATCGAGGACGGCGGCGCCTGGGCCATCGTCGACACCGGCATCGGCGACGAGGATTGCCGCGCCGCCTGGGAGGCGCTGCTGGCCGGGCCGCTGGCGGGTGCGCGCTTCAGCCGCCTCATCGTCACCCATCACCACCCCGACCATATCGGGCTGGCCGGATGGCTCTGCGACCGGCTGGGGGTGCCTTTGCAGACCAGCCTCAGCTCGTATCTCGGCTGCGTCAACATCTCGCTCAGCCCCGGCGCGATGGAGGCCCAGACCTATCGCGATTTCTACCGCAGTCACGGCATGAGCCGCGATGTGGCCGATGCCGTGCTGACGCTGGGCCATGGCTATCTGCGCATGGTGACGCCCTTGCCCGCCAGCTTCCGGCGGCTGGTGCAGGGCGATCGGCTGGCCATGGGCGGGCGTCAGTTCGAGGTGCTGACCTCGGAGGGTCACGCCCAGGAACAGGTCATGCTGCATTGCCGCGCGGCCAATATCTTCCTGCCCGCCGACGAGGTTCTGGCCCGGATCACCCCCAATGTCAGCGTCTGGGCGGTCGATCCCGACGGCGACCCGCTGGGCCTCTTCCTGCGGTCGCTGGCGATGATCGAGCGTGAGGTGGCCGAGGATGCGCTGGTCCTGCCGGGCCATCACCTGCCCTTCCGCGGCCTGCACAAGCGTACGAGGGAGCTGGCCGAGCACCATGTCGAACGCTGCGCCCGCATCGCCGCCGCCTGCGCCGAGCGGCCGCAGAGCGTGGCCGATCTGGTGCCGCTGCTGTTCCCCAAGGTGCAGGACGTCCATCAGCTGGGCTTCGCCTTCAACGAGGTGCATGCCCATGTCAATTACATGATCTACCGCGGCGACCTGCATCAGCGCAGCCATAACGGCATCGAACGGGTCGAGGCGGCGGGCTGACCTTTTGGTTCCGGCGGCCTCATAACCGCCTGCACGCGGCAACGTGACCCCGAAGGCCGTCTCTGCGACACGAGGATGAGGGTGGCCCGCCGCAAGTAGACAATTTTATTCAAATTGCCTTTCTTTGCGCTGAAAATATCATCGGGGGGTGAATTGGCCCCCCGGGGCCAAGAGGGGGGCAGACAGCCCCCCCTTTCTGTTTGCGGCCGGCGCTCAGATGCTGAGGCAGACGTATTTCAGTTCCAGGAAATCCTCGATCCCGTGGTGCGAGCCCTCGCGGCCCAGGCCCGATTGCTTCACCCCGCCGAAGGGCGCCACCTCGGTCGAGATGATGCCGGTGTTGACGCCGACGATGCCGTATTCCAGCGCCTCCTGCACCCGGGTCACTCGGCCGACGTCTCGAGCGTAGAAATAGCAGGCCAGCCCGAAGATCGTGTCATTGGCGTAGTGGATCGCCTCTTCTTCCGTCTCGAACTTGAAGAGCGGCGCCAAGGGCCCGAAGGTTTCCTCCTGCGCGACCTTCATGTCCTGGGTGACGCCGGTCACCACGGTCGGCTGGAAGAAGGTGCCCCCCAGCGCGTGCCGCTTGCCGCCGGTCATCAGCGCCCCGCCGTGGTCGAGCACGTCCTTGATATGCTCCTCGACCTTCTCGACCGCCTTTTCGTTGATCAGGGGGCCGGTGGTCACGCCCTTCTCCAGCCCGTCGCCCACGTTCAGCTTCTCGACTGCCGCGCGCAGCTTCTCGGCAAAGGCGTCATAGACCCCGGCCTGAACGTAGATCCGGTTGGCGCAGACGCAGGTCTGGCCGTTGTTGCGGAACTTGGACATCATCGCGCCCTCGACCGCCGCATCCAGATCGGCGTCGTCGAAGACGATGAAGGGCGCGTTGCCGCCCAGCTCCATCGAGCATTTCATCACCTGATCGGCGGCCTGTTTCAGCAGGATGCGCCCCACTTCGGTCGAGCCGGTGAAGGTCAGCTTCCGCACCGCCGGGTTCTCGCAGAATTCCTTGCCCACGTCCGCCGAACGAGAGGAGGTCACGACCGACAGGATCCCCTTCGGGACGCCCGCGCGTTCGGCCAGCACCGCCATGGACAGGGCCGAGAGGGGCGTCTCGGCCGCCGGGCGGGCCACGAAACCGCAGCCCGCGGCCAGCGCCGGGGCCACTTTGCGGGCGATCATGGCGTTGGGGAAGTTCCAGGGCGTGATCGAGCCCACCACGCCGACCGGCTGTTTCAGCACGGTGATCCGCTTGTCGCGCAGATGGCCGGGGATCGTCTCGCCATAGATGCGTTTCGCCTCTTCGCCGAACCATTCGACGAAACCCGCGCCATAGAGGATCTCGCCCTTGGCCTCGGCCAGCGGCTTGCCCATTTCGGCGGTGAGGATCGTGGCCAGATCGTCGGCATTCTCGACCATCAGGTCGTACCATTGGCGCAAGACCGCGGCGCGTTCCTTGCCGGTGCGCCTGGCCCAGTCCTTCATCGCGGCTTCGGCGGCGGCGATGGCGCGGGTGACCTCGGCCCGGCCGAGGTCGGCGACCTCGGCGATGACATCGCCCCGGGCGGGGTTGGTCACCGCGAAGGTCCTGCCGTCATCGGCCGCAACCCATTCGCCCGCCACGAAGGCGCGGGTTTCCAGAAGCGATGGGTCCTTGAGAAGGCTGCGCAGGTCGGTAGTCTGGTCCAGCATGGTCTTGTCCTCCTTCGGCCGGTCCGGGGGCGGAACGACCTGAGCATGAATTACTTAACAACGCAAGGAATGAGGCACGTGCACGACGACCTGAGCCTGGCCTATGCCAACGCCGATTTCATTCCCGACGCCGGGTCGTTCCCGCCGCGTTGGGCGGCCGAGGCCGGGGCCTTCCGCAAAGCGCTGGGGGAACGCGCAAGGCTGGGTGTAGCCTATGGTCCCGCGCCGCGCCAGACTTTCGACCTGTTCCTGCCCGAAGGGTCCATCGCCGGGCTGATGGTTTTCGTCCATGGCGGCTATTGGATGGCCTTCGGCCCCTCCGACTGGTCGCATCTGGCCGCGGGGGCCTTGACCCGCGATTGGGCGGTGGCGATGCCGGGTTACACGCTGGCGCCCGAGGCGCGGATCGAACAGATGACGGCCGAAGTCGAGGCGGCGATCGGCGCCGCCGCCGCCATCATCGAGGGGCCCATCGTGGTGACCGGCCATTCGGCGGGCGGGCATCTGTCGGCGCGGATGGCCTGCTCCGACCGCAGGCCGGATTGGGGCGACCGTCTGACCCGCGTCGTGCCGATCTCGCCGCTGTCGGATCTGAATCCGCTCAGGCAGACGGGCATGAACGCCACGCTGGGCCTCGACGCGGCCGAGGCGCAACGCGAAAGCCCCGCGCTTCTGGCGAAACGCGGGGATGTCGATTGCACAATCTGGGTCGGCGGGCAGGAACGGCCCAGCTTCCTGTGGCAGGCACGGGCGCTCAGCGAGGCCTGGGACTGCCCCTGGCATGTCGCACCGGGGCGGCACCATTTCGACGTGATCGACGATCTGGCCGATCCCGAGAGCCTGCTGATCCAGACCCTGCTGGATTAGACCAAGGTCAGGGTCACGTCGATATTGCCCTTGGTCGCGTGCGAATAGGGGCAGACGAAATGCCCGGCATCGACCATCTTCTGCGCCAGCTCGGGCTCGACCCCCGGCAGGGCGATCTTCAGCTCGACGGCGATGCCGAAACCGCCATCGCCCCGCGGGCCGATTCCGACATTGGCGGTGACCGTCGCGTCGTCGGGGACGGTGCCCAGCTTCTGCATGTTGGCCGCGGCGCGCATCGCGCCCAGGAAACAGGCGGCATAGCCCAGCGCGAACAATTCTTCCGGGTTGTGGCCCTTGCCGGAACCGCCCAGCTCCTTGGGCGTTGCCATGGTCATGGTGAGCATGCCGCTGGCGAGGCTGGCGCTGCCGTTGCGGCCGCCGCCGGTGGCCGTGGCTTCGGTGCGGTATTTGACGTCGACGCTCATCGCTCTCTCCTATCGTTTCCGATTATGTCGTGTGCGATACTTCTAGCGCGACTCGGCCGGTCTGTCAATCGCTTGCGTTTCTATCGCGTGCGATTTATCTCTGGGCCATGCCCATCGCCCCCGTCGACATGCTCTGTTTCTCGCTCTACTCGGCCCAGCACGCGATGCAGGCGGCCTACAAGCCGCTGCTGGATCCGCTCGGGCTGACCTATCCGCAATATCTGGTGCTCTCGGCGCTCTGGGCGCAGGATGACCAGACAGTGGGCGCGCTGGGCGCGCAGCTAGCACTGGAGACGAACACGCTGACGCCGCTTCTGAAGCGGATGGAGGGCGCCGGGCTGATCGCCCGCCGCCGCGACAAGGCCGATGAGCGGCAAGTCCGCATCACGCTGGCGCCGGGGGGCGAGGCGCTGCGCCAGAAAGCGGCGCATGTCCCGGCCTGTTTCCTGGAAGCGACGGGCATGAGCCTGCCCGAGGTCGTGGCGCTGCGCGATCAGGTGAAGGGGCTGAGGGACCGGCTGAAGCTCAAAGCCTCGAGCTGATCACGCCGGTGTTGAACCCGCCCATGCGCAATTCGCCGAAGAGGCGCTGATATTCGATCTTGGGGCAGCGGTTCTGCACGAAGGCGACGCCGCGCTCGGCGCACATCGCCCGCGCCTCGTCGCTGGTGACGCCGATCTGCAGCCAGACCAGCTTCAGCCCCGGCAGATGGTCCAGGGCCTCGCGCACGATGGGCGCGACATGCTCGGACCGGCGGAAAACATCGAGGGTATCCACCTCGGCCGGCAGGTCGCGCACACCGGCCACCACCGTGGCGCCCAGCAATTGCTCGCCGGCATGGCCGGGATTGACCGGGATCACCCGCATGCCGCGCAGCCCCAGATAGCGCGCCACGAAATAGCTGGGCCGCACCGGGTTGGGCGAGACGCCGACCACGCCGACGACGCGCATTCCCGTCAGCAGACGGCGCAATTCGGTATCGTCGGGGGCATCGGCAATCGTCATGCGGCTCTCCTTGGTTCCGGCAAGACTTAGCGTCATGCAAAATGCAAACAAGGGGAAAGAAAAGGCGCCCGGCACGGAGCCGGGCGCAGAGGGACGAGGGGGACAGTGCCGACAGCGCATCGTCCGGGGACGCGCCGTCACACCGATCCTGCCCGCGCGACGCGACGATTCGGTGTCAGCCCGGGATCGTCAGCACCAGGGGGCCGCGATCTGTGGCCACCACGGTATGCTCATATTGCACCACGGCCGCGCGCGGCTCGCTGTAAAGCGTCCAGCCGTCCCGCCCCTCGCTGGCCCAGAGGCCGCCGCGCGACAGGAAGGGTTCGACCGTCAGCACCAGGCCCCGGTTGATGCGACGACGCTCGCCCTTGACCGGCCATGTCGGGATCTCGCCCGGTTCCTCGTGCAGCGAGCGGCCGACGCCGTGGCTGGCGAGGTTGCGGATCAGCGTATAGCCGCGCGCCTCGGCGAAACGGCCGATGGCCTGTCCGATCCCGGCCAGGGGCCGGCCGCTCGCCACCTGGGCCACGCCGATCTGCATCGCCTTGCGCCCGTCGCGGCAGAGTTTCTCCAGCGAGGGCGCCACGCGGCCCACCCGGAAACTGGCGCCGGTATCGGCGAAATACCCGTCCTTCGAGGCCGAGACGTCGATATTCACCAGATCCCCGGCCTTGATCACCCGCGCGCCCGGGATGCCATGGGCGATTTCCTCGTTGACGCTGATGCAGGTGGCGCCGGGGAAGTCATAGAGGGCCTCGGGCGCGGGCAGGGCGCCCTCGCGCTCCAGCAGCGCGCGGCCGATGGCGTCCAGCTCGGCCGTGGTCATCCCCGGCTCCAGCGCCCGGCCCATAGCCTGCAGGGTATCGGCAACGATCCGGCCGATGACCTTCAGCGCCTCAAGCTCTTCGTCCCGCGTGATGGTCATGCAATCCCCGTCCGTCTGGTTCCCGTTGCCACACAAGCTATCTATGTGGCAGCGCCGGGCAAGGGCAGGGGACAAACCGCACCCTCGTCAAAGAAAAAGCGCCCGGTCGTCGGGACCGGGCGCAAGGTGGGAACGAGGGACAGTGGAGGAAACGCGAGAGTTCCGGCTCAACGCTTCATGTGACAATATGAGCGCATTTGCGGGAAAAAAAAGACCTGTCGCGATTTCGTGATAATGGAACGGTTAACGCGCGAAGCGTCCCGTAGTCGCCGCATAGAGCGACACCGCCGCCGCGTTGGACACGTTGAGCGAGCCGAAAGCCCCCCCGAAGGGGATCCGCACCAGCGCGTCGCAGGTCTCGCGGGTCTTTTCCCGCAGGCCCGGCCCCTCGGCCCCCAGCACCAGCGCCACCGGCCGCGTCCCCGCCTGTTCCAGCCCGGCCTCCAGCGTCAATTCGGCTTCGCCATCCAGGCCAAGGATATGAAATCCCATACGCTTCAGGCTTTCCATCGCCTCGGCCAGGTTGGTCACCCGCAGATAGGGCTGCCGCTCCAGCGCGCCCGAGGCGGTCTTGGCCAGCGCCCCGGTTTCCGGCGCCGAATGGTGGCGCGGCGCGATCACCGCCCGGGCGCCGAACACCTCGGCCGAGCGCAGGATGGCGCCCACGTTATGCGGATCCGTCACCCGGTCCAGCAGCACGACCACCGGCGCCCCGGCCCCGGCGGCGCAGACATCCTCGAACCGGCCCCAGTCCAGCGCCTTGACTTCCAGCGCCGCGCCCTGGTGCACCGAATCACTGGCGATGGGCGCCGAGAATTTGCGCGCATCCTCGATCTCAGGCGTCATGCCGCTTTCGGCGATGGCATCGGCCAGCTTGTCGGCGGCGTTCTTGGTCACCAAGAGGCGCAGCTTGACCCGCGCCGGGTTCACCAGCGCATCGCGCACGGCGTGCAGGCCGAAGAGCCACACGGTTTCCGCCGCCGCCGCCCGTTTGGCGCGTTCCTTGTCGATCACCCAGGTCGGTTTCTTCATGGCCAGCCCCTCGTTTTCCCTTCTCTGCGCCGCCCCGGCGGCTGGCGCAACCCGCCCCCTGCCATTCTGCTGAAAATACGGGTCCCGGCGGCCGTGTCACCGGTCCGATTTCCCCGTTCGACAGCCCTTGACGCCCCCCCGCCCCTTCGCTATTCCCCGGCCAGCGTCGGGCGACGAGCTGCAAGGTGCGGCAGCGGACTGTAACTCCGCCGGGGAGACCCACGCCTGGTTCGATTCCAGGGTCGCCCACCATTTCCTTCGTTTCTTCACTGAAAACCAAGGGAATGGTGTCCCGCCTCCGGCGCAGCGGTGTTCCATGATTATCATGAGGTCGGCGCGGCAGGCGGCAGCGGGTGAAAGCTGCGTCTCGCGATTCGACGCGACCTCTGCCGGCCTGAGCCCCGTTCCACTGCTCGCGGCGGGATCGGGAGCGCACCCGACCGGCGTCCCATAACCGCCCAGCCCATACGGCCTTTATCGTTGCCCTTGGGTCCGGTCGCGACGCGCGTCATCCCGAGAGCCGGGATTCCCCTCACGCGAGCCGTCCTGCCCGGTCCTCCCAGAGGCGCGTCGCCTCGGCCTGATGCGTGGCGAAGGGCTGGGCCGGGCGCAGCGCCATGAGGGCCAGCGCGGCGCTGTCGCGGATGATCGCGGTGACGCCGGGGTCGCGCTCGCGCCCCTGCCAGAGGGCGGTCAGCATGGCTTCCGGGCCATAGCCCGGCGGCAATCCCTCGGGCGCGCTGGTCAGGCTGGGGGGCACATGGGTGAGCGTCTCGCCTTCTGCCCCCGACAAGACCAGCGTCATCCAGCGGTGCGGCGTCGCCTGGGCCACGTCGCGCTGGCTGAGGACGCTGAGCAGGCGCCCGTCCCCGAGGTGCGTGAGGGCCGAGGTCATCAGCCCGCCGCCCCCGCTGAACGGCACCCCGGCCAGCGTCACCCCGAAGCGCAGCGGATCGAGCAGCCGCAGGCCGATCTGCGCCACGGTCCGCATGCCCAGCACGGCGTAGAGGTTGCACAGGGCGGCCATTTGCGGCGCGACCGTCTCGATGCGCAGAAAGGCGATGCCGCTGCGGTCGAGCGCCGCCTCGGCTTCGGGCAACGTCTCGACCTGGGGGATCTGCAGCGCGCTCAGCAGCGTGGCCACGGGTCCGGGCTGCGGGGTGAAGCCGTGCAGCAGGATCGGCGTTCCGGCATCGGCCAGCAGCCTGGCCGCGGCCAGGAACCAGGCGGGGCGCCGCTGGCGGGGCGAGGGATAGACCGGCCAGTCGAGCCCCGGTGCCTGGCCCTGCCAGCCGGGGCCGGGGCGCTGGGCCCGCGCTGCCGCCACCAGCCCGGCCAGTTCGGGACCGGCAACACCGCGCTGCTGGATCCCGGCCAGCAGGGCGCCGATCTGCACCGCATCGGCCTCGCCTCGCAACACGATCTCGAAAGCGTCCCGCGCCTGGCCGGCGCTGAGCGAAGGGGCGGGTCCGGCCCCGCCCGAAAGCCGCGCGATATGCGCCGCCAGCCGGTGCCGCGGGCAGCCGCTGTCATCCGCGCCGTCCAGCCGCCGCAACAGCGTGTCGGCACCGGGCTCGCCCTCGGCGCGGGTCGGCTCGCTGACGCGCAGCGGCAGGCGCGGTGCCTCGGGGAAGGGCACAAGCGCCGAGGGAGGATCGGCGCGGTCAAGGCCACTCTCTGCCTGAGGCAGACGGTCGGCCGACAACAACAGCCGTGCTTCGCGGCTCAGGGCCGCGACACGGCGCCGCAGGGTGGCGGCGAGGGGCGAAGGGACCATGCGCCGCCCCTCGCGGATCAGGATCGGATCGGCGTAATGCGCACGCAGCTGTGCCAGCAGGCGGCTGGCGGCCGGAACCGACATCTGCAACTCGGCCGCCGCGCCCGAGACCGAGCCCGCCCTGAGCATGGCGTCCAGCGCCACCAGAAGGCGCAGTTGCGACAGCGTGGCGCCGCCGCCGTCCGTGCGGTTTTTCGGTTTGTTATTAACGGATTGCGGGACGTCCGATTGCAGGTTCCGGTCCAGGCGGGTCATGGGCGCAGCCCCCGGCGACCTGTCCCCGGCGCCCGGCTTTTCACTTTCCTGAATTTGGAATCGTTCTCAATCATCGCGGTTGTCCCTGTCCGCCCCTCGTATAGCTGATCGAAATAGTCAGCTTTACCTGGGGGACAAGGAAATGTCGCAGCATCGACGCACAACGCCCGCTCACGGGCTCCGCATCGGCCGCCGGGCCGGGCGGGCGGGCCTTTCGGCGGGTTGCGCCCTTGCGGCCCTGGCCGTGGCCTTTCCCGCGGCGCTTGCGGCGCAGACCCGGCCCGGCGCCGGTTCGGGCGTTGTCGATCTGGGCCGTATCGTGGTGACCGCTGCGGGGGTGGAGCAGAACATCGCCGACGCGCCCGCCTCGATCACCGTGATCTCGCGCGAGGAGCTGGAATCGGGCGCCTATCGCGACCTGTCGGATGCCCTGCGCGAGGTGCAGGGGCTGGTCACCACCGGTGTCGCCAACGAACAGGACATCCAGATCCGCGGCTTGCCCGGCGAATACACGCTGATGCTGATCGACGGCCGCCGCGTCTCGACCCGCGAATCGCGCCCCAACGGCAGCTCGGGTTTCGAGCAGCGCCATTTCCCGCCGCTCAACATGATCGAGCGGATCGAGGTGGTGCGGGGGCCGATGTCCTCGCTTTATGGCGCGGATGCGATGGGGGGCGTGATCAACGTGATCACCCGTCCGGTCGCGGTCACCTGGTCGGGCAGCGTGACGACCGAAGGCACCGTGCAGCAGCACAGCGACTACGGCAATTCCGCCGCGCTCTCGTTCGAGGCGAGCGGGCCGATCATCGCCGACCGGCTGGGCGTGCAGCTCTGGGGGCGGCTCTACCGGCGGGCCGAGGACAGCCTTCTGGGCGGTATCCAGCGCGCCGAGGACAGCAATCTGGGCGTCCGCTTCAGCTTCACGCCCAGCGACGACCATGAATTCACGGTCGAGGCCGGGCGCTCGCGGCTCAGTTCCCGCGGGACCGCCGACCGCACCCTGGCCCCGGGCAGCGACGGCAGCGAACGCGAGAACGACCGGGACTACGTGGCGCTGGGCCATACCGGGCAATTCGGCGCGGTCGAGACGCAGCTCACCCTCCAGCACGAGGAAGCCGCGCGCTTCACCTATGGCGAGCCCTTCGGCACCGGGACCCGCGTCCTGAACCCGCGCATCCCGCGGCTGGCGAATACCACGCTGGACGGGCAGATCACCGTGCCCTGGGATCTGGCGGGCGCCCATCGCACCGTCGCCGGGTTCCAGTTCAGCCAGGCCCGGCTGACCGACCGGGGCCATACCACCACCGACCAGACGATGGAGGTGCAGCAATGGGCCCTCTTCGCCGAGGATGAATGGCGCATTACCGACAGCTTCGCCCTGACCGGCGGTCTGCGGTTTGACCGGCACTCGATTTATGGCGGCCATTTCAGCCCGCGCCTCTATGCCGTCTGGCACGCGACCGAGGCGCTGACCCTCAAGGGCGGCGTCTCGACCGGCTTCACCGCGCCGGGGATCCGCTCGATTGCGCCGGGCTACTACTATCCCACGCAGCGCGGGGCCGGGCTGATCGCGCCGAACCCCGGGCTCAGCCCCGAGACCAGCGTCAGCTTCGAGCTGGGCGCGGTCTGGGAAAGCGGGCCGCTCAGCTTCAGCGCCACCGCCTTCCGCACCGAGTTCGAGGACAAGATCTCGAACATGAACACCGGGATGCTGGTCAATCCCACGACCGGCTCTATCATCGATCCGCTGGGCGGGGCTGCCTGCGACGCCGCGGCGATTGCCGCTTATCCGGGATATTCCTGCCTCTGGCAGGCGTTCAACATCGACGATGCGGTGATTCAGGGGCTGGAACTGGCCGGGTCCTGGCAGATGGACGATACCTGGTCGCTGCGCGGCACCTATGCCTTCACCGACAGCGAGCAGCGTACCGGCACTTATGCGGGCTTCCCGCTGCAGCGCACGCCGCGCCACCGCGCTACGCTGCGCCTTGATTGGGAGCCGGTGGACAGCGCGCTCTCGCTCTGGGCGGCGGCCACCTATCATGGCGAGGAGATCGCCGCCGGGCCGCGGATCGGCAGCAACGGGCGGCCGGTGGTCATCAACGGCGTCACGGGCCGGGCCTACGACCCCTATGCGACCGTGGATATCGGCGGCTCCTATGCCATCAACCGCACGATCAGCCTGAACGCAGCGGTCTACAACCTCTTCGACGAGATCGTGGACGCCACCGACAACAACGCCGCCGGCGAGGGCCGCAGGCTCTGGCTGGGCCTGACCGCGACCTTCTGATCCTTCCCGTGTCCCTGTCTGAAAGGACGATATGATGGCGATCCGCCTTCTTTGCACCGCCGCCGCGCTGGCGCTGACCCTCTCGCCCGCGCTGGCCGAGACCGTGACCCATGCCCAGGGCCAGACCGAGATCACCGGCACGCCCGAAACCGTTCTGGTCTACGACATCGCCACGCTCGACAACCTCGACGCGCTGGGCGTGCCGGTGGCCGGGGCCCCCGGCGCCGCGCTGCCCCCGTATCTGGCCCGCTATGCCGCGCCGATCGGCACGCTCTTCGAGCCCGATTTCGAAGCGGTGAACGCGGCCGAGCCCGACCTCGTGCTGGTCGGCGGCCGCTCGGCCGCGCAATATGCCGCGCTCTCGGCTCTGGTGCCGACGCTGGACCTGACCGTGGCGCGTGAGGGCTATATCGACAACGTGGCGGCCAACCTGCGCCTTCTGGGCGGGATCTTCGACCGCGAGGCCGAGGCCGAGACGCTGGTCGAGGGCCTGCGCGCCGATGTCGCTGCGCTGCATGCCGAGGCCGCCGAGGCGGGCCGCGTGCTGGTCGTGCTGACCACCGGCGGGCGGATGAGCGCCCATGGCCCGGGCTCGCGCTTTGCGGTTGTGTACGACGATTACGGCTTCACCCCGGCGGTCGAGGGACTGGATACCGGCACCCATGGCCAGGCCATCTCGTTCGAATTCATCCGCGAGACAAACCCCGACTGGCTCTTCGTCGTCGACCGCGACGCGGCCATCGGGCGCGAGGGGGAATCGGCGGCGGAATACCTCGACAACCCGCTGGTGCAGGCGACCACCGCCTGGCAGCAGGGGCAGGTCGTCTATCTGGACGCGCAGGCCTGGTATCTGACCGGCGCGGGTGTGCAGGCGCTGCGCTCGAGCATCGCCCAGCTGCGCGACGCCCTCGCCGCGGCGCGGAACTGACGGATCGCTCCCTTGCCTGAGCCGCATTCGCCAAGGCCATCCTCCCAGCAGCCGGGCCCCGCCGCCCGGCTGCTGTTTCCGCTTGCGCTGGGGCTGACGCTGGCGATGGGGCTGGCCAGCCTTTTCGTCGGGGTCAGCTCGGTAAGCCCCACGCTCCTCTGGGCCGAGGGCGGGACCGGTCCCGCGACCGAGGTGTTCCTCACCTCGCGCCTGCCCCGCACGCTGGCGCTGGCGCTGGCCGGAACCGGGCTCGCGCTCGCCGGGCTGGTGCTGCAGGTGCTGGTCCGCAACCGCTTCGTCGAACCCTCGACCGTGGGAACCACCGAAAGCGCCTCGCTGGGCATCCTGTTGGTCATGCTGCTGGCGCCGGGGCTGCCGGTGCCCGGGCGGATGGCGGTGGCGGCGGGTTTCGGCCTGGCCGGGACCGGGCTTTTCCTGCTGGTCCTGCGCGCCGTGCCGCAACGCTCGGCACTGATGGTGCCGCTGATCGGGCTGCTGCTGTCGGGGGTGATCGGCGCCGTCACCACCTTCATCGCCTATCGCACCGACATGCTGCAAAGCCTCGGCGCCTGGAGCACCGGCGATTTCTCGGTCGTGCTTCAGGGCCGCTACGAGTTGCTCTGGATCGTCGCCGGTCTGACGCTGGTGAGCGCGCTTTTCGCCGACCAGATCACCGTCGCCGGGCTGGGCCGCGACATGGCCATCGGGCTGGGCGTCAATCACCGGGCGGTCCGGGCGCTGGGGCTGGTGCTGGTCGCGCTGCTGAGTGCGGCGGTGATCGTCACCGTCGGCATCGTGCCCTTCCTGGGTCTTGTCGTGCCGAACGTGGTCAGCCTGCTGATGGGTGACAACCTGCGCCGGACGCTGCCCGTTGTCTGCCTGACCGGCGCCGCGCTGGTCATGGCCTGCGACATCGTCGGCCGGCTGGTCGTGCGCCCCTATGAGATGCCGATCGGCCTGACCATGGGCATTGTCGGCAGCGCCGCCTTCCTGTGGCTGCTGACCCGGAGGCGCGGCCATGTCGCCTGAGATCCGCGCCCGCCAGATCACCCACCGGATGGCGCTGCTGGCGCTTCTGGCGCTGCTGGCCGCCGCCGCCTTCCTGCTTCTGAACGCGCGGGGCAGCTGGGATTTCCTGCTGCCCTTCCGCGGCCGGAAGCTGGCGGCGCTGGCCGTGGTGGCGGTGGCCATCGCGCTCTCCACCGTGGTTTTCCAGACCGTGACGCAGAACCGGATCCTGACCCCCGCCATCATGGGGTTCGACGCGCTCTATGTGCTGATCCAGACCGGGCTGGTGTTCGGCCTCGGCGCCGGGCGGGTCTCGGCGCTGGATGCGCGGCTGGTCTTCGGTCTGGAACTGGGGGCGATGGTGGTTTTCGCGCTGCTCCTCTTCCGCTGGATGTTCGGACCCGCCGCGCGCAACCTGCACCTGCTGATGCTGGTGGGGATCGTGCTGGGGACGCTGTTCCGCTCGATCGCGGGCTTCCTGCAGCGGATCATCGACCCGGACAGCTTCACCGTGCTGCAAGACCGGCTCTTCGCCAGCTTCAACGCCGTCGATCCCGGGCTGCTGACCCTGTCGGCGCTGATCGTCGCGGGGCTGGCGCTGATCCTGTGGCGGCTGGTGCCGGAACTCGACGTTCTGGCCCTCGGGCGCGAGGCGGCGGTTGGCCTCGGGGTCCCGCAGGAGCGGCTGGTTCTGGGCCTTCTGGTCATCGTCACGCTGCTGGTCGCGCTGTCGACGGCGCTGGTCGGGCCTGTCACCTTCCTGGGGCTTCTGGTCGCCAACCTGGCCTATCTGCTGCTGCCGACCGGGCGCCATGCCGTGCTCCTGCCCGCCGCGGCGCTGATCGCGCTCATCACCCTGATCGGCGGGCAGGCGCTGCTGGAGCGGGTCCTCCATTACGACACGGCGCTGGCCGTGGTGGTCGAATTCGCCGGGGGGCTGGTCTTCATCCTCCTGGTCATCAGAGGAGTGGCACGATGATCGAGGTCGAAGGGGTCGAGCGTCGCTATGACGGCGTTGCCGTCCTGTCCGAGGTCACGCTGAGCCTGCCCAAGGGCGGGCTCACGGCGATCATCGGGCCGAACGGCGCGGGCAAGTCGACGCTGCTGTCGGTGATGGGGCGCTTGCAGAAACCCGATGCCGGGCGCGTGACGTTGGAGGGGATGCACCTGGCCCAGGCCCCGGGTCGCGCGGTGGCCAAGAAGCTGGCGATGCTGCGGCAGGACAACCACACGGCGGCCCGGCTTACCGTGCGCGACCTCGTGGCCTTTGGCCGCTACCCCCATTGCCGCGGCAACCCCGGACCCGAGGATCAGGCCCAGATCGACCGGGCGCTGGCCATTCTGGGGCTGGAGCCGCTGGCCGACCGGTTCCTGGACCAGCTGTCGGGCGGACAGCGGCAGCGGGCGCATATCGCCATGGTGCTGGCTCAGGACACCGGCTGCATCCTGCTGGACGAGCCGCTCAACAACCTCGACATCAGCCATGCGGTGCGGATCATCACCCTGGTGCGCGAGGCGGCGCAGGCGCTGGGCAAGACGGTGGTCGTGGTGCTGCATGACATCAACATGGCCGCCGCGCATTGCGACCGGATCGTGGTGATGAAGGGCGGCCGTATCCTGCGCCACGGCACCCCGGCCGAACTGATGCAGGCCGATTTCCTCTCTGCGGTCTACGAGACACCCATCAGCGTGCACGAACTCGCCGGCCGGCTGGTCGCGGTCTACTGACGGGCCGCGCCACGGATCGCATTGCGGCACCGCGCGGAATCGGTCACCTTGCGCGCCACCAAGCCTCGCGGCCCGCCCCAGCATCCGGAAGATTCCATGAAAGCCGTCCTGTTCGAGAAATTTCAGGAAACCCCGAAATTGGTCACGCTGCCCGATCCGACGCCCGCCCCGCATGGCGTGGTGCTGCGGGTTGCCGCCACTGGCGTCTGCCGCAGCGACTGGCACGGCTGGATGGGCCACGACAGCGATATCGAACTGCCGCATGTGCCCGGGCACGAACTGGCCGGCGTGGTCGAGGCGGTGGGCCGCGACGTCACCCGCTGGAAGGTCGGCGACAAGGTGACCGTGCCCTTCATCTGCGGCTGCGGCGCCTGCCCGGAATGCCATGCGGGCCATCAGCAGGTGTGCCTGAATCAGGAGCAGCCGGGCTTCACGCATTGGGGCTCTTTCGCGGAATATGTCGCACTGCATCAGGCCGACCTGAACCTCGTGGCGCTGCCCGAGGGGATGGATTTCGCCACCGCCGCCAGCCTCGGCTGCCGCTTTGCCACCTCGTTCCGGGCGGTGATCGACCAGGGCCAGGTGCGCGCCGGGCAATGGGTGGCGGTGCATGGCTGCGGCGGCGTCGGCCTCTCGGCGGTGATGATCGCCTCGGCGGCCGGGGCCAATGTGATCGGCGTGGACCTCGATCCTGCCAAGCTGCAACTGGCCCGTGATCTGGGCGCCGTGGCGGTGATCAACGGGCGCGAGGCCGATGTGCCCGGCGCGATCCGCGAGATCACGCGGGGCGGGGCGCATGTCTCGCTCGATGCGCTGGGCCATCCGGTGACGATGACCAATTCCATCCTCTGCCTGCGGCCGCGCGGCAAGCATATCCAGGTGGGTCTGATGCTGGGCGAGCATGCCGCGCCCTCAATCCCGATGCCCAAGATCGTCGGCCAGGAGATCGAGATCCTCGGCTCGCACGGGATGCAGGCGCATCGCTATGGCGCGATGCTGGACATGGTGGCGAGCGGCAAGGTCGATCCCTCGCGGCTGGTCGGCAAGCAGATCAGCCTGGCCGAAGCGCCCGAGGCACTGATGGCCATGGACCGCTTCCAGTCGGTCGGCGCCACCGTCATCACCCGGTTCTGAGCCATGTTCGAACGTGTCGAGGGCTATCCCGTCGATCCGATCATGATCGGCGCCGAGTATTTCGCCCAGGACCCGCGGTCGGACAAGCTGAACCTGACGGTCGGGATCTATCAGGACGCCCAGAGCCGGACTCCGGTGCTGGAGGCGGTGAAGCGGGCCGAGGCGCGGCTGGTCGAGACGCAGGCGACGAAATCCTACCTCGCCCTGACCGGCGACGCGGACTATGGCCGGCTTCTGGGGGCCGAGATCCTGGGCCCCGCGCACGGGCCGGGCTGGGTCACGGCGCAGACCTCGGGCGGAGCGGTGGCGCTGAGGGTCATGGCGGAATTGCTGGCGCAGATGCCGGAGCCGGCGACCATCTGGCTGCAGACCCCGACCTACGGCAATTACGTCCCGATCCTGACCGCCGCCCGGGCCCGCTTTGCTTCGGTGCCCTATTACGATCCGCTCCGGCGCGAGATCACCTTTGAGCGGATGCTCGACGGGCTGAAATCCGCCAAGCCCGGCGATGTCTTCCTGTTCCAGGGCGTGTGCCACAACCCGACCGGCGCCGACATGAGCCCGGACCAGCTGGCAGCGCTGCTGGATGTGCTGGACGAGCGCGGGATCGTGCCTTGGCTAGACCTCGCCTATCTGGGTTTCGCCGAAGGGTTCGAAGCCGATTGCGCCGTCGCCCGGCAGATCGCCGAGCGGTTCGAGGAATGCGTGGTCTGCGTCACGCTGTCGAAATCCTTCGGCATCTACCGTGACCGGGCCGGGGCGCTGTTCGTCAAGACCCGGGCGGCCGATCGCGAGCGGATGCACCGCGCCGTTTCGGCCATCGTCCGGGCGGGCTCGTCCCATGCGCCAGACCATGGCGCCTCGGTCGTGCGGGTGATCCTGGGCGATCCGGCGCTGAAGGCGCTGTGGCTGGGGGAGCTGGACGCGATGCGCGCCCGGGTCGCCGGGGTCCGCGCCCGGATCGTGGCGGTCGAGCGCGATCTCTTCGGCAGCGGGACGCTGGATTACCTCGGCGGTCAGCGCGGCATGTTCTCCTTGCTGCCGCTGACCGAGGCGCAGGAACTGGCCCTGACCCGTGTCCACGGCATCCATGTGGTGAAGGGCGGGCGGGTCAATGTGGCGCGGCTGGGCGAGGGGGATATTCCCTGGCTGATCCGCGCGGTGCGGGAGGTGACCCGCGCCCCCTGATCGACGCCCCGCCCGGATCGCCTCCGGGCGGGGTTTTCGCTTGCCTCAGCCCAGCTTGAACAGCTTCTGCGCATTGGTGCGGCCGATCTTGCGGCGGTCGGCTTCGGCGATGCTGGCGGCGTTGAACCAGTCGCTCGCGTGATCCACATTCTCGAACGGCCAGTCGGTCGAGAACAGGATCCGGTCCGCGCCCAGTTCCAGGATCGCGTCGATCAGCGTCTGGGTGCGGAAATTGCCCGAGGTGGTGATGTGGAAGTTCTCGGTGAAATACTCCGCGAACTTGCGCTTGGCCGGGTATTTCGGCGGGGTCTTGACCCAGGCGTTGCGATGGTCGAGCCGCCAGAGCATGTAGGGGATGCCCTCGCCCATATGGCCCAGCACGATCTGCAGCGAGGGGTGGTCGTCGAACAGCCCCGAGGCCATCAGCCGCAGCGCATGGACGGCGGTTTCCTGCGCGAAGGCCCAGGTCGGTCCCAGCAGCCAGGGGTGGCCGTCATAGATCCGCGCGTCGCGGGGCAGCGGGTTGCGGGGGTGCAGGTAGAAGGGCACGTCCAGCTTGGCGACCTCGGCCCAGAACGGGCGGTATTGCGGCAGGTCGTAATAGAGGAGTTCCTCGCCGCCGCCCTGTTCGGCGTCCTGCGAGAAGCCGTTGATCAGCGCGCCGACGAAGCCGAGGTCGGTGACACAGCGGTTCAACTCCGCCGCGGCGGCGTCGGGGTCCTGAAGCGGCAGGGCGGCGAAGGCGCGGAAGCGGTCGGGCCGCTTGGCGCATTCCTCGGCCAGCACGTCATTGGCGCGCCGCGCGATCTCGATGGCGCGCTTGCGGTCGGTGATCGCCTGCACCGCCGGGGCGTTCAGCGACAGGATCATCGTCTCGATCCCGTGCTTGTCCATTTCCTTCAGGCGGGTGTCCTGGATGTCGAGCAGCCGGTGTTCCAGCTCCTTCCAATACGAGGGCGGCACGAAGCCCGCCGAATCCATCAGGGTTTCGGGGATGGCGAAATGCTCTTCGAGCGCGATCTTGCCTTGCATGGTCTCTCTCCGGTCTCGGTCTTTGGGGTCAGGCGGTGGGTTGCAGCGCGCCGAGGGCGGCGAGCAATTGGGTCAGCAGGGCGGGCAGATCCCCGGCCGTGGCGGCCAGGCCATAGACATGGCTGTCCGGCCGGACGATGGCCGCCTGCGCGCCGGTCGCGTCGAACCAGCGCTTGTAGACGCCGTTGGTGTCCGAAATGGGCGCGCCGCCGACCATCTGGCCAATGGCGAAATGCAGGCAGCGGCCGCCGAGCGCGGCGAAAGCCTTGCGCTCGGCCTCGCCCAGCGCAGCCAGCGCGGCCTCGTTCCGCGCCACGATCAGCCAGCCGGTGCCGGCGATCTCATCGAAAAGCGCGGTGCGCTCGGCGGTGGAGACCAAGCCCTGCGGCAGCAGCGCGCCATGATTGGCGATGAGCCCGCCGGTCAGCGCCGGATAGACCAGCTTGTCGGGCTTCTGGTTGGCCTTGCGCGCGGCGATCATCCTGGCGTCGCGGGCGCGGGCCTGTTCGGGGTCGCGCATGGTCTGGGCGCGGCCCAGCTCGATGGCGCGGCCGGTGATGAAGCGCACATGCGGTTCGCGTTCGGGCTGGTAGCTGTCCAGGAGCGACTCGGGCGCGCCGTCCAGCACCATGCCCAGCTTCCACGCCAGATTGCGCGCGTCGCGGATGCCCGAGACCATGCCCTGCGCCAGGAACGGCGGCATCTCATGCGCGGCGTCGCCCGCCAGCAGCACCCGGCCCTTGCGCCACTGACCCACGATGCGCGAGCGGAAGGTGTAATTGGCGACGCGGATCAGATCGGCATCTTCGGGGCTGAGGAAGGCCGCGACCCGGCGCCAGACGCCCTCGGCCGCGGTGACGGAATCGCGGGTGTCGTCCGCTTCCAGCCGGAACGAGAAGCGGTGGTGATGCGGGCCGATATTGACGATGGAGACGGGCTGCTCCGGGCGGCACACCTGCCGGAACGAGGGCAGGGTCGGCACCTCGCGCTTCATCGCGAAATCGCAGACCAGCCAGTTTTCGTGGAAGCCGAGGTCTTCCAGCGGGCCGCCCAGATGGCCGCGCACGAAGCCGTTGCCGCCGTCGCAGCCGATGACATAGCGCGCCTTGACCTCGACCGGGGCGCCGCCCTCGGTTTCATGGCCGGTGACGGTCACGCTGCCGTCGCTCTCGGCCAGGCCGGTGACGGTGACGCCGTGGCGCAGCTCGACCCCCGGCGTGCGGCGGACCAGCGCGTCCAGCGTGTCCTCCAGATGCGGCTGGTACATCATGTATTGCGCGGGCCAGCCGCAGGGTCCGGGATTGTCGTATTCGATGTCGAGCAGCACCTCGTCCTGCCCGTTCACCCAGACATAGCCCGCCTGGATGTTGGTCCCGGGCAGCACGGTCTCGGCGATGCCGAGCTTCTGAAAGGTGCGCATCGTCTCGTCGTCGAAGGCGGCGGCGCGCGGCAGGTTGTAGAGGCCGGCGTAGCGCTCCAGCACCACGACCTTGCGCCCGGCCTGCCCCAGCAGCGCCGCCAGCACCATCCCCGTGGGGCCATAGCCCACGATGGCTACATCGAATGTCATGAGGTCCTCCTCCATCCCGATTGTCTTGCGTTGGCAAGTTTTGAAAATGCAAATGTTAGCCGGTGCGCGGGCCCCGACCGGGCCCGTGCGGTGGCCCCTCAGGGGCCGATGAGCAGGCGCACGCCAGAGAGCGAAATCGCTGGGATATAGGTGATGAGCAGCAGCGCGATCAGATAGATCGCCAGGAACGGCACGATCCCGCGGTAGATCTGTTTCAGCGGGATGCCCGACATCGTCTGCATGACGAAGAGGTTGATGCCGAAGGGCGGGGTGAACAGCCCGATGGCCAGGTTCACCGTGACGATGATGCCGAAATGCACCGGATCGACGCCGATGGCGCCGGCCAGCGGGACCAGCAGCGGGGTCAGCAGCAGGATGGCCGACAGCGGGTCGATCAGGCAGCCGACCAGCAGCAACAACAGGTTGATCGCCAGCAGCAGCAGCCAGCCGGGCAGGGCCATCGCCTCGATCAGCGCGACCAACTGGACCGAGACCTGGTTGACGGTGATCAGCCAGGAAAAGACGCCCGCGCAGGCCATCACCACCAGGATCTGCGCGGTGAAGGAGACGGTGCTGGCCGCGGCGCCCAGCAGGTCGCGCAAGGTCATCTCGCGCATCACCGCCCAGGAGACGATGAAGGCGTAAAGGCAGGCGACGGCGGCGGCCTCGGTCGGCGAGAAGACCCCGCCATAGATCCCGCCCAGGATCAGCACCGGCACGCCCGCCGCCCAGACGCCCCGGCGGAAGGCCGTGCCAAAGCCGCGGAGCGTGAAGCGGTCAGCCTCGGAGCCCCGGTTGCCGCGCCCGACCCAGAGCGCGTGCAGCGCCATCAGACCGACGATCAGCAGCCCCGGCACGATGCCAGCAGCGTAAAGGCGCGGGATCGATTCATCGGCCGCCGCGGCATAGACGATCATCGGGATCGACGGCGGCAGGATCACCCCCACCGCGCCGACCGAAACCATGAGCCCGCCGGAATAGCGGTCGGTATAGCCCTCCGCACGCATGGCGGGCAGCATGACCTTGCTGATCGTCGCGACCGAGGCGGCGCCGACCCCGGTGATCGCGCCGAAGACCGCGCCCGCGCCGATGGCGGTCAGCGGCACCTTGCCCGGCACCCGGCCCATGCTGGCGCGCATCAGCCCGACCAGCCGTCCGGCCACGCCGCCCCGGTCCATGATCTCGCCGGCGAAGATGAAGAAGGGCAGCGCCAGCAGGGCATAGGCGTTGATCGAGGAAAACAGGTACTGGTGCAGCGCCATCAGCGGCACCTGCATGGTCAGCGCCATGGTCGCGGCCGAGGCGGCGAGCAGGATCAGATAGATCGGGAACCCGGCCAGCATCAGCACCAGCGGCAGGCCCACGAGGGTCAGGATCATCATCTCACTTGCGTCCCTGCATCAGATGGCCGACCAGCTGCGCCAGCGCGACCAGCGCCATCCCGGTCAGCCCCACCAGCACCGCGCCGTTGATCAGCCACAGCGGCACCTCGGCCATGTTGCTCAGCGTGCCCCGGGTCCAGAGCCGCCGCGTGACGGCCAGCGAATACCAGGCCGTGAAGCCCAGCACGCCCGCGGTGACCACCAGCTCGACCAGCCGCAGCGCCCATGCGGCGCGGCCGGACAGGGCGCGGGTCAGCAGTTCCATGCGCAGGTGGCGGTTCTGGATGGACACGGTGATCGTGCCCAGAAAGGCCAGCACGATCATGCCGAAGACCAGCGTCTCATCGGCCCAGAGGAGCGAGACCTGCCAGATGTAGCGCAGCGCGACATTGACGCAGGCCAGCAGCACCATGGCGACCAGCGCCAGCGACAGGAGCAGCGTGAACCCCGCGGCGAGGCGCGAGAGGGGGCGGGAAGCTTTGGCGGTGTTCATGGCTCAAGGGGGGCGGGGCAGGGGCCCGGGGGCCGCGTGTCCCGCCCCGTCTCCGTCACTCGGTGGCGTGGCGCTGGGCGACGCCGCGCAGGAAGGACAGCTCTTCGGCCAGCGCGGGGTTCTGCGCCTCGGCGTCAGGAAGCACGGCGGCCACGGCGTCGAGATAGGCCTGCGTATCGGCCTCGGGCAGGGTCACGAGGCGCCCGCCATTCTCTTCCCAGATGCCCTGCACCGCATCCACCGCGCCGAGGTTCCAGCTGTTGGTATCCTCAAGCGCCCCGCGCGCGGCGGTGCGGACGGCACCGGCGAGTTCCTCGCCGATCGTCTCGAGGAAGGCGCCGGAGGCCACGGCGGTGACGATCAGGTAGCTTTCGGGCAGCACGGTCAGGTCCTGCGCCACGTCATAGTAGCGGCCGGTGGTGAAGACCGGCAGACCGGCGATCAGCCCGTCCACGACGCCGTTCTGCATGGCGGGCAGCACTTCGCCCAACGGCAGCGAGATGGGCGAGGCGCCCAGCGCCGACAGCGGCCCGGTGGCCAGCACCGTCGGCCCGGCCACCCGGATCCGCTGGCCCTGCAGCGCGGCGGCGCTGTCGACCGCGCGCACGCTGACGATGCCGAGGGGGCCGTGCGGGAAGGCGGCGATGGTCTCCAGCCCCTGATCCTGGGCATAGGTGGCCAGACGGTCCAGCACGTCGGGGTCGGCGAGGGTGGCCTGGGCATGGGCCAGGTTCTGGAACAGGCCCGGCACGTCCAGCACCTCGAACCGGCGGTCGTATTGCACGAAGAAGCTGGACGCGGGCGCCGTCACCTCGATGGTGCCCATCGCCGCGCCTTCGATGGTGGCGGGGATCTGGCCCAGCTGGTTGGCGGGGAAAAGCTGCACGTCGATGGCGCCGTCGGTCGCGGCCTCGAGCCGCGTCTCGAAGCCCTGCATCCAGCGCAGGATGGCGTCGTTGTTGGTGGGCGACGACACCTTGAGCGTGAAATCGGCGGCGAGCAGCGGCGTGGCAAGCGTGCAGGGCAGCGCCAGGCACAGGGCCGCGAAAGTCGGTCTGAACATCCAATCCTCCCAGATGATGTGGCGCGGGGCAGCGCGACTCGAACGGTATCAGACGGCTTTTGCAAATACAAATGTTTCGTAGGCATCTTTTGTGAGGGAAAACTTTGGTGTGGAAAATATTGATTTCCCTTGCCCCGGCTGGTTGCCGGCCCTTGCGCCCTGCGCCGCATCCGCCGTAAATACTTGCAACTGAAACATTTGCGCGCCGACAGATCTCGCCGTCGCGCAGGGCGCCATCCTTGGGGACGCATGGACTATTGGTTCACCGATTCGCTGCCCTATCTGCTCAACCGGGCAGGTGTCGCACTGGGCGAGACCTTCTCGAAGCGCATCGCGCGCTATGACGTGACGCTGCCGATGTACCGGGTGCTGGCCATCCTGCGCCAGACCGGGCCCAAGTCGCTGGGCGAATTGTCCTCGCTGGTCTCGGTCGAGATGTCCACCCTGTCGCGGATGATCGGCACGATGACCAAGGCCGGACTGGTCACGCGCATCCGCCCGCCGGAAAACGGGCGCGTCGTCTCGATCGAGATCACCGACAAGGGCGCGGCGCTGGCCGATGAGCTGATGCAGATCGCCATGCGGTTCGAGCGCGGGATCCTTGGCGACATGGATGCGGCGGCGGCGCATGAGCTGAAGACGCTGCTGCGGCAGATCAGCCAGCGGATCGACCGGCTTTAGGGAGGGTGCCGCGGGTGGCGTCCCGGCAAGGCTGCGCGGGACGCCGTTTTCAGTGCGGGTTCAGTGGGTGTGGCCGCTCGCCGCCACCACGGCGATGTTGTAGGGCGCACCACCGACCGCGATGCTGCCGCGATCTTCCAGCGTTGCCGCGTCGATCCGGCGCACCAGCCCCTCGCGCGGGTCGGTGATCAGGATCTCGGCGCCCGCCATGGCCAGCCGGGGCCGGGGGTCGTTCCAATGACCATCCATCGAGTAAGGCTGCGTCACGGCGGCGCTGCCGTCGAGGCCGGCGGCCAGCAGGTCGATCCGGTGCAGCGTGCCGTCCTCGGTCAGCACGAAGCCCCGGGCCGGCTGCATCGGGTCCAGCACGAAATCGACACGGCGGAAGGGCAGCGCGATGGGCCGGAAATGCGGCGCCTCTTCCGGATCGATGACCACCAGCCCGTCGCGCCCGTAATTGCCCAGGAAGACCTGCATCCCGGTCGCGCCGAGCAGCGTCCCGGTGGTGTTACCGGCAGGCAGATCGGCAGGATAGGGCAGCATCTCGAAGACGATGCCGTCATCGCCGCTGCGGGCGGTCAACACGCCTTCGGCGCAACCCGCAGCCAGATAGAGGCCCGAGAAGGCCTCGCCATGGATGCCGGTGCAGGTCGCCAGATCCCCGGCAGGCGTGCCCTCGGCGGTGAAGGCCTGCAAGCCCAGACGCGGCGCGGGCTCGGCGCCTTCCTCGGGCTCAGGCGCGACGCTGCTCAGCCAGAACCCGCCCAGCGGCGCGACGAACCCGTGATGCGCCACCGATTGCGGGAAGCGGCGGCTTTCCAGCCTGCCCTGGGCCAGTGCCGCGCCGTCCAGGATCTCGGCATAGCCGCCCTGATCGAGGTTGATGGCGATCTGCTGGCCGTGATCGACCAGATGGAAGGGGCGCGGGCCGTCCAGCCGGTGCGGCAGGGCGGCGGGCTCGGTGATCTCGATGTCTTGATGATCGCCATGATCCTCCAGCCGGATCCCGCTGGACAGGAACTGCACGGTCCCGGCGTCCGATTGCACGGCGGCGACGGCACTGCCTTGGGCGACGGCATAGAGCTTGGCCTGACCGATGGTGTCGAAGACCCAGCGGCTCTCGGGCGCGGAAAGGTCGAAAGCGGTGATCCGCGGCGCGGCATGGTCGCCGATGAAGACGCGGAATACCGTCTCGCCGCCGGGTGCCTCCGCCTGCGCCAGGGCGGCGGGTGCAAGCAGCAGGGCCAGCGCGGTTGCGCTGGTGAGGGTTTTCAGCATGGCAAGGTCTCCTTGATGGGCTGCGTTTCTGCATCCGGTTCCGCGGGATGCGCGGAGAACCGCAGGGTTCCGTGGTCCGGGCTTGCAGTATGTTATGATATTACATATCAAAACGAGGGTGACAACCGCGCCCCGGGCAAAAACGGCACCCGGTCGGCGCCTTGTGTGGAAAACCATGATGTGATTGGAATAGGCCCCCGTTCCGACCGAAGCCAAATGCATGCCCCGCGCGGTGTCCTTTCTGACGGCCCTGGCCTTGCTGGTGGTGCTGCCGCTCCGCGCGGGGGCGCATCCGCATGAATTCGTCGATACCTCCCTCACCTTCGAGATGGATGCCGAGGGGCGTCTGGCCGCGGTCCATGTCGTCTGGCACTGGGACGAGCTGATGTCGCTGCTGACGCTCGAGGATCTGGGCCTCGACCCCGACCATGACGGCGCGCTGTCGGCCAGGGAACGCGCGACCCTGGCGCAGCGCTTCAGCGACTGGCCCGAGGATTTCGCCGGCGACATGCAGCTGCAGCACGCGGGGCAGGTCGTCGCCCTGCGCCGCCCTCACGGCATGGATGTCGATCTGCGCGAGGGGCGCTTCGTGCTGGATTTCCGCCGGGCGCTGGCCGATCCGATCCCGATGGCGGGTGCCTCGGTGCGGCTGCAGGCCTTCGATCCCACCTATTTCGTCTATTACGAGGTGCCGGAGCTGCCGGGCGTCATCGGCCCGACCGCCTGCGACGTCACCCGGATCACGGCCGATCTCGGCGCCGCGCGCAGCCTTTATGAGCGGCTGGTGGGCGATCTGACCGAAGAGCAGCTCATGGAACCGGGGCAGGAGCCGCTGGTCGGCAGCGCCTTCGCCGATACGTTCGTGCTGACATGCCCCGGATAGCGGGCTGGGCCCTGGCCGTGCTGGCGCTGATCGCGCTGGGGTTGGCGGCCCTTGGCCTTCAGGGCTGGATGGCCGAGGCCGCGCTGGGCGCCCAGCGGCAGGCGCAGGACGCGCTGGCCGGCGCGCTCCGCGCGCTGCGCAACGGCGAACCGGGGGCGGTGGCGGGGTTCCTGACGATCTGTTTCCTGCACGGTTTCCTGCATGCGTTAGGGCCGGGACATGGCAAGGGGGTGATCGCCGCCTATGCCGTGGCGGCCCCGGTCCCCGCCGCGCGGCTTGTCGTCATCGCCGGTCTTTCCAGCCTGGCGCAGGCGGTTACCGCGATCCTTGTGGTCTATGCTGGCGTCTGGCTGCTGGACGGCGCCCGTGAGGGCGTCGAGGGGTTGGCCGCAGCGATCGAGCCCCTGTCCTTCGGTTTCGTCGCCCTTCTGGGTCTGATGCTGTGCATCCGGGCCTGGCGCCGCTTCCCGCGTGAGCAGGCCGGGCACGGCCATCACCACGATCACGACCACGGGCCGGAATGCGGCTGCGGCCACAGCCACGCCCCGGACCCGGCTGAACTGGCCAGCGCGCGCTCGGTGCGCGAAGTCGCGGCACTGGTCGCGGGTGTGGCGCTGCGGCCCTGCACCAGTGCGCTGTTCCTCCTGATCCTGACCTGGCAGCTGGGGCTCGATGCGCTGGGCATCCTGGGCGCGCTGGTCATGGGCGTGGGGACGATGGCGGTCACGCTTTCGTCCGGCCTTGTCGCGGGCATGGCCCGGCGGGGGCTGATCGGCCTCGCCCAAGACGGCAGCGCGCTGGCCCGCGGGCTGGTTGCGGCCGAGTTCCTGCTGGGCGCGGCGATCCTTGTCTTTGCCGGATCGGCGGCGCTGCGGCTCCTCTGACCGCCGGTCAATTCGCCAGCGTCAGCGTCTCCCGCAGCAAGACGCTTTCGAAATCGCTGACCAGCACCCGGACGCTCACCACCCAATCGCCGCCGAAGGGCAGGACCGCCGCCTCGGTGCGCCAGATCCCGTCCGCCCCGGCCCGGGCGGACAGGCGCAGGGGCTCCAGCCGTCCATCGGCGGGGGCCAGGGCCAGCGCCACCTCCCGCGGCTCAAGCGGCGCGAAATCGCCGGTCTGAAAGGCCAGTTCCAGAACAACCGGCCCCGCGGTGCCCGGGCTCAGACGAAGATCGGCCATCACCCGGTCGGTGTGCAGATGCGCCAGGACCGGCGGGACCGCCTCGATCATGGTCCGGGGGGGCGGCGTCAGGCGGAAAAGCGCGGCGATCAGCAGGACACCCAGACCCAGCAGGATCTCGGCGCGGACCGACCGCGCCAGCGGCCGCACGCGGCCCCGGGCCAGGGCGGGCGTCAGCCGGAGTCGATTCAGCCCGGCCAGCGCCAGCAGCCCCATCACCAGGGCCAGTTTCACCAGCAGCAGCTGGCCCCAGCCGGTTTCGGTCAAACGCGACGGCACGCCGCCGCTTTGCGCCCAGGTCAGCCAGGCGCCGCTCAGCACCAGCAGCGCGACCAGACCCAGCGCGGGCGTCGAGAATCGGCGCAGCCGCAGCCCGGCCTCGGGATGGCGCAGATCCGCCAGAAGGGTCGGCAGCAGGCCCATCCACCAGACCAACGCCAGGCCGTGAACCGCGACGGCGACGGTGGAAAGCGCGGCGGGCGGGGCGGTGACGGCATGGCCGGACCCCGCGAAGGAGAGCCCGGCGCAAAGCCAGGCGAGAAGGGCGAGGCCACGCGGCGGATGCGGTTGCCGCAATGCCAGCGCCGCCAGCAGCAGCGCCAGAACGCTCAGCGCGATGGTCCGGGCCAGCGGCGCCAGCAGCGCCGCACGGAACGGCGCGCCGCTTAGCCCTTCGCCCGGGGCAAGGCCCAGAAGGTCGAGGCCATGGCTCCACAGGAAGACCCCGGCGAGGCCCAGACCGGCGAGCGCGGCGCCCAGCCCCAGGCGCCGCCGCCCCAAGGGCGCGGCGGTCCGGGCAATGAAGGCCGCATGCAGGGCGAGGCCGATGGCGCCCAGCATCGCCAGCGTCAGGCCAAAGCGCGCGGCGGCGGCAAGCCGGGCACCGGCGGCCGCAGGCGGGGCCGCGCTGTGCAGCGACGGGGCGCCCAGATGCAGCGTCAGCACCCCGCCGACCGGGTGACCGTCGCCGGACATGACCCGCCAGGACAACAGATAACTGCCCCGGGCCGAGCCTTGGGGGGCCGGGATCGCGAGGCCGGTGTCGCGCGCTTCGCCCTGCACCTCCTCGGCGCTGCCGTCCGGGGCGACCCAGCGCAGCATCAGCGGCGCCACGGCCTCGCTGAAGGTCAGGGTGACCGACGGCGGGAAGGCCTCGACGATGCTGCCGTCGCCGGGCGTCGCGGTCACCAGCTGGGCATGACCGAAGGCGGCCAGAGGCGACAGGATCAGGAGCAGGGACAGGCACAGGGTGCGAAAACGGGGCATCAGGCCTCTCTCGGGGTCAGGTCGGGCATCGGGACCGCGCCGGGCGCGCAGCCGTCGCGGGCGGATCCGGTTGTCAATGGCCAGCCGGGGGGTGGTGCCCCTCGCCGGGGCCGATCAGGACCACGCCCTCGAACGCGTCGAGGCGGGCGATGAGTGCGGCGCCCAGGCCGCTTTCCGCCCCGCGCGCGGCCTCGGTCAGGCTCTGGGCGGCCGAGCCGTCGATACCGTGATGCGCCAGAAAATGCGGATCGAGCACCTCCTCCCCGGCGCAGAGAACGATGGCCCAGCCCTCGGCCCCCCGCCGCAGCAGCGCGCGGCCCGCCATGTCGCCCTGCCGCCATCCGGCAATCGCGGTGTCGCCGCGGATGGTGATGGGCTCGACAGTCAGGGGGGCCTCGGGACGGTCGAACTGGGCCATCATCAGATGGGTGATCGCGCCGGTTTCGGCGCTGGATATCGGGCCATCGGCCAGAACGGGCGTGGCAAGGCTCAGCGCGGCGACCAACGCGATGCGGGGCATGAAGGGCATGGGCTTCCTCCGAGGGACAAGGGAAGGCGCCACCGCCGAAAGGGGCGGTGGCGCGGAAGGATCAGTGGCCGTGGCCGGCCGAGGGCGCGACGACCATCACGCCCGGCGCGGGGCCTTCCAGGTCATGGGCATCCTGCCCCTCGGCCGGGATCTCGATCCAGCGCTCGGCCCCATTCGCGCATTCCTGCACCACGGGGATGTAAAGCATCTGGTCCAACGGCACGGTGTCGGTGACGCGGGCGCGGAACACGAATTCGTCGTAATGGGCGTTGGGCAACTCGCCCGACCAGACGATCTCGCGCACGCCCTCGGTCAGGGTCCGGCCGTAATATTCGTAGGGCTGGGCATAGGCGCCCGTCACCGTTTCGAGCTGCCATCCGGCATGGACCATGGGTTGGGCCGCGATCAGTCCTTCAGGGATCTGCACGCGGACACGCAGGGTCGCCTCGCCCTCGCAGCCATGGCCGACGCGGATGGTCAGGCGGGCGGTTTCGCCCTGGACGACCTGCGTTTCGGCAAAGGTCGCATGGGCCGAGGCCTGGGTCGCGAGCGACAGACTCAGGGCGGCGGCGGTCATCAGGAGTTTCATTGGTGGGTCCTTGTTGCTGTGCGGAAGGGCGCCCGGGGACCGGGCGACGCCGTTGAGGGGGGAAAGGGCCCGCCCGACGCTGCGGCGCAGCCGTGCCCGGGCGGGCAGTGACAGCGGATCCAAGGGAACGCAGAAAGATCCGCCGTGACGGCGCGGTCCCGCAACGCGGGAAGGCGCCGGCATGCCATCGCTGCCGAAGGGTGCCGGCAGCGCGTCCGCCACCGGAAAACCGGTGGGGCGGGGTAGACGGGATCAGGCGGAGGGTGGCCCGCGCGAGGGGGGCGGCGCGGCCTCGGTCGAGGCCAGAAGATGGCGCGCCGCGACCGGGGGCTGCACACGGAAGGTCAGCTCGGCCGGGGCGGCGGCGCCCTCGATTGCCGCTGCCAGATAGAGCCCGGCGACCAGATGGCAGACCGGGCACGAGGCATCGGCGCGGGGCGCGCCTTCATCGTCAGTGACGCAGAATTCGGCGCCATAAAGCTGGGCGAATTGCGCCCGCTCCAGGTCGCTGGCCGATGCGAAGCGATGCCCGAACCCCGCCATGGCCAGCGCCATCGCGAAGACAAGAACCAGCCCGCGGGCCAGAAGGGGGACGCGCCGCATCATGCGCCTTCTTACCGCGCCCATCGGGTCGCGCAAGCCGTGATCTGCCGCCTGCGCCGTCCCGCCGCATCGGGCGATGCCCGGCGGCGCCGGGCCATCGAGGGCTTGCCAAGCCCATTCCCGACCGCTACGCATCGCCTGTCGGTTCCCGCAAGGGATCAAAAGGGAATTCGCCGCCGGTCCGCCGGCGAACCGAAACTGCCCCCGCAACTGTAGGCGGTGAGCGCGCAGCAACGAGCCACTGTGATCCGGTCCGCCGGGACATGGGAAGGCGCTGCAAGCCACGATCCGCCAGTCAGGAGACCTGCCGACATCGTCAGCAACGCGGCCCGGGCGGGGTGTCCGGGGAGATGTCTCATGGTGTTTTCCCCCGCGCACGCGAGCCGGCGTGCCATTGCCAGCCCCGAACCCTCTGCCCCCGGGGCAGAGGCGGGGGTCAGCCACGGGACGGGCCAGGTGCTCTGCCCCTTCGATCGCCCTCCGGCCCTTTTCCCAACCGGAGACATTCCATGCCGATCCTTCCCCTGATCCATCGCCGCACCTTGCGCGTGGCGCTCATGGCGGCCCCCCTTGTCGCGACGCTGCCCGCGCTGGCTCAGACGGCCTATCCGCTGCATCTGTCGAATTGCGGCGTCGACCTGACTTTCGAGGCGGCGCCGCAGAGCGTGGTGAGCGTGGGCCAGGCCGCCACCGAAATCCTCTATGCCCTGGATCTGGGCGACCGGGTGCTCGGCACCTCGGTCTGGTTCTCGTCCGTGCTGCCGCAGTTCGAGGCGGTGAACGCCAGCGTGCCGCGCCTTGCCGACAACGATCCCAGCTTTGAGAGCGTGGTCTCGCTGCGCCCGGGGCTGGTGGCGGTGCAATACGAATGGCACATCGGCCCGCAAGGCATCGTCGCCACCCGTGAGCAATTCGCCGATCTCGGCATCCCGACCTATACGCTGCCCTCGGATTGCGTCGGCAAGGACAATTCCACCGGATCCGACGGAACGCGGCTGGATCTGTACAGCATGGACAGCCTCTATCAGGGCATCGAGGAACTGGCGCAGATCTTCGACGTGCCCGAGCGTGGCACGGCGATGGTCGCCGCCCTGCGCGAGCGCGAGGCGGCGGCCATCGCCGCGGCCGAGGCGCTGGCGCTCGAGGATGCCTCGGCGGTTTTCTGGTTCTCCTCGGCCGAGATGGATATCGACCCCTATGTCGCGGGCCAGGGTGGCGCGCCGGCCTACATGATGCAGGCGCTCGGCCTGCGCAATGTGGTGGAAAGCAACGAGGAATGGCCCGTGGTCGCCTGGGAGACCATCGCCCGCGCCAACCCTTCGGTCATCGTGCTGGCCCGCATGGATCGCCGCCGGTTCGAGGCCGACGACATCGAGCGCAAGCTGGAGTTCCTGCGCACCGATCCGGTGGCGAGCCAAATGGAGGCGGTGCGCGAGGGCCGGATCGTGATCCTTGACGCGCATGGCATGGACCCGTCGATCCGCAACATCGACGCGCTGGAAACCCTCTCTGCCGCGCTGGCCGGGTTCGATCTGCAATGACCCGCCGGGCCGCCCTTTCGGCGCTGGCTGTCCCCGTGCTGGCACACGCGGGGCTGGGGGCGGTCCTTCTGGCGCTGGCGGTCCTCGTCGGTGTCACCATCGGCGAGGTGGCGCTGCCGCTGGGGCTGGTCGGCGACCTGCTGGCGGTGAAGCTGCTGGGGGCCGAGCGCGCGCTCGATCCCATCGACGCGGGCATCCTGTGGAGCTATCGCCTGCCCCGCACGCTGGTCGCCGCCGCCTGCGGCGCGGGGCTGGCGCTGTCGGGCGTGGTGCTGCAGGCCCTGGTCCGCAACGCGCTGGCCGATCCCTATCTTCTGGGCGTCTCGGCCGGGGCGGGGGCGGGGGCGGTTGCCGTCACGCTGCTGGGCCTCGGCGGCGGCGCCATCGGACTTTCGGCCGGGGCCTTCGGCGGCGCGGCTTCGGCCTTCCTGATCGTGGCGCTGCTGGCAAAGGCGGCGGGCGGCGGACCCGCCCAACTGGTGCTGGCGGGCATCGCCGGATCGCAGCTGTTCAACGCGCTGACCTCGTTCTTCATCGCCAAATCGGCCAATGCCGAACAGGCGCGGGGTCTGATGTTCTGGCTGCTGGGCAACCTGTCGGGCGTGCGATGGCCCGATGTCTCGCTGGCGCTGCCGGTGGTGGGTCTGGGTTTCCTCGTCTGCCTGGCCCATGTCCGCCCGCTCGATGCCTTTTCCTTCGGCTCGGGCGCCGCAGCTTCGCTGGGCATCGCCGTGCGCCGGGTGCAACTGGTGCTGATCGCGGCTGTCACGCTGATGACCGCGACGCTGGTCAGCCTGGTCGGATCCATCGGCTTCGTGGGACTGGTGATCCCGCATGCCATGCGCTTTCTCGTCGGCCCGCGGCACGCCCGGCTCATCCCGGCCTCGGCGCTGGCCGGCGCGGTGTTCCTGATCGCCGCCGATATCGCCTCGCGCGTGCTGATCCCGGGTCAGGTCGTGCCGATCGGCGTGGTCACCGCCCTGGTCGGTGCCCCCGGCTTCGCCCTGATCCTGATCCGCAACCGGAGGCGATCATGAGGATCGAGGCGCAGAACCTCGGCTGGCGCGAGATCGTGCAGGGCGTGTCGTGCGAGATCCGCCCGGGCGAGACTTTCGGGCTGGTCGGGCCGAACGGTTCGGGCAAATCGACGCTGCTGCGGCTTTTGGCCGGGCTGATGCCGCGGGCGGCGGGCGAGGTCAGGCTCGATGGCGTGCCGCTGGCGCAGTTGAGCCGCCGCCAGATCGCCCAGCGCGTCGCCCTGGTCGAGCAATTCGCCGACACGGGCGAGGCGCTCAGCGTCCGCGACGCGGTGGAGCTGGGCCGCACGCCCTGGCTGTCGCCGCTGTCGCCCTTCGGCCCCGAGGATACGCAGATCGTTGAACGGGCGCTGGCCGCCGTGGGCATGGAGGAGATGGCGGCGCGCGCCTGGGCCACGCTGTCGGGCGGCGAACGGCAGCGGGTGCATATCGCCCGGGCCCTGGCGCAAGAGCCGCGGGTGCTGATCCTCGACGAGCCGACCAATCACCTCGACATCCACCACCAGCTGGCGCTGCTGGGGCTGGTGGCAGGACTGCCGGTGACAGTGGTGATGGCACTCCACGACCTCAATCAGGCGATGATGTGCGACCGGCTGGGCGTCATGTCCGAGGGGCGGATGGTCGCCTGCGGCCCGCCCGCCGAGGTGCTGACGACCGACACGCTGGCCCGCATCTTCCGCGTCCGCGCGCAACCGATGATCGACCCGAGCGACGGCTCGACCCTGTTTCGCTTTCTGCCGATGGAGCCCTCCCCATGATCCGTCTTGCCCTGCTGCTCAGCGCCCTCGCCGCGCCGGTTCTGGCCGAAACCCATGAGGTGCGGATGTACTCCCGCTCGGATTCCGGTCCGATGCTCTATGAACCCTCGTTCCTGCGCATCGAACCGGGCGACAGCGTGCGCTTCCTGCCCACCCAGCCCGGCCACAACGCGGCCACCATCGACGGCATGCTGCCCGAAGGCGCCGAGCCCTTCCGCAGCCGGATCAACGAGGATGTCACCGTGACCCTGACGGTACCCGGTCTTTACGGCATCAAATGCAGCCCGCATTTCGCGATGGGCATGGTCATGGTGATCGAGGTCGGCGAGGGCGCGGCGCGCGACCTGCCGGAGGACCTGCCGCCCCGCGCCCGCCAGCGGTTCGAGGCGATCCTGGAAGCGGCGGCGCCGTGAGAACGAACCACGATCTGATCGAGGATATCCGCGCCTATTGGTCGGAACGCTCGCGCAGTTTCGACGCGGATTTCGGCCATGGCATCGCCCCGGGGGCCGAGGCCCTCGCCTGGGCCGCCCCGATGCGCGCCCATCTGCCCCCGGCCCCGGCCGAGGTGCTGGAACTGGCCTGCGGCACGGGTGAGGTCACGCGGCTGGTGCATGACCTCGGCCATCATGTGACGGCGCTGGATTTCTCGGAGGCCATGCTGGGCGTCGCCCGGGCGAAGCACGCGGGCAAGCCGCGGCTCAGGTTCCTGATGGCCGATGCCGGGCGGACGATGGAGCCCGACGCGCGCTATGACGCGATCCTCTGCCGTCATCTGGTCTGGACCCTGAGCGAGCCCGAGGCGGCCTTTGCCGATTGGTTCAGGATCCTGACACCGGGCGGGCGGCTGCTGATCTATGACGGCAACTGGGCCCGGCCCGCGCCCGGCGGGCGCTGGGCGGCGGCGGCTCTCAGGGTGTGGGAGCGGGTCGCCGGGGGCTCGTCGCTCGATCCGCAGATGACGGCGGCGCATCAGGACATCATGCGCCGCCTGCCCTTCGGCGCGGGGCTGACCTATGACCGGCTCGCCCCGATGCTGGAGGCCGCAGGCTTTCGCGAGCTCCAGCGCCTCTCGCACGCCCCCATCGCCCGCGCCCAGCGGCAGGGCTGCGGGCTGAGGAACAACCTGAAGACCCGCGTCTACGACCGGTTCATCCTGGTGGCGCGGAAATAGTCACGCCCTGACGGGTTCCGGCGTGGCGGTGTTGAACGTACCGCGGCCGAGCGCGTAGACACTGCCCTCGGCGTCGCGGATCGTGACATCGGCCACCCCCAGCGTGCGGCCGATGCGCCGGGCCTCGGCCTCGGCGTAAAGGTCGCAGCGGGCGGGGGATTTCAGGTAATCGACCCGCAGGTTCGCGGTGGGCGTGGGCTGACCCTTGACCACCGAACAGGCCATAGTCCCGGCCACGTCGATCAGGCTGGCGATGATCCCGCCGTGATAGGTGCCCGCCCTGGCGAAGAGCGTATAGGCCTCGCGATAGGGCAGTTTCAGGGTCAGGCGGCCGTCAGGCTCGACGCTCACCACCTCCATTTCCAGGAATTTGTGAAACTCGGCCCGGGCCAGCAGCGCCCGCAATTGATCGGCGTTCATGGTGTCTTTCTCGTTGGTCAGTTTGACAGGGTTTGCGGCAGCCACAGCACGACGCCGGGGAAGAGGATCAGCACCGCCATCACGCCCATCTCGGCCAGCAGGAACCAGCCGACGCCGCGGAAGATGGTGGTCAGGGGAATGTGCGGCGGCGTCACCGATTTGGCAGCGAAGACATTGAGGCCCACGGGCGGGGTCAGCAGCCCGATCTCGATCAGCTTGACGATGATGATCCCCAGCCAGATCAGATCGAAGCCCTGCTGCTCGAAGGTCGGCAGAAGCACCGCGACCGACAGCAGCATGACGCCGAACGGATCCAGTACCATTCCCATGAGGACGAACAGCAGGGTCGAGCCCAGGATCAGCAGGAGCGGCGAGACCGACCAGCCATCGACCAGCGCCGCCAGCGCATCGGGCATGCCAGTCAGCGCCATGGTCCGGGTCAGCAGGAAGGCGGCCATGGCGACGGCGATGATCGCCGCCGTCTGCCGTGTCGCCTCGGCCAGCGCGTCGACAAGGCCGCCCCAGCCGAAGTCCTTCTGCGGCAGGGCCAGGATCAGCGCGCAGATCATGCCGACCGCCCCCGCCTCGTTCGGCGAGAAGAGGCCGCGGTAAATCCCCGCCAGGATCACCAGCGCCAGCAGCGGCAGCGCCAGCACCCGCCAGCTGAGCGGCGGACGCGGCTGGTTGCGGGCGGGCGGTGGCGCCAGGCTTGGGTTCAGATGGCAGCGGATCATGATCATCGCCGCATAGGCGAAGGCGGTCAGCAGCCCCGGCACGATCCCGGCGAAAAAGAGCTTCGCCACCGAGGTTTCCGACAGGATCCCGTAGACGATCAGCGGGATCGAGGGCGGGATCAGCGCGGCCAGCGTCCCGGCCGAGGCGACGGTCGCCGTGGCCAGCCCCGGGTCGTAGCCGCTGCGCAGCATCTGCGGCACCGCCATCCGGCCCAAAGCCACGGTCGAAGCCATGCTCGACCCCGACACCGCGCCGAAGCCCGCGCCGGTGAGGTTCGTGGCGACCGCCAGCCCCCCGGGCGCCCGGCGCAGCCAATGCTCGGCCAGCGCCATGATCTCCTCGGCCAGGCCCGAGCGGGTGATCACCGCGCCCATGGCCAGGAACAGCGGCACGGCGGCGAATTCCCAGCTGGCGGCGAATTCGAAGGGCAGCCGCGCGGTCAGGGACAGGGCGGCGGGCAGGGGCAGGATGGCAGCGGCGCCCGCGAAGGCGGCCAGACCCAGCGCCAGCGCGACGGGCAGGCGCAGCAGCGTCAGCCCTACCGCGCCCAGAAGGACGGCGACGCCGATCTCAACGGGGGACATGGCGGCCTCCGCGGAACAGGCGGATCAGCGCGGCCATCGCCAGCAGGGCGAAACCCGCCGTCACCGCGACCTTGCCGGGCCAGCCGGGGATCGCGATGCTGCCGATCTCGATCCGTTCGCCGATGCGCAGGGCGCGGGCGGCAAGGCCGGCGGTCTTCCAGGCCAGCGCCCCGGCGGTGAGCGCCAGCGCCAGTTCGATCAGCCGGTCGAGGAGGCGCAGCGCCCCGGGCGGCAGCCAATGCGCGATCAGGTCGACGCGGATCTCGGCGCCCGCGTGGTAATGGCCCGCCAGCGCGCCGAAGACGATCAGCGGCATGTAGAGCTTGGCCACCATCTCGGCCGCGCCGCTGATGCCGATCCCGGCCAGTTCGCGCAGCAGGATCGTGGCGCCGACCTGCAGGATCATCGCCGTCAGCGCCAGGATCGCCACCCCGTCGGCGGCGCGGATCAGCCCGTCCCCCAGCTTATGCATCGGTGCCCTCCGAATAGAGCAGGAAGCACCCGGCCGCCTGCGGGGCGGGGATCAGCGACCCCTCGGGCGTCTCGACGGGCGTGAACCCCGCCGCCCGGGCGATTGCCGCCGCGCGCCCGGCATCCGTAACCCGGATCGTCATGCCCTTGATCCCCGGCGCAGCACTGCTGCCGCTGCCGGGCAGCGCCGCCTCCAGCGCCTCGGGCGTCAGCAGGCGCAGGGCGGGGCCGTGGCGCAGCCGGACGTCGGTGCCGTCCCAGTCCGCGCCCCAGTACGCGACATAATGGCGGGCGGCGGCTTCGGGGTCGGGATCGGTGGCCCAGACCCGGGCGATGGCCAGCGCGCCGTTCGGATGGGCGGTAAACTCGGGGCGCACGTAAAGTTCGGGCGTTTTGTGCTGGCAGAAGTTCCAATAGACCGGCGCCTGGCCGATCTCGGGGATGGCGACGCGGAAGCTGGGGGTGATCGTGGTGCCATCGGGCAGATGCCAGTCGCGGGCCAGATCCAGCGCCGGGCCCAGCCGCAGGCCCTGCCCGCGCAGCCGATCGACCACCGCCGCCGCGTCGGTGACGCTGAGCACGGTCGAGACGGCGCCCGGCGTGACCAGCAGCTGCGGCATGGGCGGCGGCGCGCGCAGCGGATCCTCCAGCTGCATCAGCTCGACATAATTGCAGATGCCTGCGCCGGTGTCGGTCCGGGGGAAGCAGAGCAGCCGGTTCGACAGCCCCGGCATGCCGCTTTTCGGCGTGGCGACGAAGCCCAGCCGTTCGAACAGGGCGCCGGCGGCTTCGGAATCGGGGACATGGACCATCACGTGGTCGAGGGCGAGCATTCGGTCGGTCATTCTGTGGCTTTCGTCTCTGTCAGAAGGTCGAGGCCCAGGTCGGCCAGCATCCGGGCGGCCTGGGGCGGGAGGGGGGAGAGCGCGACGGCGATGCGCCCGCCCGCGCGGGTCTCAGCCCGCATCTGATGGCCGGGGTAGAGGGCGCGCAGCACATCGAGCGCCGCGTCCCGGCGCAGCGCCAGCCTGTCGATCTTGCCCACCGCCGTCAGCGGCAGGCGCTCCAGCACCTTGATCGCCCTGGGCCGCGCGGCCCGTTCGGCGATGGCGGGCAGGGCGCGGGTGGCCAGATCCTCGGGCGTGGCCCGGGCGCCTGGGACCAGCGCGACGTAGCAGACCGGCAACTCGCCCAGCCTTGCGTCAGGGGCACCGACGGCGGCGGCGGCCTGCACCTCGGGCAGGGCCATGAAGGCCTCCTCGATGACCGCCGGGTCGATGTTGTGACCGCCGCGCAGGATCAGATCCTTGGCCCGCCCGGTCAGGAACAGGTAGCCGTCGGTGTCGATCTGCCCGACGTCGCCGGTGTCGAGCCAGCGGCCCGGTCCCAGATGCGGCGCTTCGCAAAGCCCGTCGCCCGGCGGGTCCAGATATCCCGCGAACAGCCCCGGCGATTGTGCCAGCACCAGGCCGGGCTCGCCCGGCGCGGCGGCGCGGGTCGGGTCGCTCAGCGACTGGACGCCCAGCCGGCACCAGGGCAGCGCCAGACCGACCGAGCCGGGGCGGCTTTCGCCGCCGGGCGGGGTGAAGGTCAGCACGAGCGAGGCTTCGGTCAGGCCCCAGGCCTCCTTGATCGGCAGGCCGGTGACCTCGGTGAAACGGCGATGCGCGGCAGCGGGCAGCGGCGCGGCCGACGAGACCCAGTGCCTGAGCCGGGGCGGCGCGGGGGCGGTGAAGCCCTCGAGCGCGGCCATGGCGATGGTCGGCGGGGCAAAGAGGATATCGGCCCCCTCCCGCGCCGCGATCTGCCAGAGCGCGGCGACCACCGCCGGGTCGCGATAGCCCATGCGCCCCAGCTGCACGACGCTGGCCCCGGCCCAGAGCGGCGCCAGCCCGCCAAAGATCAGCCCGCCGACGTGGAACAGCGGCATGCCGCAGGGGATCGTGCTGCCTTCGCGGATGCCGCCGCCAAAGGCGGTGAGGAAGGCCATATAGGCCAGGTTCGCATGGGTCAGGCGGGCGATCTTCGGCAGGCCGGTGGTGCCGCCGGTGTGGAAACAGGCGGCGATGTCGTCGGGCCGGGGCAGCGGCGCCGCGGGCGCATCCGCGTGGGCGGCCAGCCAATCCTCGACCCTTTCCGCCTGCCCTTCGGGCTCGCCGCAGATCAGGATCGTCAGGTCGGGCAGCGCCGCCCGGATCGCGGGCAGCTTCTCCCACACGCCCTGGGCGCCTGAAGGCCCCTCCGCCAGCAGGAAACGCGTGCCGGTGCGGCTCAGCATATGGATGATCGCACCGGCTTCCAGGAAGGGATTGACCGGCAGGCAGGCGCCCGCTGCCATGGCCCCCAGCAGCAGCGGCAGGGTCAGCGGCATCCCCGGCAGCAGGCTGGCGACAATGGGGCGCGGGGTTTCGGCGGCAAAGGCCGCGGCGATCCGTTCGGTGCGTGCCGCAACTTCCGCAAAGCTCTGGTCCACCGGCGCAGCCTCCGGCGTCGCAAGGAAACGGTGCGCGCGTTGCCCGCCATAACGCTGCGCCGCGCCGCTCACCAGCTCGGCGATGGTGCGCCCGTGCAGCCAGTCGCCCAGCGGGCGCGCCTCGATGGCACGCACCGCCGCGGGGCCGTCGAACAGGGGCAGATCGCTCATGCAGCGCCCCTGAGACTGTCCGGCACGACGATGATCTTGCCGAAGACCTTGCGGTCCCGCAGCATTGCCACGCCCTCGGCCGCGCGGCTCAGGGGCAGGGTCAGGTCGATCACCGGATCGAGCCGCCCCTCGGCCACCAGCGCCAGACAGGCGGCGATATCCTCGGTGGTGAATCCGGTCGAGCCGCGCACATCCATCTCGGCGGTGAAGATGAAGCGCAGGTCGGTCTTGGGGTCATAGCCCGCGGTCGCGCCGCAGGTCAGAAGCCGCCCGCCGCGCTTCACCGCCCTGAGCGAGGGCGCCCAGGTCTCGCCGCCGGTGAAATTCACCACGACGTCGAAGCCGCCGCCCCGGAAGAGCGAGCCGGTGGTGCGGCGCGAATAGGCGTCGACCGGCTCTTGCGCGTAATCATAGCCGTGGTCCGCCCCCAGCGCGATCAGCCGCTCGCATTTGGCGGCCGATCCGGCACCCGCTGTAACCGTCAGGCCAAAGAGCTTGGCCAGCAGCACGCAGGCCGTCCCCACCCCGCCGCTGGCGCCGAGGATCAGGATCGACTCGCCCGCCGCGATCCGCCCGCGCGTCACCAGCATGCGGTAAGCGGTGCCATAGGCCACCGGAAGGGCGGCCGCCTGCGCATCCGTCACCTGGTCGGGGATCGGGATCAGCTGGCTGACCCTTGCCACGACATATTCGGCCAGCGCCCCGGGCCGCGTTTCGCCCAGCATCTTTAAATGGCCCGAACGGTCGTCGATATGGGCGGGATTGACCAGCACCCGCTGCCCGGGCGCGAAGCCCTGCGCCTCGCCGTTGATCTCAACGATCTCGGCCGCGCAATCGCCGCCGGTGACCATCGGGAAGGGCACCTTGATCCCCGGCATCCCGCGCAGGGTGAAGACGTCGAGGTAATTCAGCGCCGCCGCACGGACCTTGAGCAGCGCCCAACCGGGCGGGGGCGCGGGGCGCTCCATCTCGCCGTGGATCAGCGCGTCGGCATCGCCATGCGCGGTGAAATAAAGGGCCTTCATCGTGTCGTCTCCGTCAGGGATAGCGCCAGATCGAGGTGGGATTCGACCCCATCGATCAGGGGGATCGGGGAAGAGGGCCGCGGCAGCAGCAGCGGCAGTTCGGTACAGGCGAGGGCGGCGGCATCCGCCCCGGCTTTGGCCAGCGCCGCGACCGCCCGGTCGAGCGCCGCCCCTGCCTCAGGGGTCGCGCCCCTGAGCGTCAGGTCTTCGGCAATGGCGCGGTCGAGCGCTTCGGCTTCCTCGGCCGGCGGGGCGAGGACCTCGATCCCCGCGCGCCGCAGGCTGGCGGCGATATGGCCCGCCCCGGTCATCCGCGCCGTGCCCAGGAGGCCGACGCGCCGCAAGCCCCCCGCGCGGCAGGTCCGGGCCAACGCCTCGCCCGCATCGACAAAGGGCACCGCCAGCACCGTCCGCAGCCTGTCGGCGGCGAAATGGGCGGTGAAGGCGGCCAGCATCACCGACCCGGCCCCCGCCCGTTCCAGGCCCTGCGCCGCCTCGGCGATCACCGCGCTGGCGGCGTCGGTGCCCTCGGCCTCGACCCGCGCCAGCAGCGGACCGAAGGACAAGGACGCAATCAGGCATGCGGCGTTCATGTGAACTCCGTTCCGGGCTTCGCTGAGCTGGTTGAGAAGGCGGTAGTAATGGGCGGTCGAGTGCCAACTCATCCCGCCCACGATGCCGAGGGGCCGGGCAACCCCGCCCGTCACAGGTCGATACGGTCGAAGATACGTTCGTTGGCGATGCGGATGAACGCCTCGCGGTCGCCGGCGAATTGCGGCAGCAAGTCTTCGTGCCAGACGCGGAAAGTCTCGATGATCCGGTCGATCAGCGCCTCGCTGTCCGCGATGCCGCGCGCCGCCGCCAACTCGCGCAGCGCCGCCGCCTCTCCGGCCGAGAAGGCGCGCCAGGCCTCGGCCAGCGCGGCGTCGCCGGGAACGAAGGCGATCCTGTCGGCCAGCGCGGCGCGGGTCTCCACGTCGGGCGTGATATAGGCGTTGCTGACGTAATCCCACAGCGTCGGCGCCATCAGCCCCCGGATCGCCGCGCGGTCCTCGGCGGCCACCGATGCCCAGCTGTCGGCATTGAAGGCCAGCGGCACGGCCCCGGCGATGATCCCCTGCGGCATCTCGATCACGCCCCTGATCGTATCCTCCAGCCCGTAGCTGCGGATCCACGAGGTGCCAATGACCGCGCAATCGGCCATGCCCAGTTGCAACGCCGACAGCAGGTCCGAGATCGCGGTCTGCACGGGCACCATGCCGAGGGCCGTGGCCCAGCGCATCTCGGGCCGGCCGATGGTGGCGACGCGCAGCCCGGCCAGATCTTCGGCGGTGGCGACGGGCTGGGTGCATTGCATGGTCAAGGGCGCCGCCGATTGCAGCAGCGCGGGCACCACGCCCAGCGCTGCGAAATCTTCACGGCAGGCGGGGCAGTCGATGAAATAGGCCTCGTTCAGGGCGCCCATCGTCGCGTAGGGATCGGTGCCCAGCCCGGTCAGTTCCGACATCAGCGCCGCCGCCGGCAGTTCGGCCGGGTGGAATTGGGTGATCAGGAAGCCGCTGTCCACCACGCCGTCGGCGATCGCCTCCAGCGCGCCGGGGATCGAGACCAGTTGCCCGCCCAGGATCGGGGTGAACGAGACCCGCCCCGCGGTCGCGGCGGTGATCGCGTCCAGAAGCGGCAGCACGCCCTCGCGGTTCGCGGCCGAGCGTTCGGGCACGCCGGAACCGAAGGTCAACTCTTGCGCCGGGGCGCTGCCCGCGGACAGCGCGCCCGCCAGAACCAGCGACAGCGGCAGGGCCGCGCTGCCCGCCCGCCTGCGGTGCTTGCCTGCCTTGGTAATGGAATTCCCGGTCATGACATCCTCCTGTTCCCGGCGCTTTCTGCGCCTTGATGGGGGGACTGTGGCGGAGTTCCGGCAATCCGTCAACTATATTGACAACATCAGGCGCGACGACGCCTCCAGCCGCCCGATTGTTCGGCGGGACGGTCCGTCTTGCGCAGGGCGCGGGCAAGAAGATCCCGCAGAATCTCGCGTTCTCCCGCGGAAAGGCCGGTGAAATAATCCTCCTCGGCCCGTTTCAGCGCGCCCAGACCCACGGCCAGCAGCTTGCGCCCTTCCGCCGTGGCGTGGACCAGCTTCATCCCCGTCCCCTCGACCGGCCGCCATTCGACAAAGCCCTGTGATTCGAAATAGGCGACCAGCTTGCTCATCGCCTGTTTCGAGATCCCGGCGCGTTCCGACATCGCGGTCAGGCTTTCGCCCTCGACCTGCATCGTGCGCAGCACATGGGTATGGGCGGCGGACATGCCGGGATAGCCGGCCTCGTGCAGATAGCTCAGCGCCAGCCGGTCGAAGCCCACATGCACCTCGTCGAGCAGACGCCCGAGGTTGCGCAGGCGCAGCTCGGCCAGCGTCGCATCGTCCCAGCTTTCGGGCTCGTCCTGCGCGGGAAGGGAGGCAGGGTCACTCATGGTCTTTCCTTCGCCATGTCTGGGGCTGTCTCGGGCGCCAGAAGGGCGTCAAAGACCCCGAGCGCCAGCGGAATCAGCCGGTCGTTGAAATCGTATCCCGGATTGTGGACCATTTCACGGTGCTCGCCGTCCTGCTGGCCAAGCAGGACATAGGCGCCGGGGCAGGCGTCCAGCATATAGGCGAAATCCTCGGCCGCGAGGAGCGGCGGGAAATCGTCGCGCAGCGCCTGCGGACCCAGCGCTTTCTGCACGGCGCTGCGCAATTGCTCTGCCGCCGCCGGGTCGTTGACCAGAACCGGGAAGCCATGGTGCACCGCGACCTCGCAGGCCACGTTGCGCGCCGCCGCGATTCCCGCGCAGACGCGCCGCAGCCCGGCCTCGAGGCTGACCCGCGCCTCGCGGTCCAGCGTGCGGATCGTGCCCGAGATCCAGCTCTCGGCCGGGATCACGTTTTCGGTCGTGCCGGCATGGATCTGCGTGACGCTGAGGGCGGCGGCGACATGCGGCCCGACCTCGCGCGCGATGAGGCCCTGCAGCGAGACCGTCGCTTCGGCCGCCGCCAGCACCGGATCGCGCGACAGATGCGGCATCGCGGCATGGCCGCCGATGCCCCGGAACTGCACGCGGAAATCGTCCTGCGAGGCCATCGAGGGCCCGCCCCGCACAGCCGCCGTGCCCAGGGGCAGCAGCGGCATGTTGTGGAAACCATAAACCCGCTCGCAGGGGAAGCGGTCGAAAAGCCCCTCCTCGACCATCACCCGGCCGCCGCCCAGCCCTTCTTCGGCCGGTTGGAAGATCAGCACGATGCGTCCGGCGAAACGGCGGTTGCGGACCAGATGCGCGGCCAGCGCCAGCAGGATCGTCGTATGCCCGTCATGCCCGCAGCCGTGGAACACCCCCGCCGTGGCCGAGGCCCAGGGGCGCCCGCTGGCCTCGGTCATCGGCAGGGCGTCCATATCGGCGCGAAGACCGGTCACCGGCCCCGGCCCGTTATCGAGCACGCCCACCACGCCGGTCCCGGCCAGCCCGGTCGTGACCGCCCAGCCCAGGGCCGCCAGCCGCTCGGCGACGATGGTCGCGGTGCGCTTTTCGGCGAAACCGAGTTCGGGATGGGCGTGCAGGTCGCGGCGCAGGGTCTGGAACGCGGCCAGATCGGAAGCGGAGAGCATGGCGGGATCCTATGTCAACTTTATTGACATAGGCCTAGCCGCGTGCCCGGGCGAGGTCAACTGCATGCTTCGCCCCCGCGATTCGTCCCCCCTACAGATCCGTGAGGCTCCCCAGATGCGCCTCGGCGGCGAAGCCGATGGTTTCCGACAGTGTCGGATGGGGATGGATCGTCAGGGCGATGTCATGGGCATCGGCCCGCATCTCGATGGCCAGCGCGATCTCGGCGATCAGGTCGCCCGCATTGGGGCCGGTGATGGCGCCGCCCAGCACCCGGCCGCTTTCGGGATCGAAAAGCAGCTTGGTCAGCCCCTCGCCGCGCCCCATCGACAGCGCCCGGCCGGACGCCATCCACGGGAAACTCGCCTTGCCGACCTTGATACCGTCCTGTTTCGCCTGTGCCTCGGTCAGGCCGACCCAGGCGATTTCGGGATCGGTATAGGCGACCGAGGGGATGCAGGCGGGTTCGAAGGCGACCTTCTCGCCACAGGCCACCTCGGCCGCGACCTTGGCCTCATGCGTGGCCTTGTGGGCGAGCATCGGCTGGCCCACGACATCGCCGATGGCGAAGATATGCGGCTGGCTGGTGCGCATCTGCGCATCAACCGACAGGAAGCCCTGGGCCGAGACGGTGATGCCCGCGGCCTCTGCCCCGATCCGGTCGCCATTGGGTCGGCGTCCCACGGCCACCAGGATCCGGTCATAGCTTTCGGTGAAATCGCCCTTGGCCGAGGCGAAACTCACCGCCAGCCGTTCGCCCGCGCCGACTGCCGTCACCTTGGTATCGGTATGGATCACGATCCCCTTCTCGCGCAGCCGCTTGGTCAGGGGCGCCACGATATCCTTGTCGGCGCCCGGGATGATCTGGCCGGTGGCCTCGACAACCTCGATCCGGGTTCCCAGCGCGTGATAGACCTGCGCCATCTCCAGCCCGATGATGCCGCCGCCGATCACCAGCATCCGCGCTGGCACCTCGGCCAGTGCCAGCGCGCCGGTGCTGTCGATAATCCGCGGATCGTCCGGCAGGAAGGGCAGGCGGACGGGTTCCGACCCCACGGCGATGATCGCCTGATCGAAGCCCAGGCTCTGCGTCCCGGCTTCGGTCTCGACGCTCAGCCGGTTCGGCCCAGTGAAGCGTGCGGTGCCCCGGATGACCCGCACCTTGCGCCGCTTGGCCAGCCCTTCGAGCCCCGAGGTCAGCCGCCCGACCACCCCGTCCTTGAAAGCGCGGATCTTGCCAAGGTCGATCTCGGGCGGGGCGAAGCCCAGCCCGTGCGCGCGCGCGGCTTCGGCTTCGTCCAGCACCCTGGCGATATGCAGCAGCGACTTTGACGGGATGCAGCCGACGTTCAGGCAGACCCCACCCAGGGTGGCGCGCGGGTCGATCAGCGTCACCTCCCGCCCCAGATCGGCGGCGCGGAAGGCGGCGGTATACCCGCCCGGCCCCGCGCCGATCACCACCAGCCCTGCGTGATCCCCGGCAGGCGCTGGCACGGCGGGCGCGGGGCTGACCCCTGCCTCTGCCTCGATCCGCAGGATCAGGTCGCCGGCGCTGATCCGGCCCCCCAGCGTCACCAGCACCTCGCGCACGATGCCGGATGCGGGGCTGGGCACATCGAGCGTCGCCTTGTCGCTTTCCAGCACCAGGATCGAGTCGTTCTCGGCGATGCGATCGCCGGGCGCGACCAGGATCTCGACCACCGGCACATCGGTGAAATCGCCGATGGCGGGCAGGGTGATGTCCTTGATCATGGCGGTCCTCAGATCGAAACGCGCCGGAAATCGCTGAGGATCCGGCAGATGTGTTGCAGGAAGCGCGCGGCGGCGACGCCATCGACCACGCGGTGATCCCAGCTCAGGCTCAGGGGCTGGATCAGGCGCGGCTGCACGCTGTCGTCGCGCCAGACCGGCTGGATTTCGGCGCGCGTCATGCCCAGGATCGCCACCTGCGGCGCGTTGATGATCGGCGTGAAACCCGTTCCGCCGATCCCGCCCAGCGACGAGATGGTGAAACTCGCCCCCGACATGGACGCAGGCGAAAGTTTCCCAGCCCGCGCCTGCGCGGCGAGGTCGGCCATCTCGGCGGCGATCTCGGCGATGCCCTTCTGGTCGGCGGCCTTGATCACCGGCACCACCAGCCCCTCGGGCGTGTCGGCCGCGACGCCAATGTTCCAGTAGCGTTTCAGCACCAGTTCCTCGCCGTCGAGCGAACTGTTGAACTTCGGGTAGGCCTGCAGGGCCGAGACGACGGCCTTCACGGTGAAGGCCAGCATGGTGATCTTCGCTGCCTCCGGTCTGGCCTCGGCGTTGATTTCCTTGCGGAAGGCTTCCAGCTCGGTCACGTCCGCCTTGTCGAAATTGCAGACATGCGGGATGACCATGGCGTTGCGGGCCAGCGCCGGGCCCGAGATCCTGACGATCCGGCTGAGGGGCTGGCGGTCGATCGGGCCGTGCTTGGCGAAATCCTCCCTGGGCCAGTCGGGCAGCCCGGCGACGGGCGAGGCGGCACCCGCCGTCGGGGCGCTGAGCTGCGCCTTGACGAAGCCCTCCACATCCTCGCGCAGGATGCGGCCTTTCGGGCCGGTGCCCCCGACCTTGCCCAGCGCCACGCCCAGCGTCCGCGCATAGCGCCGGATCGAGGGCGAGGCATGGACCGAGACGTCGGCGGGCGGCATGGCGGCGGGCGTGGGAACCGGCGACGGTGCCGGCGCCGGGGTCGCGACGGGGGCGGGGGCCGCGGCGGGCGGCGCCTGCTCAGCCGCTGCGGGCGGCGCGCCCGCGCTTTCGGCAACCTCCAGCCTTGCCACCAGCGTTCCCGCGCTGACCCGGCTGCCTTCGCTAACCAGCAATTCCACCAGCCGCCCGGCCTCGGTCGCGGGCACGTCGAGCGTCGCCTTGTCCGATTCCAGCACCAGGAGCGTGTCGTCGATCTGCACCAGATCGCCCGCCCCGACCGGTATTTCCACGATGGGCACGTCCTTGAAATCGCCGATATCGGGAACGCGAATGTCGATGATCCTGCTCATGTCAGCCCCCCGCTCACAGCGTCCAGGGCGCATCGGCGCCGCTATCCAGACCCAGATCCGTGATCGCCTTGGCGAGCACGCCCGCGTCACACGCGCCCCGCCCGACCAGCGCCTTGATCGCGGCGAGCGCGATATGCTGGCGGTCGACCTCGAAGAACCGGCGGAGCGATTGGCGGTTGGCCGAGCGGCCGAATCCGTCCGTCCCCAGCAGGGTCAGCGGGGCGGTCACGAAGGGCGCGATCTGACCCGGGAAGGCGCGCACGTAATCGCTGGCGGCGATCACCGGCAGGTCACCCGGCAGCATCCGCGCCAGATGGCTTTCCTCGGCGTTCTTCACCACGAAACGGTTGCGCCGCTCCACCGCCATCGCGTCCCGCGCCAGCTCGGTGAACGAGGTCGCCGAAAAGACATCCGCGCCGATCCCGCAGTCCGCAGCCAGGATCTCGGCCGCGGCCATCACCTCGCGCAGGATGGTGCCCGAGCCGATCAGCCGCACCCGGGTCTCGACCCCGGGCAGCGTGGCGCTGAGCCGGTATAGGCCGCGCACAATATCCCCCTCCACCCCCTCGGGCCGTGAGGGCTGGGCGTAATTCTCGTTCATCACGGTGATGTAGAAGAATTCGTCCCGCTTCTCGTCCAGCATCCGCGCCATGCCGTGTTCCATGATCACCGCCAGCTCATAGGCAAAGGCCGGGTCATAGGCGCGGCAATTGGGGATCGCGGCGGCGGCCAGATGGCTGGAGCCGTCCTGATGCTGCAACCCCTCGCCCGAGAGCGTGGTGCGCCCGGCTGTCGCGCCCAGCAGGAAACCCCGCGTGCGCTGGTCGGCGGCGGCCCAGATCAGGTCCCCGACCCGCTGGAAGCCGAACATCGAGTAATAGATATAGACCGGCAGCAATTCGGTATCATGCACCGAATAGGCGGTTCCGGCGGCGGTCCAGGAGCTGAGCGCGCCTGCTTCGGTGATGCCCTCTTCCAGAAGCTGACCGTTGGCCGCTTCCTTGTAGAACATCATCGAGCCCTTGTCCTCGGGGTCATAAAGCTGGCCCTGCGGGGAATAGATGCCGATCTGACGGAACAGGTTGTCCATGCCGAAGGTCCGCGCCTCGTCGGCGACGATGGGCACGATCCGGGGGCCGAACGCCTTGTCCTTCAGCAGGTTGCCGAGGATCCGCACGGCAGCCATTGTGGTGGACATTTCCTTGCCCTCGGCGTTCAGCGCGAAGCCTGCATAGGCGTCGGGCTGCGGCCGGGCCGGGATCGGCGCGGTGGCGGCGCCGCTGCGCTGGGGCAGATAGCCCCCCAGGGCGGCGCGGCGGTCCTTCAGATAGCGGATCTCGGCGCTGTCCTCGGCGGGCTTGTAGAACGACAGGCTCTCGACCGCCTGGTCGCTCAACGGCAGATCGAAGCGGTCGCGGAAGGCCAGCAGCGCCTCCACATCCAGCTTCTTGGCCTGATGCGCGGTCATCCGCGATTCGCCCGCGCCGCCCATGCCGTAGCCCTTCTTGGTCTTGGCCAGGATGACCGTGGGCCGCCCCTTGTGGGCCTTGGCCGCGGCGAAGGCGGCGTAGAGCTTCTTCAGGTCGTGGCCGCCGCGCTTCAGTTTGTGGATCTCGTCATCGCTCATGTGCCGCACCAGCGCCGCCGCCTCGGGGTCGAGGTCGAAGAACTTGGCGCGGTTGTAATCCCCGGCCTTCGAGCCCAGATCCTGATAAGCGCCGTCCACCGTCTCGGCGAAGCGCCGCAGCAGGACATGCTTGGTATCCGCCGCGAACAGCGGGTCCCATTCCGAACCCCAAAGCACCTTGATCACGTTCCAGCCGGCGCCGATGAACAGTGATTCCAGCTCCTGGATGATCTGGCCATTGCCGCGCACCGGCCCGTCCAGCCGCTGCAGGTTGCAGTTCACGATGAAGGTAAGGTTGTCGAGGTTCTCGCGCGCGGCCAGCGTCAGCCCGGCGATGGATTCGGGCTCGTCCATCTCGCCATCGCCGAAGACGCCCCAGACATGGCGCCCCTCGGTCTGGGCCAGCCCCCGCGCGTCCAGATAGCGCATGAACCGCGCCTGATAGACGGCGCTCAGCGGCCCGATCCCCATGGAGCCGGTGGGCACCTGCCAGAAATCCTTCATCAGCCAGGGATGGGGGTAGGAACAGAGGCCCTTCCCCGCGACCTCCTGCCGGTAATTGGCGATATCGGCCTCGTCCAGCCGCCCCTCCAGAAAGGCGCGGGCATAGATGCCGGGCGCGGAATGGGGCTGGAAATAGACCAGATCGCCCGCGAAATCCGGGGTGCGGGCGCGGAAGAAATGGTTGAAGCCGACCTCGAAGATCTCGGCCGCCGAGGCGTAGGAGGCGATATGCCCGCCGAGTTCGCCGTAAGCCCGGTTCGCCCGCACCACCATGGCCAGCGCGTTCCAGCGGATGATCGAGGTGATCCGCTCCTCCAGCGCCAGGTCGCCGGGATAGGCCGGCTGCTGCGCCAGCGGGATCGAGTTGCGATAGGCTGAATAGGGCAGGCCGCTGGTGGTCACGCCGATCAGGCGGGCGTGGTCCAGCACCCGGTTCAGCACGAAATTCGCGCGTTCCGGGCTGGCCTGGCGGGTCAGGCTTTCGATCGCGTCGATCCATTCGGCGGTTTCGGTCGGGTCGGCATCGTCGGTTCTCCGGCTCGGCGCTTGCGGGATCAGGGTCATGGGCGTCTCCTTTGCGCGAAGCGTAAGACAAGTGCCGCGCCGGATGTTGCCAAAGAGGCCAAGATTGGTAGATTATTTAGCTGATAGTTGGCAGCTATGAAAACTTCTTGGCGGAAACCACCATGAATTCACCGATCATTGATGCAATCGACCGGAGGATTCTTGCCGAGCTGCAACGCGACGCACGGATCTCGGTGCAGGATCTCAGCGCCCGCGTCGGCCTCTCGCCCAGCCCCTGCGCGCGGCGGGTGCGGATCCTTGAACAGGCCGGTGTCGTCCGGGGCTATACGCTGGTTCTGGACGAGGCGAAGATGGGGTTCCCGATCAGCGTCTTCGTCTCGGTCAAGCTGGACCACCAGATCGACGACCGGCTGCGCAGCTTCGAGGAAGCGATCCGCAAATTCCCCGAGGTGACGGATTGCTGGCTGATGACCGGCGACCGGGATTATCTGGTGCGGGTGGCGGTCGCCGACCTGCATGAATTCGAGCATTTCCTGACCGGCAAACTGACCAAGGTGCAGGGCGTGGCTTCGCTCGAATCCTCGCTGCCGATCCGGCGGGTGAAGGAGAATTCGGCGCGGCTGGTCTGACGCGGCTATTTCAGCTGGCTGTCCTTGCTGCCGCGCCGGTTGATGCCGGGGCGGTGCCGGAAGGCGCGGTCGCGCTCGTCCTGGCAGTCGCGACAGAGCGTGACGCCGGGGATCGCTTCGCGCCTTGCCTCCGGGATCGGCTCGTCGCAATCGACGCAATGGGTCCGGCTTTCGCCGCCCGCGCGGTTGCGCAGCCTGAGGCGGGCCAGTTCCTCGCCGATCGAGGCCTCGATCTGCTCGTTGACCGCGCCGTCCTTCGCCCAGCCGCCTGCCATGTTGTCCTCCTGCCCCGACGGGCCTAGCCTGCCCTGAATGTAGGGAGACAGGATATGAGCTTGCAAGACTTCGGCCCGGGGATCTGGCTGGCGGAGGGTACGCCGGTCACCGGGGCGGCGGGGTTCCGCTTTCCGATCCGCATGGCCGTGCTGCGGCTGGCGGAGGGCGGGCTGGTCCTCTGGTCGCCGGTTCAGGCCGCGCCCGGGCTGGTCGCCGCCGTGGCCGCGCTGGGGCCGGTCCGGGCGCTGGTCGCGCCGAACCGGCTGCATCACAGCTTCCTTTCCGACTGGGCCGCGGCTTTCCCGGACGCCGCGATCCTCGCCGCGCCGGGGCTGGCGGTGAAGCGGCCGGATCTGAGGATCGCGGCCGAGATCGGGGAGAGCCTGCCGCCCGACTGGGCCGGGCACATCGAGGGGGTGCTGGTCGGCAATTCCATCGCGCCCGAGGTGGTCCTTTATCATCGGGAAAGCCGGACGGTCCTGATCTGCGATCTGTTGCAGAACATGGCCCGGGACTGGTTCCACGGCTGGCGCGGGCTGGTCGCGCGGCTCGACCGGATGGTCGGCCCGGAACCGGCCATGCCGCGGAAGTTCCGGCTGGCGAGCCGGGGGGCCGGGGCGGCGCTGCAGCGGGTGGCGGATTGGCCGGCCGAGCGGGTCGTGGTGGCGCATGGAACCCCGGTGGCACGGGACGGGCAGGCCTTTCTGCGCCGGGCCTTGGCGGGGATCGGCTGAGCTGTCCCACGCGTGGGACAGCCCGTCGACTCGAGAGAGTCCAAGGGGTTGCGACCTCCGATTCATCTTTCGTTATCATTGTCCCAGGGGTTGGTCGGGCCGAGAAAGCAGGGCCGAGAAAGCAGGGCTGGGAAAGCACGCTCCCGCCCGCCCCACCCCGCGCGCTTTCCCAGCCCTTTCATTCTGCCGCAAATACGCCCTTCTGGTGCCGACACGCCCACCGGCCGAACGGTGTCATCCGAGCGGTACGGGGGAGGCAGCCGTGTTCCGAAGAGCGTATTTGCGGCAGAATGAAGAGGCTGGCGTCCTGGCCCATCATGGGGCCGTGGGTTCCCCGTAGAAGGGGCGGTTCGCCCGTCCGGCGGGGGTGTGCTTGCCCAGGGGCGGCGGGGGTGCCACATAGGATCCATGTTCCAGCGCGTCGAATTGCCCCTGTGGCTTCTGATCCTGATCCTCGTCTTCGCGGCGGTGGCTTTCCTGTCGCATTTCCTGTTCCCCTCGGTCCGCTGGTTCCTGCGCCGGCGGATGGAGCGCGCGGTCGAGGAGCTGAACAAGCGGCTGGAGCGGCCGATCCAGCCCTTCAAGCTGATGCGGCGCCACGACCAGATCATCCGCCTGGTCTATGATCCCAAGGTGATGCAGGCCGTCGCCGATTACGCCCGGGATGAGAAGATCCCCCGCTCGGTCGCCTTCGAACGCGCCCGCAGCTATGCGCGCGAGATCGTGCCCAGCTTCTCGACCGCTACCTATTTCGGCTTCGCCATCAGGGTGGCGCGGGGCCTCAGCCGCCTGTTCTACGAGGTGCGGCTGGGTCCGGCCGAGGCGCGGACGCTGCGCGGGATCGACCCGAAATCGGCGGTGGTCTTTGTCATGAACCACCGATCGAACATGGATTACGTGCTGGTCACCTGGCTGGCCGCCGACCGCTCGGCGCTGAGCTATGCGGTGGGGGAATGGGCGCGGGTCTGGCCGCTCAGGGCGCTGATCCGGGCCATGGGCGCCTATTTCATCCGCCGCCGCTATTCCAGCGCGCTCTATCGGGCGGTGTTGGCGCGCTATGTGCAGATGTCGATCGCCGAGGGCGTCACGCAGGCCATCTTCCCCGAGGGCGGGCTCAGCCTGGACGGGGCTGTGGGCTCGGCCAAGAAGGGGCTGCTGCATTACATCGTCCGCGATTTCGAGGTGACGGGAGAGCAGGATGTGGTCTTTGTCCCCGTCGCGCTGAACTACGACCGCGTGCTGGAGGACGAGGTGCTGGTCAAGGCGGGCCAGACCGGTGACCGGCGCTTCCGGCTGAAGGTGACCGAGGCCGCTGGCTGGTTCTTCTGGATCATCGGCCAGAAGCTGCTGCGCCGCCGCTCGACCTATGGGCATGCCGCGGTCTGTTATGGCGAGCCGCTGTCCCTGCGCCAGTATGTGACCGGCCAGCCCGGCGCCTCGACCGAGGCGCTGGCCGCGGATCTGATGGCGCGCATCCGGGCGGCGGTGCCGATCCTGCCGGTGCCGCTGGTCGCGGCGGCGCTGGTCCGGGCGGGCGGCGCCTTGTCCGCGCCCGATCTTGAGGCAGGCGTTGCCGGTCTGGTGGCCGAGGCGCGCGCCAAGGGGGCAAACCTGCATCTGCCGGGTGGCAGCGCCGAGGTCTCGGTACGATTCGCGACCGAGGCGCTGGTCCGCCATGGTATCCTGACCCGAGAGGCGGACGGGTTCCGCGTCGCCCCCGGACAGGAGGCGATGCTGGGCTATTACGCGGCCTCGGCCCTGCAAAGGCTGGGCGAACCGGGGGAGGAAGACGCCCCCGCGACCGAGAGCGTGACCTTGCCCGAAGTGACCGAGACATAAAATTACAATTTCAGCGCTTGGGGGATTGCATTGTTGCGCGCCCGATTCTATTGATGCTGCAACTGCCGCATTCTTTCTGCGTTGCGGCGGCATGATCAGGAGAGACAGATGGCCCTCGATGTGAACGCCGGAATCGTCAAGTACGACGCCCCCGAGAAAGACCTCTATGAGATCGGCGAGATGCCGCCCCTGGGCTATGTGCCGCCGAAGATGTACGCCTGGGCGATCCGCCGCGAGCGTCACGGCGAGCCGGACAAATCCTTCGAGGTCGAGGTCGTCGATACCTGGGAGATCGACAGCAACGAGGTGCTGGTCCTGGTGATGGCGGCGGGCGTCAATTACAACGGCGTCTGGGCCGGTCTGGGCGTGCCGATCAGCCCCTTCGACGGCCACAAGCAGCCCTATCACATCGCCGGCTCCGATGCCTCGGGGATCGTCTGGAAGGTCGGCGACAAGGTGAAGACCTGGAAGGTCGGCGACGAGGTCGTGATCCATTGCAACCAGGACGACGGCAACGACGAGGAATGCAACGGCGGCGATCCGATGTTCTCGCCCTCGCAGAGGATCTGGGGGTACGAGACGCCGGACGGCTCCTTCGCGCAATTCACCCGCGTGCAGGCGCAGCAATTGATGCCGCGGCCCAAGCATCTGACTTGGGAGGAATCGGCCTGCTACACGCTGACGCTGGCCACCGCCTACCGGATGCTGTTCGGCCACCACCCGCATGAACTGAAGCCCGGCCAGAACGTGCTGGTCTGGGGCGCTTCGGGCGGGCTGGGCTCCTTCGCGATCCAGCTGATCAACGCGGCGGGGGCCAATGCGGTCGGCGTCATTTCCGACGAATCGAAGCGCGACTTCGTGATGGCGCTGGGCGCCAAGGGCGTGATCAACCGCAACGATTTCAAGTGCTGGGGGCAGCTGCCGACCGTCAACAGCCCGGAATACAACGACTGGCTGAAGGAAGCGCGCAAGTTCGGCAAGGCGATCTGGGACATCACCGGCAAGGGCGTCAGCGTCGACATGGTGTTCGAGCATCCGGGCGAATCGACCTTCCCGGTCAGCGCGCTGGTCTGCAAGAAGGGCGGCATGGTGGTGATCTGCGCCGGCACCTCGGGGTTCAACTGCACCTTCGACGTGCGCTACATGTGGATGCACCAGAAGCGCCTGCAGGGCTCGCATTTCGCGCATCTGAAGCAGGCTTCGGCCGCCAACCGCCTGATGATCGAGCGCCGGATCGACCCCGCCATGTCCGAGGTCTTTCCCTGGGCGGAGATCCCGCAGGCGCATGTGAAGATGCGCAAGAACCAGCACAAGCCGGGCAACATGGCCGTGCTGGTGCAGGCGCCGCATACCGGCCTCAGGACCTTCGAGGATACGCTGGAAGCCAGCCGCCGCTGACCCCTCGCAGCGCGCGCGGGAGACGGGGCTACCCTGAAAGGGGCGGCCCCGTTGCCCGTTTCCGGGGCGGGGGGACGGCCCGCAACGATTTCTCAACCATGTCTGCCCACCCTGCTCCGGTCGCGGAAAGGAGCGCCGGGGTGACGCACGAAGGACTTATTCGGGATCTTGAGGTCCTGCGGCACTATGCGCGGGAGAACGGGCTGCCGGCACTGGCCGAGCATCTGGATCAGGCGGTGCTGCTGGCGATGACCGAAATCGCCAACCGGCAGGAGGCGGCGGCACAGGCCGCCCGGCATTGAGGCGTCAGGCGGCGATTGCAGCCGCTTCGGCCCGCGCATAGCCTGCGCGAAAACCCCCGTTCGAGGCCCCGGCGTTGCGCTATCCCGATACCTATTATTCCCGCACCCTGGCCGAGCGCCGCGAACGTCCGGTGTTGAGCGGACCCCTCCGCGTCGATTGCGCGGTGGTGGGCGGGGGCTTTGCCGGGCTCTTCACCGCGCTGGGCCTGGCGCGGGGCGGGATGCGGGTGGCGGTGCTGGAGGCGGAGGCGGTGGGCTTCGGCGCCTCGGGCCGCAACGGCGGGTTCGTCAGCGACGGCTTCGCGGCGGGCGATGCCTCGATCCAACGGCGGGTGGGCGCGGCCCATGCAGCGGCCTTGCAGGACCTCTCGGTCGAGGGGGTGGAGATCATGCGCGGCCTGGTCGAAAGCGGCCGGATCCCCGGCGCGGCCAAGGTCGACGGGCTGCTGCGGCTGCGCCGCTTCGACCGGGGCGCGGATCTGGCGGCGCAGGCTGGGCCGGATCTGGCGTACCTGGACCGCGCCGCCATCGAAAAGCGGCTGGTCTCAACCCGTTACCGGCACGGGCTGGAGGAGCGGCTGGCTTTCCACGTCCATCCCCTGAACGTGCTGCGCGGCCTCGCGGCCGAGGTCGAGCGCGCGGGTGGTCTGATCCATGAAGGCAGCCGTGTCACCGGCTGCGATCTCTCGGGCGCGGTGAAGCATCTGACCACCGAGGCCGGCCGGGTCGAGGCGCGCGAGGTGGTGGTCGCCACCGGCGGCTATACTGGCGGGCTGGTCCCGGCACTGAGGCGGGCGATGCTGCCGATTGCCACCTATGTCATGGCCTCGGAACCCGCGCCCGAGCTGCTGGCCAGTGCCATCCGCACGCCGATGGGCGTCGGCGACGACCGGCGGGCGGGGGATTATTACCGGCTGGTCGAGGGCGGGGCGCGGCTGCTCTGGGGCGGGCGGATCACCACGCGGGCGGCGGATGTGCCGGGGATCGTGCGGCAACTCCGGGCCGAGATGACCGGCGCCTATCCGCAATTGGCGGCGCTGAGGACCGAGGTCGCCTGGTCCGGCCTCATGTCCTATGCCCGGCACCGGATGCCGATCATCGGGCGGTTCGGGCCCGGGCTCTGGCATTGCTACGGCTTCGGCGGGCACGGGCTGAACACCACGGCCATCGGCGGCACGGTGCTGGCCGAGGCGATGCTGGGGCAGAGTGACCGCCTGGCCCTCTTTGCGCCCTTCGGCCTCGACTGGGCGGGTGGGCCGGTCGGGCTGATGGCGGCGCAGGGCACCTATTGGGCGCTGCAGCTGCAGGATTGGTGGCGCGAGCGGCGCTAGGGATGGGCGAATGGCCCGTCCATAGAATGTTCCCTTTACGTTCCATTTAATCTAGGCTGTCCCGATCAGCGGGAGCGAGCCATGGACCAGCGTACGAAATTCGAGACCTTCAAGGCGCTGCATGCGCGCGAAGGGGCCTTCGTGGTGGGGAATCCCTGGGACGCAGGCTCGGCCCGGCTGCTGGCCCATCTGGGGTTCGAGGCGCTGGCGACGACCAGTGCGGGCTATGCCTTTTCGGTCGGGCGGCGCGATTCCTTTGCCGGGCTCAGCCGCGACGAGTTGCTGGAGAATGCCCGGCAGATCGTCGAGTCCTGCGATCTGCCGGTCAGCGCCGATCTGGAGGACGGGTTCGGCGCCGCCCCCGAGACCTGCGCCGAGACGATCCGCCTGGCGGCGGGCATCGGGCTGGTCGGAGGCTCCATCGAGGATGCGACCGGCGATCCCGCCGCGCCGATCTTCGACCTGGCCCTGGCCGCCGACCGGGTGCGGGCGGCGGCCGAGGCGGCGCGGGACCTGCCCTTTCTGCTGACCGCGCGGGCCGAGAATTTCCTCTGGGGCCGCCCCGATCTGGGCGACACCATCGCGCGCCTGCAGGCGTTTTCCGAGGCCGGGGCGGCGGTACTCTACGCCCCCGGCCTGCCGGATCTGGCGGCGATCCGTACCCTCTGCGCCGAGGTCGACAAGCCGGTGAATGTGGTGATGGGCCTCTCTGGCCCGCGCTATTCGGTGGCCCAACTGGCCGAGGCCGGGGTGCGGCGGATCAGCGTGGGCGGGTCCTTTGCCCGGGCGGCCTTTGGCGGTTTGCGCCGCGCCGCCGAGGAGGTGCTGGGCGCGGGCACCTTCTCCTATGCCGACGAGGCCATGCCGGGATCTGACCTGACCGCGCTGATGTCGGATGCCAGGCCGTCCGACCGGGCCGCCGGGCCGCGCTAGGTCGGCGGCCGTCCGCGCGGGGCGGCGGAATGGCGCCGGGGCGATTGAACCATGCCGGAGGCCGGGGCGACCCAGAGGCACTCACGCTGTGAGTTTCATTTCAAACCAAGGATACTTTGCATGATTCGTTACATTGCCATCGTCACCACCGCCACCCTCGGCATTTCCACGGGCGTCAACGCCGCGCATGCCGCGCCGATCACCACGCTGGAGGAATGCTATACGACCGTCATCAACTGGTGCACCGAGACCTTCCCCGATCATGCCGATCAATGCGGCAGTTCCTCGGGTCTGGATGCCTGCGACGAGGAATTCGGGAACCAGACGGCCTCGGCCCCGGCCCGTGCCTATCTGCGCAACGGTCCGACCGTGCCGCCCCGCACCTTCGAGCGCCTGCTGGCCGGGGCCCGGACGATGCGCGTTTCGCGCTGATCCCGGAGCTCTTTCCCGCCGCCGGATCCTGCGGTCCGGCGGCTTTACTTTGCCCTCCGGCCGGTGTCCAAAAGCGGGATGATGACGCCCCTGCTCGCCGGCTATCTGACCGGCCTTTCCCTGATCGCGGCCATTGGCGCGCAGAATGCCTTCGTGCTGCGGCAGGGCCTCAGGCGCGAGCATGTCGGCGTGGTCGTCGCGCTCTGCGCGCTGTCCGACGCGCTGCTGATCGTGGCCGGGGTGGCGGGGTTCAACACCATGGCCGAGCGGCTGCCCTGGCTGGAGCCGGTGATGCTCTGGGCCGGGGTGGTGTTCCTGCTGGTCTATGGGGCGCTCAGGTTCCGGGCGGCGCTGCGCGGGGGCGAGGGGTTGGCGGCCGGCGGCGGCGGGGCTGTGCCGCTGAAGCGGGTGGTGCTGACCTGCCTGGCGCTGACCTGGCTGAACCCGCATGTCTATCTGGATACGCTGGCGCTGATCGGCGCGCTGTCGGCGCAATACGCGCCGTTCGAGGCCCGGTTCGGCCTGGGCGCGGTGCTGGCCTCGCTGAGCTTCTTCGCCGCGCTGGGCTATGGCGCGCGGCTGCTGGCGCCGGTTCTGGCGCGGCCGGGCGCCTGGGTGGCGGTCGAGGCGCTGATCGGGGCGGTGATGTGGATGATCGCGGCAAGCCTGGTGGTGCAGGCGCTGACCTAGGAGGACGGGATGGGTGAACACAGCTATGGCAGCCGGATCCGCTGGACCGGCAACACCGGCGAGGGCACGGCGCATTACCGCGCCTATGCCCGTGACTGGGAGGTGGCGGTGCCGGGCAAGCCCGCGATCCCCTGTTCCAACGATCCGCTGCTGGGGGGCAATCCCGGGCTGATGAACCCCGAGGACCTGCTCTTGAGCGCTTTGGCCGGGTGCCACATGCTGTGGTATCTGCATCTGGCCTCGGAGGCGGGGATCGTGGTCGTGGCCTATGAGGACGATCCCGAGGGGATCGGCGAGGTCGGGCGCGGCGGCGCCGGGCGCTTCGTCAAGGCGGTGCTGAAGCCGCGGATCGTGGTGAAGCCGGGCGCCGATCTGGCGGTAGCCGAGGCGATCCATCACCGAATCCACGAAGTCTGTTTCATCGCCCGTTCGGTGGCCTTCCCGGTCGAGATCGCGGCGACGTTTGTTGTCGAGGGGGCGGTGGGGTGAAACCCCACCCTACGCGCGGTCGTGAGAGCGGGCGTCGGCAAGAAGGGCGTATTTGGGGCAGAATGAAGGGGCGGGCCGTCGGGTGAGGGGGCGGCGATTTCGGATAATTTGAGGCGAATTGCAGGGGTCAGGCGTCCGGCGCGGGGTCGACGGCGAGGGCCTTGCGGGCGAGGGCGAGGAAGGTGGCGCGTTCCCCGGGCGAGAGGGGGCCGAGGATCTCGTCCTGAAGGGCGCGGACCAGGGGCAGGAGGGCGGCGAAGACGGCCTCGCCCTCGGGCGTGAGCCGGACCTCGCGGGCTCGGCGGTCGCGGGCGCTGACGCTGCGGGCCACCCAGCCCTTGCCGATCAGCCGGTCGATCACCCCGCCGATCGTGGCGCGGTCATAGGCGATGAGCGCGGCCACCCCGGCCTGATCGATGCCGGGATGGCTGCGGATCGCGTCCATCGCCGCGAATTGTACCGAGGTCACGTCGAAACCTGCCTCGCGCGCGTGCTGGGCGAAGACCTGCGTCGATTGCTGGTGCAGGCGCCGGATCAGGTGACCGGCCATGCCATAGGCTTCCATCCGCTTGCCGTCCTTCCTGGTTTGCCCCACCGAACCGTAGTTTGCGGGAGATAGAATGTACACTTATCTTTTCCCTTGCCGGAAATGATAAGTGTAGCTATTAATTCCCCAGCCGCCGTTCCGGCGTCGAGGGGAGAAAGACATGCAATACCACCGCAACGGATTTCGCGCCGGCGACCCGGACATCCTGGCCCCGGGGCCGCGGGTGCATGACCGTTCCAACGGATTGCCGCGCGAGGTGGATGTGCTGATCGCGGGTTGCGGTCCGGCGGGGCTGTGCCTGGCCGCGCAACTGGCGCTGGAGCCGTCGGTCCATACCATGATCGTCGAGCCCAAGTCGGGACCGATCGAGAAGGGGCAGGCGGACGGGATCTCGGTCCGGTCGATGGAGATGTTCGGCGCCTTCGGATTCGCCGAGAAGATCAGTCGGGAATCGGTCTGGATCAACGAGACGACCTTCTGGACGCCGGGGGGCGCGGGGATCCGGCGGGTGGCGCGGGTGCAGGACGTGCCCGACGGCATGTCCGAAATGCCGCATGTCCTGATCAATCAGGCGCGCATCCACGACATGTATCTGGATATCATGAAGAACTCGCCGACCCGGCTGGTGCCCGACTATGGCCTGAAGGTCGCCGATCTGGTGGTGGGCACCGAGGGCGCGTATCCGGTGACGGTGACGCTGGAACACACTGCCCCGGGGCGCGAGGGCGAGCGCGAGGTGGTGCGGGCCAAGTATGTGGTGGGCTGCGACGGGGCGCGGTCCTCGGTCCGGCGGGCCATCGGCGGGGCGCTGCACGGCGATGCGGCGCATCATGCCTGGGGCGTCATCGACCTGCTGGCGGTCACCGATTTTCCCGATTGGCGGATGAAGAGCTTCGTCCGCTCTGAGGCCGAAGGCACGCTGATGGTCCTGCCGCGCGAGGGCGGGCATCTGGTGCGGCTCTATGTGGAGCTGGACCGTCTGGGCGAGGATGAGCGGGCCGCCGACCGGGGGATGGACGAGAGCCACATCATCGCCAAGGCGCAGCGCATCTTCGCGCCCTATGCGCTTAAGGTGAAGGAGGTCGTCTGGTGGTCGATCTATGAGGTGGGCCACCGGTTGACCGATAAATTCGACGATGTGCCGGAGGGCGAGGTCGCCACGCGCGCGCCCCGGGTCATGCTGGCCGGCGACGCCTGCCACACGCACAGCCCGAAGGCCGGGCAGGGGATGAACGTGTCGATGGGCGACACGTTCAACATGGGCTGGAAGCTGCGCCACGTGCTGACCGGGCGGGCGGCGCCCTCGCTGTTGCATTCCTATACCGAGGAGCGGCGGGCAGCGGCCAAGGGCTTGGTGGATTTCGACCATGAATGGGCGCGGATCGTCGGGGCGAAGACCCATGACGACAAGGCGGGGGAATTGCCGGTGGTGGCGCAGGCCTTCGTCCACAACCTGCCCTTCACCTGCGGGCTGACCATCCAATACGCGCCCTCGGCCCTGACCGGCGGCGCGGCGCATCAGGCATTGGCGCCGGGGTTCGATCTGGGCAAGCGCTTCCATTCGGCGCCGGTGATCCGGCTGGCGGATGCGAAACCCATGGAACTGGGCCATTGCATCGAGGCCGATGCGCGCTGGCGGATCTTTGCCTTCGCGCCCGAGGGCGATGTCGGGCAGCCGGGCGGCCCGGTCGCCTCGCTGTGCGAATGGCTGGAGCATGACCCGGCCTCGCCCGTCTTGCGCCACCGGAAGGAGGGCGACGACATCGACGCGGTGATCGACGTCCGCGCGGTGTTCCAGCCGGGGTTCCGCGAGCTGGATTACGGGGCGATGCCCGCGCTGCTCAGGCCGCAGGGCGGGGCGCTGGGGCTGAGGGATTACGAGAAGGTTTTCTGCGTCGACCACAAGCGGGGCGTGAACATCTATGAGGCGCGGGGCATCGACAAGGCCCGGGGCTGTCTGGTGGTGGTGCGGCCCGATCAATATGTGGCGCAGGTGTTGCCGCTTTCGGCGCGGGAGGAATTGACGGCGTTCTTCGGCGGGTTCCTGGTGTGAGGCGCAGGGTGGGATGAAATCCCACCCTACCCGGGCGCGGCGGGGAATGACCTCCCGCCCCGCCGGGGTGTTGGGCGCGTCGGACGGCGGGGATCGTGCGTCAGGGCACGCAGCCTCCGAGGTGGCGCACAGAGGGGTCGGTTGACCTTGGCCGCCCCCGGTGGCTTGCTGGCGGGGTCCACAAGCCGAGGCCCCATGTCCGACGATCCCTATCGCCATCACCCCGGCCTCAGGGGCAAGATCCGCCCCGCCGCCGAGAGCCTGTTCCGCACCCTGGACATGGCGGATTTCGACGCACGCGCCGTCGAAGCGGGGATGCCTGCCGACTGGCGCACGCCCGATGAGCAGCGCGAGGCCGCGCGAGCCGCCTTTCTGGACGCCCGGCGCGGGCGGGATCTGTGGGTCTTCGCCTATGGCTCGCTGATGTGGGACCCGGGCTTCGAGTTCACCGAGGTGCGGCGGGCCTTCACCCCCGATTATGCCCGCAGCTTCTGCCTGTTCGATCAGGGCGGCCGGGGGTCCGTGGCGCAGCCGGGGCTGCAACTGGCCCTGGACAAGGGGGCGGGCTGCGAGGGGTTGGCGTTCCGTATTGATGCCGCGCTGCTGGACGGCGAGACTTTCGTCCTCTGGCGGCGCGAGATGATCGCGCCGGCCTATCGTCCGGTGATGCTGGCGCTGGACACGGCGCCGGGTCCGATCGAGGCCCTGGGCTTCGTCGCCGACCACGGGACCGAGCAGATCGTCACCGGCATCCCGATGGAGGAAAAGGCGCGGATGATCGCCACGGCCTCGGGCTTTCTGGGCAGCAATTTCGACTATCTCGCTGGGACGCGGGCGCAGTTGGCGGGGCTGGGGGTCAGCGATCCCTATGTCGAGGACCTTTATGCGCGGGTGATGGCGCTGCGGTCGTGACCGAGACTGCCTGACCGAGACTGCCGGACCGATTCCCCGGGGAAAGCCGTCCGTCCCCGCGTGCCGCGCGGTGGCCTCGGCTTGTCGGCGGAATGGCAGTTTTTAGCACTTTTTTGTCCGCGTTGGCATAATCCATTGCCACATCTTCGATGTTACATTTTCACGACAAGCCCAAGGGAAGCGCCCGCCAGCCCATCGCCGGGCCGAACGACAGGGGCGCAGGGGTCCACCATCATCGGGGAATGCCGCCATGACAGCCGTGCCATTGGATGCCACCAACATCCGTATCCTGAACCAGCTTCAGCAAGACGCATCGCTTACCAATGTCGAACTGGCCTCGCGCATTCACCTGTCGCCCTCGCCCTGTCTGTCGCGGGTGAAATTCCTGGAACAGAACGGCGTGATCGAACGGCGCGTGGCGCTGCTGAACCCGCAGGCCCTGGGGCTGAGCGTCAATGCCTTCGTCCGGGTGCGGCTGTCGCGACACAACACCGATGCGGTCGAGCGCTTCGCGGCCGCGATCAGCGACATGGATGAGGTGATGGAACTCTACTTGATGTCCGATTTCGATTATGTGCTGCGGGTGATGATGCGCGACATCGACGAGCTGGAACGTTTCGCCACCGCCCGCGTCTCACGCATCGAGGGCGTTGTGCAGGTGAAGACCGATATCGTCCTGCGCAAGCAGCGCCACAAGACCGCGCTGCCCATTCATCGCACCGGGGCCGATCTGACCATGGTGTCGGACAATTATCCGCGCGCCGTCTACTGAACCGTCATGAGTGTCAAGCATCCCTCCCTGCGGATCGAGGACCCGGCCGACCGGCTGTGCGTGCTGACCCTCGACCGGCCGCCGGCCAATGCCCTGACCAGCGATCTGATCGAGGCGATCACCACCACCATCCGCGACCTCGCCCGGCGGTCCGAACCGCCGGTCGTCCTGCTGGCGGCCGAGGGCGAACGGTTCTTCTGTGCCGGCGGCGACATCAAGGAACTGGACGGCACCGAGCCGGAGCACGCCCTGCGCCGGATGGAGAGGTTCCACCACATGCTGCTGGCGCTGTCCGCCTATCCCTCGGCCATCGTCGTCGCCGTGCGGGGCTATGCCGCCGGGGGCGGGCTGGAACTGGCGTTGATGGGGGATGTGGTGATCGCGGGTGAAGGGGCGAAATTCGGTTTTCCCGAAATCCGCAACGGGCTGATGCCCGCGATCATGGGCATCCGCCGCGCGGTCGAGAGCCTCGGGCGGCAGGCGGCCTTCGACCTTCTGTCCAGCGGGCGGTTCCTGTCGGCGCCCGAGGCGCTGGCGCTGGGGCTGGCGCAGACGGTCGTTCCCGATACGGCGGTCCTGACCCGGGCCACCGAGGCCGCGACGGAACTGGCGGCGAAGGACCCGTTGATCCTGGGCATCCTGAAACGCGCGGTGCAGGGCGGCGATGCCGGACCCGAGGCGATGCGGCGCCGGACGCTTACCGAATTCCGCAAGATCCTGACCCGGCCCGCGGCGGTCGAGGCCCGGCAGCGGTTCCTGGCCAAGGACAGGGTCTGAGCCATGGACGCGCCGGTTTACCCCCTTGAACGCATGACCTCGCCCGAGATTGCCGAGGCGATCCGCGCCGGTTGCACCCGCGTCCTCGTGCCCTGTGGCGCCGTCGAGCAGCACGGCCCCCATATGGCGCTGCGCATGGATGCCGATCATGCCGAGGCGCTGGCGCCGCTGATCGCGCGGGGCCTGGGCGGCGCCTTCGTCGCCCCCACCATCGCCGTGGGGTGCTCCAGCCATCACCTTGCCTTCAGCGGTACGATCTCGCTGTCCGAGGCGACCTTCACCGCGATCTGCCGCGAGTATTGCACCAGTCTGGTGCGCCATGGCATCACGGAAATCTTCTTTTATTCCGGGCATATCGGCAATTTTCCGGTGCTGGAAAACGCCCTGCCCGGGTTGCGGCGAGCGGTGCCCGGCGTGCGTGTCGAGGCCTTCACCGATTCGACGGCCTGGCTGGCCTGCTGGGCCGAGGCAGTTGCCGCGGCCGGCGGTGCCGCTGCCAGTGTCGGCGGTCACGCCGATATCGCCGAGACCTCGGTCATGCTGCATATCAAGCCCGAGGCGGTGCGCCCCGCGCGGATCGAGGCCGGGCGCCTTGGTCTGATGACCCGGGCGGAACTGGAGGTCATGTGGCGCGACGGCCTGCCCGCGGTCAGCCCCAACGGCATTCTGGGCGATGCCCGCGGCGCCAGCGCCGGGATCGGCGCCGCCTGCCTGGCAGCGATCGCCGGGCTGATCCTGGCCGATTTCACGGCGAGCGCCTGATCGGGCGAGGCCGCGCGCGGCGGAAGATCGACCGACCGGGCCCGCCTGTGCTACAAGGAGGGGCGCAGCGGCAGACGACGCGTCCCCTAGGCCAACCCGCGGAGGTCGCCCGATGGACAGCTACCGGCAGCAGGAGATCGAGCATGAGAACCATGTCTGGTCCCTTCGTGAGCGCAACCCGTCGCTCACCCTCAGTTATCCCAATGTCGACCCCGACCGCATCGACACGCCGGTCTTCGCCATCCGGCTGGGGCGTGGTCCGGCCGATGACGAATTGCCGCTGCACAGCCACCGCAAGGGCCAGCTGGTCATCGCCGAGAACGGCTCGGTCACCTGCCGGGTCGAGAACGGGATCTGGATGGTGCCGACCTTCGGCGCCTTCTGGGTGCCCGGCGGCATCGCGCATTCCAACTCCGTCTCGCCCAATGGCAGCGTGATCTGCGTCTTTGTCGATGGCGAGGTGTCGGGCCTGCCGCGGAAATGCTGCACGCTGGGGGTGACGCCGCTGATGCGGGTCATTACCGAGGCGCTGACCCAGCGCTCGGTCCGCTATACGCCGGACAGCCCCTCGGGCCGCCTGGCGCAGGTGCTGATGGACGAATTCGCCAAGGCCCCGACCAGTGACCAGCATCTGCCGATGTCCTCGGATCCGCGGCTGGTCGAGGTGGCCGAGCATCTGCTCGCCGATCCGGCCGACCGGCGGACGGTGGCCGAATGGGCGGCGGAACTGGCGATGAGCGAGCGCAGCTTCGCCCGCTGGGTGGTGCGCGAGACGGGGCTGACCTTCGGCCAGTGGCGGCGCCAACTGCACGGGCTGGTCGCGCTGGAGCGGCTGTCGGCGGGCAGCAGCGTGCATATCATCGCCCAGGACCTGGGGTATGAATCGACCAGCGCCTTCATCACCATGTTCAAGAAGGTCTTCGGCGATTCCCCCCGGCGCTATCTGCGGCGCATCGAGGCGACCGGCGATCTGGGTGGCAGCACGCCTTTGGCGTGAGCCCCGTCTGACCCCCCCATTTTCCCCAGGGAAGGCTGCGCTTCCGGCCGACCGATTCGCCCTGCGGCGGGCCGTGCGGCAGGCCCGTTTCGGGACCCGGTACATTCCGCTTCACCCCCCGCGCCTTGCCCTTTTTTGTGCTGCGGTCTGCCGGGTCGGGCCGGGAGTTCGGCAGCACCTGCGGCGCGCTCGGGCGTAGCATCTGACCAACGGAATAACGCTTGGAAGGTGCGCCATGACGCTAAAATTCGGTTTCTGGTCAGAGCAGGAGACGCAGGTCGGCCATAGCTACGCGCGGCGGCTGCACGAGTTGGTCGACGAGGCGGTCTTCGCCGAGAAGATGGGCTTCGACTTCGTGTCGCTCTCGGAGCAGCATGTGGCGCTGGGCGGCATTTCCAGCTCGGCGCCCGAGGTGGTCTATGGCTATCTGGCCGCGAAAACCTCGCGCATCCGGCTTCGCCCGGCCGTCACGCTGATGCCCAAGAACTTCAACCACGCCCTGCGCTCGGCCGAGCGGCTGGCGGTGACCGATATCCTGTCGAACGGGCGGATGGAATTCTTCGCCGGACGCTCGAACACCACCATCGCCATGCGCGCCTTCAACGTCGAGGCTGCCGAAACCCTGTCGCAGATGGAAGAGGGGCTGGCGCTGATGAAGGAGGCGATGTCGAAGGACATCTTCAAGTTCAGCGGCAAGCATTACAACGTGCCGCCCCGAATGCTGGTGCCGAAGCCGCTGCAAAAGCCCTATCCGATCATGGGCATCGCCGCGACCAGCCCGCGCAGCCATGTCTATGCCGCCGAACAGGGCATGGCCTGCCTGTCGAACAACTTCTATTCGGGCTGGGAAAAGCAGGCGGAGTACATCGCCCTCTACAAGGACAATTGGAAGCGCGACGAGAACGGGCCGCTGACCCGTCCCAGCCTGGGCATTCCGCTTTTCCTTGGCATCGGCAAGACCGATCAGGAGGCGAAGGACAATTACGCCGAACCGCTGATGAACTACGCCAGGATCTCGACCGACGCCTATCCGCGGCTGGCCAAGATCGCCGACGATTACAATTACTTCTCCGAGGGGCTGGAAGGGCTGCAACGCGCGGCGACCGACTGGGACTATCTGGTCAACGAATCCGGGACCACGCTCTGCGGCAGCCCCGATACGGTGATCCGGCAGCTGGAGCGGATCGTGGACATGGGCGTCGACGAGGTGCTGTTCCACCTCGATTCCGTGTCGCACGAGATGATCATGGACGCCATCGACATGGTGGGCAAATACATCATCCCGCATTTCAACGACCGCAACAACGTGGTCCGTCCGACCGACGAAATCCTCAACACCATCCGGGGGATGCGCGATGCGTAAGGAACCCGAATTCATCACCATCGAGCACCGGGCCGAAGGCGTGGCGGTGCTGACCCTGAACCGCCCCGAGATCCTGAATGCCATCAACTGGCAGATGCACGAGGAGATCGAGCTGGCGCTTTACGACCTCGACATGGACCCCAGCGTCAAGGCGGTCGTGCTGACCGGCGCCGGGCGCGGGTTCTGTTCGGGCGGGGACCAGAAGGCGGTCGATACCGGCATGCCCTCGGTCACCCGGGGCGGGCGGCATATCGTGCGCAACATGCTGGAGCTGGAAGTGCCGATCATCGCCGCGGTCAACGGCGTGGCCGTCGGCCTGGGCGCGACGCTGGCGCTTTACTGCGATGCGGTCTTCGCCCAGCCCAGCGCCCGGTTCGCCGATACCCATGTCAACGCGGGCGTCGTGGCGGGCGATGGCGGGCAGGTCATCTGGCCGATGCTGATGGGACCGATCCGGGCCAAGCATTACCTGATGACCGGCGCCTTCCTGTCGGCTGAAGAAGCGTTGCAATACGGCATGATCACCAAGCTGGTCGCCGAAGGCACCGTGCTGGACGAGGCGATCCGCTACGCCGAGCTTCTGGCCTCGGGTCCGCCGGAAGCGATCAAATGGACCAAATACGCGGTCAACAAGCTGATCAAGGATCAGGTGCAACTGGGGCTCGATATCGGCCTCGCGCTTGAGGCCCTGACCTTCGACCTGCCCGGCCGGCGCGAGGCCGCCGCCGCCTTCGCCGCCAAGAAAAAGCGCTACGCCGAGTAACGCCCCCGCACCGGCCGGCCTTCGCGGGTGTCGCGAAGGCCGCAGAGGATCCGACATCATGACACTGGTACGACCCCTTCAGGGCCGCTCCGAGCCTGTCTCGGGCGAGGCCTTCCGCGCCGCGATGCGCAATCTCGCCGGTGGCGTCTCGATCATCGCCAGCGGCCGGGACGAGGATCGCCGCGGGCTCACCGTCACGGCGGTCACCGCCGTCACCTCGACCCCGCCGACCCTGGCGGTCTTCGTCAACCAATCGGCCGAGGCGCATGACGTCATCAAGGCGACCGGCGCCTTCTGCGTCAGCGTCCTGGCTGCCGGGCATGTGCCGGAAGCGACGCTGTTTTCCGGCCAGCACGGCCTCAAGGGCGCAATCCGCTTCGCGCCGCAGGACTGGGACAGCCTGGTCACCGGCTCGCCCGCGCTGACCTCGGCCGTCGCCAATATCGACTGCGAGCTGATCGAATGCATCGGGCTGGGGTCGCACACGATGTTCCTGGGCCAGGTCGTCGCCACCCGCTGCGACGACGGGGCGCCGCCCCTGGTCTATCTGCGCGCGGCCTATCACACGCCGGACCCCCTCTCGCGCCCTACCGAATGACCAAGCTCCCGAATGACAAGACCAGGAGAAACCATGAAACACGGCACTGAAACGCTGGCTGCCGCGCAGGGGGCGGAGATCCTGCAACAGACGATCCCCGGCCTGCTGGCGCGCAAATGCCGCGCCCGGCCCGAGGCGGTCGCCTATCGGACGTTGAGCGCGGACGGCTGGCGCGACGTGACATTCGCCGAGTACGTGCAGAAGGTCGTCCGCCTTGGCGCCTCGATGCAGGCGAGCGGCGTCAGCCGGGGCGACCGGGTCTGCATCATGGGCGATGTCACGCCCGAGTGGATGATCGCCGACATTGCCACCATCGCCATGGGGGCGATCACGGTGGGGGTGTATTTCACCTCGTCCCCCGAAGAGCTGGATTATTACATCGAGGATGCGGGCGCCTGCCTGCTCTTCGTCGGCAGCGCGACGGAACTGGCCATTGCCGCCCGGGCGCCAAAGGCGCTGGCGCTGAACCAGATCGTCGTGCTGGACCCTTCCTGGCGGCCTTCGGCCGATGCTCCTGCCAATGCGCTGGCCATCGACGATTTCCTCGGCGCTTCCTTTTCCGCACCGCTGGAGATGCTGACCGATTGGGCCGCGCAGGCCGCCCCCTCGGATATCGTGAGCCTGGGCTATACCTCGGGCACCACGGGCAAGCCCAAGGGCGTGATCAACACCCATGTCAACCTGCTGGGCGGCGCGCTGGCCAACCTGATTTCGACACCCGAGGCCTATCAGCGGGAAACCCGCGTGGCGGTGCACCTGCCGCTGTCGCATATCGTGGCGCGGGTGCAATCGGCCTGTTTCCCGCTGATTTCCGAATGCGTCCCGCATTTCGGCCGTTCCTCGGCCAGCTATGAGGAGACGGTGCGCCAGACGCGGCCGCATTACTTCGTGGCCCCGCCGCGGTTCTTCCAGCGTTTCGCCTCGACCATCGTGAACCATGTCAACGAAAGCGCGCCATCGGAGCGGGCGAACTACCGGCTGGCCCTGTCGATCTCGCGCCGGGTGCTGAAAGAGCGGCAGGCCCGCACGCCGCGGCACGATCCCTTTCTGGCCGCGCTGTCGCAGGCTTGCCAGGAACAGGTCTTCCGGCCGCTGCTGGCCCTTGTGGGTTTCGACCAGATCCGGACAGCCATCACCGCCTCGGCGCCGATGCCGGCCGATGTGATGACGCTGTGGCAGCTATGGGGTGTGAACCTGAAAGAGGCCTATGGCCAGACCGAGACCGTGGGGTCGAACATCGCGCAAGGCGAGGATTGGCAGCCCGCGGGCACCATCGGCGCGCCGATCCCCGACCCCGCCTGGGAAACCCGGGTGGCCGAGAACGGCGAGATGCTGGTGCGCGGCCCGGGCGTCACCCAGGGCTATTGGAACAACCCCGAAGCCACGGCCGAGGCCCTGCGCGACGGCTGGCTTCATACCGGCGATATCGTCGAGGTGCAGAAGAACGGCCAGTACAAGCTGATCGACCGCAGCAAGGAAATCATCAAGACCATCAACGGCAAGACGATCAGCCCCACCCAGATCGAGAACGAGTTGCGCGGCAGCCCCTATATCGCCGAGGCCGCGGTGATCGGCGAGGGGCGGAAATACCTGACCGCCCTGATCGAGATCGATCCGACAGTCGGATTCAGATGGGCGCAGGAGGTCGATCCCGCGATTGCCAGCTACGCCGACATGAGTGCCTCGGCGCGGCTGAAGGAACTCGTCTGGGCCGAGGTGCACAAGGCCAACCGGCGGCTGGCCCGGGCCGAGCAGATCAAGGATTTCACCATCCTGCCCGAGGAGCTGACGCCCGAGATCGGCGTCGTCACCCCCACCCGCAAGAAGAAGCGCCGGGCCATCGCCCTGCGCTACGCCCCGCTGATCGCCGCGATGTACGACGACAGCGAAACCGAGCTTCTGGAACGGGCGCTCGGCAAGAAGACCTTGAAAAGCAAGTGAAATAGCCACCACCAACCGGGAGAACGACCATGGAAAAACCGTCGAGAAGAGCTTTCATCCAGACCGCCGCCCTGGGATCGGCCGCCGCCGCCTTTGCGGGCAGCGGTGCGCAGGCGCAAGGGCGCAGCCGCATCCGAGCCGCGCATATCGTGCCGGAATCCTCGAAAATGTACACCTTGTCGGTCGGCCCGTTCCAGCGCGCGCTGGAGATCATCACCGACGGGTCGTTCTCGTTCCAGGTCTTCGCCGGGGGAACGATTGCGCCGCCCCTGCAGACCTATCAGGCCGTGCAGGACGGGCTGGCCGAGGCCGGGATGGTGCCGCCCCTCTGGGCCGTCAACCTCGATCCGGTGAACAGCCTGTTCGGCGGCCATCCCGGGGGCATGAACGCCGAGCAGATGCTGAACTGGTACTATGTCGGCGGCGGCTCGGAACTGCTGGCCGAACACCGCCGCGAGACGATGGGTCTGCATTCGATGCTGCTGTCGATGAACCCGTCCGAGGTCTGGCATTCGCACAAGATCATCCGCGTGCCCGAGGATCTGCAGGGCGTCCGCTTCCGCACGGCCGGGGCCTGGGCCACGATCCTCAACGAATATTTCGGCGGCGCCGCGACCACCGTGGGCCCGGCGGATGTCTTCACCATGCTCGAGCGGCGGGGCGTCGATGCGGCCGAATGGTCGACGCCCTCCGAGAACCTGATCATGGGGCTGGAAGACGCCGCGCCCTATATGATCGTCCCGGGGATCCATGCCCCCGCCGCCTGCCTCGAACTCGCGATCCGGGCCGAGGTCTGGGATGAGCTGGACGAATCCATCCAGCGCAAGATCGAGATCGCGGCGCGGGAAGCCGTCGTCGAATGCCTGACCGAATGGAACGCGGCGGATCTGACGGCGATGGAGACGATGCGCGAACGCGGCATCGAGATCATCGAGATGGACCAATCCCTGATCGACGCGATCCGCGCCGCCGGCCGCGACTGGGCCGAGGCCCAGGCGACCGAGCGCGCCGCCAACGGGGACGAATGGATGCGCCGGGTCACCGATTCCTATTACGGCTTCGCCGACCGCTGGCAGGCGAACAGCATCTGATCCCGTCCCGACCGAAACCGAAAGTGGTGGCTGGCCGGAAAGCTCCGGCCGGCCACCCGTCGCCACAGAACAGGCAGGGCCGCCCGTTGTCACACGCTCTTCGACTCATCGACTGGCTTACCCGGATCACCGGATATGTCGCCGCGGCAGGCATCCTGCTGATGATCGGCGTCATCCTCTACGAGGTCGCCTCGCGCTATTTCCTCAACGCGCCGACCGTCTGGGCCTACGACATTTCCTATATGCTGAACGGCACCGTCATCATGCTGGCCGGGGCGCTGGCGATGAAGGCGGATCAGCATGTCGTCATCGACATCGTGTCGCAGCTGTTTCGCGACCGGACCAAGCGCCTGATCGAGGTCACGGTCTTCACCCTGCTGCTGCTGCCCGCGCTGGGCTTCATCAGCCTGGTCTCGTGGAGCCAATTCTGGACCGCCTATGTCCATGGCACGGTCGAGACGGTCAGCCCCTGGCGGCCGGTGCTCTGGCCATTCCGGCTGATGATCGCCCTGGGGCTGTCGGTCCTCTGGCTGCAGATCCTGGGCAAGACGCTGGCGTCCGGCCTGCGCCTGCTGGGCACCCCGTCCACCCCGGTCGGGGGGCACTGACATGGCCCTTGACCTCGCCATCTGGATGTTCCCGGCCGCCTTCGCGCTGATTTTCGCGGGCATCCCTGTCGCCTTCTCGCTGATCATCGTCGCGGTGATCTTCGCCTTTCCGGTGTTCGGCAGCCTCACCGGGCTGCAGCTTTACCAGTTCGTCGGCAGCGTCTCGTCCAATTATTCCCTGGCGGCGGTGCCGCTTTTCATCTTCATGGGCGCGGTGCTGGAAAGCTCGGGCATCGGCAGGCGGGCCTTCGAATCGCTGTCGATGTGGATGGGGCGCCTGCCCGGCGGCCTCGCCATCGCCACGCTGTCGATGTGCACGCTCTTTGCCGCCGGAACCGGCGTCGTCGGCGCGGTCGAGGTGATGACCGGCCTTCTGGTCATGGGGCCGATGCGCGCCGCGGGCTACAGCAAGTCGATCATCTCGGGCACGATCTGCGCCGGGGGCTCGCTGGGGACGATGATCCCGCCCTCGATCGTCGTTGTGATCTATGCCTCGGTCGCACAGATCCCGATCGGCACCCTCTTTGGTGCGGTGCTGCTGCCGGGTTTCCTGATGGTCGGTTTCTTTCTGATCTGGATCGTCGTCTACGCCCTGATCTGGCCCGCGGCCGCGCCCCGGGTCGAGTTCGGGCAAGAGATGCCGCTGGGCCGGAAGCTCCGCTTCACCGCCTATGCGCTTTTCCCGCCGCTGGCGCTGGTCACCTCGGTCATCGGCTCGATCCTGCTGGGCATCGCCGCCGTGACCGAAGCCGCCGCCATCGGCGCGGTGGGGGCCGTGCTGCTGAACGTCCTCTATCGCGATTTCAGCTGGCGCGAGACCTGGAACGCCACGCTGAAGACCGCCACCGTTTCTTCGATGATCATCTTCATCGCGCTGGGCGGGACGATGTTCACCAGCATCTTCAAGATCCAGGGCGGGGCCGAGCTGGTCGATGCGGCGGTGTCCTCGCTGGATCTGGGTCCTGCGGGCCTGGTGATCGTGCTGCTGCTGGCCTATTTCATCGCGGGCATGATCCTGGACTGGATTTCCGCCGTGCTGATTTGCACGCCGATCTTCCTGCCCTTCCTGCATGCGGCCGGGGTGGACCCGATGTGGTTCGGCGTGCTGGCGGTGATCATGTTGCAGACCTCGTATCTGACGCCGCCGATGGCGCCCGCGGTCTTTTACCTCAAGGGGATCGCGCCGCCCGATTTCTCGACCCTGACCATGTATCGCGGCGTCTTCCCCTTCATCGTCTGTCAGTTCCTGACAGCCGTCGCGGTCTTCGCCTTTCCCGAGATCGCCACGATCATCCCGGAGTTGATGAGACCATGACCCGCCATTGCACCTTCGCCCCCCCGGTCGAGCCTCTGGGCCTGTCGCCCGTCGATTGCGCCCGCGCGGCGCGGATGATGATCCTCTGCGATCCGGCGGGGGCGGCGCTGCCCTGCCTGATGATCCCGGCCGAATTCGCCGACGCCGGGGCGATCAACCGCATGGCGACGCATGCGCGGGGGCTGGTCTGTCTGGCGCTGGACAGCGGGATCGTCGACGGCTTGCAACTGGCGCTGCAGCCGCAGACCAACCGGCGCCGGTTCGCCACCCCCTTTACCCTGTCGATCGAGGCGAGCCGGGCGGTGTCGACCGGCATTTCCGCCCCCGACCGGGCCGCGACGGTCGCCGCGGCGATCCATCCGGGCGCGGCGCCGGGGGATCTGGCGACGCCGGGCCATGTCTTTCCCATCCGGGTCGAGCGGGACGGACCGCGCGCCGGCGGCTGCATCCCCTGGGCCGCGGTCGAGATCTGCGATCGTGCGGGGTTGCGCCCGGCGGCGGTGATCTGCGAGATTCTGGACCCGTCGGGCGCCGCGCCGGGGCGCGAATGGCTGCAAAGCCTGGCCGCCGCGCTGGATCTGCCGATCTTTTCCTGCGACGCCTTGCCGGGCTGAGGAACGGAGGGGGCGGCCGTGCCGTCGGGCGCGGGTTCGACCACCCCGGTGCGGGCTCAGCCGCCGGTGACGCAATCGGCGATGCTTTGCGCCAGGCCGCGCATCAGCCGGGCATAGAGATCCGCCCCCGGCTCCAGCCCCATTCCCGCGGGGTCCAGCGGGGCGCCGATCCTGAGATTGGTGCCCTCGGCCACCACCCGGGCGAAATCGTCGGGATGATTGGCCTCGGGGAAGAGGCAGACGGCCTGATCCTGTTGCAGGTCGGCCCTGAGCGCTGCGATGCGCGCCGCGCCCGGCGCCGAGGCGTCGCCGTCGCTGATCGTGGCCACCACGTTCAGCCCGAAGGCATGGGCGAAATAGCCATAGGCGTCGTGGAACATGACCAGCCCGGCATCGCCGACCGGGGCGAGGATCGCCGCGACCTCGGCCCTGAGCGCCTCGGTCCTGAAGGCGGCTTCCTCGGCCCGGGCGGTGTAGTCGGCGGCGTGTTCGGGATCCTCGGCCGCCAGTTCGGCCCCCAGCGCCCGCTGCCAGATCGCCACATTGCCCGGATCGAGCCAGAGATGGGGGTCCATGCCGCTGTGGTCGTGCCCGTGGTCGTCGTGATCATGGTCGTGATCGTCATGCGCGTGATCATGGTCGTGATCGTCGTGCGCGTGGTCGTCGTGCTCGTCCTCGGCGAAGTCCTGGGTGTAGAGCCCCGGCACCGCGCTCAGGTCCAGCACCCGGCCGCCCGCCAGGCTGTCCAGCGGACCCTGCAACCAGGGGCTCAGCCCCGGGCCGATCCAGACCACCAGATCGGCGCCCGACAATGCCCGCGCCTGCGAGGGGCGCAACTGCGCGTGATGCGGATCGGCGCCCCTTTCCAGCAGCGCGGTGACCTCGGCCCCCTCGCCCAGAATGCCGGCCACCAGCGATTGCGTGAGGGGCAGATCCGTCACCACGCTGGGCGCCTCGGCCAGGGCGGGCGAGGTGGTCAGCAGGAGGGCGCAAAGAAGTCTCGACATGGGCTTGGCTCGGCTGTCAGGAATGTTATACTGTTACTTGTTATAACATAACATAGCCACCCGCAAGGCCTGCATGACCGCCTCAAGCCCCCCCTCCGGCGTCGAACCGGCGTTCGAGCCGCATGATCACCACCATTGCGTCGAGAGCGCGCTGGCCGGAGCCGAGGATCTGGTCCGCGCCAAGGGGCTGCGCATGACGCCTGTCCGGCGCCGGGCGCTGGAGATCCTGCTGGAGCGGCACGGGGCGATGGGCGCCTATGACGTGTTGCAGCGCCTCTCCGAGGATGGGTTCGGCCATCAGCCGCCGGTCGCCTACCGGGCGCTCGATTTCCTGGTCGAGCATGGGCTGGTGCATCGCATCCAGCGGCTCAACGCCTTTGCCGCCTGCCTGCATCCGGGCGAAGCGCACCACGCCGCTTTTCTGATCTGCCGGGGCTGTCACACCGTGGCCGAAGTCTCGGCCGACCCGCTGCGGGTATCGCTGGACGAGGGCGCGGCGGCCCTGGGTTTCAGCGTCGAACGGGCGACCATCGAGGCGATGGGCCTCTGCGCCGCCTGCCGTGAGGCCGGCGCATGACTGCCCCCGCTCTGGTCGAGGCGCGCGGCCTCTCGGTCGCCTATGGCCCGGCCGCGCCGGTGCTGAGCCATGTGGATTTTACCCTGCAGCCTGGCGAGATCGTCACCATCGTCGGCCCCAATGGCTCGGGCAAATCCACGCTGCTCAGGGCGCTTCTGGGGATGGTACCGGGTACCGCGGGCAGCGTGACCCGGGCGCCGGGGCTCAGGGTTGGCTACGTGCCGCAGAAGCTGCATCTGGACCCGAACCTGCCGCTGTCGGTCGCGCGCTTCCTCAGGCTGAACCGCAAGCTGACCGGGGACGAGATCGCCCATCTTCTGTCCCGCGTCGGCGCCCCGGGGCTGGAGGAGCGCGCGCTGGCCACCCTCTCGGGCGGGCAATTGCAGCGGGTCATGCTGGCGCGGGCACTGGCCGGAAACCCGCAACTTCTGGTGTTGGACGAGCCGACGCAGGGGCTGGACCAGCCCGGCACGGCGGCCTTCTACCGGCTGATCGAGGATGTCCGGCGCGAACTGGGCTGCGCCGTCCTCAGCGTCAGCCACGACCTGCATGTGGTGATGAGCGCGTCGGACCGCGTGGTCTGTCTGAACGGGCATGTCTGCTGCGAGGGGACGCCCTCGGTCGTCTCCAACGCGCCGGAATACCGGGCGCTCTTCGGCCTCGGCACCGGGGGGGCGCTGGCGCTTTACCAGCACCACCACGACCACGGCGCCGACCATCCCGACCATCCCCACGACCACGAGACCTGCGATCATGATCATTGACGCGTTCGTCCTGCGCGCTTTGGGCGCGGGGCTTCTGGCGGCGCTGGCGACGGGGCCCTTAGGCTGTTTCGTGGTCTGGCGGCGGATGGCCTATTTCGGCGATGCGACGGCGCATGCGGCGATCCTGGGCGTGGCGCTGGCTTTGGGGTTCAACGTCTCGATCTTCGCGGGCACCCTGGTCACGGCCTTCGCCATGGCCCTGATGGTCAGTTCGTTGGCCGGGCGGGGCTGGGCGATGGACACGACGCTGGGCGTTCTGGCGCATTCGGCGCTGGCGCTGGGTCTGGTCGCGGCCTCGTTCCTGCAGGGCGTGCGGGTGGATCTGGAGGCGTTCCTCTTCGGCGATATCCTGACCGTGCAGGTCTCGGACCTGATCGCCATGGCGCTGGGAACGGCGGCGGTGACGGCGCTGATGCTCTGGCGGTGGGAGGCCTTGCTGACCGCGACGATCAGCGAGGATCTGGCGCGATCCCTGGGGCTGAAGCCTGAACGCGAGGGGATGATCCTGACGCTGGCGCTGGCGCTGGTGGTGGCGGTGGCGCTGAAAGTGGTCGGCGCGCTGCTCATCGGCGCGCTGCTGGTGATCCCGCCCGCCACGGCCCGGGTCATGGCCCGGACGCCCGAGCGGATGGCGCTGGGCGCCGTCGCGGTGGCGGCGCTGAGCGTGGTGCTGGGGCTGATGGCGTCGCTCTGGTTCGACACGCCCGCCGGGCCGAGCATCGTGGCGGCGGCGGCGGGGCTGTTCGTCCTGTCCCTTGGCGCGGGGCGCGTGGTCAGGGCGTGAGGCGGGGGGAGGCACGCTCCCACCCGCCCGCTCCGCGCCCCTCGCCCCGCCTCACGGCTGGCTCAGGGGATGGCGCGCTCAATGCACGGAATTGAGCAATTCCTCGACCCGTGCGCGGCCCAGCGTGACCCGGCAGGCGGTGATGGCGATCCCGGTGCCCGAGCCGCCGCCGAACCCTTCGCCGACCGCGTGGCAGTGCGCATCGCGATAGGCCGACCAGGCCTCTTGCGCGGCATCGAGGGCAGGCACGGCGGTGCCGAAGCCCGTGGCATTGTCCAGCTCCTCGGCGCTGATGCGGGCAAAGCCCAGCGCCGTCTCCAGCGAGCGGTCGACCGCGGCCAGCGTCGCGGTCACGCAGGCGCCGATCTCGATCTGGCTGCCGCCATCGCATTCCATCGTGGGATCGGCCAGCGCCGCCGAGGACAGCGCGAGCGTCGGCAGGGAGAGGGCAAGGCCGGCGGCAAGAAACGGCGGGCGGGTCATGGCATCCTCCGGGGAATGGGCTGCGCGAGGATGGCGCGCGGGCGGTCCCCTGACCAGCCCCCGCCGCGCAATTTCGCGTCAGGCGGCGAGGCCCAACAGGATCCCGGCCAGCGCCCTGGGCTGTGTCAGCATCGGCACATGGCCGCATTCCAGCGTGAATTCGGCCTCGCAGGGCGTTGCCGCGACCATGGCGCGTTGCAGGGGATGGGTGACCACCCGGTCCTCGGTGCAATAGACATAGGCTTTCGGCACCCGGGCGAAGCCGGGCCCGACCACGGCCTTGTCGGTTTGGGCGCGGTTCGGCTGCGGGCTCAGGACCGCCATGGCCGCCGCGGCGAGGTCGGGGCTGGCCTCGGGGAAAAGCGCCTGCGCTGCGCCGGGATCCAGCAGGGTCGTGCCCTTGATCGGGCCGGGGCGGACGAAATCGCGCACGCCGGGCGCGTCCTGCCGCTGCACCAGGTCCAGCAGGCTCTCGCCATCCCGGGGCAGCAGCGCCGCGACGAAGACCGCGGCGGTGACATGCGCGGGCTGCCGCGCCGCCACCTGCGCGGCGACCATCCCGCCCATGGAATGCCCGACCAGCAGCGCGGGCGGCCCGTCCATCAACCGGGCCTCGACCGCGGCGACATACTCGGGCTGGCCGATCTCGGCCGAAGGGGTGTCGTTCCGCCCATGCCCGGGCAGCGAAAAGGCCTCGACCTGATGGCCCCGGGCGGCGAGCAGGGGGACGACGCCGGTCCAGCTGCTGCCATTGCCCCAGGCCCCGTGGATGAGAAGGATGCGTGCCATGGTTCCCCCGCGCTGAGCGGGCATCCTGCCCCGCACCCCGGCCGGCTGCAAGCGGATGACGTGACGCCCCCTGCCAAGCCGAGGCTTTGCCGCGCGCCGCCCGCAAGCTAGCATGGCCTGAACCGGAGGATGACCATGACCACGCCGACCACGACCCGCGCCCTTGCCCTGCGCGAGGGCGGCTTCGCCGCCGCCCCCACGCCGCAGGTGCCCGAGAGCCTCACCCCCTTCCTGGAACTGCGCGAGGTGCCGCTGCCGGCGCTGAAACCCGGGCAGGTGCTGATCGAGGTGGGCCTGAGCCCGGTGAATCCTTCGGATCTGTTCTTCGTGCAGGGCGGCTATGGCCAGCCCCGGGTGCAGGGACAGGCGGCAGGGTTCGAGGGCGTCGGCGTGGTGATCGGCGCGGGTGGCCCGGCGGGCGAAAAGCTGATCGGGCAGCGCGTGTCGTTCCTGGGCACGGGAACGGGGGCCTGGGCGGCGCATGCGGTCTCGGATGCGGCGCTCTGCATCCCCTTGCACCCGGCGGTGCCCGAAGCCGATGCGGCGGCGCTGATCGTCAACCCGCTGACCGCCGTGGCGCTGGTCGACCGCGCCCGGCAGACCGGGAGCGCCTTCATCGTCAACGCGGCAGGGTCGCAGTTGGGGCGGCTGATGCTGGGGCTGGCGAAGGACGAAGGGCTGAGCGCCCTTGCCGTGATCCGCCGACCGGAGGACGCGGAAGAGCTGAGGGCGCTGGGCGCGGCCGAGGTTCTGGTCAGTTCCGCCGCCGATTTCGCGACACAGGCGCGGGCGGCGATCAAGGCGCATAAGCCCCGGGCGCTGCTCGACGCGGTGGGCGATCAGGCGACGGCGGATCTGTTCTTCGCCATGCCGGCGGGGGCGCGCTGGGTGAGCTATGGCAAGATGTCGGACGAGGCGCCCGCGCTGACCGCGATGGGGCAGTTCATCTTCATGGACAAGCAGATCGAGGGTTTCTGGCTGAGCCGCTGGCTGCCCGCCGCCCCGCCCGAGCGGGCGGCGGCGGTGATCCGGCAGGTGCAGGAGCGCTTCGCCACCGGCCGCTGGCAGACGCGGGTGGGTGCGGATCTGCCCCTCGATGCGGCGATCGAGGGGGTGATCCCGGCTTACCGGAAGAGCAACGGCAAGGTGATGATCCGGCCTTAGCCTGCGACCTTCAGCACGATCTTGCCGATATGGGCCGAGGTTTCCAGCCGCGCATGGGCGGCGGCGGCCTCGTCCAGCGGGTATTCGCTGTCGATCACCGGCGCGACGCGGCCGGTGGCCAGCAGGGGCCAGACCTCGGCCTCGAGCGCCTGGGCAATGGCGGCCTTGGCGGCCACGGATTGCGGGCGCAGGGTCGAGCCGGTGATGGTCAGGCGGCGCATCATCACCTGGGCGAAGTTCAGCTCGACCGTCGGGCCGCTGAGGAAGGCGATCTGCACCAGCCGCCCCTCGTCCGCCAGCGCCTTGACGTTGCGCGGCAGATACTCGCCGCCAACCATGTCGAGGATCAGGTTGGCGCCGCCCTCGGCCTTGAGCACGGCGACGAAATCCTCGGAGCGGTAATTGATCGCCCGCTCGGCGCCGAGGTCGAGACAGGCCTGGCATTTCTCGTCCGAACCGGCGGTGGCGAAGACCCGCGCGCCCCGGGCAGCGGCGAGCTGGATGGCGGTCGTCCCGATGCCGGAGGTGCCGCCATGGATCAGGAACCGCTCGCCTGCTTGCAGGCGCCCGCGGTCGAAGACATTGGTCCAGACCGTGAAAAAGGTCTCGGGCAGGCAGGCTGCGGCCCTGAGGCCCAGACCTGCCGGCACCGGCAGCGCATGGGCGGCGGGCGTGGCCACATAGTCGGCATAGCCGCCGCCGGGCAGAAGCGCGCAGACCTCGTCGCCGATCCGCCAGCGGGTGACGCCGGCGCCCAGCGCCACCACAATGCCGGAGCCCTCGAGCCCGGGCAGGTCCGAGGCGCCGGGGGGCGGGGCGTAATTGCCGGCGCGCTGCAAGGCATCGGGGCGGTTGACCCCGGCATAGGCCAGGCGGATCACGATCTCGCCCGCCCCGGGGACGGGCACGGCGCGCTCGGCCGGGACCAGCACCTCGGGTCCGCCGGGTTTCGAGATCTCGATCACGCGCATGGTATGGGGTTGGGTCATCGGTCTTCCTGTCTTGAGTCGGGCGCAGCTTAGCCGCAGAAGAGGATGGGCGAAATCGCCCATCCTACGGGCTGTCCCCGGAGGCCTCGGCGCGGGTGGCGGCCAAACCTGCTCCGCCCGGAGGGTGCCTGTCGAACGAAGACGGAGCTTAAGCCTTCCTTAACCCGCCTTCTTTGCGCTTCAAATATCCCGGGGAGTCCGGGGGGGCTGGCCCCCCGGGGTCGCTCCGGGCGCGGGGTCGCTGTTCAGCGCCAGCTACCGGGCATCGGGCCGGTTGCCTGCGGTTTCTTCAGCGATTCGAGCAGACGGAACGGCAGGCCCAGCACCGGGTTCAGGACCGGCGAGGCCTTGATCCGGGCCTTGGTCTGTTCGAATTGCATCACATTCTCGATGCGGCGGTCGAGGAAGGCCCAGGTCTCCTCGCTGCCCTCGCTGGTGTCCCCCAGCCAGAAGAGCACGGTCGCCGAATGCACCGCCGAGAGGATCGCGCGTTTGGAATACCAATTGCCATCCTCGGAGGTGTCGCCCAGCGTGTTCCAGACCGTATCGGCGGTGCTCCAGACGGCGCGGGCGGCTTCTGGGGCGTTCTGCGGCAGGGCGAGGAGGGTGGCGGCGCGGCGCACCGCCTCGCGGTCGGCCTGTTCCAGCCGCAGCCGCAGGGCCAGGGCCACTTTCTCGCGGAATTTCAGCGCGCCGAGGTCGCGGCCTGCCAGCGCCTCCTGCATCAGGCGGTCGCCCTGCCGGTGATAGGCCAGCGCCAGGTCGAGGCCGGCGCGGGGATAGAGCGCCTTGGCCAGCGCCGGGTCGATGCCGGTATCGGCGGCGGCGGCGGCGAGCGTCGCCTCGGACCAGCCGTCGAAGGGAACATGGGAGAGGGCGGCCTGCAGCAGGCGGTCGGCGGCGGAGGTCTGGCTGTCGGTCATCGCGGGGCCTCGCGGTTCTGAACTGTCCCAGCATGTAGGCCGCCTGGCGCCAGCGGCCAAGCCCGAAGCGGCGCAGGGGGCCGCAAAGGTCACAGAATCCGCCCGTCTGGCCCGCAAAACACCCTGCCGGGGCGTGGACAAGCCGCCCGGGCTTTGCTATGGGGGCGCTTCCTGCACTTATGTCACTTTAGCTTAGAAAGGTGGTGAAAACCACATGCAGGTATCGGTTCGCGACAACAACGTCGAACAGGCACTTCGGGCGCTGAAGAAGAAACTCCAGCGCGAGGGCGTGTTTCGGGAAATGAAGCTCAAGCAGCATTTCGAGAAACCCTCCGTGAAGAAGGCCCGTGAACAGGCCGAGGCGATCCGCCGTGCGCGCAAACTCGCGCGCAAGAAGGCGCAGCGTGAAGGTCTGGTCTGAACCTTTCGCCCTTTCGGGGGCGTGACGGAAAAGACCCCCGGTCCCCCGCGGCCCGGGGGTTTCTTTCTGCCCGGGCCCGGGGCGTGGTGGCCTCAGAGGTCCAGCGCCGTCGTCTTGACCACCGTTCGCAGCGAGAAGGAGCTTTGCATCTTCGCGACGCCCGGCAGACGGGCGAGGTATTGGCGGTGGATGCGGGCGAAATCCTCGGTATCCTCGGCCACCAGCTTCAGCAGGTAATCGGCGCTGCCCGCCATCAGGTGGCATTCCAGCACATCGGGGATGCGGGCCACCGCCTTTTCGAACCCGTCGAGCAATTCGTCCGACTGGCCGTTGAGCGTGATCTCGACGAAAACCGTGGTCGGCTTGCCGATCCGCCGGGGATCGACCAGTGCCACATAACCGGCGATGAAGCCCTCGGTTTCCAGCCGCTGCATTCGTCGGTGGCAGGCCGAGGGCGAGAGGGCCACGCGCTCGGACAGGTCGGCGTTCGAGATCCGGCCTTCGTGCTGCAAGACCTTCAGAATGCGGCGGTCGGTGGGGTCTAGCTGCATCGCAGCGCAACTTTCATCGGGGTCAGAGGCGGGGTTTTCGAAGAATCTTGCGTCTTATCGCGCAGGCCGGCCGCCGAAATCAAGCAATCGCGGTGGAATCTGGGTAATTCTTCCGCCCACAGAACGCAGGAGGGTATCATGCTGATCGGTTGTCCCCGGGAAATCAAGCCGCAGGAATTCCGCGTGGGGATCACCCCCGCCGCCGCGCACGAGGCCGTGGCCGCGGGCCATCGCGTGATCATCGAGGCCGGGGCCGGGCTGGGCGCGGGTTTCACCGATGCCGATTACCGCACGGCCGGGGCAGGCATTGTCGATACCGCGGCCGAGGTGTTCGCCACGGCCGAGCTGGTGGTCAAGGTCAAGGAACCGCAGGCGGGCGAGCGCAAGCAGCTGCGAGAGGGACAGGTTCTGTTCACCTATCTGCATCTGGCCCCCGATCCCGAACAGACGGCGGATCTGCTGGCCTCGGGTGTCACCGCCATCGCCTATGAGACAGTGACCGACCGGGCGGGCGGGTTGCCGCTGCTGGCGCCGATGTCCGAGGTGGCAGGCAAACTGGCACCGCAGGTCGGGGCCTGGTCGCTGCAAAAGGCCAATGGCGGGCGCGGCGTGCTGATGGGCGGTGTGCCGGGGGTGCTGCCTGCGAAGGTCGTGGTGATCGGCGGCGGCGTGGTCGGCACCCATGCGGCGCGGGTGGCGGCCGGGATGGGGGCGGATGTCACCGTGCTGGACCGCTCGCTGCCCCGGATGCGGACGCTCGATGACCTGTACGGCGGGCAGTTCAAGACCGGTTACGCCAGCGCCGAACTGACCGCGCGTCTGGTGGCCGAGGCGGATATGGTGATCGGCGCGGTGCTCATCCCGGGGGCGGCGGCGCCGAAGCTGGTGACGCGGGCGCAGCTTTCGGCGATGAAGCCGGGGGCGGTGCTGGTCGATGTGGCGATCGATCAGGGCGGGTGTTTCGAGACCTCGCGCCCCACCACCCATGCCGATCCGATCTATGAGGTGGACGGCATCCTGCATTATTGCGTGGCCAATATGCCGGGGGCGGTGGCGCGGACCTCGACCCAGGCGCTGGGCAATGCGACGTTGCCCTTCATGCTGGCCCTGGCCAACAAGGGCTGGCGGCTGGCCTGCGCCGAGGACGAACATCTGCTGAACGGGCTGAACACCCATGCCGGGCATCTGACCTATGACGCGGTGGGCAAGGCGCTGGGCCTGCCGGTGATGGCCACGCGCGAGGCGCTGAGGGTTTAACCCGCCATCAGGCCCAAGGCCAATTCCAGCCCGATCAGCAGGGCACCCAGCGCGGCGACGAACAGCCAATAGGCCGCCGCCAGCGCCTGTACCTCGTCCAGGTCCCCGATCCCGGGATGGCCGAGGCGGCCGAGCAGGCGGCGCGCGCGGGCGTCCTGCCCGTCGCGGTCGCGGGCCATGGCGGCGTTGTCGCCGCGGTGGACCAGCGACCAGACGAAGAGTTGCAGGGCATAAAGCGCCAGCGCCAGCGGCAGAAAGCGGGGCGGACCCCAGAACGGTGGCAGCGGGCGCAGCCCGGCCCCGGCCAGACCCGCCAGCAGCGCCGCGATGCCCAGAGCGTAACCGATGGTGCCGAGCATCCGCTCCTCCGCGTTCCTGCGCTGCAGCATGGCGGCAGGCGGCGGGAAACACCACCCCGGTTCGGCCCCGCACCTGCCCCGCGATCACGTCGCCCGGAGGCGCCCCCACATCGCTTGACACGCGGGCAGGCGCGGGCCAGAAACCCCTCGCAGCAGAGCGAGGAACGAGCATGGCCGCCACCGCCGAAAAGAAGGACGGGATCTGGGAGACGGTCAAGACCGTTTTCTGGGCGCTGGTCATCGCCGGGGTCTTCCGCACCCTGTTCTTCCAGCCGTTCTGGATTCCCTCGGGCTCGATGAAAGAGACGCTGCTGATCGGCGATTTCCTCTTCGTCAACAAATGGGCCTATGGCTATTCGCGCTATTCCTGCCCCTTCGCGATCTGCCCGATCAGCGGCCGGATCTTCGCCTCGATGCCCGAACGCGGGGACATCGTGGTGTTCCGCCACCCGGTCAGCGGCGATGACCTGATCAAGCGGCTGGTGGGCCTGCCGGGCGACCGCATCCAGGTCCGCGAGGGCGTGCTCTACATCAACGACGAGGCCGTCCAGCTGGAAGACGCCGGCGATTTCGCCGAGACCTACGAGCGTCAGGGCTCGGCCGGGCAATACCCGCGCTGCGAGAATGCGCCGGTGGGGCAGGGCGGGGATTGCCTGAAGGGCCGCCAGATCGAGACGCTGCCGAATGGCGTGAGCCATTACATCCTCAACATCGAGGACAACGGTTTCGCTGACAACACCCCGGTCTTCACGGTGCCCGAGGGTCATTTCTTCTTCATGGGCGACAACCGCGACAATTCGGTCGACAGCCGCTTCCCGCAGGCGACCGGCGGCGTCGGATTCGTGCCCTTCGAGAACCTGATCGGCCGCGCGGACCGGGTGATGTTCTCCTCGGCTGGGACCTCGATGCTGGCCTTCTGGACCTGGCGCCCCGACCGCTTCTTCCACTCGCTGCGGCTGGACTGAGGGCGGGGCTCCGCTGCCGCCCTTGGCTTGACTCGGCCTGCCCCCCGGCCCAGAAAGCGGCCGTTGCCAAGGGGCTTGGCGGGGAAACAGGCGGGGACAGGCAGCGCCGTGGCCAGCACCAGGACGCATCGCAGGCAGGATTGGGGCGAGGCCCTGCGCACCCTTTCGGTGGCGCTGCTCTTGGCGGTGGCGGTGCGGACCTTCCTGATCCAGCCGTTCTGGATTCCGTCCGGGTCCATGAAAGAGACGCTGCTGGTCGGCGATTTCCTCTTCGTCAACAAGTTCGCCTATGGCTGGTCGCGCTGGTCCTGCCCCTGGGGCCTCTGCCCCATCGACGGGCGGCTCTGGGGCGCGCTGCCGGAACGGGGCGATATCGTCGTCTTCCGCCATCCCGTCACCGGCGAGGATTACGTCAAGCGCCTGATCGGCCTGCCGGGCGACCGGATCCGCATGCGGGGCGGGGTGCTGCATCTCAATGGCCAGCCCGTCGATCTGCGCCCCTCGGGCACCTTCACCGAGGCCTATCTGCCGCAAGGCAGCGCCCGGACGCTGCCCCGTTGCGCGAACCGGCCACGCCCGGGCGGCGCCTGCCTCGTCGAGCGTGCGGTCGAGACTCTGCCCGGCGGCGCTTCGTATCCGGTGCTGAACATCACCGATCTGGGGCGTGGTGATACGACGCAGGAAGTCGTCGTGCCACCGGGCCATGTCTTCGTCCTGGGCGACAACCGTGACAACTCGCTCGACTCACGCTTTGCGCCGGCGCAGGGTGGGGTCGGCTTCGTGCCGCTCGAAAACCTGATCGGCCGCGCCGACCGGGTCCTGTTCTCCTCGGCGGGATCGTCGCTCTGGGCCTTCTGGACCTGGCGCGGCGACCGCTTTCTGCATGCAGTACACTGATGGCCAAGGGACTTTCGCTTTCCGCCGAGATGATCGCCTTCGCCGGGCGGCTGGGTCACGATTTCCAGCGGCCCGAGCTTCTGATCCGGGCACTCACCCATGCCTCCGCCGGCTCTCCGGTCCGGCCGCATAACCAGCGGCTGGAGTTTCTGGGCGACCGGGTGCTGGGCCTGGTCATGGCCGAGGCCCTGTTCGCCGCCGACCGCAAGGCGACCGAGGGGCAGCTTGCGCCCCGCTTCAACGCGCTGGTCCGCAAGGAAACCTGCGCCGATGTGGCGCGGACCATCGACCTGGGCGCGGTGCTCCGCCTCGGCCGGTCCGAGATGATTTCGGGCGGGCGGCGGAAAGAGGCGCTGCTGGGCGACGCGATGGAGGCGGTGCTCGCCGCGGTCTATCTGGACGCGGGGCTGGAGGCCGCGCGCGCCGTGATCCTGCGCCATTGGGCGCAGCGCATTGACCAGGTGGATGCCGACGCCCGCGACGCCAAGACCGCGCTGCAGGAATGGGCCCAAGGCCGGGGCGAGGCGCCCCCGGCCTATGTGGAGATCGCCCGCGAGGGCCCGCCCCATGCGCCGGTCTTCACCATCGAGGTCCGCACCGAAGGCGGCCTCAGTGCGCGAGCCGAAGCCGGATCGAAGCGCGCCGCCGAACAGGCGGCGGCGAAGATGCTGCTGGATCAGGTCAGCCCCGCGTGAGCCCGCCCGACAATCGCAAGGGCGCGGCCTTCATGACGCTGGCCATGGCCGCCTTCGCGGTCGAGGACAGCTTCCTCAAGGCCGCGACGGCGCTGGTCCCGCCCGCCACCGCCATGATGGGCTTTGGCGCGCTGGGGGCGCTGGTCTTCGCGCTCATCGCCCGCGCGCGGGGCGAGGCGATGCTGCCGCGGATCACCCGGGGCCTTGCCATCCGCTCGGGCTTCGAGATCGGCGGGCGGCTCTTCTATTCGCTGGCGCTGGCCTTTGCCGGGCTCGGCGCCACCTCGGCCATCCTGCAGGCGACCCCGCTGGTGGTCATCGCCGGCGCTGTCTGGGTCTTTGGCGAAAGGGTCGGCTGGCGGCGCTGGACGGCGATTTCGGTGGGCTTCCTCGGCGTGCTGCTGGTGCTGCGCCCGACCGGCGAGGCGCTGCAACCCGCCGCGCTTTTCGCGCTGCTGGGGATGGTGGGTTTCGCGGGGCGCGATCTGGCAACCCGGGCCGCGCCCCTGACCGTGACCAATGCGCAGCTCGGTGTACTGGGGCTGGGCATGCTGTTCCTGGCGGGGCTGGTGGTGCAACTGGTCACGCTGAGCCCGCTGGCGCTGCCCCCACCCAGGGCGGCGGCCGCCATCCTCGGCGCCACGGTCTTTGGCTGCATCGCCTATGCCGCGCTGACCGTGGCGATGCGCACGGGCGAGGTCTCGGTCGTCACCCCTTTCCGCTACACGCGGCTGGTCTTCGCCCTGATCCTCGCCATGGCGGTGTTCGGCGAACGGCCTGACCTGCCGATGCTGCTGGGCTCCGCGCTGATCGTGGGCTCGGGCCTGTTCACGCTGTCCCGGTCGCGCCGTGTCGCCCAGGGATGATTTCAGCATTTGGTGGCAGTGGCGCCGCGCATGGTATAAGGGGCGGCATGGCGGATGAGACAGGACTCAAAATGACCACACGCGCGGGCTTCGTCGCCCTGATCGGAGAGCCGAACGCCGGCAAATCGACGCTCCTGAACCGGATGGTGGGGGCCAAGGTCTCGATCGTCACGCATAAGGTGCAGACGACCCGCGCCCGGATCCGTGGCATCGCCCTGGAAGGCGAGGCGCAGATCGTCTTTGTCGACACGCCCGGCCTCTTCCGCCCCCGCCGCAGGCTGGACCGCGCCATGGTCGCGGCCGCCTGGGGCGGTGCTGCCGATGCCGATATCGTCGTCCTGCTGATCGAGGCCCATCGAGGCCTGACCGAAGGGGTCGAGGCGATCCTCGCGTCGCTGCGCGAAAGGACCGAGGGTCGCCGCGTGGCGCTGGCCATCAACAAGATCGACAAGGTCAAGGCCGAGGTGCTGCTGAAACTGACGCAGGACATGAACGCGGCCTTCCCCTTCGAGAAGACCTTTCTCATCTCGGCCGAACGCGGGCATGGCACGCAGGATCTGAAGGCATGGCTGGCGGGCGCGCTGCCCGAAGGGCCCTGGCTTTACCCCGAGGACCAGATCGCCGACCTGCCGATGCGGATGATCGCCGCCGAGATGACGCGCGAGAAATGCACCCTCAGGCTGCATCAGGAATTGCCCTACGAGCTGACCGTCGAAACCGAGGCCTGGGAGGATCGCGAGGACGGCTCCACCCGCATCGACCAAGTGATCTACGTGGCGCGCGACGGGCACAAGGGGATCGTGCTGGGCCACAAGGGCGAAACGGTCAAGGCCATCGGCCAGCAGGCCCGCGCCGAGATCGCCGACTTCCTCGGCCGCAAGGTGCATCTGTTCCTCACCGTCCGGGTGCGCGAGAACTGGCTGAACGAGGCCGAACGCTATGGCGAAATGGGCCTCGATTTCCGCGACGGCGATGCCTGACATCATCTTGCCGGAAATACTCACGGGGGTTTCCAAAGGGGGAGCGTGCTCCCCCTTTGGCGAGGGGAGCGCGAGGGGGCGAGCAGCCCCCTCGCTCCACCTGTGACGCCGCGGCTGACGGCCGGTTTCTGGGTCCAGGCCTATCTGACCCGCCTGCGTCTGGCCGATATCCCGGCTTTCGTGGTGAAAAAGGGCGACGCGACAGCGGGCGCGGTGCTGATCAAGCAAAGCCCGCTCGACGGCAGCGCCAGCCTGCACCGCCGCCAGTTCGACCTGATGGAAGACGTGACCCGCTGGACCGAGGTGGCCCGCGGTCCCGAGGCCGAGATCGACGCCCAGATCGCGCGGGAGCGGGGGCGGGACCCGGATCTGTGGGTGATCGAGGTCGAGGATCGGCTCGGGCGGACGCTCTTGGACGAGCCGGGGTTTGACGGGTAGCCGGGGGGCTGCTCGCCCCCCGGACCCCCTCGCCAAAGGGGGAGCACGCTCCCCCTTTGGAAACCCCCGTGTGTATTTTCCGCAGAATGAAGCGCAAGGGGTGCGCCCTTGCCTTGCGGGGCGGGACGCGCTAGGGCCGCGGGGCAACCCCGGAGGCCCCCATGCCCACCTATACCGCCCTGACCACGCTGTCCGACGAATCCCGCGCCCAGGCCCTGGGCGAGGCTTTGGAAGAGCTGGAGCCGGCGCCGGTGGGCGTAGGGGTGTTCGAGCTGGAGGATGGCTCGGGCCTGTGGGAGGTCGGCGCCTATTTCACGGAAGTTCCCGACGACATCGCGCTGACGCTGATGGCCGCGGCCTTCGGCTCGGCCGAATTCGCGATCAGCGAATTGCCCGAGATCGACTGGGTCGCCCATGTCCGCCGCGAGCTGAAGCCGGTCGAGGCCGGGCGCTTCTTCGTCTATGGCAGCCATGATTCCGACAAGCTGCCGGCCGACCGCATCGGCCTGTTGATCGAGGCCGCCATGGCCTTCGGTACCGGCCATCACGGCACCACGCTGGGCTGCCTCAGGGCGCTGGACCGGCTGGCCGAGGGCGGGTTTCACGGCAGGAATGTCATCGACGTCGGCTGCGGCACCGCCGTGCTGGCGATGGGCGCGGCCAAGATCTGGCCCGAGACGGTGCTCGCCACCGACATCGACCAGGTGGCGGTGGACGTGGCCGAGGCCAATGTCGTCGCCAACGGGCTGGACGGGCGGGTCGAATGCCTGGAGGCCATGGGCTTCGATCACGATCTGATCCATGCCCGCGCGCCCTATGACCTGGTTTTCGCCAATATCCTCAAGGGTCCGCTGATCCAGATCGCCCCCGACATGGCCCGGCACACCGAGGCCGGGAGCCTCGCCATCCTCTCGGGGCTGCTCAATACCCAGGCGGCGGATGTGCTGGCGGCCTATCAGGCGGCGGGTTTCACCGAGGTGGAGCGCGAGGAAATCGGCGACTGGACCACGCTGGTCCTGCGCCGCGCCTGAATTTCGCCAAACTCGGCGGCTAGGCTGGACCTCTGTCTGGTCAAGATGCCGAGTGTTGTCGATGCAGTCTTCCGATTTCCGCCGTCGCATGGCCCATGTCCTCGCCTCGCGGGTCGAGGCGGTGAAGGCGCGCGAGCAAAAGCCGCGCCGTATTCTGGGCGTCCTGTCGGCCTTCGCCGCGACCCTGGTCTGTTTCTTCGTGCTGAAGGGCGCGGCCGTCGCCCATAACGGCCAGGCCTTCGCCGAGCCGCCGGGCGCCGAGGCCGGGATCGCCGCGCAGATCCATCACTGGTTCGCCGGCGCCGATCCGATCAGCGCAACCCTGGCCGCCGCCCTGCGCAACGCGCCGCGGCCGGGGGCGCGGGACACGCTCTGACCCCAGTTGCCAAAGCAAAGCGCCGCGCCGGTTGCCCGGGCGGCGCTGCTGTCATTCTGGCGGGATGGGATCAGCGCAGGGCGCCGACCACATCCTCGATGTCGCCACGGCACAGGCCGATATCGTCGAGTTCGCGGTCGGAGAGCTTCGCAAGCTCGCGGCGGGTGACACGCTTGTCATTCCACGCGGCGACGCGGGCGAAGGTATCGGCGAACGAGAACCCGAGGCTGCGGCCGAACACGCCGTCGGCGACGGGGCGAGCGGAGGTAAAGAAGGCCATCGGAGGCTCCTGTCGTTTCAAAACTGCCAAAGCATTGTGCTTGTGAGCGCTAGATAGCTCTTTGCAGGTGCAGCGAGAAGACGGGGAACGCGCAATCCCGCCATGCAAGCCAAGCATGGCAAGCGGCATGGGGACACGCCCCGTGCGCGACGGATCGAGGGCGAATACGACCAATTTAGGGTCCTTTGCGAAGGATGCAACAAGATTGTGACCCCTGAGGCCGGCGAATCGCCTTTACGCTGGTCAATGTTCACTTTTCGTGCTAGTCAGCGGGGCAAGGCCGGGGCAACCGCGCCAGCAGGAACAGGCAGGGCTTCGCGATGCGTGTGATGGGAATCGACCCCGGTTTGCGCAACCTCGGCTGGGGGGTGATCGAGGTCGAGGGCAGCCGCCTCAGGCATGTCGCCAACGGGGTCCTGCATTCGGACGGCACGGCCGATCTGGCGACCCGGCTGCTGGGGCTTTATCGTCAGCTTACGGCGGTGGTCGCGGCGCAGCGTCCCGATTGCGCCGCGGTCGAACAGACCTTCGTCAACAAGGATGCCGTGGCGACGCTGAAGCTGGGCCATGCAAGGGCGGTGGCCCTGCTGGTGCCGGCACAGGCCGGGCTCACGGTCGGGGAATACGCGCCCAACGCGGTGAAGAAGGCGGTGGTCGGCGTCGGCAAGGCGGCCAAGGTGCAGGTCGACCATATGGTGCGGATGCAATTGCCGGGCGCGGTGATCGACGGCCCCGATGCCGCCGATGCGCTGGCGGTGGCCCTCTGCCACGCCTTCCACATGCAGAGCGCCGGGCGGTTGCAGGCAGCGCTGAGGGCGGCGGAATGATCGGCAAACTCTCGGGTCGGATCGATTACAAGGGCAGTGACCACGTGCTGCTCGATGTGCGGGGCGTGGGCTATATCGTCCATGTTTCGGACCGCACGCGGATGGCACTGCCCGGGCCCGGCGGGATGGCCGCGCTTTATACCGAGTTGCTGGTGCGGGAGGATCTGTTGCAGCTCTTCGGTTTCCAGACCCTGGCCGAGAAGGAATGGCATCGGCTGTTGATGTCGGTGCAGGGGGTGGGCGCCAAGGCGGCGATGGCGATCCTCGGCACGCTGGGGCCCGAGGGCGTGGCGCGGGCGCTGGCCATCGGCGACGCGGGTGCGATCCGCAAGGCGCCGGGCGTCGGGCCGAAGCTTGCCAGCCGCGTGGTGATGGAACTGAAGGACAAGGCGCCCGCCGTCATGGCCATGGGCAGCGCCGCCCCGGACCTGGACGACGACGCGCCGCTGGTCGAGCCGGTGGCGGAGGCGCCCGCCGCCGCAGCCCCGAAACCCGCCAAACCTTCGGCCCGCCGTCAGGCGCAGCAGGCCCAGGCCGACGCGCTCTCGGCGCTGACCAACCTCGGCTATGCGCCCTCCGAAGCCGCGCAGGCCGTGGCCACCGCGGCAGAAGAGGAAAGCGAAACCCCCGCCCTGATCCGCGCCGCCCTGAAACTGCTGGCGCCGAAGTGATCTCGCGTCTTCATTCTGCTGAAAATACGCATGGACGCCGCCTGCCGTTCCGCGCGACATGAGTGATATGAGCAATCCCGATCCCACCCTCCGCCCGGACCGTCAGCCCGAGGATACCGACCGCGCGCTTCGGCCGCAGATGCTGGACGAGTTCATTGGCCAGCACGAGGCGCGGGCCAACCTCAAGGTCTTCATCCAGTCGGCCAGGATGCGCGGCGAGGCGATGGACCATACGCTGTTCTACGGCCCGCCGGGTCTGGGCAAGACGACGCTGGCGCAGATCATGGCGCGGGAGTTGGGCGTGGGCTTCCGCATGACCTCGGGCCCGGTGCTGGCCAAGGCGGGGGATCTGGCGGCGATCCTGACCAATCTCGAGGCCCGCGACGTCCTCTTCATCGACGAGATCCATCGGCTGAACCCGGCGGTGGAGGAGGTTCTCTATCCGGCGATGGAGGATTTCCAGCTGGATCTGGTGATTGGCGAGGGGCCGGCGGCCCGCACCGTGCGGATCGAGTTGCAACCCTTCACGCTGGTCGGTGCCACCACGCGCCTGGGCCTGCTGACCACGCCGCTGAGGGACCGGTTCGGCATCCCGACCCGGCTGCAATTCTACACCGAGGCCGAGCTGTGCGAGATTGTCGCCCGGGGCGCGCGGCTTCTGGGTGTCGGTGCCGATGAGGCGGGCGTGCGCGAGATTGCGCGCCGCGCGCGGGGCACGCCGCGGATCGCCGGGCGGCTGTTGCGCCGGGTGGTCGATTTCGCGCTGGTCGAGGGCGACGGCACGCTGCACAGGTGGTTGGCCGACGATGCCCTGACCCGGCTGGGGGTGGATCATCTGGGCCTGGACGGTGCCGACCGGCGCTATCTGCGGCTTCTGGCGGAGAGCTATGGCGGTGGTCCCGTGGGGGTGGAGACGATTGCCGCAGCGCTGAGCGAGAGCCGCGACGCCATCGAAGAGGTGATCGAGCCGTATCTGCTGCAACAGGGCCTGATCGCGCGGACGCCGCGCGGGCGGATGCTGACGCAGGCCAGTTGGCGGCATCTGGGCCTGACCCCGCCGCGCCCGGCCGGGCAGGCCGAACTCTTCGACCCGGAATGATGGCGGTCACGATTTCGTGAGGCCGCGCCGGCGCCAGGCCCGGGGCCACCGATGCGCGACGTCTCGCAGATCGGTTGACGTCGCGTCGGGTGTCGGGATCGGACCGGTCCGGGCCGCGGGCAGCGCTGAAAGGCCGAACTGCCTGATCCTCAAGGACCTTTCCGGCCCGGGACCGGCGGTATACGGTGGGCGAAAATTCAGGGCTCCGGGGGGCTCATGATTCTCGCAGATGCGCAGATTGCGCCCAGTACCCTGTCGGTAATCGTCGGCTATCTGGCCCAGTATACCCGGGTCTGCGCGATGCTGATCGACAGCGAGGGTCGCATTGTCGCGGTCAACCGCGCCGGCCTCGCGCTGATCGAGCAGGATGCGGCCGATATCTGCGGCAAGGACTGGTTGACGCTCTGCGCGGGCGAGGACCGCACCCGCGCGGCGGCCGCCATGACCGCCTGCTTCGAGGGCCACGCCACCTGTTTCGCCGCCCGCCTGATCGCCACGGGCAGGCAAGGCCCCTGGGAGGTCGAGGTGGTGCCCTGCGACTGGGCTGGCGGCGCTGTCTCGCGCGTTCTGCTGCTGTCGACGCCGGCGCAGGGCCCGTCCGAGGATGCCGAGGCGGCGATGAAGAGCCGCGACACCGCCGCCGCGCTGGCCCAGACGCTGCACACGATTGCCAATCTCTCGACAGCGGCGATTTCGGCCGCGAATATCCTGCGCCGGGGCATCACGGCGGAACGGGCCGAGGCCCTCGCCCAGTCGCTGGAAGAGAGCGGCCAGGCCGCGGCCCGCGCGATGGGTGACCTCAAGGCGCTGATCGAGGCAGAGCCCCCGGCGGCCTGATCAGCCGCCGTCGCGCAGCCGGATCAGGGCCTTGGACAGCGTTTCGGCGGTATAGGGCTTTTGCACCACCGGCGCGGGCGGGAATTGCGCCAGCGCGTCCGACTGGCTGCCGTAGCCGCTGGCCAGCACGAAGGGGATTTCCCGCGCGGCCAGGTATTTGGCGACCGGCAGGCTGGTTTCTGCCCCCAGATTGATGTCCAGGATCGCCAGCGACAGGTTGCTGGCATCGGCCACGCGGAAGGCCTCGGCCACCGATGAAGCGATATGCACCACCTCGGCCCCGAAGTCGCTGAGGATGTCCGAGGCATCCATGGCGATGATCAGATTGTCCTCGACCACCAGCGCGACGCCCGAGAGCGCCAGTTTCCCCGCAGCTTCGGCCGGGGCGCTGCGGGTGTCGGGGGCGGGTCGCACGGCGCATTCCTTCACGTAGCGCTCGGGCAGCAGGAAATCCGCGTGCAGGCCGGTCAGGCGGAAATCGACCTCGGCCGCGCCTTCCAACTCGAAGGGGATCGACTTCTCGATGATCGTCGTGCCGAAGCCGCGCCGGCTGGGGGGCTGCACGGCCGGTCCGCCGCTTTCGGTCCAGGTAATGCGCACGAAGCCGTCGCCAAGGAAACGGGTCTGCACCTCGACCTGGCCGGCGGCGGTGGAGAGGGCGCCGTATTTGACCGAGTTGGTGACCAGTTCGTGAAAGACCAGCGCCATGGTGGCAAAAGCCTCGGGCGAGAGTTCGATCTCGGCGCCGGACAGGATCAGCCGGCGTTCGTCGCCGCCCAGATAGGCGCGCAGCTCGGTCCTGAGCAGTTCGCGGAAGGCGACGGGCTTCCATTCCGTCTCGGTCAGCTGGTCGTGGGCCTGGGCCAGGGCATGGATCCGCCCGTCGATGGCGGCGGTGAATTCCTCGATCGAGCCCGAGGTCTTGCGCGATTGCTTCACCAGCGAGCGGATCAGGCCCAGAATGTTGCGGACCCGGTGGTTCAGCTCCGCAATCAGCAATTCCTGCTGGTCCTGGGCGCGCTTGCGTTCGCTGTTCACCTCGTCGGCCAGTTTCAGCACCACCTCCAGCAGGGTGACGCGGATCGCCTCGGCGGCGCGGAGTGCGGTCGGCGACCATTGCTCGGACCGGCTGCCGATCTCTTCCTTCCAGATCTCGAAACTCTTGCGGGGGGTGAGCCGCGCGCCATAGGTCCCGACCTCGACGGGCTTGTGCGGATTGCCGGCCCAGGCGACCTGCCGCACGGCCTCGGTCCTGAAAAGGACGATATAGTCGCGCGGCTTGCGCGAGATCGGGATGGCCAGAATCCCGGCGCAGCAATCGATCACATGCGCCATCGAGGGCAGGCGGGCGACCAGATGGTCGGTCGCATAGACCCGCGACACCGCCGAGGTGTTGAGGAATCGCGCGATGGTCTGGAAGTCCTGCAGCGTCGGCGTCTTGCCCTGGGTGACGTATTTGCCGTCGGAATAGAGCGCGATGCCGTCGAAGCGGATGACCTTGGCGACCTCGCGCACGATCCCCTGAAAGCCGTGCTCCAGATCCTCGTTCGAGCTGAGCTGCATCATCAGCCGGTCGTGCAGCTTCTGCGCCCGCCCCGCCGTTTCGCTGACGGCCCGGGCCTCGCGTCGCTCCAGTTCATAGGCGTAGAATTGCGCCAGCAGCTCGATGGCGGTGCGGCGTTCGTAATCGACATAGAGCGGTTCGCGGTGATGGCAGGCGAAAAGGCCCCAAAGCTCGCCCCGGATGACGATGGAGACCGACATCGAGGCCCGCACCTTCATGTTGCGCAGGTATTCCAGGTGGATGGGCGAGACAGCCCGGGTCACGGCCAGCGACAGGTCCAGCGGCTGCCCCTCGGGGCTGTATTGCGGCACGATGGGCGAGACGGGATCGTCCACGTCCGAAATCAGCCGCAACAGGCTGCGCTTGTAGAGGTCGCGCGCCTGCCGGGGAATATCGGAGGAGGGGAAATGCATCCCCAGATAGGTCTCGGTATCCTGGCTGTCCTTGGCTTCGGCGATGACGCTGCCGTCGCCCTCGGGGCCGAATTGATAGACCATCACCCGGTCGAATCCGGCGAGGCTGCGCAATTGTTCGGCCGCGGTCTGCGACACGCCGAGGATGTCCTTCTCGACTCCGATACGGCGCATCATCGGGGTGACGATGGCCATTTCGTCATGGTCGGTGCCGCGCGACTTGGCCTCGAATTCGAAGATGAAGCTCAGGTTCGATTGATGCGCGCTGATGTCGAAAAGCCGCCCGTCGCGGAAGACGTCGAACCCGAAGAGCCGCCCCATCGCGTTCTCGTTGCTGGACCCGCCCAGGCGTTCGCGTAGTTTGGCGACGCTGGCGGCGGGCAGGAAATCGCCCAGCGGACAGCCGATCAGCGAGGCGGCCGGGATGCCCAGAACGTGTTCGCAGTTTTCCGAGGCGTGCTGGACGATCCAGTCGGCCGAGACGGCAAGCAGCGCCCCGAAGGATTGCACATTGCCCAGGATGTGGATCGGCTCGCGGTCGCAATTCGTCAGATCGACGGGCGTGTCGGTCGAAATGAAAGGGTCGTTCATGGAATCCGTTCTGCGGCGGGCGTGACAAGGGCAAGGGCTTCGTCGTGGAAGATGCCGAAGACACGGCAGGAATCGGCAACGAGGCGTTCGGCGGCTTCGGTCCCGGGCGCGCAGCGGCCGATACGGCCGACAAAGGCGCCCCAGGCGGCGGTATCGGGCGCCAGTGCCAGCGCCCCCGTGCGCTGCGCGGGGGCCAGCCCCTGTCTGAGCAGCGTCAGCCCCATCTGTGAGCCCAGCATCACATAGGCGGCCGCATCGGCTTCGAGGGGCGCGTCTTGTTGCGGCGGGTTGTCTGCGGGAAAATCGGGGCCCAGCGCCTCGATCATCCGCGCCATGAGCGGCGTGGCCTCGGCCGCGCGCCACTGGCAGGCACGTCCGACGCGCAGCGTGGCGCGATAGAGGAGGCGCGAATAGACCGCGCGCGGGCCGGGTTCGCGCAGGTCGAGCTGCGCGATCTGCGCATCCAGTTGCGTATGGGCCTGGCTGGTTTCGCGACGCAACAGCACCCGCAAGGAAGTCGCCCCGGCGGTCGGGTCGTTAGTCGGTGGGTGCAACGATGGGCCACTCTCTGTCGATCGCCCTCCCCGATGGAGGGCATCTTGCGACAACGCCGCTGGGTTCCGAAGGTTCCCGCACTGCAAAAAGAATCTTCGGGCCGCCACCGATCCGCCCGGCCATCGCGCCGTGGGTCGCAGCCCGGTATCCCCGCTTCAGACCGCTGCCTGTTTGAAGGTCCCGATGGCATGGGCCACCGGGGTTCCGTCCTCGGCCCGGGCGGTTGCCTCGACAAAGACGGTCTTGTGCCCGCCGCCTGTCACGCGCCCCGTGGCGCTGATCCGGCCCTGTGGCGCGGGGGCGAGGAAATTCACCGTGAGGCTGAGGGTCGAGAAGGGCAGGCGCCCCCCATCGCCCCGCAGATGGCTGGCCGTCGCGCCCATGGCCGTATCCAGCAGCGTCGCGATCAGCCCGCCGTGCAGGTTGCCCTGCCGGTTGGTGTGATCCTCGGTCACCGTCATGCTGACCGTCGCCCCCTCAGGGGCGAGGTCGATGGTATAGCCCAACAGACGCGCGGTGCCGGTGACACCATGGGCGCGCGCGTCCATCAGGCAGAGAGCCGCATGAAGCGGGCGAGGTGCCAGTCCTCGTCGCCGAAGCGGTGATCGACGGCGACCAGCCGGCGGGCCACGTCCGAGAGCGCGTATTCCTCGGTCATGGCGATGCCGCCATGCATCTGGATCGCTTCCTCGGCCACCAGGCGGGCGACGCGGCCGATCAGGTTCTTCGCCGCGCTGACATGGCGGTCGCGGGTCGGCGCGGGGGCCGAGAGGTGCCCCGCCAGGTTGATCAGCGCCGAGCGCGCCATCTCGATCTCGATGGCGACATCGGCCATGCGGTGCTGCAGCGCCTGGAACTTGCCGATCGGCACGCCGAATTGCTTGCGGGTACGCAGGTAATCCAGCGTCATCGCCTTCGCCGTCTCCATCGCCCCCAGCGCATCGGCGCAGACGGCGAGCGTTGCGGCGGCGACGCGCGTCTCCAGCGTGGTGGCATCGCCGAGGCGTTCGGCCGGGGCGCGGTCGAAGGTGATCTCGCTGATCGTGCCGCCAATCAGCGCGGGGGTGGTGTGCAGCGCCACGCCCTGTGCCTTGGGATCGACCAGGAAGAGCGCGGTGTTGCCACCGTCGAGCGCCGAGACGACCAGCAGATCGGCGCCCTCGGCATTGGTGGCAAGGCTCTTGCGGCCCGACAGATGCCCGTCATGCGCCGAGGCCGAGACCGGTCCCAGATCGTAGCGCATCCCCGGTTCGGCATGGGCGAGCGCGACCTTCATCTCCCCGCCGATGATCCGTTCCACCAGATCGGTCTGGCCGCAATCGGCCAGCAGACCGCCCGCAAGCCCGGCCTCCAGCACCGGCGCCTCTGACCCGGCGCGGCCGAGTTCCTCGAACACAACGGCGATGTCGAAGCCCTGGCCGCCGAAGCCGCCCTCGTCCTCGGTGAAAAGGGCGCCCAGCACCCCCAGCTCGGCCAGCGCCGCCCAATCCGCCCCGCGCTCCAGCGAGCGGCGCAGGGAATCGGCCAGCATCCGGCGTTCTTCGGTATGGTTGAAATCCATGGTCAGAGCCCCAGAATGGCTTTGGTGATGATGCCGCGCTGCACCTCGTTCGACCCGCCATAGATCGAGATCTTGCGGTTGTTGAGATACACGTTCGACGCCTTGGCCGCGTATTCCGGCCCCGGATGATAGAGGTTGCCCTCCATCTGTTCGGAGACGAAGGGCATGGCCCAGGGACCGACGGCGCGCCGGGCCAGATCGTTGATCTGCTGGCGCATGATCGAACCCTTGATCTTCAGCATCGAGCTTTCGGCGCCGGGCGCCTTGCCGGCATCCGCCCCCGCCACGGTGCGCAGGTTGAAGGTGGCCATGGCCATCAGCTCGATCTCGAACCGGGCGAGGCGCGCGGCGAAGAGCGGATCCTCGATCAGCGGGCGGCCGTGCTGCATCTCGCTGTGCGCGATGCGCTTCAGCGCTTGAAGCCCGGCATTGGTGAAGCCGACCCCGGCGATGCCGGTGCGTTCATGGGTCAGCAGGTATTTGGCATAGGTCCAGCCCTCGTTCTCCTTGCCGACCAGGTTTCCGACCGGGACCTTCACATCGGTGAACCAGACCTCGTTCACCTCATGCTCGCCGTCGATCAGGATGATCGGCCGCACCTCGATGCCGGGCGTGTCCATGTCGATCAGCAGGAAGCTGATCCCCTCCTGAGGCTTGCCCTCGGTCCCGGTGCGGACCAGACAGAAGATCTTGTTGGCGTATTGGCCCAGCGTGGTCCAGGTCTTCTGCCCGTTGACGATATAATGATCGCCCTCGCGCACCGCGCGGGTCTTGAGCGAGGCCAGATCCGAGCCTGCGCCCGGTTCGGAATAGCCCTGGCACCACCAATCCTCGCCGCTGAGGATGCGGGGCAGGTAATACTCCTGCTGTTCCTTCGAGCCGAAGGCCTGCAACACCGGCGCCAGCATCGCCACGCCGAAGGGGACGATGCGTGGCGCATGGGCCAGCGCGCATTCCTCCTCGAAGATGTGTTTCTGCACGGCCGACCATTCCTGACCGCCGAACTTCTTCGGCCAGGGACCGGACAGATAGCCTTGTTCGGCCAGCCGCAGGTGCCACAGGTCGTATTCCGCCTTGCTCAGATGCGTGGCCGAGGCGACCTTTTCGGCGATCTCGGGCGGGAGCTTTGCCTTGAGGAAGGCGCGCACCTCCTCGCGGAAGGTCATTTCCTCGGCGGTATAGTTCAGGTCCATGTCTTCCTCCCTCAGAAGATCTCGAACAGGCCCGCGGCCCCGGCGCCGCCGCCGATGCACATGGTCACGACGCCCCATTTCGCCTTGCGGCGGCGGCCTTCCAGCAGGATATGCCCCGCCATCCGCGCGCCCGACATGCCATAGGGGTGGCCGATGGCGATGGAGCCACCGTTGACGTTGTATTTCTCGGGGTCGATGCCCAGTTCGTCGCGGCAGTAAAGGCACTGGCTGGCGAAAGCCTCGTTCAACTCCCACAGGTCGATGTCGCCGACCAACAGCCCGGCGCGGTCCAGAAGGCGCGGCACGGCATAGATCGGGCCCACGCCCATCTCGTCCGGCTCACAGCCCGCCACGGCGAAGCCGCGGAAGGCGCCGAGGGGTTCGAGGCCCAGTTGCTCGGCCTCCTTGGCCTCCATCAGCACCAGCGAGGCGGCGCCGTCCGAGAGTTGGCTGGCATTCCCGGCGGTAACGAAATTGCCCTCGCCCCGCACCGGTGCCAGCGAGGCCAGACCTTCCAGCGTGGTCGAGGGGCGGTTGCATTCGTCCTGCGTCAGGGTGACGGCCTGTTCGCTGATTTCCTTCGTCACCTTGTCCTGGACGCCCATCCTGACGTCCATCGGCACGATCTCATCGCCGAAGATCCCGTTCGCCTGTGCCGCGGCGATCCGCTGCTGACTGCGCAGCGCGTATTCGTCCTGCGCCTCGCGGCTGACGCCATAGCGCTGGGCGACGATATCGGCGGTGTCGATCATCGGCAGGTAGAGTTCCGGCTTGTGCTCCAGGATCCACGGCTCGGGCGCGTTCCGGGGGCTGGGCTGGTTGAGGCTGATGCTCTCCACACCCCCCACCAGCATGGCACGCGCGCTTTCCTGGGTGATCATATGGGCGCCCATGGCGATGGCCTGCAACCCGCTGGCGCAGAAGCGGTTGACCGTGGTGCCGGCCACGCTGACCGGCAGGCCCGCGCGGATCACCACCTGACGGGCCATGTTGCCGCCGGTCACGTTCTCGGGCAGCGCGCAGCCCCAGATCGAATCCTCGATCAGCGCCGGGTCGATGCCCGCCCGGTCCACGGCATGGCGCGCGGCATGGGCGGCGATGGTCACGCCATGGGTCTTGTTGAAGGCGCCGCGATAGGCCTTGCCGATGGCGGTCCGGGCGGTGGAAACGATGACGGCTTCACGCATGAGTCTTGGTCCTCCCTGGGGAAGGGCGCGCTTCGGACGGCGCGCCCCGTTGGTCAGTTGAGGTCGGCGAAGGTCTTGCCCTCGGCCACCAGTTTCTTCAGCAGCGGCGCGGGTTCGAAGATCGCGTCGCCCTCCTGATAGGCCGCCTCGACGCTGGCCAACACCTTCGCCAGTCCCAGGCTGTCGGCGTAATGCATCGGCCCGCCGCGGAAGCGCGGGAAACCGTAGCCGAAGAGCTTGGTCACATCGACATCGAGCGGCCTGCGCGCGATCCCCTCGCCCACCACCTTGGCGCCTTCGTTGATCATCGCCGCCATGTAGCGTTCGACGATTTCCTCGTCGGTAAAGCTGCGCGGGTTGATCCCTTTGGCGTGGCGTTCCTTGGCGATGATGTCTTCGACCTCGGGGTCGGGGCGGCCCTTGGGGCTGGCTTCGTCGTAGATGTAATGCCCGCGCCCGGTCTTGCGACCCAGGCGGCCCAGTTCATAGAGCACGTCGCCCCATTCGCCCCAGCGTTCGCCCGGCTTGCGGGACGGGGCCAGGCGCTTGCGGGTCAGATAGCCGATGTCGATCCCGGCGAGGTCGGCGACGGCATAGGGACCCATGGCGAAACCGAAATCCTCCAGCGCCTTGTCCACCTGGAAGGGCGAGGCACCTTCCAGCACCATGATGTCGGCTGCCGTGCGATAGGTCTTCAGGATGCGGTTGCCGATGAATCCGTCGCAGACGCCCGCGCGGACCGGCACCTTCTTCAGCGCCTTGGCCAGCGCAAAGCCCGTGGCCACCACCTCTTTCGAGGTCTTGCCGGCGACCACGATCTCCAGCAGCCGCATGACATGCGCCGGGCTGAAGAAATGCAGCCCGATCACATCCTCGGGCCGCTTGGTCATGGAGGCGATCTCGTCCACATCCAGATACGAGGTATTCGTGGCCAGCACCGCGCCCGGTTTGCACACGGCGTCGAGCTTGGTGAAGACATCCTTCTTCACCTCCATCGATTCGAAGACCGCCTCGATCACCAGATCGACATTCGACAGCTTGTTGTAATCGTCGGTGACCAGCAGCTTGTCCGAGAGCAGCATGTCGCGCGCATCCGCGCCCAGCTTGCCGCGCTTCACGCTGTCGGCTAGCGTCCGGGCGATGCCGTTATGCGCCTTCTCGACCGCCTCGGCGTCGCGCTCGATCAGCACCACCGAGAGGCCGTTCAGCAGGCAGGAGACGGCGATGCCGCCGCCCATCGTGCCGCCGCCGATCACACCGATCTGCGCCAGATTGCGCGGCTCCACGCCCTTAAGCTCGGGCAGCGAGGCGACTTTGCGCTCGCTGAAGAAGGCGTGGATCATGGCGGCGCGCTGCGGGGTCTGCATCATGTCCCAGAAAGCGGCGCGTTCCAGCTTCATCCCCTCGGCGAAGGGCAGCTTCGTGCCCTCGACGGCGGTGTCGATGGCGCGCAGGTGGCAGACATGGCCCGGATTGGCCTTCGCCACCTTCTTTTTCAGCGCGGCCAGCGCCTCGGCATCGGTCGGCGGCACTGACATTTCGCTGACGCGGCGCACTGGCAGGCCCTCGGCCAGCACCTTGCGGGCAAAGGTCATCCCCGCCTCGAACGGGTCGGCGGTCGAGAGTTCGTCGACGATCCCCAGCGCCAGGCAATCCTCGGCCTTGACCTGCGCGGCCGAGGTGAAGATTTCGGACGCGGGCACGATCCCGATCAGCCGCGGCAGGCGCTGCGTGCCGCCCGCGCCGGGCAGAAGGCCCAGGTTCACCTCGGGCAGGCCGACACGGGCGCCTTTCAGCATCACCCGGTAATGGCAGCCCAGCGCCACTTCGAACCCGCCCCCCAGCGCCGTGCCGTGGATCACGCAGACCACGGGCTTCTCGCTGGCCTCGATCCGGTTGATCACATCGGGCAGATGCGGCTCGCGCGGGGCCTTGCCGAATTCGGTGATATCGGCGCCGGCGATGAAGGTGCGCCCCTCGGCCACCAGAACCGCCACCTTCTCGGGCGAGGCGGCGAATTGCGCGGCCGCGGCCACCAACCCCTCGCGCACCGCGTGACTGGTGGCGTTCACCGGCGGGTTGTCGATGCGGATCACAGCGATCTCGCCGTGGGATTCATAGCGGACGGGACCTTCCATCACGGGCTCCTCTCAGGTCGAAACGGGAAACGCGCCCCGGGGCGCGGCGAATAGCGAATGGCCGATGCGGCCGCAGGTTCGGACCAGATCCTCGCCGATGGCGCGGCGGGCCCCGGCATCCATCTGCCCGGCCAGCGAGATGCTGGACATACCATAGCGCGCCTCGCCCGCGGCATCCACGATCAGCGCACCGACGACATCGACACCGACATAGAGCTGGCCCAGATCCTCGGCATAGCCCTGGCGACCGGCCTCTTCGATACTGGCGCGATAGGCGGCGAAATCGGGCGGCGGGCTCTCCCAGCGCAGCGCGTCGTAATGGCGGCGGATCTCGGCCTCGGGCAGGCGGCGCTGGGCGGCCAGCACCCGACCGACGCCGCCGGTATAGGCGGGCAGCCGCTTGCCCAGCGGCAGGTCCACGCGGGTCGCCGCGGGCTCGAAGGCGCGTTCGATCAGCACGATCCGGTCATCGCCGGTGATGTGCCACAGGCACATGAGCACGCGGTATTGCCGCGCCAGACGCTCCAGTTCCGGGCGGATCAGGTCGCCGGGGTTGGTGCCCAGCACGCCCACCGCCAACTCGACCAGCCCCAGCCCGGGGCGATAGGATTTGTCCGAGGCGTCGAAGGTGACCAGCCCCTCGGCCGCCAGTGTGCGCAGAAGATTGAAACAGGTCGAGGGGCTGACCCCCGTCGCGCGCGAGATGGCGTTGACCCCGGCGGGCCGTCCCAGCGCCGCCAGATGCCGCAGGATGCGCAGCGCATGGACCAGCGCCCCCACCGGACGCTGCGAGGCGGCCTCGTCGCTCAAGCGGCATTCCCCCCTTGGAATGGCATTCTCTATCTGGAATTTCGTAAACCGCGCTCCCCGTGCTGTCCAGCAGGAAATCCGCTGGACGTAACGTCGCCGGGCCCTAGCTTTGTGCCGGGCCATGCCCGTAACAGGGGCCCGACCCGAGGCCGCCAGAACGGAGGGAACGTGACGGTCGACCAGATCAGCCTTCTGCTGCAACGTGTCGCCGGGGGCGACCGCTCGGCCTTCGAGGCGCTTTATGCCGCCACGGCCGCGAAACTCTCCGGCGTGCTGACCCGTATCCTGGGCAACAAGGCCGAGGTGGATGATGCCATGCAGGAAGTTTTCATAAGGGTCTGGCAAAGATCCGCGCAATTCCGTCCCGAACGGGGGGCGGGGATGAGCTGGCTCATCGCCGTGGCGCGCAATCACGCGCTGGACCGGCTGCGTGCCCGGCCCGAGCGCGCGGGCCTGCGGCAGGAGGTGGCGCGGGACGAGGACGGGCAGGACCCGCTGGACCGCGTCGCCGACAAGGCCGCCGGGGCCGAGGCGGGGCTGATCGCGCAAGGCGAGGCGCGCCGCGTCGTCGATTGCTTCGACGAGCTGGAGAATGACCGCGCCGCGGCCATCAAGGGCGCCTATCTGCAGGGCCTGTCGTACCTCGATCTGGCCGAACGCCACGGCGTGCCGCTGAACACGATGCGGACATGGCTGCGCCGGGGCCTTCTGCGACTGAGGGAGTGCCTGGACAGATGAGCGACACTTTCCAATCCGATGCCTGGCCGCCCGAGGACCGCGACGACCTGTTGGCCGCGGAATATGTGCTCGGCGTGCTGCCTGCCCCCGAACGGCAGGCCGTGGCCAAGCGCGCCGAGCTTGAAGGCGCGCTGCAGGAGCGCATCGCCGCCTGGGAGAACCGGCTGGCGATGCTGAACGCGGCCTACGAGGACGGCCCCGTCTCGCCCGAGGTCTTCCCCCGGGTCGAGGCCGCGCTCTTTGGCGGGGACGAGGCCCCGGCCCCCGCCGGACGCCGCCGCTTCGGCTGGCTGTGGCTGAGCGGCACGTTGGTGGCTGCGGTGCTGGCGCTGGCCGTGGTGATCTGGCCGCAATTCCCGCCGCAACCGGCCGAGCTGGTCGCCCGGCTGGATGGCGGCGCGCTGGTCTTCGAGGCGCGGTTCGACGGCGCCATGCTGGATATCGAGCGCAGCGGCCCGGCGGCGGGTGCTGGGCAGGATTACCAGCTCTGGGCGATCGGCGAGGATGGTGTGCCGCGTTCGCTGGGCCTGCTCAGGGGCGACCGCGAGGCGCTGGCGACCGATGCCCTCGGCCCGGGTGTGACCCTGGCCGTGTCGCTGGAGCCCGAGGGCGGCTCGCCCGGCGATCTGCCGACAGGCCCGGTTCTGGCCGCCGCCCCGCTCACGAGCCTGTGACACAAGAAAATGGCGCGACGGGAAACTGTCGCGCCTTTCCCTCCGTAGCTGGGGCATGGGCGAAGGAAACGCCCCGATCTGGTTCCAAGGGAGAAACCACATGAAAACGCTTTTTGCTGCCGCTGCCATCACCGCCTTCAGCTCGACTTTCGCGCTGGCCAATCCGACCGTCGGCGGCGCGCCGATGATGGAATCGATGAACATCGTCGAGAACGCGGTGAACTCGCCGATCCACACCACGCTGGTTGCCGCGGTGCAGGCCGCGGGCCTGGTCGACACGCTGCAGGGCGAAGGCCCCTTCACCGTGCTGGCGCCGACCGACGAAGCCTTCGCCATGCTGCCCGCGGGCACGGTCGAGGATCTGCTGAAGCCGGAAAACCTGCAGACGCTGCAGACCATCCTGACCTGCCACGTGATCCCGGCCCGCGCGCTCTGGGGTGACATCAACGGCATGATCTCGGCCGATGGCGGCGCCCATACCTTCACCACCGTGGGCGGCTGCGAATTCACCGCGCGCAACGTGGATGGCGTCATCACCATCGAGGACGGCCAGGGCAACATGGCCCGCGTCACCACCGCCGACGTGATCCAGTCGAACGGCGTGATCCATGTGATCGACCACGTGCTGCTGCCGGCGATGTAAGCCACGCCCGAGGTTAGCCCGAGGTTGGGCAGAAGGCCCCGGTCCCCTGTGGATCGGGGCTTTTTCGATGCGCGGTGAACGGGGAATGGTGGGTGATGACGGACTCGAACCGCCGACATTCTCGGTGTAAACGAGACGCTCTACCAACTGAGCTAATCACCCGCGCCGCCCTGATAGCGCAAGCGAGCCCCCGCTCGCAAGGGTGGGTGGCGTTAAGCCTGCGTTAACCATGGGGCGCGACACTTGGCGGATGAAACCGCTGCTCCTCTCCCTGATGCTGGCCGCCTGTGCCTCGCCCGACCGCACCTTCTGGGGGGCCGAGGCCGGGCGCATCACGCTCGACGGGCGGGAGTATGCCGTCTATGTGGACCGCGACCGCGCGCGGCCACGGGTACAGGTGATCCGCCTGGGATATGCGAGACGCGGCCAGCATGAGGCGATCCTGGCCGCCATGCCCCGTGCCGCCGAAGCGGTCAGCGGTTGCGCCTTGGTCGAGGGCAGCGTTCAGGGCGACAGCGGGGTGATGAACGCGCGGCTGGATTGCGGCAGGGTGTGACCCGGCGGACCGGCAAAACACCGCAGCCGCAACTTGAGCAAGATCAAGGACGCAGCCGCCAGCCCCGCTATGGTCAGCCCAAACAGAACGAGAGGGATGACCATGTTTCGCCTGACGAGCCTGCTCTATGCCATCGTCGGAACCACTCTGGCCGGGATCGGCGTGGTGGTGGCGGTGTCGCTGAATCTCTACGACTTCCAGTCGATCATCGTGGCGGCGGTCATCGGGGCGGTGGCTGGCCTGCCGGTCAGCTGGCTGGTGGCACGCAAGCTGCAATCGCTCTGAGCGATCAGTCGAAGAAGACCCTGAGCGTCGCCTCGAAATCGCGGGGCTTCTCGGCGTGCAGCCAATGGCCCGCGCCGGGCAGCTTGGCGAACCGTGCCTGCGGGAACAGCGCGCGGATCGCCGGCCGCGCCTCGGCCGTGACGTAATCCGACAGCGCGCCGGACAGGAACAGCGTGGGCCCGGTGTAGGGCGTCAGCCCGGCGGTATCGGGCCAGCCGGTGATCAGGTCCATCTGCCGTTCCAGCGCGTCGAGGTTGAGCCGCCAGCAGGGGGGCTCGGCCTTCAGGTCCAGCGATTGCAGCAGGAAGGCGCGCACGCCCGGGTCCTTGACCGTCTCGGCCAGCCGCGCATCGGCCTCGCGCCGGCTGTCGAGCCCGCCGAGGTCGAGCCCGCGCATGGCCGCGATCAGGTGGTTCTGGCTGTGGCCATAGGCGACGGGCGCGATATCGGCCACGACCAGCCGGTTGACCAGGGCGGGCCGGGTCAGGGCCAGCCACATCGCCGCCTTGCCGCCCATGGAATGACCCATCACGTCCATGGACTGACCCTCGGCCTCGATCACCGCGGCGAGGTCGGCGGCCAGGGCGGGATAGGTGTGATCCTCATGCCAGAAACTGCCCGCATGGTTGCGCATGTCCACCGCCACCACGGCGCGGCTGTCCGAGATGCGCTTGGCGATGGCCCCCCAGTTGCGGGCCGAGCCGAAGAGCCCGTGGACGATCAGCAGGGGCGGCAGGTCCGAGGGCGTACCATGGCGGAGGGTGGTGAGCAGGGTCATCCCGGTCCTCAGGTTTCAGGGCGCAAGGGGTCTGGGCGCAAAGGTTCTGGGCGCGCGAGGGGCTGGCGTGCCGTGGCTTCCGGCAGGACCGCCAGGGCCACCATGAGCGCGACATAGAGGAACAGAACCCAGGAGCCAAGGGTGGCGAGGCTGACCCATTCATGGGACGCCTGCCCGTCATACAGCCAGGTGCCGGTCACGGTGCCCAGATTCTCGGCCAGCCAGACCCCCAGCGCAGACAGTCCCAGCGACAGCAGCATTGGCATCCACCAGCGCCGGCCCGGACTGGGCGTGAACCAGATCCGGGTCCGCCAGAAGGCCAGCACGATCAGCGCGAACAGGCCGAGCCGCAGGTCGATCCACAGATGCTGGGTGAAGAAATTGGCATAGATCGCCGCGGCGAGGGCAAAGGCGGCGGGCCGCGGCGGATAGGGGGCGAAGGTCATGTCGAAGATGCGGATCATGCGGATCACGCAGACGCCGACCGCCGCATACATGGCGCCGACGAAGAGCGGCACATGGGCCAGGGCGAAGATCCCCTCCTCGGGATAGGACCAGTGACCGCTGGCGGTATTGTACCATTCGATCCCCAGACCCAGCACGGAAAAGGAAACCAGCGCCGCCACCTCCTCGCGCGATTCCAGCCGGTAATGGAGGAACAGCGCCTGCGTCAGAAGCGCGATCAGGAACAGCCCGTCATAGCGCGCGACGGGCCAGTCCGGGGCCCAGAACAGATTCGAGAAGAAGATGGCGACCAGCAGGACGCCGCCGAAAAGCCCGGCCCAAAGATGTTTGAGCACGAACATGGCCGGCTCCTCGATCGGAGCCGGCAGGCGCGCGCGGACGTGATCGCCCAGCGCGCGCTCGAGCCGCCGTGTCGCCCGTCCGCCCAGGGCTCAGAGCCCGGGGTAGAGCGGGAAGCGGTCGCAAAGGGCCTGCACCTTGGCGCGGACCGCGGCCTCGACCTCGGCATTGCCCTCGTCGCCATGGGCGGCAAGCCCGTCCACCACCTCGACGATCCAGTCGGCGATCTGGCGGAACTCGGCCTCGCCGAAGCCGCGGGTGGTGCCGGCGGGGGTGCCCAGCCGGATGCCCGAGGTGACGAAAGGCTTCTCGGGGTCGAACGGAATGCCGTTCTTGTTGCAGGTGATATGCGCGCGACCCAGCGCCGCCTCGGCCGCCTTGCCGGTCACTTTCTTCGGCCGCAGATCGGCCAGCATCAGGTGGTTGTCGGTGCCGCCCGAGACGATGTTGATCCCGCCCTTGAGCAGCTGATCGGCCATCGCCTGCGCGTTCTTCACCACCTGCGCCGCGTAATCCTTGAAGCCGGGCTCCAGCGCCTCGCCGAAGGCGACGGCCTTGGCGGCGATCACATGCATCAGGGGACCGCCCTGCAGGCCCGGGAAAACGGCCGAGTTGATCTTCTTGGCGATATCCGGGTCGTTGCAGAGGATCATGCCGCCCCGCGGCCCACGCAGCGACTTGTGGGTCGTCGTGGTGCAGACATGGGCATGCTCCAGCGGCGAGGGATGGACGCCGCCCGCCACGAGGCCCGCGATATGTGCCATGTCGACATGCAGATAGGCGCCGATTTCGTCGGCGATCTCGCGGAAAGCGGCCCAGTCCCAGGTGCGGCTATAGGCCGTGCCGCCGGCCAGGATCAGCTTCGGCTTGTGCTGGCGTGCCTTGGCCCGAACCTCGTCCATGTCCAGCATCTGATCCTGCTGGCGCACGCCATAGCTGACCACGTTGAACCACTTGCCCGACATGTTGACCGGGCTGCCATGCGTCAGGTGCCCGCCCGAATTGAGGTCGAGCCCCATGAAGGTGTCGCCGGGTTGCAGCAGCGCCAGGAACACCGCCTGGTTCATCTGGCTGCCCGAGTTCGGCTGGACGTTGGCGAAGTTGCAGCCAAAGAGCTTCTTGGCGCGCTCGATGGCCAGTTCCTCGGCGATGTCGACATATTGGCACCCGCCGTAATAGCGCTTGCCCGGATAGCCCTCGGCATATTTGTTGGTCATGACCGAGCCCTGGGCCTGCATCACCGCCTTGGACACGATGTTTTCCGAGGCGATCAGCTCGATCTCGTCGCGCTGACGGCCGAGTTCGAGGCCGATGGCCCGGGCGATCTCGGGGTCGCGGGTGGCGAGGTCTTCGGTGAAGAAGCCGGTCGAGGGGGTCATGCGCATCTCCGGGGCAAGGCAAGGGGCTGTCGTGGCGCTGTTTATCGCAGGGCCGGGGCCCCGGAAAGCGCTGAAAACGCCGCAATGCACGCCGGATGCGAATTGCCCTTTCCGATTGCGGGCCCGCGCCGCATTTGCGAAACCTGAGGGGCCGGGACGAGCGGGAGAGAAACGTGACCACAGGGCAGGGCGGCAGAGGCCCCATCGTCTTTCTGGCCAGCCACGCCGAGGCCGCGCAGCAGGCAAGGGCGGAACTGGTGGCGATGTATGGCGAGGCACCGCTGGCCCAGGCCGGGGTGATCGTGGCGCTGGGCGGCGATGGCTTCATGCTGGAGACGCTGCATGCGACCCAACACCGCGACGTGCCGGTCTATGGCATGAACCGGGGCACGGTCGGCTTCCTGATGAACAATTACGCGATCGAGGATCTGCCCGCCCGGCTGGAGGCGGCGCAGGAGACGGTGCTGAACCCGCTGGCGATGAAGGCCACCGACCGCAAGGGCGTGGTGCACGAGGCGCTGGCGATCAACGAGGTCTCGCTCTTGCGGGCGGGACCGCAGGCGGCGCGGCTTCGGATTTCCGTCGACGGGCTGGTGCGGATGGAGGAACTGGTCTGCGACGGGGCGCTGCTGGCCACGCCCGCCGGGTCCACGGCCTATAATTACTCGGCCCATGGCCCGATCCTGCCGATCGGCGCCGATGTGCTGGCCCTGACCGCCGTCGCCGCCTTCCGCCCCCGCCGCTGGCGCGGCGCGCTTCTGCCCAAGGCGGCCGCGGTGCGCTTCGACGTGCTCGACCCGGGCAAACGGCCGGTGATGGCGGAAGGCGACGGGCAATCGGTGCGGGATGTGGTCTCGGTCGAAGTCCGCTCGGAACCCCGCATCCGCCACCGTCTGCTGTTCGACCCGGGCCACGGGCTGGAAGAGCGCCTGATCCGCGAACAGTTCTTCTGAACGGGGGAGGGGTTTCGCCCTCGTCAGGAGCGGCTTCGCCGCGCCCTCCTCGGGCGACCAGCGGCGCCGCGTGCCGCGGCGCCGAAGAAAGGGGGCCTTCTGCCCCCTCTTGGCTTTCAGCCAATTCACCCCCGAGGATATTTGGGGCGCAAAGAAGGGCCTTTACCCTTCCTTAACCCTGTATCTTCGTTCTGCAAATATCCCGGGGGGTGAGGCGCGCCTGGCGCGCCGAGGGGGCTGGCGCCCCTCCTTTTTCCTTACCGCGTCGGGACCGGAACCTCGCCCCGGTAATCGTAGAACCCGCGCTGGGTCTTGCGGCCCAGCCAGCCGGCCTCGACATATTTCGTCAGCAGCGGGCAGGGGCGGTATTTGGTATCCGCCAGCCCGTCATGCAGCACGTTCATGATGGCGAGGCAGGTGTCCAGCCCGATGAAATCCGCCAGTTCCAGCGGTCCCATCGGATGATTCGCCCCGAGTTTCAGCGATTCGTCGATGGATTTGACCGAGCCCACGCCCTCGTAAAGCGTATAGACCGCCTCGTTGATCATCGGCATCAGGATGCGGTTGACGATGAAGGCCGGGAAATCCTCGGCCGAGGCGGCGGTCTTGCCCAGTTTCTCGACCACCGCGTGCAGCGCCTTGTAGGTCGCGTCGTCGGTGGCGATGCCGCGGATCAGCTCCACTAGCTGCATCACCGGCACCGGGTTCATGAAGTGGAAGCCCATGAAGCGCTCGGGTCGGTCGGTGCGGCTGGCGAGCCGGGTGATCGAGATCGAGGAGGTGTTCGAGGTCAGGATCGTATGCGGCTTCAGATGCGGCAGCAGATCCTCGAAGATCGCCTGCTTGACCATCTCGCGCTCGGTCGCCGCCTCGATCACCAGATCGGTCGGGCCGACATCGGCCAGCCGGGTGGTGGTGCGGATCCGGGCCAGGGCGGCGGCCTTGGCCTCGGCCGCGATCTTGCCGCGCTGCACCTGGCGTTCGAGGTTCTTGTCGATCAGCGCCAGCGCCCGGCTCAGCGCGTCCTCCGAGATGTCGTTGAGCACCACATCGAAGCCGGCCATGGCGAAGACATGGGCGATCCCGTTGCCCATCTGCCCCGCGCCGACGATCCCCACGCTCTGAATGTCCATGACCTGTCCCCGGTTGATTGCGGCGACCTTATGCATCCGGTGCCCGGCGGCGCAAGTCTTACGCGGCGACGAGGCGGGCGGCGGTTAGGGGATTGTAAGCATTCGCGCCTAGGATAGGGGGCGGGCGATGAAAGGGGGGCCGGGGCCATGCAACACCAGCTGCAACCTCTGGGGGGCGGGCGCAGGGGCGTGCCGCCCCTGGGGCAGAGCCCGGCCTGCGCTGGCCTTCGCCACCGGGCGCTGATGCTGATCGGACCGCGGGGGCCCGACCGGATGGCGGGGCCGCTGGGCCTGCGGGTGCTGGACCGGTTGCTGGCGCCCTCCGCGCAGGTGGAGGGGGTGGATCTGCATCTGGCGGATCCGGCGCTGGCCGGACGGGCGCAATGGGCCGTTGCCTTCGCGCTGGTGCTGCCGCCGCTGGGCAATCTGTCGAATGCTTTCTACCGCGTGCATCCGCGCCGCAATGACCGGTTCCTGGCTGCCCGCGCGCCGCTCAAGGCCCTGTTTCCAGAGGTCGATTTCGCGGCCTTCGCCTTTACCGGCCATGCGCTGGGCAGCCTGGCCAGCACCTGCCCGGAGCGTTTCGCGCTGGTGCGCCACGGTCTGGTCGAGGCCTGGGTGCCCCGCATGCGCCTGCTTCTGGCGGTCCTGCCCCCACGGGGCGCGCTGATCGACCTGCCGACGCCCGAGTGGTTGCGGCGTCCGGTGACAATGCGCGAGGGGTTGCGCCAGATCGCCCTTGACCCCGGCGATCGCGCGGAAGGCCTCGCACGGCTGCGCGCGGCATTGTTGCAGGGACCGCTGTAGCGCCGGTCCCGCGGACGCAAACGGCCCGCCATGGGGGCGGGCCGTCTGGTGTTGCTGGCAGGAGAGGCAATACCGCCCCTCCTGCGCGGATCAGAGCTTTTCGGTCAGTTCGGGGACGATAGTGAAGAGGTCGCCGACCAGGCCGTAATCGGCGACCTGGAAGATCGGCGCTTCTTCGTCCTTGTTGATCGCCACGATCACCTTCGAATCCTTCATCCCGGCGAGGTGCTGGATCGCGCCGGAGATGCCGACCGCCACATAGAGCTGCGGCGCCACGACCTTGCCGGTCTGGCCGACCTGCCAGTCGTTCGGCGCAAAGCCGCTGTCCACCGCCGCGCGCGAGGCGCCGACCGCCGCGCCCAGCTTGTCCGCCAGGGCCTCGATGATCTTGAAGTTCTCTTCCGAGCCGACGCCGCGCCCGCCCGAGACCACGATCCCGGCCGAAGTCAGCTCGGGCCGGTCGGACGCTGCCACCTTGTCCTCGACCCAGGACGACAGGCCCGGATCGGCCGCCGCCGCGACGGTCTCGACCGGGGCCGCCGCCTGTTCGCCCGCCGCCTCGAAGCTGGCGGTGCGGATGGTGGCGACTTTCACACTGTCCGAGGATTTCACCGTCTGGATCGCATTGCCGGCATAGATCGGACGCTCGAACGTGTCGGCATCGACGACGCCCGTCACATCCGAGATCACCATCACGTCCAGCAGCGCGGCCACGCGGGGCAGCACGTTCTTGGCGTCGGTCGTCGCCGGGGCCACGATATGCGAATAGCCCGAGGCGAGGCCGGCGATCAGCGCCGCGGTCGGCTCGGCCAGGCGGTGGCCCAGCGTCGCGTCCTCGGCCACCAGAACCTTCGCCACGCCCTTGATCGTCGCGGCTTCCGCCCCCGCCGCCGCGGCCGAGGCCCCGGCGCAGAGCACGGTCACATCGCCCAGTTTCGCCGCGGCCGACACGGCCTTGGCGGTCGCATCGCGCGACAGCGCGCCATCGGTGACTTCACCCAGCAGAAGAACACCCATCAGATCACCCCCGCTTCGTCTTTCAGTTTCGCGATCAGCTCGTCGACCGAGCCCACTTTCACCCCCGCCTTGCGCGCCGCCGGTTCCGAGGTCTTCACGACCGTGAGCCGCGGCGAGACATCGACGCCGTAATCGGCGGCGGTCTTCTCATCGAGGGGTTTCTTCTTGGCTTTCATGATGTTCGGCAGCGAGGCATAGCGCGGCTCGTTCAGCCGCAGGTCCACGGTGACGATGGCGGGCATCGCCACTTCGATGGTCTGCAGGCCGCCGTCCACCTCGCGGGTGATCCGCGCCTTGTCGCCCGCAATCTCCAGCTCCGAGGCGAAGGTGCCCTGCGACCAGCCCAGCAGCGCCGAGAGCATCTGGCCGGTGGCGTTCATGTCGTTGTCGATGGCCTGCTTGCCGGCGAGAACCAGGCCCGGGGCCTCGTCTTTGACCACGGCGGCGAGCAGCTTCGCCACCGCCAGCGGCTCGATATCCGTATGCACGTCATCGGCGGCAACGATCAGGATCGCGCGGTCCGCGCCCATGGCCAGCGCCGTGCGCAGCGTCTCCTGCGCCTGTTTCACGCCGATCGACACCGCCACGACCTCGGTCGCGACGCCTTTTTCCTTCAGCCGGATCGCCTCTTCGACCGCGATCTCGTCGAAGGGGTTCATCGACATCTTCACATTCGCGAGGTCAACACCAGACCCGTCCGCCTTCACGCGAACCTTCACGTTGTAGTCGATAACCCGCTTCACGGGCACCAGGATTTTCATGGGCGTCCTCTCCCTTTCTCGTGGTCCGCCCGGCCGGGTCCGGCGGGCGCATGGCTGCTGCCCCGTTTCCTAGCCTCTCTGCGGCGCGGAAAACAGGGGAAAAACGACCCCCGACCACCGGGGGACGCCGCGTCGGCGCATTGTTAGCGGCATCGTGAGCGGGGCGGTTGAACCGGGGCAAGGCGCTGCGCGACCCATGGCAACGCAAGCCGAAAGGGACTTTCCATGGCGACCCTGACCGAAAGCGACCTCGACCATGCCCTTGCGGCGCTGCATGGCTTCGCGCCCGACCGCATCGGCCCGCTGGCGCTGATCTGCACCTGCGACCAATGCCTGCCGCCTGAGGTTCTGCTGTGTCTTGAGGGACGCCCCCTTGCCGCCATCCCGCCCGAGGCGGTGAGCCACTGGTTCGCGGCGGCGGCCGCGCATCATGCCGACGGGCGGCCCATCGGCCCCCTGCCGACGGGTCACGCCCGGGACCATGCCGCCGAGGGATTTGCCTTGCTGATCAAGGTGCTGGAGGCCCTGGCGGCCGAGATGACCGAGGCCGGTCCCGGTTTGTCCGCGCTGCGCCGCGACTGGTGGTTCGTCGAGCCCGCCGCCTGGACGCAGCGGCTTCTGGCCTGCGGTCTGCCCTTCACCCTGCCCGAACCCGCGCGCCGCGCGCTGGACCGGGCGCTGATGGCGCTGGTGGACGAGGCGCTGGCCAGCGGGTCGGCCCGGCTGCTCGACACGCTCGATTATCTCGGTGCCTTCGGCCGGGGCCTGCCCGCCCTGATGGCCTGGGTCGAAGACCAGCCGCTGCGCGCGCAGCTCTCGTTCTGGGCGCAGGTTCTGGCCGGACGCGCCTGTGCCCCCGATGCCCGCGCCGGCCGCGCCTGGGAGGATTTCCGCACCGCCACGCGGATCATGCCCCGGGCGATGGCCGAGCGGATGAACCTGGCGGTGATGAACCCGCGGCTGGGGGATCTGATGTTCCGCGCGGCGCTGCGGCTCAAGGATCCGCTGGGCCGCGAGATGGCCGAATGCGGCTATGTGTTGTGGGAAAATTCGGTCGCGGCGATGCGTCTGCCCGCGGCGCCCCGCGGTTAGCGGTTCTTGCCGGGCACCCAGAGCACATCGCCCGCGCCGTCGTCATTGGCCGCGCGCGAGGCGACGAAGAACCAGTCCGAGAGCCGGTTGAGGTATTTCACCGCCGCCGGGTTGGTGTCGCCCTCCCGCGCCAGCGCCACGGCCAGCCGTTCCGCCCGGCGGCTTACCGTACGGCAGAGGTGCAGATGCGCGGCCAGCGCCGAGCCGCCGGGCAGCACGAAGCTGCGCAGGGGCGCGAGGGCCGCGTTCATCGCGTCGATCTCGGCTTCCAGCCGGTCCACCTGCGCGTCGATGATCCTGAGCGGCGGGTATTCGGCCGTCGCGTCGCCCGCCAGATCCGGCCGGCACAGGTCGGCACCCAGATCGAACAGGTCGTTCTGGATGCGCATCAGGGCTGCGTCCATCTCGCCCTTGGCATGAAGGCGGGCCATGCCGACGGTGGCGTTCGTCTCATCCACGGTGCCGTAGGCTTCGACCCGCAGGTCATCCTTCGGCACGCGCGACCCGTTGCCCAGCGCGGTGTCGCCCTTGTCGCCGGTGCGGGTGTAGATCTTGTTCAGCACCACCATGGTTCAGCCCCTCGAGCGCAGCCAGGCGTAGGTGACGATCAGCACCACGGCGATGAATTGCGCACCCAGCCGCCAGCGCATGATCTTGTTGGCGTTGCGCTTGTTGAACTCGCCGCCCTTGGCGAAGCTCCCGATACCGAACATGAGGATGGCCAGCACGATCAATGAGGCGATCGCGGCAGTGATGAACAGGGGATCGGTCAGCAGCATGGGGCCCTCCGGGGTCTGGGTGCCGTCTGCCCCCGTTTAGCGCAGCTTGGCGCCGAAGGCAGCAGGCAAAGCGCCGCGCCCTATTGCCGCGCGAGGAAACGCGCGACCCAGGCTTCGGGGAACAGCCGCATGACGACGCCCATGACCCGCGTGGGCACCGTCACCTTGTAGCTGGGGCGGGGCGAGGGATGGTCAAGGGCGGTGATCAGGGCCTTGGCCACCGCCTCGGGTCCTAGTTCCCAGCGGTCCTTGGGGCCGGGCTGGTACAGGCGGCGCAACAGGTCGCCTTCGTATTGCGCGCGGCGGGGGCTGGCACGCCAATCCACCCAGCGCTCGAAATGCGGGATCGAGTTGACGCGGATCTTCGAGGTGACGGGGCCGGGCTGGATCAGCACCACCTTGATCGGCGTATCGGCCATTTCCAGTGCCAGAATGCGCGTCAGCCCCTCCAGCGCGAATTTGCTGGCGCCGTAAGCGCCGCGCCAGCGGTAGGGAACGAAACCCAGCACGCTGGAGCAATTGACGATCCGGCCGTGACCCTGCGCCCGCATCACCGGGATGACCCGGCGCGTGAGTTCATGCCAGCCGAAGACATTGACCTCGAAAATCTCGCGCAGGGCGTCGGTCGGCAGATCCTCGACCGCGCCGGGGCAGGCATGCGCGCCGTTGTTGTAAAGCGCATCCAGCGTGCCGCCGGTTGCCGCCAAAACCTCGGCCAGCCCGGCCTCGATACTGGCGGTATCGGCGTAATCAAGGCGCGGGCTCTCGAACCCCTCGGCCCTGAGGCGGTCGCAATCTTCCTCGGCCCGGCACGAGGCGAAGACCCGCCAGCCGCGCGCGCGCAGGACCTGCGCGCAATGATAGCCGATCCCCGACGAGGCGCCGGTGATCAGGATCGAACGGCTGGTGACGGTCATTTCTTGCGGTCGGCCTTTTCCCACGCTTCCCGCTTGCGATAGAGCGTCGAGGCCGAGACGTCCAGTTCGCGCGCCGCCTTCGGCACCGAATCGCCGTGCCGGGCCAGCGCATCCTCGATGACGATCCGCTCGATCTGGGCCAGGGTGCGGCCGCTCAGGTCCTGCATGGTCACATGCGGCCGTTCCTCCGCCGCGGGGGCCGGGGCGGGGCGGTCGGCCAGCAGGTCGGGCGGCAACATCTCGACCGTGACCTGTGGCCCTTCGTTCAGCACCACGACATTGCGCAGGACGTTGATCAACTGGCGCACGTTGCCGGGCCAGGGCAGGCTGCGGAACAATTCCTTCACCCGGGGCGCGAGCGAGGTAAAGACATGCCCCTCCTCCCGCGCCATCTGTACGATCAACCGCTCGGAAATCTCGATCACATCCTCGCCGCGTTCGCGCAGGGGCGGCAGATGCACCGGCACCACATGCAGCCGGTAATAGAGATCCTCGCGGAAGCGGCCGCGGCGGACCTCTTCCAGCGGGTTGCGGTTGGTGGCGCAGATGATCCGCACGTTGACCTTGCGGGGCTTGGTGGCGCCAACCGGCGTGATGGTCGAGGTTTGCAGGAACCGCAGGAGCTTTGTCTGCAGGTTCAGGTCCATCTCGCAGATTTCGTCCAGGAACAGCGTGCCCCCGTCCGCCGCCGCCGCCGCACCGATCTTGTCGTTGATGGCGCCGGTGAAACTGCCACGCAGATGGCCGAAGACCTCGGATTCCAGCAGATCGACCGGGATCGCCCCGCAGTTCAGCGCGACGAAGGGCCCCGAGGCCCGGGCCGAGGTCTGGTGCACGGCCTCGGCGCACAGCTCCTTGCCGGTTCCGCTTTCGCCGGTGATGAAGACCGTCGCCATGGAACGGGCCACCGAGCGGATCTTGTCATAGACGTCCAGCATGGCCGGGGAATGGCCGATGAAGGGCGCCAGCACCGGCACCGCCGAGACGTCGCGCGGTGCCTGCGGCCGGTGGCGCAGCGCCTTGCGGGCGTTCTCGATGGCGGCCAACAGGCGCTGGTCGTCGAAGGGCTTGACCAGGAATTCATGCGCGCCGGCGCGCATCATCTCGACCGCCTTGTTGATCGAGCCATTGGCGGTGATGACGATGACGCAGGTCTGCGGCGCCTCGCGCAGGATGTCTTCCATGACCTCGAGCCCGGTGCGGTCGGGCAGCATCAGGTCCAGCAGCACGATCTGCGAATTGAGCCGGTGGAAGGCGGCCATGCCCTCGGCGGCGGTGCCGCAGCATTCGACCGCATAGCCCGCGCGCATCAGCGCGGCGCGATAGATCATCTGCAGCGAGGGGGTATCCTCGACCAGGAGGATCGTTTCGGAATCTTGCTTTGAACTCATGGGCGGGGCGTGTCCGCGACGACCTCAGCCAGAGAGACGAGCACGGCCGAGATTTCGGCCTTCAGAGGGGCGGTCACCGCGGCAAGGGCAACGGGCGAGAGCCCCTGCGCCACGGCATCGACGCTGCGCGCCATTTCCGCCAGCCGCCCGGCGCCGACGGTCGCAGCCAGCCCCTTCAGCTCATGTGCGGCACGGCCGACCTCGTGGGGTGTGCCGTGATCAAGGACGGCCCGCAACCGCGCGAAATCCGCCTCAAGCTGCGCGCCGAGGGCGGCACGCAGTGTTTCATCACCCATGGCGAAGAGGGCTTCTAACACGGCCCGGTCAAAGGCCGGTGGCGTGGTGTCTGGCGAGCCCATGGGAAAGCGATCTTCCATAGTCGTTTGTTATTACTCTTTTTACCCACACTAACCTTAGATTGCGGCGGATCGGGGGCACAATCAAGGGATGAAATCCACCAACCGATGCAAGACGCCCCGTCGACGGTGCGGCGGGGCGTCATGAACACGTGAAATTTTGCTTCAGCTTCGGGCATATCCCAATGTTTTCAGGGCTGAGCGTATTTCGTCCAGAATCGCCGGGTCATCGATCGTCGCAGGTGTCTTGAAGGCCTCGCCATCGGCGATCTTTACCATGGTCGCGCGCAGAATCTTGCCCGAGCGGGTCTTGGGCAGGCGGTCCACGACGCAGGCCAGCTTGAAGGCCGCGACCGGGCCGATCTGGTCGCGCACCAACGCCACGCATTCCTTGATCACCTCGGCATGCGGGCGGTTGGTGCCCTTGTTGAGGCACAGGAAGCCCATGGGCAGCTGGCCCTTCAATTCGTCCGCGACCCCGATGACCGCGCATTCGCCGACATCGGGATGCGAGGCGAGGATTTCCTCCATCGCGCCGGTCGACAGGCGATGCCCGGCGACGTTGATCACGTCATCGGTGCGGGCCATGATATAGACATAGCCCTGCTCGTCGATATAACCTGCGTCGCCCGTCTCGTAATATCCCGGGAAGGTGGTGAGATAGGATTTGCGGAACCGCTCTTCGGCGTTCCACAGCGTCGGCAGCGTACCGGGGGGCAGCGGCAATTTGATCGCGATGGCGCCCAGCTGGCCGGGGGGCAGGGGATGCCCGCCCTCGTCCAGCACCTGCACGTCATAGCCCGGCATGGCGACGGTGGGCGAGCCCACCTTGACCGGCAAGAGTTCGATCCCCAGCGGGTTCCCGGCGATGGCCCAGCCGGTTTCGGTCTGCCACCAATGGTCGATGACCGGCACGCCCAGATGCTGCTGCGCCCATTCGATGGTGGCGGGGTCTGCCCGTTCGCCCGCCAGGAACAGCGCCTGCAGGTTCTTCAGGTTGTATTCCTTGATGAAGGCGCCGGTCGGATCCTCGCGCTTGATGGCGCGCAGCGCGGTGGGCGCGGTGAAGAAACTCTTCACCTTGTGGTTCTGGATCACCCGCCAGAAGGTCCCGGCGTCGGGGGTGCCCACGGGCTTCCCCTCGAACACGATGGTCGTGGCGCCAGCGATCAGCGGCCCGTAGCAGATATAGGAATGCCCCACGACCCAGCCCACGTCCGAGGCGGCCCAGAACACATCCCCGGCCTCGATCTTGTAGAGGTTGGTCATGGTCCAGTTCAGCGCCACCAGATGTCCGGCGGTGGGACGGATCACGCCCTTGGGCTGCCCGGTGGTGCCCGAGGTATAGAGGACATAGGCCGGATGATCGCCCGAGACCGGGACGCATTCCGCAGGCTCCACGCCGTATTGGAAGGTGTGCCAGGCGAAATCCCGGTCCTCGATCAGCTTGGCCACTTCCTGCTCGCGCTGGAAAATCACCGTGAAGGCGGGTTTGTGCTGTGCGGCGTCGATGGCGGCGTCGAGGAGGGGCTTGTAATGCACGACCCGTCCCGGTTCCAACCCGCAGGAGGCGGCGATGATCGCCTTCGGCTTGGCATCGTCGATGCGCACGGCCAGTTCATGCGCGGCGAAACCGCCGAACACCACCGAATGCACCGCGCCGAGGCGGGCGCAGGCCAGCATCGCCTCCAGCGCCTCGGGGATCATCGGCATGTAGATGATGACGCGATCGCCCTTTTCCACCCCCTTCGCCCTGAGCGCTCCGGCGAGGCTCGCCACCCGGTCGCGCAATTCGCGGTAGGTGATGCCCTTGGTGGCATGGGTGATCGGGCTGTCGTGGATGATCGCCAGCTGCTCGCCCCGCCCGGCTTCGACATGGCGGTCCACGGCGTTCCAGCAGGTGTTGACCTGCGCGTCCTTGAACCATTCATAGAGGGGGGCCTTCTCGGCGAACAGCGCCCGCGACGGGGCCGACACCCAGTCGATCGCCTGCGCCTGTTCCATCCAGAACCCTTCCGGGTCGGTGATCGAGCGCCGATAGACGTCTGCGTAGCTCATGGAAAATCCCTCCTCATCCTGCGCCTGAATTACGCCCCCCGCCGCGCGTCACGCAACTCTGTTACCGAATGTCAGTCAGGATGCAGGCGCAGAAATTTGCAGAACGGGACCGAATGTCGCAGCAAACCTTTGCAAACCCGGCTGGAAAGCCGGGGCTTTGCGATCGGCGCGCAGAGGTTTGCAAACAGGCCTCGGAAGGTCGCCGCCGTGATTCCATTGGCTCTGCCGGACAGCAAAACGGGCGCGGGAAGACCCCGCGCCCGTTCGGTCATGCCCGGTGCTGCGTCAGAACCGGTAGTTCAGCATGGCGCGGAAAGTGTGGACCGAGGTGTCGAAGCCGACGTCCAGCGTGTCGCCGCCCACCAGCGGGCCGTTGTAGAACGTATAGCGCTGCATGGCGTTGTAGCGGTATTCCAGGCCCAGGCTGAGGTGGTCGTTCAGCATGGTTTCCATGCCGATGCCGACCGCCATGCCGTTGAGGCTGAAGTCGTAGTTCCCGTTTACCACCGGCACGGCATTGACCGTGAGGTTGTAGGCGCCCGAGAAGTTGCCGCGGGTGACGCCCAGCAGGCCATAGACCATGGTGTTCGGCGAGGTCAGATAGCCCAGCCGCCCCGACAGGCTGTACATCGACGACACCCGCAAGTCGTAAGTGCCGGAAATGGTGTTCGGCCCGAAGGCGATGTTCAGCGCGGTGTCGTTGGTGATGCCCGACCCCATCGCGTCGATCTGGGCGCCCAGCACCCAGTTGTTCGACATCTGGTGGTTATAGCCACCCTGCAGCCCGAAGACGACGCCCTGGGCGCCGAGATCGGGCAGGTTGAGGGCGGCCGTCAGCGGAATCCCCGGGTTGTCGTAGGTGCCGCCGATGTCGTAATTGGCCGAGCCGAACCCTAGGCTGCCACCGGCGTAGAAACCGGTCCAGCTGGTGGTGGCCGGCAATTGCGCGATGGTCATCGGCGGTGGCACCGCCGCCGGCCCGGATGCACTGGCCATGGATGCGGTGAAAACCAGCGCGGCAGCGCTTGTCAAAGTCCTTTTCATTCCCTTCCCCCACAGAAAGGTCGGCCAAAGGGCCGAACCGAGATAGCTCGATCTTCAGGGGTGGATCCCCTGTCGAGTGATTCAATTATCTGAATGTGTTGTTGGGGTTGAAATCACAAAGTGACGCAGGGGCAAGGTGAAGGGTCTGTGTGGCCATCATGTCACACAGACCCGGTTCCGCGGGGATTGCCGCCGTCAGCCGTAATGCGAAACGGGCGTTCCCGCGATGGCGGCGACGTTCAGCAGCCCCCGCGCGGTGATCGAGGGGGTGACGATATGCGCCCGGTTGCCCATGCCCATCAGGATCGGCCCGACCTCCAGCCCCTGTGCGCGGGTCTTGAGGATGTTGCGCACGGCGCTGGCCGCGTCGGTATTGGCGAAGACCAGCACGTTTGCCGCCCCCTCCATCCGCGATTGCGGCATGATCCGCTCACGCAGGGCCGGGTCCAGCGCCGAATCGACATGCATCTCGCCCTCGTATTCGAAGTCGAGGCCCATCTGGTCCAGGATCTCCAGCGCGTCGCGCATCCGCCGGCCCGAGGCGGTGTCCATCGTCCCGAATTGCGAATGCGAGCAGAGGGCAACCTTCGGCACCACGCCGAAACGCCGCGCATGGCGGGCCGCGCCGATCACGTTGTCGGCGACCTGCTGCGGCGTGGGTTCGGGGTTCACCTGCGTATCGGCGATGAAGAGCGGCCCGGCCTCGGGCAGGATCATCAGGCTCAGCGCGCCGACCGGGCGCAGCCCGTCCCGCGCCAGCACCTGCCGCACGTAGTTCAGATGCCACGAGAATTGTCCGAAGGCGCCGCAGATCAGGCTGTCGGCCTCGCCCCGGTGCACCATGATCGCGCCGATGGCGGTGGTGTTGGTGCGCAGGATGGCGCGGGCCGTATCCGGGGTGACGCCGCGCCGGGCCATCAGCCCGTGATACGTCTCCCAGTAGTCGCGATAGCGCGGGTCGTTTTCAGGGTTCACCACCTCGAAATCGCGGCCCGGCTTGATCGGCAGGCCGTAGCGCTCCAGCCGCCGTTCGATCACCTCGGGGCGGCCGATCAGGATCGGCACCTCGGTGGTTTCCTGCAACACCGCCTGGGCGGCGCGCAGCACGCGCTCATCCTCGCCCTCGGCAAAGACCAGCCGGCGCGAGGCGGCGCGGGCCGCCTGGAACACCGGCCGCATCATCAGCGCCGAGCGGAACACCGAATGGTCGAGGCTGTTCTTGTAGGCCGCGAGGTCCTCGATGGGTCGCGTGGCGACGCCCGTTTCCATCGCCGCCTTCGCCACCGACGAGGCGACGACGCCGATCAGCCGCGGATCGAAGGGCTTGGGGATCAGATAGTCGCGCCCGAAGGTCAGCGTCTCGCCCTGATAGGCCGCCGCCGTCTCGGCCGAGGTCGTGGCGCGGGCGAGTTTCGCGATCCCCTCGACACAGGCCACTTCCATCTCGTCGTTGATGGTCGTGGCCCCCACATCCAGCGCGCCGCGAAAGATGAAGGGGAAGCAGAGCACGTTGTTGACCTGGTTCGGGAAATCCGACCGTCCGGTGGCCATGATCGCACCCGTGGCCACGGTATGCACCTCATCCGGCATGATTTCGGGGGTGGGGTTGGCCAGCGCGAAGATGATCGGATCGGCGGCCATCTGCGCCACCATCTCGGGCTTCAGGACGCCCGGGCCGCTGAGGCCGAGGAACAGATCCGCGCCCGCGATAACCTCGGCCAGCGTGCGCTTGTCGCTCGGCTGGGCAAAGGCGGCCTTTTCCGGGTTCATGTCCTCGACCCGGCCCTCGTAGACAAGGCCGTGAATGTCGCAAAGCCAGACATTCTCGCGCTTGACGCCCAGTTTCAGCAGCATGTTGAGGCAGGCGATCCCCGCCGCCCCGCCGCCGGTGGACACTACCTTGATATCGGCGAATTCCCGGTTCGTCAGCTTCAGCGCATTGAGCGCGGCGGCGCCGACGACGATGGCAGTGCCATGCTGGTCGTCGTGGAAGACCGGGATCCCCATCCGCTCGCGGCAGATCCGTTCAACGATGAAACAATCCGGCGCCTTGATGTCTTCGAGGTTGATGGCGCCAAAGGTCGGCTCCAGCGCGCAGACGATATCGGCCAGCTTGTAAGGGTCCGGTTCGTTCAGCTCGATATCGAAGCAATCGATATTGGCGAATTTCTTGAAGAGGACGGCCTTGCCCTCCATCACCGGTTTTGACGCCAGCGCACCGATATTGCCCAGTCCCAGCACGGCGGTCCCGTTCGAGACCACGGCCACCAGATTGCCGCGGCTGGTATAGCGGGCGGCGGTCGAGGGATCGGCCTTGATCTCCAGGCAGGCCTCGGCGACGCCTGGCGAATAGGCCAGGCTCAGGTCGCGGCCGTTGGCCAGCGGCTTCGTCGCCCGGATCTCCAGTTTCCCGGGTTTGGGGAATTCGTGGTAAAACAGCGCCGCGGCCCGCAGCGCCTGCCTCGCCTCTTCCTTGTGAGACTCGCTCATCGGCACCTCCTCAAATTTGGTTCAGCCTTAAACCATTCCCGGAAAAACGCCAGTGCCCGCTTGCGGATGGTGGCGTAAACACGCTCTGGACTTCGGACCCGGCCGCGACCAGACTGCCCGCGACAAGGGGGTGAGCCATGACCGAAACCCGGGCCGAGATCCGCCTGCCGACGCAGGAATTGCGCAACGACCTGCCGTTCTATACCCGCGAGCTGGGGTTCCGGCTGGACATGATCTATCCGGCCGACGACCCTTCGGTCGCGGTCCTGTCGGGCCATGGGCTCAGGCTCAGGATCGAGAAGGGCGCGGGTGAGGCCCCTGGCACGCTGCGCCTTCTGACCGACGATCCCGCGCGGCTGGCCGGGCCGCGCGTGCTGACCGCGCCCAATGGCACGCGGGTCGAGATCGACGATCTGAACCCGCCCCTCGTACTGCCCGAGACCGACCATGCCTTCGTCGTCCGCCGCCTGGCCGATCAGGCGCCCTGGGTGGTGGGGCGGGCGGGCATGCAGTACCGCGACCTGGTGCCCTCGCGGCTGGGCGGCGCGATGATCGCCAGCCACATCCGCATCCCCGACGGCGGGCCGGTGCCCGACATGGTGCATTTCCACCGCGTCGGCTTTCAGCTCATTTTCTGCGTCAAGGGCTGGGTCGATGTCCTCTACGAGGATCAGGGCGGCATGCGCCGTCTCAACGCCGGCGATTGCTTCATCCAGCCGCCCGAGATCCGCCATCGGGTCTGCGAGGCTTCGGACGGAATCGAGGTGATCGAGATTGGCGTGCCGGCCGAGCATGTGACCGAGATCGACCACCTGATGACCTTGCCCACGCCGCAGCTTCGCCCTGACCGTGAATGGCAGGGGCAGCGTTTCGTCCATAACATTGGCGCCGAGGGCCGTTATCATCCCTTCCGCCTCCCCGGGTTTCAGGCCCGTGATACCACGATTGACCGGAATACGCGCGGGGTTGCATCGGTGATGGTTGCGCGCCCCGACGGCAGCCCGACCCGCTGGACCCGACACAAGGGTGATATCCTGTTCACCTATGTCATGGCGGGCGGCCTGACGCTGGAGGGCGAGGGCAAGGACCCGTTCCGCCTGGCCGAGGGCGACGCTTTCGTCCTCCCTCCGGGCCTCGCCACCCGCTACGCCGATCCGACGCCGGATCTGGAACTGCTGGAGGTCACGCTGCCCGGGAACCCCGACACCGAAATTCTGCCCGACTGACGCTTTCCCGACTGGCCCACCCCGGCGCCCGCCCTTTCATTCTGCCCCAAATACGCCCTTGCCCGCGTGCCACGGGCGCGGCGGCCGAGGCGCCCCGGACAGGCTTCCTCCTGCCTATCCCCCGTGTCCGGGGCCCCTCGGGCGCCGGCAGGGCTTGCATCGCCCCCGTCGCTGGGCAAAGCTGGATCAAACGGTCAAACTTAGCCGGGACCCTCCTCATGACGCCTTCCCACGACCTGCTCGAAGCCGCTCTCGCCGTTCGTGAGCGGGCCTATGTCCCCTATTCGCGCTTCAAGGTTGGCGCGGCGATCCGGGCCGGGTCGGGCGTGATCTACCGGGGCTGCAACGTCGAGAATGTGGCCTATCCCGAGGGCACCTGTGCCGAGGCCGGGGCCATTGCCGCCATGGTCGCAGGCGGCGACACCCGCATCGCCGAGATCGTCGTCGTGGCCGATTCCGAGACGCCCACCACGCCCTGCGGCGGCTGCCGCCAGAAGATCCGCGAATTCGCCGGGCCCGAGGCGCGGATCACCATGGCCACGCTCGACGGGGCGGCGATGACCATGACCATGACCGAACTCCTGCCGGGCGCCTTCGGCCCCGAGCATATGGACCGGGCGTGATGGACGCGCGCGCGGTCATCGAATCGGTACGCGACGGACGCGCGTCGGCCGAGGAGATGGCCTGGTTCGCGCGTGGGCTGGCCAGCGGCAAGGTCACCGATGCGCAGGCCGGGGCCTTTGCCATGGCGGTGCTGCTCAAGGGTCTGCCCGAGGAGTGCCGCGTTGCCCTGACAAGCGCCATGCGCGATTCGGGCGATGTGCTGACTTGGGATCTGCCGGGCCCGGTGGTCGACAAGCATTCGACCGGCGGGGTGGGGGATTCGATCAGCCTGCTTCTGGCGCCGGCGCTCGCCTGTTGCGGGGCCTATGTGCCGATGGTCTCGGGGCGGGGCTTGGGCCATACCGGCGGCACGCTCGACAAGCTGGAGGCGATCCCGGGCTATAACGTCGATGTCTCGGAACCCCGGCTGCGCGCCCTGATGCGCGAGACGCGCTGCGCCATCGTTTCAGCCTCCAGCCGCATCGCCCCGGCCGACAAACGCCTTTATGCCATCCGCGACGTGACCGGCACGGTGGAAAGCCTCGACCTGATCACCGCCTCGATCCTGTCCAAGAAGCTGGCAGCGGGGTTGCAGGTGCTGGTCCTCGACGTGAAACAGGGTTCGGGCGCCTTCCTGCCCGGCGTCGATCAGGCCCGGGCGCTGGCCCGTTCGCTGGTCGATACGGCGAACGGGGCCGGGTGCCGGACCTCGGCGCTCATCACTGACATGGACCGCCCGCTGGCCCTGACCGCGGGCAACGCGCTGGAGGTGGCCGAGGTGATGGACACCCTGACCCTGCGCGCCCCGACGCCCCGGCTGCTGGACCTGACCTGCGCGCTGTCGGGTGAGATCCTGTTCCTGGCCAAGCTCGCCCCCAGCGCCGAGGCGGGCGCGGCCAGGATCCGCGCCGCCATCGAGGACGGGCGCGCCGCCGAGCGTTTCGGCCAGATGGTCGCGGCACAAGGCGGTCCCGCCGATTTCGTCGAGCGCTACGCGGGCCTCCTGCCCGAGGCGCCGGTGATCCGCGAGGTTCCGGCGCCCGGCCCCGGCATCGTCGCCGCCATCGACACCCGCGCCGTGGGGACGGCGGTAGTGCATCTGGGCGGCGGGCGGCTGGCGGGCGGGGATGCGGTCGATCCGCGCGTCGGCTTCTCGGCGCTGGCCGAGCCCGGCGCCTCGGTCGGACCGGGCGCGCCGCTGGCGATGGTCCATGCCGCCAGCGAAGATGCGGCCGAGGCCGCCATCGCCGTGCTGCAACAAGCCTATCGTCTGGGCGAGGCGCCGGCTCCGGTGGCGCTGGTGCAGGAGCGGGTGGCATGACGCGCGCTTTCCTCGTGGTCCTCGATTCGGTCGGCTGTGGCGGGGCGCCCGATGCCGACCGCTTCTTCAACAACGGCCATCCCGATACCGGTGCCAACACGCTGGGCCATATCGCCGAAGCCTGCGCCGCAGGCCGGGCCGAGGAGGGGCGCAGCGGCCCCCTGCGCCTGCCGGTGCTGGACGGGCTGGGCCTGGGCCGGGCGATTGCCGCGGCCTCGGGCCTGCGGGCGCCGGGGCTGGGGGCCGAGCCGCAGGGGCGCTGGGGCGCCGCGACCGAGGTGTCGAAGGGCAAGGACACGCCGTCCGGGCATTGGGAGCTGGCCGGCGTGCCGGTGCCCTGGGACTGGACCTATTTCCCCAAGACCGAGCCCGCCTTCGACGACGCACTGGTGGCCGAGGTCTGTCGGCTGGCCGGGACCGAGGGGATCTTGGGCAATTGCCATGCCGCGGGGCTGGCCATCATGGAGGCCGAGGGGGCCGAGCATCTCAGGACCGGCTGGCCGATCTGCTATACTTCGGCCGACAGCGTGTTTCAGATCGCCGCGCATGAGGAAGCCTTCGGGTTGGATCGCCTGATCCGTCTCTGCCAGGACCTCGCGCCCCTGCTGCACGCGCGCCGCGTTGGCCGGGTCATCGCCCGGCCCTTCGTCGGCGAGCCGGGCGCGTTCAAACGCACCGGCAACCGCCGCGATTTCGCCATCGAGCCGCCCGCGCCGACGCTGATGGACTGGGCGCAGGCCGACGGGCGCGTGGTTCATGCCGTGGGCAAGATCGGCGATATCTTCAGCCATCGCGGCGTCACCCATCTGCACAAGGGCAAGAGCGACGCCGATCTGGTGGCGCATATGCTGCGGCTGGCGGTTGAGGCGGAGGAGGGGTCGCTCACCTTCGTCAATCTCGTGGAATTCGACAGCCTCTATGGCCATCCCCGCGACGTCTCGGGCTATGCCCGCGCGTTGGAGAGCTTCGACGCCAGCGCAGCCGAGTTTCTGGCCCGGCTGCGCCCCGGCGACATCGCGCTGTTCACCGCCGATCATGGCAACGACCCGACCTGGACCGGCACCGACCACACGCGCGAACGCGTGCCGGTGCTGGTCCATGGCGCGGGAGCGGGCGAGATCGGGCTTTGCGCCTTCGTTGACGTCGCGGCCTCGGTTGCCACCCATCTCGGGCTCAGCCAGACGGGCCCCGGCCAATCTTTCCTGTGAGGTTCCCGTGAGCGAGAAGATCGACCCCGCCCTGCCGAAAGTCGAACTGCACCTGCATTTCGAGGGCGCCGCCCCACCCGCGTTCATCCGGGGGCTGGCGAAGGAGAAGAACCTCGACATCTCGAGGATCTTCACCGAGGACGGCGGGTATGATTACCGCGATTTCTGGCATTTCCTGGAGGTGTACGAGGCCGCGACCTCGACCCTGCAGACGCCCGAGGATTTCCACCGCCTGTGCCTTGCGGTGCTGGAGGACCGGGCGCGCGACGGCGTGGTCTATGCCGAGACCTTCCTGTCACCCGATTTCTGCGGTGGCGGGGATGTGAGCGCCTGGCGCGAATACTTGCACGCGATCGAGGAAGCGGCGGCGATCGGCCAGCGTGACTTCGGCGTCACGCTGAAAGGGATCGTCACCGCCATCCGCCATTTCGGACCCGAGAAATCGCGCGCCACGGCGCTTTGCGCGGCCGAAACGAAGGGCGATTTCCTGACGGGCTTCGGTCTTGCCGGGGACGAGAAGCTGCACCATCCGAGGGATTTCACCTGGGCCTTCGATTGCGCGCGGGAAGCTGGGCTGAGGCTTACCGCGCATGCGGGCGAATGGGGCGGGGCGCAATCGGTCAGGGACGCGCTCGACCACCTGAAGCCCGAACGCATCGGCCACGGCGTGCAGGCCATCGACGACCTGGTGCTGGTCGACCGGCTGGCCGAGGACCGCGTGGTGCTGGAGGTCTGCCCGGGATCGAACGTGTTCCTCGGCGTCTATCCCAGTTTTCCGGCGCATCCCGTCGACAAGCTGCGCGAGCGCGAGGTGATCGTCACGCTGTCGACCGACGATCCGCCCTTCTTCCGCACCACGCTGGTCAAGGAATACGAGGCGCTTGCCCGGGCGTTCAACTGGACAGAGGCGGATTTCCGGGCCATCAACGCCGATGCCGCCCGCGCCGCTTTCTGCGATGCGGCGACCAAGGACCGCATTCTCCAGATCATCGAGGGCCGCGCATGACCGAAATGTTGACCGTCGTCACCCATCCGCTGGTGCAGCACAAGCTCAGCATCATGCGCGACAAGGATACCTCCACCTCCAAGTTCCGCCAGTTGCTGCGCGAAATCTCGATGCTGCTGGCCTATGAGGTGACGCGCGACCTGCCGATGACCACGGTCAAGATCGACACACCGCTCTGCCCGATGGACGCGCCGATGCTGGAGGGGCGCAAGCTGGCCCTGGTGTCGATCCTGCGCGCGGGCAACGGACTTCTGGACGGGATCCTCGAACTGATCCCGGCGGCGCGGGTCGGCTTCGTCGGCCTCTACCGCGACCCCGAGACGCTGCAACCCGTCGAATATTACTGCAAGCTGCCGCCGGATCTGGACCAGCGCTGGACCATCGTCGTGGACCCGATGCTGGCCACCGGCAATTCCTCGGCCGCCGCCGTGGATCTGCTGAAGAAGGCGGGGGCGAAGAACATCCTCTTCATGTGCCTGCTGGCCGCGCCCGAAGGCGTCAAGCGGATGCACGAGGCGCATCCCGATGTGCGCATCGTCACCGCGGCGCTGGACAGCCATCTGAACGATCACGGCTATATCGTCCCCGGACTAGGGGATGCGGGCGACCGGATGTTCGGGACTAAATAAGGGGCGTTTACCCTTTACTCTGCCGAATCGGCGTAGCATCCTTCCGGCGGGCAACAGGGGGTTCGCCATGGATATCAGGATGCTTTCGGCCGTGGCGCTGGCCGCCCTGGTCTGCGGTTCCGCCGCCGGGGCGCAGAGCGCACGCATTCCGGCCGAGGTTCCGCCCTCTGGCTATGCCGAGTCGCAATATGTCGATTCCAACGGCTGCGTCTTCGTGCGCGCCGGGTTCAACGGTACGGTGACCTGGGTGCCGCGCTACGGCAACGACCGCCAACCGATGTGCGGCTTCATGCCCACGAACGGCGCGGGCGCCACGCAAGTGGCCGAAACCGCGGTGCAGGCCCCCGCCGCCCCGCCGCCGGTGACCGTGGCCGCCCCGGCGGGGCAGCAGCGCAGCGGCATCCGTGTCCGCACCTCGGGCGGGGTCGAGGCCGAGGTTCTGGCGCCCCCCCAGACCCGCAGCCGCGCGCCCGCCACCGCCTATGCCGCGCCCCGGGCGCCGGTCCTGTCCGAACCCGCCGCGCCGCAGGTCACCCTGTCCGACAGCCAGGGCCAGACGGCCGGACGCCGCGGCGACGGGCTGGGCCGGGCCTTCTGCGGCCTCAACCCCTGTATCACCGCGGGCATGCCGGGCTTCATGCACGGTGCCAACGCGACCGAACCCCGGGCGCGGAGCCCGCAGCCGACCGTCTCGACCATGGGCAGCACCGCTGCGATCGACAGCCGCCCGCAGAACGGCGGCGGGCTGCATACTGGCGGCGGGCGGATGACCAACGGGCAATATGTGCAGGTGGGCGTCTATGGCTCGGCCTCGAACGCCAGCGCGGCGGCGGCCAATCTGCAGGCCAACGGCATGCCGGTGGCGATGGCGCGCGCGGTGGCGGGCGGCAGCGAATACCGCGTGATCCTGGCCGGGCCCTTCGCCGATGCCGGTCAGGTCAGCGCCGCCCTGCGCCATGCCCGCGCTCTGGGCTATACCGACGCCTTCATCCGCTGACCGCCCCGGCCTTCCGCTGCCATTCGGGGAGCGGAAAGAGCCGGTCATAGGCCCAGTTGAAGCCGAAGGCATAGACCAGGTAGAAGGCCGCGAAGGACAGGTCCATGACCAGCGCCTGCCAGAGCGTCACGCCCAGATACCAGGCGATGAAGGGCAGCAGGACCAGCAGCAGCCCGCCCTCGAACAGCACGGCGTGCAGGATCCTGAGCGGCAGGGTCTTCAGGGTGGTGCCCCGCGCCCGGCTGAGCGCCAGATCGAAGAGCCAGTTGTAGAGCAGGTTCCACAGCGTCGCCGACGTGGCGCTGACCACGCCCACGACGCCGATATCGTGCATCGGCATGCCGAAGGCGGCAGCTCCCAGCGGCACGACGAGCAAGAGCGCGATCAGCTCGAAACTGACGGCGTGGCGGAAACGATCGAGGGGGGAACGCATGGCAACCTCCGATGCGGCTGCCGGGTCGTCCCGGCGAGTTACCCGTCATGGGGGAGGTCGTCCTCGCCCCCGCAAGATAGACGGGGCGCAGGGCGGTTCAAGGCCTGATCGCGGTCAATGGGCGCAGATCGCCTGAACCGTCAGCCATTCGCCGTCGCTCAGAAGGCGCTCGGCGGCACGGGGCTGGGCGGGCCGGTCGGCCAGCGCCTGGGTCAGCGCCTGGCGCCCTTCGGGCAGGGACATCGCATAGGGCAGGGGCGAGACGCCGATCCGCTCCAGCGCCTCGCCCAGCGCCGCGGCGCCGGGCAGGGCGGGAGGGCGCTGCAGACGCTGCCGCGCATAGCCGCGCAGCGAATCCTCGGGCAGGGTGCCGGTGGTCAGCAGGGTCAGCGTCGCCCGGGTGCCCGCGGCCGAGAGCAGGTCCAGCAGCGGATCGGTCGCGGCGCGCGCCTGGGCCTCGGCCAGCAGGTAGCCCGCCAGCGCCTCGGGACTGTCCAGGCGCGAGACCAGCGCATCGCCCAGGACGATCAGTTGCCCCGGCAGATGCGCCGCCTCCAGCCCCGGGATCCCGGTCATCACCACCACGCGCCAGTCGCTGCCCAACACCCGGTTGCGCAGCGTGGCCAGCGATTGCCGCCCGTCGGGATCGGCGCAGATCCGTTCGCTGGCGGCGCTTTCGAAGATCATGTCCAGCGCCTCGCGCCCGATCTGCACGCGCGCCGCCTCCGGCACGATGGCGGCGGTTCGGGCAACCAGCACGCCGGGCAGCCACAGGAACCCCGCCACGACCAGCGCCAGCACGCCCGCGCCCAGACCCAGCCGCAGCCAGCGCAGGGGCGGCTTGGGGCTCAGCGCGGCGCGGATCGTTTCCAGCGCCTCGATCAGCAGGGCGTCGTCCAGTTCCAGCGTCTCGCTGTCGCCGTCGCTGAGGGGGGTATAGACCGCGGGCCGCGTGCCCTTGTTCATCCGCACCACGGCGGGCAGCGACCAATGGCTGAGCGCCTGGCCGGATTTGGTATCGGCGATGATCAGGCTGGAATCGCCCAAAGACACCACGACATCGCGCCGCTGTTCGTCGGGGCCTGCCCGCCAGACGCCCGAGCCTTCCAGCCGCGCGTATTTTTCAAGCGCCGTCATGCCTCAACTGCCGCCCGGTTTTTGTTCTTTGGCCTGGGCGCCCATGCTACCCGAGGAGGCCCCGCCGCGCCAGTGCCGGGCGCTCATTCGGCGCCCGGCCTGCCCGGTTCAGAGGGTTTTGGCCAATGCGCGCAGCTCGAACTTCTGGATCTTGCCGGTCGAGGTCTTGGGAAGCTCGTGGAAGATCACGCGCTTGGGCGTCTTGAACCCGGCCAGACGCTCGCGGCAAAAGGCGATCAGCTCGGCCTCGGTCGCGGCCATCCCCTCCTTCAACTCGACGAAGGCACAAGGCACCTCGCCCCATTTGTCGTCGGGTTTCGCCACCACGGCGCAGAGCGAGACGGCGGGATGATGGGCCAGCGCGCCCTCCACCTCGACCGAACTGACGTTTTCCCCGCCCGAGATGATGATGTCCTTCGAGCGGTCGGCGATCTTGATATAGCCGTCCTCGTGCATGAAGGCGATGTCGCCCGAGTGGAAATAGCCGCCGCGGAAGGCCTCAGCCGTGGCCTCGGGGTTGCGGAAATAGCCCTTCATCACGCCATTGCCGCGGTGCATGATCTCGCCCAGCGCGGCGCCGTCGCGGGCGACCGGCTGCATCTGGGCGTCCAGCACGGTGATCTCTTCCATGAAGGGCATTTTCACCCCGGTCCGGGCCTTCACGGCCGCGCGCTGGTCGGCGGGCAGCGCCTCGAACCCCTCATGCCAGGTGCATTCGGTGGCGGGGCCATAGGTCTCGGTCAATCCGTAGACCTGGGTCACGTTGAAGCCCAGGGGCTCGATGGCGGCCAGAGTCGCGGCGGGGGGCGGGGCGCCGGCGGTGAAGACCTCGACCACATGGTCGAAGGGCAGGCGGTCTTCGGGCTTGGCGGCGATGATGGTGTTGAGCACGATGGGCGCGCCGCCGAAATGCGTGGCGCCCTCGACGGCGATGGCCTGATAGACCCCTTTCGCGGTGATGTCCCTCAGGCAGATGATCGCGCCCCCCAGCGCCGGGATCATCCAGGGATGGCACCAGGCGTTGCAATGGAACATCGGCACGATGGTCAGATAGCGCGGGTAAAGCGTCATCCGCCAGCTGATCGGCTGGCTCAGCGTCGCCAGATAGGCGCCGCGGTGGTGATAGACCACGCCCTTCGGCCGCCCGGTGGTGCCGCTGGTATAGTTCAGCGCCAGCGATTCCCATTCATCCTCGGGCATGATCCAGGCGAAATCCGCATCGCCCGAGGCGACCAGATCCTCATAGACCATATGCCGCCCGGTCGGCGCGACGCCCGCCTGCGCATCCGGCACCTCGACGATCTTCGGCCCGCCGCCGATGATCATGCAGGCCCGTTCCGCCAGTTCCACCAGCGAGCTGTCGACCAGCGCCACCTTGGCTCCGCCGTGTTCGAAGATATAGGCGACCGTATCCAGATCCAGCCTTGTGTTGATCGCGTTCAGCACCGCCCCCGCCGCCGGGACCGCGAAATGCGCCTCGGCATGGCTGGGCACGTTGGGCAACAGCGTCGCCACCACATTGCCCGGCTTCACCCCCAGCTTCGCCAGCGCCGAGGCCAGTTTCGTGACCCTTGCGTGGTATTCAGCATAGGTCCAGCGCTGGTTGCCATAGACCAGCGCCTCGCGCGTGGCGAAGAGATCCGCGGCGCGCGCCAGATGCGAGAGGGGCGTGAGCGGGACGTAATTCGCCCGGCATTTCCCCAGCCCCGATTCGTCTGCCAGCCATCCCATGGAGTTCCCCCTTGCCAAGGTGTTGCGCTTCTGCTTCGCCATTGTGGCGGCAGTTCGCGCCGTCGGAAAGGGGCCTCGGCATGTCTGCCATCACGCTCAATCGCACGCGCGCGGCCCTGCTGGCGGTGCTGGGCTATGCCGCGCTGATCGGCTTCACCGACAATTTCGTGCGCCTGGTGGCCGAGGAGGTCGGGCTTTGGCAATTCCATGCCCTGCGCACCGGCATGGCCGTGGTGCTGTTCGCGCTGGGCGCGCGGGTCTTCGGGCTGGCTCTGGCGCCGAAGCGCTGGGCGCCGATGATCGCCCGTTCGGCCATCCACGCGGCCTCGATGCTGGTGTATTTCGGTTGCCTCGCCTTCCTGACCGTGGCCCAGACCGCAGCCGGGCTTTTCACCGCGCCGATCTTCGTGCTGCTCTTTTCGCGCTTCCTGTTCGGCCATGCGCTGGGTCCGGTCCGCATCGCCGCCGTGGCGCTGGGCTTTGTCGGCGTGGTGCTGGTGCTGCAACCGGGCTCGCAATCGCCCCTGGGCTGGGCCAGCCTGTTCCCCGTCGCCGCGGGGGCGCTTTATGCGCTGGGCAACCTGGCCACCCGCGAATGGTGCGAGGGCGAGAGCGCGGCCTCGCTGACGCTGGGGTTCTTTGTCGCGCTGGGGTTGGCGGGGCTGGCGGGCATGGGAGCCCTGGCGCTGTGGCAGCCAGAGGTTCCCGCGGGCGCCGCCGGGTTCATCCTCAGGGGTTGGGTCACGCCCTCGGGCACGGTGCTGTTCTGGACCTTCGTGCAGGCGCTGGGCTCGACGCTGGCGGTCAGCCTGATGGTGCGGGCCTATCAGCTGGCCGATGCCAGCCGTGTGTCGGTCTTCGAATACGTGATCCTGCCGATTTCCGCCTTGTGGAGCTGGATCCTCTGGGGCCAGACCATCGCCGCGCTGGCGGTGCTGGGCATGGGGCTGATCATCGCCGCGGGGGCGATGATCGCGCTGCGCAACCGCTGATCCTCGCCCTGCAATTGTGGCGGGGATGGCGGGCGGTGCATTGCAATTACCTCAATTTTTCCCTTTTTGGTCCCCGTCTTCGCCACGGGCGGCCCGCCATATGGTCCCATCGAAACGCAAAATGCGTCCGATGGAGGGACCGACAATGTTGCATTCTCTGATTGGTGGTTCGGTTGGTGCCGGGAAGTATGTCCCGTTTTCGTTCGCGGATCGCGGCAATCTGTGGCCGTCGACGCCGGTTGACGGGTTCGTCCCGGCACAGGCCCAGCATGATGCCGCGGGTATCGCCCAGGGGCTGATCGCGGGCACGCTGGTGGCCACCGAAACCGGCTGGCAGCCGGTCGATGATCTGCAGCCCGGCGACCGCATCGTGACCTTCGATCACGGCATGCGACCGCTGCGGGCCGTGCGGATCAGCACGCTCTATACCGCCGCCGAGGCCGCGCCGCAGCGCCTCTGGCCGCTGTCGATCCCGGCCGGGGTCCTGGGCAACCGCTCGGCGCTGAAGGTGCTGCCCGACCAGCCGGTGCTGATCGAATCGGACGCGGCCGAGGTCCTCTACGGCGATGCTTTCCTCATGCTGCCGGTCGGCGTGCTGGATGGCTATCGCGGCATCACCCGGGTCCCCCCGGCGCGCGAAATGAGCGTGGTGGCGCTGGAATTCGACAATGACGAGGTGGTCTATGTGAACGGCACGCTGCTGGCACAATGCCCCGCGCCCGAGGTGGCGACGACCGAGGGCCAGATCGAGCGCCTGCGCGGCGCCGCGCCGCTGCGCTATCAGCGGCTGACCGAACAGCAGGGCCGCCGCTTGGTCGAGGCCATGCAACTGGGCGCCTGACGGCCGTCCGACGTTTCCTCCCTCCATGAAACGCCAAACGCGCGGCATCGCAGGATGCCGCGCGTTTTTCGTAGGGTGGGATTTCATCCCACCCCTTAACCGGCCTTACGCCGCGACCGTGACCGCCTTCGGCCCGTAGAAGGTCTCGCCCGTTTCGGCCATCTTGCGCAGCAGCGCTGGGGCCTTGAACCGTGCGCCGAACTTTGCTTCCAGCCCGTCGCAGATCGCCACGGCCTTCTTCGCGCCGATGATGTCGAGCCAGCCGAAGGGGCCGCCCGACCAAGGCGCGAAGCCCCAGCCGAGGATGGCACCCACGTCGCCCTCGCGGATGTCTTCCAGCACGCCCTCTTCCAGCGCGCGGACCGCTTCCAGGACCTGCGCCATCATCAGCCGGTTCTGGACTTCCTCCAGTTCCGCGCCTTCCAGCGCCGGGTATTTGTCGTTGAAGCCCTGCCAATAGCCCTGACGCTTGCCGGTCTCGTCATAGTTGAAGAACCCGGCCTTCGACTTGCGGCCCAGACGGCCCTCGTCGACCATCCAGAACACAACCTCGTCCACGGCGTCATCGGGATAATCGTTGCCCATCGCCGCCTTGGTCGCCTTGGCGATCTTGGCGCCCAGATCGAGCGAGGTCTCGTCAACCAGCGTGATCGGCCCCACCGGGAAGCCCAAGAGTTGCGCCGCGCGGTCCACCATGGGCAGCGGCACGCCTTCGGACGCCAGCCGCATCCCTTCGTTGATATAGGGGATGATGCAGCGGTTGGCGTAGAAGAAGCGCGCGTCGTTCACCACGATCGGCGTCTTGCGGATCTGGCGGACATAATCCAGCGCCTTCGCCACGGCGCGCGGGCCGGTCTTGGCGCCCTTGATGATCTCCACCAGCAGCATCTTGTCGACGGGGCTGAAGAAGTGGATGCCGATGAATTGCTCGGGCCGCTTCGAGGCTGCCGCCAGGCTGGTGATCGGCAGCGTCGAGGTGTTCGAGGCATAGATCGCCGTTTCCGGGATCACGGCTTCGGCCTTGGCGGTGACTTCGGCCTTGACCTTCGGGTCTTCGAAAACCGCCTCGACGATCAGGTCGCAGCCCTCAAGATCCGCGTAATCGGTCGTGGTCTTGATCTGGCCCAGCACCTTGGCCTTCTTCTCCTCGGTGACCTTGCCGCGCTTCATCCCCTTGTCGAGGATGCCGGTGGAATAGGCCTTGCCCTTCTCCGCTGCCTCGATGGTCGAGTCGAGCAGAACCACCTCGATCCCCGCCACGGCCGAGACATAGGCGATCCCCGCACCCATCATGCCCGCGCCCAGCACGCCCACCTTCTTCACCTTCTCATCCGGCACGTCGGGCCGGTTCGCGCCCTTCTCCAGCGCGCCCTTGTTGACGAAGAGCGAACGGATCATGGCGCTGGACGAGGGGTTCATCAGCACGCTGACGAAATGCCGCGCCTCGATCTTCAGCGCGGTGTCGAAGGGCACCTGCAGCCCTTCATAGACGGCGCTCAGCAGCGCCTTCGCCGCCGGATAGGCGCCCCAGGTCTGGGCATGGACCATGACCGAGGCCCCGACAAAGGTCGGGAAGCCCGCTGCCGAATAGGGCGTGCCGCCCGGCACCTTGTAGCCCCTGGTATCCCAGGGCTTGACCAGATCCGCGTCCTTGGCGCCCAGCACCCAGGCCTTGGCCGCGGCCAGCAGCTGATCGGCCGGGACCACCTCGTCGATGACGCCGGCGGCCTTGGCCTTCTTCGGATCGTTGGCCTTGCCTTCCAGCAGCAGCGGCGCCGCCATCATCGCGCCCAGCTTCCACGACAGCCGCGTGGTGCCACCGGCGCCGGGGAAGATGCCAACCTTGATCTCGGGCAGGCCGATCTGCGCCTTGGGATTGTCGGCGGCAAAGATGCGGTGGGTGGCCAGCGGCAGCTCCAGCCCGATCCCCATCGCCGTGCCGGGCAGGGCGGCGGCGGTCGGCTTGCCGCCCTTCTGCGTCTTGCGGTCCATGCCCGCCAGCTCGATCTTCCGCAGCAGCGCATGCATCGACATGATCCCGTCGAAGAGGCCCTGCGCCGGGTTGTCGCCCGCGTTGTTGCGCATGTCGGCCAGCACGTTCAGGTCCATCCCGCCCGCGAAATCCGCCTTGCCCGAGGTGATGACGATACCCTTCACCGCCGGATCGGCATGGGCCTCGTCGATGGCGTCGCTGAGTTCGCCCAGCCCCTCGAAGGACATGACGTTCATGGTCTTGCCGGGCACGTCCCAGGTGATGACGGCCACGCCGTCCGCGTCCACGTCGTAATGGAATTCGGTCATTTCAGGTCTCCCTTCGGCAGGTCGCGGGGCCCAGCCCAGGCGCTGCCGTCGTGATAGGTGAAGCGGGCGTTGCCGCCCTCCATGTGAATCTGCATGTCGACCTCGGTATAGGTCGCGACCTCGCGCTCGGCCTTCGAACCGACCACGAGGAACGAGGCCTCGGCGTCCGAGCGGTTGACGAAACGGTGCCCCTCGGCCACGCCCGCCTTCCAGGCGGCGCAATCGCCGGGCCGCATCACGGTCTCGCCCGAGTCCTCGCTGAGGATCAACTCGCCGGTCAGCACCACGGCGAATTCGTCTTCGTTCAGGTGCCAGTGGCGCAGCGATGCCACCGCCCCCGGCTGAAGATAGACGATATTCACCCCGAACTGGGTCAGCCCCGCCGCCTGGCCCAGCCGGTGCGACGAACGCCCCGCCATCTGGCCGTTATAGGGCTCGGGATAGACCGAGCCGGTGCGGTAGGGCGTCTGGGCGATGTCGATCTTCGGCATCACACGCGCTCGATGATCGTGGCGGCCCCCATGCCCGAGCCGATGCAGAGCGTGGCAAGGCCGGTGCCCTTGCCGGTGCGCTCCAGCTCATCCAGCAGCGTGCCGAGGATGATTGCGCCGGTCGCGCCCAGCGGGTGACCCATGGCGATGGAGCCGCCGTTCACGTTCACCTTGGCATGGTCCACGTCGAAAGCCTGTTCGAAGCGCAACACGACGCTGGCGAAAGCCTCGTTCACCTCAAAGAGGTCGAGGTCGCTGATCGCCATCCCGCTCTCGCGCAGGATCTTCTCGGTCACCGGCACCGGGCCCGTCAGCATGATCGTCGGATCGGTGCCGATCTTGGCCGTGGCGCGGATCCGGGCACGGGGCTTCAGCCCGTATTTCTCGCCGAATTCCTTGTTGCCGATCAGGATCGCGGCCGCGCCATCGACGATGCCCGAGGAATTCCCGGCATGGTGGATATGGTTCACATATTCCAGCTCCGGGTATTTCATCAGCGCGATCTTGTCGAAGCCCGGCATCACCTCGCCCATGTCCTTGAAGCTGGGCTTCAAGGCGCCGAGGCTCTGCATATCGGTCTCGGGCCGCATGAATTCGTCACGGTCCAGGATGGTCAAGCCGTTGATGTCCTTGACGGTGATGACGGATTTGTCGAACCGCCCCGCCGCCCAGGCCGCCGCCGCCCGCTTCTGGCTTTCGACCGCCATGGCATCGGCCATGTCACGGGTGAACCCGTATTTGGTGGCGATGATGTCAGCGCTGATCCCCTGCGGCACGAAGTAATTGTCGATGGCGATCTGCGGATCGACGGCGATGGCGCCACCGTCGGTGCCCATCGGCACGCGGCTCATGCATTCGACCCCGCCCGCGACATAGGCCATGCCCGCGCCGCCCCGCACCTGGTTGGCGGCCATGTTCACGGCTTCCAGCCCCGAGGCGCAGAACCGGTTGATGGAAACGCCGGGCACCTGCTCGTCGAAATCCGAGGCCAGAACGGCAGTCCGCGCCAGACACGCGCCCTGCTCGCCGATCTGGGTCACGTTGCCCCAGATCACATCCTCGATGGCGCGGGTGTCCAGATCGTTGCGCTCCTTCAACGCATTCAGCGCGATGGCGGACAGCCGCGCGGCGGTCACTTCGTGCAGGCTGCCGTCCTTGCGGCCCTTGCCGCGTACGGTGCGGGCGGCGTCATAGATAAAGGCATCGGTCATGGGACTCTCCTCAAGCCTTGGCCCGGTCGGCGGGCGAGCCGGGCATCATGTCATAGGAATGTTTCCAGCCGGGCAGCGCCGAAAGGCGGTCCAGCCAGCGGTCGATGTTCGGCCAGTCCGCGCGGGAAAAGCCGTAGGGTTCCGGGTAATAGAGATAGCCGCAGCAGGCGGTGTCGGCGATGGTGACGTCACGGCCGACGATCCAGTCACGTCCCGTCAGATGCGCATCGAGCGTGGCATAGGCGGCCTTGAGCCGGCCCTGCAGGAAGGGGATGACCTCCTTGGGGCGCTTGTCCTCGGGCAGGAAATTCATCAGGAACCGGGTCATGCCCGCCTGGCTGGAGAGCTTGTGGTTGTCCCACAGGATCCAGCGCAACACCTCCTCCTCCTCGCCCGGCGCGCCGCCCAGCCGGCCGGTCGCCTTGACGACATGGTACTGGATTGCACCCGACTGGCTGAGGACCAGATCCCCCTCCACGAGCAAGGGGGCCTCGCCCATGACATTGAGCGCCCGGTACTCGGGCGTCCGCGTCTCGCCGCCGAAGAAATCGACATAGCGCGGCGCCCAGTCATAGCCCGCCAGCGCCATGGTCAGCGCCGCCTTGTAGGAATTCCCGGATTCGCCGAAGCAATAAAGCTGTGCGGTCATGCGCGCGTCCTTTCGGGCGTGGTGAGGGGGGAGAGGGAAACAGGTGAGTATTTGAGGCAAGATGATGGGGCGCCTTCAGCATCTTTTAACCAGGCGCCCGGCACACTGGTCTCACGGTACAGGCTGGAGAGCCGATGACCGTGCAAGGTGATGCCACCCCGACCCGCCCGAGAGCGTATCGCACAGGCGGGGAGGGGTGTGCTCACCGTCTGCCTTTTTCCATCATCTTGCCGAAAATACTCCACGGGGGTCCGGGGGTGTGAAACCCCCGGCTTGCGGCCGCGACGAGGCGCGCGGCCGCTCACAGCGACCTTCCGATCAATTCCTTCATGATCTCGTTGGTGCCGCCATAGATCCGCTGCACGCGCGCGTCGGTCCACATCTCGGCCACCGCGTATTCCTGCATGAAGCCGTAGCCGCCGTGCAGCTGGACGCATTCGTCCAGCACCTGGCATTGGAGGTCCGAGAGCCAGTATTTGCTCATCGCCGCCATCTCGACCGTCAGCGCGCCCTTCAGATGCGCCACCATGCAGGTGTCGAGGAAGCTGCGCGCCACGACCGCGTTGGTCTTGCATTCGGCCAGCTTGAAGCGGGTGTTCTGGAAATTGATGATCGGCTGCCCGAACGCCTCGCGCTCCTTGCAATAGGCGATGGTGCGCTCCACCGCGCCCTCGATCGCCCCCACGGCGCCGAGGCCGATGATCAGCCTTTCCTGCGGCAGCTGTTTCATCATCTGGTAGAAACCCTGGCCCTCGGCCCCGCCCAAGAGGTTCTCGGGTGGCACCGGCACCGCGTCGAAGAAGAGCTCCGAGGTATCGGCGGCCTTGAGCCCGACCTTCTCCAGGTTGCGGCCGCGGCGGAAGCCTTCGGCGCCCTCCGTCTCGACCACCATCAGCGACATGCCCCTGGCTTTCGCATCGGGGTCGGTCTTAGCCGCCACCACGATCAGATTGGCATGCTGGCCATTGGTGATGAAGGTCTTCGAGCCGGTCAGCCGATAGCTGTTGCCGTCCTTCACCGCCCGCGTCTTCAGGTTCTGCACATCCGAGCCGCCCGAGGGTTCGGTCATCGCCAGCGCGCCGACCAGCTCGCCCGTCGCCATCTTCGGCAGCCAGCGGCGTTTCTGTTCCTCGGTGCCATAGGCGTGGATGTAATGCGCGACGATGCCGGAATGGATGCCGTGGCCCCAGCTGGCCAGATTGCAGCGGGCGGCTTCCATCAGGATCACCGCCTCATGCCCGAAATCGCCACCCGCGCCGCCGTATTCCTCGGGGATCGAGGCGCAGAGGAGCCCCATCTCGCCCGCCTGCCGCCAGGTGTCGCGGTCCATCTCGCCCTGCTGGCGCCAGCGGTCGAACTGCGGCGCCCATTCGCGGGTGATGAAATCGCGCGTCACCTCGGCGAGCATCTTGTGCTCATCCGTCATCCAGGGCGAGGGCAGCATGGGGAATGTCATCGGCAAGGCCCCTCCCAAGGCCCGGGCAGCTTATTTCTTGCGTGCTTCCAGCTCGGCGTTGAACAGCCGCAGCCGGTGCGTGAGATTGTCGTGATGCGTCACGCTCTCGAAATTCTCGAACAGGAACGAGAGCGCCTCGCCCTCGTCCAGCCCCGCCTCGGCGGCGAAGCGTTTCAGTTTTCGGTAGCCGTCCTCGCTCATGGCGACGGGGAAGCGGCGGGTCAGGCGCAGGCGTTTGGGCATTACTCCTCCGGGGCCTGATAGCTGCGGACCCCGGCAGCCAGCGCCGGGTCGGTGATCCTCGAGGGGCCGTGGGTCAGCGTCCCCAGCCAGCCCACGCGCGATTCCACGCTGGTATTGTAGACCGGATCGAAGGCCGTGCCGGGCGCGAGCGTGCCGGCCATGAACTCGATCGTATCGCCCGAGCGATAATAGAGCGGCGTGCCGCAGGTCGGGCAGAACCCCCGCCATGCGACGGAGGAGGACGCCCATTCGGCGGGCGTCCCCGTCCAGTGCACCCGGTCGGCCGGAACCTCGACGAGGGGGGCGAAGGCATTGCCAGTGGCGCGCTGGCACATCCGGCAATGGCAGACGCTATCCTTGGCCGGGCCCGCCGACACCCGATAGCGCAGGGCGCCGCATTGGCAGCCACCTGCGAAGGCCGGATGATCGGTAAAGCCCCTGTCCATTGCTCCCCCTCCTCGGGTATGGCGGCCCGGGTCCTCAGAACGCCTCGGCTTCCAGCGCCATGACCGGCTCGGCGCCCGACAGGATCCGGGCCAGATGCATGCCCGTGGCGGGCAGGCGCCGGGCCATATAGTAGCGGCCGGTCTTGATCTTCGTCTCGTGGAACGTGGCGTCAGCGGTGCCCGCTGCCAAGGCCTCGGACGAGGCTTTCGCCATCAGCGCCCACATGTAGCCCAGGCACACATGGCCGAAGAGATGCATGAAGTCCGAGGACCCGGCCAGCGCGGCGTTCGGGTTCTTCATGCCCTGCTGCATGAAAAACATCATCGCCGCTTGCAGGTCCTTGGACGCCGCCTTCAGCGGCTCCAGGAACGGGGCCTTCAGCGCCTCATTGCCCTCGTTCTCCTTGATGAAGCTCTTCACCATCTCGAAGAAGGCCATGGCGGGCTTGCCGCCCTCGGCCGCCAGCTTCCGGCCGACCAGATCCAGCGCCTGCACGCCGTTGGCGCCTTCATAGATCATGGCGATCCGGGCGTCGCGGGCGAACTGGGACATGCCCTGTTCCTCGATATAGCCGTGCCCGCCATAGACCTGCTGCGCCTCGACCGTCATGGCGAAGCCGATATCGGTCTGGAAGCCCTTGATGACCGGGGTCAGCAGGGAAACCAGCCCTTCGGCCTCCTTGTCGCCCAGCCGGTGGCCGCGGTCGATCAGATGCGCGCCCCAGAAGGTGAAGGCGCGGGCGCCTTCCACGAAGGATTTCTGGTCCATCAGCATGCGGCGGATGTCGGGATGCACGATCAGCGGATCGGCATTGCCGCCCGGGTTCTCGGCCCCGGTCACGGCGCGGCCCTGCAGGCGGTCGCGGGCGTAATCGAGCGCGTTCTGATAGGCGGCCTCGGCCTGGGCATAGCCCTGCAGGCCGACACCCAGACGGGCCTCGTTCATCATGACGAACATGGCCTTCATGCCCTTGTGCAGCTCGCCGATCAGATAGCCGGTCGCGCCGTCATAATTCATGACGCAGGTGGCATTGCCGTGAATGCCCATCTTCTCTTCGATCTTGCCGACCGAGACGGCGTTGCGGGCGCCGATCCGGCCGTCGTCATCGACAATGAATTTCGGCACGATGAAGAGGCTGATGCCCTTGGTGCCCTCGCCGCCGCCGGGGGCCTTGGCCAGCACCAGATGGATGACATTCTCGCTCATGTCGTGATCGCCGGCCGAGATGAAGATCTTCTGCCCGGTGATCTTGTAGCTGCCGTCGTCCTGCGGCTCGGCCTTGGTGCGGATGAGGCCCAGATCGGTGCCGCAATGGGGCTCCGTCAGGTTCATCGTCCCGGTCCAGTCGAGGCTGACCATCTTCGGCAGCCATTTGGCCTTCTGCTCCTCGGTGCCCGCGGCAAGGATCGCGTTGATCGCGCCATGGGTCAGGCCCTGGTACATGTTGAAGGCCATGTTGGACGAGACGAAGACCTCGCCCACGGCGGTGCCCATGACATAGGGCAGGTTCTGGCCGCCGTATTCCTCGGGCAGGTCGAGGCCGTTCCAGCCGCCTTCCTTGATCTGCTCGAAAGCGTCCTTGAAGCCGGTGGGCGTATAGACGATGCCATTTTCCAGCCGGCAACCCTCGGCGTCGCCCACGGCGTTGAGGGGGGCCAGAACGCCCTCGGCCAGCTTGCTGGCCTCGTCGAGGATGGCGGCGGTGAAGTCGGGCTCCAGCTCGGCATAGCCGGGGATGCCGGATCGGGTGGCCTTGAGCACGTCATGCAGCAGGAACTGCATGTCCTTCACGGGGGCTTTGTAGCGGGGCATGGGGTCTCTCCCTGGAGTCGATTCGGGTTTATTCGGCGGCGGGCCGGAACGCCGCGAGCATCTCGGCCCCGGCCTCGAGCTGGCTGCGCAACTCGTCGATGGCCTCGTTCAGTTCGTCGCGCTGCTGCTCCATCTGTGCCAGACGCTCGCGCGCGGCGGCGACGGTGCGCTTGAGCTGCTCGCCCTTCTGGTCGCCGCGGTCGTAGAGGTTCAGCAACTGCCGCATCTCCTCGAGCGCGAAGCCGAAGCGCTTGCCGCGCAGGATCAGCGTCAGCCGCCCGCGGTCCCGGCGCGTGTAAAGGCGCTTCTGCCCGTCCCGGATCGGGCTGATCAGCTCTTTCGATTCGTAGAACCGCAGCGTGCGCGGGGTCACGTCGAAGGCCTCGCACATCTCGCGGATCGTCAGAAGTTCCTGGTCCATACCATACCTCGCAGTGCCGGGTTGACGTACCGGCAAGGCAACACATAGCGCGATTTGGCGCAGATTGAAGGAAGCTTTACGTTAACGTAAGTCGAGACGCTGCGTCACGAGGTGACCTTTACGTCAGGTCGCGACGGTGCGGCACAGCGGGGCACCGCCCGGGGGCCTGTGCGCGACCCTTGACCGACATCCTCGCCGGGTGGAGGCTGACGGGATCGGAGCGATCGGAGGCCGTGTCATGACCGAGCAAAAGGCGACGACGACAAGCTGGCGCCTGTTTCAGGCGATGGTGGTTTTCCTTGTCCTGACGGCCGTGTACCGGACACTGATCCCGGGACCCTATGCGCTGCCGGGGCCGACGACCGCCTGGATGGGGATCGTCTTCACCCTGTTGATGGGCATCGGCGTGGCGGGAATGGGACGGCAACTGACGCTCGACCCGCAGCTGACCGAGAGCCGCCGCTCGCTGGTCACGCCCTTCATGGTGGCGGCGCTGATCGCCTGCGCGGCGCTGCTGCTCTACCGGGTGCTCTCGACCCCCGGCTTCTATCACGGGCACCTGATGACCGCGCCGCTGCCGGCCCGATAGGGGGAGAGGTTTCGCCCTCGTTGCCCGCTGACACGGGCGTCGAGTCCCTGGAGACGAAATGGGGGCGACCAGCGGCGCGGCGTGCCGCCGCGCTGAAGAAGGGGGGCTTTCTGCCCCCCTCTGCCCTGCGGGCATTCACCCCACGAGGATATTTGAAGCGCAAAGAAGGCGGCTTAACGCCCCCTTAACCTTCATCTTTGTTCTCCAGATATCCTCGGGGGTTTCCAAAGGGGGCCCGAGGGTCCCCTTTGGCGGGGGGTGCGGGGGGCTGGCCCCCAGCACCCTGTCAGTTGCTCCCTCGACGCAGGGCGCGTTGAAACCCGGTGCGGGCGGGTGCATATCTGGGAAAATAGCCTGACAGGAAGCCCCGATGACCAATCCGCTGCTCTCCGACTGGCACGGCCCTTTCGGCCTGCCGCCCTTCGACGCGATCAAGGACGAGGATTTCGCCCCGGCCTTCGAGGCCGGGCTGGCCCAGGGACGCGCGGCGATTGCGGCGATTGCCGGCAATCCCGAGGCGCCGAGTTTCGCCAATACGATCGAGGCGCTGGAGCAGGCCGATGCGCTTCTCGACAAGGTGGGGGGCGTGTTCTTCAACCTCTCGGGGTCCGATTCCAACCCGGCGCGCGAGGCGTTGCAGCGCGATCTGGCGCCGAAGCTCTCAGCCTATTCCAGCGAGATCACCTCGAATCCGGTGCTCTGGGCGCGGATCGACGACCTCTGGCAGCGGCGCGACAGCCTGGACCTCGACCCCGAGCAGGCGCGGGTCCTGATGCTCTATCACCGGATGTTCGTGCGGGCGGGCGCGGCGCTGGACAAGGCGGGATCGGACCGGATGGCGGCGGTGAAATCGCGGCTGGCGACGCTCGGAACCGAGTTCACGCAGAACCTGCTGGCCGATGAGCGTGACTGGTTCATGGTGCTGGACGATCTGGCAGGCCTGCCCGATTTCGTCGTGGACAGCGCCCGGGCGGCGGCGAAGGAGCGCGGGCTCGATGGCCATGTCATCACGCTCAACCGCTCGCTGATCGTGCCCTTCCTGCAATATTCCACCCGCCGCGACCTGCGCGAAAAGGCCTATGAGGCCTGGGGCAAGCGCGGCGCCAACGGCGGCGCCACCGATAACCGCGCGATCGCCGCCGAGACGCTGGCGCTGCGCCATGAGCGCGCCGCGCTGCTGGGCTATCCGAATTTCGCCGCCTTCAAGCTGGAGCCCGAGATGGCGCGCAGCCCGGACAAGGTGCGCGACCTGCTGATGCGGGTCTGGGAGCCGGCGGTGGCCAAGGCGGGCGAGGATGCGGCCGCGATGGAGGCGTTGCTGCACGCCGATGGATTCACCGGCCCGCTGGAACCCTGGGACTGGCGCTTCTATGCCGAGAAGCGGCGCAAGGCGCTGCACGATTTCGACGAGGCGGCGCTGAAGCCCTATCTCTCGCTCGACGCGATGATCGAGGCGGCCTTCGACGTGGCGCACCGGCTGTTCGGCCTCAGCTTCACGCCGCTGGACGCGCCGCTCTACCACCCCGATGCCCGGGCCTGGGAGGTCACCCGCGACGGGCGGCACATGGCGGTCTTCATCGGCGATTATTTCGCCCGGCCGTCGAAACGCTCGGGCGCCTGGATGTCGACCTTCCGCGACCAATCGGCGATGGCGGGCGAGGTGCGGCCCATCGTGGTCAATGTCTGCAACTTCGCCAAGGGCGATCCGGCGCTTCTGTCCTGGGACGATGCGCGGACGCTCTTCCACGAATTCGGCCATGCCCTGCACGGGATGCTGACCGATGTACGCTACAAGTTCATCTCCGGCACATCGGTGGCGCGCGACTTCGTGGAACTGCCCAGCCAGCTCTATGAGCATTGGCTGGAGGTGCCCGAGGTCATCGAGACCCATGCGAAGCATTGGCAGACGGGCGAGCCGATGCCGCTGGAGCTGCGCGAGAAGCTGAAGGGGGCCGCGACCTGGGACCAGGGCTTCGCGACGGTCGAATTCCTGGCCTCGGCGATTGTCGATCTGGAGTTCCACGACGGCCCGCCCCCGGCCGATCCGATGCAGAAACAGGCCGAGGTGCTGGAGAGCATCGGCCTGCCCCATGCGATCCGCATGCGCCACGCCACGCCGCATTTCGCCCATGTCTTTGCGGGGGACGGCTATTCCTCGGGCTATTACAGCTACATGTGGTCCGAGGTGATGGACGCCGACGCCTTCGCCGCCTTCGAGGAAGCGGGCAGCGCCTTCGACCCCGAGGTGGCGAGGAAGCTGGAGACCTTCATCCTGAAGGCGGGCGGATCGGAGGAGGCTGAAGACCTCTACCTCAAGTTCCGCGGCGCCATGCCGGGGGTCGAGGCGTTGCTCAAGGGGCGGGGGCTGATCGCGGCCTGACCTGGGCCGCGTGGCGCGCCCGTCGCTGGGCCATGTAGTCGCGCAGCAGCGAGACCCGGCGGGGGCGGAAGCTCTCGCCGCCGGGCTCGGCGCGCTCGATCCGGCTGACGTGAAAGACGCGGAAATCCTGCCGCAACCGGCAGAAGGCCAGCAGCATCAGCGTGCGTTCGGAGTAAGACAGCGACAGCGGCCAGACCGGGCGTTCGCTGACCCTCTCCTGCATGTCGCGATAGCGGATGACCAGCGAGGTCTCGTCCCAGCAGGCCTGCCGCATCAGCGCCAGATCGACGGTGACCGGCGGGCGCGCATCGGGCGGATACCAGGCGTGCAGCACCGGATGCATCGCCTGCCGCGCCTGCCGGTCGGGAAGCGTGGCGGCGATCCGCGCCACCGCGTTGCGCCCGGCCTTGGCCAGCGCCGGATCGCCCATCTGGTCGAGCGCGCCCAGCGCCAGCACCAGCGCCTCGATCTCCAGCCTGGAAAAGCTTTGCGGCGGCAGGGCGGGGTCCTCGGTCAGCGTGTAGCCCAACCCCGCCGCCCCGTCGATCAGCGCCCCGCCTGCCCGCAAGGTGGCGATGTCGCGATAGAGCTGACGCGCGGAGACGCCGGTCTCCTCGGCCAGACGCGCGGCGGTCACCGGCGGCTTCAGGCGGCGCAGCGCATCCATCAGGCGCATCAGACGGTCGGTTCTTGCCATGGGACTTGCTGCCGTAAACTGTCAGGAGCCCCAGCCTATACCCCGGGCATCGCAATGCCAAAGGAGGTTCTCATGGCCACGCTCTTTCACTCGCACAATTCCCGCTCCTCGGCGCTGGTGACGCTGATCGACGAACTCGGCGCGGCGGTGGAAATCCGCGAGGTGACGATCCCCCGCATCGACGGCTCTGGCGGCCGCGATCCCGGCAATCCGCATCCCGAGGGCAAGGTTCCCTATCTGGTCGACGGCGACGAGCATCTGCGCGAACGGGGGGCGATCATGCTCTACCTGACCGACAAATTCCCGGGGGCCGGGATGGGGCCGCTGCCGGGGCAACCGGGACGAGGGGCCTATCTGTCCTGGTTGTTCTATTACCATTCGGTGATCGAGACCGTGCTGCTGCTGGATTTCGCGCAGGTCAACCACCCCGCCTTTCAGGCGGCGATCCGGGACAGCGGGGTGATGTTCGCCCAGCTGGAGGCGGCGCTGGCCAAAGGGCCCTGGCTTCTGGGCGAGCGCTTCTCGGCGGCGGACCTGCTCTGCGTCAGCCCCTTCCTGTGGTTCCCCGATTTCATCCCGGACGTGCCGCTGATCCGCGACTGGGTGGCGCGCTGCGGCGCCCGCGAGTCCGTCCAGCGGACCCTGGCGCGGGACCGGGCGGTGGCGGAGGCCCAGGCGGCCTGAGCGCCCGCCTGATCGGCGGCCTTGACGGGGAGGGGCGGCGGGTGATCTCTGGCAGGACTTGCGCGCAGGAGGATTCATGTACGCCGCATCCGTCCCCGTCTTCACCCGCTTTCTGACCGCCCTTTCGGGCGTGCTGACCAAGGCCGAAAACCATGTCGAGGCCCAGGGCATCAAGCCCGAGGCGCTGCTGGGCTTCCGGCTCTATCCCGACATGCTGCCCTTCACGCGGCAGGTGCAGCTGACCACCGATTTCGCGACCCGCGGCGCCGACCGGCTGACGGGGCGCGAGGTGCGCAGCTTTCCCGATACCGAGACCGATTTCGCCGGGCTTCGCGCCCGTCTGGCCGGCGCCGCGGACTATCTCGCGGGCTTCACCCCGGCCGAGTTCGAGGGGGCCGAGACGCGCGAGGTGGTGCTGACCCTGCGGAATGGCGAAATGCGGATGCCGGGGGCGCAATTCCTGGAAGCCTATGCCAAGCCGCAGTTCTTCTTCCACATGACCACCGCCTACGACATCCTGCGCCATAACGGTGTCGTGCTGGGCAAGCGGGATTTCATGGGCGCGTGAGGCGGACGAGGCGCGCGGGGGAGGGGTTTCGCCCTCGTTGCCCGCGCCTTCGGCACGAGCGCCTCGGGCGACCAGCGGCGCCGCGTTCCGCGGCGCCGAAGAAGGGGGGCTTTCTGCCCCCCTCTTGGCCCAGGGGCCTGTCCGGCCCTCCGCTTACGCTCCGGGCGTTCGGGCCTGACAAGGCGCCACCGGCGCCTCATCCGGGCGGCCCTCACCCCCGAGGATATTTGAGGCGCAAAGAAGTCGAAGAGCGGCGCCGGAACCGACGCGCTCCGCCCTTCCCCTCATTTTGCCCAAAATACGCCGGGGGGTCCGGGGGGCTGGCTCCCCGGGGCCGCGACGTGCCTTCGGAGGGGCTGAAGCGACGGCGGGGTCAGCCGCCGTTCGTCTCGCCCTCGATGGGGACGGGTTCATGGCCGCGGGCGATGCGGCCCGAGCCGGGGCCCACGGGATCGAGGTGGATGATCACCTCGGCGCCGGGGATGGCGTGTTCCAGCGCGTGTTCCAGCGCATCGGCGACGGCATGGGCGGCGTTGAGCGTCTGGCGGCCGTCCAGTTCCACATGCATCGAGATGAAGGTGCGGCTGCCGGCCATGCGGGTCTTGACCTCATGGTGCCCGGCGAGGCCCGGCCAGTCGTTGACGATGGCCTCGATCCGGCGCAGCACCTCGGGCGGCGCGGCATGGTCCATCAGCGCGTCCCAGGCGCCGCGGCCGATGGCGAGGCCGCTGCGCGCCAGCCAGCCCGCCGCCAGCAGCGCGATCACCGAATCGACCCGCGCCAGCCCCCAGAGCGCCGAGCTGCCGAGCGCGATCAGCACGCCGCCGGTGGGCAGCAGGTCGCCCAGATAATGCAGCGAATCGGCGGCGACGACGCGGTTGCCGGTGACCCGCGCCACGTGTCGCTGCCAGAGGACCAGACCGCCGGTCAGCACCATCGCCACCACCATGACGGCGATGCCCGCGCCCTCGGCCTCGACCGGCGAGGCGTCGCTGGCGAAGAGGCGGCGCAGCGCCACCACGGCGATCATGGTCGAGGACAGCAGCACCAGCGCCGATTGCAGGAGCGCCGCCAGATCCTCGGCCGAGGTATGGCCGAAGGTGTGATCGTCATCGGCGGGGCGGGCGGCATAGGCGATGGCGGCCAGCGCGCCGACCGAGGTCATCACGTCCAGGGCGTTGTCGGCCAGCGAGGCGGCGATCGACAGCGCGCCCGTCGCGATCATCGCCCAGAGTTTCAGCGCCACCAGCGTGACCGCGACGGTGACCGACGCAAGCCCCGCAGAGAGGTTCAGCCGCTGGTTGCGGCGGGAATCGGGGGCGTCGGGGGGCGTCATGGGCAGGATCATGCGACGGGGGGTAGGCCGAGGTCCAGTCCGCCGCAACGCAGAATCTGGGGATAAGCCGGGCGGCAGCTCAGGCGCGGCGGAGGCTTGCCACGCCCGACCGCCCTGCCGCAGGATGACGCGCACCCTACGGAGGCCGCCATGCCCGACCTGTCCCCTCTGCTGACCCCCCCCGGCCATCCTGCCGCAAATCGTGGATCCGGCCGTGATGCGCTGGCGGGGCACGGCGGTGGGCGGCGTCTGCTGCGTGCCGGGGCTGCAGAAGCGCCGAGGGGGCGGGGCCGCCGGCCTCCGTAACAATTCGTAAGGATTGCGACAAACTGCGGCAATACTCGCCCGCCACCAATCGGGCGTCGCGCAGGGCAGGCGGGGAGGCCGGGACCCAGCGCCAGGGGAGGAGAACGACAGGTGACCACGACCGCACCCGAGGCCGCGCTGCATTCCGTGCCCGCGCTTCTGGCCCGAAACGCCCGCCAATACGCCCGTCTGACCGCCTATCGCGAGAAGGAATTCGGCATCTGGCAGGCCTGGACCTGGGCCGAGGTGGCCGACGAAGTTCGGGCCATGGCGCTGGGCTTTCTGGCCCTGGGCATGGAGCGGGGCGATCACGTCGCGATCATCGGCCGCAACCGTCCGGCGCTGTACTGGTCGATGGTGGCGGCGCAATCGGTGGGGGCGATTCCCGTCCCGCTCTATCAGGATGCGGTGACCGAGGAGATGGCCTATGTCCTCGACCATTGCGGGGCGCGCTTTGCCATCTGCGGCGATCAGGAACAGGTCGACAAGGTGATCGAGGTGCAGGAGAGCGTCTCGGGGATCGAGCAGATCCTCTACCTCGACCGCCGCGGCATGCGGAAATACGACCACGGGCAGATGAACTGGCTGATCGATGTCCAGGCCGAGGGGCGTGCGGCCGAGGCGCGGCTGGGGGTCGAGCTGACCCGGCGCCTGGCCGAGCAGGATTACGACACGACCTGCGTGATGCTCTATACCTCAGGCACCACGGGCAAGCCCAAGGGCGTGGTGCTGTCCAACCGCAACATCATCGAGACCGCCAAGGCTTCGTGCAGCTTCGACAGCCTCGGGCACAAGGACGAGATCCTGGCCTATCTGCCGATGGCCTGGGTGGGCGATTTCATCTTCTCGATGGGGCAGGCCTATTGGGGCGGCTTCTGCGTCAACTGCCCCGAGAATGCGACGACGATGATGTCGGACCTGCGCGAGATCGGGCCGACCTATTTCTTCGCCCCCCCTCGCGTGTTCGAGACCATGCTGACGCAGGTCATGATCCGCATGGAGGATGCGAGCCCGGCGAAAAAGCGCATGTTCGACCGCTACATGGCCCATGCCCGCAAGGTCGGCGGCGCCATTCTGGATGGCAAGCCGGTCTCGGGCGGCGACCGGCTGAAGTACCGGATGGGCGAGATGCTGGTCTACGGGCCGCTGAAGAACACGCTGGGCCTGTCCAACATCCGCGTGGCCTATACCGCCGGTGAGGCGATCGGGCCCGAGATCTTCGATTTCTACCGCTCGCTGGGGATCAACCTGAAGCAGCTTTACGGGCAGACCGAGGCCTCGGTCTTCATCACCCAGCAGCCGGATGGCGAGGTCCGCTCGGATACGGTGGGGGTGCCCAGCCCCGGCGTGGAGGTGCGGATCGGGGAGACGGGCGAGGTCTTCTACCGCTCGCCGGGCACTTTCGTGGAATATTACAAGAACCCCGAAAGCACCGCGTCGACCAAGGATGCCGAGGGCTGGGTGGCCACCGGCGACGCCGGGTTCTTCGAGGAAGGCACCGGGCACCTGCGGATCATCGACCGGGCCAAGGATGTGGGCAAGATGGCCGACGGGCGGCTCTTTGCGCCGAAGTATGTCGAGAACAAGCTCAAGTTCTATCCCAACATCCTGGAGGCGGTGGTCTTCGGTTCGGGCCGCGACCGCTGCACGGCCTTCATCAACATCGACCTGACGGCGGTCGGCAACTGGGCCGAGCGCAACAACATCGGCTATTCCAGCTATCAGGAACTGGCGGGGCATCCCCGGGTGCTGGCCCAGATCCAGGAGCATGTGGAGGCGGTCAACGCCTCGGTCGCGCAGGATGCCATGCTGTCCGGCTGCCAGATCCACCGCTTCCTGGTGCTGCACAAGGAACTCGACGCCGACGATGGCGAGATGACGCGGACCCGCAAGGTCAAGCGCCGCTTCATCGAGGAGAAATTCGCCGACCTGATCGCCGCGCTCTATTCGGACGCGAAGACCGTCTACACCGAGACGGAAGTCACCTACGAGGACGGCCGCAAGGGCGCGCTGAAAGCCACGCTGGAATTGCGAGACGCCGCGGTGGTGGCCCCGGCCGGGCAGCGGATGGCGGCGGAATAAGGGACGAGGGACATGCTGGATCAACCCGCAGAGGGCTATGTCACCGCCGATGGCCGCCAGATCGGCCCGGTGGTGCTGGAACTGAAGAACATCACCCTGCGTTTCGGGGGCGTCGAGGCGATCAAGAACATCTCGTTCGACATCCGTGAGGGCGAGATCCGGGCGATCATCGGCCCGAACGGGGCGGGCAAGTCGTCGATGATGAATGTCATCTCGGGCTTCTATGTCCCGCAGGAGGGCGAGATCCTCTACAAGGGCTACAAGCGCCGCAAGATGCCGCCCTATCAGGTGGCGCGCACCGGCATCGCCCGCACCTTCCAGAACATCGCGCTGTTCGAAGGCATGTCGGTTCTGGACAACATCATGACCGGCCGCATGAACCTGATGAAATCGGGCTTCCTGAAACAGGCGCTCTGGTGGGGGCCGGCATCGCGCGAGGAAGACGAGCACCGCGAGAAGGTCGAGAAGGTCATCGACTTCCTGGAAATCCAGCACATCCGCAAGACCCCCGTGGCACGCCTGCCCTATGGCTTGAAGAAGCGGGTCGAACTGGCCCGGGCGCTGGCGGCGGAACCGCAGATCCTGCTGCTGGACGAGCCAATGGCCGGGATGAACGTCGAGGAGAAGGAGGACATGTCCCGCTTCATCCTCGATGTGAACGACGAATTCGGTACCACCATCGTGCTGATCGAGCATGACATGGGCGTGGTCATGGACCTTTCCGACCGGGTGGTGGTGATGGATTACGGCAAAAAGATTGGCGACGGCACGCCCGACGAGGTGCGCAACAACCAAGACGTCATCGACGCCTATCTGGGGGTGGCCCATGAGTGACAACCTTCTCTTCGCCATGGAGGCCGCGCTCAACGGCGTCACCGTGGGCATCATGTATTCGCTGGTGGCGCTGGGGTTCGTGCTGATCTTCAAGGCCTCCGGCATCTTCAACTTTGCCCAAGGGGTGATGGCGCTGTTCGCGGCGCTGACTCTGGTGGGCCTGCAGAACGGCCAGATCCCCTTCGCGCCGATCATCAACGCGGCCTTCGGCACCTCGATCCACAATTTCGGCTGGAACCTGCCCTCGCTGGTGGCGATCCCGCTGACCGTTCTGGTCATGATCGGCATGGCCTGGGCGATCGAGCGGGTGGTGCTGAAGCATCTGGTCAACCAGGAGCCGATCATCCTGTTCATGGCCACCATCGGCCTTGCGTTCTTCCTCGAGGGGCTGGGCGACATCATGTGGGGGGCCGAGGTCAAGCGGCTGGATGTCGGCATCCCGCAGGGTATGTCCTCCTGGGTGGACGAGACGACCTACAACCTCTTCGGTTACGGCTTCTTCATCGACACGCTGAGCCTTTACGCGCTGGGCATTGCCGCGGTGCTGGTCACCGGGCTCGTGCTCTTCTCGCAATATACCAAGCAGGGCCGGGCCTTGCGCGCGGTGGCCGATGACCATCAGGCGGCGCTGTCAGTCGGCATCTCGCTGCGGTTCATCTGGGTGCTGACCTGGTCCATCGCCGGGATCGTCGCGCTGGTGGCGGGGATCATGTGGGGCTCGAAATCCGGCGTGCAATTCTCGCTGTCGCTGATCGCGCTCAAGGCCCTGCCGGTGCTGATCCTGGGCGGCTTCACCTCGATCCCCGGGGCCATCGTCGGCGGCCTGCTGATCGGCGTGGGCGAGAAGCTCTTCGATTTCTTCATGCAGCCGGTGATCGGCGGCGCCACCGAGAACTGGTTCGCCTACATGCTCGCCCTCGTTTTCCTGCTGTTCCGTCCGCAGGGCCTGTTCGGCGAACGCATCATCGAGAGGGTCTGAGACTATGCTTTACCGTGAAGCGGGCGACTTCAAGACGTCCTATGCCAGCGACAACCAGACCTTTCCGATCCGGTTCGACCGCTATGCCTATTGGGTCGTGATGGCGGTGGCCTTCCTGGTCCTGCCGATGGTCATGAACGATTACTGGGCCAATTCCATCGTCGTGCCCTTCATGATCTATGTGATCGCGGCGCTGGGGCTGAACATCCTGATCGGCTATACGGGCCTGCTGTCGCTTGGCACCGCCGCCTTCATGGCCGTGGGCGCCTATGCGACCTTCAAGCTGTCGACCGCCTTTCCGGCGATGCCGATCTATCTGGTCTTCATCCTGTCGGGTCTGGTGACTTCGGCCGTGGGCGTCCTGTTCGGGCTGCCGTCCCTCAAGATCAAGGGGTTCTACCTGGCAGTGGCGACGCTTGCCGCGCAGTTCTTCCTGATCTGGCTTTTCACCCGTTACGGCTGGTTCTTCAACTATTCGTCCACCGGCCAGATCTCGATGCCCGAACGCTCGATGTTCGGCGTCACCATCACCGGGGCCACGGCCAGCTCGACGGCGGTCTATTTCACCTGCCTGATCTTCACCGTGGCGATGGCCTGGCTGGCGCGCAACCTGACGCGCGGGCAGATGGGCCGCACCTGGATGGCGATCCGCGACATGGACATCGCGGCCGAGATCATTGGCGTGAATCCCCTGATCGCCAAGCTTAGCTCCTTCGCCGTGTCGTCCTTCTTCGTGGGCGTGGCCGGGGCACTGATGTTCGGGGTCTATCTGGGCGCGGTCGAGGCAGGCGAGGCCTTCGGCATCAACAAGAGCTTCCTCGTCCTCTTCATGGTCATCATCGGCGGGCTGGGGTCGATCCTGGGGTCGTTCCTGGGGGCCGCGTTCCTGGTGGTGCTGCCCGTCCTCCTGAAGATCCTGCTGGTCGATAACCTCGGCTGGCCGGCCGACCTCGCGCGGCACCTGGAGATCATGATCATCGGCGCGCTGATCATCATCGTGCTGATCGCCGAGCCGCACGGCATGGCGGCGCTGTGGCGGACGATCAAGGAAAAACTGCGGCTTTGGCCCTTCCCGCATTGAGGCGGGGCCCGAGAGATCGAAGACCAATGAAACCGTCATCGACTGGGAGGAGAAACCAATGAAGATGACCACGTTCGCGGCCTTGCTTGCCGCCACGACCGGCCTCGCGGCGCCCGCCGTCGCGCAGGATCTGCACTTCCCGATGCTGAACTACCGCACCGGGCCCTTTGCCCCCGGCGGCATCCCCTTCGCCGACGGCTATCAGGATTACCTGACGCTGATCAACGAGCGCGACGGCGGCATCGGCGGCCTGCCGATCCGCATGAGCGAATGCGAAACCGCCTACAACACCGAGCGCGGCGTCGAATGCTATGAATCGATCCGTGGCGATAACCCGCTGATCATCCAGCCGCTGTCGACCGGCATCACCTATCAGTTGATCCCGCGCGTTACCGCCGATGGCGTGCCGCTGCACACGATGGGCTACGGCCGGACCTCGGCCATGCAAGGCGAGACCTTCCCCTGGGTCTTCAACTATCCTGCCAACTATTGGGACGGAGCCTCGGTCGCGATCAACTATCTGCTCAGCCAGAACGGGGATTCCCTGGAAGGCAAGAAGATTGTCCTGCTCTATCACAACTCGGCCTATGGCCGCGAACCGATCCCGACGCTGGAATCGCTCGCCGCCAGCAACGGGTTCGAGCTGGTGCTGATCCCCGTCGACTCGCCCGGTCAGGAGCAGTCGAGCCAGTGGCTGCAGATCCGCCGTGAGCGCCCGGATTATGTGATCATGTGGGGCTGGGGCGTGATGAACGCCGTCGCCATCCAGGAGGCCGCCAACATCCGCTTCCCGATGGACCATTTCATCGGCATCTGGTGGTCGGGTTCGGAAAACGACGTGGTGCCGGTGGGCGCGGGTGCCGACGGCTATACCGCGCTGACCTTCCACGGCGTCGGCCGCGACTATCCGCTCTATGACGACATCCAGACCTATGTCGTCGACCGCGGCCTGGCTGCCGGCAACGGCGACCAGATCGGTTCGGCCGTCTATTCCCGCGGGCTCTATGCCGCGATGCTGGCGGTCGAGGCCGCCCGCACCGCGCAGGAACTGGCGGGCCATGCCCAGATCAACGCCGCCGAAATGCGGGCGGGCATGGAAGCGCTGAGCATCACCGAAGAGCGTCTGGCGGAACTGGGTCTGCCGAACTTCTCGGCGCCCTTCGACGTCAGCTGCCAGAACCACGGCGGCGGCGGCGCGGCGATGATGCAGCAATGGGATGCCGACACGCAGACCTGGAGCTTGATCACCGACTGGATCCAGTCGGACCGCGAACTGATCGGCGAACTGGCGACGGCGGACGCCGCGGCCTATGCGACCGAGAACAACATCACCCCGGGCTGCCTGTAAGCCCGGAGCCGCGGGCGCCCTGCGGGGCGCCCGCCATCCCCCAACGCAGTCAATGACGGATCCCGCCATGTTCGATGCCAAGCCCCAGGCCGAGACGCTGCTCGATGTGAAGAACATCGAGGTGATCTACAACCATGTGATCCTGGTGCTGAAAGGGGTCAGCCTGTCGGTGCCCAAGGGCGGCATCACCGCGCTTCTGGGCGGCAACGGCGCGGGCAAGTCCACGACGCTCAAGTCGATCTCGGGCCTGCTGAAATCCGAACGGGGCGAGATCACCAAGGGCTCGATCAGCTACAAGGGCCAGGATCTGGCAGGCCGCGACCCGGCCGATCTGGTCAAGTCCGGTGTCATCCAGGTCATGGAAGGTCGCCACTGCTTCGAACACCTGACGGTCGAGGAGAACCTTCTGACCGGCAGCTATACCAGGACCGACGGACGCGGCGCCACGGCCGCCGATCTGGAGATGGTCTACGAATATTTCCCCCGCCTGAAGACCCGCCGCAAATCGCAGGCCGGCTATACATCGGGCGGCGAGCAGCAGATGGTCGCCATCGGCCGGGCGATGATGGCGCGGCCCGAGATGATCCTGCTGGACGAACCCTCGATGGGCCTGGCGCCGCAGCTGGTCGAACAGATCTTCGAGATCGTGAAACGGCTGAACCAGGAACAGGGCGTGACGATCCTGCTGGCCGAGCAGAACACCAACGTGGCGCTGAAATACGCCCATACCGGCTATATCCTGGAAAACGGCCGCGTCGTCATGGACGGCACCGCGCAGGCCCTGCGCGAGAACCCGGATGTGGCCGAATTCTACCTCGGCATGTCGGACAAGGGGCGCAAGTCGTTCCGCGACGTGCGCAGCTACCGCCGCCGCAAGCGCTGGCTGGCCTGAGGCCGCAAACGATAACGACCTGCCCGAGGCGGGCACAAGACGGGAGGCCCCAGTAGGAGCCATGGGAAAGCACTTCGACACGCTCGAGACCCGCTCGGCCGACCAGCGCGCCGCCGACCTCGCCCGGGATCTGCCGGGGCTGATCGCCCGGGCGCAGGCGACCGCCGGGATGGGCGCCTCGCTCGCCGGGGTCGATGCTGCCGCGATCACCGATGCCGCCGCCTTGGCCGCGCTGCCGGTGCTGCGCAAATCGGCGCTGGTCGAAGCGCAGGCGGCCTCAGCCCCCTTCGGGGGTTACGCCGCGCTGAAGACCGCCGAGTTCGACCATGTGTTCCAGTCGCCAGGCCCGATCTACGAGCCGGGCCGCGCCAGCGCCGATTGGTGGCGGCTGGGACGGTTCCTGACCGCCTCGGGCATCGGGCGCGGCGATATCGTGCAGAATTGCTTCAGCTATCATCTGGTCCCGGCAGGCATGATGTTCGAGAACGGCGCCCGCGCGGTCGGTGCCGCCGTCCTGCCTGCGGGCACCGGCCAGACCGAGCTGCAGGTGCGGGCGGCCGTCGACATCGGCACCACCGCCTATGCCGGCACCCCCGATTACCTGAAGATCATCCTCGACAAGGCCGACGAGATGGGCGAGCGGCTGGCCATCACCAAGGCGGTGGTGGGCGGCGGCGCCCTTTTCCCGTCGCTCCGCGCCTTCTATGCCGAGCGCGGGATCACTTGCCGCCAATGCTACGCCACCGCCGACCTCGGCAACGTCGCTTATGAAACGGACGCGATGGAGGGCATGGTCATCGACGAGGGGGTGATCGTGGAAATCGTCCGCCCCGGCACCGGCGATCCGGTCCCGCATGGCGAGGTGGGCGAGGTCGTGGTGACCACGCTGAACCGCGACTACCCGCTGGTGCGTTTCGCCACCGGGGACCTCTCGGCGATCATGGAGGGCGCCAGCCCCTGCGGCCGCACCAACCTCAGAATCAAGGGCTGGATGGGCCGCGCCGACCAGACCACCAAGATCAAGGGCATGTTCGTGCGCCCTGAGCAGGTCGCGGCCTTCGTCGCCCGGCACGAGGAAGTGGGCCGCGCCCGCGTCGTCGCCACGCGTGAGGGCGAGATGGACGTGATGACGGTGCGCATCGAAACCCGGGCCTCGAATCCGGCGTTGTATGAAACGACGCTGCTCGATACGCTGAAATTGCGGGGCAAGGTTGAACTCGTGCCGCCCGGCACCCTGCCCAATGACGGCAAGGTGATCGAGGATCTGCGCAGCTACGAGTAACCTTTGGGCCTCCGCAGGAAGGGAGGCCTTGATGAAATTCCGTCTGACCGCCGCGATGCTGCTGACCGCCGTCGCCTTGCCGGCGATGGCCGATACCGGCGCCGTGCTGATCGTCGCCAACGAGGATTACCAGTCGATCCGCGACGCCCGCGGCGCCCGGGCCATGGTCCAGGCCGAAGGGGTCCTGCAACAGGCGGGTTTCGACGTGGATATCGCCACCGACGTCTCGGCCAACGCGCTGCGCGCCGCGCTCTCGGGCCTCTCCGAGACGCTGAGGACCGGCGAGGATGAGCGGGTGGTCTTCGTCTACGCCGGCTATACGGTCAGCGCCGATCACGGCATCTGGCTGATGGGGACCGAGGCCCGCAGCCCCGATTTCGCCAGCGTCGAAAGCTATGGCGTGAGGCTTGAGACGGTGCTGGCGCTGGCCGGGCAGCGGCAGGGTGGGGCCATCGTGGCGCTGGCCGATTTCGGCTTCCCCGAGAATGCCTCGACCGGGTTCCGCGGCGGGCTGCCGCCGCAGATCACCGTGCCGCAGGGGGTGACGCTGGTGCGCGGCCCCGCCGCCGGCATCGCCGTCTTCCTGCGCGACATCGCCCGGCCCGGGGTCAATGTGGCCGAGGCCGTCGCCCGCCGCTCGGACCTCAGGATCGAGGGCTTCACACCGCCCCATCTGACCTTCCTGCCCGAGGGGCATCAGCCGCCCACCCAGATCGACCGCAATGCCGAGGACCGCCTCGCCTGGCAGGTTGCGGCCAATGCCGACACGCTGGCGGCCTATGAATCCTATCTTGCCAACTGGCCCAACGGCATCTTCGCCGAACAGGCCCGCAACGCCCGCCAGCGGCTGATGAACACGCCCGAGCGGATCGAGCAGGCGCTGAACCTGACCCGCGACGAGCGGCGGGCGATCCAGCGCGACCTGACCATCCTGGGCTTTGATCCGCGTGGCATCGACGGCATCTTCGGCGCCGGGACAAGGGCCGCGGTCGGGGCCTGGCAGGGCGCCAACCGGCTGACCCAGACCGGGTTCCTCAACCGCGACCAGATCTTCGAACTGGCCCAGCAGGGCGCCCGCCGCGCCGCCCAACTTGAGGAGGAAGCCCGCGCCCGCGCCGCCGAGCAGGAGCGCGCCGACCGTCAATTCTGGCGTGACACCGGCGCCGGGCAGGACGAGGCCGGGATGCGGGCCTATCTGCAGCGCTTCCCCGACGGGATCTTCTCGACCGTGGCCCAGCAACGCCTCGACCAGATCGAGGCCGACCGCCGCGCCGCCGCCCAGGCCCGCGACCGCGCCGCCTGGGACCAGGCCGCCCAGACCGATACGATCGCCGCCTATGACGGCTATATCCGCGCCTTCCCGCAGGGCGCTTTCGTTGATCAGGCCCGCACCCGGATCCAGCAGCTGTCCCGCCCGCCCGAGCCCGAGGTCGACGAGGGCGCCGCCCGGGCCGAGGAGGATCTGATGCAGCTGCCGCAATTCACCCGGGTGATCATCGAACAGCGGCTCGCCATGCTGGGCCTGGAGCCCGGCACCCCCGACGGCACCTTCGACCGCGACACCCGCCGCGCGATCCGGCGATATCAGCGGCGGGCCGACCTGCCGGTGACGGGCTACCTCACCCAGCCCATCGTGGCGCGGCTGCTGACCGAGGGCTTCCTGAACATCCTGCGCTGAGCGGCTCCCCCGCGCGTGGGACCTGGGGCGCGGCCGGGGGTTTAAGGGGGTTGCGGCGCCGGCAAGGGTTTCGCAAGCGCGTCCCGTGATCTGGGTGGGGTGAAACCCCACCCTACGGCGCCGCACCGAGATCGGCGCGGGGCGAGGATGTAATCGCGCCGGGAGGTGCGCCCGTTGGGGCGCGGCGAGTCTCCTCCGCCCGTGCGAGAGGGGATGCGCCCGTAGCGCCCTCCCTGCCGGTGCGTGACCTCGCCCGCGCCTGTCATGGGGCGTGGTCGCACAGTCGTTCGGCACTCCGGCGCCCAGCGCAAGTTGCCGCGGCGGTCGAATCACCCGATCAGACCCGGGCAACCGATTGCCCCGGGCGTGCTCCGGGCGCGCGCGTCGACCCTCGGCGCGCCTTTTCACCGCCGTGCGCGAAGAGGCGCCTCGTACCCCCCCCAGCCCGGAGGCCGCCCTCCGCCCCGCGCCGCGTAACCGCCGGGGGCCGCGCGCCATCCTGGGCGGCTCGGCAGGACTTTCCGTCTCGGTGGTGGCGCTGGCCCGAGCCTTTCTTTGCGCCCCAAATATCCACGGGGTTTCCAAAGGGGGGCGTGCCCCCCTTTGGCGGGGGGTGCGGGGGGCGGCGCCCCCCGCCCTGGTCGCCCGAGGCGCCCGCGGCAGCGGGGGGCGAGGGCGAAATCCCCCCAGCCCCGGCAAATGCGAAAGGCCGCACCCTGGGGTGCGGCCTTCACTGTCCCTCGAAGTCGAGGCTCAGCCCTGGCGGGCCTTGTATTTCTTTTGGGTCTTGTTGATCACATAGATCCGGCCCTTGCGGCGCACGATCTGGCAATCGCGATGGCGCTGCTTCAGCGAGCGCAGCGAATTCCTGACCTTCATCGGTCTTCTCCTCTTCGCGGCGCCGGGCGCCTTGAAACTGTTACGCCCCGTGGGCAAAAGCCCGTGGGACGCGATGATCACCTGCCTCCCGACAGAGGCGATGGTGGGCACGACAAGGTTCGAACTTGTGACCCCTACGATGTCAACGTAGTGCTCTACCACTGAGCTACGCGCCCGCACAGCCGGCCCATCCGCGAGGGGGGCCGCGTCCGTGGAGGGGTCTATAAAAGGACTCTTCGGGACGCGCAAGGGCTTTCCGCAGCCCGATTTCGGCCTTTATACTCCGCCGAAAGGAGGCCCGGGATGCCGCGTGCCGTCACCATCCATGCGCCCGACCGGATCACCTCGGCGGTGATCTTCGCGTCGCCGCATTCGGGGCGGGTTTATCCGCCCGATCTGCTGGCCCGGGCGCAGGTGCCGGAGCGGGTCCTGCGCTCGTCCGAGGACGCCTATGTCGATCTTCTGCTGACCGAGGCCCCGCTTTGCGGCGCGCCGCTGGTGACCACCGAGGTGCCGCGCGCCTATGTCGATTTCAACCGCGCCGCCGATGAATTCGACCCCGCGCTGATCGAGGGGGCGCCGCGGGCCGGGCTCAATCCGCGCGTGGCGTCCGGCCTTGGCGTTCTGGCGCGGGTGGTGGCGAACGGGCGCGCGATCTACCGCGGCAAGCTGCCGATGGCCGAGGCCGAGCGGCGGATCGGCCAATATTGGGCGCCCTATCATCGGGCGCTGGAAGAGATGATCGCGGCGCAGCATGCCCGATTCGGCTCGGTGCTGCTGTGCGACATGCATTCGATGCCGCACGAGGCCCTGGCCGGCCACCCGGGCCGGGGCCCGACGCGGCCCGATGTGATTCTCGGCGACCGCTGGGGGGCATCGGCCGCGCCCGGGGTGGTGGCGGCGGTCGAGAAGGCCTTCACCGACCATGGTTTCGTCGTCGCCCGCAACGCTCCCTTCGCCGGGGCCTATATCGCGCAGCGCTACGGCCAGCCCTCGCGCGGGATCCATGCCGTCCAGGTCGAGATCGACCGCGCGCTTTACCTCGACGAAAAGTCCGTCGAGCCCCTGCCGCGATTCGAGGCCTTCCGGGCGCTGATGCTCTCGGTCGTGCAGCGGCTGGCGGCGATCGACCCGGGGCTGGCCGCGGCGGGCGGCGGGCCGCTGGATCTGGCGGCCGAGTAGCGGCTATTCTTTCGATTCCACGACAAGTGTTTCAGGCATGAACGGAAACCCGCGCGCGGGAAGTGGTGTAGGTTTGTGCAGTCACTGCGTTTTTTCGCCCGTTTGGTGGGCGCCTTGGGCCGTGGTGGCACCGGCACGGCGGTGGATCGTTCCAACCGCGCCGGGGCCGCTAGAATGAGCCAGTCTTTGCAACAGGAGCCAGATCCCGTGACCCGTCCGCTTATCCTTGCCAGCCTTCTCGGTGCGGTGCTTGCCACCCCCGTCTTCGCGCAGACCTCGGTTCCCTTCACGCTGGACTGGCGGTTCGAGGGGCCGGCAGCGCCCTATTTCCTGGCCATCGACAACGGCCATTTCGCCGCCGGGGGCCTCTCGGTCGAGATTTCGCCCGGCCAGGGCTCGCTCGATGCGATTCCGAAAGTGGCGACCGGCGCCTTCCCGATGGGCTTTGCCGATATGGCCAGCGTCATCAAGTTCCTGGACCAGAACCCCGATGCGCCGGTCACGGCGGTCATGATGATGTACGACGTTCCGGCCTTCGCCGTGGTCGGCCGCCGCTCGCTGGGTGTCGAGACGCCGCAGGATCTGCAGGGCCGCCGCCTGGGCGCGCCGCCGCCCGATGGGGCCTGGGCGCAATTCCCGGTCTTCGCCGCCGAGCAGGGCCTCGACCTGAGCACGATCACCGTGGAGCCCGTGGGCTTCCCGACGCGCGAGCCGATGCTGGCCGCGGGCGAGGTCGATGCGGTGACGGGCTTCTCCTTCACCTCGTCCTTGTCGACCATGCGGCTGGGCGTGCCGGCCGATGACATCGTGATCATGCTGATGGCCGATTACGGCGTCGAACTCTATGGCAACGCGATCATCGTCAACACCGACTGGGCCGAGGCCAATCCCGAGCTGGTCACCGGCTTCCTGCGCGCCGTCGCCGCCGGGGTCCGCGATGCCGCCGCCGATCCGGCCGCCGGCGTCGCCGCCATCGCCGCGCGCAACCCGGCGCTGGACAGCGAACTGGAGACGGAGCGTCTGAACATGGCGCTGCGCGACAACATCCTGACCCCCTGGGTGATGGAGAACGGCCTGGGTGGCATCGATGCCGAGCGTTTTGCGACCTCGCTGGAGCAGATCGGCATGGGCTATACCTTCACCAACCCGGTCGATGCCGCGCGCTATTTCACCGACGCCTATCTGCCGACCGACGGCAGCCTGATGATGCAATGAGCCATCGGGCGGCATGAGACCGAAAGGCCCGGCCCCCAGCGGCCGGGCCTTTTGCTGAAAAAAGAACGGGGGACAGCGGTGGATAATCTGATCGACATCAAGGGCGTGACCCACGCCTACAAGACCAAGGCCGGGCCGTTTCCGGTTCTGCGGGATCTCAACATCTCGATCCCGCAGCATTCCTTCTGCGCGGTGGTCGGCCCCTCGGGTTGCGGGAAATCGACGCTGACCCGGCTGATCGCCGGGCTGATGTTCCCGGACCAAGGCGAGGTCTGGCTGCATGGCGAGCTGGTGAAAAGCCCGCGCAAGACGGTGGGCATGGCCTTTCAGAACCCGGTCCTGCTGGAATGGCGCACCATCCTGCAGAACGTGATCCTGCCCTTGGAGATCGTCGCGCCGATGATGCCCAAGGCGCAGAAGGAGGCCCGGGCGCGGGAATTGCTGGCCATGGTCGGGCTGGAGGGGTTCGAGAACAAGCGCCCCTCCGAACTGTCGGGCGGCATGCGGCAGCGGGCGAGCCTGTGCCGCGCCCTGGTTCACAAGCCCGATATCATCATCCTGGACGAGCCCTTCGGCGCGCTCGATGCCTTCACGCGCGAGGATCTGTGGCAGACCATGCACCAGCTGCGCGCGAAAGAGCCCTTCACCGCGCTCTTGATCACCCATGACCTGCGCGAAAGCGTCTATCTGGGCGATCAGGTGGTGGTGCTGTCCGGCCGCCCCGCCACCACGCAATACGTGATGCGCGTCGACATCCCCGGGCCGCGGCCGCTGGAAATGCTCTACGAGCCCGACACGGTGGAGCGGCTGGCGGTGCTGCGCCGGGAAATCCAGATCGCGCAGGGGAGGGCCGTGGCATGATCGACTGGAAAAAGATCCTCGTCCCCGTCGCTGCGGTGGTGATCCTGCTGCTGCTGTGGGAATTGCTGGTCTGGGCCATGGGCTGGCCGGATTACAAGATGGCCTCGCCCAGCGACCTCTGGCCCGCGTTCCTGCGCTACCAGCATCTCTTCTGGCAATACGGCTGGCAGACGCTGTGGCGCACGGTGGTGGGGCTGGGTGTGGCGGTGGTGTTCGGCACGTTGCTGGGCATGGTCATGGGCCTGTCCAAGACCATGAACGACGCGCTTTATCCGCTGCTGGTGGGGTTCAACGCCATCCCCAAGGCGACGGTCGTGCCGGTCATCGCCCTGATGTTCGTGGGCCAGCACGATTTCAACACGATCCTGATGGCCTTCATGATCTCGTTCTTCCCGATCGCGGTCTCGGTCGCCATCGGCCTGTCAACGCTGGAGCCCGAGTATCGCGACATCCTGCGGTCCTTGGGGGCCAGCCGGATGACGGTGTTCTGGAAGATCGCCCTGCCGAAGACCCTGCCCGAGTTCTTCGGCGCGCTGAAGGTTGCGGTGACGCTGGCCTTCATCGGCACCAACCTGGTGGAGATCATCACCCCGCATGGCCGGGGGCTGGGGCATCTGTTCCAGAGCGCCCAGACCAACAGCGACTTCCCGCTGATGTTCGCGGTGCTGATCGCCTTGGCCGCCTTGGGGATCATGCTCTATTACGCCATCGTCGCGCTGGAGCGGATCTTTGCCGGTTGGGCGGTGCGGCCCGGGCATTGATGGCTTGGTCCCCGCCTTTCGGGGCGGGGACCCATCGCTCAACGGGCGGCGTAAAGGCCGCGCAGCCGCGTGTAATGGCGCCAGAGCGAGGGCGGCTCGACCCCCTCGGTGAGCGCCCGCAAGATGTCGAGATGCGTGTGCCAGCCGGCCGAGACGCTGAGCCGCATGGAATCGGTGATGCCGGTATGGGTCAGGGTCAGCAACACGCGGTCGTTGCGTTCCGTCAACTCGATCCGCACCTCGCCCGCGCCCCAGGTGAAGGCCAGAAGGCGCATCGGATCGACGGCGGTGATCTGCGATTGCATCGAATGCTCCTCGCCGAAATCGGCGGGGCGGGGGTCGTCCGCGGCGCTGAGATCGCCGTTGCGCCAGGTGAGGGTCAGCGGCGCACCGGGGTGCAGTTCCATCTCGCCCGCCGCCAGCCATTTGGCGCGTTTGTCGCTGTGGGTCAGAAAGGCCCAGAGCCGGGGCAGGGGGCCGGGCAGCCAGCGCTGGATCACCAGCGTGTCGCCGGCGGGGTTCAGGGCGGCGAAATCTTCGGTCGGGGTCTGGTCGTTCATTCGGTCTCTCCGGGTTGGGGCTGCGCGTCATCCTCGCGCAGGAGGCGTTCCAGCGTGTCGAGGCGGTCGGTCCAGAAGCGTTCGTAGAAGGCGAGTTCCTGTTGCGCGGCGGCGAGGGGGGCCGCGTTCAGGCGGCAGGTATGGGTGCGCCATTGCACCTGCCGGTCGATGAGCCCCGCCTTCTCCAGCACCTTGATGTGCTTCGAGGCAGCGGCGAGGGTCATGGCATGGGGCGCGGCCAATTCGCCGATGGTCCGCTCACCCCCCGCAAGGTCGCGCAGCATGGCGCGGCGGGTGGCGTCGCTGAGGGCGTGGAAGATCTGGTCCATGGGGGGCGATTCTCGTTCAACCATATGGTAAAGTTACGGCGGGACGGACATTCAGTCAACCGATTCGTTGAATGATGGTGCCGCCCCCGCTTCGCCCCTTGCCAGCAAGGCTTGACCGCCGATCCCTCTGCCCCTATACCGCGCCCGTCCGGGGGCGGAATCGCCCGCCGGGCCGTTTTCGTTTGGGCCCCGCCTGCGCCGGTGGAGCCAGGCCCGCACGAAAGGCACAGAACGACGCGCGCATCTCTGGCGGACGGCCCTGTCGGGCGGGATCCGGTGGACGACCAGAGCAATGGGCCGGCACAGACCTTCACGGAGCAACCGTGAGCATCATAGGAGAGATCAGATGAACCTGATCGCGGAACTCGAAGCCGAGCAGATCGCTGCGCTCGGCAAGGACATCCCGGATTTCAAGGCCGGCGACACCGTTCGCGTCGGCTATAAAGTGACCGAAGGCACCCGCTCGCGCGTGCAGGCCTTCGAAGGCGTCTGCATCGGCCGTTCGGGCGGTCAGGGCATCGGTGCCTCGTTCACCGTGCGCAAGATCTCGTTCGGCGAAGGCGTCGAGCGGATGTTCCCGCTCTATTCGACCAACATCGATTCGATCACCGTGGTCCGCCGCGGCAAGGTCCGCCGCGCCAAGCTGTACTACCTGCGTGATCGCCGCGGCAAATCGGCCCGTATCGCCGAGAAAACCAACTATCGCGCCCTGGGCGGCGACCAGTAAGGAACCGGACGATGAAAGCCTCGATCCACCCCGATTACCACCTGATCAACGTCAAGCTCGTCGACGGCACTGTGGTGCAGATGATGTCGACCTGGGGCAAGGAAGGCGACACCATGGCGCTGGACATCGACCCCTCGGTGCACCCGGCCTGGACCGGCGGCACCTCGCGCCTGATGGACACCGGCGGCCGCGTGTCGAAGTTCAAGAACAAATACGCGGGCCTCGGCTTCTGAGCCGACCCCTCGATGCGATCCGCGAACGCCGCTGCCTGTGCAGCGGCGTTCTGCATTTCAGGGTCACGGCCCGGGCGGGCCGCTGGCCCGGATCGGCGGGTTTCCGCTTTCCCCGCGCCGAGCCTCGGCATATGGTCCGGCGACGCCGCGAAGGGCGGGACAAGGCAGGAAGACACCGTGGCGCATATCATCGTCACCGGCAACGAGAAGGGCGGGTCGGGCAAGTCCACGACCGCCATGCATATCGCCACGGCACTGGCGCGGATGGGGCACCGGGTGGGGGCGCTGGACCTCGACGTTCGGCAGCGGACCTTCGGCCGCTATGTGGAAAACCGCAACGCCTTTTGCGCGCGGGAGGGGATCACCCTGCCCAGCCCGGTCTATCGCGAATTGCCGTCCATCGACCCGGCCAGCCTGCCCGCGGGCGAGAATATCAACGACCACCGCCTGTCCGAGGCGATGGCGGGTCTGGACGAGGCCAGCGATTTCATCGTCATCGACTGCCCCGGCAGCCATACGCGGCTGAGCCAGGTGGCGCATTCGCTGGCCGACACGCTCATCACGCCGATGAACGACAGTTTCGTCGATTTCGACCTGCTGGCGCGGATCGACCCGAACACCAACGCGGTGCTGGGCCCGTCCATCTATGCCGAGATGGTCTGGCAGGCGCGACAACTGCGCGCCAAGGCCGGGCTGAAGCCGATTGACTGGATCGTGCTGCGCAACCGTCTGGGCGCGCAGCAGATGCACAACAAGCGCAAGGTCGGCGAGGCGCTGGACGCCCTGTCCAAGCGCATCGGCTTCCGCGTGGCGCCCGGGTTCTCCGAGCGCGTGATCTTCCGCGAGCTGTTCCCGCGCGGGTTGACGCTGCTGGACCTGAAGGACACGGGCGTCGAGCAGATGAACATCTCGAACGTCGCCGCGCGGCAGGAATTGCGCGATCTGCTGACCGCGCTGCGCCTGCCCAGGATTCAGGTCAGCGTCTGAGCCTCAGTGCTTGAAGAAGCGCTTTTCCGGCAGCGTGTCCGGCAGGTGGCGATGCAGCTCGTCCAGCCGGTCGTAGACCTTCTTCTCGTCATCGGCAAAGAGGTTCAGCGGCAGTTTCACGGCTTGCCCGAGCAGGTCGAGGGCGGCTTGCGAAAAGGTCATGGGCGGGGTCTCCGTGGCGTTTGCGTTCAAGGTTAATTGAGCCGAGGTTTCGGGCGAGATTGCGGCGCCCAAAGGGTGGTTTGCGGTTTCTTCCGGGGCGGCGATGCGGCGGGGTTGCGCAGCAGGGTGGCGCGAGGGTAAACCATGAACATCCGCTTCGCTGTTCGGTCCCCGCATGCTGTCTCTCGTCTGGTTCCGGCGCGACCTGAGGGTCGATGACCATCCCGCGCTGGCCCGGGCCGCGGCCGAGGGGCCGGTGCTGCCGGTCTATGTGGCCGAGCCCGATCTTTGGGTCGCGCCCGATGCCTCGGGGCGGCACTGGGCCTTTCTGGAGGAATCGCTGCGCTCGTTGCGCGACGATCTGGCGCGGGCCGGCCAGCCGCTGATCCTGCGCGCGGGCGAGGCGGTCGAGGTTCTGGCGCGGCTGCAGGCCAAGCATCGCTTCACCCGCATCGTGACCCATCCCGAGACTGGCAATGCCCGGGCCCGCGCGCGATTCGCCCGCGTCGCCGACTGGGCGCGGGGGCGCGGGCTGGACTGGCTGGAGGTGGCCGAGGATCAGGGCGCTGTCCTGCCCGCCCCGGTGCTGGCGCCGGTGGCCGAGGGGACGGGCGCGCTGCCGGGCCTCAAGGCGTTGGGGCTGGCCGAGGATCCCTGCCGCTTTCGCCAGCCGGGCGGGCGCGCGGCGGCGCTGGCCCTGGTGCAGGGCTGGCTGGAAGCACGGGGCGAGGGCTATGCGCCCGCTCAGGCGACGGCTCTGGCGGCGGAACGATCGGGGTCGCGCCTGTCGCCCTATCTGGCTTTCGGATCGGTGTCGGCGCGCGAGGTCCGGGCGGCGGTGGCGGGATCGCTCCGGGGCCGGGCGCTAGGCGTGCAATTGGGCAAGCGGGCGGCCGCACTGGCGGCCTCGCCAGACGAGCCCGAGGGGCTGGCCGATACGGGTCCCTGGGCGCGGGGCGAGACGGGGCTTCCCTATGTCGATGCGGCGATGCGGGCGCTGGCGGCGGGCGGGTGGCTGGATGGCCCCTCGCGGGGGTTGCTGGCTTCGGTCGGGCTGCACCATCTGGGGCTGGATCCGGCCTCGGTCGGCCTGCATCTGGCGCGGCTCTCCACCGATCACGACCCGGCGATCCTGTGGCGCGAGATCGCCCGCGCGGCGGATGGGCGGGTGCCCGATCCGGTGGCCCTGGGGCGCAGGCTCGACCCGGACGGCGCGTTCCTCAGGCGCTGGTTGCCCGAGCTTCAGCGGGTGCCCGCCGCGCATCTGCACGCGCCCTGGCTCTGGCCGCCCGCTCGGCGCCTGCTGGCCGGGCGGTATCCCGAGCCGGTGGTCGACCCGGCCAATGCCACGCGCGAGGCGCGGCTGATGCGGGCGCGTCTGGCCCCGCCCCGGTCGCGACCGGGCCTCGACCCGCTGATCGAGGGGCCGCTCCGCCCCGCACGGCGGCGGGGCGACGGGATGCAGATGGCGCTGGACCTGTAGGTCAGACGCCCAGATGCCGGGCCAGCTTGCCCAGCGTCTGCAGACCCAGCTCATAGGCGCCGAAGCCCTTGGCCTGATCGTGTTCGTCCTGGCTTGAGAAGGTCATGCAGAGCGAAACCTTCGTCTTGCCGCCCAGATCCTGAAACAGCGCCGAGGCATCGGCGTGTTTCGGCCCGTCCTCGCCCCAGTGCAGCGTATAGTCGATGCGCTCCAAAGCGTCGTGGCGGCTGATCTTGTGGTGGTTGGGGAACACGGTGCCATCCGGCCCGATCATGTCGAAGACCCATTCGCCGCCCGCGCGCAGGTCGATGCGCTGCGTCCGGCAGGAAAACCCCTCGGGTCCCCACCAGAGCGGCAGCGCTTTCGGGTCGGTCCAGGCCTCCCACACCAAGGCCGCGGGGGCGGCGATCTCGCGTTCCAGCACCATCGTCCGATGGGCGACGGCGACGAGGTTGTCGAGCCCCGCGCCGAAGCCCTGCTGATAGCCCTGCTCCATATCCTCGGCCAGCGAGGTCAGCTGCACGGTCAGTTTCAGCGCCGCACCCTCGCCCTGCGCGGAAAGGTCGGCGGTGACCAGAGCCGCGGAAAGCGTCACGCCCTCGCAGCCGATCACCTCGGTATTGACGCTGCGCCGGTTCGGCTCCAGCGCCAGCCAGCGGATGGCGCAGGCGATGTCCTTCTGCCCCTCGACCTTGCACAGCGAGAGTTCCTCGCCGCCGACGCGGGGATCGGCGGTCAGGTATTCCACCGTCACCGCCTCGTTCGGCGCGGACCACAGCGCGCGGGCCGAGGGGCTGATCCAGGCGTGCCACAGCGCCGAAGGCGGCGCCGCGACATGGCGCTCGAAGACGAGCGTGGCGAAACGGCTGGTCATTTCGCCGCCAGCCCCTGCGCGTATTCCTCAAGCTGCGTCGCGACCGTGCCCCAGCCGTCGTAGAAGCCCATGTCGGCGTGCTGCTTGGCGCTCTCAGGGTTCCGGTGGCGGGCGATGGCGGTGTAGGTGGTCTTGCCGTCGCCCGCATCCTCGAAGGTGACGATGGCGGTCATGAAGGGCTCGGGATTGGGTTTCCAGCCTTCGGTATAGGTATCGGTGAAGACCAGCTTCTCGCCCGGGATCACCTCAAGGTAAACGCCGTGGTTGGGCATTTCGGTGCCCTCGACCTCGAAGGTGGTGTTGCACTTGCCGCCGGGGCGCACGTCCAGTTCGCAGGCCGTGACCTTGTGCGGGCGCGGGACGAACCAATGCACCAGGTGCTTGGGCTTGGTCCAGCAGTCCCAGAGCAGGGCGCGGGGGGCGTTCAGCGTGCGGGTGAGTTTCAGGTCGGTCTCAGGATCCAGAATCATCGCTTCTCTCCTTCATCAGTTGCATGACGTAATCTTCCAGTCGGTCCAGCCGACCCTCCCAAAGGGCGCGTTGCTCATCCAGCCAGCTGCGAACCGGGGCGAAAGCCTCGGGCACGATGGCGCAGGTGCGGACGCGGCCGTCCTTTTTCGTGTCGATCAACCCCGCCTCCTCGAGCTTGCGCAGGTGGCCCATCAGCGAGGGCAGCGCCATGTCGAAGGGCTGCGCCAGGTCGCTGACACTCGCCGGACCCCGCGCCAATTGGGACAGGATGGCCCGCCGCGTCGGATCGGCCAAGGCCTGGAACAGGGCATCGAGGCGGGGTTCGGCGCTCATCCGCGCATCAGGGTCAGATGGGTGGCGCCCTCGCCGGGCAGCGCTTCGGCGAGACGGTAGCCCAGCGCGGGGAGGTCGAGACCCTGCCACAGCGATTCCCCCCCGCCCAGAAGGACCGGCGAGACCGCGATATGGGCGCGGTCGATCAGGCCCCGGGTGAACCCTTCGCGCAGCGTGGCGACCCCGCCGCCGAGGCGAACATCCTTGCCCCGCGCCGCCGCCTTGGCCCGGGTCAGCGCGGTTTCCAGCCCTTCGGTGACGAAATGGAAGGTGGTATCGGCCACCTGGAGGTCGTTCCGCGGATGATGGGTCAGGACGAAGACCGGGCAATGGTAGGGTGGGGTTTCACCCCACCATCCGCGCCACTCCGGGTCCGACCATTCCCCCCGCTCGTGGGTGAACATATGCCGCCCCATGACCCAGGCGCCGATGTTCTCGAACCCCTGGCGGGCGATGTGGTCATCCGCGCCCTCCGCGCCGCCCTCCTGCCCGAACATCGCCCGGAAGGTGCGGGTGGCGAAGGCCCAGCCGTGCAGCCCCTGCGCGTTCACGCCCATCGGCGCCTCCCGCGACTGGTCGCGCCCGGCGCCATAGCCGTCCGCCGAGACGGTGAAACTTTCGACGCGGATCAGGGGCATGTCAGGCGGCCGGAAAATGGGTGAGTTCCCAGACATGGCCGTCCGGGTCGGTGAAGGGACGGTAATACATGAAGCCGTGGTCCATCGCCTCGCCATGCGCGGCGCCGCCATTCGCCATGGCCGCGTCGACGATGCGGTCCACCTCCTCGCGGCTGTCCATCGACAGGGCGATCAGCGCCTCGCGGTGGGTCGTGGTGTCGGCCGGTTCGCGCTGAGCGAAGCCGCGGAATTTGTCATGGGTCAGCAGCATGGCGAAGATCGTGTCCGACAGCACCAGGCAGGCGGCGGTTTCATCGGTGTAATCGAGGTTGAAATCGAAGCCGAGCGTGCGCCAGAAGGCCATGGCTTTCGGCAGGTCGGCGACGGGCAGATTGACGAAGATCATGCGGGGCATCGGGCTCTCCCTTTTTGGTTAGGTAATTGGCTAACTATTCCTGCCGAGTCGCGCAAGAGAAAAGTTAGGAAAGAAACTAACTAATTTTCCCGAAAACTCCTGTGGGGATTTCGCTGCTGCGGGGCAGCAATCGCGTGTTGCCTATCGGAAACCTTTGTTCGTATTGTCTACAACAGCATACAATCCGGCCGTGGGGCCGGCGGGACGGGAGTGGGCGATGGTGCGGCGCATCGACAAGGCGGGTCTTCAGGTGGATGCCCGCGTGGTGGCGTTCATCGAGGGAGAGGCCCTGCCGGGCACCGGCATAGAGGCCGGCGCCTTCTGGGCGGGGCTGGCGGGGCTGGTGAACGGGCTGGGCCCGAAGAACCGGGCGCTGCTGGCCAAGCGCGAGGCGATGCAGGCGCAGATCGACGCCTGGCATGTTGCGCGAAAGGGGCAGGCGTTCGACGCGGCGGCCTATCGCGCGTTTCTGGCCGAGATCGGCTATCTGGTGCCGGAAGGGCCGGATTTCAGCATCGAAACCACGGGAATCGACCCCGAGATCGCCACCACCCCCGGCCCGCAGCTGGTCGTGCCGGTGATGAACGCGCGCTATGCGCTGAACGCGGCGAATGCGCGTTGGGGCAGCCTCTATGACGCGCTCTATGGCACCGATGCCTTGGGCGACCTGCCCAGCGGCAAGGGCTACGACCCGGCGCGCGGCGCGCGGGTGGTGGCCTGGGCCAAGGCGCATCTGGACAAGGCCGCGCCGCTGAAGGGCGCGGGCTGGGCCGACGTGACCGGGCTTGCCGTCAGGGACGGTGCGCTGGTCCTGAGCACGGCGAAGGGGGAGACCGGCCTGGCCGATCCCGGGCAATTCCTGGCCTGGCAGGAGAACGAGCTCTGCCCGCTGCAGGTCATCCTGCGCCGCAACGGGCTGATGATCGAGATCCTGGTCGATCCCTCGACCCCCGTCGGCAGCACCGATCCCGCCGGCATCTCGGATGTCTATCTGGAGAGCGCGATCAGCGCGATCATGGATTGCGAGGATTCGGTTGCGGCGGTCGATGGCGAGGACAAGGTTCTGGCCTGGGGCAACTGGCTGGGCCTGATGAAGGGCGACCTTTCCGAAGAGGTTTCGAAGGGCGGCAAGACCTTCACCCGCCGCCTGAACCCGGATTTCGCCTATCGCACGCCCTCGGGGCAGCCGCTGACGGTGAAATGCCGGGCGCTGATGCTGGTCAGGAACGTGGGCCATCTGATGACCAACCCCGCCGTGCTGGACGCCGAGGGGCGCGAGGCGGGCGAGGGGCTCTTGGACGCGATGGTCACGGTGCTTTGCGCGATTCATGACCTGCAAAAGACAGAAGGGCCCCGCAACTCGCTGCATGGCTCGGTCTATGTGGTGAAGCCGAAGATGCACGGCCCCGAGGAAGTGGCCTTTGCCGACGAGATCTTCACCGAGGTCGAAAAGGCGTTGGGCCTGCCGCAATACACCGTCAAGCTGGGGATCATGGACGAGGAGCGCCGCACCTCGGCCAACCTCAAGGAATGCATCCGCGCGGCGAAGCATCGGGTGGCCTTCATCAACACCGGCTTCCTCGACCGCACGGGGGACGAGATCCACACCTCGATGGAAGCGGGGCCGATGGTGAAGAAGGGCGACATGAAGTCCCAGCCCTGGATCGCCGCTTACGAGGATCGCAACGTCGATATCGGCCTTGCCTGCGGGCTGAAAGGCCATGCGCAGATCGGCAAGGGGATGTGGGCGGCGCCCGATCTGATGGCCGAGATGCTGAAGCAGAAGATCGGCCATCCCAAGGCCGGCGCGACCTGCGCCTGGGTGCCCAGCCCGACCGCCGCCACGCTGCACGCCACGCATTACCATCAGGTCGATGTGATGGCCCGGCAGGACGAGATCGCGGCGGGCGGTGCCCGGGGCACGCTGGACGACCTGCTGACCATTCCGGTGGCGCAGGGGGTGAACTGGTCCGAGGCCGAGATCACCGCCGAGATCGAGAACAACGCGCAGGGCATTCTGGGTTACGTCGTGCGCTGGGTCGATCAGGGCGTCGGCTGTTCCAAGGTGCCGGACATTCATGACGTGGGGCTGATGGAGGATCGGGCGACCTGCCGGATTTCGTCGCAGGCCTTGGCCAACTGGCTGCACCATGGTGTGATCAGCGAGGCGCAGGTGATGGCCGGGATGAAGAAGATGGCCGCTGTCGTGGACCGGCAGAACGCGGGCGATCCGCTCTATGTGCCGATGGCGCCCGGGTTCGACGGCATCGCCTTTCAGGCGGCCTGTGATCTGGTGTTCAAAGGGCGCGAGCAGCCTTCAGGCTATACCGAGCCGGTGCTCCATGCCCGGCGGCTGGAGCTGAAGGCCGCGCGGGGGTGAGCCACCTCAGGGGCTTCCCCGATCTGCCACCCGTTTGGGCCTTCGGGGTCTTCCTGCTGCAAGGCGGGCTCTCATGGTTGCTGCCGCTCGCGGGGTTCGGGCGCTGGGCCTCGCCCCTTGGCTGGGCCCTGCTGGCGGCGGGGCTGGGGCTTGCGGGCTGGGCTGCGCTCTGGTTCCGGCGCAAGCGCACGGCGATCGAGCCGCGGCGGGTGCCGAAGGCGCTGATCGTCGAGGGGCCCTACCGGCTGAACCGCAACCCGATCTATAGCGGGATGGTGCTGGCGCTTTTGGGCACCGGCTTCCTTTGGGGCGCGCTCGGCGCCGTGCTGGTCGTCGCGCTCTTTCCGCCCCTGATCACGCATCGTTTTGTCCGGGCCGAGGAACAGGGCCTGCGCGAGGCTTTCGGGGCCGAGGCAGAACGCTATATTGCGGCGACACGTCGCTGGTAAGGAGACCCCCATGCTGACCCTCGATCAAGCCCGCACCATCATCGCCACCGCCCGCGCCAAGGGGCGCGAGATGGGGATGAAACCGCTCTCGGTCGTGGTGCTGGACGCGGGCGGGCATGTGCTGGCCTTCGAGCGCGAGGATGGCGCGCCGGTCGGCCGTTTCGGCATCGCCCAGGGCAAGGCCTATGGCGCGGTGATGATCGGCGTACCCAGCCGCAAGCTGGGCGAGATGTACGCCGAACGCCCGCATTTCATCGGCGCCTTGGGCGGGGTCTATGACGGCAAGGTCGTGCCGGTGGCGGGCGGCGTTCTGCTGCGCGACAAGGCCACCGGCGCCATCGTCGGCGCGGTCGGTGTGACCGGCGACACCTCGGACAACGACGCCTTGGCCGGGGTCGCCGGGGCCGAGGCCGCGGGGCTGGTGGGCGAGGGCTGAGGCCCGCATGTTTCCTTCCATGGACCAGATCCTGCCGTCCATCGAGGCGATGGGCGCTCTGGGGTACTGGGTTGTCGGACTGGCGGCGATGCTGGAGGCGTGGTTCGTCACCGGCATCGTGGTACCGGGCGCGCTGGTGGTCGATGCGGGCGGGCTGCTGATCCAGCAGGGGGTTCTGGACGCCATCGACCTCGCCTGGTTCGTGGCCATCGGCTCGGTCCTGGGGACTGAACTGGGCTATTGGACCGGGCGGCTGGCGCAGCGCGGGCTGAAGGGGCGGCTGGAGACGTCGCGCACCTTTGCCCGTGCGGTGACGCTGTTCGAGCGTTACGGCGGGCTCGCGTTGGTCATCGGGCGGTTCCTGGGGCCGGTCTCGGGCCTCGTGCCCATCGCCGCGGCGCTGTCGGGGATGGCGCACCGGCGCTTCCTGCTCTGGTCCATCGTCGCCGCGGTCCCCTATACGCTGTTCCACCTGTCGCTGGGCTATCTGCTGGGCGGGGCGCTGAGCCAGCTGGGGCCGATGGTCACCCGGGTCGGCCTGCCCCTGCTGGCGCTGTTGCTGCTGATCCTGCTGCTGATCTGGCTGGTTGCCCGGGCGCTGAGGCTCTGGCCCTTCGTGCAGCGCGTGACCGGCATGGCCGCCGGGGCGCTGGTCGCCCTGCCCTGGGTGCAACGGCTGGCGGCGCGGCATCCGCGGGCGGCGGCGTTCATCGCCCGGCGGGTCGAGCAGGGGCGCTTCGGCGGTCTGCCCGCCACCATGCTGGCGCTGGTCTTCGTCTATCTGCTGGGCGTCTGGGGGGCCTCGGTCCTCGACTGGCTGACGGCCGCGCCCATCGTCGCTATCGACGAGCGGGTCGCCAATCTGATGCACGCTTTCCGCAACCCGGCGGCGCTGAGGGTCACGACCCATGTCACGGCGCTGGGCGATACGCGGGTCGTCGCCGCCGTTTCGGTCGCGCTGGCCTTGTGGCTGCTGGCGCGGGGGCGGCGCGACCTGGCGCTGGGGCTGTCGGTGGCGGTGGTCGGCAATGCGCTGTCGGTGACGGTGCTGAAGCTGATCTTCCAGCGCGACCGGCCGCCCTTTGCCTTCTTTGTCGAGTCGACGAACAGCTTCCCCTCGGGCCATGCCGCGATCTCGGCCGCGTTCTGGGGCAGCGTGTTCTATGTCGCCTGGCGCATGCGCTGGCTGCGGCTGCCGGTGGTGCTGGTGCTGGCGCCGCTGATGGCGCTGCTGGTCGGGGGCAGCCGGATCTATCTGGCGCAGCATTACCTCAGCGACGTGCTGAACGGCTGGCTGGTCGGGACGCTCTGGCTGGTCGTGGGCATCGCCATGGCCGAATGGTGGGACGACACCCGCCCCCGGCCCGCGCCGATGCCCCGGGGGCGCTGGATGGCGCTGCCGGTGGCGCTGCTGCTGGCGGGCGCGGCCTGGGTCACGGTCTTTTACGACAAGGCGCAGACGCTGCCCTGGACCGGTCCCGCCGATGTGGTCCTGCCCGAGGTCGCGGCGGTGGTCGGGGCCCGGGGCTTTGCCGGGCAGACGGAATCGCTGCTGGGCACGCCGCTGGAGCCGATCAACCTGATCCTCGCCGCCCGGGATGAGGCGGCGGTCAGCGCGGCGATGCAAGGTCTGGGCTGGGTTCTGGCCGAGCCTCCTGGCCTGCAGGCCGTGACCCGCGCCGCCTGGAGCGCCTGGCGCAATCTGGAAGATCCGACCGCGCCCGTCGTCCCCTATTTCTGGGAAGGCGCGCCCAATGACAGCGCCTGGGAAGCCGCCACGCCCGACAACACCGAACGCCGCCGCCATCACCTGCGGCTCTGGCGCTCGCGCTATGTTACCGCCGACGGACACAGGCTCTGGGTCGGGGCGGCCAGTTTCGACGACGGGATCGACCGCACGCTGTTGCACCACATAGCCCCCGACCCGGATGCCGAGCGGGACCGGCTGGCCGCGGCGCTGGTGGCGGCGGGCGCGGTCGCGCTGGGGCGCGTGGCGACCGGATCCGCGCTTTCGGGCCGGTCGATAGCGGGCGATCCTTGGTCAAGCGATGGGCAGGCGGTGATCCTGCGTCTGCCCTGACCGCCCGCCCCCTTTTCTTCGCCGCCGGGCGGGACTAGGTTTGGCCAGGGAAGCGATCCGCAGGAACAGATGATGTCGCGCAAGCGTCCGGTTGTCGGGGTTATCGGTAACGCCGCTCTACTGAACGAAACCTATCACGTGCATGCCGGGGCCTCGATGATTTCGGCCGCGGTGGCCGAAGTCTCGGGCGCCATGCCGCTGCTGATCCCGGCCGACCCGCGCTTTGTCTCGGTCGAGGAATTGATGGCGGTCTGCGACGGCTTCCTGCTGACCGGCGGGCGGCCCAATGTCCATGCCGAGGAATATGGCGAGGAGCATACCGAGGCCCACGGCGCCCATGACCGCAACCGCGACGCGATCACCCTGCCCCTGGTGCGCGCCTGTGTCGAGCGGGGGCAGCCCTTCTTCGGCGTCTGCCGGGGTTTCCAGGAGGTCAACGTGGCCCTGGGCGGCTCGCTCTATCCCGAGATCCGCGACCTGCCGGGGCGGATGAACCACCGCATGCCGCCCGATGGCACGCTGGAAGAGAAATTCGCGCTGCGCCATATGGTGACCTTCACCGAGGGCGGGCCGTTCCACCGGCTGCTGGGCTCGCCGCAGGTGATGACCAACACGTTGCACGGGCAGGGGATCAAGACGCCCGGCCGGCGGATCGTCATCGACGGCTATGCGCCGGACGGCACGCCCGAGGCGATCTATGTCAAGGACGCGCCGGGCTTCACCCTGGCCGTGCAATGGCACCCCGAATACAACGCCGCCAACGATCCCGTCTCGCGCCCCCTCTTCGCGGCTTTCGGCGAAGCGGTGCGCGACTGGGCGTCGGTGAACGCCTGATTGAACCCTTGGCGGCGGGTGTCCGACTGACCTCTGAAAGGCCCGCATCGGGCCGTAGCGGAGGCTCACATGGACAAGCTGCTCGTTCTTCTCGCCGGGATCATCGGCGCCTTCATCGCCATCGTTCCCGCCACCTCGCCCGCGCTGGGTCTCTGAGCCGATGCTGCGCTCTCTCTGCCGCGCGCTGGCGCTTGTCCTGTGCCTGACCGCGCCCGCATTTGCCGAGGTCGTCACCCTGCAATCCATCGCCACCGGCCAGCCGGTCGGCCGCGACGGCGCGGGCCTGCTGCGGCTGGGCGCCGGGGCCGCGGTGCCGATGGAGATGATCCGCCTCGATGGCCGCCGCGTCGCCTTCCGCGACCCGGCGAGCGGGCTGTTCCTGCGCGCGGGCGTCGGCGCGGCGACCGAAATGGCCCTCGTCTCGCCGCATATCCGCGGCTGGGAGACGTTCGAACTGTGGGATCAGGGCGGCAGCGTGGTGCTGCGCTCGGTCCAGAGCGGGCAGTATGTCGGCGCCGATGGCCGCGACCAGCGGCTCAATGCCACCTGGGGCAGCGCCGGGCGCGGGCAGCAATTCCGCCTGATGCCGGTGGGGGCCGCGCCCCGCCCGCTGCCGCCCCGCCCCCCGGCCGCGATCTTCGTCGGCGAATGGCGGGTGCAGGACCTCTATGTGAACGGCCAGTCGCTGCCGCTGTCGGTTGCCACCCGGGCTGCGGTCCAGCTGGGCATCGACCGGCAGGGCGGGGTCCAGGGCAACACCGGCTGCAACGCTTTCGACGGCCGCGTCACGGCCGAGGGCGGCGGGCATCGCATCGGCGGCCTGATGCTGACCCGGCGCGGCTGCGGCGGCGAGGCCGGGCAGGTGGAGCGCCTGGTGCTGGAGGCTTTCGGCGCCACGCGGCTGCTGGAGATTCAGGGCGGCCGCTTGATCCTGCGCGGCGAGGGCGGACGGCTGCTCGCCCGCTTTGCCCCGCATTGAGACCGGAAGGGCTCGCCTCGCGCGGGCCCTTGCCTGTCAGATCGCCGAGGAATGGCCGGTCTTGGCCATGGCATAGGCGTCGAATTGCGCGGCGATCATCCGGGTCAGCGGCCGCCCCTCCGGCGGGATCGACAGGCCCCGCGCATCGTGGCGGACGAAGGCGCCGAATTTCTCTGCCACCGGCGCGAAGAGCGCGTTCATCGCCGCGCGCGTCACGCCGAAATCGCGCACCAGCGCCTCGGTCTGCACGGCGAAATCGCACATCAGCGCTTCGATGATCCGGGCGCGCAGCCGGTCCTCGCCCTGGAACTCGTGCCCCCGCGCGGTGGCGAAAACCCCTTCGCGCACCGCCTTGGTCCAGCCCGAGGTTGCCGCGTTCATCTGCGCATAGCCCTGCGGGAACATGGAGATGGAGGACGCACCCAGCCCGATCAGCGCGCTGGCGGTATCATCGGTATAGCCCTGGAAATTGCGCCTGAGCCTGCCGTTCCGCGCCGCCACCGCCAGACCGTCCTCGGGCCGGGCGAAATGGTCGATGCCGATATCGACATAGCCGTCCCAGTTGAAGAGTTTCTGCGCGGTCTCGAAAAGCGCGAGCCGTTCCTCGGGCCGGGGCAGGGTGTCCGAAGGGATCATCTGCTGACGCCGCGCCATCCAGGGCACATGGGCATAGCCATAAAGCGCTACCCGGTCGGGCGAGAGCGAGAGCAGTTTCAGCACCGAATCGCTGAGGCGCGCGCTGGTCTGATGCGGCAGGCCATAGAGGATGTCGGCGTTGAGGCTGGTCACGCCCCGGGCGCGGATCATCTCGACCGCGTGGCGGGTGATCTCATAGCTCTGATCGCGGCCGATCACCTTCTGAATCTCGGGGTCGAAATCCTGCACCCCGATGGAGGCGCGGTTCATACCCGCCGCGGCCAGCGCGTCGAGCCGGGCCTCGTCAATCTCGTTCGGGTCGATCTCGACCGAGAATTCGGCGCCTGCGCCCAGGGGCACAACGTCCTGAATCACGCCCGCCAGTTCGGTCATCTGCGGCGCCGGGATCATCGTCGGCGTGCCTCCGCCCCAATGCAGCCGCGATAGCGTCACGCCCTCGGGCAGGATGCGCTGCAGGAGGCGGAGTTCGGTTTTCAGCGTCTCGACATAGGCGATCACCGGATCGTCGTGCGAGGTGCCCTGCGTGCGGCAGGCGCAGAACCAGCACAGCCGCCGGCAAAACGGCACGTGCAGATAGAGCGAGACCGGGCTGCCCGGCGGGATCGCCCTGACCCAGCGGGCGAAATGATCGCCACCGACCGCGGCCGAGAATTGCGGCGCTGTCGGATAGCTCGTATAGCGCGGCACGCGCGCGTCAAAGAGACCCAGTCGGGCGAGTTGCGATTCCGTATCCATTCGCCTAATTTGGCGATACGCAGCCCGCGAGCCTTGACCTAAATCAACCCGATGCAGAAAACCTCGACCGCCCCCGCGAAGTTCACCCATGTGCAATGTGGGGATTGTCCGATCCGGCATCGGGCGGTCTGTGCGCGTTGCGAGACGGATGAATTGGCGCGGCTGGAAGAAACCAAGTATTACCGCAGCTTCGAGGCCGGGCAGACCATCGTCTGGTCGGGCGACCGCATGGATTTCGTGGGCTCGGTGGTCACGGGCATCGCCACCCTGACCCAGACCATGGAAGACGGGCGCCGGCAGATGGTGGGCCTTCTGCTGCCCTCGGATTTCGTCGGCCGTCCGGGGCGCGAGACCGCCGCCTATGACGTGGTGGCGACGACCGATCTGGTGATGTGCTGCTTCCGCAAGAAGCCGTTTGAAGAGCTGATGGTCCAGACGCCGCATGTCGGCCAGCGCCTGCTGGAGATGACGCTGGACGAATTGGACGCGGCGCGGGAATGGATGCTGCTTCTGGGGCGCAAGACGGCGCGGGAAAAGATCGCCAGCCTGATTGCCATCATCGCCCGGCGCGATGCCTCGCTGAAGATGCAAAAGAGCGAGGGGCGGGTGATCGTTGACCTGCCGCTGACGCGTGAGGCAATGTCCGAGTATTTGGGGCTCACTTTGGAAACAGTGAGCCGCCAGATCAGCGCGCTGCGCAAGGATGGCGTGATCGAGATCGAGGGCAAGCGCCACATCACCATTCCCGACTTCGACAGGCTTATCGAAGAGGCCGGCGACGACAGCGACGGCGGTTTCCTGGTCTGATCTGTCGCAAGAATGCCCCGGGTTGGCCTCAATCCTGCCCCGGTTCGCGCGCAGATTGTTTCCAGAGCGGAGACACGACCGGGACGCGGCAGATGTTCGATTGGGACAAGCATTACGACGATGTGGTGGCCACGGCTCCGGTGATGGTGACGCCGGTGGCGCAGCCCGAGCCGGGCTCTCGATGGACCCGCTGGGCGGGTGGGGCGAGGGCCTTCGCCGGGCGCTGGGCGATGGCGGGCGCGGTGGCTCTGTGCCTGGGCGCCGCGGGCTTCGGCGCGCTGATGGTCCCGCCCGGGGCCCCGGGACGCTGGTATTCGGCGGCGATGGGCTGGTCGGCGGTGCGGCTGGGCCTTGACGATCCGACGATGCCGGCCGAATTGCTGGCCTATGATCAGGCGCAATACGACAATTTCCGCCGCGGGATCGCCCGGTTCAGCGATGCCGAATTGCTCGATTTCCTGCGCGTCACCCAGCGTGAACTCAACGGGCGCAACGTGATGGCGGCCTATACGCAGGATGCGCTTTTCCTCACCCAGCGCGAGATTGACCGGCGCGGCCTGATCCGGCCCCTGTCCTCGCTGGGGGATGCGATGCGGCGCTCGTGATAGCGTTAGCACCCTGATCTGCCACAATCTTTCCCTTTTCGCCCCGCAGCTTTGACACGCTTGCGGGGTTTCCTGTTGGCAGGACCCGGTGTCCGGCCCCAAGCCCGCATCGGTCAGTAGGAGGAGAGTATCATGCGTCAGACCAGCACCCGTCAGACCGAGGCGACCCGCCAGCAGCCCGCGCATCCCTGGAGCGGCGGCTATCTCTATGGCTCGGACCGGGCGGGCAGCCAGGGGCCGGGCAGCTTTTCCGGCGGGGCGGCGGGCGGCGTCGTTCGCTGATCAGCGGGGTGGCAGGCTGGCCACGAAGCTCAGCGCCTGCGCCAGCAGCGCGCGCCTGAGCCCACCCTCGGCCGCTGCATCGAGCGCCACAAAGCCCTTCATCACCCGCGCGCCCATGACCGCCGGTTCCACGCCCGGCAGCGCCAGCGCCGCGGCGATCTCGGCGGGTCCGACCCGGAACAGCGCCTGTCCCCGCGCCGAGGCGCCCGCCAGCAGGTGCCCGTCCTTCATCAGCATGAGCGCGCCGAACATCCGCTGCTCGGTGATTCCCGCCTCGGTGGCGAGGTCGTGCCTGAGGGTGGCGGCAAGGGCCGGATCCGCAGCCATGGCTTACTTGGGCGGCAGGGTCGCGACATGGCTTCGCGCCATGGCGAGCAGCGCTGCGCGGGTGTCGTCATCGCCCAGCTCGTCATAGCCGATCTCGACAAATCCGGTCATCGGACGGCCGGTGAAATCCATGGGCCGGGTGCCGGGGACGGCCAGCGCCGCCTCGACCCGCGCCGCGCCGACACGGAACATCCCGCCGCGCCGGTGCACGCCGCAGACCATGTTGCCCGCCAGCATGAAGCACAGCCCGCCGAACATCTTCCGTTCGCTGTAATCCGGCGCCTCGGCCAGGGATTCGCGCAGAAGCTGGGCCATCCCCTCGTCATAAGCCATTGCCGCTCAATCCTCTTTTCCCACTCAATTCAGGATTGTGCCGAACCTTTGCCCCAATGAGGCCATCTTCGGCGCAGATCAAGCTTAACAGATATTCGTTCACCGGAGCCTATCATGAAGTTTCCCTTTCTCTCTCGCTGGATGACGGAAGACACGGGCGCGGTGACGGTTGATTGGACCGTCCTTGCCGCCGCTGTCGTGGGCCTCGGGATCGCCAGTGCCGCCGCTGTGCGCACGGGCAGCGCCGCGCTGGGCACCGATATCGACTCGGCATTGACCAGCGCCTCTATCGTCGCCCTGGGGACCCTGGGGGCGGGCGAGGCGATCGCGGAATACGTGCACGAATTGCTGGCGGTCGATCAGGGTGTCTATGAGGAATGGATGGCCATCCTGGACAATTACAGCGACGAGGATCTGGCCGATCTCTACACGCAGGTAGCCTTGATCGCGCAGCAACGGATGAGCGCAAACGACAGTTACGAGGGCGGGCTCTATACCGACCTCGCGGCTGCCGCAGCGCAGCAGATCACGGAGCGGGGGGGCACCATCCCCGAAGGATCGGCGACGGTGGAGGAACTCAACTCCGCCTATCACGCGATGGGCTGAGCCAGACGGCAAAAGGGCCGCCCGACGGGGCGGCCCTTTCCCTTGGCGGTCGCTCAGAGCGCGATGCGGTAGAGGGCGAAGCCGTTTTCGCCCGGGCCCGCGGCCTCCATCAGCACGCCGCGCGCGCGGACCTCGCCCAGATATTGCTCGGCCGCCGGTCCCGTCTCGAACAGGACCGTGGTGCCCGGCGAGGGCGCGAAGCCCCAATTGTCATCCGCCGCGGGCGAGATCGTGCCGTTCTGCACGATGTAGCGCACGATGATGTCGCGGTTGGTATCGGGCGCGCGGAAGATGATGGTCGAGCCATCGGCGCCCGGGAAGTGGCCGCCGCCGCCCGCCCGGTAATTGTTCGTGGCGACGATAAATTCCGCGGCCTCGTCGATCGGCGCGCCGTTGAACTGCAGATCGACGATGCGATGGGCATCGGGGGCGACCACGTTGCCGTCATTGTCGTAGCGCGACGGCTGGGTCAGGTCGATCCGATAGGTAACGCCGTCGATCACGTCGAAATTGTAGGACGGGAAATCGGGGTTCAGCAGGATCTGGTCGGCCTGTCCGGCGGTGATCTGGTTGAACATGCCGGCCGAGCGTTCCAGCCATTCGCGGACCTGCGCCCCGGTGATCCGCACCGCCATCAGCGTGTTGGGATAGAGGTAGAGGTCGGCCACGTTCTTGATCGCCACCGGGCCCGCGGGGACGTCGGTGTAATACTCGGGGCCGCCCCGGCCACCGGCCTTGAAGGGCGCCGCGGCGGAAAGGACCGGCAGCCCCTCGTGTTCGGTGCCGCGCAGGATGTCGGTGACGTACCATTTCTGCGCGTCGGACACGATCTGGACCGAGGGGTCATCGGCCACCAGCGCGAAATAGGAATAGAGCGGCACGGCGGTCTGGCCGACCTCGGCCCGGACGTATTCCAGCGTCGCGGCATGGGCATCGGCCGTGGCATCGACCACCGGCGCGTAATCGCCGACCAGCGCCGAGATCGAGCGGTCCTCGTTTCGCTGCGAGATCGGGCGCACCGAACTTTCGGCATTGGCCACCGTCCAGCCGTCGCCGTCGCGGGCCAGCATCAGGTCGATGACCCCCAGATGCGAGCCCCAGAACCCGGCCATGACCGCGGGCTTGCCCATCAGCGTGCCGGCGGCGGCGTCGATCCCCTCGCCCTCGTGATTGGTGCCGGGGAAAGTCAGGTGCTGGTGGCCGGTGACCACGGCGTCGATCCCGTCCACGCCCGCCAGATAGAGCGAGGCATTCTCCATCATCGGCTCGTACTCCGAAGCCGAGATGCCGGAATGCGACAGCGCGATGATGATGTCGGCGCCTTCCTCCTTCATCCGGGGCACCCAGGCCTCGGCCGCCTCGACGATGCCGCGGACGTTGTAGGCGCCTTCCAGATGCGCGCGGTCCCATTGCAGGATCTGCGGCGGCAGGAAGCCGATGATGCCGACCTTGATAGGCATTTCCGTGCCGTCGCCGTCGCGGACCATGCGGTCGAGGATGACATAGGGCGGCAGGTGCAGGCTGTCCTCGGTCGGCGTCGCGCCCAGCGAGGCGCCGAAATTGGCGCTGACCACGGGGAAGTTGGCGCCCGCGTTCACCCGGTCCATGAATTCGACGCCGTAGTTGAATTCGTGGTTGCCCAACGTGCCTGCGTCATAGCCCAGCGTGTTCATGGCGGCGATGATCGGGTGGATATCGCCCTCGTTCATGCCATGTTCATAGGCCATCCAGTCACCCATCGGGTTGCCCTGGAAGTAATCGCCGTTGTCCACCAGCAGGGTGTTGGTCGCTTCGGCCCGGATCTCCTCGATGATCGAGGCGGTGCGCGACAGGCCCAGCGTGTCATTCGGGCGGTCGCCGTAGTAATCATAGGCCTGCGCGTGGCAATGCAGGTCGGTGGTGGTCAGGATGCGCAGATGCGCCTGGCCGGCCTGGGCGCGGGCGGAGAAGGGGTGCAGCAGCACGAAGCCGGTGGCGGCGGTCGAGGACGCGAGGAAGGCGCGGCGCGTCAGGCGGCGGGTCATGGAAAGATCTCCCTGGGTGAGTCGCTCTGGTGGCGAAAGGGTCATGGTGAACCCGGGGCGGGAAGGCGGCAAGGAATTTGACCATGGGGTCCAATTGTGACCGGCTGCTTCCCGCCCCGGTGCCGCGCGATTCATCGTCGCCGGAGGTGACAGGCGCATGACAGGGCGCCGAGAGGAGGGGCAGATGCCGACGTTGATTGCTCTGGCCGGGTTGCCGGGGGTGGGCAAGACAAGCATCGCACGGGCGCTGGCCCTGCGGAGCGGCGCGGTCTTCCTGCGCATCGACGCCATCGAGGCGGCGATGCTGCGCAGCCGCCCCGGCGCCGAGATCGGCGGCGAAAGCTACGCCATCGCCTGCGCCCTGGCGGTGACCAACCTGGCGGTGGGTAGCGACGTGATTTGCGATTGCGTGAACCCCTGGGCGCTGACCCGGGCGCTGTTCCGCGCCGCCGCCGATGAGGCGGGCGCGCGGTTCCTGGGGGTCGAGGTGCTCTGTGCCGACCGGGCGCTGCACCGGCAGCGGCTGGAGGCGCGGCAGGACGATCTGCCGGGCTTCGTCGCGGCCGATTGGGCGGCGGTGGAGGCGCGGGATTACCACCCTTGGGAGGAGGCGGACCTCAGGCTCGACACCGCCGCCCTCTCGGCCGAGGGGGCGGCGGTGCGCATCGCGGCGCGGCTGGCGCCCGGCCTCAGCGGCTGAGGCGCGCGATCAGGGCGCGGGCCTCGGGCGGGTTTCGATGCGCTGGTAGTCGCGCCCGTCGGGGCCGCGGCGCAGAAGACCCAGCCCCACCATGTCCCGGCGGATCAGGGCGCGATCCCCGAACGCGTGAAGCGTGTCGAGAAGCCGGTTGATCCGCGGCTCGTCCAGGCACAGCCCGGCGGGCAGCCGCGCCCAAAGCGCCCAGAGGCAGAGGATCTGCTGCTGGCGCCGGGCGGGCCAGCGGGTCAGCACGCCGCCTTGATCGAAACAGCCCAGCGCGCGCTCCACCTGCCGGAAATCCACGGCTTCGGGCGGGGCGGCGGGCGTGTCCAGCCTGGCGCGGGCCGCCTCGGCAGCGCGCAGGTGCTGGTGATTGCGGAAACCCGCGGCCCGGGCCAGCATGTTCAGGAGTTCCAGATGCGAGGGCGGGGCCTCGCGCCCGGTCAACTGCCTGGACAGCGAGCGGGCAAAGCCGGAGACATCCGGCGTGGTCAGGGGGATCAGGTCGCGCGACATGGAAACCTCGGGTCTGCGCCGCGGGCGGGGTCGGGGTCGCTGACTTCCGACATGCGGCGCCGAGGGGCCAGTCGTCGGGATGGTAATGGCAGGTTTAGCTTCCCTTGCGGGACAGCGACGCCTTGGGAACTGCCGACCAATGCAGAGGATAATCCGCCCCGGCGCGCGCAGCAAGCCGTAGGATGGGCAATATTACCCATCCTACGGGGGCCTGTGCCCTAGTGTGCGAGGAACACCGCGCGTTTGGCATTCTCCAGCACATTGCGGGTCGCGCCGCCCAGGATCGCCTCGCGCAGGCGCGAATGGCCATAGGCGCCCATCACCAGGACCGAGGCGTCGATATCCTCCATATGCCGCATCAGCACGTCCGAGACCCGGGGCAGGGTCTTGGCCAGGACCGAGACTTCGGCCCTTACGCCATGCCGCGCCAGCATCTGCGTCAGCATGCCGCCGGGGTCCGAGCGTTCGGGGCTGTGCACCGGCGGATCGACCACCACCACCTGCACAGAATCGGCCGCCTGCAACAGCGGCAGCGCCCGGCGCACGGCGGACAATGCCTCGTTCGACTGGTTCCAGGCGATCATCACCGATTTGCCGAAATCCTTGACCAGCTTGCCTTGTGGCAGCACCAGCACCGGCGCCTGCCCTTCGAACAGCGCGGCCTCGATCACCGCCTCCTGCGTGGTGCCTGCGCCGCCGGTATAGGGACCGGTCTGCACCACCAGATCAGAAAAGCGCGCCCGAAGCCCGACGAGCGAGGGCAGCCCGCCGAACTGCGCCACGGCCGAATCGACCCCCCAGCGCAGCACATTCCCGTCCAGCATCCGCCGCGCCTGGGCTTCCAGCGCCTCGGCCTCTTGCTGGGCACGCTCCAGGGTTTCCTGCAGCATGATTGGCGAGGCCCCCATGTAGAACCCGCCCGCCGGGGTCATATCGACGCCAAGCAGGGTGGCGGTGAGATGCGCCTCGTTCCGGGCGGCGATTTCCATCGCGGCAGGGAGCGTGGCGGAAAGCTCGGAACTGCTTGCGACAAAGGTGAGAATTGACTTGTAGGCCATAGAGAGGTCTCCTTTGGCGTGTGTGTCATAGGACATAGCCTGACCCTGCGATACTCTGCCGCGGATGCGGTCCTTACCTTGATATGCGTCAATATAGCCCGGGTACCAGGACTTGACCTGAATCAAGGTTTTGCCGCCCTAGGCGCTGGATAAGGGCGGTGGCGAAACAGGCCCCGAGTCCCCCCGGACCCTCGGGGGGAACGCCAACGATAAAACGAAGGGACGCAAACAAATGTGGGATTACGTCAAGCTGATCTTGCTTGCCGCCGTCGCGGTGCTCGCCGCGTATGCCGCAAGTCAAGCGCGTGACCTCGCCTACCTGGTCCACATGATCATCTTCATGGGGGCCGCGGCGATCGCCTTCCTCTGGCAGATCCGCCATATCGGGGAAGGGGTTCACAACCAAAACGAATATTTCGACGGCGTGGTGCGCTATGGCGTGATCGCCACGGCCTTCTGGGGCGTCGTGGGCTTCCTGGTCGGCGTGGTCATCGCCTTCCAGCTGGCCTTTCCGTCGCTGAACTTCGAGGTGCTGCAGGGCTTCGGCAATTTCGGCCGTCTGCGCCCGCTGCACACCTCGGCGGTGATCTTCGCCTTTGGCGGCAACGCGCTGATCGCCTCGGCCTTCTATGTCGTGCAGCGCACGACCGCGGCGCGGCTTTTCGGCGGCGGCCTGGGCTGGTTCGTCTTCTGGGGCTATCAGGTCTTCATCCTGCTGGCCGCGACCGGCTATGTGCTGGGCTCGACCCAGGGCCAGGAATACGCCGAACCCGAATGGCTGGCCGACCTGTGGCTGACCATCGTCTGGGTCGTCTTCCTGCTGATCTACATGGGCACGCTGATCAAGCGCCGGGAACCCCATATCTATGTGGCGAACTGGTTCTACCTGTCCTTCATCGTCACCATCGCCATGCTGCATGTGGTCAACAACCTGCAGGTGCCGGTGTCGTTCCTGGGCTCGGCCTCGATCCCGGTCTGGTCGGGCGTGCAATCGGCCATGGTGCAATGGTGGTACGGCCATAACGCGGTGGGCTTCTTCCTGACCGCCGGCTTCCTGGGGATGATGTATTACTTCATCCCGAAACAGGCCGAGCGTCCGGTCTATAGCTACAAGCTGTCGATCATCCACTTCTGGGCGCTGATCTTCCTCTACATCTGGGCCGGTCCGCACCACCTGCATTACACCGCGCTGCCCGATTGGGCGCAGACGCTGGGCATGACCTTCTCGATCATGCTGTGGATGCCCAGCTGGGGCGGGATGATCAACGGCCTGATGACGCTCTCGGGCGCCTGGGACAAGCTGCGCACCGACCCGGTGATCCGGATGATGGTCGTCGCCGTGGGCTTTTACGGCATGGCCACCTTCGAGGGGCCGATGATGTCGATCCGCGCGGTCAACTCGCTCTCGCATTACACGGACTGGACCATCGGTCACGTCCATTCGGGTGCGCTGGGCTGGAACGGGATGATCACCTTCGGGATGCTCTATTACCTGGTGCCCAAACTGTGGAAGCGCGAGCGGCTCTATTCGCTGTCGCTGGTCAGCTGGCACTTCTGGCTCGCCACGATCGGCATCGTGCTCTACGCCGCCTCGATGTGGGTGACGGGGATCATGGAAGGGCTGATGTGGCGTCAGGTCGACGCGCAGGGCTTCCTGGTGAACTCGTTCGCCGACACCGTTGCCGCGAAGTTCCCGATGTATGTGGTGCGCGGCGTGGGCGGCCTCATGTTCCTCGTCGGTGCGCTGATCATGTGCTACAACCTGTGGATGACCGTGCGGAAGGTGGGCGAAGCGAAGCCTGCCACCTCCGTCGCGGTCGCCGCTGAATAAGCGGAGGGTGTGACGATGGGTATTCTCGATCACCACAAGAAAATCGAAACGCATGCCACCCTGCTGCTGGTCCTCAGCTTCCTGGTGGTGACCATTGGCGGCCTCGTGCAGATCGTGCCCCTGTTCTATCTGGAGAACACGATCGAGGAAGTGGAGGGCATGCGCCCCTACTCGCCCCTGGAGCTGACCGGGCGCGAGATCTACGTCCGCGAGGGCTGCTACGTCTGCCACAGCCAGATGGTGCGCCCGATGCGCGACGAGGTTGAACGTTACGGCCATTACTCGCTGGCGGCGGAGTCGATGTACGACCATCCGTTCCAGTGGGGCTCGAAGCGCACCGGGCCTGACCTGGCGCGCCTCGGCGGCCGCTATTCGGACGAATGGCACGTGGCCCACCTGGTGAACCCGCGCGACGTGGTGCCGGAATCGGTGATGCCGCCCTATGCCTACCTGCTGGATCGGCCGGTGACGCCCGAATACGTGCAGGATCTGATGCGGGCCTACCGTCTGGTCGGCGTGCCCTATACCGACGACATGATCGAAGCCGCGCCGGAAGATTTCCGCGCCCAGGTCGATCCTTTCGGCGACAGCGGCGCGCTGCTGGATCGGTATCACTCGGCCCAGGTCCGCAACTTCGATGGCCAGGAAGAGCTGACCGAAATGGACGCGCTGATCGCCTATATGCAGATGATCGGCACGCTCGTGGACTTCAGCACCTTCACCGCCGAAACCAGCCGCTGACGGAGGGGGAGCATGGAAACCTATACCCTTCTCCGCAGCTTCGCGGACAGCTGGTATCTGCTGTTCATGACGCTCTTCTTCGTCGGCATCATCGCCTGGGCCTGGCGCCCGGGCAGCCGCAGGGCTCAGGACGAGGCTGCCAGCAGCATCTTCCGCAACGACGACAGACCGGCAGCGGGCGCGGCCTATGACGACGCCCCCCGCAGCCAGAGCCAGGGGGCACGCTGATGGCCACGCCGAACAAGAAGAACCATGATCGCCCGACCACCGGGCATTCCTGGGACGGGATCGAGGAATTCGACAACCCGATGCCGCGCTGGTGGCTGTGGACCTTCTACGCCACGATCATCTGGGCGGTGGTCTACTGGATCCTGTTCCCGGCCTGGCCGCTGGTCCGGGGCGCCACCGCCGGCGTGCTGGGCTATTCCTCGCGCGCCGATGTCGCGGCCGAGATCGCGGCGGCCGATCAGGCCAACCAGGTCTGGTACGATCAGCTGATGGCCACCGACGTCACCGAGATCGCGGCCAACCCGGAGCTGGAACGCTTCGCGGTCAACGCCGGGGCCGCGGTGTTCCGGGCGCAATGCTCGCAATGCCACGGCGCGGGCGCCAACGGATTGCGTCCGGGCTCGGGCTTCCCGAACCTTCTGGACGACGAATGGATGTGGGGCGGCACCATGGAGGACATCGTGCAGACGGTGACCTATGGCATCCGCAACACCGATTTCCCCGATGCGCGCTATTCGGAAATGCCTTCGTTCGGGCGGGACGGGTTGCTGACCCCGGCGGAAATCGACCAGGTGGTGAACCATGTCCTCGCCATTTCGGGGCAGGCGCATGACAACGCCCTGGCCGCGGCGGGCGAGCAGGTGTTCTTGGACAATTGCGCGTCGTGCCACATGGACGACGGCTCGGGCGATCCCTTCGTCGGTGCGCCTGCGCTGAACAACGCGATCTGGCTCTATGGCGGCAGCGCCGACGAGATCCGCGCCTCGGTCCACAACGCCCGTTTCGGCATCATGCCCGGCTTCACCGGCCGTCTGCCCGATGCGCAGATCCGCGCGGTCGCGGCCTATGTCCACCAATTGGGCGGTGGCCAGTAAGATCCCGACAAACCGGGCCCGTTCGCGGGCCCGGTGGCTGCACCGGACCGGTCCTGTTCGCGCGTTTCCCGGGGCCGGTGCAGCCGTTTCCATGGTCAAGGCGCACCCGGCTGTCCCTCCGGTGTGCGCCTTTGCCACATTTAACCCGTGCCGAGAATCCGGGTTTTTGATGCAGGTCAAGGTTACCTCAGCGACGCCGTGCGATTGACCATCGCAAGCAAGCAAAGGAAGCGATTCCGTGAGTTCCTCAGAAAATTACGAACCGCAGCTCTACGCCAAGCGCGAGCCCGTGTTCCCGCGCCGCGTCAAGGGTAGTTTCCGCACCCTGAAATGGTGGCTGATGGCGCTGATGCTGGGCGTCTACTACATCACGCCCTGGATCCGCTGGGACCGGGGCCCCGATCTGTCCGATCAGGCGGTGCTGGTCGATCTGGCGAACCGGCGCTTCTTTTTCTTCATGGTCGAGATCTGGCCGCACGAATTCTATTTCGTCGCGGGCCTGCTGATCATGGCCGGGATCGGGCTGTTCCTGTTTACCTCGGCGCTGGGCCGGGTCTGGTGCGGCTATGCCTGCCCGCAGACCGTCTGGACCGACCTCTACATCCTGGTAGAGCGTTGGGTCGAGGGCGACCGCAACGCCCGCCTCAGGCTCTACCGCCAGCCCTGGGGCGCCGAGAAGATCCGCAAATACGGCACCAAATGGTTTCTCTGGCTGCTGATCGGCCTGGCCACGGGCGGCGCCTGGGTGTTCTATTTCACCGATGCGCCGACGCTGCTGCGCGACCTCGTGACCTTCGACGCGCATCCCGTGGCCTATGGCACCATCGCCTTCCTGACCGCCACGACCTTCCTGTTCGGCGGCTTCTTCCGCGAGCAGGTCTGCATCTACGGCTGCCCTTGGCCGCGCATCCAGGCGGCGATGATGGACGAGGACACGATCACCATCAGCTACCGCGAATGGCGGGGCGAGCCGCGCGGCAAGCAGCGCAAGGGCGAGGCCGAGGGCAGCCACGGCGATTGCATCGATTGCATGGCCTGCGTCAACGTCTGCCCGATGGGGATCGACATCCGTGACGATCAGCAGCTGGCCTGCATCACCTGCGGGCTGTGCATCGACGCCTGCAACGATGTCATGGACAAGATCGGCAAGCCGCGCGACCTGATCGGCTATATGGCGCTGACGGACGAGACCCGCGAACGCGCCGGCAACCCGCCGAAATCCATCTGGAAACACGTCTTCCGCCCGCGCACGATCGTCTACACGACGCTCTGGGCCGGGATTGGCCTGGGCCTGCTGGTGGCGCTGTTCCTGCGGACGGATATCGACATGTCGATCTCGCCCATCCGCAACCCGACCTATGTCACCTTGTCGAACGGCTCGATCCGAAACACCTATGACATTCGCCTGCGGAACATGAACGAGAACGCGCGGCAGTTCTATCTGACGGTGGCCGACAACCCCTCGATCACCTTGACGATGGAGGGTGTGCAGGGCCAACTGGTCACCGTGGGACCGGACGAACAGCTGATCCAGCGCGTCTATCTAACCGCCTCGGCCGGGACCCCGGCGGCTGCGGCCGCGACGACCCCGGTGCGCCTGTGGGTCTCGGTCACCGGCGAGACCGACCGCATCTATGGCGAAACCGTCTTCAACGGGAGTGGACAGCGATGAGCGAAACCCAGGGGCGCCCCCTTACCGGCCGCATGGTCCTGGCGATCACCGTCTCGGCCTTCAGCGTCATCATCGGTGTCAATCTGGTGATGGCCTGGTTCGCGGTCGACACTTTCCCGGGGCTTGAGGTGCGCAATTCCTATGTCGCGAGCCAGGGCTTCAACGACCGCCTGCGCGAGCAGCGGGCGCTGGGCTGGACGACCGAGGTCGATATGACCGGCGGGCGCCTGACGGTGCGGATCCTGGGCGCCGACGGCAACCCGGCCCCCGTTGCCGAGATCTCGGCGATCCTGGGCCGGCCGACCACCGAACGCGAGGATACCGTGCCCGAATTCCGCTTCGAGGGCGGGGCCTTCGTCGCCGATGTCGATGTCGATTACGGCAATTGGGATCTCAGGCTTGTCGCCCAGGCGGCGGATGGGTCCGAGTTCGCCTATCGTCTCGGCCTGATCCACCACCGCTGAGACGGCAGCCATGACCGACACGATGACCAACCCCACGGCCGAGCCTGAATATCCCGCACTCGCGGCCTGCCCGGCCTGCATCGCCACGCCCTCGGCCGTGGATCGTGCCCGGGCAGCGGCGGCGGAAAAGGCCGCGCGGATCATGCTGTCGGTGCCGGATGCGCATTGCGCGCTCTGCATCCAGACGGTCGAGAGCGACCTGGAGAAGATGCCGGGGGTGAAAAGCGCCCGGCTGAACCTGACGCTGCGCCGCGTCTCGGTCGAGGCCGAGCCGGGCATCAGCGCCGAGTCCATCGCCAAGCGGCTGGAGAAGATCGGCTATCCGGCCTATGAGCTCGACCCCGGGCAGCTGTCGATGACCGAGACCGACAAGCAGGGCCGCGACCTGTTGATGCGGCTGGGCGTGGCCGGGTTCAGCATGATGAACATCATGCTGCTGTCGGTCGCCGTCTGGTCGGGCGCCACCGACGCGACGCGCGACCTGTTCCACATGATTTCGGCGATGATCGCCGTGCCGACCGTCGCCTTCTCGGGCCAGCCCTTTTTCCGCAAGGCCTGGGCCGGGGTGCGCAACGGCCGGCTGGACATGGATTTCCCCATCTCGCTGGCCATCGTTTTGGCGACCGGCATGTCGCTGTATGAGACGTTCAACAGCGGCCATCACGCCTATTTCGATGCCGCCGTGATGCTGACCTTCTTCCTGCTGGCCGGGCGCTATCTCGATTTCCGCACCCGGGCCGTGGCGAGGTCTGCCGCGCAGGAGCTGGCGGCGCTGGAAGTGCCCCGGGCCATCCGCCTGACGGGCGAGGCCGAGGAGCCGGTGGCGGTGGCCGATCTGCGGCCGGGTGAGCTGGTTCTGGTGCGCCCGGGGGGCCGGATTCCGGTCGATGGGGTGGTCGTCGCGGGCCAGTCGGAACTGGACCGCAGCCTGCTGACCGGCGAGACGCTGCCGGTCTTCGCCGGCCCCGATCTGGTGGTGACGGCGGGGGCGGTGAACCTGACCGGGCCGCTGACCCTCCGCGTGACGGCGGCCGGCAAGGACAGCTCCTTGCACCGGATGGCCGATCTGGTGGCGGTGGCCGAGAATGCGCGTAACAAATACACGACGCTGGCCGAAAAGGCGGCGCGGATGTATTCGCCCTCGGTCCACCTTCTGTCCTTCGCGGCCTTCGCGGTCTGGATGTGGCTGACCGGCGGCGACGTGCGCTTCGCGCTGAACATCTCGGCCGCGACGCTGATCATCACCTGTCCCTGCGCGCTGGGGCTGGCGGTGCCTGCCGTGGTCACCGCGGCCTCGGGCCGGCTGTTCCGCGCGGGGCTGCTGATCAAGGACGGCTCGGCGCTGGAGCGTCTGGCCGAGGTCGATACCGTGGTTTTCGACAAGACCGGCACCCTGACCCGCGGCACGCCCGAGCCGGTGACGCTGGAGGGCCTCTCGCCCGAGGCGCTGGCCATCGCCGCGGCGCTGGGCGGGGCATCGTCGCATCCGCTGGCGCAATCGCTGGCGCAGGCGGCTCGGGCCGAGGGCGCGATCCCCGCGGTACTGACCGAGGTGGCCGAGGTCCCGGGCTTTGGCGTGCAGGCGCTCTGGCAGGGGCGCCGGGTGCGGCTGGGCCGCGCGCATTGGGTCGGGGCCGAGCCGTTGGACGTGACCGCCGCCTATCTGGGCATCGAGGGGCAGGCGCCGCAATCCGTGGCCTTCGCCGACCGGCTGCGCGACGGCGCCGAGGAAGCGGTTGCCGCCTTCAAGGCGCAGGGCAAGCGGGTCATCCTGATCTCGGGCGACGTGCCGGGGGCGGTGGGTGATCTGGCGGCGCGGCTGGGGATCGACGATTGGCGGGCCGAGGCGCTGCCCGAGGACAAATCCGCTGCCATCAACGCCCTGCAGGCGCAGGGACACAAGGTGCTGATGGTCGGCGACGGGCTCAACGATACCGTCGCGCTGAGTGCCGCGCATGTCTCGATCTCGCCCGCCTCGGCGCTGGATGCGGCGCGGGTGGCCTCCGATATCGTGTTGCTCGGCACCTCGCTGGCGCCGCTGCCGGAGGCGCAGCGCGTCTCGGTCCGGGCCGTGCAGCGGATCCGCGAGAATTTCGCCATCTCGTTCGGCTATAACGTCATCGCCGTGCCGATCGCGCTGGTGGGCCTGGCTTCGCCCCTTATCGCGGCGCTGGCGATGTCGGTCTCCTCGATCACCGTGGCGCTGAACGCGCTGCGGCTGAAATAATCCTTCAAGCGGGGGTCCCGATGGACATTCTTGCCGTGTTGATACCCGTATCGCTGTTTCTGGGGCTGGCGGGGCTGGTGGGGTTCTGGTGGACGCTGAAACGCGGCCAGTACGACGACCCCGAGGGCGACAGCCAGCGCATCCTGCGCGGCGATTATGACGACCATCCGAAGCCTTGAGGGGGCCGCGCGGCCTTGACCTTTGGCGGCGGCGAGCCCTTATTACCCCCGACAGACCGCCAATCAATGAGGTAACCCGATGGCCTTCACCCTTCCCGATCTTCCCTATGCCCATGACGCGCTGGCCGACCTGGGCATGTCGAAGGAAACGCTGGAATACCACCACGACCTGCACCACAAGGCCTATGTCGACAACGGCAACAAGCTGATCGCCGGGACCGAATGGGAAGGCAAGTCGCTGGAAGAGATCATCAAGGGCACCTATCAGAAAGGCGCCGTCGCCCAGAACGGCATCTTCAACAACGCCTCGCAGCACTGGAACCACAACCAGTTCTGGGAAATGATGGGTCCCTCGGGCAAGAAAATGCCGTCGGAACTGGAAGCCGCGATCAAGGACAGCTTCGGGTCGGTCGACAAGTTCAAGGAAGATTTCGCCGCCGCGGGCGCCGGGCAGTTCGGCTCGGGCTGGTGCTGGCTGGTGAAGGACACCGACGGCGGCCTGAAAGTGACCAAGACCGAGAACGGCGTGAACCCGCTCTGCTTCGGCCAGACCGCGCTGCTGGGCTGCGACGTCTGGGAACACTCGTATTACATCGACTTCCGCAACAAGCGTCCGGCCTATCTGTCGAACTTCCTCGACAAGCTGGTGAACTGGGAAAACGTGGCCTCGCGCCTCTGAGCCCTGTTAGACGCGGCCCTTTTCCGGGGCCTGAAGCACCCCGCGTCCGACCCGGCGCGGGGTGTTTCTTGTTGCGCGGGGGGACGCCGGGCGCGGCGGGCCGGGCGGAACCTTGGCCGCTGCGGGACGTTTCCCTTGCAGCAAGAGAGAGGAGGCCATGATGGCTGAACGAGTGCGCTCGCGCGATGGATCGCGCGAAACCGACGCCATTCTCGAGGGCGATGCCGGGACCGGACCGACCGGCCAGCAAGGCAGCGCCGGCGGCAATCTGCAACGCAAGGTCGGCACGCGCGACGAGAAAAAGCGCGTCGACGAGACCTCGGACGGGATCACCCGGGCCTTGGCCGGGGATCGCAACGAGAGCGGCGACAAGGAGAAGATGTGATGACCCGATTGACGCAGGGCACCTGGGTGCTGGTCGCGGACGGGCAGAAGGCCCTGTTCCTCAGGAATGACATGGATGCGCAGGACCCGCATCTGGTGGTGATGCGGATCGAGGAGCAGGAGAACCCGGCCGACCGCGACCAGGCCACCGACCGGCCGGGCCGGATGGCCGACAACGGGCCGGGGCAGCGCTCGGCCCTGGCCGAGACGGATTTTCACCAGCTGGCCAAGGAGCGGTTCGCCGACGATCTGGCCGAAATCCTGTACAAACAGGCGCATAAAGGCAGGTTCGATCGGCTGGTGATCGCGGCGCCGCCCTCGGTTCTGGGGGATCTGCGCGGCAAGCTGCATAAGGAGGTGGCAAGCCGGGTGGTGGCAGAACTGGACAAGACGCTGACCAACCATCCGCTCGACAAGATCGAGGCGCTGGTGAAGGACGAGCTGGAAAAGGCCTGAAACTTCTCCCGTTTCGGGGGTCGCGGCGGCGGGGGCATCGAGCCCCCGCCGCCGCGGCGCGCAGGCCCGCGCGCGGTCGTGCCCGGCGCGGCGTCAGTCGGGCAGGATGAGGTCGGCCCAGAGGATCGCGTGGGTCGCGCCGGGGTTGGGCCAGAGCAGACCCGCGTCCCGGACGATGAGGCGGCGGTCGGGCAGCAGGTAATCGACCCTGAGCGCTCCGGGCCCGTCAGGCCAATGCGCGGTGGCCGTGGTCGGCGGCCCGATGGTGCCGGGGAGCGGCGCCTGGGGTGCCGGGTCCTGCAGCAGCGGGTGGGCAAGCAGGGCGCCCATCACGGCCTGGTCACCGGCGCCCGTCTGGGGGTCGAGGTTGGAATTGCCGATCAGGACGAAGGGCGTCTGGGGCGGCGCAGTGTCGAGCCGCCAGCGCCAGAAGGCGGTCTCGGCGGCGTTTCTGAGCGCGTTGCGGTCATGCGGGCCGCCGAAGAGGGGCGGGCCCGCGTGCCAGGCGAGCAGGGTGAGCGGCCCCCCGGGCGTAGCGAGTGTCACCTGCCAATGGCCGGTACTGGAGAGGCGTTGCACGGCGAAGACTTCGGGTGACGGGAAGGGCTGCCCCGCCTGCATCGGCAGTTGCGTGCCGGGCAGGTCCTGCCAGAGGAAATCGCTGAAATCCAGGCTGCCGCCGATCGGCCAGCGGGAGAGGAGTGCCATGCCGCCGGCACCGGCGAAGCGGCCCCAGCCCTGGGCGTCGTCCGCCTCGCCCCGCCGGCCATTGCCGTCGAGGTCGAGGCCGGTGGCAAGGCCGCTGTTGGGCCGGGGAGCATGGGCATGAGGCAGGACAAGCCCACCCTCGGCCAGGAGCGCGGCGAAGGCCGTCAGGGCCAGAAGATCACGGTCATGGTCGACATCGAGCAGCAGGATGGCGTCGGGGGCCAGCGTCACCAGGGCGTCGCGGGCGGCCAGGACATCCGCCGCACCCCGCCGGATATCGCGCAGCAGGAGGCCGGGACCGTCGCGCCCGAGGCCGGTGTGCCAGAGGGCCAGCCGCAGCGGTTCGGCGCCGCAGGGCAGGGCGGTGGCGAGGAACAGCAGGCAGAGGAGGAGGCCGGCGAGCCGGTGGCGGCGTCGGTCAGCCGGGCTGCGCAGCGGATCCGGGCGCCGGGGCGGGCGCCGGCAAGGAGCGCTCAGGCGGTGGCGAAGGCGTTGCCCTCGGAATCGGCGAAGCGGCGGCGGCTGGCACGGATCATCCGCGCCACGCGGGCCATGGCCACCCCGCGCATCACCAGACTGGCCGGGACATAGGCCCACAGCACGATCCCCCAGACGAAGCCCATCGGCGAGAGCAGCGTCAGCGGCTTCACCAGAACCTCGGACACGATCACCGCGCCCGGCAGCAAGAATGGCAGCACAAGCCCTAACGCAATGTTAATGCGGGCGTGGCGCTGCAGGCGCAGAACCACGTCATTGCCGGCCGTGGGGTCGAAAGTCGGCAGGTTGATCCAGACGTTGAACGGGCCGTTGCCCATGGGCCAGGCATTGAGGCGGATGGCGGTGACGAAACCCGCGACCGTGGTCGCGGCCAGCACCAGGGCCAGCGCGGCGCCGTCGCGGACCATCGCCAGATGCTCGGCCGGGACGGCGGCGGGCAGGGCGTTGACGAGGAGGCGCACCGGGCTGAGGCCGAAATCGAGGATCTGGCCGCAGAGCGCCCCGGCCGCGGTGGCAAGGCCGCCGAGGATCCCGGGTTCGACCAGGTTGCGCTGCATCAGCGCCATCAGCACGGTCATCAGGGCGATCAGCGCGAAGCGGGTGCGGTTGAAGGGGGCGGCGAAGCGGAATTCGATGAGGCCGGGGTATTCCGAGGCGTATTCGGCAAAGACGATACCACCGGCGAACAGCGCCAGCAGGATCATGCTCTGCGCGGTGTCAGGGGCGGTCGAGGGCACGACCAGTGCCGGAAACAGGGCCAGGACAACGACAAGCAGGGCGCGTGCGGCGGCGCCCGGGACGTGCGACTTCGATTTCGCGTCACCCATGCTCGATCCCCTGGCCGGCCGGTGAAAGCCGGTGGAGTGTTTGCGGCGACCGGCGAATGCCAGTGCCTGCCTCAATTTTGCCACAATTCTGCCCATTTTCCCGCGACCCCGCAAGACGTCCACAAAGGGTGGCGCATCAAGAAGGGGATTCCGAGGCAGAAATGCCGCAGCTTTGCATCAAACTGGAGGCAAAAAAGAGGCGCCCCCGGAGGGACGCCCTAACAATTTGCAATCGCTGGAAAATCAGAGCCAGGGGAACTGGGTTTTCTGCTTTTCCTCATAGGCGTCGATTGACGACACTTTTTCCAAACTCAGGCCGATATCGTCGAGCCCGTTCATGAGGCAATGCTTCTTGAACGGGTCGATGTCGAAGCCGAAGCTCTTGCCGTCCGAGGCGGTCACCGTCTGGTTTTCCAGATCCACCGTGATCCGCGCATTGGCGCCATTGGCCGCGTCGTCCATCAGATAATTGACGGCCTCGGGCGGCAGGACGACCGGCAGGATGCCGTTCTTGAAGCAGTTGTTGTAGAAGATGTCGGCGAAGCTGGTCGAGATGACGCAGCGGATGCCGAAGTCGAGAAGCGCCCAGGGCGCGTGTTCGCGCGACGAGCCGCAGCCGAAATTGTCGCCGGCGACGATGATCTCGGCCTGCCGGTACTGCGGCTTGTTCAGGACGAAATCGGGGATTTCGTTGCCCTGACGGTCGTAGCGCATCTCGTCGAACAGGTTCTTGCCGAGACCCGAACGCTGGATCGTCTTCAGGAACAGTTTCGGGATGATCATGTCGGTGTCGATATTGACCAGCGGCATGGGCGCCGCGATCCCGGTCAGGGTGGTGAATTTGTCCATTTCAATCTCCGAAAGGGTCAGGACCGGCGGGCGATGAGGCCCAGCGCGATCAGGCCGATACCATCGGCCAGCAGCTGGAGGCCCAGCAGCAGGCCCAGAAGCGAGGTGGCGGCAGCGCCGATATCCGTGACGACCAGAAAGCCGATCAGGACCGAGGCGGCGCCGCTGAGAAGCAGGAACCAGAAGAGCGAGGTCTCGCGCAGGCGCCAGGCCATGCCCAGCCGCACCGCCCCGGTGAGGAGGAAGACGATCCCCACCAGCAGCGTGAGCGAGACGACTCCGGCGAGCGGATCGGCGATCAGCGAGATCCCCGCCAGCAGCGCCAGAAGGCCGACGGCCCCGGTCCAGATCCGGTGCGGCAGGTCCCGGCCGGTGACGGCGGCCCAGGTCTGCACAATGCCCGCGAAGACAAGCACCATGCCGACCAGCGTCGTCACCGCCAGCGAGGCGGCAAAGGGATTGGCCAGCGCCAGCACCCCGCCGATCAAAAGGACCGCGCCGACGGTCAGGAAGACCGAGGCCGGGCGCATCACACGGTTTCCGCGCTCAGTTCACGGACATCGGTCAGATGCCCGGTCACCGCCGCCGCCGCCGCCATGGCGGGCGACATGAGGTGCGTGCGGCCCTTGTAGCCCTGCCGCCCCTCGAAGTTGCGGTTCGAGGTCGAGGCGCAGCGCTCTTCGGGCGCCAGCTGGTCGGGGTTCATGGCCAGGCACATCGAGCAGCCGGCCATCCGCCATTCGGCGCCCGCGTCGATGAAGATCTGGGCCAGGCCCTCTTCCTCGGCCTGGGCGCGCACGAGGCCCGAACCGGGGACGACCATGCAGCGCACGCCGTCGGCGATCTTGCGGCCCTTGAGCACCGCGGCGGCGGCGCGCAGATCCTCGATCCGGCCGTTGGTGCAGGACCCGATGAACACCGCGTCGATCTTGATGTCGGTCAGCTTCATGCCCGGGGTCAGGCCCATATAGTCGAGCGAGCGCTGGGCAGCGCCGACCTTGCCGCCGGTGAAATCCCCGGCCGCGGGGACTTTGGCCGAGATCGGCAGCACGTCCTCGGGCGAGGTGCCCCAGGTCACGACCGGCTCGATATCCTCGCCGCGCAGGGTGATGACCTTGTCGAAATGCGCGCCCTCATCGGTGTAGAGGGTCTTCCACCAGGCCATCGCGGCCTCCCAGGCGGCGCCTTTGGGGGCATGGGGGCGGCCCTTCACATAGTCGAAGGTGGTTTCGTCCGGGGCGATCAGACCGGCGCGGGCGCCGCCTTCGATCGCCATGTTGCAGACGGTCATCCGGCCTTCCATCGACAGCGCACGGATCGCCTCGCCGCAATATTCGATGACATGGCCGGTGCCGCCGGCGGTGCCGGTCTTGCCGATGACCGCGAGCGTGATGTCCTTCGCCGTGACGCCGGGCTTCAGCTTGCCGGTGATCTCGACCTTCATGTTCTTGGATTTGGTCTGGATCAGCGTCTGGGTGGCCAGAACATGCTCGACCTCGGAGGTGCCGATGCCATGCGCGAGTGCCCCGAAGGCGCCATGCGTCGCGGTGTGGCTGTCGCCGCAGACCACGGTCATGCCCGGCAGGGTCCAGCCCTGTTCCGGGCCGACGATATGGACGATGCCCTGGCGGATGTCCGAGACCGGGTAATAGACGATGCCGAAATCCTTGGCGTTCTTGTCCAGCGCCTCGACCTGGATGCGGGATTCCTCGTTCTCGATCCCGTTCACGCGGTCGGCGGTGGTGGGGACGTTGTGGTCGGGCACGGCGATGGTCTTGCCAGGGGCGCGGACCGGGCGGTTGGCCATGCGCAGGCCTTCGAAGGCCTGCGGGCTGGTCACTTCATGGACCAGGTGGCGGTCGATATAGAGCAGGCAGGTGCCGTCGTCGGAACGGTCGACGACATGCGCGTCCCAGATCTTGTCATACAGGGTTTTCGGAGCGGTCATGGCTCATCTCTCACGGATTTGGCTTGGATAGGCTTGGTGCCTGCGGGCAGGCACCGGCGGCGGACCAAAGGGTCAGCCGCGAAGTCGCGCGAGGACAGACCGGTTTTCCCGGGCGAAACGCTGCGGCAGGCGCGCGTGATCGGTCATGTCGAAGAAGCGGATCATGCGCGGTTCATACGCCCGAATCCGGGTTCAGGCAAGCGAGGACGGCGTTTGCACCGCCTCCAGCAGATCGCCGGGCTGGCAGTCGAGCACCTCGCAGATACGGGCGAGGGTCTCGAAGCGGATGCCCTTGACCTTGCCTGACTTCAGCAGGCTGATGTTCTGCTCGGTGATGCCCACGCGCTCGGCCAGGTCGCGGCTTTTCATCTTGCGCATGGCCAGCATCACATCGAGCCGCACGACGATTTCCATCAGATGAAGCCCCGGTTTTCTTCGGCCATCTCGGCGGCCTCGTGCATCGCCCAGCCGATCATCACCATCAGCCCGCCCGCCAGGACCTGCCCAAGGTCGGCGCCCTCGAGCGAGAGGGCCAGCACCCGTTCACCCGGCGGATTGGCCAGGCTGGCCAGCATGATCTGCAGCGGGCGGGAGACAAGCTCCAGCGCCACGGCGACCAGCAGCGCCGCGCCGATCCGCTGGATATGGCGCGCGCAGGCCTGCGTCAGGGTCTCGCCCCCGGCGTAGCGCCCCAGCAGCAGGGCCATCTGATGCAGCCCATAGAGCATGGCCAGCGAGGGCAGGGCGCCCAGGGCGGCGACCCCGGCGCGGTGAAGGGGATCGAGCCTGTGGTCAGGGGCGATCCCGGCCGCGCGGCGCAATGCCTCGGGCAAATCCAGAAAGGCGATCCCGGCCAACAGGGCAGTGGCAAGGATCGCCATCGCCACCCAAGTCAGAACCCGGAGAGTGGCGGCCCAGCGGCGCACAGGTGCGGTGTCGGTCATTGTAATACTCCTTTCACAGCCAATATTTATTGTAATACATTAAAAGAATATCGAATCAAGGGGAATCGCCATGCGCCCAATGATCGCCGCCTTCTGCCTCGCCGCCAGCCTGCCGGCCTGCGCCACACTCAACCCCGTCACCGCCCTGCGCCTGTCCCGGCTCGATCCGCTGACCGCCGATCCCGCCGCCATCGCCGCGCGGTTGACTCTGCCCGATGGGTTGGGGGTGAGGCCGGGCAGCGCGGTTCTGACCCTCTCCGCCAGCCGGCAGGATACCGGTGAAGCCTTCCAGCATGCCTATTCCCTGGAAGAAGGGGGCACGGTCTGGCGGCTCTCGCCGACGGATCTCCGTTCGCTGCGCGCCGCGCAGGCCGAGGCCGCCCGCTGGAGAGCCGAGGCGCCGGATGAAAGTTCCGGCGCCCTGTCGCTCAGCCTTGGCGGTTGTGCCATCGGCGCGGGGCCAAACCCCGAGGCAACCGTTTCCGCCGATCTAAGCCTCGACGGGGGCGTCCGCTACGCGCCGCTGATCCGCGGGCTGTCCCTTGCCGACATCGCAGGGGCCGCAAGCCCGGGCGCTGTCCTGCCCGCCTGCCCATCACCCGGGGGGGCAAAGGCCCCGACAGCAGCGATGACGGCACCGCGACGGGAAGGGGCAGGGCGAACGCGACAGCGCTTGCCGCCGCTTGGCAGGCGCGCCGCGCTGTCAGCCCGTTCATTCCCGTGGACTTGCTTCCCCGAGGCCGTAAACTTGCCGGATGGACCGCGAAATCGTCTCCTGGCTGCAAAGCCTGCGCGACAGCGCTGCCGAGTTCTTCAACGCGCTGCTGTTCTTCGGGCAGACCATGCTGCTGCCCTCGCGCCTGCAACAGATCGGCGTGGCGCTGGTGCTGGCCCTGTTCGCCTGGGCCCTGTCGCGCTGGCTGGCACCGCGGGTCGATGCCTGGATGCATGCGCAGGAGGGGCGGCCGAAATGGCAGCTGCGGCTGTTCATCGTCCTGCGCCGCCGCTTGCCACTGATCCTGTACATGCTGCTGATCTGGGGCGCGGTCTGGGTCTTTGCCGCGGCCTATGCCTTTCCTTCGCGCCGCTATGTGCTGGTGCTGGTGGCGACCATCGCCACCGCCTGGCTGGGCATCCGCCTGGCCGCGCAGCTGATTCGCAACCGGCTGGTGCGAACGCTGGCGGTCTGGGGCCTGTCGATCTGGGCCACGCTCTATTACCTCGATCTTCTGGACGAGACGAGCAGCGCGCTCGACGCCATCGCCGTCCGATTCGGCGATTTCGAGCTGTCGGCGATCAAGGCGGTGGTGCTGACCGCCGCGCTTTTCACCGCCGCCCGGGCCGTCACCATCGGCTCCTCGCGCCGGATCCGCGGCATGGCCGACATTTCGCCCTCGATGCAGGAGCTGCTGGTCAAGCTTCTGCGCATCGGGCTTTACGGCGCGGCCTTTTTCATCGGACTGAAGGCAGTGGGGTTCGACCTGACGGGCCTCGCCGTGCTGTCGGGCGCCATCGGCGTGGGGCTCGGCTTCGGGCTGCAGAAAGTGGTCTCGAACCTCGTGTCGGGCGTCATCATCCTGCTGGACAAATCGGTCAAGCCCGGCGACGTCATCTCGATCGGCGATACCTTCGGCTGGATCGAGGAACTGGGCGCGCGCTATGTCTCGGTCGTGACCCGCGACGGCAAGGAATACCTGATCCCCAACGAGGATCTGATCACCGGCCAGGTGGTCAACTGGTCGCATACCAACGAATTTGTCCGCCTCGACATCTTTTTCGGCACCTCCTATGCCGATGACCCGCATGCCGTCCGCCGCATTGCCATCGAGGCTGCGCTGAGCTGTCCGCGGGTTCTGCAACACCGCGCGCCGGTCTGCCATATCACCGGATTCGGCGAATCCTCGGTCGATTACATCCTGCGCTTCTGGATCACCGATCCCACGGGCGGGCTGACCAATATCCGCGGCAATGTCTATCTGGCGCTGTGGGATGCGTTCAAGGCGCAGGGGATCTCCATCCCCTTCCCGCAGCGCGAGGTGCGGATCCTGGGCGAGGCGCCCGCCGGGGGTGCGGCCGGGCCCGCGTCCGAGGTGCCGCCCGATGGCGCCCGCGACCCCTCGGCGAAGTGATGCCGCCGCCCGCGCGGCGCCGCACGGGCCTCCATTGAGATTCCCTCGGGCGCGCGTTACATTGAGGGGTAATCGCCCCTGCAGGAGGACAGTTCTCTGTCTTACATCGACCCGGCCGCCGTCGCGGCCCCCGCCGCCAACCCTTCGGCCCCCGATTTCTCGGCCGCCGATGTTCTGGCCTTGGTCCTGCAATCCCTCGATGACGACAAGGCCGAGGAGATCGTGACGATCGACCTGCGCGGCCGTTCGTCCGTGGCCGATTACATGGTGATCTGTTCGGGCCGCTCGTCCCGCCAGGTCGCCGCCATTGCCGAGAAGCTGCTGGAGCGGCTGAAGGCGGCTTACCGCATCACCGCCCGGTCTGAGGGCAAGGAAACCGGCGACTGGGTGCTGCTCGATACCGGGGATGTGGTCGTGCATATCTTCCGCCCTGAAGTGCGCGAGTTCTATCAGCTCGAACGCATGTGGCAGGTGCCTGCCGGCAAGGCCTGATGCGGCTGCACATCGTCGCGGTGGGCCGGCTGCGCGCCGGGCCCGAGCGGGTGCTGATCGACGATTACCTCAAACGCCTCGACCGCACCGGCCGGCCGCTGGGGCTGGGTCCCTGCGCGGAACATGAGGTCGAGGACCGCAAGGGCGGGGGAATGGAGGCGGAAGCGGTGCTCCTGGCCCGCGCCTGCCCCGCGGGCGCGGTGCGGGTGGTGCTGGACGAGCGGGGGTCGGTGATGCCCTCCCCGGATTTCGCCCAGCGGCTGGCGAAATGGCGCGACGAGGGCCGGCAGGATCTGGCCTTTTTCATCGGCGGCGCCGATGGCCTGGCACCGTCGCTCAGGGCCGAGGCGGACGCGGCGCTCAGCTTCGGGGCGATGGTCTGGCCCCATGCGCTGGTGCGGGTGATGCTGGCCGAACAGCTCTACCGCGCGGCGACGATCCTGGCGGGATCGCCCTATCATCGGGAATAGCGGGCGTTCCGCCCGCGGCGAGGCGGGGGGCCAGCCCCCCGCACCCCCCGCTCAAGGGGGTTTTCCACCCCCTTGAGAAACCCCCAAGGATATTTAGAGAACAAAGATGAAGATTAAGAGGGCGTTAAGCCGCCTTCTTTGCGCCCGAAATATCCTCGGGGGGTGAATTGGCCGCAGGCCAAGAGGGGGCAGGAGGCCCCCCTACTTCGGCGCGGCGTCGCCGCGCCGCCGGTCGCCCCCCGTTTCGTCGCTTGCGGGCTCGGCGCCGGAGGCGTCGCGGCCGAGGGTGACACCCCTCCCCGGCCGGACCTCGCGCAGCCGGGGAGCAAGGGCATTGCCCCCGCCGACCCCCGCGCTTAGACAGGCAGCACGAAGACCGGAGCACCCGTCATGACCCATCCCAAACCCGTCGTCCTGTGCATTCTCGATGGCTGGGGCATCAATCCGCGGACCGAAGGCAATGCCGTGGCGCTGGCCGAAAAGCCCAATTTCGACCGGCTGATGGCGACCTGCCCGCATGCGACCTTGGTCACTTTCGGCCGCGGCGTGGGCCTGCCGACCGGGCAGATGGGCAATTCCGAGGTCGGGCACACCAATATCGGCGCGGGCCGGGTCGTCGCCATGGATCTGGGCCAGATCGACCTCGCGGTCGAGGATGGCTCCTTCGCCGCCAATGCCGCGCTTCAGGCGTTCATCGCCCGGCTCAAGGCCACCGGTGGCACGGCGCATCTGATGGGCGTCGTCTCGGACGGGGGTGTGCATGGCCATATCACCCATCTGAAGGCCGCCGTCGCCGCCATCGCCGGCGAGGGCGTCCCGGTTGCAATCCATGCCATCACCGATGGTCGCGACGTGGCGCCGAAATCGGCCGACCGCTTCATCGCCGATCTGGCCGCCAGCCTGCCCGAGAATGCCTGCATCGCCACAATCATCGGCCGCTACTGGGCCATGGACCGCGACTCGCGCTGGGAGCGGGTCGAGCGCGCCTATGACGCCATGGTCCGGGCCGAGGGCCGCGCCGCGCCGGATGCGGTCGCTGCCGTTGCCCAGGCCTATGCCGCGGGCGAGACGGATGAATTCATCGACCCGACCGTCATCGACGGCTACAAGGGCGCGCGCAACGGCGACGGATTCTTTTGCCTCAATTTCCGCGCCGACCGCGCGCGTGAGATCCTGGCGGCGCTGGGTGCCCCTGCCTTCCGCGGTTTCGAGGCCAAGGGCCGCGTCGAATGGGCCAGCATGCTGGGCATGGTCGATTATTCCGAGGCGCATAACGCCTTCATGCACACCGCCTTCCCCAAGCGGGTGATCAGGAACACGCTCGGCGAATGGGTGGCGAAGCAGGGGCTGCGCCAGTTCCGGCTGGCCGAGACCGAGAAATATCCCCATGTCACCTTCTTCCTGAACGGCGGCAAGGAAAGCCCGGAGGAAGGCGAGGACCGTTTCATGCCCTCCTCGCCCAAGGTCGCGACTTATGACCTCGCGCCCGAGATGTCCTCGGCCGAGGTGACCGACCGGTTCGTCGCCGCCATCGAGGCGGGCTATGACCTGATCGTCACCAATTACGCCAATCCCGACATGGTGGGCCACACCGGCATCGTCGAGGCCGGGGTAAAGGCGGTCGAGGCGGTGGATCGGGGCCTCGGCCGGGTGCTGGCGGCGCTGCAAAAGGCGGGGGGCGCGATGATCGTCACCGCCGACCACGGCAATTGCGAGCAGATGATCGATTACGCGACCGGCGGGCCGCATACCGCGCATACCACCAATCTGGTGCCGGTCATCCTAGTGGGCGGCCCCGAGGGGGTGACGCTGGCCGATGGGCGGCTGGCGGATCTGGCGCCCACGGTCCTGGAATTGATGGGCGTGCCGCAGCCCGAGGACATGACCGGCCAATCCCTGATCCGGCGGGGCTGAGGGATGCGGCTCGCCCGGATCCTGGCGCTCGTTGCCTGTCTGGCCGGCCCCGCCCCGGTGGTGGCGGATACGGCCGGGAACGCGCAGGCGGCGGCGATCGCGCTGCTGAACGCCATCGACTCGCTGGCCGAGGCGCGGCGCGCGCCCGATCAGGTGGCGGCGCTGACCCAGGCGATTCAGGCGCATGAGGCCGGGCTTTCGGCCCTGCGCGAGGGGCTGCGCGAGGCGGCGCTGCGCGAGGCCTCGATCAACCGGGTGCTGGAGCAGCAGCAGGCGCAGGTCAGCCGGATCCTGGGCGCGATGATGGCGGTCGAGCGGATCGAGGGACCGGTGATGCTGGTCCATCCGCAGGGCCCCTTGGCCACGGCGCGCGCCGGGATGATGATCGCCGATGTCGCGGCCGGCATGCAGGCCGAGGCCGACCGGATCGGCGCCCTGGCCCGCGAGCTGGCGGCGCTCAGGGAATTGCGCGAGACGGCGGTGGAGACGCTGGCGGCGGGGCTGGCCAGTCTGCAGGGCGCGCGGGCCGAACTCAGCCAGGCCATGGCCGACCGGCGCGACCTGCCGCCCCGGGTCGGCGATGACGAGACGCGGATGCTGGCGTTGCTGGAATCGGTCCGCACGCTGCAGGATCTGGCGACCGGGCTGGCCACCCGGCCCTCGGGCGCTTCGGCCGAGCTGCCGATTTTCGACACGGCGCGGGGCCGTTTGCCGATGCCGGTGATCGGCACCCGGCTGCGTGGTTTCGGCGAGGCCGATGCGGCGGGCATCACCCGGCCGGGCCTGGTGGTCGCTACTGAACCCGGGGCGCTGGTCACCGCGCCCTGGTACGGGACGGTGCGGTATCGCGGCCCCTTGCTGGATTACGGCAATGTCGTGCTGTTGGAGCCGGGCGAGGGCTGGCTGATCGTTCTGGCCGGGCTGGATCTGGTCTATCCGCGGCAGGGCGAGGTGGTGGCGCAGGGCGATGCGCTGGGTCTGATGCCGGGGGGCGCGACGGGTGCTGACGAATTCGTGCAGGCGGATCCGGTGGCGGGACGGAGCGAAACGCTGTATCTGGAACTCAGGCAGGACGGGCAAGCCATTGACCCGGCCGACTGGTTCGACTTGAGTGGTGAGGAACGGCCGTAGAACGGCCGGCGCGGGAGGGGCCTGCGGACGAGCCGCGGTCACATCCGAACCGACAGACGGGATGGAAGCATGAACAGATATCTGGTGGCGGCAGCGGCGGGCATCCTGGGGGGTGTCGTGCTGTCGACCCAAGTGGCGGCGCCGCTGCTCGCGCAAGAGCAGGACGCCAACCAGTCGGTCTATGAACAGCTCGACCTCTTCGGCGATGTGTTCGAGCGGATCCGCTCGCAATACGTGACCGAGGCCGAGCCGCGCCAGCTGATCGAGGCGGCCATCAACGGCATGCTCAATTCGCTCGACCCGCATTCCAGCTATCTGCCGCCCGACGATTACGAGGACATGCGCGTGCAGACGCGCGGCGCCTTCGGCGGTCTGGGGATCGAGATCACCCAGCAAGAGGGCTATGTCCGCGTGATCACGCCCATCGACGACACGCCCGCCGCCGCGGCGGGCGTCCAACCGGGCGATCTGCTGACCCATGTCGATGGCGTCTCGCTTCTGGGTCTGACGCTGCCCGAGGCCGTGGATCTGATGCGCGGGCCGGTCGGGTCCGAGATCGTGGTGACGATCCTGCGCGAAGGCGTGGCCGAACCCTTCGACCTGTCGATCATCCGCGACACGATCCGCATCCAGGCGGTGCGTGGCCGGGTCGAGGGCAATATCGTCGTCCTGCGCGTCTCGACCTTCAACGAGCAGACCTACGACAACCTCGAAAGCGAGCTGAACGAGGGGATCGAGCAGATCGGCGGCATCGACAACCTGCAGGGCGTCGTGCTGGATCTGCGCAACAACCCGGGCGGTCTGCTGGTGCAGGCGATCCGCGTTTCGGATGCCTTCCTGGAGACCGGCGAGATCGTCTCGACCCGCGGGCGCGACGGTGCCGATGGCGAGCGTCACAATGCGACGCCGGGCGATCTGATCGACGGGCGGCCGATGGTGGTGCTGATCAACGGCGGCTCGGCCTCGGCCTCGGAAATCGTGGCGGGCGCGCTGCAGGATCACCGCCGGGCGGTGGTGGTGGGCGAGCGCAGCTTCGGCAAGGGCTCGGTGCAGTCGTTGATCCCGCTCCGGGGCGATGGCGCCATGCGGCTGACGACGGCGCTCTACTACACGCCCTCGGGCCGCTCGATCCAGGCCCTGGGCGTGGCGCCCGACATCGTGGCCCATCAGCCGCCGGTTGCCGATACCGCCGCCGTCGCGCCCGAGGACGACACGCCGCGGCCCCCGCGCAGCGAATCGAGCCTGCGCGGCGCTTTCCAGAACGGCACCATCTCGGACGACGAACGCCGGCAGATGGAGGAAGAGGAACGCGCCGCCGAGGAGGTCTCGCGCCTGCGCAGCGAGGATTACCAGCTGGCCTATGCGCTGGATATCCTGCGCGGCCTGTCGGTGATGAACGGTCAGTGACGGGGGCGCCGATGAGCCCGGCCGAGGTCGACGCGCTGCCCTATCGGCCGAATGTCGGCGTGATGCTGATTGACGACCGGGGGCTGATCTTCGCCGCCCGGCGGCTCGACAGCGCGGTTCCGGCCTGGCAGATGCCCCAGGGCGGGATCGACGAGGGCGAGGACCCCCGCGCCGCCGCCTTGCGCGAGTTGCAGGAAGAGACGGGCGTGCCCCCCGCGCTGGTGCAGGTGCTGGCCGAGACGCCGGACTGGCTGGCCTATGACTTGCCGCCCGAGCTCTTGGGCAAGATGTGGAAGGGGCGCTACCGGGGCCAGAAGCAGAAATGGTATCTGCTGCGGTTTCTGGGGCGCGACGACCAGATCGACCTGGAGCAGGAACACCCGGAGTTCAGCGAATGGCGCTGGGTGACGGCCGAGGAGATGATCGAGGCGATCGTGCCCTTCAAGCGCGAGATCTACCGGCAGGTGGTGGCGGCGTTCCGGTCGCATCTGGCCTGAGGGGCAGGTGGGATGAAATCCCACCCTACAGGGCGCCCGTCGGGTGGGGTGTCATCCCCCCGCGCGCGGTCTCTGGACCTTGCCTGATATTTCGGCAATCGTGCACGGCCTTTCACCTGTTCACGGACTTGCGCGCATGAAGCTCGGCATCTTCTTTCTGGTTCTCGCCTATGTGCTGAGCCAGTTCTACCGGGCCTTCCTGGCCGTGCTCTCGCCGGTGCTGGGGGTAGAGATCGGCGCGACGCCGCAGGACCTCGCGCTGTCCTCGGGGCTGTGGTTCCTGACTTTCGCGCTGATGCAGATCCCGGTCGGTGCCGCGCTCGACAGCATCGGGCCGCGGCGGACCGCGGCCTGGCTGCTGGGGCTGGCAGGCGGCGGCGGGGCGCTGGTCTTTGCCCTGGCGCAGCAGGCCTGGCACATCCATGCGGCGATGATCCTGATCGGCATCGGCTGCTCGCCGGTGTTGATGGCCGCCTATTACATCTTTGGCCGGGTCTATCCGGTGCGGGTCTTCGCCACGCTCGCCGGGGCGATCATCGGCTTTGGCACCCTGGGTAATCTGGCGGGCGCCTGGCCGCTGGCCTGGGCGGCCGAGACCTTCGGCTGGCGGCAGAGCGTGCTGGGCCTCGCCATGGCAACCGTGGCGGTGGCTCTGGCGCTCGGGGTCTTCGTCAAGGATCCGCCGCCGGTGGACCAGCCTGCCGCCGGGCGCGGATCGCTGCTCGACGTACTGAAACTGCGCGCGCTCTGGTTGATCCTGCCCCTGATGGCGGTGAATTATGTCCCGGCGGCGGCCATCCGGGGCCTTTGGGCCGGGCCCTTCTTCCGCGATGTCTATCAGGCCGATGCGCTGGCCATCGGCACCGCGACGCTGGTCATGGCGCTGGCCATGGTCGCGGGCAGCTTCGCCTATGGCGCGGCCGACCGGGTCTTCGGTACCCGCAAGGGCGTGGTGCTGGTCGGCAACCTGCTGAGCGCGGCCTGCGTGCTGGCCCTGTGGCTGGCGCCGACCGCGGGCTATTGGGCCGTGGCCTGCCTGATGGCCGGGATCGGCTTTTTCGGCTCGTCCTTCCCGGCGATGGTGGCGCATGGGCGCTCGTTCTTCCCGCCGCATCTGCTGGGCCGGGGGGTCACGCTGATGAACCTTTTCGGGATTGGCGGGGTGGGCGTGTTCCAGACCCTCTCGGGCAGCCTGCATCGCGCCGTCGCCCCGGTTCCGGCCGAGGCGCCCTACCAGGCGATCTTCCTGATGTTCGCGCTGCTCCTGCTGGCAGGCGCCGCGCTTTACGCCTTTTCGCAAGACCGCACCGACTGAGCGCAGCCCCGGGGGACCGGGCCGCCGATAAATCGCCGCGGCCGGGGTCCGGGGGCTTTCCAGTCAACGCGCAATCCTTTATGCGCGCCCCTGACCGCTGGGTTCAGGAGGGATACATGGGCTACAAAGTCGTTGTTGTCGGCGCCACGGGGAATGTGGGCCGCGAGATGCTGAACATCCTCGCCGAGCGCGAATTCCCGGTGGACGAGATCGCCGCGCTGGCCTCGCGCCGGTCGCTGGGTACGGAATGCTCGTTCGGCGACAAGACGCTGAAATGCCAGGACCTCGACACGTTCGATTTCAAGGGCTGGGACATCGCGCTCTTTGCCATCGGTTCGGACGCGACCAAGACCTATGCGCCGAAGGCGGCGGCGGCGGGCTGCGTGGTGATCGACAATTCCTCGCTCTATCGCTACGATCCCGATGTGCCGCTGATCGTGCCGGAAGTGAACGCCGACGCCATCACCGGCTATTCAAAGAAGAACATCATCGCGAACCCCAACTGCTCGACCGCGCAGATGGTCGTGGCGCTGAAGCCGCTGCATGACCGCGCCCGCATCAAGCGCGTCGTCGTCTCGACCTATCAATCGGTGTCCGGCACCGGCAAGGAGGCGATGGACGAGCTGTGGAACCAGACCAAGGGCGTCTTCGTCCCGGGTCAGGAGGTTGCGCCCTCGGTCTATCCCAAGCAGATCGCCTTCAACGTGATCCCGCATATCGACGTCTTCCTCGACAGCGGCGACACCAAGGAAGAATGGAAGATGGTCACCGAGACCAAGAAGATCCTCGATCCCAAGATCAAGGTGACGGCGACCTGCGTGCGGGTGCCGGTCTTCGTCGGCCATTCGGAATCGATCAACATCGAGACCGAGGATTTCCTCGATTGGGAAGAAGCGACCGAGATCCTGCGCGAGGCGCCCGGCATCCTGGTCGTCGACAAGCGCGAGCCGGGCGGCTACATCACGCCCATCGAATGCGTCGGCGAATACGCGACCTATATCAGCCGCATCCGGCAGGATTCGACCATCGATAACGGGCTGAACCTGTGGTGCGTCAGCGACAATTTGCGCAAGGGCGCGGCGCTGAACGCGGTGCAGATCGCCGAGGTCCTGGGCCAGCGCTGCCTGAAAAAGGGCTGAGGACCGCGCCCAGATCGTCCGAAAGGCGCCCGCTGGGGCGCCTTTTTTCTTTCAGGGCAGGGCGGCGACCAGCACCCGGGCCAGATCCTCGGGCTTCACCTGTCCCAGCAGCCAGTCGCGGACCGCCTGCCGCTGTTCGGCCTCGGGCGGCAGCGGGGCGTCGCTGTCCGGGCCTTCCAGGGGCAGCGTACGGTCGAAGGCGTGCTGATTGAGGAAGGCGATGTCGTCCCGGTTGGCGCGGCGGATCCATTCCTGGATCGCCGCCGGCGGATCGGTGAGCTTGGGCAGTCCGGTCAGCCCCGGCGCGCGGCGCAACCGCTCCAGCAGGACCTGGCGGCGCTGGATCTGGGCCGCGTCGCCGCCGCTGCCCAGCCGCTCGAACCCTTCGTTCAGCCCGAGGATCCAGAGCGTCGCGGCGGCGCTGAAACTCTCGTTGGTGCTGTGCACGGGATGGAGCGGGGCGACCGGCTGGCCATGGATCAGGCCGATCTGCTGGTAAAGATCGACAAGCAGATCGCCGCCGGCCAGACAGGCGCGGTCGAACCGGCGCAGGATCACGTTCTCGGCGCCAAGTTGCTGGCGATAGCGGCGCAGCGTATCCGCCGCGCCCAGCCTCACCTGCGCGGGCAGGGGCAGATCGGCCAGTCGCGCGCCGTCGCGGATCAGCTGGTCCAGTGCCGAGCGGTAAAGCGGCACCGGGTCGCGGACATACATCAGCACGACGATTTCGGAAAAGGTCCGGCGCAACTCGTCAAGGATGGGTCCGGGGCGCAGGTAATAGAGCGACTCGCTGGACAGGATGGTCAGCGCGGGCCCCTGCGCGCCGATTTCGGCGGCCATCCGGTCCCATTCCCGGCGGCTGAAAGCGCGGGATTCTTCGCGCGTGGCGAAATGCAGCCGTTCCTTCGGCAGGAGGGGTTTTCGCCCGGGCTCGAACAGGTTCGACAGCACGCGGGGCGGGGGCACGGTGGCATCGCTGGGTTGCCAATAGGCGATCCCCTGCTGCGCCAGCGCCGCGCGGTTCAGGAACAGCGAGTCCTGGATGGTGGTCGATCCCGCCTTGGCGGCACCGATATGCAACAAGAGCTTCATCGTGATCCTCGGACCCGGGGGCGTTCGGTGCGGGCCTTTCCGGCTATCCTGACATCCCGCGCCGGGCAAGTCACCGCCGGCCCGCGCGCCATTGCCGCCGCTGGGACGATGGCCTAGGGTCGGGGTCGTCCGGCGCGGCGGCGGACGTCCCGGGGCTGACATCCCCCGACGAGGAAACACGATGACCGTCATTCTCAGGAAATACGGCCTTGGCTATCTGTCGGTGCCCAAGGTCGCCTGTACCTCGATCAAGGCGATGATGTTTGAGGTGGAGAACGGCTTTGCGTTCCGTCCCTTCTCGGCCAACGGTCAGATGCGTTGGATTCACAATTTCTATCCGTCTGTCCCTTTCGCGGAACTGAAGCGCGGCCGTCTGCGCGATCTGCACCGCATCACCGTGGTGCGCGATCCGATCAAGCGGGCACTGTCGTGCCACAGCAACCGCGTCGTGCAGCACCGCGAACTTTCGCGCGAGATCGCCGGAGAGCGGTTGGCCGGCTCGGGCCTGCCCTTCGACCCCGACCTCTCGACCTTCGTGCGCAACATTGCCGAATACTCGCGCCGGGTGGCCGAGATCGGCCACCACACGGCGCCGCTGACGGTCTTTCTGGGCGAGAATCCCGGCTATTTCCACCGCATCTACCGCTTCGAGGAATTGCCCGAGATGGTCGCCGACGTGGGCCGGATCACCGGCAAGGAGGTGGCGCTGGAGGTCATGCAGCGGTCGAGTGGGAGTGCCAAAATCGAGCAGCTTTCGCCCGACGAGATCACCCTTCTGAAAGATTACTATGCCGAAGATTACGCTATCTTCGGCGCCTATTTCTGAGCCGATGACCGGGCGGCCCGCCGATCCTGCCGCGCCCCTGATCACGGTGATCGTCGCCGTCCACCAGGTCGCACCGCAGATCGCCGAGGCCATCGCCAGCCTGCGCGCGCAATCGCTGCCGGATTTCGAGGCGCTGGTCGTCGATGACGGCTCGACCGACGGATCGGGGCGGCTCGCCGCCGAGGCTTTCGCCGGGGATGCGCGCTTTCGCCTGCTGGTGCAGCCGAACCGGGGCCTGTCGGCGGCCCGCAACGCGGGGCTCGACCAGGCGCGGGGGGAGTTTGTCGCCTTCCTCGACGGCGACGACGCGATGGCGCCCGATTTTCTGGAGGTGCTGCACCGGGCCATTCTGGAAGAAGGGACGGAGTGGGCGGCCTCGGGCCTTGCGCTGGTCTATCCGGGCGGCGAGGAGCGGCCGCATCCGGGGCTTCACGCCTGCGACATGCCGCCCGAAGCCGGGCGTCTGCCCTTGACCGATGCCTGCGAGGTGGCGCGGATCTTCCCCTCGGCCTGGAACAAGCTCTATCGCCGGTCGCTGTTCGACGGGATCAGGTTCCCGGAGGGAAGTTGGTTCGAGGATCATGAGGTCTTCTGGGCGATGGCCCGCCGCGCCCCCCTGCTGGCCTATCGGCCCCAGGCCCTGTACCGCCATCGCCGCGACCGGCCGGGCCAGATCACCGGCGCCGACAGCGACCGGGTTTTCGACGTGCTCAGGGTGCTGGACCGGCTGGGACCGGTAATCCTGGGCAGCGGGATGGCCCGCGCGGCCGAGGGCTATGCCCGCCTGTCCGCCCGGCTGATCCACGAACGCGCGCTGGTGATCCGCGACCCGACCCGCCGTGCGCGCTTTCTGACGGCGGCGCAGGCCTTCTTGCAGCATCGCGGGGCAGGCTGGCAGGCCGATTGGGACCCCGAGATCAGCCGCGGGCTGGGGTTGGCGCTGGCGGGGGTGCTGCCGCTCTCGGTCGTGGTGCAGGGCGATCCGGGCCCGGCGCTGGCCGCGCTCGACGCGCAGGGCATGGCGGATTTCGAGCTGGTGGTGCTGGGGGACGGGGCGCCCGGCGTCCTGCCATCGGGCCGCGCGGTGCGGCGGCTCGATCCGGCGGGCCTGACGCCTGCCCGCCTTGCCTCGGTGCTGGAGGGGCGCTGGGTCCTGCTGCTGGCCCCGGGCGAGGTGCCGCTGCCCGAGGGGCTGATGAGGCTGGTCAATCTGGGTGAGCGGCTGGACCTGCCGCTGATCATCGGCGCGTTGGAGCGGCGGGGGCGGGGCTATCACGACGGCTGGACCGACAACCGCGTCGTGCCCGGGCTCGATGCGTTGCCGGTCTGGGGCGGCGAGGTCGCGATGGGCGGCGCGCAGGCGCTGAAGCTTTATCCGGCGCTGGGCAACCGGCTGATGCGGCGCGAGTTGCTGGCGGCGCTGCCCGGGTCGCCGGGGCTGGGGCGGGAGGCGGGCTCGGCGCAGATGCTCGCGCTTCTGGGCGGGCTGCAGGCGGGCAGGGCGGGCTACACGCGGCTCGCCGTCCTTTCGGTGCCGGACCGGCCCTTGGCGATCCCCGGCACCGGAGCCGCGCGCCGCCTGCTTTCCGCCTGTCCGGCCCTGCCCGATCTGCCGCAAGGCTGGCAGGCCGTGGTGCTGTTGCGGCTGGCGCGGCTGCGGGGAGGGGGCCTGCGGCTGGTTGGGGCGCTGGCCGGGGCGCTGCGCGAGGGCTGGCTTGCCGGGCGCAAGGCTGCGCCGGACCCGGACCTGCCGCGCTGGGTTCGCAGGCTGATGCCCCGGCGGTGAGGATTTGTTGAAACGGCAAGGCGGCCTTGCCATAAGCACGGGGTTGCCGAAAGGGTCTGGGTCCGGTCATGTTCTCGTTCAAAACCGCCGGTGGTGCCCGGTTCCGCTGCGAGGCCGATTTCGTCTGGGGCTCGGTCCTCAACGTCAACTTCCATGCGGATGACTGGCGCTCGATCCCCTTTCACCTCTCGATTCGCCGCGACGAGGCGCTGGTCGTGGTCAACCGGCAGGATCCGAAGGGCTGGCGGCGTGAGATCCGCAGGCCGATGCGGTTTGACAGGGTGGCGGTGCCGGTCGAGGTGCTCTTTGCCGCGGGCCGCGTCCGGGTCAGTGTCAATGGCGTGGCCATCGGCAGCTTCGACGCCTATCCCCGCCTCGACCCGACCTGCCGCTACGGGCTGCGGCGCGGCTTTCCCGGTCTTGGCCGCATCGCCCATGTCGATGTGCAGGGCGATGTGGTCTGGAACAGCGTCCTCGTCGACCGCGCGCAGCACGGGGCGCCCCCGTCCGACGAGATCGCGCTCAGCGACGCGCTCGAGGTGATCCGGCGCGGCGTGGGCGACGACAGCCCGCCCCTGGGCGTCCTGCGGATCATGGGGCAGGAGGCAGAGGTCCCGGCGGCCTTGAAGGCGCTGCCCTATCTCCTGCCCGATGGGACGCATGAACACGCGATGGTCGCGGTCCTGCCCGGCTGGCTCTGGTCGGGGGGTGTTCAGGCGCTGGACATGGTGCTGGAGGATGCCGCCGGCCGGGGGCTGGGGGGGCTCAGGCTGGAGCGCCCGGCACTGGTCGAGCGGATCGAGCGGCTGGCGTTGTCGGGCGGGCTGGAGGGCGACGACCGGGTCGCGATCCAGGCCATCGAGCATGCAAGGCACGCGGGCCTCGCCGCCGATCTGACGCCTGAGGCCTATCACCGGCTGGCCCATGCCGCGGCGCGCTTCCGTCTGGCAGATTTCCTGGCCGAAGGGGGCGAGGCGCCCCGCGCCGTTTCATCCCCCGACCTGCCGCCCGCGCCGCTGCCCCGCCGTGCCGAGGAAGCCTCGGACCGTTTTACCGCCGCCCTGCGCGCCGATCCCGGGTCGGATCCCCTGGCCCTGCTGGCGGCCGAGCTGGCGGCGCTGGACAAGCCCCACGACCAGGGCGAGTTGGTCGAGCGGCTGATCGAATGCTTCGCCCTGGCGGACAGGCTGGAGGATCTGTTCCGCCTGCGCCGCGACCGGGCCCTTCCGGCGCTCAACCCTCCGGGGGCGGGGGACCTCTATCGGCGCGGGCTGCTCTTGAGCCTGGATTATGCCGAGGGGCGGTTCGGGGCCATCGCCGCGACGCTCTGGGATCTGGCGCCCGAGGGGCCGGCCTGGCTGCCGACACCCGCGCTGGGCTGGGTTCTGGAACAGGCGGCACGGGCGGCGCCCGGGCTGGACGGGACAGCCCCCCTCGACTGGCAGCGGACCGACATGCTGAAGGCGGGGCTGGACATGGTGGCGGCGCGGGCACAGGGCTATTGGGGGCGCAGCCCCTGCCGACGGCTGATCCGCGCCGTGCTGGTGATCCTGCTGAACGCCGATTCCCTGCCCGAGGATGTCCGCCAGAAGGCGATCTGGACCGCGCTCAGGGCCTATGGGCTGACGCCCGGTTTCTGGGATCTGGTCGAGGCGGAGATCGCCCGCGGCTGGACCCCACCGCGCCAGATTGTGCCGGTGCGGGCAGCCTTTGCCCGGATCCGCGCCGCGTTTGATGCCGGGACGCGCGACGAGGCGGCGTTGTCGCGGGATCTGGATCTGTTCCGGCAACTTGGTTGCCCCGACCTGCAACGCTTCCGGCGCGAGCTGTTCGGGCCGCTGGGCCTGCCCGGGGCCGAGGCGGCGCGGCCGCTGGCGCCGCTGGTCGCGGGTTTCGACCCCGACGAGGCGCTGCTGCGCCATCTCAGTTTCCCGGGCAACGCCGACAGGCTCGACGCCGCCGGGCTGGAGGGGGTGGCCGAGGTGATCGCCGACAGCTTCTCCGGGATGCCGCGCAATCCCTTCGCCCGGCTGCAGGGGCGGATGCTGGCCGAGGCGACGGCGCTGCTGGAGGCACCGGACGAGGCGACGATGGCGCGGTTCCTGAGAGGGGCGGCTGCGATGATGTCGGGCTACAGCCGCTTCATGGGGATCGCCCTGCCGCTGGCGCTGCTGCGCGGTCTCTGCGACCGGGGGCGGGCGGCGGAGGGCGCACCGCTGGTGGCGCAGATCGCGGCCGCGCTGCCCGATCTGGCAAAGGACCCCGCCACCGCCGCCGCGCTCTTCACCGCCCCTGCGCCGCGGCTGGCGCTCGATGCGCTGACCCGCGCGCATGGCACCCTGCCGGCGGTGGCGGCGCTGGCCCTGGCGCTGGAGCCGCTGCTGGCCCCCGGCCCGCCCCCCCCGCGTGAGGACCGCGCGGCGGACCTCAGCGCCCGGGCGCATCCGTTGCAGGACACGCTCCTCTGCCTCTACACCTGCCAGCCCTATCTGGAGACCCGGGTCCGGGCGATCCGCGAGACCTGGCTGCCGCTGCTGGCGAAGATGGGCGTGCCCTGCCTGATCTTCGTCGGCGGCGGGGACGGGCGGCGCGAGGGGGATGTCATCTATCTCGACGCGCCCGACGATTACGAATCCCTGCCGAAAAAGACCCTGGCGATGGCGCGCTGGGTGCTGGACCACACCGATTTCGCCCATCTGGTAAAGGTGGATGACGATTGCTTCGTCGACCCGGAATCCTGGTTCGGCGATCTGGCCCATCGGTCGACGAATTATTACGGCCGCAGCCTGACCCGGCGGCGCGGGCAGATGGACCGGACCTGGCACCAGCCCAAATCCCGCAGCCGCCGCGCCCGGATGGAGCTGGACAAATCGCCCGAGCCCTCGACCTATGCCGATGGCGGATCGGGCTACGCCCTGTCGCGCATCGCGCTTCAGACGCTGATCGAGGCCAGCGAGCGGCCCGAGGGCCGGGCGCTGATCCATGTGTCCTTCATGGAGGACAAGCTGGTCGGCGACCTGTTGGCCAGTGCCCGGATCGCGGTGGACAACACCGATTACCGCGTGGCGCTGCTGCGCCGGACCCGACCGGGCGGCCCGCTGGTGTCGCTCTGGGACAACGGGTTCCTGCCGTTCAAGGGGTCGGGCATGAAACTGGCCCATCTGGATGGGCCCGAGAAGATGGCCGAGGTGCTGGCGGGCCTGTCGCAGCCGCGGCCGGTGCAGGCCAAGATCTGGCCCAGCTATCAGCCGGTGCGGCAGGGCTGGGCCTCGAACACGCTGGACCTGATCTCGCCCCCGGAGAAGCTAGCGGAGGTCAACGAGGCGCCCGTGGCGGTGGTATCCTGCCTGAGGAACGAGCGCTTCATGCTGCCCCGCTTTCTGGAGCATTACCGCGCGCTGGGGGTTCGGGGATTCCTGATGGTCGACAACGGTTCGGACGACGGCAGTTTCGACTATCTGGCCGCACAGCCCGATGTGGCGCTCTTCTCGGTCGATACGCCCTATTCGGAATCGCAATACGGGGTGGCCTGGCAGCAGGCGCTGTTGGCCAATCTCAGGCCGAACCGCTGGTCGCTGGTCGCCGATCTGGACGAATTACTGGTGCTGGCCGCGGATCTGAGCGGGGATCTGCCCGCGCTTGTGGAAACGCCCGCGTTCCGGGGCGCCGATGCCGCGCGGCTTTTCATGCTGGACATGTATCCCGAAGGACCGCTTTCGGGCGCGGATTTCCGGGCCGAGGGCCCCTTCGCGCAAGCCGGTTTCGTCGACCGAGAGCCCTTTCTGGCCGTGACGGGTGCACGCGGACCCTATTCCGATGCGCCGGTCTGGACCAGCGCGCTCAGGCACCGGCTGATCCCCGGCGCGCGGTCGGACCTTTTCGTGGCGCAGAAGATCGCGCTTCTGAAATACCGGCCCTGGATGCGGCTCTCGGCCGGGCTGCATTTCGTGGCGGATGCGCGGCTGGCCCCGCGCGACCTGATCTTCGCCCATTTCAAGTACAGCGCCGCCTTTCATGCCAAGGCCAGGGCCGAGGTCGCCCGCCGCCAGCATTTCAACAATGCCGAGGAATACCGCAAATATCTGGCCGTGGTCAGCGAGGGGCGGGACGTGATCCACGATCCGGCAATCTCGGTCCCCTGGGACCAGGCGCCTTTCGTCCGCCGGCTTCTGGGGCTGGAGGCGGGCCGCGCTCAGTCCCGGGCATAGACCTCAAGCAGGGCGTCGAGATGCTCGTCCATGCTGGTGGGGGGCTGGGCGCGGGTCCAGTAATCGGCGGGCTGCACCGCGCCCTCCAGCATCCGGTACAGTACGCGGTGCAGATCCTGCGCGTCGCCTGCGCGGAAGACGAAGGCCGGCGCGCGACCCAGTTCCTGCGCGCCGCCGCGATCCGAGGTGATCAGCGGGATATGGCGGGCGTGCATCTCCAGTGCGACCTGGGGCAGGTTGTCCTCCCATTGCACGGGGACGATGCCCAGGGCGACATCGGCCAGCAGCGCGGTCAGGTCGTCATGCGTGTAGCCGTCGACATGCCGCACCTCGGCCAGATGCGGGCGCAGCGCGTTGAGCCCGGCCATCGCCCCGGCATCGCCCGACCGGGCGGCGACGGTCAGGCGCAGGCGGCGGGCCTGGACCAGCGGCAGGGCCTGCAGCGCCTGCATCAGGAAATGGAACCCCTTGTCGCGTCGCATATAGCCCAGATAGGCCAGATGCAGCGTGCCGTCCGGGGCCAGGAACCCGGGACGCGGCAGCGTCTTTTGCCACTCGGCGGCCTCGGCGGTGCCGATGTAGAGGGTTTGCAGCCGCTCGGCATGGATTCCGTGCAGCAGCGCGATCTGCCGTACCCGGTCCGAGACGCAGAGTACCCGGTCGCAATGGGCGTTGATCAGCCCGACCATCCGCGCCCGGCGCCGGGCGAAAGGGTCGCCCGCGTGCCCGTGAGGGCGGAGGCCGATGGCGGGGGGCGGGGCGGGCACATCGTCGCCGCGCCGCCGCCGCAACAGCCTGCGGGCCAGCCGCCAGGCACGGCTCATGCCGGGGCGGAAGAGCCGGTCGTAGAAGGCGGTCCCGGGGCCGAGGCCGCGTTGCGACAGGCTCCAGGCAAAGGCATAGGCTAGCCGCACCGGGCCCGGCTGCGGCGGGGCGGGCAGGCAGCGGGCGCATTTCGCCCCGGCGTGGAAATCGTCGCAGGTCTCGCGCTCGGCGAACCAGAGATTCACCTGGGGCAGAACGGATAGTAATTGTGCAGGGACAGCACGAAGCGGGTCCGCGGCCAGCGTGGGCGCAGGGCGAGGATATTGGCGGGCAGCCCCTCAAGATTGTTTAAATGGATCACGTCCCAGGGACCGGTCCGGTCGATGAAATCGGCGAAGGCCCGTTCGGTGGCGGCATGGTCGAGCTGCGCGGCCCCGGCGAAATCGGCGTGCGAGGGGGCGACAAGCCCCGAATTGACCAGTGCGTAGCGGGGGCTGGGGCCGTCCGCCAGCGTCACCACACGGGGCGTCCGGCGCCACAGATCATGGGCGATACCGGAGGAAAGGAAGGCGGTCTCGACCCCCGCACGGCCAGCGAGCGCGGCGATCAGGTTGCGCTGATAGACGCTGACGCCGCCGCCCCGCCCCTCGGGATCGCGGTAATCGACCCAGTTGACGTAGAGGATTCTCACGCCTCGGGATCCCGCGGGTCTTTCGGCGTGGCCTCACGGCGCGCCGCCTCCTCCAGCACCCCGATCCGGCCCGAGAGCGAGACGACATGCGCCCTGAGCCGCCCGATCTCGCCCGCCATGAGGGCGATGAGGGCATCGAGGTCCTGCGCTGGACCCTCGGGCAAGTCGGGCAGGGCGGCGAGCATCGTCTCGGCGTCCAGCGCTGCGCCGGGCAGGGCGGCGACCGCCTCGATCCCCCGCCGCGCCTCGTCGCGGATCGTGGCCAGCGCGCGGCCCGGCCCGTCGCCATCGTCGCTGTCCAGGCTGGCCTGGGCATGGGCGTTCATCAGCTCGCGCACATGGCGGGGCAGGTCCACACGGTTGAGGCCCCGGTGATAGGCCAGCCGCCGCGGGTCGATCCGCCGGTTGGGATCGCCGGGCATCGGCTCGGCCAGCGGCGGAACCGGAAAACCGAGCGCGCCGAGGAAATCGGCATAAAGCGCATCGCCCTCGCGCAGCGAGGGGTCGTAGGGGCGCAGGATCACCGCCCCGGCGCCGAAAATCTCCAGCCAGGGTGTCAGCGCCAGCGCGTAATCCCAGTGGATCGGCTCCATCTGGGTAGAGAGGGCGGTGGCGAAACTGCCGACCGGGATTCCCATCTTGACCAGTTGATTGTACCAGCTTTGCAGATGCGCCTGCGGCGGCCGGAGATAGGCGATCACCCGAAACCGCAGGTCGGGCGCCTGGTTGATCTGCTGGCGCAGCAGGGTCGCCGCCGCAGGATGGGCGCCGAGGCGGATGAATTCCTCGCTGCTGACCAGAAGGGAATGGCCATCGGGCAGCGCCCGGGCCTCGTCGAACAGCGCCTGCCAGATCCTGCCCGGCGGGCGGGGACTGGCATAGCCATGCATCAGCTCGCTCACCCCCGCCCGGCGCAGAAGCGAGAAGGCCAGCGCGGAATGCTTGGCGTGCTTGCGCGTCTCGGCGGCGTAATGCAGCCCCACCTCGGCCAGCAGGTCGCGGTTATAGTCGAGGTAGCTCTGCAAGGCCGTGGTGCCGGTCTTGAAATGCCCGATATGCAGGATCAGTTCACGCGCCATGGTCGTTTTCGGTCGTTCCAGAGGGGGGCGGCGATCAGCGCATGTTCCATTGGTGACGGCTCACGGCTTCGTCCAGATCGGCAAAGAACGTGAGCTGTCCCTCATGCAGGACGATCGCCGCGTCGCAATATTCGCGCAACTCGTTGAGGTTGTGGTTCACCAAAATGGCGCTCGAATTCAGGATCCGCTCGCGGAACACAGCCGCGCTTTTGCGGCGGAAACGGGCATCGCCGACGGCCGTCACCTCGTCCACCAGATAGGTGTCGAAGGGAATGCCCATCGAGATGCCGAAGGTCAGGCGCGAGCGCATGCCCGAGGAATAGGTGCGGATCGGCATGTGGAAATGCTTGCCGATCTCGGCGAAATCCTGGACGAAATCCATCAACTCGTCGGTATCGGCGCCATAGACCCGGGCCAGGAAGCGGGTGTTCTGCGCCCCGGTCAGATCGCGGTGGAACGAGCCCGCGAATCCCACCGGCCAGGAGATCGAGCCATCGGACCAGACCCGCCCCGTATCGGGCGGCAGCGTGCCCGCGATCAGTTGCAGAAGCGTCGTTTTTCCCGCCCCGTTGCCGCCCAGCAGCGCCAGCGAGCGCCCGGTCGGCAGGGTCAGGTTCAGCCGCTGGATCACCGGGAAATACTCGTTGTGCAGCCAGAACCCCTTGGACAGGTCGTCGAACTGGATCACGGGTCACCCCCGGTCCCTGAGGCTGTAATAGATCAGCGCCAGGGCCGACCAGGCCAGCGTCAGGAACAGCAGCGTCAGCAGCACGAATTGCAGCCGCCGGGGGTATTCCGCCTGCTCGGCCAGCGTCGGGCGCACATAGGTCGCCAGATACAAGCTCTTGCGCTGCGCGTTCGAGCGCGCGGCATCGAGGGCGGCCAGCGCTGCGGTATAGGTCCGCTCGGCGAATTCCTGATTGACCATCAGGCTTTCGAACTGGGCGATGAGGCGGGGATAATCCGTGTCGAAGACGGTGACGTCCTGCGTGGCGAAATTGCGCCGCTCCTCGCCGATACGGTCGCGGATCACCTCGATCCGGCGTTCGGCCTGGCGCACGCGGGGGTCGCTGTCGGCGGTGGTCTGCAACAAGAGGTCGTAATCCACCAGCGCCTGCGCCAGCTGTTGCTGAAGGCCGTTGATGACGCCCATGCGCCCCTCGATATCGGCCTGGGGATCGACGATCTGGGTGCGGGCGCGGAAGCTCGCCAGATCCTCGCGCGCGCTGCGCAGCCGGGCCAGCGCCTCCTCGAGGTCGCGCTCGGCATTGGCCATGCTGTCGCGCCGGGCCTGTTCGTTCAAGGCGTTGATCATCGCCTCGCTTTCGGCCACGACGATCCGGGCGATGCGGCGGGCTGTCTCGGCGTCGCCGGCGCGGACCTGCACATCCATCAGGCCCGAATTCTTGTCGTACGAGACGGTGACAACCCGGTTCCAGAACCAGACCAGATCCTCGATCGTGGCGCTGGGCCAGATCGAGAAGACCGGATCGGTTTCCCAATGGGTCGAATAATGCCCCCGAAAGTCGATCTCGGCCTGCACGCGCTCGACCAGCTGCTGGCTGTGGATGAAGGCGAACAGCACATCCGTGTTCGACGAGGCACCGCCGCCGACGAAGGCGCTGAGCCCGCCCATCAGATCCGAGGCCGAGGCCGATTCCTCGCTGCGCACGGTGAACCCGGTGGTCGAGGCGTACTGGTCCCGGGCCAGCAGGTAGAGGTACAGGGTCGCCAGCGCCGTCGGCACCAGCACCAGCAGCACGAAGGACAAGAACAGCCCGTGGTGGCGGCGCCGCAAGCGGGCGGGGGCGACCAGCGGGCGGACCTCGGCCGGGGGGGCGGCTGCCAGCTCGGCCTCGGGGACGGGGTGGGGCGGCCGGACGGCGCTTGCCTGCGGCTTCGCCTCGCTCTCGGCCGCCGCGGCCTGGGCCTTGCGTCGTGCTTCCTGGCGTTGCCGAGGCCTGAGGTTGTCCACCCGGAACTCCAAGTGTTGTTTGCGTTGGCCGGTCGATTTCTACATAGTCGCGGCCTGATTGGCCAGCAGTAGGAGAGGGCGTGGCCTCGGACGGGACCTTCATTGTCGGGGGCAACCGCAACGGCGGACCGCGGGCGCTGCCCCCGGCGCGGCTGAACCGCCGTTACCGCGCCCTGCGGACAATCGCCGCCCTGATCCTGCGCGAGGTGTCGACACGCTTTGGCCGCACGCCCGGCGGCTTCGCCTGGGCGGTGCTGCAACCCCTGGCCACGATCATCGTGCTGGGCCTGGCCTTTTCGCTCATCGCCCGCACGCCCGCGCTGGGTACGAGCTTTCTTCTGTTCAAGGCGACCGGGCTTCTGGCCTATCAAACCTTTCAGTCCAATTCGATGATGGTCGGCAAGAGCCTGGCCTTCTCGGCCCCGTTGCTGACCTATCCCGGCGTCACCTGGGCCGATGCGATCCTGGCGCGGGTGATCCTCAACACGCTGGTGTCGGTGGTGGTGGCGGTGCTGATCCTCGCCGGGATCATCGTGGCGCTGGACCTGTCCCTGATCCTCAACTGGGGCGATATCGTGCTGGCGATGGCGCTGGCGGCGCTGCTGGGCCTGGGGATCGGCACGCTGAACTGCTACCTGTTCGAGCGGATCGCCATCTGGGCGAACCTCTGGGGCATCCTGAATGCGCCTTTGATGATCATGTCGGGGGTGATCATCCTTTACGACGACCTGCCACGCCGGGCGCAGGAATGGCTGTGGTACAATCCCGCCCTGCACGTCACCGGGCTGATGCGGGCGGGGTTCTATTCGACCTATCAGCCCACCTATGTCTCGGTCGCTTATGTCCTGGCCTGGGCGCTGATCCCCCTGGTGCTGGGCCTCTTGCTGCTCAGGCGCTATCACCGCGACCTGCTCACTCGTTGAGCGCGTCGGCCCGGGTCAGAACCTCGGCATGGGGGCGGCCGGTCCGTCCGCGCAACCCGTCCCGCAGCGCCAGGCCGAAGAGTGCCAGGAACCGCCGCCGCTCGCCCCCGTGATAGCGCAGCCGGTAGAGCCAGCGCGGAATATAGAGGCAGAGCACCGGATAGAAGAAGATCCCGGTGGCGATCCGGTAGAGGATCAGCATGTTGCGATGGTAGTAATAGACCTTCCACAGCGGGCGCAGCCGGGGATCGGCGGGCGAATAGGTGGTGCAGGCATGCACGAAATGCACCTCGGGCGCGAAACCCAGCCGATACCCCGCCCGCGTCAACCCCATCGTGTAGATCGCGTCATCGCCATAGAGAAAAAGGGCCGGATCGGGATAACCCGCCTCGGCCACCACCCGGGCGCGGACGAAGAAGCCCACGAACGAGGCGCCATCGACCGGCCTGAGCCCCGGCAGGGCGAAATCCTTTTCGCCCAGATGAAAGGCGCCGCGGCCGCCGCCCAGCAGTGTGCGCAGCAGAATCCCCTTGTGCCAGAAAGGGTTGAAGGTCGGGCGGTTCATGTCGGCCAGCGTGCCGTCGGGGCAGCGGACAGCGGCGGCGATCCCGTCATAGCCCTTCAGGTCGAGGCGCTGGAAGATGTCCAGCGCGCCGGGTTCGGGGCGGGAATCGTCGTCCATGATCAGCAGCCAGTCGGGCGACAGCGCCGCCATCGCCTGCCGCATCCCGGCCTCGAACCCGCCGGCGCCGCCCAGGTTCCGCGGCAGCGTCAGGACATGGAGCCGGGGCTCGCGCTGCGCCGCCAGCCACGCGCCTGTCCCGTCGTCCGAGGCATTGTCGACGACCAGCACTGCCGCCAGATCCCGCGCGGGCGCGGCCAGCAGCGCCGCAAGCGTCTGGCGCAGATCGGCGAGACGACGATGGGTTGCAACGACAGCCACCAGCCGCCCGTTCTCGCCTGTTTCGTCCTGCATCGCGCCGTCTCACCGTTACTGCGTCCCAGCTAGGCGATCCACCGGCGGGAAGTCAAACCGGCAGCGGGCACAACCGGCGCGGTTATTTCCAATACCCGTCAAATCGGCGGCGAACGCCGCATTTTCGCCACATTTTGGCGCCGGGGCGGCAACGGGTCGGCTGCTAGGCTGGTGCGGTTCCTGGGTAAAGGTGTCTCCATGCGACTCCAGTTGCAGGGTGTGGTCAAGACAGGGGTGGCGCTGCTCGACTCCGGCATCACCGATCTTGAGATCGGTGTCGTCAACGGTGTCGTGCATCTCTACGCCTCGACCGGGCGCAATGGCGGGATCGCGGAGTATGTCGTCGGCGCCAACGGACAGGTCAGCCTGCAGACCAGCGTGATCTTCCCGGCCAGCATCACCAGCGGCGTCAGCGACCGGCTGGTGGTCGCCGAAACCGGCTCGGGCGGGATGCTGATGATCGGCGACAGGGCCAGCGGGCTGGTGGCCTATACGCTGCGCCCGGATGGCGGGATCGGCAGCCAGACCACGATCGACTGGCAAGCGGTGGACAATGCCATCGCCCAGGGCTCGGACGCGCATCTGAGCGCGCGCGTCATCCTGAGCGATGGATCGCTCGCCCTGTTCCCGGCGGGCACCGATACCAGCCAGGTGATCGACCTGCGCTGCGCCACGGTCAACGGCCGCGATTTCGTCATCACCGCCGATCAGGCCGGCAACAGCGTCACCGCGTATCGCGCCGATGGGTCGGGCGGCAGGCTCAGCGCCACGGGCAGCATGGGGGCCGAGCAGGGGCTGGGCATCGACGCGCCGACGGCGATGGAGGTGGTGACGCTGGACGGCAGGACCTATGTGGTGCTCGCCTCGGCCAACACCAGTTCGCTTTCGGTGATGGAACTGACCGCCGACGGCCAGCTGCTGCCGACCGATCACCTGGTCGATACCGGCAACACCCGCTTCGAGGGGGTGCAGGCCATGGATGTGATCCAGGCAGGCGGCCATACCTTCGTCGTCGCGGGCGGGGCCGACAACGGGATCACCGTCTTCGAACTGCTGCCCGGCGGCACGATGGTGGCCATTGCCACGCTGGCCGACGACAGCGCCACCTCCATGCACCGGGTCACGGCGATCACCCTGGCGGTCGACGGAGACACGCTGCATGTCTTCGTCGGCTCGCAGAACGAAAGTGGCATCACCGAATACCGGCTGAACCTGACCACGCTGGGCGAGACGATGCAGGGCACGGCCACGGCCGAGCGTCTGGCGGGCACCGGACGCGACGATGTGCTGATGGCCTCGGGTGCGAATGACACGCTGGTGGGGGGCGGGGGCGACGACATCCTGGTGACCGGCGGCACCGGCACCGTGATGAGCGGCGGCATCGGCGCCGATGTCTTCGTGGTGCGCGCGGGCAGCGGCGGCGCGGTCATCACCGATTTCGACCGCGGCCTCGACCGGCTGGACCTCAGCGACCTGCCGATGCTGCGCGATGTCTCGCAGTTGAATTTCACCGCCACCTCGACCGGCTGCGTCATCGAATACCGTGGTCACACCATGGTCATCACCTCGTCCAACGGCCAACCCCTGCGCCAGGCCGATGTCTTTCCCAACGGTTTCGACTGGGCCGACCGCTACGCCTATATCCCGCCCGAGACCGAGACGCCGGTCAGCGCCGGCGTCAGCCGTGAGGGGGGCGCCGCCGGCGACCGGCTGCTGGGCACCGCACGCGACGACACGCTGCGCGGCGGGCTGGGCAAGGACACGCTGGAAGGGGGCGACGGGAACGACCTGCTGGATGGGGGCGAGGGGCGCGATCTGATCAGTGCCACCTCGGGCAACAACACGCTGCTGGGCGGTTATGGTCAGGACACGATCAACGGCGGGTCCGGCGCCGACTGGATCGAGGGCGGGGGCGGCAAGGACATCCTCTATGGCGATGCCGGCAACGACACGATCCATGGCGGCGACGGGCGCGACATCATCCGCTCGGGCGGGGGCAACGATCTGGTGTATGCCGGGTCCGGCGGCGGCTCGATCTTCCTGGCAAGCGGCGATGACACGGCCTATGGCGGCGACGGGCGCGACGTGATCCAGGGCCAGGCCGGGGCCGATCTGATCTATGGCGGCGAGGGGAACGACAACATCCGCGGCGGCAGCGAGAATGACACCCTGCAGGGCGAGGGCGGCAATGACATGCTGGACGGCGGCGGCGGCGAGGATCTGCTGAACGGCGGCCTCGGCAACGACACGCTGCGCGGCGCGGCGGGCAACGACATCCTGCTGGGCGACGAGGGCGCGGACCGGCTGGAAGGGGGGGCGGGCAACGATGTGCTGGACGGCGGCGCCGGGGACGACCAGCTTTACGGCGGCGAGGGGCATGACAGCCTGATCGGCGGCTCGGGCAATGACGCGCTTCAAGGCGAGGATGGCAATGACACGCTGACCGGTGCCTGGGGCGACGACTGGCTGTCCGGCGGGGCTGGCAACGACGTGCTGAACGGCGGGGCGGGCAGCGACACGCTGCGCGGCGGCTCGGGGCATGATCTGCTCTGGGGCGGGGGCGGCGCCGATGTGTTCGAGTTCTTTCGCGATCACGACAGGGGCGAGGTGATGGATTTCAACCCCGACGAGGGCGATCTGATCCGCCTGGACGACTGGATCTGGTTCAGCCTGGGCGACCTGACCGCGGAAGAGGTCGTGGACCGCTTCGGCTCGCTGGACGAGGCCGGGAATGTGGTGCTCGATTTCTCGGATGTGGGCGGCAATGTCGTGGTGTTGAACGGCTTCAACGACCTCGACGCTTTGCCCGCGCATATCGAGATCATGTGACGCGATGCTCTAAAGCGGCGGGCGCAGGAAGGGCCGGGGCGCGCGCCCCTCGGCCTTTGCGGTCAGATAGGCGCGCGCGGTGTCCAGCGCCTCCCGGATCGCCACATCCATGTCGAGATACCGATAGCTGCCCAGCCGCCCGGCAAAACTCACGCCCGTCTCGGCCCCGGCCCGCGCGGCATAGTCGCGCAGAAGCGCCTTCTCGGCCACCAGACGCACCGGGTAATAGGGAATGTCCCCCGGTCCCGCCGCCCGCGAATATTCGCGGTAAAGGATGGATTCCGCGTGGCTTTCCCAGGGCGCGAAATGCTTGTGCTCGGTGATCCGCGTCCAGGGCACCCCGGCATCGCAGTAGTTCATCACCGCGCAGCCCTGCCAGTCGCCCCGATGGGTGAAGCGCTCAAAATCCAGCGTGCGGTAGGCCAGCCGCCCCCGGTCATAGCCGAACCAGGCGTCGAGGGGCCCGGACCAGAAGACATGCGCCGCCCCCGCCCGCATCGCCCGGTCATAGGGCGTGTTCAGATCCACCCGGATCCCGGGATGGTCCAGAATGCTGTCCGCCATCGCAGTGTAGCCGCCCTCGGGCAGGCCCTGGAACGGATGGGCGAAATAGGCGTCGTCATAGTCGAAGCGCACCGGCAGCCGCTTCAGGATCGAGGCCGGCAGCTCGGCCGGGTCGCAGCCCCATTGCTTCTGCGTATAACCCTTGAAGAAGGCCTCGTAGAGCCGCCGCCCCAGCATCCGCAGCGCGCATTCCTCGAAACTGGCGGGTTCGCCGTCGCCCGGCTCGGCCTGCGCCGCCAGGAAGGCGCGCGCCTCGTCCGGACGGAGGGTCTCGCCGAAGAACTGGTTGATGGTCAGCAGGTTGATCGGCAGCGCATGCACGCGGCCGCCCGCCATCGCCTTGACCCGGTGGATATAGGGGCGAAAGCGCTGGTGGCGGTTCACATAGGCCCAGATTTCGGGATCGCCGGTGTGAAAGATATGCGGGCCATAGACATGGACCATGACCCCGGTCTCGGGATCGCGCTCGGTATGGCAATTGCCCGCGACATGGCCCCTTGCCTCGACGATGCGCACCCTGAGCCCGGCCTCGGCCAATTCGCGCCCGATCACCGCACCGGTGAGCCCCGCGCCGACGATCAACACCTCGCTGCCCAAACCCCGCCCTTTCACTTTGTCACAAATACGCCGGGGGTGAATTGGCCGTCAGGCCAAGAGGGGGCAGCGCCCCCTCACTCCATGCCCATCCGCTTGAGATAGCCTTCGATCAGGGGCACGTCAGAGGGGTTGTTCAACTCCCAGAAGGCGGCGCCGGGGGCCGAGACCTCGACCGCGGCGATCTTGTGCCCGTGTTCCAGGAAGCGCAGCTGTTCCAGCCCTTCCACCTGCTCCAGCTGCCCGGGCGCGAGGCCCGCATAGAGGTCCAGGGCCGCGGGGGTATAGGCGTAGAGCCCGACATGGTGGAAGACCGGGATCGCGTCGTGGCGTTTCAGGCTGCCGGTGAAGGGGATGACTTCCTTCGAGAAATAGATCGCGTTGCCCTTGAGGTCGCGCACCACGGTGGTCGCACCCACGCGCCCGTGCTTGCGGTCGTTGAGGAAATTGTCCAGCGCCTCGCGGTCGCAGCGCAGGACGGGCGTGGCGACCTGGCGCTCGTCATCCTCGCGCATCGCGGCGATCAGGGCGCTGACGAAATGCGGCGGGGTCAGCGGCGCGTCGCCTTGCAGGTTGACCACGATGGGCTGGGTCAGGCCCGCGTTCCTTACCGCCTCGGCCACGCGCTCGGTCCCGTTGGCGCATTCGGGCGCGGTCATGATGACATCGGCGCCGATGCGGCGGGCTTCCTCGGCGATGCGCTCATCGTCGGTGGCCACATAGAGCCCGGTCACGCCCCGCGTCGACACCGCCGCCGCCCGCCCGGCCATGACCGAGCGTTCGAGCAGGCTGCGTTCGATGCCCGAGGCGCCTTTCAGCTTGGCCAGGGGCTTCGCTGGATACCGGGTCGAGGCATAGCGCGCCGGAATGATGATGACGGCTTCACGCATCGAGGCTCTCCTTCGACAGCCGGTCAAAGGCCGAAAGGCGCGAAATCAGCGCCTTCATCTGGTCCAGCGGCACCATGTTCGGCCCGTCCGAGGGGGCGTTGTCGGGGTCCTGATGCGTCTCGATGAACAGCGCCGAGACGCCGACCGCGCAGGCCGCCCGCGCCAGAACCGGCACGAATTCACGCTGCCCGCCCGAGGTCGTGCCCTGACCGCCCGGCTGCTGCACCGAATGGGTGGCGTCGAAGACCACGGGATAGCCGGTCTGGGCCATCACCGGCAGGCCGCGGAAATCGGTGACCAGGGTGTTGTAGCCAAAGGACGTGCCGCGGTCGCAGAGCAGGATGTTGCGGTTGCCGGTGCTCTCGATTTTCTGGGCCACGTTCTTCATGTCCCAGGGGGCGAGGAACTGGCCCTTCTTCACGTTGACCGCCTTGCCCGTCTCGCCCGCGGCGATCAGCAGGTCGGTCTGGCGGCACAGGAAGGCCGGAATCTGCAGCACGTCGACCGCCTGCGCCGCCTTGGTACAATGCCAGGGCTCGTGCACATCGGTCAGCACCGGCACGCCGAATTCCTCGCGGATCGCGGCCAGGATCTCCAGCCCCTTCTCCATCCCCAGCCCGCGCTGGGTGGTGACGGAGGAACGGTTCGCCTTGTCGTAGCTGCCCTTGAAGATCAGCTTCGTGCCCGAGGGCGCGCAGGCCTCGAGGATCCCCGCGCACATGGCCCGGGCGTGGTCCAGGCTTTCCAGCTGGCAGGGGCCGGCGATCAGGCCGAAGGGGTGGCTACCCCCCAGGATGACGTCGCCGATGGTGACAAGCTGGGCCATGATGCTCCCCCGGAAATACTGTCAGCAGGGTGCATAGGGCGCGGGCGTTCTCAGGTCAACTGACCGGCGCCGCGCTGGTCCCGGGCATTGCGGCGTCGCGCCCCAGCAGTGCGCGGGCGCGGGCGACACCCTGCCGGAGCGTCCCCTCGATCTCGACTTCGGGTGGGCGCAGGTCATGGGCGTGGAACTGGGCTTTCAGATCCTCCGAGGCGCCGGTCAGGATCACGGCAACGCCCTTGCGCCGGGCGCTGCGGACCAGCCCCTCGACGGTATGGATCGCGGTGCTGTCGACCAGCGCCGCATCGGCGAAATCGACGACCAGCGCGCGGTGGGTATCGGCGATCCGCTCCAGCACCGCGCCGACCGAGGCGGCCGCGCCGAAGAAGAAGGCGCCGCGGATGCGGTAGACCATGATCTCGTCGCTGCGGCTGAGGCCGGGGACCGGCGGATCGTCCAGCCCCTCGGCCTCGACCATCGAGACTTCGGCGGCCTTGGACATGCGGTGGATGAACAGGACCGAGCCCAGCGCGAAACCCACGACGATGGCCTCGGTCAGGTCGCGGAACACGGTCAGCAGCAGGGTGACCATCAGGACGGCGGCATCCGCCCGGGACGAGCGGAAGAGCGTGGCGATGGCGTGCCGTTCGATCATGTTCCAGGCGACGGTGGCCAGCACCCCGGCCAGCGCCGCCAGCGGCACCATGCCGACCAGCGGCGCGGCCAGCATCATGAAGACCAGGATGAACACGGCGTGCAGCATGCCCGCGACGGGGGAATGGGCATTGGCGCGGACGTTGGTGGCGGTCCGGGCGATGGTGCCGGTGGCGACCATGCCGCCCATCAGGCCGGACATGATATTGGCGACGCCCTGCGCCAGAAGCTCCATGTTCGAGGAATGGCGCCGCCCGCTCATTCCGTCGGCCACCACCGCGGACAGCAGCGCCTCGATCGACCCCAGCAGCGCGAAGCCCAGGGCATTGGGCAGGACCGCGACCATCAGCCCCCAGTCGAGCGGCGGCAAGCTGGGCGCGGGCAGCATCGAGGGCACCGCGCCAAAGGTCGAGACGATGGTCGGCGTGTCGAGGGCGAAGAGGTTGACCGCCAGCGTCGTCGCCGCCACCGCGATCAGCAGGTTTGGCAGCCGCGGCGCCCAGCGCTTCAGCCCCAGGATCAGCGCGATGGTCCCCGCCGCCAGCGCCACCGTCACCGGGTTCAGCGTCGGCAGCGCCTGCCAGATGACCGGCAGTTTCTCCAGGATCGGACCGGGTTCGGGGCCGCTGAGCGTCAGTCCCAGCAGGTCCTTGATCTGGCTGGCGAAGATGATCGTACCGATCCCGGCAGTGAAGCCCACCGTCACCGGATAGGGGATGAACTTGATATAGGAGCCAAGGCGCAGCAGCCCGATGGCGCCCATGATGACGCCCGCCAGCATCGTCGCCATGACCATCCCGGCGATGCCGTGCTCATGCACCGTCGCCGCGACCAGGACGATGAAGGCGCCCGCCGGCCCGCCGATCTGGAACCGGCTGCCGCCCAGGGCCGAGATGAAGAAGCCGCCGATGATCGCGGTGTAAAGCCCCATGGCCGGCGTCCCGCCCGAGGCGATGGCAATCGCCATCGACAGCGGCACGGCGACGATGGCCACGGTCAGCCCCGCGATCGCATCACGTTTCAGATGATCGGCGCCATAGCCCTCGCGCAGGACGGCATAAAGCGCCGGCACCAGCCGGTCGGAATAGGGCATGGCCCCCTCGCATGTAGTCGGATCGGGCCGAGCCTAGCGCGCGGCCCCTCCGGTATGCAAGGGTATCCCGCAGCCCGAAGCGCCGTCTCAGAGCACCGAGGCGAAGCTGTCCGTTTCGGCGTCGTAGGCTTCCAGCCCGCCCTCGCCGATGTCGTGCCAGAGCCCGTGCAGGGTCAGCGTCTCGTTCTCGACCGCTTCCTTGACGAACGGGAAGGTCATCAGATTGTTGATCGAGATGCGCACCGCCTGCTTTTCCATGGCCGCGATCCGGGCCTCGGGGTCGGTGAATTCTGCCGTGGCCTCGTAGCCGGGGCGCAGGATCTCCATCCAGTTGCCGACGAAGCTGGAGCCCGAGGCGAGTTCCGGCGCCTTGCCCGCGCACATGTCGTGACAGCCGCGCACACCGCCGCAGTTCGAATGACCGACCACCAGCAGATGCGCGACCTTCAGCGCCGTCACCGCGTATTCGACCGCGGCCGAGGTGCCGTGGTGGTCACCGTCGGGCGTGTAGGGGGGCACCAGATTGGCGATGTTGCGGTGGATGAAGAATTCGCCCTGATCGGCGCCGAAGATCGCCGTGACATGCACGCGAGAATCGCAGCAGGCGATCAGCATCGAGCGCGGATGCTGTCCTTCCTGGGCCAGATGGCGGAACCAGCTCTTGTTCTCGGCATAATGTGTGGCGCGCCAGCCACGAAACCTGTTGACGAGGTATCCGGGCAGTTTGCGGGCGTGAGACATGTGCATTTCCCTATACTTCCAGGCCGGAGACAGTGCTATGCTCAAATTGCAGGAAAATCGAGCGACAATTCCGCACCCGAGGCAACGATTTGTTAGCCTGGATCAAAGATCCTCCACGGGCGCAAGGGAGAGTCGGAGAGGCAGAAAGGGTGCAATCGTGACATTCGTCATCGAGATGCGTCCAAGCGAGCGGGTTGTCATCGACACCGCTGTCTTGGATGACGTGTTCAATCGCTATGGCCGCCGTGGGGCCGAAGACTTCGTGATGGAAGCGGTCGAGGCCATCTCGGATACGCTGGCCGAAGTTGACGCGCTGGGGCGCGAGGATCGCCTGGCCGAGATCGCGCCGCGCGCTCAGGCCGTGTCGCGGCGCAGCGCCGATATCGGGCTGACCTCTCTGGCCAAGGTGGCGCGCGACATGGGCATCGCCGCCCGCCGGGGCGACGTGATCGCCTATCGCGCCGTCTGGGAACGTCTGGTGCGCATCGGCGACCGCTCGCTGGCGAATGTCTGGATGGAGCCCCGCCTCTCTCTCTGATCCCCGCTTGCCGCAGGATTGCCGCGCCGCCTGTTTCGACGGGCGGCGACGGCTTGCGCGCCCCCGGGCCGGGCGCGGAAAGGCCCTTTCCCTTCCTCCCCGGGGGGCTTTAGGGTGGGGCCGTTCTGCATCTGAGAGGGCCCATGCGACAGAGCCTTGCTACCTTCGCCCCCGCCGACGCGCCGTCGGTTCCGTTGCACGCGGTCAGCGCTGACGGGCTGGCGGCCTGGCTGGACCAGCAGCCCGAACGGGTGCGCACCTGGCTGAACGCGACCGGCTTTTCCGCCGCTGCGGGCGAGACGCTTTGCGTGCCGGATGTGGCGGGCGCGGTCTCGATGGCGGTTTTCGGGCTGGGCGGTGCCAAGGCGCGCGCCCGGCGGCGCATGGCGCTGGGCGCCGCCCGCAAGAAGCTGCCACGCGGCACCTATCACCTGGCCGGAGGCTTCGAGGCCGAGGACCTGCCGGAACAGGCGCTGGGCTGGCTGCTGGCGGGTTACAGCTTCGACCGGTTCCGTCACCGGTCCGCCGATGAGGTATCGCTGGCGATGCTCAAGGCGCCCGCCGGGATTGATGCCGAACGCGTGACGGTGCTGGCGGCGGCCGAATGCCTGACACGCGACCTGATCAACACCCCGGCCTCGCAGATGGGACCCGAGGAGCTGGAGACGACGCTGCTGGCCCTGGCCGAGGAGTTCGGCGCCCATGTCTCGGTCACCTATGGCGACGATCTCCTGCAGGAGAATTTTCCGCTGATTCACGCGGTCGGCCGGGCCTCGGACCGGATCCCGCGGCTGCTGGATCTGCGCTGGGGCGACAGCGGCCCGCGCATCACGCTGGTCGGCAAGGGGGTCTGCTTCGATACCGGCGGGCTCGACATCAAGCCCGCTGCCTCGATGGGGCTGATGAAGAAGGACATGGGGGGCGCCGCCACCGTCATGGGGCTGGCGATGATGATCATGGCGCTGGGCTGGAAGGTGCGGCTGCGCGTGCTGATCCCGGCGGTCGAAAATGCGATCTCGGGCAGCGCCATGCGCCCGGGCGACGTGCTGACCGCGCGCAATGGCCTGACGGTCGAGGTGAACAACACCGATGCCGAGGGGCGTCTGGTGCTGGCCGATGCGCTGGCCCTGGCTTGCGAGGAAGCGCCCGACGCGCTGATCTGCATGGCGACCCTCACCGGCGCGGCGCGGGTGGCGCTGGGGCCGGACCTGCCGCCCTTCTACACCGATGACGAGGATCTGGCCCTGGCCTTGTCCGATGGCGCCGCGGCCGAATCGGACCCCTTGTGGCGCATGCCCTTCCACGAGCCCTATGAAGCGTTGATCGAGCCCGGCATCGCCGATCTGGACAATGCGCCGGGGGGTGGCATGGCCGGGTCGATCACCGCCGCGCTGTTCCTGCGCCGCTTCGTCACGCCCGGCACGCGATTCGCGCATTTCGACATCTACGGCTGGCAGCCGAAAGACGAGCCGGGTCGCCCCAAGGGCGGACAGGGGCAGGGCGCGCGGGCCGTGCTCTGGGCCCTGCCCGAGGTTCTGGGTCCGGGTATCGAGGGTGGCGCGTGACCGACCGGCGCTATTTCCGCGCCGCGGGCGGGGTGGCGCATGACAGCCTGAAGGGCGCGCTGGACGGCGTGCTCTTCGTGCCGGGCCGCTGGCAGCGCGTCGTGGTGCCGCTGGCCGATCTCTGCGCTACGCCGGGCGGGGCGCGGGACCGGCAGATGCTGCTGGGGACGCGGATCTGCGTGATCACCGAATGCGACGGCCATGCGTTCGGCTTCGACGGGGACGAAGGCTATTGCGGCTGGATCGCCGAGGCGGCCCTGGGCGACGATCTGTCGGTCAGCCATTGGGTCGCGGCGCCGGCCACGCATGTCTACGGCGCCCCCGACATCAAGCAGCGCGAGCGGATGGCCCTGAGCATGGGCGCAAGGCTGCAGGTCACGGGCGAGGTCGGGCGCTTCGCGGTGACGCCGGGCGGGTATGTCCCCTCCCGGCACCTGCGCCGGATCGGCGACTGGCGGGCGGATGCGGTGGCGGTCGCGCGGGATTTCCTGGGCACGCCCTATCTGTGGGGCGGCAACTCGCGCGACGGGATCGATTGCTCGGGCCTGGTGCAGGCGGCGTTCCGGGCCCTGGGGCGCGAGTGTCCGGGTGACAGCGATCTGCAGAGCCTGATGGAGGGCGCCGAGGTTCTGGAAGGGGCCGAGGAAGCGGGCGATCTGATCTTCTGGGCCGGGCATGTGGCGATGGTCAGCGAACCCGGTCGCCTGATCCACGCCAATGCCCACCACATGGCAGTGACCGAGGAGCCGATGGCGGATGTGCTGGCCCGGGCCGAGGAGCCGGTGATCCGGCGGTTGCGGGTGGTGTAATCGTCGGAATGTGTTTTGCCCGGCGGCATGCCGGGCAGCGCTCGCACCACCCCGGCGGTCCGGGCGTCGCCCTCGTCGCGCGGCGTCAGCCGAGTTCAACCGAGGGAATCACCCCGAAGAACTGCCCGCCCGACCAGAGCCCGAACCACGACTCTTCCCCGACGGGGTGATGCGCGCCGATCTCGACCAGCCGGTAGAAACTCTTGCGGTCGATCAGCGCCTCCAGCCCGGCGCGGACCATGACATAGGGCGCGGGCTCGCCGGTTTCGGCGTCCCGCACCACGCGGATCGGATGCTCGGGCCCGGCCTCGACGGTATCGCCCACATTGGTCTCGAACCGCAGCACCTGCGCCTCGCCCGTGCCCGAGACCGTGTAATCCACCGCCACGAAAGGCGCGTCATCCACCATGATCCCGACCTTCTCGACCGGGGTCACCAGGAAATACTTGCCATCCTCCCGCTTCAGGATGGTGGAAAACAGCCGCACCAGCGCCGGCCGCCCGATGGGCGTGCCCAGATAGAACCAGGTCCCGTCCCGGGCGATCCGCATGTCCAGATCGCCGCAGAACGGCGGATTCCACAGATGCACCGGCGGCAAACCGCCCTTTTTCGCGGCCTTGCTGGCCGAGGCGGCGAGCGACTCGGCATCCGGTGTGGCGGCGGGTGTCACATTGTCTTGTGGCGCGGTCATTTTATCCAACTGGGTCTGGGCGAGCGGGTAACCCCTGACATATAACCCGTGGGGAACAGAGGTCACGCCCGGAGGAATGCGCCCATGAGCGACACGCTGGTCCCCGCCATCGAGGCGCTCGGCGCCCGCCTGCAACAGGCCCGCGGGGCCATCGCGCCCCGGTTCATCGGTCAGGAAAAGGTCGTGGACCTGTCGCTGACGGCGCTGCTGTCGGGCGGTCATGCGCTGCTGGTGGGTCTGCCGGGCCTGGGCAAGACACGGCTGGTCGATACGCTGGCCACCGTCATGGGCCTGCATTCGAACCGGATCCAGTTCACGCCGGACCTGATGCCCGCCGACATCCTCGGCTCCGAGGTTCTGGACACGGGCGAGGACGGCCGCCGGCAGTTCCGCTTCATCGAAGGCCCGGTTTTCTGCCAGTTGCTGATGGCGGACGAGATCAACCGCGCCAGCCCCCGCACGCAATCGGCGCTGCTGCAGGCGATGCAGGAGCGCGAGGTGACCATCGCCGGGCGCCACCGGCCGCTGGGCGCGCCCTTCCACGTCCTCGCCACCCAGAACCCGATCGAGCAGGAGGGCACCTATCCGCTGCCCGAGGCCCAGCTCGACCGCTTCCTGGTGCAGATTGACGTGGAATACCCGGACCTTGCGACCGAACGCGCGATCCTCATGGCCACCACCGGCACGGAGGAGGCGCAATCGCACGAGGTCTTCACCGCCGCCGACCTTCTGGCCGCGCAGACGCTGATCCGCCGGATGCCGGTGGGGGAAAGCGTGGTGAACACGATCCTGCATCTGGTGCGCGCCTGCCGGCCGGGCTCGGCCGAGGCCGATGCCTCGCTGGGCGACAGCCTGGCCTGGGGCCCGGGTCCGCGCGCAGCGCAGGCGCTGATGCTGGCAGTCCGCGCCCGGGCGCTGCTGCAGGGCCGCCTTGCGCCCTCGGCCGAGGATGTCGCGGCGCTGGCCCGGCCGGTCCTGTCGCACCGCATGGCGCTGAGCTTTGCCGCGCGGGCGCGGGGCGAGACGCTGGGCGGGGTGATCGACCGCGTGGCGGGGCGCGTGACCGGCACGATGGAGGCGGCTGCGTGAGCATCGCCGCGCCCCATGGCGCTGACCTTCGCCGCGAGGGTGAAGCGCTTTCGGGTGCCCTGCCGCCCCTGCTGGTTGCCGCCGAGCACCTAGCGCAATCGGTGCTGCCCGGCGCCCACGGCCGCCGCCGCGCGGGGTCGGGGGCCGAGTTCTGGCAATTCCGCCCGCTGGCCCCCGGTGAGGGCGTGGCGCGGATCGACTGGCGCCGTTCGGGACGGGGGGACGATCTGTTCCTGCGCGAGACGGAATGGCAGGCGGCGCGGGCGGTGACGCTCTGGGTCGATGGCGGGGCGGCGATGTCCTTCACCTCGGCCCGCGAGCGCGAGACGAAGGCGGCGCGCGCGCGGCTTCTGGCCATGGCGCTGGCGCTGGTGCTGCTCCGGGGCGGCGAGCGCGTGGGTCTGGCCGAGGCAAGCCTCGCCCCCCGCGCCGGGCGGGCGCAGGCCGGGCTTCTGGCCGCGGCGCTGGCCGAGGAAGCCGAACAAGGCGCCGAACATGGCGCCATCGACCTGCATGCCTCGCCCAGCGGCGGACATGTGGTGATCTTCTCCGATTTCCTGGGCGATCTGGCCCAGATCGAGGGCGCGCTGGCCCTTGCCGCCGCCCGGTCGATGCGCGGCATCCTGGTGCAGATCCTCGACCCCGCGGAGGAGGCCTTTCCCTATGACGGCCGCACCCGGTTCGAAAGCATGTCGGGCCATCTGAGTTATGAGACCCTGCGCGCGGGCGATCTGCGCGAGGCCTATCTGGCCCGGCTTGCCGCGCGCAAGGACCATCTGCACGCCATGGCCCGGCAATCGGGTTGGCACGCGACGACGCTGCACACCGACCGGCCGGCCGCCGAGGGGTTGCTCTGGCTCTATCAGGCGCTGGGCGAGGCGCGGCGGCGATGAACATGCTCGGTTTCACCACGCCTCTCCTGCTCTGGGCGCTGCTGGCGCTGCCGATCCTGTGGTGGCTATTGCGCGCCGTGCCGCCCGCGCCGGTCCGCCGCCGCTTCCCCGGTATCGCCCTGCTCCTGGGCCTGCGCGACCGCGACCCGGAGAGTCAGCGCACGCCCTGGTGGCTGTTGCTCCTGCGCGTGGTGGCGCTGGCCGCGTTGATCCTGGCGCTGGCCGGGCCGGTGCTGAACCCGTCCCGCGCGCTGCCGGGGCAGGGCAATCTGCTGATCGTGATGGATGCCAGTTGGGCCAGCGCCCGCGACTGGCCACGCCGGCTGGAACGGGTCAGCCAGGCGTTGGACGGCGCGCAGCGGGCCGGCCGGCCGGTTGCCGTGGTCTTGCTGACCGATCCGCCGCAGGGCGTCATCGAATTCCGCGCTGCCGAGCATTGGCACGAGCGGCTGACCGGCCTGACGCCCCGCCCCTGGTCGCCCGAAACCGTGCTGCCCGACTGGGCCGGGGCGATTCCCGAGGGGACCGAGACGCTGTGGCTCAGCGACGGGCTGGCGCGGGACGGGCGCAATGCGCTGCTGTCGGCGCTGTCCGGGAAGGGGCCGGTCCAGGTCTATCAGCCGGAAACGCCGGTCGTGGCGCTGGCGCCGCCCAGCTTCGACGGGCAGGACGTGACGGTCAGCGCCCGCCGGACCCAGGGCCCGCCGCTGGCCCTGACCCTGCTGGCCATCGGCCGCGATCCCGCCGGGGCCGAGCGCGACCTTGCCCGCGCCGCGCTGGTCTTCGATCCCGGCGCGCTGAGCGCCGAGGCGCTGTTCGACCTGCCGCCGGAATTGCGCAACCGCATCACCCGCTTCCAGATCGAGGGCGCGCGGGGGGCAGGCGCGGTGACGCTGACCGACGACAGCCTGCGCCGCCGCAAGGTGGCGCTGCTGACGGTGCGGGAGGGCAATGAATCCCTCGCGCTGCTCAGTCCGCTACATTACCTGCGTCAGGCGCTGGAGCCTTCGGCCGATCTGGTCGAATCCTCCTCACTCGACGATCTGCTGTTGACCGGCCCCGATGTCATCGTGCTGGCCGACATGCCGGCGATGACCGAGGCCGAGGCGCAGGAACTGACCGATTGGGTCGAGGCGGGCGGGCTGCTGCTGCGCTTCGCCGGGCCGCGGATGGCGGGCGCGGGGGCCAGTGCCTCGGGCTTCGGCGCGCCGAGCGAGGATCCGCTGCTGCCGGTGCCGCTGCGCGCGGGCGGCCGCACCGTGGGCGGCGCGATGAGCTGGGGCGATCCCCGCTCGCTGGCGCCATTCCCCGAGGATTCGCCCTTCGCCGGTTTGCCCGTGCCCGATGACGTGGGCATCCGCGCCCAGGTTCTGGCCCAGCCCGGCCCCGAACTGGCCAGCCACACCATCGCCGCGCTGGCGGATGGCACGCCCTTGGTCACAAGGGCCGCGCGCGGTTCGGGACAGGTTGTGCTGTTCCACGTCACCGCCAACGCCGAATGGTCGAACCTGCCGATCTCCGGGCTTTTCGTCAGCATGCTGGAGCGGCTGGCGATCTCGACCCGGGGCGCGGTGCCCGAGGCGGGCGAGCTGGAAGGCACGCATTGGCAGCCCGAGGAAGAGCTGGACGGTTTCGGCCTGCTGCACAGCACCGCCAACCGCCCGGCCGTGACGGGCGAGGATCTGGCCCCGGTTCTGGCCGGTGAACGCGCGCCGGGGCCGGACCTGCCGCCCGGGCTTTACGCCGGAACGGCGCTCAGGCTCGCGGTCAATGCGACCGACGCGCAGACCCCGCTGACGCCGGCGCAATGGCCGATGGGCACCAATGTGGAAACCGGGGTGGAACGGCCCGAGGTGCCGCTGGGCGGTTACCTCTTCGCCGCCGCCGCCGCGGTTCTGATGCTGGACGCGCTGGCCACGCTGGCGCTGGGCGGGCGGCTGCTGCGCGCGGCGATGCTGCTGCTGGCCCTGGGCCTGTCGGTCCCGCGGGCCGAGGCGCAGCCGGTCGATACGCGGCTTCTTGAGGCCACGGAATCGGTGGTGCTGGCCGCCGTGACCACCGGCGATGGGCAGGTCGACGATGTGGCGCTGGCGGGGCTACGCGGCCTGTCGCTGGCGCTTTACCAGCGGTCCTCGGTCGAGCCTGCGCTGCCGATGGCGGTGAATGTCGAGACGGACGAGCTGTCGATCTTCCCTTTCCTCTATTGGCCCGTGACGGCGGACAGCCCGCTGCCCACGGCCCAGGCCAACGACCGGCTGAACCGCTACCTGCGCTCTGGCGGGATGATCCTGTTCGACACCCGCGACGCTGATCAGGCGCGGCTGACCGGCGGCATGACCTCGGCCGGCCGGCGGTTGCAAGAGATCGCGGCGGGGCTCGACATCCCGCCCCTGGAACCCTTGCCTGAGGATCACGTCCTGACCCGCACCTTCTATCTGCTGGCCGATTATCCCGGCCGCTGGCAGGGCGGCACCGTCTGGGTCGAAGCCGCGCCGCCCGATGCGCAACGCGCCGAGGGAATGCCGTTTCGCAACCTCAACGATGGGGTGACGCCGGTGGTGATCGGGTCGAACGACTGGGCTTCGGCCTGGGCGGTCGATGAGCAGGGGGTGCCCTTGCTGCAGGTCGGGCGCGGCTCGACCGGCGAGCGGCAGCGCGAAATGGCGCTGCGCTTCGGCGTCAACCTGATCATGCATGTCCTCTCGGGCAACTACAAATCCGATCAGGTGCATGTGCCGGCATTGCTGGAAAGGCTGGGGCAATGAACGGAACCGCGCTGGTCTTCGATCCGCTTCTGTCCTGGCCGGTGATCGCCGTGCTGGGCGCGCTGGCGCTGGCCGTGACGTTGCTGTCGGTCTGGCGGGGGCTGGCGGGCTGGCCCTTCCGCACGCTGGGTCTGGCGCTGATCCTGGCCGCGCTGGCCAATCCCGCCCTGCAATCCGAGGAACGCCAGCCGCTGAGCGACATCGCCCTGGTGCTGAGGGACGACACGGGCTCGAACCGGCTGGCCGGGCGGGGTGACCAGACCGACGCGGCGGCGGCGCAGATCGGCGCCGAACTGGCCCGGCTGGGGATCGAGGAACGGGTGGTCTCGGTCCCGGACGGGGCCGACAACACCGGCTCGACCCTCAACACCGCGCTGGCCGCGGCACTGGCCGATCTGCCGCATGACCGGCTGGCAGGGGTCTTCGTCCTTTCGGACGGGATCGCCCATGACGCGGTGAGTGCCGCGCCCCAGGCCCCGGTCCATCTGATCGAGACCGGCACGCCCGGCGACTGGGACCGCCGCCTGATCATCCGCAACGCCCCGGCCTATGCGATCCTGGGCGAGACGCTGAGCCTGACCATCCGCATCGAGGATGAGGGCGCCGTGCCCGAGGCCCTGCGCGACCGCCCGGTGCAGGTGGGCTTCGCGCTGAACGGCGACGATCTGCGCTATGCGACGGCGCCGGTCGGGCAGGATCTGACGCTGGACCTGACGCTGGACCGCGGCGGGCTGAACGTGCTGCGCTTCCAGCTGCCGGTCGTGGACGGCGAACTGACCGACCGCAACAACGCGGGCGTGGTGCAGATCAACGGCATCCGGGACCGTCTGCGGGTGCTGCTGGTCTCGGGCGAGCCGCATACGGGGCAGCGCACCTGGCGCAACCTGCTGAAATCCGACCCGTCCGTCGATCTGGTGCATTTCACCATCCTCAGGCCGCCGGATCGTCAGGACGGGGTGCCGGTCAACGAACTCTCGCTGATCGCCTTCCCGACGCGCGAGCTGTTCGTCGAGAAGATCAACGAATTCGACCTGATCATCTTCGACCGCTATCGTCGCCGCGGGATCCTGCCGCCCTCCTATTTCGACAATATCCGAAGATACGTCATGGAAGGCGGCGCCCTGCTGGTTGCCGGTGGCCCCGAACTGGCCAGCGCCGAGAGCATCTATCACTCCGCCCTGGGCCGGATCCTGCCGGCCGAGCCGACCGCGCGGGTCTTCGACCAGCCCTTCACGCCGCATCTGTCCGAGATCGGCCAGCGCCACCCCGTGACGGCCGGGCTCGACACAGATTTCCCGCCCCGCGACGGCAGCGCGCTGCCCGGCTGGGGGCGGTGGCTCAGGCAGATCGAGCTGACGCCCGGCGCGGGCGAGGTGGTGATGCAGGGCATCGGCGACCGGCCGCTTCTGGTGCTGGATCACGCGGGCGAGGGGCGGGTGGCGATGCTGGCCTCGGACCAGGCCTGGCTTTGGGACCGCGGGTTCGAGGGCGGCGGGCCGCAGGCGGAATTGCTGCGGCGTCTGGCGCATTGGATGATGCGCGAGCCGGATCTGGAGGAGGAGGCGCTGGTCGCCACCGGCGACGGGCTCACGATGTCGATCACCCGCCGCTCGCTGTCGGACGGGCCGCATGCGGTAACCATCACCGGGCCCGACGACAGCAGTGTCGAGGTGCCGCTGACCGAGACCGAGCCGGGCCGCTTCACCGCTGAATGGGAGGGGGCCGAGCCGGGCCTCTACCGGCTGCGGTCGGACGACTTGGACACGGTGGCGGTGCTGGGTACGGCCAACCCCCGCGAATACGAGCGGGTGGTGGCGGATGCCGCGCCGCTGACGCCCTTGCTGGAAGCGACCCGCGGCGGGGTGGCGGCAGTGGCGGCGGGCGTGCCGTCGCTGCGGCTGGTCGAGGCCGGGCGCCAGGCCTGGGGCCGCGGCTGGCTGGGCGTCACGCCGCGCGGCGCCTATGTGACGACGGATCTGCGCCTCTCGCCGCTGCTGCCGGCCTGGCTGTGGCTGCTGCTGGGCGTCGGGTTCGTCCTGGTCGGATGGCTGCGCGAGGGGCGGCGGTGAGAGGGCATGTCAGGTGACAGACCTGTAGGGTGGGATTCCATCCCACCCTCCGAGGCGCATGACAGGACTCTCCGGCTTTGGCGGCGTGGCTGGTGCGGGCGAGCATGCAGTCTACGGGAGGCGCCGGTGACGCTGCACGCCTGGGGGTGATCATCCCGGGGCGCTGACGGTGGGATGAAATCCCACCCTACGGGGGGTCATGTCGCACGCCTGTAGGGTGGGATTTCATCCCACCGAACACCACCCACAATCCAAACGCCTCACCCCGTAGGATGCGCGCTCGCACGCACCGCCCCCCTACGGCACCGCAATCTCGCCCCGCGACACCGGCACCGCCGAGCCCGCCACCCGGACCGAGTCCAGCGCCCCGTCCTTCACCACCACCGTCAAGCCGATCTCGGACGGCCGCCCCATCTCGACCCCCTGGGCGATCGCGACCGGCGTCTCACCCTCGGCTACCAGTCCCCGCGCATGCAGTTCCGCCGCGAAGATGGCGCTGGCCGAGCCGGTTGCCGGATCCTCGGGGATGCCCGCCGGGGGCGAGAACATCCGCGCGCGGTAACCACCCTCGACCGGTACGTAGCACCAGGCGGAATCGACCCCAGCCTCGGCCATCAGCCGCGACCAGAAGGGCTCGCGCGGGCCGGCGGCGGCGAGCGTTGCGAGATCCGGCAGCGGCACATAGAGGAACCCGGGACCGCCTTGCCAGAGCGACGGCGCGGGATGCCCCGCAGCGCCCACGGCCGCAACCCCCAGCGCCTGCGCGCAGAGGGTGGGATCGGCCCGGCCGGGCAGCGCGAAAGGCGTGACGGGGGCGGTGAATTCGGCGCGCAGGCGGCCCCTTTGCCGCGTCACGGTGACGGGGACGAGGCCCGCCTCCTCCTCCAGGACCAGCGGCTGCACCCGGTCCGGGCCGTCCCCGGCCAAGCCCGAGAGGCAGAGGGCGCAGCCGATGGTCGGATGCCCGGCGAAGGGGATCTCGGCGGTGGGAAAGAAGATGCGGACCCGCGCGGTATGGGCCTTGTCGCGGGGCGGCAGGACGAAGATCGTCTCGGACAGGTTGAATTCACGGGCGAGCACCAGCATCTGCGCCTCGCTCAGCCCCTCCGCCCCATGAACGATGGCCAGCGGATTGCCGCTGAACCGCGTTTCGGTGAAAACGTCCCAGATTTCGAAAGTCAGCATGTCGCGCTCCACCTGTCCGGTGGGCAGGCTAACCCGGCAGGTAGCCGGGGAAAAGGGCGCGCCCGTGACCGGGCGCGCCCTCCTTCACGCATAGGCGGCGGAGACCTCAGGCCGCCGAGGCGTCAACCAGTTGGGCGTTCGACTTGGTGCTGGCAATCTCGATCCGGCGGGGTTTCAGCGCCTCGGGGATCTCGCGCACCAGGTCGATATGCAGCATGCCATCGGCATGGGTCGCGCCCGAGACGCGGACATGATCGGCCAGATGGAAGCGGCGCTCGAAGGCGCGGGTGGCGATGCCGCGGTGCAGATAGGTCCGCTCGGCGGTATCGTCGGCCTTGCGGCCGGAAACGGTAAGCCCGTTCTCCTTCAGCTCCACCGAGAGTTCATCGGCGGCAAAGCCGGCGACCGCGACCGAGATGCGATAGGCATTTTCATCGGTCTTCTCGATGTTGTAGGGCGGGTAGGTCGGCTGCACGGGTTCGGCCGCCAGGACGCGATCCATGAGATCCGCCATCCGGTCGAAACCCACGGAGGCACGGAACAGGGGGGTCGGGTCGAAAGCACGCATCGGTGTCATCCTTTGATAAGCGATGTCAATGTGTTGCCCGCCGGAAGGCCCGGCCGGGCTGTGTCCCGGACCCCATCATGGGCGCCCGGTCCCCCCGATGTGGGAAGCCTTTTCGCGGGTTTCAAGAGGTTCCGTCAGGGCCGGACGAAGCGCGCGCTGCGCCTTGCGCCCTGCGTGCCGGGGGCCGTCAGGCCGGAGACGCCCTGGTCGAGCGCGGTTTCCAGCGCCTGCACCCGGCCCGACAGCCGCATCCCCAGCGAGAGCGGCCTGTCGCCGGTTTCCGCCCGGGCCGAGATCAGCGAGACGATCCGCACCTCGCCCCCCTCCACCGCGAAGACCGGCGAGCCCGAGGAGCCGAAGTCGATCTGGCAGGAAAAGACCGAAACCCCGTCGCGGCGCTGGTCGAGGACGTGGCAGGTCTCCTGGATCGAGGGGGCCTCCGCCCGGCCGCGACCATAGCTGACCACGGCGACGGCGGTGCCGCTGACGGCGGGAACCTCGCCCACGCGGAAGGGCTGGATGGCGGTGGTGCGCACCGGCCGGTCGAGTTCGAGGACGGCGATATCCTCGGAGACGTTGCTCAGATCGGCCCCGGCGGCGAAATCGAAGGCCGGCCAGATGGCGGCGCGGGTGACGCCGCGAATGGCCTCGGCCCGGCCGGTGCGGAACCCGGCCAGGAATTCGAGCCGGCTTTCGGGCAGGCGGGCGCCGGTCGCGCGGTCAAAGAGGCAATGGGCGGCCGTCAGCACCCGGTCGGGGGCGATGAGCGTCGCGGTGCAGAAGCCCATGCCCTGCATGTCGAGCCTGCCGACGGCCTCCCACCCGCGCGAGGCGTCGCCGGTCTGCAGGGCCTGCAGGCGGCTGTCCTCTTGGGCGGGTGCTGGCAGGGGCAGCAGGGCGAGGATGAGGGCAAGGTGGCGCATGGGTCCGGCTATGGGCGGGGCGCGGGCAAGGTGCAAGCGGAAGGTGGCGGAATTGGGGCGGTGGCAGCGCCGCGCGGCGGGGCGCAGGCTCCCGCCCGCCCACCACGCCTGCGCCCCGCCGCGGGTGATAGGGCGGCGGGGAAGGACGTAGGGTGGGCGCGGTTGGGTAGGGTGGGGTTTCACCCCACCATGCCGGGCCTCCCGAACGCCGCTTCGCCTTGGGACAGCTCCAGGAACGCCTTGCCGCTTCGGTGCGGGCAGGCACACTCCCTATGGCTGGCGGGTAGGGTGCGTGCTTGCCCGCACCGCTTCGAGGCCGCGCGGCCTCGGCCCGCCCGTGGCCCAATCCACCAGTTCGACCGTATGCACCACCGGGACGCCGGTGCCCGAGCCGATCTGCATCATGCAGCCGATGTTGCCCGCGGCGATCACGTCAGGGGCTTTCGCTTCCAGCGTCGCCACCTTGCGGCGTTTCAGTTCCCCCGAGATCTCGGGTTGCAGCAGGTTGTAGGTCCCGGCCGAGCCGCAGCAGAGATGGGGATCGGCGGGTTCCACGACCGTGAAGCCCAGCCGCTTCAGCAGCGCCTTTGGCGCGTCCTTGATCTGCTGGCCGTGTTGCAGCGAACAGGCGGCGTGGTAGGCGACGCGCAGGGGTTCGGGGGCCGCGCCCTCGGGTTTCAGGCGGGTCAGGACCTCGGACACATCCTTGGCCAGCGCGGCGATCTGCGCGGCCTCGGCCGCCTGCGGGTCGTTCCTGAACATATGGCCGTAATCCTTCACCGTCGTGCCGCAGCCCGAGGTGTTGATGACCACGGCGTCGAGGCCGTCGCCCTTCACCTCGGCCATCCAGGCCTTGATGTTCTGCGCCGCCGAGGCGTGGCTCAGCGCGGTCTGCCCCATGTGATGGGTCAGCGCGCCGCAGCAGCCCGCGCCCCGGGCCACCACCACCTCGCAGCCCAACCGGGTCAGCACGCGGATCGTCGCATCGTTGATGTCGGTGTTCAGCGCCTTCTGCGCGCAGCCGGTCATCAGGGCGACGCGCATCCGGCGCGGCCCCTGGGCCGGGAAGACCTGTGGCGCGTCGTTGCGGCTGACCGGCGGGATCTGTTTCGGCGCCATCGCCAGCATCGCCTTCAGCCTTGCGTCCGGCATGAGGAAAGCGAAGGGGCGCCCGATCTTGGCCCCCAGAAGCGCCAGCCGGAAGCGGGTGGGATAGGGGATGATCCGGGCCAGCATCCAGCGCAGGAAACGGTCCATCGGCGGGCGCTTGTAGGTCTTCTCGATATGGTCGCGGGCGATATCGACCAGATGCATGTAATGCACGCCCGAGGGGCAGGTGGTCATGCAAGACAGGCAGGACAGGCAGCGGTCGATGTGCTTGACGGTCTTTTCATCCGCCGGGCGGCCCTGTTCCAGCATGTCCTTGATCAGATAGATCCGGCCGCGGGGGCTGTCCAATTCGTCGCCCAGCACCTGATAGGTCGGGCAGGTGGCGGTGCAGAAACCGCAATGCACGCAGGTCCTGAGCACCTCGTTGGCGCGCTGGAGGGCGGGGGTTTTCAACTGCTCGGGCGTGAAGGTGGTCTGCATGGGAGAGGCCCCTAGAGGAAGACGACGGCGGCGAGGGCGGCCAGCCCGAGCGGCGCGAGGATCATCGCTAGCAGGCGCGGGCCGAGCCCGGCCTCGCGCCCGGCCGCAAGGCGCCAGCCGAGCGCCGCGAGCGCGGCCGCGACCAGGATGAAGACCCCCAGCATCAGCGCCAGCACCTCGTAGCCGCGGGCCATGCCGCAGCCGGCGGCGTCGCTGGTGCAGGGCTGGCCCATCGTGCCCAGCGCCAGGGCGGTCAGAAGCGACGCGCCGAGGATCACCCCCGCCACCGGAACCCAGAGGGGGCGGGCCAGGGCGATCACCGCAAAGCCGGGCAGGAGGATCAGGGCGAAGGGGATCAGGGCTTCGACAAAGGACATCTCAGGCGTCCATCAGGCCGGGGTTGAGCAGGCCGCGCGGATCGAACCTTGCGCGCAGGCCGCGGGTGAGGGCGGCGATGGCAGGGGCCTCGGGCGGGAAGGGGGCGATGCGGCGGCGGGTCTCGGGGCTGGCGCGGACCAGCGTGGCATGGCCCGGAAATTCGCCCAGCCGCGCCCGCAGGTCGACGCCCTCGCCGACGCGGAGCCAGACGAGGCCGCCGCCCCAGTCATAGAGCGCCTCGCCCCCGGCCCTCGCCACCAGCGCGGCGGCTTCCGAGGGTTTGACGGCGATGCGCCAGACGTCGCCGTCCTGATCGTGAAAGGGCGCCACGTCGCGGATCTGGGCCCAGAGGGTCGCGGTCTCCTCGGCGTCCAGCGTGACCGAGCGGCCGAAGGGGGCCAGCGCCTTGGCCAGTTCGTCGGCCCGGTAGGCGACGGAACGGGCGAAACCCTCGACGCGCAGCATCGTGCGCTGGTCCGGCAGATGGGCGGCGGCATTGACCTCCCACGGTGTTTTCAAGGCTTCGGCCATCAGCCGCAGGGCGCTGGCGCTGTCCAGCCCCTGCCAGAGGATCGTGGCGGCACTTTCGGGGGCGGGCAGCAGCTTGAACGCGACTTCGGTCAGGACGCCCAGCGTGCCCCAGCTGCCAGCCATCAGCTTGACCAGATCATAGCCGGTCACGTTCTTCATCACCCGCCCGCCGTTCTTCACCACCGTTCCCGTACCATCGACGAAGCGCACGCCGATCAGGCTGTCGCGGCAGGCGCCCGCCTGCACCCGGCGAGGGCCCGAGGCATTGGCGGCGACCATGCCGCCCAGCGTGGGCTCGCCCCCGGTGCGCAGCAGGCCGCGATGGTCCGGCGGCTCGAAAGGCAGGCGCTGGTTCTGGGCGGCGAGCGCGGCCTCGACCTCGGCCAGCGGCGTGCCGGCGCGGGCGACCAGCGTCAGCGCGCCGGGCTCGTAGAGCGTGATGCCGGTGAGCGCGCCGGTTTCCAGCAGCGCGCCGGGCTGGGGGCGGCCGATGGGTCGGGTCCCGCCGCCGCGGATCGCCAGCGGACCCGAGGCGAGGCGGATCGCCTCGGCCAGCTCGGCCTCGGTTTCCGGGCGCAGGACGGCAAGGGTGTCGGAACTCATGGCGTCACCTCCGGGGATCGGGATGGGCGAACCCCTCCGGCGGGCGCGGGGCCTGCCGGAGGGGATCCCGCGGGGGGCGCGGGGGGAGGGGTCAGTGGCCGTAGGCGGTGCAGGCCGATCCTGCCGGCCAGCCTCCGGGCAGGGCATGCGCGGCAAAGTAGTATTGCCCCGCGGCCAGCGCCGGCAGCACGACCGAGCCCTGCATCGAGGTGCCGGTCACGTTCCAATGGGCGACGGTTCCGGCCGCGACCGGGAAATCCGCCCAGATGTGCAGGTCGTCCGGAAACTCGACCGGCGTGCCGGCGACGGCGCAGTTCAGCCGCAGCCGCAGCCGCAGATGCGGGATCGAGGGGCCGAGGTGGTAGGTCGGCCTGAGCGTCGGGGTCCGCATGTATTCGGTGCGGTAGAGCCGGGCCGAGGGGGCCTCCATCAGCGCCGAGATCATCGGCATGACCCGGGCGATGGCGGGATCGGGGGCATGCGCCGAGGCGGCCATGGGCAGCACCAGCGCGACGAGCGAGGCAGTCAGAAGGGATTTGAGCGAAAGCATGGCGATATCCTGTGTTGCAAAACGCCGCCCGGGGGCTTCCGGGAGGCATGAACACAGGATCGGGGCTTTGGCGGGTGACAGACAAGATCGGGTCCGGGTTATCGGGTTGCGTGAACCCGCGTCGGGGGTGGGACGACCTATCGGATGGCACAGCGCTCACGAGGCGCGGCGCGGCGCGCTGGCGGCCAGCGGGAAGACCTTGGCGGGGTTGAGCAACCAGGCGGGATCGAAAACATCCTTGACACGCATCTGCGCCTCCAGATCCGCGGGCGCGAATTGCACCACCATCAGGTCGCGTTTCTCGATCCCCACGCCATGCTCGCCGGTCAGGCAGCCGCCCACCTCGACGCAGAGCTTGAGGATCTCGGCCCCCAGCGCCTCGCAGGTTTCCAGATCGCCGGGCTTGTTGGCGTCGAACAGGATCAGGGGATGCATGTTGCCGTCGCCCGCGTGGAAGACATTCGCCACGTCGAGCCCGTATTCCCGGCTGAGGTCGCCGATCCGCCGCAGCACGCGCGGCAATTCGCTGACCGGGATCGTGCCGTCCAGGCACATGTAATCGTTGATCTGGCCCATGGCGCCGAAGGCCGATTTGCGGCCCAGCCAGATCTTCTTCGATTCCTCCTCGGACTGGCTTTCACGGAATTCCACCGGATCGTGGCGGGCGGCGATCTGGCGGATGAGGCCCAGTTGCTCGTCGATCTCGGCGTCCGATCCCTCGACCTCGACGATCAGCAGTGCCTCGCAATCGGGATAGCCCGCATGGGCGAAAGCCTCGGTCGCGCGGATGCAGGGGCGGTCCATGAATTCGATGGCGACGGGCAGGACACCGGCCTTGATGATGTCGCTGACGCAGGCCCCGGCGATCTCGTTGGCGGTGAAGCCGATCAGCACCGGCCGTGCGCCCTCGGGCTTCGGCAGGATCCTCAGCGTTGCCTCCGTCACCACGCCCAGCTGACCCTCGGAGCCGCAGATCACCCCCAGCAGGTCCAGCCCGCCTGCGTCCATGTAAGGTCCGCCGATCTCGACCACGGTGCCGTCCATCTGCACCAGCGTCACGCCCAGCAGGTTGTTGGTCGTCACGCCGTATTTCAGGCAATGTGCCCCGCCCGAGTTCATGGCGATGTTCCCGGCAATGGCGCAGGCCAGCTGCGACGAGGGGTCGGGGGCATAGAAGAACCCGTCCGCTTCCACGGCACCGGTGACCGAGAGATTGGTGCGCCCGGTCTGCACCCGGATGAAACGGTTGTCGTAATCCGCCTCGAGCACCGCGTTCATCCGCGCCACGCCCAGAATGACCGAATCGGCGGTGGGCAGCGAGCCGCCCGCCAGGCTGGTGCCGGCGCCGCGCGGCACGACCGGCACGCCTTCGGCATGGCAAAGGCTCAGGATCGCCGAGACCTCCTCGGTGGTGCGAGGCAGGACGGCGGCGAGCGGCGCGCAACGATAGGCGGTCAGGCCGTCGCATTCATAGGCGCGCGTCTCGTGCGGGTCGTCGATCACCGCATCGGCGGGAAGCAGCGCGCGCAGGCGCGCGACGATGCTGGCACGGCGGGCGAGGATGTCGGCGCTGGGACGGGGCATCTGCATGGCGTTCCTCCTCGCAGCCGCCTGATGGCCGCTTTGGTAAGAAAATATAACCAGTTTCGCGGTGGCGTCCAGCGCGTTTGCGGGACAGGACGGTTGACAGGGGCGCAGGGCGCGTCCGATGTGACGATCTAGCGCGAAACCAGCCCGGAGACAGCGATGCCGGAAACAGCGATGATTGCCCAGACGATCCTTGCGCTGCTGTCGCCCGCCGATCTGGCGGCGCTGGGGCTGGTGGCGCTGTCCTGGTACGCGCTGGGCTGGCGCATCGAGCTGACCCGGACCGCCAAGCCCTCGGTCACCGTGCTCATGGCGCAATACCGCCGCGAATGGCTGCGGCAATTCGTGACCCGCATGCCGCGGATGTACGATGCCTCGGTCCTGGCGAGCCTCAGGCAAAGCACCAACTGGCTGGCCTCGACCACGCTGCTGGCACTGGGCGGGCTCTTGGCGCTGATCGGCAATCCCGAGCAATTGCGGGGCGTGGCGCAGGACCTGTCGCTGGAGGCGGGATCGGCGCGGTCCTTCGAGACGCGGCTCTTGCTGGCGGGTCTCTTCCTGTCGCATGGCTTCCTGAAATTCCTGTGGTCCAACCGGCTGTTCGGCTATTCCTCGATCATGATGTCGACGGTGCCGAACGAGGCCGCGGATCCGCTGGCCTATCCCCGCGCCCGGCAGGCGGCCGAAATCAACATTCGCGCGGCCTATAATTTCAACCGCGGCCTGCGGGCGACCTATTTCGCCCTGGCCTCGCTGGCTTGGTTGCTGGGGCCCTGGGCGCTGATGGCGGCGACGCTGGTGGTGAGCTGGCTGATCTGGTCGCGCGAATTCGCCTCGCATTCGCGGGGCGTGCTGCTGGACCCGCCGCCGGAAGGGTGAGGGCTTTCGCCCTCGTGCCTCGGGCGACCGGGGCGGGGGGTGAGCGGCGTCTCGGAAACGCGCCAGTGGCGCGTTTCAGCCGCGAACGCTGCGCCCGTGGCGCGGCCGGGAGCCCGCCCCCCGCACCCCCTGCTTCAAGGGGCGCACGCCCCCCTTGAAAATCCCTGTGGATATTTAGGGAACAAAGAGAGGGCGGGTCAGGCCCGTCGGGCGCGTTCGCCCTGGGCGCGGGCGGCGGAAAGGTCCTGGCCAGGGGACAGCGCCTCGGGGTCGAGGATCAGTTCGATCACCGCGACGGTGCCCGAGGTCCGGGCGCGGGCGAAGGCCTCGGGAAAATCCTCGGTCCGGTGCACGGTTTCGCCATGCCCGCCATAGGCCCGCACCAGCGCCGCATAATCGGGGTTGAACAGTTCGGTGCCCGAGACCCGCGCCGGATAGGTGCGTTCCTGATGCGCCCGGATCGTGCCGTAGCGGCCGTTGTTGGCAAGGATGACGATCGGCGTCGCGCCGTGCTGGCGGGCAGTGGAAAGTTCGTTCAGCGTCATCTGGAAGCAACCGTCGCCCGCGAAGCAGAGCACGGTTTTCTCCGGGTGTTCGAGGCTGGCGGCGATGGCGGCGGGGAAGCCGTAGCCCATGCTGCCCGAGGTGGGTGCGAGCTGGCCGGGCCAGGCGCGGGGGCGGAAATAGCGGTGCATCCAGGCGGCGTAATTGCCCGCGCCATTGGTGGCGATGGCATCGTCGGCCACGTTGTCGGAGAGCCAGCGCATCACCTGTTCCAGCTTCACCGCGCCGGGGGTTTCGCGGGGCGTGGTGAAGGTCTCGTACTCGGCGCGGGCTGCCTGGGTCCAGGCCGACCAATCGGGCAGGCCCTGCGGCACGCTCGCTTTCAGCGCGGCGATCATTGCCGGGGCTTGCGCCACCATGGCCAGATCGGGGCGCCAGACATGGCCAAGTTCGTCAGGGTCGCTGTGGATATGCAGGATGGTCTTGCCGGGCGCTGCAGGGTCGATCAGGTCATAGCCATTGGTCGCCGTATCGCCGAGCCGGGCGCCGACGATCAGGACGAGATCGGCTTCTTTCAGCCGCGCGCCCAGTTTCGGGTTCATGCCGACGCCGAGGTCGCCCACGTAATGCGGGTGGCGGTTGTCGATCCGGTCCTGGCGGCGGAAGGTGACCGCGACGGGAAGGCCGCTGGCGTCGGCCAGCGCAGCGAGATCGCTGGCGGCCTGTGCCGACCAATGCGGGCCGCCGACCACCAGAAGCGGCTTCTCGGCGCCCTTCAGCGCCTGCCAGATCGCCGCGGTTTCGGGCGGGGCGGCGAGGGGGGCCTTTCGGGGCGGCAGGTCCGGCACGTCCGAGAGCGCCGACAGCATGTCCTCGGGCAGCGCCAGCACCACCGGTCCGGGGCGGCCCGATTGCGCCAGATGGAAGGCGCGGCTCAGGTATTCCGGCAGGCGGCGGATGTCGTCCACCTCGGTCGCCCATTTGGCCAGCCCCCCGAAAACCCGGCGGTAATCGACCTCCTGAAACGCCTCGCGGTCGCGGTGGGCGGTGTCGATCTGGCCGACGAACAGGATCATCGGCGTCGAATCCTGCTGCGCCACATGCACGCCGGACGAGGCATTGGTGGCCCCGGGGCCGCGGGTGACGAAGGCCACGCCGACCTTGCCGGTGAGCTTGGCATGCGCCTCCGCCATCATGGCGGCGCCCCCCTCGTGGCGGCAGACGACATTCTGGATACCGCTGTCATAAAGCCCGTCCAGGGCGGCGAGGAAACTTTCGCCGGGGACCGAGAAGACGCGCCGCACGCCCTCGGCCTTGAGGTGATCGACCAGGATTTGTCCGCCGTGCCGCATGTGATGTCCTTCCGCTCTGCGGCCGGACGGTGGCGCAAATGACGGCGGCATGCAAGATTGCCCGGGAGGCAGAGGCGGAGAGGCGATGAACGGGCCGAGATTGCTGGGGTTGTGCGGATCCCTCCGGGCGGAAAGCCTGAACCGCAAGCTGATGCTGGAGGCGGCGCGCGCCTTCGACGGCGATTTCGCCGAGGCGAGCCTCCGATTGCCGCTCTTCGACGAGGATCTGGAGGCGCAGGGGATACCTGAGGAGGTGGCGGCGCTTGGGGCGGCGGTGGAGGGGGCGGCCGCGGTGCTCATCGCCTGCCCCGAATACAACAAGGCGCCGCCGGGGGCGGTGAAGAATGCTCTCGACTGGCTGAGTCGGCTGAAGCCCAACCCGCTGCGGGGCAAGCCGGTGGCGATCGTCACGGCGGCGGACGGGCGGGCCGGGGGCGAACGGTCGCAGATGATCCTGCGCTGGATGCTGGTGCCGCACCGGGTCGAGCCGCTGGCCTGGCCCGAGGTTCTGGTGGCCCGGGCCGAGACGGAGTTCGACGCCGAGGGGCGGCTCAGGTCCGAGCGCTACCGGGCGCAGTTGGCCGAGCTGATGGGCCGCCTGCGCGACGCCTGCCGCTGAGCGGCGGGAGGCACGCTCCCGCCCGCCCACCCCGCGCGCCTCCCGCCGCGGAGAGGGCGGCGCCTGTTGCGACCCCGGGGGCCGTCTGCCCCCGGACCCCCGAGGATATTTGCAGAACAAAGATGGAGGTTAAGAGCGCCCCACCCCGTGTCATCTTTGCGCCAGAAATATCCTCGGGAGGATTTTCAAGGAGGGTGGAAAACCCTCCTTGAAGCAGGGGGTGCGGGGGGCGGCAGCCCCCCGCCGCCACTCGCCCGAGGCAACGAGGGCGAAACCCCTCATTCCTCCGCGAGTCTTGCCCCGCGCCCGCCGCGGCGCTTTTTCAGCAGGGTCGAGCGTTCGGGCAGTTGTGCCAGGATCTCGGCGCGGTTTTCCGGGCTCATCGCCGACCAAGCGGCGATTTCTTCCAGCGTGCGGAAGCAGCCGGCGCAGATACCCGCCCGGGGATGGATCACGCAGATCTTGACGCAGGGGCTGTCCAGTTCCTTGCGCATCCAGAGCGTATCGAGCGAGAGGTCGTTCATGCGGTAACCTGCGGGGTGGTCCGGGCCAAGATAGGCCTCTGCCGGGGTGTTTCCAGCCTGTCAGCGACGCATGGCGGCCAATCTGTCCAGGAAGCCTTGCAGGATGAACCCGGCCGCCACATGGTCGATCACCTCGGCCCGTTTCGCCCGTGAGGTGTCGAAATCAAGGAGCGCCCGTTCCGCTGCCACGGTCGACAGCCGTTCGTCCCAGAAGCCGATCGGCAGCTCGGTCAGGGCCGAGAGATTGCGGGCGAAGGCGCGGGTCGACTGGCAGCGCGGGCCCTCGGTCCCGTCCATGTTGAGGGGCAGCCCCAGCACGAAGCCGGCCAGCCCCCGGGTCCTGGCGATCTCCAGCAGGCGCCCGGCGTCGAGGGTGAATTTCTTGCGTTTCACTGTCTCGAGGGGCGTCGCCACCAGGCGGCGCAGGTCCGAGACGGCGACGCCGATGGTCTTTTCGCCCAGGTCCAGCCCGGCCAGCGCGCCCGAGGGCGGCAGAGCAGCGACGAAGGCGCCGGTGTCGGTGAAGACGGTCATTATTCGGTGAACCCCGCCTGACGCGCGGCGGCGTCAATCACGGCCAGCGCCTCGGCCTGGTCGGCGAAGACCAGCCGCGCCTCGGACCATATGGCGCGGGCACGCTCGGTCTGGCCCAGCACCCCCAGCGCGTTGATCAGCCGGGCCCAATCCTCGGCCGGGCCGCCCTGGTTCGCCAGCCTGGAGGCCAGCCCCTCGACCATGCCGCCGATCATCTGCTGGCGGTCCTCGTCGCTCATCTCGGACGCGGCGGCGACATCGGCCGCCGAGGGGCCGCGCCCGCCCGCCGTCACCGCCGGCAGCGTGTAGCGCACGCCCGCGGCGGCGGCCAGTTCCTCGATCGAGGCGCGGATCGCGGGCACCCAGGGGTCATCGGGTTCGCTGTCCTCCAGCAACCCGCGCCAGAGCCGGAAGGTCAGGTCCGGCCGCCCGGTCTGGGCGAACATCAGGCCGAGGTAATAACGCGCGGTGCCGTTTTGCGGATCGCGTTGCAGGATGCGCTCCAGCACCGCCTCGGCCTCGGGCGAGATCAGCCCGCCGGTGGCCAGTGCCATGGTCTCGGCCAGCGCGACCAGATCCTCGACCGGGGTATCCTCGCCCTGCAGTTCGATCAGGTGGATCCAGGCGGCGGCCGAGGCGCTGTAATTGCCGATATTCCCTTCGTTCACCGCCAGCAGCCTGAGGCCGCGCGGATCATCCGGCCGGCTTGCCAGCGCCTCGCGCAATTGCGCCATGAGGGTGGCGTATTGCGGATCGACCTCGGGCGTCGGCGGGCGCTGCGGGTCGGCCTCCCAACTGGCCTCCATCGCCGCCTGGCCGGGGCGGCTTTCGCGCAGGACCTGAGCCTGGGCATAGCGGTCCACCAGCGGCATGTCCTCGTAGCCGGGTGCGCCTTCACGCCAGTAGAGGGCGATGGCCAGGATCGGGGCCAGCGCCACCAGCACCAGCGCCAGCGTCTTCATCGCGGCGGGCGATTCGCGCAATTCCGCCGCGCCGCGCTTGTCGGCGTCCAGAAGCCGCCGCGCGGTTTCGGTGCGCAGGCGCTCGGCCTCGTCCTCGGCGATCAGGCCGCGGGCGCGGTCACGCTCGATTTCCTTCAGCTGGTCGCGATAGATGCGCATCTCGCGCCGCTGGCCGGGCTCGGCGGTTTCGACCCGCGCGCCGCGCCGCAATCCCAGCACCGCCAGCACGACGATCACCGCCGTCAGGGCCACTGCCGGGCCCAGGAACCACCAGATCGCCATGCCACCTCCTGTTCGCAGCCTTTCCCATAGCCGGAAGATGCCCGGGAAAAAAGCCAAACCGCCGTCAAACGCCCGCGACATAGGGCCCGAACCGGGCGCCGGGCTGCGGCGTGGGGACGCAGCTTTCGGCCTATGTCGGTTTTGGCCTCATTGTGCCGCTTGCAGCCAAGGCTTATCCCCCTGCGCAATCCATCACCGGGGCAAAACCCGGCCCTGAAAGGGAGCACGCCCATGACCCGCTATTCGGCCTTTGCCATCGCCCGCGAAGCCCTGCGCCAGCACACGGGCTGGACGCGGGCCTGGGCCTCGCCCGAGCCGGCCGCGCAGTATGACGTGGTCATCGTCGGTGCCGGCGGGCACGGGCTGGCGACCGCCTATTACCTCGGCAAGAATTTCGGCATCAAGAATGTCGCGATCATCGAAAAAGGGTGGCTCGGCGGCGGTAACACCGGGCGCAACACCACGATCATCCGCTCGAACTATCTGCAGGACCCCTCGGCCGCGATCTACGAGAAGGCGCGCAGCCTCTACGAGGGGCTGAGCCAGGACCTGAACTACAACATCATGTTCAGCCCGCGCGGCGTCATGATGCTGGCCCAGACCGAACACGAGGTTCGCGGCTACAAGCGTACCGAGATGGCCAACAAGCTGCAGGGCGTGGACACCCGCTTCATCGGCCCGGCCGAAGTGAAGCGCCTGGTGCCGATCATGAACATCGCCGGGCCGCGCTATCCGGTGCTGGGCGCGCTCTGGCAGCCGCGCGGCGGCACGGCGCGCCACGATGCGGTGGCCTGGGGCTATGCCCGGGCCTGTTCCGAAATGGGCATGCATGTGATCCAGAATTGCGAGGTCACCGGCGTCGAAAGCGCGGGCGGCGAGGTGACGGCGGTGAACACCACCCGGGGCACCATCGGCTGCAAGAAGCTGGGCATCGTCGTGGCCGGGCATTCCGGGCATCTGGCGGCGATGGCGGGCTTCCGGCTGCCCATCGAATCGGTGGCGCTGCAGGCCATGGTCTCGGAACCGATCAAGCCCTGCATGGATGTCGTGGTCATGGCCAATACGGTGCACGGCTACATGAGCCAGTCGGACAAGGGCGAGATGGTGATCGGCGGCGGCGCCGACCATTTCAACAACTACACCCAGCGCGGCTCGTGGCAGCATATCGAGGAGACGGTCCGCTCGCTGATCGAGACCTTCCCGATGCTGTCGCGGCTGAAGATGCTGCGGCAATGGGGCGGGATCGTCGACATGACCGGCGACCGCTCGCCGATCATCTCGAAAACGCCCTTGGGCAACATCTTCATCAACTGCGGCTGGGGCACGGGCGGGTTCAAGGCGATCCCCGGCTCGGGCTGGGCCATGGCTGAATTGATCGCCAAGGGCGAGCCGGGCCCTCTCGCGCGCGACTTCTCCATGTTCCGCTTCCGCGAGGGCCGCTTCATCGATGAAAGCGTGGCGGCGGGGGTGGCGCACTGATGACCGCATCGGCCGGTTCCTGCCAACGGGCCCTGCGCCCCGGGAACCCGGGGCACGCCCCGGTTGTTTTTTCCGCAAGTGCCATCGCACAGGAGGAGAAGACATGGCCTATCCCAACGAACCGCATAACGCCTATTCGCGGATCGAACCGCGCGGCGCCATGGACCGCCAGCGCCCTGCCGGCCGATCAGGCGGCGTCGGCATCGCCATCGGTGCCGTCGTCGTGGCGCTGCTCATCGGTCTCATGCTCTTCAGCGGAGTCAGCGAGGAACCGCTGCTCGACCCCGCGGCGCCCAATGCCGCTGGCGAGGTCGCCCCGGCCCCGGCGCCCAGTCTGGTGCCGACCGATCCCGCCGCTGGCGACCCTGTCGCCCCGGCGCCTGCCGAGTAAGGCAGCCAGCCGTCTCATGACCTGCGGCACCAGGGCCATTGCGCGCCCCGGTGCCGTTCTGTTGCCGATGCCTGGCCCGGGGCAGGGGGACGCGCGATCCCCTCTTGCCCCGGTCTTGCATCACGGCCTCCGCCGCTCCGTCGCCGCAGGGGCAGGGCGCCCTCCGGTCGCCGATTGCGCATCGGCGGATGACCGCTTGCCCGGTCTGATCGGTGGAAACGGGCGGAACCGGTTTCAGGGGGGCGGCGTTTTCTGTGCAAATGGACTTCGCACAGGAGACATCCCATGTCGTACACCACGGAAGACGCCCGCACCCCGAACCACACCACCAACAATTACACCACGAACACGACCGTCCCGCCGCAGCGCTCGGGCGGCGCGGGCGTGGCTCTGGCGATCGGTGCTCTCGTCGCACTGGCGGCGATCATCGCCTATTTCGTCATCGCCAACCCCGGCCCGGCCGATGACAACGTCAACATCTCTGTCGACGTCCCGGCCTCGGTCGAGAATTCTGCCGAACGTGTCGGCGAAGCGGCTGGCGCTGCCGCCGATGCCGTGGGCGATGCCGCGACCGGCGCTGCCCAGGCCGTCGAAGGCGCTGCCGAGCGCGCCGCGTCGGACACCAACTAACCCGCTTCACGCGATTGATCACACCGACCGGGCTGGTCGCGGCTTTGCCGTGGCCAGCCCTTTCGCATGGCCAACGGAGGTTTCATGCTGCTGCTGAGCTGCCCCTGCTGCGGGGTCACCGCCGAGGAAACCGAATTCGCCAATGGCGGCGAGGCGCATCTCAAGCGCTTCGGCCCGGGCTCCACGGATGCCGAATACGAGGCCTATATGTTCGCCCGCAAGAACCCGCGCGGCGTGCATTTCGAGCGCTGGCGCCATGCCTATGGCTGCGGCAAGTGGTTCCTGATGGCCCGCGATACGATGACGCTGGAGGTCTATGGCACCTACAAGGCCCAGACCACCGAGCCGCCGGCCGAGCTGCAGGCGCATATCAAGGCCCGCCGGCCGGAATGGGAGGGTTTCTGATGAGCCATCGTCTGGGCACCGGAGGGCGCCTCATCGACCGCGCCCGTCCGATGGATTTCACCTTCAACGGCAAGACCATGCGCGGCTATGCCGGCGACACGCTGGCGGCGGCGCTGCTGGGCGCCGGGCAGGTGCTGGTCGGCCGGTCCTTCAAGTACCACCGCCCCCGCGGCATCATGGCCTCCGGCGCCGAGGAGCCCAACGCGCTGGTCGGTCTGGGTGAGGGGCAGCGCTATGAGCCGAACCAGCGCGTCACCACGACCGAGCTGTTTCCGGGCCTGAAGGCCAGCAGCCAGAACCACTGGCCGAGCCTCGAATTCGACGTGGGTGCGATCAACGCCAAGCTCTGGCGCTTCTTCCCGGCCGGGTTCTATTACAAAACCTTCATCGCCCCGCGCCCCTTCTGGAAACACCTCTACGAGCCGATCATCCGCCGTTCGGCAGGTCTGGGCCGCGCGCCCGATGCCGAGACGCATGACGCCGACCGCTACGAACAGATCTATGCCTTCTGCGACGTGCTGGTCGCGGGCGGGGGCATCGCCGGGCTGAAGGCCGCGCGCGAGGCGGCGGATGCGGGCAAGCGGGTGATCCTGGTGGAGCAGACCGCCCATTTCGGCGGCCGTGCGGTGGTCGACGGGCTGGAGGTCGAGGGGCAAGGCGCCGAGGCCTGGGTCGCGGCGCAGCTCGCCGCGCTGTCGTCGATGCCGGGCGTGACGGTGCTGAGCCGCACCATGGTTTCCGGCGTCTATGACCACGGCTATGCGCTGGCCTATCAGCGGATCGCCGACCATACGCCGGGCGCCGAGAAGCCGCGCCATCGCCTGTGGCGGATCCGCGCCGGGCAGATCGTTTCGGCCACCGGCGCCATCGAGCGCCCGCTCAGCTTCGCGGGCAACGACCTGCCGGGGGTCATGCTGGCCTCGGCCGTGCGGGATTACGTGGTCAACTGGGCGGTGAGCCCGGGCAAATCGGTCGCCGTGGTGACCAACAACGACGACGCCTATCGCACGGCGCTGGCGCTGCATGCCGTGGGGATCAAGGTTCCCGCGGTGATCGACGCGCGGCGCGAGGCGACGGGCGACCTGCCTGCGCGGGTTCGTGCCGCGGGTATCCGGGTGATCGAGGATGCGGCCATCCGCCATGTCGAGGGCGGCAAGGCGGTCACCGGCGTGGCGCTCTGCCGCTTCAACTCGGACGGCGGCGCGGTGATCGAAACGCTGTCCTGCGACGCGCTGGCCATGTCGGGGGGCTGGTCGCCGGTGGTGCATCTGTGGTCCCATTGCGGCGGCAAGCTGCTGTGGAACGAGGCGGGGGCCTTCTTCCGCCCCGATCCCGCCCGTCCGCCGCTGGGCGCGGATGGCAAGGGCTTCGTCACCTGTGTGGGCGCCGCTAACGGCGAACTGGGCAACGAGGGCGAGGCGCCGATGCTGCCGGTCTGGCTGATGCCCGCGCAGGCCAGCTACGACCTGCGCGCCAAGGCCTGGCTCGATCCGCAGAACGACGTGAAGGTCTCGGACGTGCAACTGGCCGCGCAGGAGGGCTATGCCTCGGTCGAGCATACCAAGCGCTACACCACGCTGGGGATGGCGACCGATCAGGGTAAGCTGAGCAACATCAACGGTCTGGCGATCCTGTCGGATGCGCTGGGCCAGCCGATCCCGCAGACCGGCACCACCACCTTCCGCCCGCCCTATACCCCCATTTCGCTGGGCGCGATCGCCGGCGAGGCGCGGGGCGGCATCTTCCAGCCGCTGCGCAAGACGCCGATCTACGACTGGCACGCGGCCCGGGGCGCGCATTGGGAGCCTGTCGGCTATTGGCGCCGCCCCTATTGCTATCCGAAAGCGGGCGAAACCCATGCCCAGGCGGTGAGCCGAGAAATCAACCAGACCCGCAAGGCGGTGGGGATCCTCGACGCCTCGACGCTGGGCAAGCTGGTGGTCAAGGGGCCGGACGCGGGCCGCTTCCTCGACATGCTCTACACCAACGTGATGAGCACTCTGAAGGTCGGCAAATGCCGCTACGGGCTGATGTGCAACGAGAACGGCTTCCTGTCCGATGACGGCGTGGTCGCGCGACTCTCCGAGGATACCTGGCTCTGCCACACCACCTCGGGCGGGGCGGACCGCATCCACGCCTGGATGGAAGACTGGCTGCAATGCGAATGGTGGGACTGGAAGGTCCATGTGGTCAACCTGACCGAGCAATTCGCCCAGATCGCCGTGGTCGGCCCCAAGGCCCGCGCGCTGCTGGAGAAGCTGGGCGGGGACATGGACCTCTCGGCCGCAGCCTTCCCCTTCATGGACTGGAAGGAAGGCCATCTCGGCGATATCCCGGCGCGGATCTTCCGCATCTCGTTCTCGGGTGAGCTGAGCTACGAAGTCGCGGTCCCGGCGGGGCAGGGGCTGGCGCTGTGGGAAAGGCTGATGGAAGCGGGCGCCGAATTCGGCGTCGCGCCCTATGGCACCGAAGCGCTGCATGTCATGCGGGCCGAAAAGGGCTTCATCATGATCGGCGACGAGACGGATGGCACGGTGATCCCGCAGGATCTGGGCCTCGGCTGGGCCATCAGCAAGAAAAAGGCCGACTTCCTCGGTAAACGGGGGATGGAGCGCGAGGCGATGGTCTCGGCCGACCGCTGGCAGCTGGTGGGGCTGGAAACGCTGGACGGCTCGGTCCTGCCGGACGGGGCGCTGGCGCCCCTGCCGGGCAAGAACGACAACGGCCAGCAGGAAACGCAGGGCCGGGTGACCTCGACCTATTTCTCGCCCACCCTGGGCAAGGGGATCGCCATGGGCCTCCTGCACAAGGGGCCGGCGCGGATGGGCGAGGTTGTCCAGTTCCAGAACGCAAGCGGCGGCACGGTGGCGGCGCGGGTCGTCGATCCGTGCTTCTACGACAAGGCCGGGGAGAAGCAGAATGTCTGAGGCGGTGAGCGCATTGGCCGGGGCGCGCGGCTCGGGTCTGGTCGAACTGGCGGATGCCGGGGTGACGGGCATGATCACGCTGCGCGGCGATCTGCCCCTGCTGGGTGGGGCGCTGGAGTCGGTGCTGGGCCTCGGCCTGCCCGGACAACGGCAGGTGGTGACGGGGCAGCGGGGGCAGGTCCTCTGGATGTCGCCCGACGAATTGCTGATCGTCCTGCCCTATGCCGAGGCACCGGGCGTGGCGGCGGCGCTGAGCGCCGCGCTGGGCGATGCCTTTGCCACGGTCGCCGTGGTTTCGGATGCCCGGGCCCTGATCACGGTGACGGGGGCGCAGGCGCGCGACGTGCTGGCCAAGCTGATGCCGGTCGATTTCGCCGATTTCCCCGTGGCGTCGGTGCGCCGCACGCGCGCGGCACAGGTGGCAGCCGCGCTCTGGCGCGAGTCGGAGACGGAATGGAAGCTCGTTTGCTTCCGCTCGGTCGCCTCCTATGTTTTCGAGGCTTTGGCCACCGTCGCGCAGCCGGGCGGCGAGGTCGGCCTCTACCGCTGAGCGCCCCTCCCGCTGAACCCGAGGTGGGCGAACCCGCGCCGAGGGGCGCGGAACCGCCCACCCCGCGGCTTTCTGCTCCCGGCCGCTTCTGGCACAAGGGGCGGATGAAACGCTTGCTCCTTTGCCTTCTGCTGCTCGCGCCGCTGCCCGTCCGGGCCGAGGTGATCTGCCTCATGCTCGCCGATGCGCGGACCGGCGTGGTGCTGCTGGAAGAGGGCGATTGCGACCGCCGCGTCACCCCGGCCTCGACCTTCAAGCTGGCGCTGGCGGTGATAGGCCATGACGCGGGCCTCCTGGAGGATGCCGAGCATCCGGTGATGATGTGGCAGCCGGGCGATCCCGACTGGGGCGGCGACAGCTGGCGCGGTGCGGTCTCGCCCCATGAATGGATGCGCGATTCCGTCGTCTGGTATTCGCAGCGCCTGACCCGGGCGCTGGGGGGCGGGCGTTTCGCCGCCGCGGTGCGGGCGCTGGGCTACGGCAATGCCGATGTCTCGGGCGATCCCGGTTTCGACAACGGGCTGGAACGCGCCTGGATCGCCTCGTCCCTGACGATCAGCGGGCGGGAACAGGTGGAATTCCTGCAGCGGCTGCTCAACCGCCAGCTTCCGGTCAGCGCGGAGTCCATGGCCTTTGCCGAAAGCCTCGCCACCGGGCACGAGGTCGCGGGCTGGACGTTTCACGGCAAGACCGGCGGCGCCTATCCTCGCCGAACCGACCGCAGTTTCAACTATGCGCGGGGCTGGGGCTGGTACACGGGCTGGGCCGAACGGGACGGCCGCCGGGTGATCGTTGTGCGGCTGGCGCAGGACGAGGAACGCCACCCGGGTTCGCCCGGGCTGCGCAGCCGGGATGCGGTCTTCGCCGATTGGGCGGGGATCGCCGCCCGGGCCGGGCTCTGAGCCGCCGCCCCTTTCCGCCGCCGCCAGCCCCGGCTACCTAAGGGCGATGACCCGACCCCTGCATCCCACCGCCCTTGTCACCGGCGCCAATCGCGGCATCGGCCATGCCATTGCTGCCGGGCTCATCGCCCGCGGCTGCCGCGTCACGCTCGGCGCCCGCAACCCCGAGGAGGGGCAGCGCGCCGCCGATGCCCTGGGCGCCCGTTTCGCCCGCATCGACCTGCAGGAGCCCGAAAGCTATTTCGAGGCGGTGACCGCCGCCGGTGGTTTCGACATCCTGGTCAACAACGCCGGGATCCTCGGCCATCATTCCCTGCTGTCGCCTGACTCGGAGTTCGACACGGCGATGGAGGTGATGGTGCAGGCGCCGCTGGACCTGATCCGCCTGAACGCGCCGCACTGGTGGCGGACGGGCTGGGGCAGGATCGTCAACCTGTCGTCGGGCTGGGGCGCCCATGCCGAGGGGCTGGAGGGGCCGGGCGCCTATGGCGTGGCCAAGGCCGCGCTCAACGCGCTGACCCGGGCGCTGCCGCGCGACCTGCCGCCGGGGGTGAAGATCAACGCCTGCTGTCCGGGTTGGGTGGCGACCGCGATGGGCGGAGCCGGGGCGCCGCTCTCTCCGGCAGAGGGCGCCGATACGCCCGTCTGGCTGGCGCTTCTGCCCGATGACGGGCCAACCGGCGGCTTTTTCCGAGAGCGTCAGCCGATCCCCTGGTGAGGCGGTGCAACGCCCCGATCCGACACCCGCGCTTCGGCGCGGGTTTTTTCATGTCGACCGCGGCTTTCCGCAAGTTTCCGCTTGTCAGGTTCAATTCTCTTAGGCTAAGAAAAACTTAGGCAAGAAAATATCAAGCAAATGGCCGCCCAGCCCCCGCGCCCGAAACTGCCGCCGCTCACAGCGTTGCGCGCCTTCGAAGCCGCCGGGAGGCTGGGCGGTTTTACCCCTGCCGCGCGCGAGCTGGGGGTCACCCCCGCTGCCGTCACCGCCCATCTGAAGACCCTGGAACAATCGCTGGGCGCCGCTTTGTTCGAGCGTCATCCGAGGGGCGTCGCCCTGACCGATCTCGGCGCCCGGGTGCTGCCGGATTTCACCCGCGCCTTCCGCCAGCTCGATGCCGCCATGCAAAGGCTCGAGGGCGAGGCCACGCCGGGCCTGGTGCGGATCGCCACAACGGCGGATCTGGCGCAGCTCTGGCTCTCGCCCCGGCTGCCCCGGCTGCGTCGCGCCGGCTTTCAGGTGATACCCGTCCCGGTCGAGTCGCCTGGGGCCGCGCGGGGCCTCGCCGATCTGGGGCTGTTCCTGCTGCCGGGCGCTGGGGCAGAGGCGCCGCTGATCGCGGTTTCCGCCCCCGGTCCCGCGGCAGGGCTGATGGCGCTGGACCCGGCTTTCACCCTCAGCCTGGCGGGGGCGGCAGGGGATTGGGCGCGCTGGGCCGCAGCGGCGGGCATTCCCGCCTTCCGCCCGCGCGGGCCGGTCCATGGCTCGGCCGCGCTGGCGCTGGAGGAGGCGGCGAATGGCGCCGGGCTTCTGGTTATCGCCCGGCCCCTGGCCGAGGCGGCGCTGGCGCAGGGGCGGCTCATTGATCCCTATGGTATCGCGGCGGAAAGCGGCCTGACGCTGGCGCTGTGGCCGCTGCGCGACCTAGCGCCCGATTCGGCGCCCGCGCAGGTGCTGGCGGCGTTGGCCTAGGCGATCAGCCGCGGCCAGAGAACCGCGTTGCGACTGTGGAAGGCCTGGATATGGCCGATGGCAGCAAGCCCGTGATCGCCGGGCCGGATCAGCCGGAGCTCGATCTCGGCCTCGGGATGCCAGGCGCGCATCCGCTCGACCGAGGCGGGCGGCAGCATCGTGTCATCCGAGAACCCGATCAGGGTCAGCGGGCCGGTGATCCCGGGCCGCCTGAGCCCGCCCAGGGCCGGGTCGGCGGGCGGTCCGCCCCGGTCCAGCAGCCAGCGCCGCCATTGCCAGAAGACATTCTTCGGCAGGTCCAGACCCAGCCCGAGCCAGCGCGCGGGCAGATAGCCCAGGGCCGCCGTGCTCAACGGCCCCAGCAGATACCACAGCAGCCAGGCCCGGGCGCGCATCCCCGGCGGGTGGTCGCCGATATGCCCATGGCCCGCGGCGATGGCGATCACCCGTTCGACCTCGGCGATATCCTCCTGGAACCCGGCGGCGATTCCGCCCAGCGAATGACCGATCAGCCAGAGCGGCAGGCCCGGAAACCGCGCCCTCAGCGCCTGCCGCACCGCGACGGGGTCATGCCGCACCCAATCCGTCATGCGGGCAGGCGAGCGGTAGGGCGCGCCCGAGGCGCCGAAATCGCGGTAATCCCAGGTCAGGACGGCGGCGTTCCGCTCGGCCGCCACCCAGCGGGCGAAGGGCTGGTAGAAGCGCGCCGGCACCCCGGTCGCGCCGTTGATCGTGATCACCCGCGCCGGGTCCGGTGGCACGGCCAGCGTCCCGCGCAGGATCGTCCCCGGCGGACCCAGGGCGAAGGCCTCCTCGCGGATTTCGGCGGCCGACACCGCGCGCTCAGGAAAAGGCCGCCCCCAGCGCGATCTCGATCATCTCGCCGAACGAGCTTTGCCGGTCCGAGGCGGGCAGGGCCTCGTGGGTCAGCAGATGGTCCGAGATGGTCAGCACCGCCAACCCCCTGACACCGTGCCGGGCGCAGAGGTTGTAAAGCTCGGCCGCCTCCATCTCGACGCAGAGGACGCCGTGGCGCTGCATGATCTCGTTGAGGTCCGGCCGCTCGTCATAGAACACGTCCGAGGAATAGATATTGCCGACATGGGTGGCGATCCCCTTGCCCGTCGCCACCCGATGCGCCGCGGCCAGCAACCCGAAATCGGCCGAAGGGGCGAAGTTCAGCTCGCGGAAGATCCCGCGCGAGGGGGTCGACAGCGTGCTCGCCGTCTGCGCCAGCACCACGTCGCGGATCTTGACCCGCTCCTGCATCGCCCCGGCGGAACCCACGCGGATCAGCGTCTTCGCGCCGTAATCGCGGATCAGCTCGTTGGCATAGATCGACAGCGACGGCATCCCCATGCCCGAGCCATGGATCGTCACCGGATGGCCCTGCCAGGTGCCGGTATAGCCCAGCATGCCCCGCACCTCGTTCACCAGGCGCGGGCTCTCCAGAAAGGTCTCGGCGGCCCAGCGCGCGCGATAGGGGTCGCCCGGCAGCAGGACGGTCGGGGCGATGTCTCCGGGCTTGGCGCCGATATGCACGGTCATGGGCAACTCCTGTTCTTGTGACCGCTGACGCTAGCAGCAACGCAAGCCCGGCAAAAGCATCCCGTCGCGTCGCGCGCCCGCGCTTCTTCGCGCCGAGAAACCCCCGACGCCGGCCCTGGGCGCACGGCCCCTCAGGAGGTGCTTTTCCTTTCCCGTCCCAGCCCCTAGGCTCTGCCCCGACCAAGGAGGCGCCATGCTGGTTTTTGACGGCCATAACGACGTTCTCAGCCGCCTGTGGTGCGCGGGCGGCGATCCGGTTCTGCGATTCGCGCGGGACGAGGGGCATATCTCGGTCCCGGCCGCCCGGGCCGGGGGCTTCGGCGGCGGGCTTTTCGCGCTGTATTCCCCGCAGGCGCGGCGCGCCTTCGATTTCCGGGGCTTCCGGGGCGGCACCATGCCGCTCTCGACCCCCATGGAACAGGGCGCGGCGCTGCAATCGGTGATGGCCGAGGTCGGCATCGCCGGTCGCCTGCAGGCCGCGGGCCTGATCCGGCTCTGCACCGAAGTGGCGGGGATCGAGGCGGCGATGGCCTCGGGGCAGATCGCCGCGGTCCTGCATCTGGAAGGCGCCGAATGCATCGACCCGGAACTCCTGGTGCTGGATGCGCTCTACGGGATGGGTCTGCGCTCGCTGGGCCCCGTGTGGTCGCGCCCGACGATCTGGGGCGAGGGCGTGCCCTTCGGCTATGACCGAGACGGCGACACCGGCCCGGGCCTGACCGCGGACGGCCGCCGCCTGATCGCCCGCTGCGCCGAGCTGGGGATCGTGGTCGACACCAGCCACCTGACGATGAAGGGCTTCTGGGAGGTCGGCGACATGGGCCTGCCGCTCGTCGCCACCCATTCCAACGCCTGGGACCTCTGCCCCACGACCCGCAACCTGACCGCGCCGCAGCTTCGGGCGATCGGCGCGACGGGCGGCATGGCGGGGCTGAACTACGCCACCGTCTTCCTGTCGCCCGAGGGCTGGAAGACCGGCCGCGCCACGCTCGACGATTGCCTGCGGCAACTGGAGGCGATGATCGAGGGGGCGGGCGAGGATCACGTGGGCCTGGGCTCGGATTTCGACGGGGCGCCGCTGCCCGAGGGCATGACCAGCGCCGCCGACCTTCCGGCGCTGATCGGCGCCATGGAGCTGGCGGGCTTCGGCGCGACGCTGATCGAGAAGCTCTGCCAAGGCAACTGGCTGGCCTTTCTGCGCCGCGCCTGGGGCGCCTGACGCCCTCTTGCACCCATGGGGCGAAGCGGCTAAAGCAGGGGGGCCTCAGGCAACGGCGGGTTGGCGGAGAGGTTACGCAGCGGATTGCAAATCCGTGAAGACCGGTTCGATTCCGGTACCCGCCTCCAGGCTCTCCCTGTTTTCCCGTCCGATCCGTGCCTTACCCGGCCCGCGCCCGCTGCAACTCGGCCAGCAGCGCCTTGCCTGACCAGCGGGCAGCCGTGGTCGTGGCGTCGTCTACCAGTCGGGTCAGACGGGCGTTGACCGGGGCCTCCCGGTTCAGCCGTGCCGCCAGCCGCGCAACCTCGCCGTTGATGGCGTCCAGTTCCGGGGGGCGGCCGAGCGCCAGATCGTCGGCCATCGAGGATCGCGCCAGCGGGTCGATCTTCAGCATGTTGCCGGCGATCAGGCGGAACAGGGGATCGGGCAGGCGCAGGACCTTCGGCAGGAAGGCCGCAGGCAATGGTGTCAGGCGGGCCAGCGGCTGACCGGCCTCGGCGCAAAGCGCCAGCAATTCCTCTTGCGCCAGCGCCAGGCAGCGGCGGAAATCTCGGGTCGCCAATTCCTCGCGCAGGGGAAGGCCGGACAGCGCATTGACCGCATTGTTGAGGTTCATCAGAAGCTTGGCCCAGAGGACCGGCGCCATCTCGGCATGCAGGGTCAGGGGCAGCCCGGCCCGGGCGAACAGATCCAGCGGCAGGCGCGGATCGACGCCCATGTGCAGCCCGCCCTGCGAGCCCTGGTGAAAATGCCCTCGCCCCTGTTCGGCCACGTTGAAGCCGACCATGCCGGGCAGGACCGGGCGGCCCAGCCCCTCGGCCAGCACATCGGCGTTGCTGACGCCGTTCTGCAGGCTGACGACCAGCGCGCCGGGGGCCAGATGCGGGCGCAGGGCGCGGGCGACGGGGGCGCTGGCCTGCGACTTCACGCAGATCAGCACCAGACCGGCGCCCTGCGCCCCCTCGGGCCCCTCGGCAAAGGGCAGGGGGCCGCTACCAAGCCGCGCGCCCGTGTAGTCGCTGAGCGTGAGGCCGCCCGCCAGCGCCGCGCGCATCCGGGCCCGGCCGATCAGCACCACCTCGCCCCCGGCGGCGGCCAACCGCCCGCCGATATAGCAGCCGATCAGCCCCGCCCCGTAGATCGCGATCCGCATGGCCTGTGCTCCCACTGGAAGGGCACAAGGTTTTCGCCTATATGCCCGCGCATGACACCCTCGGCCGAACCCCTCACCTTCCGCAAGATGCACGGAGCCGGAAACGACTTCGTGGTCCTCGATTCGCGGGGCCGGTCCCGGGTGACGACGCCCGCGCTGGCCCGCGCGCTGGGCGACCGGCACCGGGGTGTGGGCTTCGACCAGCTGGCCGAGCTGCACGACGATCCCGAGGCCGATTTCGCGCTCGATTTCTGGAACTCGGACGGGACCACCGCGGGCGCCTGCGGCAATGCCACGCGCTGCGTCGCCTGGCTGGTGATGCGCGAGACCGGGCGCGATAGGCTGACCATCCGCACCGAGCGGGGCCTGCTGGACGCGGTGAACCGCAATGGCCGGATCTGGGTGAACATGGGGGCGCCCATGACCGACTGGCGGGAAATCCCGCTGTCCGGGCCGCAGGACACGCTGCATCTGCCGCTGCCGGGCGATCCCGTCGCTGTCGGCATGGGCAACCCGCATTGCGTCTTTCTGACCCATGACGCCGAGGCCGTGCCGCTGGAGGAACAGGGGCGCGCGGTGGAGCATGATCCGCTGTTCCCCCAGCGCACCAATGTCGAATTCATCAGCCTGCTGGGCGAGGACCATCTGCGCATGCGGGTCTGGGAACGCGGCGCGGGCGTGACGCTGGCCTGCGGCTCGGGCGCCTGCGCGGCGGCGGTGGCCGCGGCTTTGCGGGGCCTGACCGGGCGGCAGGTGGTGCTGGATCTGGACGGCGGGCGGCTCGAGGTCGATTGGCAGGACACGGGTGTCTGGCTGACCGGCCCGGTGGCCGAGGTCTTCACCGCCACGATCCCTGCCGATTTCCTGGCCACGCTGTGAGCGCGCCGGTCTTCACCACGCTGGGCTGCCGTCTCAACGCCTATGAGACGGAGGCGATGAAGGATCTGGCGCAGCAGGCCGGGGTGGCGAATGCGCATGTGGTCAACACCTGCGCCGTGACGGCCGAAGCCGTGCGCAAGGCCCGGCAGGAGATCCGCCGCATCGCGCGCGAGAACCCGGGCGCCACGATCATCGTCACTGGCTGCGCCGCCCAGACCGAGCCCGAGACCTTCGCCGAGATGCCCGAGGTGACGCGCGTCATCGGCAACCACGAGAAGATGCAGGCCGAAACCTGGAAGGGCCTCGCCCCCGATCTGATCGGCGAGACGGAACGGGTGCAGGTCGACGACATCCTGTCGGTGAAGGAAACCGCAGGGCATCTGATCGACGGTTTCGGCACCCGCGCGCGGGCCTATGTGCAGGTGCAGAACGGCTGCGACCATCGCTGCACCTTCTGCATCATCCCCTATGGGCGCGGCAATTCGCGCTCCGTCCCGGCGGGCGTGGTGGTCGAGCAGATCAAGCGGCTGGTCGGCGCGGGCTATAACGAGGTGGTGCTGACCGGGGTGGACCTCACCTCCTGGGGCGCCGACCTGCCGGCGGAACCCAAGCTGGGCGATCTGGTGCGGCGGATCCTCAAGCTGGTGCCGGATCTGCCGCGGCTCAGGATCTCCTCCATCGATTCGGTCGAGGCCGATCCGGCGCTGATCGAGGCCATCGCCACCGAGCCCCGGCTGATGCCGCATCTGCACCTGAGCCTGCAGGCGGGCGACGACATGATCCTGAAGCGGATGAAGCGCCGCCACCTGCGGGATGACGCGATCCGCTTCTGCGCGGACATGCGGGCCGCCCGCCCCGACCTGATCTATGGCGCCGACATCATCGCCGGTTTCCCGACCGAGACCGAGGAGATGTTCGCCAATACCTTGGCCATGGTGAAGGACTGCGGCCTGACCTGGCTGCACGTCTTCCCCTATTCGCCGCGCAAGGGCACCCCCGCAGCGCGGATGCCGCAGGTGGCGAAACCCCTCATCAAGGACCGCGCCGCAAGGCTGCGGTCGCTGGGCGAGGAATTGGCGGCGGCGCATCTGGCCGCGCAGGTCGGTCGCCAGCATCAGGTGCTGATGGAAAATCCCCGCATGGGCCGGACCGAGCAATTCACCGAGGTCCGCTTCGACGCCGACCAGCCGGTCGGCGCCATCGTCCCCGCCCGGATCGTCGGGCATGACGGGGCGCAGCTGACCGCCGCCTGACGGGCGGCCAGCACCGGACCCTCGGTCAGATCTTGTCCCACTGGACGGCGAATTCGCCCAGCACTTCGGTCAGTTTCGCCTGATCGACGCCCTCGCCGGTGCGTATCTTCGCCACCAGCCCGCGCTTCTTGTCCTCGATCACCTCGGCCACCGACGCGTCGAGTTTGGCCTCCTTCAGCGTCTCGTCGAAGACCCGGGTGATGGCCATGCGCCGCAGATCGGGCTTGAAGACCTTGCCAACGGCGGTCTTGGGCAATTCGGCCATGATCTCCACATGCTTTGGCACGGCCGCGCGCTCGGGGATGCGGTTCGCGGCATGCTCGGCCAGTTCGCGCGGGGTGACGGATTGGCCCGCCACCAGTTCGACATAGGCGCAGGGCAATTCCCCCGCCTTGGCATCGGGCTGGCCGATGGCCCCGGCGAAACCGACCGCCGGATGGCTGAGCAGCGCCTCCTCGATCATCGCCGGGTCGATGTTATGCCCGCCGCGGATGATCAGATCCTTGGCCCGGCCGGTGATCCACAGATAGCCATCGGCGTCGATCCGGCCGAGGTCGCCGGTGCGCAGCCATTTGCCGTCGGCATAGAGCCCGTTGTTCTTGGCCGTCTCGGTATAGGTCGAGCCGGGGATCACCCCGGGGTTCGAGATGCAGATCTCGCCCACCTCATCGGTGGCGCATTCCTTGCTGACGGTGCCGTCCGCGCCGTGATGCAGGATGCGGCAATCGGTATAGGGGAAGGGGATGCCGACCGATCCCACCTTCTTCATCCCGTCGACCGGGTTGCAGGACACGAGGCAGGTGGCCTCGGTCAGGCCGTAGCCCTCGACGATGGCGACGCCGGTCGCTTCCTCGAAACGGCGGTAGAGTTCCATCGGCAACGGCGCCGAGCCGGAAAAACCGCTCTTCAAGGTGGAAATATCGGCATTGACCGGCCGCTGCATCAGCGCGGACAGGGCGGTCGGCACGGTGATGATGAAGGTGACCTGCCAGCGTTCGACCAGCTTCCAGAAATTGTCGAACACGCCGTCGCCGCGATAGCCCGCGGGCGTCGGCATGACCATATGCGCCCCCGCCGTGACCACCGACATCAGGATCGGATAGGCGGCGAAGACATGGAAGAGGGGCAGCGGGCAGAGGATCACGTCCTCCTCCGACATCAGCAGGCTGGCGCCCAGCCAGCCGTTGTACAGGACGCCGGAATGGCGGTGCTGCGCGACCTTGGGCAGGCCGGTGGTGCCACCGGTGTGGAAATAGGCGCAGACCGCATCGCCCGAGGCCTGGGCAAAGGTGAGCCGGTCGGCCGGCTGCTTCTGCATCTCGCGATAGAAGCTGAGGACGCGGGCGTTGTGGTGCACCGGGTTCTTGGGCCGCACCAAGGGCACGATCAGCTTCTTCACCCCGCTGAGGTAATGCAGGAGGTCCACCTCCAGCACCGTCTTGACATTGGGCGCGTGGCGCAGGGCCTCGGCGACCTTCTGGGCCACGTCGGATTTTGGGAAGGCGCGCAGGGTGACGACGACCTTGGCGTTGGTCTCGCGCAGGATGCCCGCGATCTTCTCGGCCTCCAAGAGCGGGTTGATCGGGTTGACGATCCCCGCGGTCATCGCGCCCAGCAGCGTGATGGCGGTCTCGTTCACCGTCGGCAGGATATAGGCGATGGTCTCGCCCTCCTTGACGCCGAGGCTGCGGAACAGGTTGGCCGCGCGCGTGACCTGGGCGTGGAACTCGTTCCAGGTCAGCGTCTCGGCCTTGGCGCCATCGTCCGAAAACATCTGGAAGCTGATCGCCTTGCGCGCGCCATGGGCGCGGGCGGTGCGGGTCAGCTGATCATAGACGGTCGCCGGCAGGTCGCGCGCCTCCCAGGGCTGTTCAGCCTCGATGGCGTCGCGGTCCGCGGCGTTGGCGAATTGACGGGTCATTGATGTCCTCCCTGCGCGTTTCGGCGCGATTTGCCGAGGAGTGTGACGCCTTTGCGTCATCGATGCAATCGGGGGCAGGGGGATGTCGTCGCGTCGCGCAAGGCGGCGGGAGGCGCGCTCCCGCCCGCCCACCCCGCGCGCCTCCCGCCGCGGAGAGGCCGGTGCTTGCTGCGACCCCGGGGGGCCAGCCCCCCGGACCCCCCGGCGTATTTCTGGCAAAGTGAGGGGAAGGGCGGGGTATCCCGTCAGGCGGGTGCGCTTTCTCATCTTTGTTCTGCAACTATCCTCAGGAGTGAGGGCCGCCCGGACGAGGCGCCTGTGGCGCGTCGTCAGGTCCGAATGCCCGGAGCGCCAGCGCAGGGCCGGACAGGCCATCAGGGGAAAAGGGGGGGGCAGAGGGCCCCCTCCCTTCCGCGTGGCGGCACGCCGCGCCGCCGGTCGCCCCCCGTTTCGTCTCTTGGGGCCTCGGCGCCGGAGGCGTCGTGGCCGAGGGCGAAACCCCCACCCGGTCGGGGTCACCGGGGCGCCACCTCGCCGTTGATCACGCGCCGGGTGCCGGTCAGGCCCAGCGGCAGGCTGTCGAGATAGGCGTTGGGCGTGCGGCCGTCATAGACGATGCCGTCCAGCAGCGCGGCGGGGGCGCGGTAGCCGTCGCTGTCGAAGGGGAAATCCGTGACCGAGGCGAGGCCGTCGTCGATCAGGCTTTGCGCGGCATCGAGGTAGATGTCGGGCCGGTACACGCGCGCCGCCACCTCGTGATACCAGGCGTCGCTGCGCGCTTCGGCAATCTGGCCCCAGCGGCGCATCTGGGTCAGGTACCAGATGGCGTCCGAGTAATAGGGATAGGTGGCGTTGTGGCGGAAGAAGACGTTGAAATCCGGCACCGCGCGCACATCGCCCGGTTCGTATTCGAAGGTCCCGGTCATCGAGGCGGCGATGATCCCGGCCTCGGCGCCGATATAGGCCGGGCGGCTGAGGATTTCGGCCGCCGCGGCGCGGTTGGCATTGTCGTCGGCATCGAGCCACATCGCGGCGCGGATCAGGGCACGGAGGATGGCGCGGGTGGTGTTGGGATAGGCCTCGACGAAATCGGCGCGCAGGGCGAAGACCTTCTCGGGATTGTTCGGCCAGATTTCGTAATCGGTGATGACCGAGACGCCGATGCCGCGCCGGACCGCCGCCTGGTTCCAGGGTTCACCCACGCAATAGCCAAAGAGGGCGCCCGCGGCCAGGGTCGCGGGCATTTGCGGCGGCGGGGTGACCGAGAGGAACACATCGGCGCCGATCTGGCCGCTGGAATCGTCGGGCGCATAGAAGCCCGGGTGCAGGCCCCCCGCCGCCAGCCAGTAGCGCAACTCGTAATTATGGGTCGAGAAAGGATAGACGATGCCCATGTCGAAGCGGCGGCCTTGGGCGCGGAATTCCTGCACCACCGGCGCCAAGGCGTCGGCACCGATCGGGTGTTGCGGGCGCCCGTCGGCCATCGAGGCGACATGCGGGCGCATCCTGTCCCAGACCTCGGTCGAGACGGTGATGCCATTGCCGTTGAGGTCCATCGAGAAGGGCGCGACGATCCGCGCGTCCGAGCCATAACCGATGGCGGCGGCGAGGGGTTGGCCGGCCAGCATCTGCGCGCCCTGCAACGCGCCCGACAGGACGCCATCGCCCAGCACTCGCCAATTGGCCTGCGCTTCCAGCGTGATCTCCAGCCCTTCCTCGGCGAAATAGCCGCGCTCCAGCGCGATGGCGAGCGGGGCCATGTCGGTCAGCTTGATGAAGCCGAAGGTCAGTTCGGCAATCTCGGGTTCCTGGGCCCAGGCCGGGCCGCTCAGCATCAGGGCGAGGAGGGGGGCGAATCGGCGGGTCATGGCGGGTCCTGTCCGGGCATCGGGCCGGGCAAGAGTCGCGCGAAAGAATGGAGAAAGGAAAAACAGCCGCTGACCGGATCTGCGGGAGGAGCAGGCCTGCCAGCGGCTGTGCCAAGGTTTCCCAAACGGCGGGAAGAGGTTCTTTCGGAGGCGTTTTCACCTCCACAGGATCAGTGTTGCGCACGGGGAACGCGCGGGCAATCCCCGGCTTGCCGCGATCGCATCCCGGTTGCTGCATTGCGGCGAAGGCCGCGCTCAATGCGCGTTTCCCGGGCAGTCGTGCGGGCTGTGGAGCAGGAAAGCGGCGCTGGGCAAAGGCTGTCCCGGGGCGCGGGCGATTCGATGCCCGCGATGTGCCGCGGGCCGGTGCTTGTCAGGAAAGGGCGCGGATGGCATGCAGGGCCATGTCTGCCGATCCCGTCCCCACCCGTTTGCGCCTGCGACTGCTCTTTGGCACCGATGCCATGCTGGGCCCGGGCAAGGCCGATCTTCTGCAGCAGATCCGCGAGACCGGCTCGATCTCGGCTGCCGGGCGGGCGATGGGCATGAGCTACAAGCGCGCCTGGTCGCTGGTCGACGAGATGAACGCCGCCTTCCGCGAGCCCCTGGTGCTGTCGGCGCGGGGCGGGGCCAGCGGTGGCGGGGCGCAGCTCACGGCGATGGGCGAGGCGGTGCTGACGGGCTATCGGCGGATCGAGGAGATCGCCGCCGAGGCCGCGGGGGCCGAGATCGCCGAGCTGGCCGGGTTCCTGCGCGATATGCCTGACGGGAAATAACGCTTGCGGCGGCGGGTCCTACTTGCGATATGTTTCGTCGAACATATTGCTTGAGGGATTCCCGATGAACCGCAGCCTCTCTGCCCTGATGCTGGGCGCCGTACTGGCCACGCCCGCTGTCGCCACCGATTTCAACGTCTTCGCCGCGGCCAGCCTGTCGGATGCGCTGGGCGAGGCGGCGCAGGTCTATGAGGGCGCGACGGGCGACCGCGCGGTGCTGGTCTTCGCCGGATCCTCGGCGCTGGCGCGGCAGATCGAGGCCGGGGCGCCGGCGGATCTGTTCCTCTCGGCCTCGACCGACTGGATGGACGCACTGGCGGGCGCGGCGCTGATCGACAGCGCGACGCGGGTTGACCTGCTGGGCAACAGCCTGGTGCTGGTCGCGCATGGTGCGGCCGCACCGCTGGAGGGCACGCCCGACATCGCCGCGCTGCTGGGCGAGGGGCGGCTGGCCATGGCGCTGGTCGATGCGGTGCCGGCCGGGGTCTATGGCAAGGCGGCGCTCACCTTCCTTGGCCAATGGGCCGCGGTCGAGCCGCAGGTGGCGCAGGCCGACAATGTGCGCGCGGCGCTGGCGCTGGTGGCGACGGGCGAGGCGCCTTACGGCATTGTTTATGCCACCGACGCCGCCGCCGAGGAGGGCGCGAGCGTGGTCTACACCTTCCCGGCCGAGAGCCATGCGCCGATCCTCTACCCGGCCGCGGTGACCGCCGGGGCCGCCGAGGCGCCGACCGCCGCGGCTTTCCTCGACTGGTTGCAAAGCGACGAGGCACGGGCGATCTTCGCACGGCATGGTTTCACCACCCCGTAAGAACGATCGGACCCTGACGGCATGGACTGGCTCGGCCCCGCGGAATGGCAGGCGATCATCCTGTCGCTGAAAGTCGCCTTCTGGGCCACGCTCGTCTCGCTGCCCTTCGGCATCGCCGTGGCGCATCTGCTGGCGCGGCGGGACTTTGCCGGAAAGGCGCTGGTCAACGGGCTGGTGCATCTGCCCTTGATCCTGCCGCCGGTGGTCACAGGCTATCTGCTGCTTGTCACCTTCGGGGTGCGGGGGCCGGTGGGGGGGCTGCTGCAGCCCCTCGGCATCGTCTTCGCCTTCCGCTGGACCGGGGCGGCGCTGGCCGCGGCGGTGATGGGTTTTCCGCTGATGGTGCGGGCGATCCGCCTGTCGTTCGAGGCGGTGGATCCGAAGCTGGAAGAGGCCGCCTCGACCCTCGGCGCCTCGCGGTTCTGGGTGTTCCTGACGGTGACGCTGCCGCTGATCCTGCCCGGGGTGCTGGCGGGGGCGGTACTGGCCTTCGCCAAGGCGCTGGGCGAGTTCGGCGCCACGATCACCTTCGTCTCCAACATCCCCGGCCAGACGCAGACCCTGGCCTCGGCCATCTACACCTTCCTGCAGGTGCCGGGGGGCGAGGGGGCGGCGCTGCGCTTGGTCGCGGTTTCGGTCGTGCTGGCCATGGGGGCACTGCTGGCGTCGGAACTGCTGGCGCGGCGGGTGCAGAAACGGGTGGGCGGGGCATGAGCGTGTCCATTCGCGTGACCCATCGGCAGGGCGATTTCCTGCTGGATGCCGCCTTCGAGGCGCCGGCCGGGATCACGGTCCTTTTCGGCCGCTCGGGCAGCGGCAAGACCACGCTGGTCAATGCCGTGGCCGGGCTGTTGCGGCCGCAGGCGGGACGGATCGCGGTCGGCGACCGGGTGCTGTTCGACAGCGCGGCCGGGGTCTTCCTGCCGACCCACCGCCGCCGCCTGGGCTATGTGTTTCAGGAGGGGCGGCTGTTCCCGCATCTCTCGGTTCGCCAGAACCTGCTCTACGGCCGCTGGTTCGCGCCGAAGGGCGCGCGGCGCGAGGAACTGGGCCGGGTGGCCGAGATGTTGGGCATCTGCGCGCTGCTGGAGCGGCGGCCGGGGGATCTGTCGGGCGGGGAAAAGCAGCGCGTGGCCATCGGCCGGGCGCTGCTGGCCTCGCCGGGGCTGATCCTGGCGGATGAGCCGCTGGCGGCGCTGGACGAGGCGCGCAAGGCCGAGATCCTGCCCTATTTCGAGCGGCTCAGGGCCGAAGTGCCGATCCTTTACGTCAGCCATTCCGCGGCCGAAGTGGCGCGGCTCGCCACCACGGTCGTGGTGCTGGAAAAGGGGCGCGTGGTGCGGCAGGGTCCGGCGGCCGAGGTTCTGGCCGATCCCGCGGTGACGCCGGTCGGCGCGCGGGCGGCGGGGGCGATCCTGGAGGCGGTGGTCGTGCGCCACCATGCGGACGGGCTGAGCGAGTTGCAGGCGGGGGGCCATCCCCTGTTTCTGCCGCGGGTCGGGCAGGCCCCGGGCAGTCGTCTGCGGGTTCGCATCGCCGCGCATGACGTGATCCTGTCGCGGGGCCGGCCCGAGGGGCTGTCGGCGCTGAACATCCTGCCGGGCATGGTGCACGAGGTCCGGGGCGGCGAGGGGCCGGGGGCCATCGTGTCGGTCGACACCGGGGCGGGGCGGTTGCTGGCCCGGGTCACGCGCCGCTCGGCCGAGGCTCTGGGGCTGGGGCCGGGCGTCGCCTGCCACGCGGTGATCAAGTCGGTGGCGGTCGCGCCCGAGGATGTCGGCGGGCGCTAGGGCGGGGCCAGCCGTCACAAGACCTGGGTAACCCCGAACAAGAGGCCCATCAGCACCGGCTGATGCAGCAGATAGATCACCAGCGAACGCCGCCCGGCCCAGGCCAGCGCCCGCCCCAGCGGCCCGCCGTCGCCACCCGGCCGACGCCCGACCAGCGCCTGTTTCGCAAAGGCCATGCCCAGCAGGAAGGGTCCGAACCAGGGGAAGATCGGCTCCAGATCCATGCTGACCGGCTGCAACTCGGCGAAGCCGATCCAAGCCAGCCAGCGGCTGTCGAAGGCCGGGAATTGCACCAGATAGGGCAGCGCCCAGACCAAGACCCCCAGCACCGCCAGCGCCCAGACCGGCAGGCGCAGCGCCGGCAGGCCCAGCACCCGGCCGACGGCGATGATATGGAGGATGCCGAAGAACACCCAGGCCTCGCCCAAAGCGAAATAGGTCACCACGCTGACCAGCAGCGCCGCAGCCGCCACCTTGCCGGTGTCGCGCCAGAAGGCCGGCCAGCGCATCCCGCCCCGTGCCGCCAGCACCAGGCTGACCCCCGCGAGGAACACGAAACTGCCGGCAACCAGCCGGGCGAAGGTCCGCCAGGGTAGCGAGACGATGGTGCCGGGCTCGACCAGGCCGAAGAATTCCAGGTCGAAGGTGAAATGGAACACCGCCATGCCGATCAACGCCACGCCCCGGGCGATGTCGATCACGGGCAGGCGAGCGGGGCGGATCGGGTCAGTCATGGAAACCTCGGCCGGAACGGGCCCCGAGAAGGCGCGGAGAGGGCGGCGAAGTCAAGCCTCGCGACCAGGGGCAAGGGGGGCCAGCGCCGCGTCCTGCACGGCGAATTCGGCGATACCCTCGTTGCCGCCGCCGGAAAAGGCCGCTGCCGTCATCGGGACGGGCAGATCGGGGAAATGATAGACCGCGCAGACGCTGAATGGCCCGCCGCCGCTGTGGCCCAGGACCCGCCCCGCCGCCCCGAACCGGCCGCACATCAGCCCCAGGCCATAGCCGCATTCGGTCCAGGGACGGCCCGGCAGGGCGCCGCCAAGCGCGCGGGCGGCTTTCATCCGGGCCAGGGATCCGGGTCCGAGGATCCCGCCGGTGAAAAGCGCATGCATCAACCGGGCGGCATCCTCGGCGGTGCCGATGAGGCAGCCGTGATAGACCCAGCCCGGGTGATAGAAGCGGGCGCCGGGAAAGGGCAGGTCGCGGAAATCCTCCCGCCCCGTCGCCAGCCGGATGCTGCGCAGACCAAGGGGCACGCAGATCCGGTCTTGCACCACCTTGCCTAGCGGCAGGCCCGCCGCCTCCTCGATCACGCGCCGGGCCAGCAGATAGCCGACATTGGAATAGGCCCAGCCCTGTCCGGGGGCAAAGAGCCGGTCCTGCGCCAGGGCGGCCCGCAGTAAGTCGTCCGGCAACCAGGGCTCGTCATCGCGGGCGACGGACTCGCGGTAGGCGGGCAGGGTGAAATAATCCGGCAGGCCCGCGGTATGGTCGAGAAGCTGGTGCAGGGTGACGCCGTATTCCGGCAGCGGTGCGTCCAGGTCGAGCCGCCGCTCGTCGGCCAGCCGCAGGGCGCAGAGCGCGATCACCGTCTTGCTGACGCTCCAATAGGGCACAAGGGGGGCGTCGGGCGCGGCCATCGGGCCGGGAATGCGGTGCAGGAAAAGGGGCGCGGCGCGGGACATCCGCCGACCCTAGCGCAATCTCGCGCTTCTGCCAGCCGGGCCCTTCAGCCCTGCAATCCCCGCCCCAGCCCGCGCCAACCGGCCAGGGTGACGACCATCACCCCGGCCGAGGCCACCCAGAAGGGCGCGGTCAGCGCCATTTCGCGGCTCAGGGCCAGCTCGGCCACCCGCACCACAAGGCCCGACAACAGCAGGCCCAGCGGCATCATCCCCCAGGCCAGCAGCCGGTAGAGGCTGTTGACCCGGCCCAGCAGCGCATCGGGGATCATCCGCTGACGGGTCGAGACCGAGACCGTGTTCCAGACCAGCCCGCAGAATTCGAACAGCGCGAGGACCAGCGCCAGCGTGACGAGGTTGGGCGCCAGGGCGATGGCGGCGAAGGCCGGGACCGAGGCCAGCAGTGTCCATTGCGCCGCCGCGCCCTTGCCGATGCGGCCGACGATCCATTCGCCGCTGAGCCCCCCAAGGATGCCGCCGACCGCGCCCGCCGCCAGCACCAGGCCATAGCCGGTCGAGGAGAGGCCGAGATTTTCCTGCACGTGCAGGATCAGGGCGATCATCACCATCTGGAAGAAGAGGTTCCAGAAACCCGTGAGCCAGGCCAGCAGCTGCAGGAGCGGGGCGTTCCTGAGGAAGGAGAAACCCTCGGCCAGCTCGGTGCGCCAGGCGCCGCCTTGCGTCCGGGCGGGGCGGAAACGCCCCGCGATGCCGGCGACGAACAGGGCGGCGAGGGCGTAGAAGGCGGCATTGGCGGCAAAGGCGAGCGGCAGGAAAAGCGCGATCAGCAAGGCGCCCAGCGGCGGGCCGAGCAGGGCGTTGCCGGTCAGCTCGACACTCCAGAGCCGCCCGTTGGCGGCCTCGAGCCGGTCGTGGGGCACGAGGGCGGGCAGCATGGTCTGCGCGGCATTGTCGCGAAAGACCTCGGCCCCGCCGACCACCAGCGCGGCGAGCAGGAGCGTGATGAAGACCGGCAGCGACGAGACCCCGCCCTCGGCGGGCGGATCGAGCGGCAGGGCGAGCCAGAGCGCGACGGCGGCGGTGCCGAAGGCCAGGGCACGCAGCAGGTCCATGGCGAGGATCAGGCGGCGGCGGTCCAGCCGGTCGGTGACGATCCCCGCAGGCAGGGCAAGGAGCGCCCAGGGCAGGCGCAACGCCACCGCCACCACGGCGATGAGCAGCGGGTCGCGGGTGATCAGCGAGGCGATCCAGGCCCAGGCGATTGTGGCGATCCCGTCGCCGAGATTGGCCAGCCCGCTGGCCGCGATGAAGCGCAGGACCAGGGCGCCGCCGGGCCGTGCCTCGGGTAGCAAGCTGTTGTCGCGCATCGTGAGTCCGGCCTCTTTTTTTCGCAGGCTAGTTCCTCAAGGATACTTGAGGTCAAGCGCGATGTTCCGGGATCCGTTCGCGGCACAGCGCGAAAGCGCGGCCAAAAGCCACGGTTTTCCCCGCGAGGGGATGATGCTTCGTCGATGGGGGGACATGGCGGACCCGGAGCGATTCGAACGCCCGACCCCCAGATTCGTAGTCTGGTGCTCTATCCAGCTGAGCTACGGGTCCGCTGTGGGGCGTCATGTATCGCCCGCTGTCGGACAGCGCAAGAGGGTTTCGGCGCTTTTCTGATCGGGCGGCAAAAGACTTTCCGCGGGTCCGGCGCGGGTGCCGGTCAGGCCCCGTGCGGCAGCCAGATGCGGAACTCGGTGCCTTCTTCGTCACTGCGCACCAGCTCCAGCTTGCCGCCGTGGCCGCGGATCAGCTCGGCGGCGATCACCAGCCCCAGCCCGGTGCCGCCCTTGCGTGCCCCGCCCTGGAAGGCCGCGAAAAGATTGTCTTTCGCCCGCTGCGGCAGGCCCGGGCCGGTGTCGATGACCCGAATCGCGGTGCCGTCCTCCTTGTCGCGGGCCGTCACCTCGATCGAGCCCTGCCGGCCGGTCGCCTCGATGGCCTGCCTTGCATTGCGCACCAGGTTGGTGATGACGCGGAACAGCTGTTCGGGATCGGCGCGCAGCATCATCGTCGGCGGCACGTCGATCAGGAATTCGACGGCGCAACTGGCCTCGCCCGCGGCCATCTTCTCGCCATCGACCAGATCCTCGACCATCGGCCGCAGCGCGAATTGCGTGAGCCGCGGCGGCGGTTCCTCGGCCTTGCCGAAGGCCAGCGTGCTTTCGCACAGGCTGATGGCGCGGGACAAGGCGTTCAGCAGTTTCGGCGCGGACCGCACCACGGCCGGGTCGGTCGAGCCCTCAATCCGGTCGGCCAGCAGCGAGGCGGTGGACAGGATGTTGCGCAGGTCGTGGCTGATCCTTGCCACGGCGCCGCCCAACTGGGCCAGACGTTCCTTCTGCCTCAGCGCCGCGGTCAGGTCCTCTTGCAGATGCTGCAGCGCTTCCTCGGCCGCGCGGAGTTCCGTCACCCGCGAATCGGGCTCGATGATCGAGCGCGCGTCCTCGGGCGCCTTGGCATAGGTCGCCATCGAGGCGATGACCCGCTGGATCGGCGTCACGATCAGCGTCTGCACCGAAAGGAACAGCAGCGCCGCGGTGGCGAGCGTGATGACCAGCGACAGGAACAGGATCCGCAGCGCGTAATCCCTCAGCGTCTCGCGCAGGGGATCGGCGTTCATGGTGACTTCGATCAGCAAGCCCGCCTCCTGCACCGGGTCGCCGATCAGCCGGATCACGGTATTCTCAGGCGTGAACATCGCCGCCAGCCCGTCGCGCATCAGAAGCCAGATCGAGGAATCGCGCAGGTCATAGGTCGCCCGGACCGGCCCCGGCACCGGCGAGGACAGCACCAGCTCGCGCACCGCGTCGCGCCGGAGGACCACGTTGTAGACCCCGGCGGTGGCCAGCAATTCCTCGGCCAGCTTGTCCGAGATCTGCCCGTCCGAGGCCAGCAACGCCAGCGAGGCGATCTGCGCCCGTTCCACGCGCGTCAGCAGATAATCTTCGCGGAACCGGGCGACATAGGGCACGAAGATCAGCACCTCGGCCAGAAGGACGAAGAGCAAGGTCAACAGCAGGAATCGGCCCGAGAGCGAACGAAAGAACATTAAGTTTCCCGCGATCCGGGCGGTCAGGGAACCCAACGCTGGACAGCCCGAACCACCCGCTTGATCAAGGCATTATCAAACAGCTTGGGGCTAAAATAGGTGGAGGCGGCGCGTTTGGAAAGTTCCGCCATGGTCGGATAGGGCAGAACCGTCGCGGCAAGCGCATTGAGTTTCAGCCGATTGGCCAGAATGAGCGACCAAAGGGCGATCTGTTCCCCGGCCCCGGCCCCGCAGATCGTGGCGCCGACCGGGCGGGCGCCGACGCTCATGACCTTGAGGAAACCCAGCGTCTCGGCCTCGGCCTGGGCGCGGTCGGCGGCGGCGATATCGTGACGCAGGACGCTGAGCCTGGCGCCAAAGCGGGCACGGGCCTCAGCCTCGGTCAGGCCGACCTGGGCCAGTTCGGGGGCGGTGAAGGTGACGCGGGGGATGTGATCGGTCCGTACCCGGGCACGCAGGCCGAGGACGGCCGAGCGTACCACCAGCCCCGCGTGATAGCCCGCCAGATGGGTGAACTGCCCGCGCCCTGCCGCATCGCCGATGGCATAGACCCGGCGGTTCGAGCTGCGCAGACCCGCGTCCACCTCCACCCCCCTGGCGCTGTGGCGGATGCCCGCGGCGTCCAGGTCCAGCCGGCCGAGCGCGGGGGCGCGCCCTGTGGCGACCAGCAGATGCGTACCGACCAGGATGGTGCCGCCCGCCACCTCGACCTCGATGGCCCCGGCGCGACCGCCGACGCGGCGGACGGTGACGCCCTCCAGGATCTCGACGCCCTCGGATTTCAGCCGGGCGATGACCAGCGCCGCGGCTTCGGCGTCCTCATGCCCCAGCGCCCGCGCGCCCTCGATCACCGTGACCATGGCGCCGAGGCGGCGATGGGCCTGCGCCATTTCCAGCCCGATCGGGCCACCGCCGATGATCAGCAGATGCCCGGGCGGCTTCCTCTGGGCGAAGATCGTCTCGTTGGTCAGATAGGGTGTCTCGGCCAGGCCCGGGATCGGCGGGATCAGCGGGCGGGAGCCGGTGGCGATGACGAAGCGCCGGGCACGGATGCGCTGGTCCCCGGCCTCGACCTCGCGCGGCGAGACGAAATGCGCCCAGTCGCGGATCACCTGCACGCCGAAGCCCTCGAACCGCTCCTGCGAATCGTGCGGGGCGATGGTCGCGATGACCCGGGCCACGTGATCCTTGGCGGCGGCGAAATCGAGGTCCGGCTGGTCGGGTGCGACGCCCGGGAAAGGGCGGCGATGGGCGGCGGCGGCCTTGGCGGCGGCGAGCAGGGCCTTCGAGGGGACGCAGCCGTAATTCAGGCAATCGCCCCCCATCTCATGCCCTTCGATCAGCACGACCCGCGCGCCCATCTGCGCCGCGCCCGCCGCCACCGACAGCCCGCCCGAGCCCGCGCCGATCACGCAGATATCGGTCTCGATCATGCGCCTCTCCTCCGCCGTATCAGAAGGGGCAGCAGCGACAGCGCCGCCAGCCCCAGGATCGGGCCCAGGATATAGGGCTGGAAGATGACAGTCAGGTCGGGCCTTTCGCCGCGGGCAAAGACCTCGCCCAGCCCGGCGCCGACCCAGGTGTAGACCAGCGCGCCGGGGATGATGCCGATGAAGGTGGTCCAGGTGAAGCGGGCGGCGGCTACGCCCAGGAAGGCGGGGATCAGGTTGGCGACGAAGAAGGGAACCACGGGGATCAGGCGCATCGACAGAAGCACCGGCACTTCATTGGCGCGAATCCCCTCGCTCAGTCTGCGGACCGCGCCGTCCGAGGCGTCGATCCGGGTGCGCAGGCTCTCGCCCAGGCCCGCGCGCACGGCGAGGAACAGGGCCAGCGCGCCCAGCGTGGCGCCGCTCACGTTGTAGAGGACACCGGGGAAGAGGCCGAAGAGGAAACCGCCGGTCAGCGTGGCCCAGATCGCCCCGGGGACCGAGAAGGCGAGGATCAGCGCATAGACGGCGACGAACAGGGCGGGGGTCAACAACGGTTGGGCGTCGCGATAGGCGATCAGCGCCTCGCGGTGCCGGGCCAGCGCTTCGAAACTCAGCTGGTCACGCAGGAAGACGGCGCCGAGGATCGCGCCGGTCACGAGCAGGAGGAGCGGCAGCCAGCGCCGCATCAGCCCAGTGCCGCCATTCTGAGGCGCCGCCAGCCATAAACGGCCAGCGCCGCCGTACCGAAGGCCGCAGCGAGATAGGGCAGGCGCAGGGCCATGTCACGGCCGAAGGGGCCTTCGGCCAGCGAGACGATCCAGCCGCCTGCCAGCGCGCCGATCGGCATCATCCCCCAGCCGAAGAAACGGTAGAGGCTGTTGACCCGGCCCAAGAGCGCATCGGGGATCAGACGCTGGCGGTAGGAGACGGTGACCAGATTCCAGACCACCCCCGCGCCCATGCCGACGAAGAGCGCCGCGCCGACCACCGCCGGCTGGTCGCTGACGGCGATCACCAGCCACGGCAGCGGGAAAAGCGCCAGCGCCAGCCTGACACTGCGGTCGGGGCCAAGGCGGGCGACCAGCGCCGGACCCAGCAGGCCCCCGGCGACGGCGCCCGCGGCCTCGACCGTCAGCAGGATGCCGTAAGCGGCCGGCCCGAGACCCAGCCGGTCCTGCGACACGAGGACCAGCACGGTCAGCGCCATGAGCGTGAAGGCGTTCAGGATCCCCAGCATGATCGCCAGCCGCAGCACCACCGGATGCGCCCGCATCCAGCGCCAGGCCTCGGCGGCCTCGGTCAGCGGGTGGCGGCGGGCGGGTCTGGCCCGCGGCGGAAGCGCAATGGCCCAGACGAACCAGGCGGCCAGCGCAAAGCCAATGGCCTCGGCGCCGAAGGGCACGGGCAGGGCCAGGGCGATCAGCAGACCGGCCAGCGGTGGACCGATGAAGGAACCGGCGATATTCTCGACGCTCCAGATCTGGCCATTGGCGCGTTCGAGGTCGCCGGGCGCGACGATGGACGGCAGGACGGTCTGGGCCGCGTTGTCGCGCACCACCTCGGCGCAGCCCAGCAGGAAGGCGAGCGCGGACAGCGACAGAATCGCCGCCAGTTCGCCCCCCGGCGCGGTGCCGTCCTTCAGCCCGATCGCCAGCGCCACGGCGCCCACGGCCAGCAGCGCGCGAAAGGCATCGGCCCTGAGCATCAGCTGCCGGCGGTCGTGGCGGTCGGTCAGCACGCCCGCCGGAATGGCCAGCAGGAACCACGGCAGACGCGTGGCAAAGGCCACCAGCGCGATCAGCAGCGGGTCGCGGGTGATCAGCGTGGCCAGCCACGGAAAGGCCAGCGCGCCGATCCCGTCGCCGAGATTGGCCAGCGCCGCCGAGGACAGAAGCAGCCGGAACGGCCGGTTTCGCGCGATCAAGGTCATGGCGCCATGGGGCGGTGCCGCCGCGGTGCTGTCAAGCGCGCCTTTTTCTGCGAAAAGCAGTGGCGGCTTTGTTGACTTGCGCGCGTGGCCCGGCTATTGCCCGGCCCTCGGAACATGACGCCCTCGAATCCTCTTTCGGATTCGGGCATGACAGAAGGACCGTTGCGATGAAACGCACCTACCAGCCGTCGAACCTGGTTCGCAAGAAGCGCCACGGCTTCCGCGCCCGCATGGCCACCAAGGGCGGCCAGAAAGTGCTGAACGCCCGCCGCGCCCGCGGCCGCAAGAAGCTGTCGGCCTGAGGCCTTCTGCTTCGGCACGGATATGACGCCGCCGGACGTGCCCCTGACCAGCCCCGATTCGGCGGCGCAGGCGATCCCGGCGGCTTCGTCTTGCCTGAGTGTCCTGAAGAAACGGGCCGAGTTCCTGCTCGCCGCCCGCGCCCGCCGCGCTGCCGTGGCGGGTTTCCTGTTGCAGGCGCGTGAGCGCGCCGCGACCGAGGCCGCGCAGGGTATCCGCGTGGGCTTCACCTGCTCCAAGAAGGTCGGCAATGCGGTTGCGCGCAACCGGGCCAAGCGGCGCCTGAGGGCGCTGGCGCGCGAGATCCTGCCCGACCTGGGCCGCCCCGGCTGGGATTATGTGCTGGTCGGCAAGCCCGAGGCGACCATCGGCCGGGACTTCGCGGATCTGCGCTCGGATCTGCGGCGGGCGATGGAGCGGGTCCACGGCTGAGGCCCAAGGATGCCTTGATCCGGCGACGGCGCTGGGGCATGACCGACAGGTCACTTCCGAAAGACCGACGCATGAGCCGCATCTGCCACATCGACATCGACGATTCCGGCCTTCCCGCCCCCACGCCCGAGATGGAGCAGGAGCGCAAGGTGGCGGTCTTCGACCTGCTCGAGGATAACAGCTTCCTTCTTCCCGACCGCGACGACCGCCCGGTGCCGCCCGGTCCCTATCGGCTGGGGCTGGCGATCCGTGAGCGGCGGCTGGTGGTGGAAATCGCACAGGAGGATGGCGCGCGGGTGGGCGAGCTGCATCTGGCGCTGGGCCCGTTCCGGCAGGTGGTGAAGGATTACGACCAGATCTGCGCCAGCTATTTCGACGCGGTGAAGCGCCTGCCGCCCAGCCAGATCGAAGCCATCGACATGGCCCGCCGCGGCATCCACAACGAGGGGGCGCGGGTCCTGCAGGAGCGGCTGGACGGCAAGGCCGAGATCGACCTCGACACCGCGCGGCGCCTTTTCACCCTGATCAGCGTCCTGAACCGCGGGGCGTGATCTTGGGTTCAGGCTTTCCCAGTTCCGTCTTGTTTTGCTGCGATCACAACGCGGTCCGCTCGCCGATGGCCGAAGGCTTCATGAAACAGCTCTATGGCCAGCGCGCCTATGTGCAATCGGCGGGGGTCCACAACGACCTCGACATCGACGGCTTCGCCATCGCCGTCAGCGCCGAGAAGGGGGTGGAACTGTCGCGCCACCGCTCGCGCAGTTTCGAGGAAATGATGGATTGGGGCGACGACCTGTCGGGCTTCGACCTGATCGTCGCGCTCTCGCCCGCCAGCCAGCGCGCGGCGCTGGAACTGACCCGCTACGCCCATACCGATGTCGAATACTGGCCGATCATGGATCCGACCGGCCTGGGCGAAACGCGCGAGACAAAGTTGCAGGCTTACCGCCAGACTCGCGATCAGATCCTCAAGCGGATGCAGGAACGCTTCGGTCCGCCTGAGCGCTGAGGGCCGCCTGCGCCTCGGCGATGGCGGGGAAATTTGCCTCGATCCAGCCCGCCAGCGCCACCAGATGCACCGCCGCCCCCTCGCCCAGCGGCGTCAGCGAATAATCGACCCGCGGCGGCACCTCGCCGTAATCGCGCCGGCGGACGAAGCCGTCGCCTTCCAGCTGTTGCAGGGTCTGGGCCAGCATCCGCTCGCTGACCCCGCCGATCCGGCGCCGCAATTCCGAGAAACGATGCGTGCCCGTGGCCAGCGCGGCCATCACCAGCACGCCCCAGCGGCTGGTCAGATGCTGCAACACCGGGCGCGAGGGGCAGTCGGCGGCCATCACATCGGCCCGCGCATAGGCGTCGAGCATCTGTTGGGCTCGGTCGGCGGTCGGGTCGAAAGTCTGCATGATCGGCTCCTGGCTATACTAACATTTATGTAGGTACTTACATTCCGTAAGTAAAGGTCTAGATGGGTCCTCACCAACCCGGAAGACCCTGAAAGGACCGCTCCCATGACCCAGACCATCGCCATCACCGGCGCCACCGGCCAACTCGGCCGCCTTGCCGTCGCCGCCCTTCAGCGCCGTGCCCCCGGCGCCCATCTCGTCGCGCTGGTGCGCGATCCCGCCAAGGCCGCCGATCTGGGGATCGAGGCGCGCGCCTTCGACTACGCCGCCCCCGCCACGCTGGAAACGCCGCTCAAGGGCGTTGACGTGCTGGTCTTGATCTCGTCGAGCGATTTCAACGACCGGGCCGGGCAGCACCGCAATGTCATCGCCGCCGCGAAAGCCGCGGGCGTCGGGCGGCTGGTCTATACCTCGATCCTGAAGGGCACCGACTCGCCGATGATCCTGGCCGGGGATCACAAGGCGACCGAGATCGCGCTTGCCGCCTCGGGCCTGCCGGCGACGGTGCTCAGGAACGGCTGGTACACCGAGAATTATACCGGCAACCTGGCCGGCGCGCTGGCCGCGGGGGCCATCGTCGGGGTCAATGCCACCGGCAAGGTCGCGCCCGCCACCCGCGCCGATTTCGCCGAGGCGATCGCGGTCGTGGTCAGCGAGGACGGGCATACCGGCAATGTCTATGAGCTGGCGGGGGACGAGTCCTTCACCATGACCGAATTCGCCGCCGAGGTCTCGCGCCAGGCGGGCAAGGAGGTGCCCTATGCGCCGATGCCGCAGGCCGCCTATGTCGATCTGCTGAAGAGCTTCGGCCTGCCCGAGGGCTTTGCCCAGATCCTCGCCGACAGCGACGCACGCTCGGCCGAGGGGGCGCTTTATGACGACAGTCGCACCCTGTCGCGCCTGATCGGGCGGCCGACGACGCCGCTGTCGGTGGCGGTCGCCGCCGCGCTGGCCTGACCGGGTGGGGGCGGGTCGGTCCTCGGCCTGCCCCTGACGCTTTTGAGGCTTCCGTCTGCGCTCAGGCGCGCTATGTTTCCTGCAAAGAAACAGGAGACTTCCGTGAGCCCGTCAGACACCGCCCGCGCCACGATCCAGGCCTATTACGATTCCTTCAACCGGGGCGACATTCCCGGCATGCTGGACTGCCTGCACGCGGATTTCGCCCATCACGTGAACGAGGGCGCGACGCGTCTGGGCAAGGCGGCTTTCGCCGAGTTCTGCGCCCATATGAGCGAGACCTATCGCGAAAATCTGACCGACATGGTGGTCTATGGTTCGGAAGACGGGACCCGCGGCGCGGCTGAGTTCACCGTAAACGGCACCTATCTGAAGACCGACCCGGGCCTGCCCGAGGCGCATGGCCAGACCTATGTCCTGCCGGCGGGCGGCTTCTTCAGCCTGAAGGACGGTCAGATCACCCGCGTCACCACCTATTACAACCTGCAGGAATGGCTGCGGCAGGTCGGCGGATGAGGGTCGAGGCGCTTTCCGGCCCGGTGCTGGACGCGGCGCTGGACGGCGTGGCGCGGCTGCGGATCGCGGTGTTCCGGGACTGGCCCTATCTCTACGACGGCTCGCTGGATTACGAACGCGACTACCTTGCGCCCTATCGCAACAACGACCGGGCGGTGGTGGCCGGGGCCTTCGACGGCGACCAGCTGGTCGGCGCGGCCACCGGGACGCCGATGGAGGATCACGCCGACGACTTCGCCCAAGCCTTCGCAGCCTCTGGCCTTTCGCTGTCTGACATTTTCTATTGCGCCGAATCGGTGCTGCTGCCGGCGTATCGCGGTCAGGGCGTCGGACATCGCTTCTTTGACATCCGCGAGTCGAAAGCGGCGGCGCTGGGCCGTCGCCATGTCGCATTCTGCCGGGTCGAGCGGCCCGTGGACCATCCCGCCCATCCTGCCGATTACCGGCCGCTTGACGGGTTCTGGCGGGCGCGGGGCTATGCGCCCTTGCCCGGCGTCGTCGCCACCTTCCGCTGGAAGGATCTGGGCAACAGCCACGAAACACCCAAACCGCTGCAATTCTGGATCCGGGACCTGCCATGACTGACGCCCAGACCGAGGTCACCATCGCCGTGGCCGCCTATCCGCTGGACTGGCTCGACAGCTTCGCCGATTACGAGGCCAAGATCTCGGGCTGGGTCGGCAATGCCGCCGGGGCCCGGGCGGAGTTGCTGGTTTTTCCCGAATACGGCGCGATGGAGCTGTCCAGCCTGGGCGGCGCCGAGGTCGCGGCGGATCTGGAACGCGCGCTGCACGAAGTCGCGCGCCACCGCCCGGCCATGGACGCGCTGTTCTGCACCTTGGCGGCGCGGCACGGCATCCACATCCTCGGCCCCTCGGGCCCCGTCTTTACCGGCGAGCGGCCGGTGAACCGCGCCACGCTCTACGGGCCGGGCGGGGTGATCGGCCATCAGGACAAGCAGATCATGACCCGCTTCGAGCGCGAGGAATGGAACGTGGTGCCCGGGACCGAGGGGCTGACCGTGTTCGACACGCCGCTGGGCAAGATCGGCGTGGCGATCTGCTATGACAGCGAATTCCCCCTGCTGGCCCGCAAACTGGCCGAGGAGGGGGCGGAAATCCTGCTGGTCCCCTCCTGCACCGAAACCAAGGCCGGCTATTGGCGGGTGCGCACCGGCGCCTCCGCGCGCGCGCTGGAAAACCAGTGCGTCGCCGCGCATTCCTGCCTGATCGGCAAGGCCCCCTGGTGCGCCGGGGTCGAGGAGAATACCGGCGCCTCGGCCCTCTATGGCCCGCCGGATCAGGGCTGGCCCGAGGACGGGCTTCTGGTGATGAGCGGCATGGACGAGGCTGGCTGGATGCTGGACCGCGTGTCGCGCGATCTGATCGCCTGGACGCGCGCGCATGGCGGCGTGCTCAATTTCCGGCATTGGGAAGAACAGGACGCACGGCTGGCAAACGGAACCGTTTGGCGGGGCGCAAGTTAATCCTTGAAAACCCGCCCTTGAAGGCGCATATGGCTCGCGCCTGCTTCATGCGGGCGGATACCCATTTGGAGAGACCATGGCCAAGGAAGAACTGCTCGAATTTCCCGGCGTCGTGAAGGAACTCCTGCCGAACGCGACGTTCAAGGTCGAGCTGGACAACGGCCATGTGATCATCGCGCATACGGCAGGCAAGATGCGGAAGAACCGCATCCGGGTTCTGGCAGGCGACCGCGTTCAGGTCGAGATGACGCCCTACGATCTGACCAAGGGCCGGATCAACTATCGCTTCAAGTGATGAAGCTGATTCTGGGTTCGGCCAGTCCCCGGCGGCTGGACCTGCTGGCGACCATTGGCATCGTGCCCGATGCCGTGCGCCCTGCCGATATCGACGAAACCCCCCGTCCCCGCGAATTGCCGCGCCCCTATTGCGCGCGCATGGCGGCCGAGAAGGCGGCGGCCGTTCAGGCTGCCGGGGATGAAATCGTGCTCTGCGCCGATACCACCGTCGCTTTGGGTCGCCGCATCCTCGGCAAGCCCGAAAGCGCGGCCGAGGCGGCGAAATTCCTGACCGACATGGCCGGGCGCCGGCATACCGTGATCACCGCCGTGGCGGTGAAACGGGGTGCGCAGGTCTGGGAGCGGGTGGTGGAAACAGCCGTGAAGATGAAGCGGCTCTCGGACGAAGAGCTGAACGGCTATCTGGCCAGCGGCGAATGGCAGGGCAAGGCGGGGGGCTACGGCATCCAGGGCCGGGCCGGGGCCTTCATCCCGTGGATTCAGGGCTCGTTCAGCGCGGTCGTGGGCCTGCCGCTGGCCGAGACGGCGGTGCTGCTCAACACGGCGGGGTATCGGGCATGAAGGGCAGCGTGATCGCCCTGGGCCATATCGGCGAGCGCGAGGTCGCGGCGCTGATGGTGGACGGGCTGCTGACCGACCTCGCGCTCGAGGAGGACGGGATCGGTCCGGGCGCCATCCTGCGCGGCGTGGTCGGGCGGCCCGTCAAGGGGCTGGGCGGCGTTTTTGTCGATCTGCCGGACGGCGTATCGGGCTTTCTGCGCGCGCCCAAGGGGTTGGCGCCGGGGCAGCGCATTCTGGTGCAAGTGGCGGGTGCGGCCGAGCCGGGCAAGGCGCTGCCCTTGACGCAACGGCTGCTCTTCAAGTCCCGCTATGCCATCGTCACCCCCGAGGCGCCCGGCTTGAACATCTCGCGCGCGATCCGCGACGAGGGGCTGCGCGCCGAGCTGACGGCGCTGGCCACCGAGGGAATGGACGGCGCGGACGAGAGCCTGGGCCTGATCCTGCGCTCGGCCTGCGAGGCGGCCTCGGACGAGGAAATCACCACCGACATTGCCCAGATGCGGGTGCTGGCCGAGGCGGTTTTGGCCGATCTTTCCGGCGGGCCCGAGCTGCTGGTCGATGCCCCAGGGCCGCATGAACTGGCCTGGCGCGACTGGGGCGATGTCGATGAGGTCGATGACGGGCCGGACGCGCTGGAGCATTCCGGCGCGCTGGACCAGATCGCCGCGCTGTTCTCGCCCGAGGTGCGGCTGGAAGGCGGCGCCTCGATGCATATTCAGGCGACCCGGGCCTTTGTCGCGGTCGATGTGAACACCGGCGCCGATACGTCGCCCGCGGCAGGGCTGAAGGCCTCGATTGCCGCGGCGCGCGACCTGCCGCGGCAACTCAGGCTGCGCGGCCTCGGCGGGATGGTGATCGTCGATTTCGCCCCCTGTCCGAAACGCGACCGGCATGTGCTGGAACAGGTGATCGGCAAGGCCCTGCGCGCCGATGCGGGCGAGGCGACGGTGGCGGGCTGGACGCCGCTCGGGAATTTCGAACTGACGCGGCGGCGGGATCGGGCGCCTTTGCCCGAGTGGCTGGCATGAGCGGCAAATGCCCGCAATGCGGCAAGCCTGCGGTCGAGGCCTACAAGCCCTTCTGCTCGAAGCGTTGCGCCGATGTCGATCTGGCCCGCTGGCTGCGCGAGGATTACCGGATCCCCACCACCGAACCGCCGGTCCCGGACGACGACGAGGCATGAACCGCCGCGCCCCCGCAAGGGCGCGGCGTTCTTCGTATCAGAGGCAGGCCTCGAACAGCGCGCGGGTATTCTCGGCATTCATCTCGATGGGATTGCCGCCGCAGGAGGGATCCTCCAGCGCCATCTCGGTCAGCGTGGCGAGGTCGGGGTTGGTGACGCCCAGCGCGGTCAGGTTGGCCGGGATTGCCAGCGTCGAACGCAGGTCCATCACCGCCGCGCGGAACCCCTCATACCCGCCCGCGATGCCGATATAGGCGGCGGCACGGCTCAGGCGCTCCTCGATGGCCGGGCGGTTGAAATCCAGCACCATCGGCATGACCACCGCATTCGTGGTGCCGTGATGGGTGTTGTAAACCGCGCCGATGGGATGGCTCAGCGAATGGATCGCGCCGAGGCCCTTCTGGAAGGCGACGGCCCCCATGGCGGCGGCGGACATCATATGCGCGCGGGCCTCCAGATCGCTGGGATTGGCATAGACCTTCGGCAGGTTCTCGAACACCAGCCGCATCCCTTCCAGCGCAATGCCCTGCGACATCGGGTGGTAGAAGGGGCTGCAATAGGCCTCGAGACAATGCGCCAGCGCGTCCATGCCGGTCCCGGCGGTGATGAAGCGCGGCATCCCCACGGTCAGGGCCGGGTCGCAGATCGTGACCTTCGGCATCAGCGCCGGGTGGAAGATGATCTTCTTCTTGTGCGTCGTCGCATTGGTCAGCACCCCCGCGCGCCCCACTTCCGAACCGGTGCCGGCGGTGGTGGGGACGGCGATGATCGGCGCGATCCTGGCGGCATCGGCGCGGGTCCACCAATCGCCGATATCCTCCAGATCCCAGACACTGAGGGACGCCGGTTGCCCCGCCATCAGCGCGATCATCTTGCCCAGATCCAACGCCGAGCCGCCGCCGAAACAGATCACCCCGTCATGCGCGCCCGCCTTGTAGACGGCAATACCGGCGGCCATGTTCGCCTCGGTCGGGTTGGCGTCGACCTCGGAGAAGAGGGCTTTGCCAAGCCCGCCCGCCTCCAGCACCGCCAGCGCCTCGGCGGTGATCGGCAGGGCGGCCAGCGCCTTGTCCGTGACCAGCAAGGGCGCTTTCATGCCGACCGCCTTGGCGTGATCGGCCAGTTCCTTGACGCGCCCCACGCCGAATTTCACGGCCGTAGGGTAGGACCAGTTCATGGTGGGGACGTTCATTTCGTGACCTTCTTCAGATGGTAAGACTTCGGCCGCGTGACCGATTGATAACCCAGCGCCGACAGCGCGGCGCCCCGGCCGGTATCCTTGCAGCCGGTCCAGCACAAGGCCGGGTCGAGATAGTCGCAGCGGTTCATGAACACGGTCCCCGTCTCGATCCGCGCGCCGATCTCGGCGGCGACCTCGGCATCGGCGGTCCAGATCGAGGCGGTGAGCCCGTAGTGGCAATCGTTCATCAGGGCGAGGGCTTCCTCGTCGTCTAAGACCTTCATGATCCCGACCACCGGGCCGAAGCTTTCCTCGGTCATCACCCGCATGGAATGGTCCACATTGACCAGGATCTGCGGCGCCAGATAGGCGCCGCCGTCATCGGCGGGGAAAAGCGCGGGGTCGATCAGGGGCTTGGCGCCGGCGGCCACGGCCTCGGCCACCTGCTCGCGCACGATCCGTGCGAAACGGGCATGAGCCATCGGGCCGAGGGTGGTTTCCGGCTCGAACGGGTTGCCGAGCTTCAGCGCCTTCACCCAGGCGACCGCCTTCTCGACGAAGGCGTCGTAGAGGCTCTCGTGCACATAGATCCGCTCGATCCCGCAGCAGCACTGGCCCGCGTTGAACATGGCGCCGTCCATCAGGCTGTCCACCGCCGCATCGAGGTCGGCATCGGCCCTGACATAGCCCGGGTCCTTGCCGCCCAGTTCCAGCCCGACCCCGGTGAAGGTGCCCGCCGCCGCCTTCTCGATAGCCACGCCGCCGCCCACCGAGCCCGTGAAGTTGACGAAGCCAAAGGCCCGGGCGCCGATCAGGGCCTCGGTCGTGGCATGGTCCAGCACGACGTTCTGGAACACATCCGCCGGAACGCCCGCCTCGGCCATGGCCATGCCGATCCGCTCGCCCACCAGCAGCGTCTGCGAGGCGTGTTTCAGCACCACCGCATTGCCTGCGATCAGCGCCGGGACAATCGTGTTCATCGCCGTCATGTAGGGATAGTTCCAGGGCGCGATGACCAGTACCACGCCCACCGCTTCCCGCGCGATGTAGCGGCGGAAGGTGGCGCCATCCTCGATCATGGTGGGCGCCAGCGCCTCGGCTGCGATGCTGGCCATGTAGCGCGAACGCTCGTTCATGCCGCCGAATTCGCCGCCATAGCGGGTGGGGCGGCCCATCTGCCAGGCCAACTCCTCGACCACCGGCGCTTTCATCGCGTTCAGCGCCTCGACCCCGGCCATGACCAGCGCGATGCGCTCGTCCAGCGGGCGCGCGGCCCAGGCCTTCTGCGCCGATTTGGCGCGGGCGGCGGCGGCCCGGGCCTCGGCCAGGGGCAGGGCGGGCCGCTCGGCATAGATCCGCCCGTCGACGGGCGAGAGGCATTGGATGGTCGTCATTCTGGCTCCTTGGTCAGCGCGGGGGCGCGGCGCCTTGGCCCGCCCCCGCCGGTGTTTGTCTAGGGATTGGTCCGCCGGATCGGCCCGCAGAGGCCCCGGGCCCGCTGCGCGCCGCAGTCAATGCGGAAGCTTGCGTCGAGATCGCCCTGATCGACAGTGCGGAACCGGCCGTCGATCCGCCCCGCGCAGCCGTTGTCGCCGTCGATCCCGTAGCGCACCAGCACATGCACCACGTCGAAGCGGTCGGTCGGGCAGCAGGCCTCGACCCGCACCCGGTCCAGAAGGCTGTCCTGCCCATGCGGCAGATGCGGATAGATGCCGACCCAGCGCGTCCAGTTCATGCGGCTGTTGCCGCCGATGGAGGATTGGCAGGCCGCCGGGATGGCATGGTTGCGCCGCTCGGCCCAGAGCGCGCCGATACAGGCCCTCAGCGCGCCATGGGCGTTGACCCGGCACTGGTTCGGCCGCCCGTTCGAGCAGGTGCCCGAGGCGTCCATCTCGATCAGGCGCTGGAGATTGTTGTAAATGTTTGGCCCCATGACGGCGATGCTGGCGCGGCAGCCGCGGCTGATATCGGCGCTGGCGGGGGCGGCAAGGGTCAGGGCAAGCCCGGCCGCAGCCAGGGCGGAGAAACGTCTTTTCATGACAAACCTCATGTCAGGCCGCCCCGGCCCGGACCGGACAGAGGCGGGTTTCAATGAGGAGGAGAGTATCATTTTTCGCCGCTCCGGCCCAGACACGGGTCCGCGACCCGGCCTGCCCGCGGCGCGCAGGGCAGGGTGCTGCCCGCCGCCGACCGGGGGCAGGGCCGTCCGCTCAACAGGGTGCCGGGGCTGCGCCATGCTGCAGGGGTCCCGGGGCTCAGGCCTGTTCCAGGCCCCGCTTCAGCTCCCAGTCGGTGACGACCCGGTCGGCCTCGGCGATTTCCCAGCGGGCGGCGTGAACGTAGTGATCGACCACCGCCTCGCCCAGCGCGCCGCGCAGCCAGACCGAGCTTTCGGCCAGATCCGCCGCCTCGCGCAGCGTCTTGGGGATCTCCCGCGCGCCCTGGGCGGCGTACATGTCGCCCTTCAGTTCCGGCTCCAGCGTCAGCTTCTGCTCGATCCCGTCGAGCCCCGCGGCAAGAAGCGCCGCGCACGCGGTATAGGGGTTGAGGTCGGCGCCCCCGATCCGGCATTCGACCCGCACGCCCTTGGTGCCCGCCCCGCAGACCCGGAAGCCCGCGGTGCGGTTATCGGCCGACCAGACGGCCTTGGTGGGCGCGAAGAGCCCGACGCAGAAGCGCTTGTAGCTGTTGACATAGGGCGCCAGGAACAGGGTGATGTCCCGCGCATGGGCCAGCTGGCCGGCCAGGAAATGCTTCATCAGCTCGGACATGCCATGCTCGTCCGCCTTGTCGGCGAAAGCCGCCTCGCCGCCCGTGGTCCAGAGCGACTGGTGGACATGCGAGGACGAGCCCGCCTTGTCATGGTGATACTTGGCCATGAAGGTGACCGATTTGCCCATCGCATGGGCGATCTCGCGCGTGGCGGCCTTGGTGATCGTGTGATGGTCGGCGGTGGTCAGGGCATCGGCGTAGCGGATATTGACCTCGGCCTGGCCCGCCTCGGCCTCGCCCTTGGTGTTCTCGACCGGGATGCCCGCGCCGTAAAGCCCGTTCCTCAGGGCCCGCATCAGCGGCTCTTCCTTGGTGGTCTGGAAGATGTGGTAATCCTCGTTGTAGCCCGAGATCGGCACGAGGTTCTGGAAACCCTTGTCGCGGAACTGCTCATAGCTGTTCTCGAAGACGAAGAATTCCAGCTCTGTCGCCATCATCGCGTCATAGCCCAGCGCCTTGGCCCGGGCGATCTGGCGCTTGAGGATGGCGCGGGGGCTGACGGCGATTTCCTCATGCGTGTGGTGGTCGAGCAGATCGCAAAGCACCAGCGCCGTGCCCGGAAGCCAGGGCACCCGGCGCAGCGTCGCCAGATCGGGCTTCATCAGGTAATCGCCATAGCCCTGCGCCCAACTCGCCGCCGCATAGCCCGGGACCGGATTCATCGCCATGTCCACGGTCAGCAGGTAATTGCAGCAATGCGTCTCTTCCCAGCCGTGGCCAAGGAAATGCGCGGCATGGAAACGCTTGCCCATCAGCCGCCCCTGCATGTCGATGCCGGCCACGACCACGGTGTCGATCTCGCCGGCCTCGAAGGCCGCGCCCAGGGTTTCCAGCGTCAGATATCCGCTCATCTCGTCCTCACCGGGAGCGCGCCGCGCGTCCCATCATCTTGCCTGAAATACTCACGGGGTTTGCAAAGGGGCCCGTGGGCCCCTTTGGCGGGGGGTGCGGGGGGCTGGCCCCCCGCTTTCCCCGGTCACGAATAGCGGTAGGGCCGCCCGGCGCGGTCCATGGCCGCGTTGTAATCCTTGAAGATCTGCACGACCCGCGCCTTGGTCTCGCTTTCCGCGCCGATTTCGTCCCAGAAGGTCCGCGCCGCGGTTTCGACGGTCGCCCATTCGGCATCGGGGATCGCCGTCAGTTCCAGCTTGGTGCCCTCGGTCCGGTAGCGCGCCTCGCCCGCCCAGTACCAGTGCTAGCGGTAGTAATGCGACTGCTCGAAGCAGGTCGCGACCAGATTCTGCAGCTTCGGCGACAGTTCGTTCCAGCGGTCCATGTTCGAGAAGAAATGCCCGATCCAGGCGCCCGAGATGTTGTTGGTCAGGAAATGGCTGGTGACATCGGCCCAGCCGACCGTATAGGCCTCGGTCGCGCCGCACCAGGCCACGCCGTCGATCTCGCGCGTCTGCAACGCGATCTCCACATCCTCCCACGGCACGGTCACCGGCACCACGCCGAACTGGCTGAGGAAGCGCCCGGCGGTCGGGAAGGTGAAGACGCGCTTGCCCTGCAGATCGGCCAGCGAGGTGATGGGCGAGGAGGTGATGAAATGGCAGGGGTCCCAGGACCCGGCCGAGATGTGCTTGACGCCCACCGCGGCATAGGCCTCGCCCCAGATCTCGTTCAGGCCCCAGTTGTTGAAGAGCGCCGGCACGTCCAGCGAATAGCGGCTGGCGAGCGGGAAATAACCGCCGAACACCGTCACTTCCGTGGGGGAGGCCATGGAATCGTCGTCCGATTGCACGCAGTCAATGGTGCCGCGCTGCAGCGCCTGGAACAGTTCGCCCGTCGGCACGATCTGATCGGCGTAATAGAGGTCGATCTGCATCTCGTCGCCTGCGATGGCGTTGAACATGTCGACCGCCGGTTTCACCACGAATTCGCCCAGCGCCGCGCCGGCATAGGTCTGCATCCGCCAGCGGATCGTCGATTGCGCATGGACCGCCGGGGCCGCCAGTGCCGCCGCGCCGCCCAGGGCGCTGGTGGTCAGGAACTTCCGTCTCGTCGTCGTCATTTCCGTATCTCCTTCTGTTGGGCTTGGGATGGGCCTTCGGGCCTTCTGGGGTTCAGGGATCATACAGCGTCTGCGGCATCCAGAGCGCGATTTGCGGGAAGATCATGATCAGCGCGAGGCCGAGGATCATCACCCCCACGAAGGGCACGATGGAGCGATAGATATCGGCCAGCGAGACCTCTTTCGGCGCCATGGCGCGCATCAGGAACAGGTTGTAGCCAAAGGGCGGCGTCATATAGGCGATCTGGCAGGTGATCGTGTAAAGGACACCATACCACACCAGATCGAATTCCAGGGCCCGGACGATGGGCACGTAAAGCGGCGCCACGATCACCAGCATAGCGGTGTCATCGAGGAAGGTCCCCATCAGGATGAAGCTCAGCTGCATCAGGATCAGGATCTGCCAGCGGTTGAGGCCCAGGTCGGTGATGAACAGCTCGCGGACGAAATCCACCGCGCGCAGCCCGTCGAAGATCGCCCCGAAGGCCAGCGCCGCCAGGATGATCCACAGGAACATGCAGCTGACCGACAGGGTCTGCACCAGGCAGGTTTCCCACACCTGCCGCGTCATCCGCCCCTTGAAGGCCGAGGCGGCGACGGCGGCCAGCGCGCCGATGACCGAGCTTTCCACCAGCCGCGTATAACCCAGGATGAAGGGCACCATCATCACCAGGAAAATGCCCAGCGGCAGCACGCCCGCCAGAAGCAGCTTGTTCTTTTCGGCGCGCGAGATGCCGGCCCGTTCCTCGGCCGAAAGGACCGGACCCAGCGCCGGATTGATCCGGCAGCGCAGCCAGATATAGGCGATGAAGAGCGAGGCCATCAGCAGCCCCGGCAGGATCCCGGCGAGCCACAGCTGCGCCACCGGCTGCCGGGCGATCATCGCGTAAAGGACCATGACCACCGAAGGCGGGATCAGGATGCCCAGCGATGAGCCCGCCTGGATCACCCCTGTCACCATCCTCTTGTCGTAATTGCGTTTCAGCAGTTCCGGCAGCGCGATGGTCGAGCCGATGGCCATCCCCGCCACGCTGAGGCCGTTCATCGCCGAAATCAGCACCATCAGCACGATGGTCCCGATGGCGAGGCCCCCGGGCACCGGCCCGAACCAGACGTGGAACATCCGGTAAAGGTCATCGGCCAGCCGCGATTCCGACAGGACATAGCCCATGAAGATGAACATCGGCAGCGTGATGAGCGGGAACCAGTTCATCAGCTTGAACGCCTGTGAGAAGGCGATGTCATGTCCGCCCCGGTCGCCCCAGAGGAAGAGCGCGGCCACCACGGCGACGAAGCCGATCACGCCGAACATCCGCTGTCCGGTCAGCATCAGCAGCAGCAGGCTGCCGAACATCAGCGCGGCGATCATCTCGGTGGGCATCAGATCTCCTCGCCTTTCAGGCGTCCGATGTCGCGGATGGTGAAGGCCAGGACCTGAAGGATCATCATCAGGATGCCCAGCACCATGATCGCCTTGACCGGCGCCATATAGGGCCGCCAAAGGCCGCGCCGCCGCTCGCCGTATTCCAGGGCGTATTGCAGGCTTTCCCACCCGCCCCAGAGCAGCACGATCAGGTAGAAGAGCAGCGAGCCCACGGTCAGGATATCGACCAGCGCCCGCGTCTTGTCGGACCAGCGCGAATAAAGCAGGTCCATGCGCACGGCCGAGCCCAGTTGCAGCGCATAGGCGCCGCCGATCATGAAATAGCCCATGAGCAGGAACTGGGCCATTTCGTCGGTCCAGATCGGCGGGGTGCCGAAGGCCCGGGCCAGCGCGCCATAGAGCATGACCCCCATCAGGGCCAGCAGCGAATACATGGCGATCCGGCCGAAGAGCCAGTTGAACCTTTCGACCCAGCGGACATAGGCGATCAGGAATCCCGGCATCACACGGCCCCCGTCGCGGTCAGCGCCGCCGCCAGCACCGGCGCCAGACGCTCGGCCATCGCCGCCTGCGCGGGGGCGTCGGCGATCAGGTCGTTGCGGATTTCCAGCATGGTGTTCGGCAGCCGCATCGGCACGGCGTGCAGGCGGATCGTGTGGGTCACGTCGCCGGCCGCCGAATAGGGTTCGTTCAGGCGGGTGTCCAGGCCGCAGCCCTTCGCCGCCTCGATCACCGCATGGGTCAGGGTCTGGTCGTCGTCATGGATCACCCCGAATTCGACCGCGCGCTTCATGCCGAAATAGACCGGGGTGAAGGAATGCACGGCGATCAGCGCCGGGCGGCGGCCCCGGGCGACCAGCCGCGCGATCTCGGTGCCGAGGGTGGCGTGAAAGGGCAGGCAGATCGCCTCGGTCCGGGCCAGCCGGTCGGCAGGCGTCAGGCCTTTGTTGCCGGGAATTTCGTGGATTTCCGATTTCGCGGGCATGGCGGCGGGGTGGTCGGGTGCGCGGTTCAGGTCATAGGCCAGCCGCGACAGCGGTGCCGAGACCAGCACCGCGCCCCCCGCGACCGGCGCCAGCCGCGCCGCCAGGCCTCGCGCCAGGCCCAACGCGCCGATGTCCCAGGCGGCGTGCGATTCCCGCGCCTCGGCCGACAATCCCAGATCGCCGCCCAGCACCGGCCAGTCCAGCGGCAGCACGTTCGAGGCATGGTCGCAGATCAGCACCAGCCCCGCCGGTTCCGTGCCCGGGCCGGGCTGGCCCGCGGCATCCCACTGCTCCACCAGCCCCTCGAAACGCGGCAGAGGGGCGTCGGCGGCACGCAGAGCGGAGAGGGACATGAGCAGGGACTCCGGGTTCGGTCCCTGAAGCCTCGGCCATCGCGGGCAATTCTGTCAAGTTCTTTTCGGAAAGGAAATTTCTGTTACAAATCGCACAAACGGCGCTAGGCTGTTTTCTGAGCACCAAGCCGGGCCCCCGATGAACGACACGCCAGCGGATACCCCCGAGACGCGCCTGCGCGCCGCCATGCCGGACCTGACCCGGGCCGAACGGCAGCTGGCCGCGCATATGCTGGGCAATTACCCGGTGGCGGTGCTGGGCTCGGTCGCCTCGGTGGCGCGGGGGGCCGGGGTCTCGGGTCCGACGGTGGTGCGGCTGGTGCAGAAGCTGGGCTATTCCGGCTATCCCGAGTTTCAGGCCCAGCTGCGCGAGGAGGTGGGCGAAAAGCTGGCCTCGCCCATCGCCAAGCGCGAGAAATGGGCCGGGGCGGGTGCTTCGGACCACGTGCTGGACGCCTTCGCCGCCAAGGTGGTGGAGAATGTGACCGCCACGCTGGGCCAGATTGACCACGCGGGTTTCGACGCAGTGACGGCGCTGCTGGCGGATCGCGAGCGGCGGATCGCCATGCTGGGCGGGCGGCTGACACATCCGGTAGCGGAATATTTCGCCACCACCCTGCGCGTGACGCGGGGCGAGGTGAGCCTTTGGTCCAACCTGCCCAATTCCTGGCCGCCCGCCCTTCTGGACATGCGGGCGGGCGATGTGCTGGTGGCTTTCGACATCCGGCGCTACGAGGCCTCGGTCCTGCATATCGTCGAGATGGCGCGCGCCCAAGGGGCCGAGGTGGTGCTGATCACCGACCGCTGGGTCTCGCCCGCCGCGGCCCATGCCCAGCATATCCTGCCTTGCCATATCGAGGCGCCTTCTGCCTGGGATTCGATCACCGCGCTGGTCATGCTGGTCGAGGCGCTGCTGGCCGGCGTGCAGAACCGCAGTTGGGACGAGACGGCGGATCGGTTGCGGCGTATGGAAGCCCTCTATGCCCGGGCGCAGCTTTTCCGCCGGGCGCGATAGGGGGCGGGGATGCATCCGATCCTGATCCTGATCAACCTGGCGGCGGCGGTGATGCTGTTGCTCTATGCCGTGCGCATGGTTCGTACCGGCATCGAACGCGCGCATGGCGCGGCACTGCGGGACCGCTTGCAGGGCGCCTCGGGCAACCGGGTGACGGCGGCGCTGGGCGGGATGGTGCTGGCCATGCTGTTGCAAAGCGCGACAGCGGTCGGCGTGCTGGCGGCGGGCTTCGCGGCCTCGGGGATCGTCACGGTGGCGACGGGGTTGGCGGCGCTTCTGGGGGCCGACCTCGGCTCGGCGCTGGTGGTGCGGCTGTTGGCGCTGGATCTGTCCGAGCTGGTGCCGATCCTGATCCTGACCGGCTGCGTGCTGTTCCTGAAGGTCGAGGCGCGGCGCGCCAAGCAATACGGGCGCATCGTGCTGGGCGTGGGCTTCGTGCTGCTGTCCTTGCAGATGATCGGCGCGGCGACGCTGCCGATGCGGGAATCGGCGGCGCTGCCGGTGATCATGGATTACCTCGGCCGCGACGCGTTGATGTCCTTTCTGGTGGCGGCGCTACTGGCGTGGCTGGTGCATTCCTCGGTCGCCACGGTCCTGTTGCTCGCCGCGTTGGCGCAGGGCGGCGGGCTGCCAATGACCGCGGCGCTGCCGATGCTGCTGGGGGCCAATGTCGGCGGCGCGGTAATCGCCGTCTGGCTGACGCGGGGCATGGACCCGGTCTCGCGCCGGATCCCGCTCGGCAACCTGATCCTTCGCGGTGCGGCGGCGGCCATCCTGCTCTGGCTGGGCTGGATGAGCGGCGCGGGCCTGCCCGAGTGGCTGGGACAGGGGGCCTCGGTCCGCATCGTCAACGCGCATGTGGTCTTCAACGCGGTGATCGCCGTCTGCGCCCTGCCGCTGATCCGCCCGGCGCTGTGGCTCGCCGAAAGGCTGGCGCCCGAGCAGCCACAGCCGGTGATCGCCGGGCAGCGGCGCAAGACGGCGCTGGACCGCGCCACGCTGGCCCTGCCGCAACTGGCGCTGGCCTCGGCCAAGCGGGAACTTCTGCTGATGGGGGCGGCACTGGAGGAAATGCTGCGCCCCGCACCGCAGCTTCTGGACGGCGCGCCGCCCGATCTGCTGGCGGCAACCAGCGCGCTGGACGAGGAGATGAACCGCCGCCACGCCGATGTGAAACTGTTCCTTGCCGCGCTGAACGAAGGCGGGCTGACCGCCGACGAGGCGCGGGAATCGCTGCACCTGACGGGCGTTGCCATCAACCTCGAATATGCGGGCGATATTGTCGCCAAATCGCTGCTGCCGGTGGCGCAGAAGAAGACGGCCAGCGGGCGCAGTTTCTCGGCCAAGGGGCGGGACGAGTTGCAGGCGATGCATGCGCGGGTGCTGACCAACCTGCAACTGGCGATGAATGTGCTGATTTCGGGCGATCCCGACGCAGCGCGGCAATTGATGCGCGAGAAAGAGGTCATGCGAGCGCTGGAGCGCGACAGCCATCAGGCGCATTTGGGGCGGCTGAGCGCCGGCAATGCCGAAAGCCTCGCCACCAGCCATTGGCATCTGGAGGCGCTGAGGGCCTACAAGGAGATCAACTCGCTGCTGGTCTCGGTGGCACTGCCCATTCTGGAGGAACGTGGCGAGGTTCTGCGCTCGCGCCTCGCGCCGGGTCAGTAGGGCACGAAGACCGCGACCAGCGCCGCCGCCAGTGCCAGCGCCGCGCCGAAAGGCACACGGCCCAGCCGCCTGAGGCTGCGACCCTTCACCAGCGCCCGCAGTACGGCGACGGCCAGCGCCGACAGTGCCGCCAGCAGCACGACCACCGGCAGGCGCGGGATGCCCAGCGCGAGGCCCAGCGCGGCCGCCAGCAGCACGTCGCCCAGCCCCATCCCCTGCCGCCCCGCGAGGCGCGCATAGACCGCGCGCACCAGCCAGAAGGCCCCGCCCCCCGCCGCCGCCCCGGCCAGCGCGATGGTCAACCGGTCCTCGGGTGGGGGCCAGCCCAGCCCGTCCCCCGCCATCGCCATCGCGAAACCCAGCACGGCGTTCAGGGCCAGCAGCGGGAAGGGCAGCCGGAACCAGCGCAGATCAGCCACGGCGAGCGCCAGCAGGCTCCACATCCAGCCCGCCATCAGGAGACCCCGCCACGGGTCCCAGGCGATCCAGCCCGCGGCGGCGCCCATCAGCGCCCCGCTAATCTCGGCCTGCCAGAGGATCGGCGGGATCCGCGCCTGGCAATGGCGACAGCGGCCTTTCTGCAGCGGATAGGACACCAGCGGCACCAGCTCGGCCGCGCCCAGCCCCGTGCCGCAGGAGCGGCAGCGCGAGCGCCCGGTGACGAAGCCCTCGCCCCGCACCAGCCGCTCGGCCAGGAGCGCCGCGAAAGAGCCCATGGCGGCGCCCAGAAGCCCGAGGAGCAGGGCGGGCGTCATGCTTGTGACGCGCCCGGTTGTGGGGGAGAGGAAGCGGCGCTAGGGTCGGGCAAGGGCATCTTGAACGGGCGTAGTTGAAGCATGGCAGCGGTTAGTAAAGCGGATTTCCCCGGCACGCGCGCGCAGAAAAAGCGCGCCCTCAGACGGGATGCGGGGCTCACGCTGATCGAACTCATGGTGGTGGTGGTGATCTTGGCCCTGCTGGCGGTGGTCATCGTGCCCCGGGTCATCGACCGGCCCGATCAGGCCCGCGCCGCCCGGGCGCAGGCCGATATCGCCGCGATCACCGCCGCGCTGAACCTCTACCGGCTGGATACTGGCAGCCTGCCGACCACCGATCAGGGGCTGGCGGCGCTCGCCACCCGCCCGACCGCCGCACCCGTGCCGCAGAACTGGGCGCAGGGCGGATATCTGGAGCGCGTGCCGGACGATCCCTGGGGGCGGCCCTATCTCTATCTCTCGCCCGGGGTGCATGGGGATTTCGACCTCGTGAGCTATGGGGCCGACGGGCGCAGCGGGGGAAGCGGCGCCGATGCCGACATCACCAGCTGGCAAGGGCGATAGCCGCCTCCCCGCGCGGGGCTTCACGCTGATCGAATTGCTGGTGGTGGTGGCGATCGTCGCCATCCTGTCCCTGGGCGTCGGCCTTTCGGCGGGCGGGCTCTTTGCGCGGCCGGGCGCGGTCTCGGCGGCCGAGCGGCTGGTGCAGGCCGATCGCCAAGCGCGCGACCGGGCGCTTCTGGGCCGCGGCATGATCGGGCTGTTCCCGCGCGAGGACGGCTGGGCGCTGATGCACCGCACCGGAGAGGACTGGCAGTCCGAGGGCGCGGCGCTCACCCTCGGCGCCGCGCGGCTGTCCTGGGAGGTCGCCGGCCGACCCATTCTGCCCGGCCTCAACGGTCCCGGAGACGAGGCGCCGCCCGTGCAGATCGCCCCGGATGGCGGCAGCACACCCTATGCCGTCACCATCCTCAGCGGAAGCGCGCGACAGGTCTGCCGGGCTCCGGCCGGGGGGGCGCTGACATGCGAGTGAGGGGTTTCACCTTGATCGAACTGGCGGTGGCCGTGGCGATTCTGGCCATGGGGTCGGTCGCGGCCTATCGCAGCGTCGATCAGGCACAGCGCGGCGTGGGGGGGCAACTGGACCGGGCGCTGGCGGCCGAGGTGGCGCTGAACCGCGCCGCGGAACTCAGGCTAGGGGGAATGCATGCCGGACGCCGCCTGCCCGATCGCGTGTCCCAGGGTCGCATCGACTGGCGCGTCACGGTCGAGGAGGCGGCAACCGCCTCCGGCATGATCGAGGCGACGATCCTCGTCTCGGCCCCGGGTCGTCCGGGTGCGAGTTTCGTCACCATCGTGCCACGGGAGCGGCGCTGATGCGGCGCGGCTTTACCCTGATCGAGCTTCTGGCGGCGATGGCCATTCTCGCCGTTGTCTCGGTCATGGGGGTGCAGGCGCTGGGCGGCGTGTTTCAGCAGCGGGCGGTCCTGAACCGGGTCGATGATCGCTCGGCCGCGCTGATCCGCACGCTGTCGGCGTTAAGGCAGGATCTGGAGGCAGCGCTGCCCCTGCCGACGACCGGCGGTCTGTCCGAAGCGGTGACCGCGGGAATCCGCGTCGAGCCGGGCCGTCTGGGCTGGATGCGGGGCGGGCTGGCCGATCTGCCGGGCGATCCGGCGACGGGCGCGGGCAGCGTCGAGTGGTCTGTCACCGAGGCACGGCTGAGCCGTCGGGCGATCCGGGTGCTGCCGGGCACCGGCGGTTCGTCGCAGGTGATGCTGGAGGGCGTCACCGCCCTGACCCTGGTTCCCCTGGGCCTGCCCGAGGGCGACGAGGCCGACCCCCGCCTGCTGGCGCCCGGCTATGAGGTGATGCTGGAGACCACGGAATGGGGTCGCCTCCGGCTGGTGGTGGCGCGATGAGGCGCAGCCGGGGCATGGCGTTGATCCAGGCGCTGCTGATCGTCGCGGCCATCGCCGCGGTGGCCGCAGCCCTGCTCTCGCGGGCCGAGACGGCGCGCGCCCGGCTGGAATGGCGTTTCGAGGGGGATCAGGCGGCGCTCTATCTCGGCGCCGGGGTCGAGGAAGTGCGCCGCCTTCTGCCCGAGCGGGGCGAAGTCCATCGCCGCCAGGATTGGGCGCGGCCGCGCGACGCCGTGCCCCTCGACCGGGGCAGCCTGTCCTGGCGGGCCACAGACCTGCAGGGGCGGTTCAACCTGAACCTGCTGCGCGGCGACCCGGACCAGAGCTATCAGGCGGCGTTCCGGCGCCTCGCCGCGGCGCAGGGCCTGTCCGAGGCGGCGCAGACCCGCGTTTTGGCCGACATCGCCGCCGCCACAGAGGACCTGCTGCCCAGCGCGCCGCTTCTGCTGGGCGCGCTGGCCGACGAGCCCGAGGCCTGGGCGGCGCTCGACCCGCTCATCGCCGCCTGGCCGGGCAGCGAGGCGATGAACGTCAACACCCTGCCGCCGCCGGTGCTGGCCGCGCTGATGCCCGATCTGGGGGGCTCGGGCCTGGATCTGCTGGTCCGGCGGCTGGAGAGCGAGCCGGTGCCAAGCCCCGAGGTTCTGGCGGTCTGGCTGCGTCAGCGGCTGGGCGAGCCCGCGGCAACGGCGCTCGAGTCGTTGCGCCTGGGGGTGACATCGCGACGCTTCGCGCTGGAGGTCGAGGCGCGACTTGACAGCCTGGTGCTGCGCCGGTCTGTTGTGGTGGACACGGGCGGGGCCGCAGGGCCCGGCGCCGTGCTGATGTCAGTGCCAAGGCCTTGAGAATGCGTGACTCCGCCTCTGCCCGCCGACGCGCGCCTGCGCCCGCGACCTGGCGGATCGGCGACGGGGCGCCGCCCGCCGGCCCCTTCGTCGCGCTGGTCCCCGGGGCCGAGGCGCCGCTGATCGCGCTGACCCTGCCGGCCGCGCTGAAGGGCGTCGCGCGCGAGGATGTGGCGCGGCGGCAGGCGCTGGACCGGATGGGGCCGGGGCTCGATGTGCGTCCGGCGCGGCTGGAGGGAGTCGAAGATTGGGCCCGCGTCGCCGTCGCCGAACGGACGCAGGTGCTGCGCTGGCGGGGCGCGTTGGGTCCGGCCGTGGCGCGCTGCCGGGGATTGGTGCCCGATTACCTGGCCTTGCCCGCCGCCCCGGGCCTCTGGGTTGTCGAGGCCGACCGCGACGGCGTGGTGGCGCGGCTGGGCCCGGCCGATGGCTTTGCCGCTGAACACGCGCTGGCCCTGCGGATGCTGACCCTCGCGCTGGCCGAGGCGCGGGCGGGAGGCGCACTGCCTCGCGCGGTGCTTCTGACGGGCGAAACGGCCCCGGCCTTTGCCCCGCTGTTCGAGGGGATGAGCCTGGTCTCCCGGGCCGGGGACCTTCCCGCTGCGCTGACCCCCCGGGTCATGGCGCTGGGCGAGGCTGCGGTCGATTTCGCCCGCGATCCCCGCGCCGATGCCGAGGGGGTCGAGGCGCGGATCCGGCGGCTGATCTGGCCCGCGCTGCTGGTGGTGCTGGGCGCGCTGGGCTGGGTTGGGGCGCAAGGACTGGGCATCGCCCGCGACCGGGCCGAGGCCGCGGCGGTGCAGGCGGAAACGCTGGCGGCGGTGCGGCGCGATCTGCTGCCCTCGGGCCCCATTCTGGACCTCGAGGTGCAGGTGATGCGCGAGATCGAGCGCCGCCGCAGCGCCGCGCGGCCCGAGGTCGCCGCCCTGGGGCCGCTGGATCTGTTGCGGCAGGCGGCGCCGGTGCTGGCCGGGACCGAGGTGCAGGCGGTGACGCTGGGCGCGGACGGCCTCTCGGTCGAGGTGCAGGTGCCGGATTTCCAGGCGCTCGACGCTTTGGTCGAGGCGCTGGCCGCCGCGGATCTGACCGTGCGCGCCAGCCGCTCGGCCATCGACCCCGCGGGCGGTGTCGGCGCCACGCTGGCCCTGGAGGCTCTGCCATGATCGCGGCGCTTGCCCGCCAGCTTGTCCGTCGCAGCCCGCGCGAGAGGTTTCTTCTGGCGCTGCTCCTCCTCGGCGCGGTGCCACTGGCCTTCCTGTCCCTGCTGGCGCTGCCGCTGAACGACGCCCGCACCGCCGCCCGCGCCGATCTGGAGGCCGCCCGCGCCACCCAGGCCTGGTACATTGCCCGTCAGGCCGAGATCGCGGCGCTTCCCCAGCCCGGGGTGGCGCCCCCCGAGGATGGGCGCCCCGCCCCGGTGGGCCTGGGCGGGATCGAGGCGCGGCTCATCGCTGCAGGCCTGCGGCCTTCGGTGACGCTCTTGGCCAATGCCCCGAACGGGCGGGTGGCGCTGAGCCTGGACTCGGTGGATTTCGCCGATCTGATGCCCTGGATCGACGGGATCGGCGCGGCGGGCTATGCCGTGGCGGCGCTGCGGTTCGACCGCACCGGACCGGGCAGGGTGGACGCCGAACTGCAACTGGAGCCGCTGCCATGATCCGGGTCCTTGCCGTCTTTTTCGGGCTCTGGCTGGGGCTGTGTCTGGCACTCCTGGTCGGCGGCACGCTGGGGCATCTGCGGATGGTCAGCGAGCGCATCGGCTGGGCGCTGCCGGGCTGGGTCGCGGCGCTCGACGACGACAGCGGTTTCACCAGCGGTCAGGGCAGGCTGGAGAGCGCGTCGCTGGACTGGCGGCTCACGGGCTGGGACGGGTTCGATCTGAGATTGACCGGCCCCGACTGGCAGGCGACGGGCCGGGCCGAGCCCGAGGGGGCGGCGCTGAGGATCGGCGCGCTGCGCGGCACGCTGCCGCTCGACTGGCTGGGCGCGGGGCCGGGGATGCTGGCGCTGGACGGCGGCGATCTGCTCGTCGGGCTGGACGGGGAGATCCGCGAGGGCCGGATCGACGGACAGGCGAGCGGCGCTGTGGTGACCCTGCTGTGGGAGGGCGGCGCCTGGCGGAACGCTAACCGCTGACCAGCGCCTGCATGTCGAAGATCGGCAGAAGGATCGCCAGCACGATGGTCAGCACCATGCCGCCGACGATCACCATGCTGGCCGGTTCGATGATCACCGAGACCCGCTTTCGCTCGGTCCTGAGCCAGCTTTCCGCCAGCACCGCCGCCCGTTCCGTCATCGGCCCCAGCCGGGCCGAAGCCTCGCCCGCCTGCACCAATTGCCGGGCGACCGGATGCAGGAACGGGAGCCGCGCCAGCGCCTGACTGAGGCTTTCACCGCGTTTCAGCGCCTCGCCCGCTTCCTCGGCCGTGGTACGGTAGCGGGCGATGTCCAGGACGCCGGCCGAAAAGCGCAGCGCCTCGGTCAGCGGCAGGCGCGAGTTGATGACCACGGCGAGCGTGCGCAGGTATTGCGCGGCGGCCGCCATCCTGAGGAAGCGCCCGATCAGCGGCAGGCGCAGGAAGAGCTCGTCCCGCCGATCCCTGAGGCTGGGCGTGCGGCTGACGGTGATCCACAGGAAGACCAGCGCCGCGACGCCCGCCAGCAGCAGCGGCCAGTTGCCCTTGATCCAGTCGACGATGCCCATGACGGCCACGGTGAGGGGCGGCATCGGGCGGCCCGAATCCTCGAACATGGCCATGATTTCAGGGGCGACGGTGGTCATCAGGATGGCGCAGACGACCACGGCGACGACGGTGACGAAGGCGGGATAGACCAGCGCCGAGGTGATCGCCGCCCTATCCCCGGCCGATGTCTCCAGATGGTCGGCGAGCGTGGCGAAGACCGCGCCCAGATCGCCCGAGCGTTCCCCCGCGCGGACCGCCGCCGCGTACCAGGGCGGCAGCGCGCCGCCCGCGCGGCTGAGCGCATCGGCCATGGATTCGCCTTCCAGCAGCCCGGCCCGGGCCTCGGCCGCCAGTCGCTCGATCCGGGCCGCCCCGGCCGAGCCCTGCACCGCCTCCAGCGCCGCATCGGCTGTCAGCCCGGCGCCCAGCAGCACCGCCATCTGTCGGGTGAAGACGCTGAGCAGGTCGCGGTCTATCCGCCGTTCGCGCCGCCGCACGCGGGTTGGCGTGCTGGCCTGCGCCTCCAGCGTCGAGGGCATGAGCCCCAGCGCCGCCACCCGCTGCGAGGCGTCGCCCTCGTCCTCGGCCACCACCATGCCGCGCTTTCGTTTGCCGTCGGCCGTATAGGCGGTATAGGCGAAGGTTTTCACGGGGTCTCACCCAGTACGCGGCGCACCTCGGCCAGCGAGGTCTGGCCCTCGGCCACCAGATCCAGCGCCGATTGCATGAGGGAGGGGCGGGGGCCTGCGGCGTCGCGCAGCCGCACCTCGGAGGCGTCGCTGTCGATGGCGGCGCGCAGGCTTTCGTCGATCTCCAGAATGTCGAAGACGCCGACCCGGCCGGAAAAACCCGTCTGGTCACAGGCGTCGCAGCCCCGGGCATGGGCGAGCGTCGCGGGCACCGGCCGGTCATGGGCGCGGAACTGGGCGGCCTCGGCCTCGGTCGGGGCCTCGTGCCGGGCGCATTGCGGGCAGAGGCGGCGGACCAGCCGCTGGGCCAGCACCCCGCGCAGGGTGGCGGCAATCAGATAACCCTCGACCCCCAGCTCGCGCAGCCGCACCACGGCCGACAGGGCGGAATTGGCGTGCAGAGAGGAAAACACCAGATGCCCGGTCAGCGCCGCCTCGCAGGCGACCTGTGCCGTCTCGCCGTCGCGGATCTCGCCCACCAGGATCACATCGGGGTCCTGCCTGAGGATTGAGCGCAGGCCGCGCGCGAAGGTGAGCCCGATCTCGGGGTTCACAGGGGTCTGGCTGATGCCGGGCAGGTCGTATTCGACCGGATCCTCGACCGTGAGGATCGTGCGTTCCCGCCGGTCGGCCAGCCTGAGCAGCGAATAAAGCGTCGTGGTCTTGCCGGACCCGGTGGGGCCGGTCGCCAGGATGATCCCGTTCGGCAGCGCCGCCAGCCGGTTCAGCCGGGCCGCGTTTTCCTCGGACAGGCCCAGCCGGTCCAGTCCCATCAACCCGCCGGATCGGTCGAGAAGCCGCATCACCACCCGCTCGCCATGATGGCCGGGCAGGGTGGAGAGGCGCACGTCGATGGCCCGCCCGCCCAGGCGAAGGGCAATCCGCCCGTCCTGCGGCAGCCGCGTCTCGGCGATGTCGAGCCCGGCCATGACCTTCAGCCGCGAGACGACCCGCTTGGCCGGCACGTCGCGGCGGTCGAAGACGTTCTGCATGGTGCCGTCGATCCGCATCCGGGCCCGCAAGCCGTCCTCGTGCGGTTCCAGATGCAGGTCCGACGCGGCGCCACGCACCGCCTGTCTGAGCAGCTGGTTGACCAGCCGGATCACCGGCGCGTCCTCGGGATCCTCCAGAATGTCGCGGGCGGCGCGCTGGGGGTTGTCCTCGAGGTCGAAGGCGACCTCGCCACCCTCTTCCTGCCCGGTGTCGTAAAGCCGCGACAGGCGGCTCTGGAAGGCGTCCAGTTCCAGCGCCTCGGGATCGACCGGGCGGCCGGCGGCGCGGCGGGCGGCGCGCAGGCCGTTCATCGTGGCCTCGGGCCCGGTCAGCAGCGTTGTTTCATCCAGCGCCACCTGGTTGTCGCGGGCGAAGGCGAAGGGCAGGCGCGCGCCGCTCATCGCCCGCTCATTGGCCTGAGCCGACGTTCAGGCGCGGTGGCAGCGGCGGGAACAGCCGCTCGCGCACCGCCTGATCGACATAGGTTTCGTCGAAGGGCTGGTTCAGGTCCACGCCATCGAAAGGAAATCCGGTGCGGCGAACCTGCGGATAAAGGCTGTCGTTGTTGCGCGGCGCGATCTGGCGGCTGAGCGTTTCACTCTGGCGGGCGATCTCGCGGGTGAGGCGCGTCGCGTCATGCTCGCTGCCGACCACGCGGGGGCGCAGCATCACGAGGAGCACGCGCTGCCCTTCCTGCACCGAGCGGCCACGGAACAGGTTGCCCAGCAGGGGAATGTTGCTGAGCCCCGGGACGCGCTGGTTCTGCGCGGTCGAGCTGTCCTCGATCAGGCCGCCGAGGATGATCACCTCGCCGTCGCCCACCAGCGCATTGGTCGAAAGCCTGCGCCGGGCGGTGATCTCGCCCCCCGCCGCCGCGGTCGAGCCGGTGAGGTTCGACACCTCCTGCGCGATGGCCATGCGGACGGTGCCGTCGTCGGTGATCTGCGGCGTGACGGTCAGCGTCAGGCCCACGTCCTGGCGTTCGATGGTCTGGAACGGATCCTGCGCGGACCCTCCCTGCGTCGAGGAATAGGAGCCGGTCACGAAGGGCACGTTCTGCGCCACAACGATTTCGGCCTCCTGATTGTTGAGCGTCAGCACCGCCGGGGTGCTGAGCAGCCGGGTGGTGCGTTCGCGGGCGATGGCGGTGATCAGCGCCGCGAAATTCCCGTCCGAGGCGCCGATGAAGCCGCCGTTGCCGGGGTTGGGCGTGGTCGTGCCCCCGGCCATCGCCTGCGAAATCAGCGTGATGAGCGAGGAGCGCCCGTCCATGGCAAACGAGGTGCCGCCGCCGATGGCCTCGTTCAGAAGGCCGCCGAACTGTACCGAGAGGTCCGAGAAATTCTCGGCCGAAATCTCGAAAATCACCGCCTCGATCAGCACCTGCGACGGGCGGATGTCCAGCGACTGCACGGCCTGGGCGATGGCATCGACCCGGTCGCGCGGCGCGGTCACCAGGATGGAGTTGGTCTGCGGCTCGGCGACGATGGTGATCGCGGCCTCGCCCTCGCCACCCGTGCCGATCGACTGGCGCAGCACCTCGGCCAGATCCGTCGCCTGGGCATAGCTCAGCCGCACCACGCGCGAGGTCGGGCGCTGCTGCGGCTGGTCGAGCTGGTTGACCACGTTGCGCACCCGGTTGCGAAACTCGGCCGGTCCGGCCACCACGATGGCATTGGCGCCGGTATCAGCGGCGATGGTGCCCGCGCCGCCGGTGGCGGGCAGGGCGGCCTGCAGGACCGCGATCATCTCGCCCGCGCGGGCGTAGTTCAGCGGGATCGTTTCGACCGAACGGGTGCTGGCCTGCCCCAGGCGGGCGACCAGCGCCTCGATCCGGCCGATGTTCTCGCTGCGGTCCGACAGGATCAGAAGCCCGGCCGAGGGCACGGGCGTCAGCACCGCTTCGGGGGCGATCAGCGGTTCCACCACGTCATAGACCTCGGTCAGGTCGCCGCCCGGCACCGGGATCACCCGCGTCTCATAGGCGCCCGGCCGCGGCACCCGCCCCGCGCCCGAAGCGAGGCTGGCGGCGGCGGTCATCGGCACGATGCGGTCGACGCCCTCGCCCTCGACGATGGTGAGGTTGTTGATCTCCAGCACGTTGAGGAAGATCTCATACATGGCGGCGGGCGTTACCGGGACCGGCGCGAAGACCGAGACACTGCCCTGCACATCGGGATCGACCAGGAAATTGCGCCCCGTCTGCTCGCCCACCAGCTGAATGTAGTTGCGCAGATCGACATCGCGCAGATCCAGCCTGAGCTGGGCCGCGGCGGGATGCCCGACGCCGACAGCGAGGTACAGGCACAGAAGGAACAGGGCAATGAGGCGGCTCATGAGGCAATTGTTTCCGAAAAGGGGGCAGCGTCAACGGGCATCGACGCCGGGCGCCGGGCGGGGGACTTGTGGCGGCAGGTCCGATCGGTCATCGGCTCAGGCCGAACATATCGCGTCCGAAACTGCCCGTGGGGCCGGAGGCGGGAAAGCTGGGACGCCGGCTGCCCTGGCCGCCCGGGGGCAGATCCAACCGGTCGGGGGTCCCGAATTGTTCGAAGCTTCCTTCGCGTTCGGGGGCGGCAAAGGCGGCGGGTTCCGAGGGGCCTTCGGCGCGGCTGCGCAGATCGCCGTCATAGGCGTCGCCGTCGACCGACTGGCGGTCTTCCTCGAAGCCGATCACCACATCGGCGCCGAAGACATCGATGACCAGCCCCTCGGCGGTGATCTCCAGCACTTCGTAACCTTCGGGCAGCAGCGAACCCCGGCGGACCACCATCGCGCCCTCGGGCGTTTCCAGAAGGGCGAAGCCTTCGGTGTCGTCGGTGGCGACGGCGAGGCCGCGCAGGACATAGATCGAGGGATCGAAATCGTCGGCCGGGTCATAGGCGGGCGGCGGCGCGGGGGCGGGGGCGGCCTGCGGCGGGGGCGGCGGCGCGGCCGCGGGCGCCCGGCCAAAGAGCGCGGCCCAATCGCGCCCGGCCTCGGGGACAGCGGGCGTCGCCCCGGCCGCGACGGCGCGGGCCGTGATCGGGGGCAGCGGGGGCACGCGCGGGGGCGGGGCAAGGGCGGCGAGCGCGGCCAGTCCCAGGCCCAGACCACAGACCACCGCCGCCGGAAACAGCGCCAGCGCCGAAGACCGCCCCGCCTGCGCGTGCGGGGGCGCTGTCGTCACGCGGGCGGGCGTGGCAAGGGTCATGCGCGATCAGCCTCTGGGTGTTTTTCTGGACATTATCCGCCTCTCCGCCTAGGATGAAAAGAAAAATCAGGGTGAGAGCAGTGATCCAGTTTCGCGGGTTCCGGGGTGGTGTTGCCGCGTTGTGCGTGGCGACGGCGCTCGCGTCGTGCGAGAATGCGGGAACCCTGGCCGGTGGCGGGGCGGAATCCGACTATCTGGTCGCCCGCCAGGCGCTGGAGACCGGCAATTACGACATCGCCATCCGCACCTATGGCCGCCTGATGGGGCGGGTCGACGCCAGCGCCGCCGCGCGGCTGCAGCTGGAATACGCCCATGCGCTGCTGCGCGGGAACCGCTTCGACGAGGCCGTCGCCGCCACCGATCCGCTGATCGCCCGGCATGAGGGCGCCATCCGCCTCTCGGCGCTGGCGGTGCGCGGAACCGCCCGGCACGAAGAGGCCCGGCGCCAGATCGACGGGGGCCGGGGCACTGCGGCCACGCGGACCCTGCTGATGGCGGCGCAGGCCGACCTCACCGCAACCCTGCAGGCACCGGAACCTCTGGATTCCACCGGCTCGATGCGGGCGCGGCTGGACCTGATCGCCGCCGATCTGGCCCGCCTGGGCTGAGTCCCACCCGGGTCCCTGCCGAGTCGCCTTTGGACTCTGCGACGCACGAAGTGCGGGAATTTCGCCAATAGAATCAACCATGGGTGGAATTGGCGGGAAAATCCCCGCGAAAATTCCTAACAAATCGTTAACGGCAATAAATTATACCTGAAATGCCCCATTCCCGCCCCGTTCCGCCAGCAGCGTCTGCCCGACGTATTGCGAGTGAGGAGAACGGAGATGACACGAGCAATGGCTCGACCGGGACGGCGTAACTGGGCCAGGCTGGCCAGTCTGACCCTTCTGGCACTGGGTTGCGGCGGCGGTACGGCCTTGGCCGAAACCGAGTTCCTCGGCGGCGGCTTTCTCGTGGTGAAATACGACAGCTGCGCCGAATACGGCTGGACCGGCACGCATCAGGTGCTGGCGCGGCTGGCCCCGCAGGGGGCGCCCGGCAATCCCGAGGACCAGACCCAGATCGCGCTCCTGCTTTCCACCGGGACCATCGCCTTCCGCTACGACAACGTGCGCAGATACCGCTACACGCAGACCATCGACGAGGCGACCTATGTCTGGAACGGCCCCTGGTCGCCCGAGGAGCCGACGATGAATTTCTATTACCATTACGTCGGCAATATCCCGTCGGCGGATGATACCGCGATCGATAACCTCGTCCTGGTCTTCAACAATTTCAACGAGCACCCGGGGTGCCAGGTTGACGCCTATCTGGCGTTGCGCCGCAATTGAGGGGGCTGCGATGAACCGGTTTCTCAAACGCCTTCGTGCCCTGCGGCCCCTGGTCCTGTCCCTGCCGCTGGCGTTGCTGGCGGCGCTGCCGGCGCGGGCCGAATACATGGGCGGCGGTTATCTGAGCGATGCCTATGGCTGCGAACGCTATGGCTGGCCGCTGGGCACCGAGATGGTGCGGGCCCGGCTCAATGCGCGGCAACTCGGCGGCTGGACCAGCGAGCTGGTCCTGAACTTCGCCGTCGGCGGGTCGAACACCTACCGCTTCCGGGGCGATGTCACCCAGGCGCCGCGCTGGCACCGGGTCGAGGGCGCGGTGGTCTGGGGGCGGCTTTACGATCTGGGCAGCCGCACGCAGATCCGCATCCTCAGCGTCGATCTGGCGCCCTATTCGGGCGGTGCGATCTCGGAACATGCGCCAACCATCCGCCTGCGCGCACGGATCCGCAACTTCAACGGGCTGCAGGGCTGCGCGGTGACCGCGACGCTGATGCTGAACACCTGGGATCAGCCCGGTAGCTGACCCGAGGCGGCCCCCGGCGGGCCGCCCTGCGGCTCAGGCCGCGGCGGCGGGCCGGCGGATCAGCGGCGCGGCTTCAAGGACCAGGGGCGCGAATCCCTCGCTGCCCGCGTCGATCAGGTCGAAGAACTGACGGCGCATCCGGGGTTCCCAGAAATCGTTGATATGCGCGGCAAGGCCCGCCACGCCCTCGTCATGCGGCTTCGAGGCCATGAAGGCGGCGATCTGATTGGCCATGCGGGTGATCTTGTCAGCGGACATGGGTTTGCTCCGTCTCGATGCGGTCGGTATGGGTGAAGGCCTCGAACCGGTCGGGACGGGCCTGGGCAATGAGGGTGAGGCCGAGCTGGTCGGCGAGGTCCACGGCATCGGCGGTGGGCGAGGAAACGGCGATCAGCACCGGCGCCCCCAGCGCCGCCACTTTCTGCACGAGGTCGATGGACACACGCGAGGTCAGGACCACGGCGCCCTTCGTCGGATGGGCGTTCTTGCCCATCCTGCCCGAGACCAGCGCCCCGACCAGCTTGTCCAGCGCGTTGTGCCGCCCGACATCCTCGCGCGCGGCGACCATTCCCGTTCCGTCCCAGAACGCCGCGCAATGGGCCGAGCGCGTCACGTCATGCAGCGCCTGCTGGCCGGGCAGGGCGGCCACGGCGGCCATGACCTGCGGCGGCGTCAGCCGGTAGCTGCCATGAGGCAGCGGCGGCATCTCGCGCAGCGCCTGTTCCAGGCTGTCGATGCCACAGAGCCCGCAGCCTACCGGCCCCGCCATCACCCGGCGGCGTTCCTTGAGCCGGGCTTCGGCCCCCTCGGCGACCCAGAGCTGCACGTCGAGGCCTTTCTCGGTCTCGACCACCTCGACGCTCTCGATCTCGTCGGGCCGCGCCAGCCCTTCGGTCAGCGCGAACCCATAGGCGAAGTCCTCCAGGTGATCGGGCGTCGCCATCATCACCGCCTGCGTCGAGCCGTTGAAGGTCAGCGCGACGGCGACCTCCTCGGGCAGGACGCGTTCGCCCGGCACGATCCCCGCCTTGGGGGAGGTGCCGAACGCCAGCCGCGGACGGGGGCGGGCGCCCAGCATCGCCTTACTCGGCGGCCGGCAGGATGCGGCGGGCCATTTCGGCCTGGGCCGCGTAGTCTTCCTGCCATTGTGAGGGCCCGTTCGAGGGAGAGACCTGCACCGCCGTCACCTTGTATTCCGGGCAGTTGGTGGCCCAGTCCGAGAAATCGGTGGTGACGACATTGGCCTGCGTGTCCGGGTGGTGGAAGGTCGTATAGACCACCCCGGGCGAGACCTTGTCGGTGATCGTCGCGCGCAGCGTGGTTTCCCCTGAACGCGAGGCCAGCCGCACGTAATCCCCCTCGCGGATGCCGCGGTTCTCGGCATCGTAGGGGTGGATCTCCAGCACGTCCTGATCGTGCCAGATGACGTTCGCCGTGCGCCGCGTCTGGGCGCCGACGTTGTACTGGCTGAGGATCCGGCCCGTGGTCAGCAGGAGCGGGAAGCGCGGCCCGGTCTTTTCATCCGTCGCGACATATTCGGTGCGGATGAACTTGCCCTTGCCGCGCACGAAGCCGTTGACATGCATGGTCGGCGTGCCTTCGGGCGCCTTCTCGTTGCAGGGCCATTGCACCGAGTTCTTTTGCTCCAGCATGTCGTAGCTGACCCCGGCGAACGAGGGGGTGAGCAGTGCGATCTCGTCCATGATCTGGCTGGGATGGGCGTAGTTCCAGTTGGCACCCATGGCATTGGCCAGCATCTGGGTGATTTCCCAATCCTCGTAGCCGTTCTTCGGCGCCATCACCTTGCGCACCATGTTGATGCGGCGCTCGGCGTTGGTGAAGGTCCCGTTCTTTTCCAGGAAGGTCGAGCCCGGCAGGAAGACATGCGCGTAATTCGCCGTCTCGTTCAGGAAGAGGTCATGCACGATGACGCAATCCATCGCCGCAAGGCCGGCCGCGACATGCTTGGTGTCGGGGTCCGATTGCAGGATGTCCTCGCCCTGGCAATAGAGGCCCTTGAAGCTGCCCTCGACCGCCGCATCCAGCATGTTGGGGATGCGCAGACCCGGCTCGTTGTCGATCTTGACGCCCCAGGCACCTTCGAACAGGTCGCGCACCTCGTCGTTCTTGACGTGGCGATAGCCCGGCAATTCGTGCGGGAACGAGCCCATGTCGCAGGAACCCTGCACGTTGTTCTGGCCGCGCAGCGGGTTCACGCCAACGCCCGGACGGCCGATGTTGCCGGTCAGCATGGCGAGGTTGGCGATGCCGATCACGGTCGTCGAGCCCTGGCTGTGCTCGGTGACGCCGAGGCCATAATAGATGGCCGCATTGCCACCGGTGGCATAGAGGCGGGCAGCCTCGCGGACCGTTTCGGCCGGAACGCCGGTCAGGGATTCGACCGCTTCGGGCGAATGGTGCGGCTGGCTGACGAATTCGGCGTAGTCCTGGAATTCGTCCCAGTCGCAGCGCTCGCGGATGAAGGCCTCGTTCATCAGGCCCTCGGTCACGATCACATGCGCCAGCGCCGTAACCACGGCCACGTTGGTGCCCGGGCGCAGCGGCAGGTGATGCGTCGCATTGGCGTGCGGGGCCTCGACCGTTTCGGTGCGGCGCGGATCGACCACGATCAGCTTGGCGCCCTGGCGGATGCGTTTCTTCATCCGGCTGGCGAAAACCGGGTGCGCAGCATGCGGGTTGGCGCCGATCACCATGATGACGTCGGAATGCTCGACCGAATCGAAGTTCTGTGTCCCGGCCGAGGTGCCATAGGTCTGGCCCAGGCCGTAGCCGGTCGGCGAATGGCAGACGCGGGCGCAGGTATCGGTGTTGTTGTTCATGAACACCGCGCGGGTCAGCTTCTGCACGAGGTAGGTTTCCTCATTGGTGCAGCGGCTGGAGGTGATCACGCCCACGGACTGGCGCCCGTGTTCGGCGATGATGCCCTTCATGCGGTTGGCGGCGAAGCCCAGCGCCTCGTCCCAGCTGACCTCGCGCCAGGGATCGGTGATCTTGTCGCGGATCATCGGGTTGAGGATGCGCTCCTTGTGCGTGGCATAACCCCAGGCGAAGCGGCCCTTGACGCAGCTATGGCCACGGTTGGCCTTGCCGTCCTTGTGCGGGACCATGCGCACCAGCTCGTCGCCGCGCAGTTCCGCCTTGAACGAGCAGCCGACGCCGCAATAGGCGCAGGTGGTGATGACCGAGCGTTCCGGGGTGCCGATTTCCACGACCGACTTTTCCACCAGCGTGGCGGTGGGGCAGGCCTGAACGCAGGCGCCGCAGGACACGCAGTCCGAGGACAGGAAGGTGTCGCCCGCCATGCCCGCCGAGACGCGGCTGTCGAAGCCCCGGCCCTGGATGGTCAGCGCGAAGGTGCCCTGCACTTCCTCGCAGGCGCGCACACAGCGCGAGCAGACGATGCATTTGGACGGATCATAATCGAAATAGGGGTTCGACGTGTCCTTGGCCATGTATTGCGGGTTGGCATGGCCGTTGTTGCGCGGGCGGAAATGGGTCTCGACGGCGTCATAGCGCACGTCGCGCAGGCCCACGGCGCCGGCCATGTCCTGCAATTCGCAATCGCCATTGGCGGCGCAGGTCAGGCAATCGAGCGGGTGGTCGGAAATATAGAGCTCCATCACCCCCTTGCGCAGCCGCTTCAGCGTCTCGTTCTGAGTGTGGACCTTCAGCCCCTCGGCCACCGGCGTCGTGCACGAAGCCGGCGTGCCGTTGCGGCCGTCGATCTGCACCAGGCACAGGCGGCACGAGCCGAAGGCCTCGACACTATCCGTCGCGCAGAGCTTGGGGATCTGGATCCCGGCCAGCGAGGCGGCGCGCATGATCGACGTCCCCTCGGGCACGGTCACTTCGAAGCCGTCGATGGTCAGCGTGACCTGCTTTTCCGACCGCGAGGCGGGGGTGCCATAGTCACGGTCGTCCCAGGGAATGATGAAATCCTTCATGGCGTGGTCTCCCCTTGGGGCTTGGCTTTTGGCTTGGGGCAGCGGGCGATCAGCTCGCCACGCAGGAGGGTCAGGAGGTCTTTTGGGTCAGGAGGGGTCATGGCGTGCCCTCCTTCTGCGCCTTGGCATGGGCGACGATGGCATTGGCATGGCCGTGGCCCAGCCCGTGCTTGGCCTTGAGCGCGCCGACCACCGCCATATGCGGCTGGTCCTTCAGCCCCTCGCGGGCGATGGTGAGCCAATGGTCGATGGGCTGGCCATAGGTCTTTTCGATCGAGGGGAAATAGGACGCGGGGCCCTTGACCGGATCGCTCATTCCGCGGCCGCCCTGGTGGTGGCGAAATCGTCGGGGAAATGCGTCAGCGCCGACATCACCGGATAGGGGGTGAAGCCACCCAGCGCGCAGAGCGAACCCGATTTCATCGTGTTGCAAAGGTCGGCGACCAGCGGCAGGGCCGAAGGATCGCCCGCCGCCACGCGGTCCAGCGTCTCGACCCCGCGCACCGCGCCGATCCGGCAGGGGGTGCATTTGCCGCAGCTTTCGATGGCGCAGAATTCCATCGCGAAGCGGGCCATCTTCAGCATGTCGGTGCGATCATCGGCGATGGTCAGACCGGCGTGGCCGATGAGGCCGTCCTTGGCCGCGAAATCCTCATAGGTGAAGGGCGTGTCAAAGAGCGAGGTCGGGAACCAGGCGCCCAAGGGCCCGCCCACCTGCACCGCCTTGACCGGCCGGCCCGAGGCGGTGCCGCCGGCAATCTCATTAACGATCTCGCCCAGCGAGAGGCCGAAAGCCGTCTCGAACAGCCCGCCGAATTTCACGTTCCCGGCGATCTGCAGCGCCATGGTGCCATGCGAGCGGCCCATGCCGAAATTCTTGTAGAAGGCGGCGCCGCGCTCCAGGATCACCGGCACCGAGGCCAGCGAGATGACGTTGTTCACCACGGTGGGCTTGCCCATGAAGCCTTGCAGCGCGGGCAGCGGGGGCTTGGCGCGCACCACACCGCGCTTGCCTTCCAGCGAGTTCAGAAGCGAGGTCTCCTCGCCGCAGACATAGGCGCCCGCGCCGACGCGGACCTCCATGTCGAAGGCGTAATCCGAGTCCAGCACGCGGGGGCCGAGGATCCCGGCGGCGCGCGCGACCTGAATGGCCTTCTGCATCTGGGTGATGGCGATCGGGTATTCCGAACGGGTGTAGATATAGCCCTTGGTCGCGCCCACGGCGATCCCGGCGATGGCCATGCCCTCGACCAGGGTCAGGGGATCGCCTTCCATCAGCATGCGGTCGGCGAAGGTGGCGCTGTCGCCTTCGTCGGCGTTGCAGACGATGTACTTCTGGCTGGCCTTGGCGTCGTGGACGGTCTTCCACTTGATGCCGGTCGGGAAGCCGGCACCGCCCCGGCCGCGCAGGCCGGAATCGGTCACTTCCTGCACGATGGCGGCAGGCGCCATGGCCAGCGCGCGCTTCAGGCCCTTCAGCCCATGATGCAATTCGTAATCGTGCAGGCTGAGCGGGTCGATGACGCCGCAGCGGGCAAAGGTCAGGCGGGTCTGGCGCCTCATCCAGTCCAGCTCGTCCGTTAGGCCCAGCGCCTTGGGATGGGCCGCCAGATCGTCAAAGAGCGCGGGCACGTCCTCAAGCGTCATCGGCCCGAAGGCGAGGCGCCCGTCCTCGGTCGCGACCTCGGCCATCGGCTCAAGCCAGACCATCCCGCGCGAGCCGTTGCGGATCAGCGTGATCGAGACGCCGCGCTTCTGCGCTTCGGCGGTGATAGCCTCGGCGATCTCGTCGGCGCCCAGCGCCACGGCGGCCGAATCGAGGGGCAGGTAGATCTTCATCAGCGCGCCCCTTCCAGAATGCGGTCCAGTTTCGCGGCATCGGTCCGACCGACCAGTTTGCCGTTGACCATCGCGGCCGGGCCGCAGGCGCAAAGCCCCAGGCAGAAGATCGGCTCCAGCGTCACGGCGCCGTCGGCCGTGGTCTCGTGCCAGTCGATGCCCAGCTTGCCGCGGGCGTGATCGGCCAGCGCATCGGCGCCCACCGATTGGCAGGCCTCGGCCCGGCAGAGCTTCAGCACGGTGCGACCGGCCGGATTTTCCCGGAAATCGTGGTAGAAGCTCATCACGCCATGAGCTTCGGCGCGGGTGATGTTCAGGTCCTTGGCGATGACCGGTAGGGCCTCTTGCGGAACATGGCCAAAGGCCTCCTGCACCGCGTGCAGGATCGGCAGCAGCGCGCCTTCCATGCCGCGGTGGGCGTTCAGGATCTCGTGCAGGGTCTCAAGACCCGCATCGCCGAATTCTGGTGTGGCTGACATTGGCTTCTCCGGTCGGTTGGTTCCGGGATACCGACGAGTCGATTGCCAATCAAATTGTAAATTCCGTTGTTTGATAGAGTGTATCTATCAAAACCCCTGAGCGATGCTCTCGATGAACGCGTCCAGCAGCAGCGTGCGCCGACCCAGCGGCGGCAGCAACAGCGCCACATCGGCAATGCCCGAGACGCCGCCGGTCAGCGGGATGCAGACCAGATCGCGGCCGGTGGCATAGAAGACCGCGGTGCGCGAAGGCAGGATCGTGGCGCTGTGATGCTCGGTCACATGGCTCACCAGCCCGATGATCGAGTTCGACTCGAGCCGCGGCGTAACCGCGACGCCGGCCCGCTTGAGGTTGCGGTCGATGATCCGGCGGTTCTGCATGTCGGGGGTCAGGAGGCCAAGCTCGAAGCCCGCGACATCGGCCCAGGCCATGCTGGCGGGCAGGTCGGGATGCCTGCGGGTGACCAGCGCGTAGCTTTCCTCGTAAAGCGGCATCGTCGTATAGCCGGGAAGGCGGTCGGCGGGCAGATCGGCGCTGGCGTAGCTGAGGCCTGCGTCGATCTCGAACTCGGTCAGCTTTTCCACGATCAGATGACTGTTGAGCGACAGGATCCGGAGCCGCACACCCGGATGGCTGTCCAGGAATGGCCGCGTCAGGTCATGGACCGAGGCCAGCGCCGTCGGGATCACCCCCAGCCGCAGCGTGCCCGACAGACCCTCGCGCGCCACGGCGACATCGGATTTCAGTGCGCGGGCCTCGGCGACGATGGATTTGGCGCGGGCCAGCACCCGCTCGCCCTCGGGTGTGAGGCCGATGAATCGCGCGCCGCGCTGCACCAGCTGCACACCCAGCTGATCCTCCAGCGACTTGATCGCCGAGGACAAGGTGGGCTGCGTCACATGGCAGGTTTCGGCCGCGCGGCCGAAGTGACGCTCGCGCGCCAAGGCTATCAGCATCTCGAGTTTGTCGATCATCCCGGCATCCTGCGCGAAACCGGCGTCGGCGGAAAGGTGTCGATGTGACCGGTTGGGGCTTCCCGGGCAGCTATGTCGTATTACACTCAACCCCGGAAGGATCGGAGGGGAAGAATGCGGATCGAACCGTTCGGGGTCGAAATCTGGATGAATGAGTGGGAGACGCGCTGCGAGTGGAACCTCGCCGAAACCTGCGTCGAAAGCCTGACCATCCGCGACCTGCTGCGCCTCGCCGGGCGCAACGACGACGATCTTTCGGCGCTGTTGCCGATGCCGATGACCTACGGCGCGATCGAGGGCTCGGCCCGGCTGCGGCGGGCGATTGCCGCGCTCTATCGGCGCCAGCAGCCGGGCAATGTCGTCGTGACCCATGGCACGATCGGCGCCAACATGTTGGTCCACAAGGCGCTGGTCGAGCCGGGCGACCGGGTCGTCGCGGTGGTGCCGACCTATCAGCAGCATTACTCGATCCCGGCCAGCATCGGCGCCGATGTCCATCCCCTGCGGTTGAGGGCCGAGGACGGCTGGCTGCCGGATCTGGACCGGCTCAGGGCGCTGGCGGTGCCGGGGACCAGGCTGATCGCGTTGACCAATCCCAACAATCCCACGGGTGCCCTGATCCCCGAGCCGATGCTGCGCGAGATTGCGGAAATCGCCCGGGCAGTGGGCGCCTGGGTCCTCTGCGACGAGGTGTATCGCGGCACCGATCAGGAGGGGAGCGGGCGCACCGCCTCGATGGCGGATCTGTATGAGAAGGGGATTTCCACCGCCGGCATGTCCAAGGCCTTTTCGCTGGCGGGGCTGAGGCTGGGCTGGATTGCCGGGCCGACGGAGCTGATCGAGGCGGTCTCGATCCACCGCGATTATGACACGATCAGCGTCGGCCGGATCGACGATCATTTCGCCACGATGGCGCTTGAGGCGGCAGAGGCGGTGCTGGAACGCTCGCGCGCCATCACCCGCGGCAATCTGGCGATCCTGTCGGACTGGATCGACAGTCAGCCGCTGCTGAGCTGGGTGCGTCCACGCTCGGGCACCACGGCCTTGGTACGCTACGACGCGCCCGTCACCTCGCGCGAGTTCTGCGTGGATCTGTTGCAGGCGTCCGGGGTGCTGTTCACGCCCGGCTCGGCGCTGGGGGTGGAGGGGCATCTGCGCATCGGCTATGCCAATGCCCCCGCTATTCTGCGCGAAGGGCTCAGGCGGACGGGCGATTTCCTCGCCCGCCTGCCCGCGCCGGGTGTCGTCTACACCGCGTGACCGATCAGGCCAGCGCCTCGCGCCGCGGCACCGACAGGACGGCGGCCAGCCAGGCCAGCACGCCGCAAAGCGCGATGGCGGCGGTCATGCTGGCAGCGGAATTGTCCAGCAGCAGCCCGGTAACGACGATCATGACGCCCCCGGTCAGCATCTGGATCGTGCCGCCCAGGGACGAGGCGAGGCCCGCGATATCGGGATGCGGGTCCATCGCCATGACCATCGCCGTGGGGATCACCAGACCCAGGAAGGCGTTGGCGATCAGCAGCCCCGCCACGACCACGACCAGCGAGGCCATGCCGGCCCAGCCGAGGATCGCCAGCAGCACCGTGGTCGCGCCGAAGCCCGCTACCGCGACGGCAATCACCCGCTGCATGCCGAACCGCGCCGAGAACCGCCCGGCCAGCTGCGAGGCGCCGAAGAAGCCCACGGCATTGACCGCGAAAGCGACCGAGAAGCCGGTGGGCGAGAGGCCGAACTCGCGCGTGTAGACGAAGGCGCCGGTGGCGAGGAAGACGAAGAACGAGGCCATGCCGAAGCCGCCGATCATCGTCAGCCCCATGAAGCGCCGGTCGCCCAGCAGCCGTTTTGCCCCGGCCAGCAGCGCGCGAACCCGGACCGGGCGGCGATCCTCGGGCCGCAGCGTCTCGGGCAGGACCAGCGTGATCAGCAGCAGGCTCACGACCGAAGCCGCGGCAAGGACGCCGAAGATCTCGCGCCAGGTGCCGAAGGCCAGCACCAGCGAGCCGGTGATGGGCGCCAGCATCGGCGAGACCGAGATGACGATCATGATGGCCGCCATCATCCGCGCCGCCTCGGGGCCCGAGGCCATGTCGCGGATCACCGCTCGCGGCACCGCCATCAGCGTGGCCGCGCCCAGCGCCTGCAGGGCACGGGCGGCGATCAGCGTGCCAAGGTCGGGTGCCAGCGCCGCCAGGACCGAGGCGGCAAGGAAGATCCCCACGCCGATCAGCAGCGGCTTGCGGCGGCCGATGGCATCGGCCATCGGGCCCCAGATCATCTGCGCCACCCCGAACGTCAGGAAATAGGCGGTCAGCGTCAGGCCGGCCCCGGCCTCGGTCGTGCCGAGGTCCTGGGCGACCTGCGGCAGCGCCGGCAGGTACATGTCGATGGCGAAAGGCCCGACGGCGGAGAGAAGGCCCAGAACGAGGGCCATGCGGAACAGGGGATCGCGCATCGGGAAACCTATGGAGCGAATTGGAAAAGGTGTCGCGGGCCCCGGACGGGGCGGCGGCAGCCGAAGGGAAATCGTCCTTTGGCGGCCCGGGTCAAGGGGACCGGGCGAAAAAACGCCCTCGTGCCGGTGATGGGGGCGCTTGTGCGACCTCTGCCGCTGGCCGGACAGGCACGCATTTCCCCTTGCACCCCACCGTCCCACCGGGTCACTTGGGGCCGCGCGAAACGGTGGCCGGGAGGAGCCCGCATGCGACCCATGCCGAGAACGGCGGCCCCCGATGCCGCGCCGATCCTGCGGGCCCCGGGCCGCGCGCAGCCATTCCCATTCGATGAGGCAGTATCATGACGACCGACGGTGACATCCTGTGGCAGGCCGGGGCTGAACGGCTTGAGGGGGCGATCGCGACGCGGTTCCTGCGGTTTTTGGCCGCCCGCGGGCTGGTGTTCGACGGTTACCCGGCGCTGCATGCCTGGTCAGTCGACGATCCCGCCGCCTTCTGGCTGGCGCTGCGCGATTTCTTCGGGATCGAGATGGAAGGCACGCTGGATCAGGTCATGACCGACGCGCCGATGCCCCGGACCCGCTGGTTCACCGGCACCCGCCTCAATTATGCCGAGCAGGTGCTGCGCCATGAGGGCACCGGTGATCCCTCGCGGCCGATGCTGCACCATTGCTCGGAAACCCGGCCCGAGATCGCCTCGATGTCCTGGGCCGAGGTCGGCGGGGCTGTCCGCAAGCTGGCCACCAAGCTGCGCGCGCTGGGCGTGAAGAAGGGCGACCGCATCGTCGCCTATATGCCGAACATCCCCGAAACCGTGATCGCCATGCTGGCCTCGACCGCGATCGGCGCCACCTGGGCCACCGCGGCGCCGGAATTCGGCCCGCAGACGGTGATCGACCGTTTCAGCCAGATCGAGCCCACGCTGGTCTTCGCCGTCAACGGCTACCGCTATGGCGGCAAGGATTTCGACCGAACCGGTGATCTGGAGAAGATCCTGCCGAACCTGCCCAGCGCCAAGACGCTGGTGATGCTCGACTACCTGCCGGGCGCGGCCAAGGCCCCGGAATTCCACGGCGAAACGCTGAACTGGGACGACCTCTTCACCGGCCCCGAGGTCCCGCGCGAGGCTTTCAGCTATGAGCGCGTGGCCTCGGATCACCCGCTCTGGACGCTCTTTTCCTCGGGCACCACGGGGCTGCCGAAGCCCATCGTGCAGGGCCATCATGGCATCGTGCTTGAGCATCTGAAGAACGGCGGCTTCGCCATCGACATGGGCGAAGGCGATACGTATTTCTGCTATTCCACCACCGGCTGGATGGTCTGGAACACGCTGATGACCGGGCCTTTGCTGAACGGGAAGGTCACGCTCTATGACGGGCATCCGACCTACCCCGACGCAGGCGCGCTCTGGCGGATCATCGAGGCGACGAAGGTCAGCCATTTCGGCGTCTCGCCCACCTTCATGACCATGGTGCGCCAGCAGGGCATCGTTCCGGGCCGCGATTACGACCTTTCGGCCATGCGCTCCATGCTGCTGACCGGCTCGCCTGCCACGCCCGAAATCCTCGCCTGGGTGCATGAGGCGGTCAAGGAAGACCTCTTCTCGACCACGCAATCGGGCGGGACGGAGCTGTGCTCGGGGATCCTGGTCGGCTCGGTGCTGATGCCGGTCCGGGCGGGCGAGATCCAGGCGCCCGCGCTGGGCTGCGACGCCGCGGCCTTTGACGAGGAGGGCAAGCCCGTCATCGGCGAGGTGGGCGAGCTGGTGATCCGCAAGCCGATGCCCTCGATGCCGCTCTTCTTCTGGGGCGACACGGATTACGCGCGCTATCTCGACAGTTATTTCGACATGTACCCCGGCATCTGGCGCCACGGCGACCGCGTGCGGTTCAACGAGCATGGCGGCAGCGTGGTGCTGGGCCGCTCGGACGCGACGCTCAACCGCTTCGGCGTGCGGATCGGCTCGGCCGAGATCTATCGCACGATGGAGGGGATCGAGGGCGTGGCAGACAGCCTGATCGTCTGTATCGAGGACGGCAAGGGCGGCTATTACATGCCGCTCTTCGTGCAGATGCAGCCGGGCGCGACCTTCGACGAGGCCAAGCGGGCCGAGATCGTCAAGCGCCTGCGCACCGAACGCAGCCCGCGGCATGTCCCCGACGAGATCGTGCCGGTGCCCGAGATCCCGACCACGCTGACCGGCAAGAAGATGGAAGTGCCGATCCGCAAGCTGCTCTTGGGCGCGCCGCTGGAAAAGGTCGCGAGCCGCGATGCGACGAAGAATCCCAAGGCCCTCGACTGGTTCGCGGACTTCGCCCGCCAGCGGGGCTGAGGGAGGGAACGGTGAAAGGCGGGGCGACCCGCCTTTCGTCCATCCGGGGGGCAGAGGGGGGCGGTTCGGCCCCTCCTCCCCGCTTTGCACGCCCTGCAGGCAGTCGCGATTTTTCTGCCCGCTTTTCAGTCGCCTGACCGGCGCGTTGCCGGTTCCCCGGGCCGAAGGCGATATTCCGCTGCGCGGGTTTCTGCCATGCAGCATCCCCCTTGTCTTTTCTTTCGTAAAAGCAAAAGCATCATCGCCCTGAGAGGCCCGATTCTCTCTTGGAGCTGCCATTTGAAGACCCAGTCGCGCCCTGCGCCCCGCGTTCCTGTTTCGTCGTCCTTCACCCGTCGCCGCCTGTTTGCCGCTTTGGCAGGCAGCGTTGCGGCGGCTGCGCTGTTGCCTGCCTCGCGCCTCCGGGCCGAGGAGGCGGCCGAGCAGCCTGCCGAAGCGGTGGCCGAACCCTTCTCCTTCGATCTGCTGACCGAACGGATGCGCCAGGCTGCGGCCAGCGCCGCGCCCGACCCCGAGCAGGTGGAGGGTTTCCTGGCCACGCTCGATTACGACGGCTACCAGCGGATCCAGTTCCGCACCGACCGCACCCGTTGGCAGGACCCGGGGATGCAGCTGCGGCTTCAGGCCTTCCATCTGGGCTGGCTATTCGGTGAGCCCGTGCATGTCTACGAGGTGGTGGAGGGTAACGCCCGCCCGATGACCTTCTCGACCGCGGATTTCGAGTACCGCGGCGGGCTGGCCGATCAGGTGCCGGCCGATGCGCCGATGCCGGGGGTCGCGGGCTTCCGGCTGCTGACGCCGCTGAACCGCGCCGATCTTTTCGACGAACTGGTGGCCTTCCTCGGCGCCAGCTATTTCCGGGCGCTGGGGCGTGACACGCTCTATGGCCTCAGCGCCCGGGGCCTCGCGGTCAACACGGCGCTGTCGGGTGACGAGGAATTCCCGCGTTTCACCGCCTTCTGGCTGGAACGTCCGGCGCCGGACTCGGATGTGGCGACGCTCTACGCCGCGCTGGAAAGCCGGTCGGTGGCGGGGGCCTACCGCTTTGTCATCCATCCGGGCGAGAACACCGAGATGGAGGTGACCGCGCGCCTGTTCCTGCGGCGCGATGTCGAGCAACTGGGCATCGCTCCGCTGACCTCGATGTTCATGTTCGGGGGCGCGGACCCCGATGCGACCGGCGATTTCCGGGTCTCGGTGCATGACAGCGAGTACCTGGTGGTCAACACCCAGTCGGGCGAGACGCTGCTGCGGGCGCTGAACAACCCGCCGCGGCTGGCGTCCTCCTATCTGACGATGACCGCCCCGCAATCCTTCGGCCTGATCCAGCGCAGCCGACGTTTCGACGATTACCTGGATGCCGAGGCGCATTACGAGCGTCGCCCCTCGCTGATGGTCGAACCCCTCGGCGACTGGGGCCAGGGGGTTGTCCGGCTGATCGAGATCCCCTCGACCTTCGAGGGTAACGACAACATCGTCGCCTATTGGGTTCCCTCGGCCCCGACCCGGGCCGGTGACGCGCTGGAAGTCGCCTATCGGTTGAGCTGGGGGTTGGAGCCCCCCGGAAGCGGCGGTAGGGATGTGGCGCGCGTCCTGCGAACCCGGTCGGGTGTTGCGGGCGTGGCGGGTGCCGAGGTGGCGCCGGACCAGCGGAAATTCGTGATCGACTTCGCCGGCGGACTTTTGGGGGAACTGATCGACCCCGAAGAGGTTCATCCTGATGTCAGCGCGGCGAACGGGCAGGTGACCGAGATGGTCCTCAGCCGGGTCGGCGACAGCGAGACTTGGCGTCTGGTGATCGAGGTACAGGCCCCCGAGGGGGCAGTGGTCGAATTGCGGGCGCGGTTGTCCGGCTTTGGCCGGGCGCTGACGGAAACGTGGCTATACCAATGGGTTCGGCAATGAGCGCGCATGAGAATGTAACCGGTCAAGCAGGCATGGACGTGGTCGAGGCACCGTTCTGGGCACCGCCCGAGGCGCCGCTGGACATGCCGCATCAGGTGCTGGAGCGCTCGGCGCAGCCGGTGCCTTTCCTGGACCGGTTGCTGCACGCCCTGACGCCCCGCGCCCGGGCCTGAGACCCTTGCCATGGCAACGCCCCTTCCCCCTGACCGGCGCACTGTCGCCACCCGGACCCTTGCGCTGACGTTATCGCTCGTCGCGGCCCTGGCGGCGACGGTGCTGCTGATCGAGGCGGCTGTTCAGGACGGGCGCGATGTCTGGGATGTCGTGCGGTCGGGCCTGATCTTCATCTCGACCGCCTGGCTGGCCTGGGGCGCGGCGCTGGCCTTCACCGGCCTCGCCCCGGCGCGTCCGGTCGCCGCCGTCGAACCTGCCGCCGGGCCCGTGCCCCGCACCGTGGTTCTGGTGCCGATCTGCAACGAGGATCCGGTCACCACCTTTGCCCGCATCGCCGCGATGGATCAGTCGATCCGGGCGGCGGGGGTCGAGGCCGATATCGCCATCCTGTCGGATACCCGCGATGCGGGCGGCGCGCTGCGCGAGCGGCACGCCTATGTGCGGCTCCTGCAGATCACCGGCGGGACCGGGCGGATCTTCTACCGCCGGCGCAACGACAACCGGGGCCGCAAGGCGGGCAATGTCGAGGATTTCATCCGCCGTTCGGGCGGGGCCTATGACTACGCCGTGATCCTCGACGCCGACAGTCTGATGGAGGGCACGGCGATCCGCACCATGATCGCGCGGATGCAGGCTGATCCGAAGCTGGGCCTCTTGCAGACCCTGCCGCGGATCATCGGCGCGCAATCCCTTTTCGGGCGCGCCGTCCAATTCGCCGCGGCCTTCCACGGACCGGTCTTCACCCGCGGCCTGGCGCGGATGCAGGGGCAAACCGGGCCCTTCTGGGGGCACAACGCCATCGTCCGCATGCGCGCCTTCGCCGAAAGCTGCGCGCTGCCGGAACTGTCGGGCAAGCCGCCCTTCGGCGGGCATATCCTCAGCCACGATTATGTGGAGGCCGCGCTTCTGGCCCGGGCGGGCTGGGCGGTGCGCGTCGATCCCGCCATCGAGGGTTCATTCGAGGAGGGGCCGGAGAACATCCTCTCCTTCGCCCGCCGCGACCGGCGCTGGGCGCAGGGCAATCTGCAGCATATCCGCCTGCTCCTGGCCCCCGGCCTGCCGATGTGGAGCCGCTTCGTCTTTCTGCAAGGCATCTTCGCCTATCTGGTGTCGCTGCTCTGGGGGGCGTTCATGATCGCCTCGATCGTCGCCACCATCAAGGCGCCGCCGCCCGATTACTTCCCCGAGCCGCATCTGCTGTTCCCCGTCTTCCCCTCGGACCGCACCAAGGAAATCACCACGCTGGTCTTCGGCATCGCCGGGCTTCTGGTGCTGCCCAAGGTGGCGATCCTGACCGGCGCGGTGCTGTCGGGGCGGGCACGGGGCTTCGGCGGTGGCCTGAAGGCGGGGCTTTCGGTGCTGGTCGAGATCGCGCTGACCTCGATCATCGCACCCTTGATGCTGATGTATCAAAGCCGCGCGGTGATGCAGGTCTTTGCCGGACGCGACGGCGGCTGGCCCGCGAACCAGCGGGGCGAGGGCTCGCTCACGCTGGGGCAGGGGGTACAGGCGGGGCTCTGGATCTCGGCCGTAGGGGTCGCGGCGCTGGTGCTGGTGGCGCGGGTCGCGCCCGAACTGACCCTCTGGCTCACCCCGGTCTGCCTGCCGATGGTGGCGGCCCCCCTGATCATCGCCCTGACCTCGCGCGCGGTCGGCCGCAGCGTTTTTGTCGTCCCGGATGAGGCCGCGCCCGCGCCGGTCGTGCGCCGCTATCACGCGATCCTCGCCGAATGGGGCGGGGCCGCGCCCGCCGTACCCGAGCCGCCCATCGCGGAGGCTGGCCATGCCCCGGTCTGACACCCCCCGCCTGCCCGGAACCCGCGACCCGAGGCTCGACGCCTTCCGCGGCGCGGCGCTGGTGATGATCTTCATCGACCATGTGCCGGGGAACCCCTACGAGCGCTTCACCCTGCGCAACTGGGGCTTTTCCGACGCGGCCGAGGCGTTCTTCGTCATCTCGGGCGTGGCGGTGGGGCTGGCCTATGCCGGGCGGTTCGGGGCCGAGGCCCGGGCCGAACACGGGCTCTGGCCCGCGGTGCAGCCGGTCTGGCGCCGGGCCTGGACGCTCTATCAGGCGCAGATCCTGCTGACCTTCTGGGCCATTGCGATCTTCGCCGGGGGCTCGCTGATCTTCAACCTGCCCGAGCTGCTGACCACGATCAACCTGCGTCAGGTCTTCGAGAATACCGAGGCCGCGCTGCTGGGTATTCCTCTTCTCACGCATCAGCTGGGCTATGTGAACATCCTGCCCGCCTATGCCGTGCTGATGCTGGCGGCACCCGTCGCGATTCTGATCGGCCTGTGGAGCCCGCGCCTGCTGCTGGGGCTGTCGCTGGCTTTGTGGCTGGCGGCGGGGATCTGGTATCTGAACCTGCCGAATTATCCCAACCCGGGCGGCTGGTTCTTCAACCCCCTGTCCTGGCAGCTCATTTTCATGGTTGGCCTCGCCACGGGGCTTTCCATGCGCAAGGGCGAGCGGCTGGTGCCGCGTCACCCCGCGCTGATCGCGCTGGCGGCAGGGTTTCTGGTCCTCGTGCTGGCCTGGCGCTATCTGCCGGGGCTGGGCGAGGTGCTGAACCACCAGATGGCCCGCGCACAGCGGCTGGGGGCGCCGCCGCTCTTCACCGCGCATGACAAGACCTATGTCTCGCTGCCCCGGCTTCTGCATATCCTGGCGCTGGTCTATCTGCTGGCCAGCCTCGCCTCGGTGCGGGTGCTCTGCGGGCAGGCCTGGGCCGCGCCCCTGCGGCTGATGGGGCGTCACGGGCTGCTGGTCTTCGCCTCGGGCACGGTGCTGTCGCTGTTTTTCCAGGTGCTGATGGCGGGCTATGGCAACCCGGCCTGGATGGCCTGGCTGCTGCCGCCCCTGGGCATCGCGCTGAGTATCGCCATCGCCGCGCTGGCCGAGCGTCAGAAGGCGCAGAAGCGGCGGCCGGCCGCGCCGGCTGCGGCCCCGGTCGCCGCGCCCGCGCCGTTTGTCGCCAAGGCTACGGTTCCGGCCAATGGCCCGGGCTGGTCGCCGCTGCCGCATCCCGCCGAATAAGCGTCGGACGGCCAACCCCTGTCGGCCCCGCTTGCACCCCGATCCGCGCATGCCTAGCGTGGCGCGATGTCGCAGCGCGGAGGAGCATGATGGGCAAACTGACGCGGCGGGGTCTGCTGCTGGGCGGCGGGGCGGTGGCGGGCTATTGGGCCGGTCGCGGCTGGGCCCCGGGACTGGCGCCGCGCAACGGGATCACCCCCTTGGGTGGCGAACTGGTCGGGCCGCAGATCCTGAACGACGCGAGTCTGCTGTCGTCCACGCCCATCCATTCCCACACCCGCCCCGCCGCCCATGGCGAGGCGCTGGTCGAGGCCTTCCGCGCCGAACTGACCGCCGCCCGCGCCGCCGGGCGCCCGGTCAACGTGGGCGCGGCCCGGCATTCCATGGGCGGGCAGGCGATCCCGCGCGAGGGTCACGCCATCACCGTGGATGATGGCTGGATCGAGCCCGACCCCGCCCGCCGCACCTATCGCGTGAACGGCGGGGCGCGCTGGTCGCAGGTCATTGCCGCGCTGGATGCGATCGGCTTTTCCCCGGCCGTCATGCAGTCGAACAACGATTTCGGCGTCGCCGCGACCTTTTCCGTCAATGCCCATGGCTGGCCGGTGCCCTATGGGCCGATGGGGGCGACCGTCCGCTCGCTGAGGATGGTGCTGCCGGACGGGGCGCTGGTCACCGCCTCGCGCACCGAGAATGCCGAGTTGTTCCGCCTGGCGATGGGTGGCTACGGGCTGATTGGGCTGATCGTCGATATGGAACTCGACATGGTGCCGAACCAGCGCCTCGCGCCCGCCTTCGCCATCCTGCCCGCCACGGATTTCCCGGCCGCCTTCCTGCAAGCGGTGAACGATCCGGCGATCCCCATGGCCTATGGCCGCCTCAATGTCGCGCGCGAGACCCTGTTCGAGGAGGCGATGCTGGTCACCTACAGCCCCAGTGCCGACCAATCCGACCTGCCTGCCGCCACCGGCTCGGGCCTGATGTCGCATCTGGCCTCCTACATCTACCGCGCGCAGGTCGGGCGCGAGGGAATGAAGGATCTGCGCTGGTGGGTCGAGAGCGGGCTCTACCCGCGGCTGGCGGGCGAGAGCACCCGCAATTCGCTGATGAACGAGCCGGTGGTGACGCTGGACGACCGCAACCCCCAGCGGGTCGATATCCTGCACGAATATTTCGTCCCGCCCGCGGCCTTCGACGGCTTCCTTCAGGCCTGCCGGGACGTGATCCCCGACGCCTTTGTCGAGTTCCTGAACGTGACCCTGCGCTACGTTGGCGCCGATCCCGACAGCGTGCTGGCCCATTCGCCGACCCCCCGGATTGCCGCCGTCATGTCCTTCACGCAGGAGATGACCGCGCGGGCCGAAGCCGACCATCGCCGCATGACGCAGGCCTTGATTGAACGGATCGTGGCCCTGGGCGGGACATACTATCTGCCCTACCGCCCGCATGCGACGCAGGCGCAATTCCTCGCCGCCTATCCGCGGGCCGGGGAATTCGCCGCGGCCAAGCGGGCGCTGGACCCGGCGCTGACCCTGCGCAACAACCTTTGGGATAGCTATCTGGAGCGCTCATGACCCCCGCCCGCCTTCTTTGCCTCGTCTACGCAGTGATCCTGCTGGGCGCCGCCGCCATCAATTACATCCCCGGGCTGACCGACGATCAGGGGCTGGCCTTCGGCATCTTCGCGCTGGACCCGTTCGACGATGCGCTGCACCTCGTCTCGGCGCTTTGGGCGCTCTTCGCCGGGCTGCGGTCGCAGCGGGCGGCGCAGGTGTTCCTCATCCTCTTTGGCGCGGCCTATCTGGGCGACGGGGTGGCGGGGCTGCTGACCGGCTGGGGTTATCTCGATTTCGGGATCTTCACCAACGACAGCCTCGGCCCCGATTTCGGCTGGCTGAGGATCGCCGCCAATCTGCCGCATATCTGGCTCGGGGCGGTGGCGCTGGTCGCCGGACTGGTCTCGGTCCGCAAATGAAGCTGATCCTGAAGATCGTCGCCTGGCTGGCCGGGGCGCTGGCGCTGGTTGCCGTGGCGCTGGCCGCGCCGGTCCTCTGGGTCGAGACGATGTGCCGGGGCGAGGCCACGCCGGTCGCGCATGCGCCGCTGTCTTCGGAAACGCGGCCCGCGATCCGCACGCTGATGACCTATCCCGAATGGCACATCGTCCATGCCTATGACGATTACGCCGAGGTGATCCGCACCGGCGACCCCCATGAGTACGGCTTCCTGCGCGGGATCGCCGGGTTCTGGTCCTCGGCCTGCACCCTGACCCGCGAAAGCGCCGCGCTGGGCGAGATCGACACCGAGACCAAGACGACAATCTATGTGATCGGCGTCTCCTTCACGCTGGAGATGGTGATGAAGGCTGCCTATGAGGAGACGCTGGGCAGGATCGCCACCTGGATCCGGGGCCCGGAGCATGCGCCCCTTGACCGGCTCTCGGCCGAACAGGCGGCGGGTTACGCGCGTTTCCTGCAACAGGTGCCGTGGTATCGCTACGATTTCCGCGCCGATGCCGCCGCGCTCGACGCGGCGAATACGGGTGTCTTCCGCGACCGCGAGCGGGCTTTTGCGCTGGGCCTCGAACACCGGACCCGGGCTCTCTACGCCGGGGCCATCGCCGGGGCGGTGGCGGCGACCGGGCAGGACGACCTGACGCTGCAAATGGTGGTCGAGGGGCTGACGCCCGAACAACTGTCGGCAACGCCGGACGTCACGGTGCTGCGCCCGGTCGGCGGGGGGTATGAGGTGGAGACGCCGCGCTACCGCGAACTCACCGGCATTCTGGCCGATTGGGCCGGGCAGGGCGCGCGCTTTGTCGATATGGCGGGCAATGACCGGATCCTCTTCACCGCGACCTCGGACCGGCCGCGGGTGGAAGGCGCACTGCTCGACCTGCCGCGGCAGGGCCATGGCGATGCGCGGCATCTGTTTCTGGTGCCGGTGGCGGATCTGGCCGAGAGGCTGCGGGGCCTCGACGCAAGGGGGCTGAGGCTGGAGCATATCCATGATTACTGAGGCGGGGCGATGATCCGGCGCCTGCTGCTGGCGGTGCCCATCCTGTTTCTGGGCTGGATCGCCACGCTGGCGCTGGTCATGCGGCTGGGGGGCGAGGCTCCGGCAGCTTTCGTCCCCTTTCCGCCCGCGGGTCTGCTGGCCGCGCTGCCCAGAGAGGTCGCGGTCACCGGGCGCTCGCCCGTCTCCCTGACCCTGCGGTCCGAGGGGCCGGACCTGACCGCCCGGCTCTATGCCGCCGGGGCCTGGCTGGTGCTGCCCGCGGGGCTGGAGGCCTGCATCCCGGCCTTCCTGCGCCAGCCGGTCCCGCAGGGCTGAGCGCTACCGCCCGCCGGTCCATTGCCCGTAAAGCCAGGGGCAATCCACCAGAGGCGGCGCCCGCACCCCGCGGCGCGCGGCCTCCATCCGCATCTCGCGCATCTTTCCCCGCGGTCCCTCGGGCAGGTAGAGCCGTTCATGGCCCCAGAAGCTCGGCCCGTTATGGGTCTCGAGCGGCTCCCAGGTCGCGGGGTCGATCAGCCGCCCGCCCCAGCCGCTTTCGACAAAGAACCCGGACGGCGTCTTGGCGTAGAAGGACGTCATGTGATCATTGGTGTGCCGCCCCAGCGTGTAGGCGATGCGCTCAGGGTCCAGCCCGGCGATGTCATAGCCTTGCCCCACATCGTCGAGGTTCTGGTATTCGACCATGAAATGATGAAACCCGGCCCCGCCCGAGCCGACCATGGCGAAGCTGTGGTGCCGGGGGTTGAGGTGGAAGAAATAGAGCGGATAGGGCGTCAGCCCGTAATCCGAGACGCGAAAGCCCAGAAGGTCGCGGTAAAAAGGCAGCATCAGGCCGATGTCCTTCACATGCAGGACGGCGTGGCCCATGCCCAGGGGGCCGGTCTTGAAGCCCTCAATCGGGCGGCCCGGGGTGAAGGGTTCGTCGGTCCGGCGGGGCGCGTGGACCAGCTCGACCCGGTTGCCCATCGGGTCGAGGAACCACAGCAGCGCCCCTATCTGCCGCCGGTCGGACAGCGCCGCATCGCCCACATGGACCCGAGTGCCCGCCGCGTCGAGCCGCGCGGCGAATGTGTCGAGGTCGGCCTTTGCTTCGACCTCGAACCCGATGAAGGCGAGCGTGTCACCGGCCTCGTCACTGACCAGAAGGCGTTGCTGGCGGTCGTCCATGCGGAAGGCCAGCGCCTTGCCTCCCCGGTCGATCCGCTGCATGCCCAGCAGGCCGCTGGCGAAGTCGCCCCAATCCTCCAGCCTTTCCGACCGGATGCCCAGATAGGCCAAGGCCGTCAGTGCCATGCGCCGCCCTCCCGCTGCCCGGCGGCAGGATAGAGGGTTTCCGGGACCTGTCCATGCGCCAGAGGTCAGAGGCCCAGATAGGCCTCGCGGATGCGGGGATTCTCGATCAGTTCGGCGGCGGGACCGGAAAGCGCGACATGCCCGGTTTCCAGCACATAGCCCCGGTCGGCGATGCGGAGCGCGCCGAAGGCGTTCTGCTCGACCAGCAGGACCGTCACCCCCAGCGCCTTCATCTGCCGCACCACGTCAAAGATCTGGTCCACCAGGATCGGCGCCAGCCCCATCGAGGGCTCGTCCAGCAACAGGCAGGACGGCCGCCCCATCAGCGCCCGGGCAATCGCCAGCATCTGCTGTTGTCCGCCCGAAAGTCCCCCCGCCGCCTGCGTCCGCTTCTGCTTCAGCACCGGAAACAGGGTGAAGGCGTGATCCATGTCCGTCTGAACGCGGTCATCGGCGTAGAGCCAGGCGCCGAGGCGCAGGTTCTCCTCGACCGTCAGGTTGGTGAAGATCTGTCGCCCCTCAGGACTTTGCGCCAGACCGCGGGCAAGGCGACGATGGGCGGGCAGGGGGCGCAGATCCTCGCCGCGGAAGGTGACGGTCCCGGCAGCGATGGGCTGCACGCCCGAGAGGCAACGCAGCAGCGTGGTCTTGCCCGCCCCGTTCGCGCCCAAGACGCAGACGATCTCGCCCGAGGCGATTTCCAGGTCGATGCCGTGCAGCACCTCGATCCGCCCGTAACGGGCGCGCAGCCCCTCAACCTTCAGCATGCAGCACCTGTTCCTGTCCGTGCTGGCCCAGATAGGCGGCGATCACCTGAGGGTCGCGGGCGACCTGGGTGGGCGCGCCCTCGGCGATCTTGCGGCCGTGGTCGAGGACCACGAGATGGGCGGAAATCTTCATCACCAGCTTCATGTCATGCTCGACCAGCAGGATCGCCACGCCGGCGCGGGCGATCTCGGCGATCAGACGGTCGATTTCCTCGGTCTCGACGGCGTTGCAGCCGGCGGCGGGTTCGTCGAGCAGCAGGATCTTGGGGTCGAGCGCCAGCGCCCGGGCGATCTCCAGCCGTTTCAGCGCGCCGTAGGACATGGTGCGGGCGGCGCGATAGGCGGCCTTCTCCAGCCCGACGCGGGCCAGAAGCGCCAGCGCGCTGTCGGCCGAGGCGCGGGTCTTGCGGCGCGAGGCGGGCAGGCCGAGGAGGTCCGAGAGGACACCCCCTTTCTCGCGCAGGTGATGGCCGACCATGACGTTTTCCAAGAGCGTCATCTCGCCGAAGACCTGCAGGTTCTGGAAGGTCCGCGACAACCCGCGCCGGGCCAGCAGATGCGGCTCCAGGGCGGTGATGTCGGAGCCCTTCAGCCGGACCTTGCCCTGCGAGGGGCGGTAAAGGCCCGAAATCATGTTGAACAGCGTGGTCTTGCCCGCGCCGTTCGGCCCGATGACCGAGACGATCTCGCCCTCGCGCACGGCAAAGGACACGTCATCGACCGCCTTGATCCCGCCAAAGGCGATGCCGAGCCCGTCGATCTCCAGAAGTGCGCTCATTCGCCATCCCTCCCGCGCAGGCGTTTCATCAGGCTGGGCAGCAGACCGTCGGGCAGGAAGATCATCACCAGGATCATGACCAGCCCCAGCACCATATGCTCGTATTGGTGAAAGACGGTCAGCAGTTGCGGCAGCGCGGTCAGGATCGTGGCGCCGAAGATCGCGCCCAGGACCGAGCCGACGCCGCCCAGCACGGCCATGGTCACCATCTGCACCGAATGCATGAAGCCCGCGACATCGGGGGTGATCAGCCGGTTCATCAGCGCCAGCAGCGAGCCCGAGACCGAGGCATAGACTGCCGAGACGACAAAAGCGTGCAGCTTGTGGCGGGCCACGTCGATGCCCATGGTCCGCGCTGCCACTTCGGAGCCATGCAGCGCCCTGAGTGCGCGGCCGGTCGGGCTGTCGAAGAGGTTGAGCGCCAGCCAGGCGCCAAGGATCATCACCAGCCCGGCCAGCCCGTACCAGAGCTCGCCCGCGCCGACGCGCCAGCCGAGGTCCCGCAAGAGCCCCCGGAGCCCGAGGTCCGGCACGGCGATCCCGTCCGGGCCGCCGGTCCATTGCGCCTCGTTCGACAGGACCATGGAGATGAGAATGCCGAGCCCCAGCGTGGCGACGCCGAGGTAATAGCCATGCAGCCTGAGGATCGGCCGCCCGACCAGCCAGGCCAGCGCCGCCGACAAGGCCGCGCCGAGGAGGATGGCGGCGACCGGGGGCAGGCCCAGATGCTCGGGCGCCAGCGCGCAGGCATAGGCGCCGATCCCGGCGAAACCGGCATGGCCCAGGCTGATCTGCCCGGCATAGCCGATCAGGATCACCAGCCCTGTGACAGCGATGGCGTTGATGAAGATCAGCGCCCCGATCCGGTAGTAAAAGCCCGAGGGGAAGAAGAAAGGCGCCGCGACGACCAGCAGTGTCAGGATCAGCAACGACAGGTGTTTGGGTTTCATCCGCATGGCCCTAGACCCGATCCGTCGATTTGCGGCCCAGCAGGCCCTGCGGCATCAGCGCCAGCACCAGAATGATGAGGATGAAGGACACCGCATCCTTGTATTCCGAACTGACATAGCCCGCGGTCATCGCCTCCAGCACGCCCAGCAGCAGGCCCCCGGCCAGCGCGCCCAGCGGGTTGCCCAGACCCCCCAGCATGGCGGCGGCGAAGCCCGAGAGCGCCAGCGCCACGCCGGTGTTGTAGGCGGTCATGGTGATCGGCGTGACCAGCACGCCCGCCACAGCGCCGATGGCTGCCGACAGGCCGAAGGACAGCGCCATGATCGCCTTGGTGTTGATCCCGACCAGCGAGGCGGCGAGCGGATTGTTGGCCGTGGCCAGCACCGCCTTGCCGGTCAGCGTGCGGGTGAAGAAAAGCCAGAGCGCGGCGAAGGTCAGCGCCGCGCCCGCCATGACCCAGAGGCTCTGCGGCAGCAGGGTCGCGCCCGCCAGCCGCAGCGGGGCCTCGCCGGAAAAACCCGGGTAGCGGTGGATCTGCTTGTCAAAGATCAGCCCCGCCGCGCCCTGCAGGAAGATCGCCGCGCCGATGGTGATGATGATCAGCGACACGACTGGCGCGCCGCGGGCGGGGGCGATGGCCAGCCGATTCAGCGCCACGCCCACGGCCGCCGTGCCCAGGATCGCCAGCAGCGCCGCCAGCGGCACCGGCAGGCCCGCGGCGATGGCAAAGGCGGTGCCCATGCCGCCCAGCATGACAAATTCGCCCTGGGCGAAATTCACCACGCCCGAGGCGTTGAAGATGATGGTGAATCCCAGCGCCAGCAGCGCGTAAACCGCGCCGACCGTGAGCCCGGACATCAGGAATTGCAAAAGATCGGCCATGAGAACCCGCGCTGGTTGGGGTGGGGCCGGGCGGCGGCCCGCTTGCAAGAGCGCCGCCCGGTCTGGCGTTACTGGACCTGCGTCCAGCCGCCGGTGCGGATCTCCAGCAGACGGAAGGCCGAAAGGTCGAGGCCCAGGTGATCCTCGGCGGTGAAGCTGTAGATCCCGGTGGTGCCAACGAGGCCCGAGGTCGCCTCGATCGCGTCGCGCAGGTCGGCGGGATCGGGCTCGGCCTCGCCGTTGCGGGTGATGGCGTCGACCAGGATCGCCAGCGCGTCATGGGCATAGCCGCCGAAGGTCGAGACCGGCTCGTTGTAGCGGCCGACATAGGCGTCGCGGTAGGCGATGACCGCGGCGCGCTGGATGTCATCCTCGGCCAGCTGGTCGGCGATCAGCAAGGCGGTGCCCGGAAGGCGCACGCCTTCGGCATTCTCGGCGCCCGAGAGGTCGATATAGGCCTGCCCCGCCACGCCGTGCGATTGATAGAGTGGCAGCTCGATCCCGAGCTGGCGGTAATTGCGGGTGACGATGGCCGGGCCCGCGCCAAAGCCCGGGTTCAGGACCGCCTGCAACCCTTCGGTGTTGCGGATGTTGGTGAGCTGGGGAACCATGTCGGCATCGCCCGGCGCATAGCTTTCATCCGCTGCCACCGTGATGCCGTAGGTTTCGGCGACCGCGAGGCACTGGTTGCGCATCGACGCCCCGAACCCGTCCGTACCCGAGATCATGCCGATCCGGGCGATCCCCTGCGCCTGCATGTCCTCGAAGATCTTCTCGCAGGCCATGCGGTCGGTATGCGGGGTCTTGAAGGTGAAGGGTTGCACCGGGTCGATGATCTCGATCCCGCCGGCCAGCGAGATGAAGGGGATTTCCTCTTCCTCGGCGACCGAGCGGATGGCGAGCGAGGTGCCGGTCGTGGTCCCGCCGATGATCGCCACCACCTCGTCATGCTCGACAAGCCGTGTGGCAAAGGTGCGGGCGTTGTTCGGATCGCCGCCGTCGTCATAGAGCACCAGTTCCAGCGGCTCGCCCAGCACGCCGCCTGCGGCGTTGATCTGCTCGACCAGCAGGCGAAGCGTCTTCGCCTCCGGGTCGCCCAGCGCGCCCGCGGGGCCGGTTTCGGCCACCGTGGCGCCGATGCGGATCTGCGCCATCGCCGCCGGGGCGCCAAGCGCGGCGAGCAGCGCCGCGAGGGCAAGGGTCTTGTGCGTGTTCATCGGGTCCTCCCTGACCGTGTGTTTGGGCGATCTGGCGGTCGTTACGCCAAATAATCGTCAGATCGTTCGGTCAATTTATACGAAGGGTGGCGAGCAATCAATCCGACATTTCGGATGGCGGTTTTTGCCGCGAAGCGACGGATGTTGCAGGAAAAAGAGCGTATTTTTGGCAGAATGAAAGGGATGGCGCGGCGCGGTTTCGGGTGGCGGGCGGCGCGAAATCCTCTTGACACTGGGCGCCCGATTCTCAAAAACAGAACGAACGTTCGGATAATTGATCCGGCGATTCCCGACGAGCGAGAGAGCCCGCCATGACCGAGACAACAGCCCTTCCGCGCCTCGATTCCCTGATCGAACCTGCGCGCGTTCACAGCCGGCTCTATACCGACCGGGCGATCTTCGAGGAGGAGATGCGCCGCATCTGGCACCGGACCTGGGTCTATATCGGCCATGAGAGCGAGGTGCCGAACGCCAACGATTACGTCACCAAGTCGATCGGCCCGACCCCGGTGTTGATGGTGCGCGACCGGCAGGGCGAGATCCGGCTTCTGCTGAACAAATGTCCGCATCGCGGCAATCAGCTTTGCGCCTACAAGCAGGGCAACCGCGCGACCTTCACCTGCCCCTATCATTCCTGGACCTTCGCCAACACCGGCGAGCTGATGGGCTACGCGCTGCCCGACGGGTACGAGGGCGTGTCGAAGACCGGCGTGGGCCTCGGCAAGGTGGCGCGGATCGGGATCTATCGCGGTTTCGTCTTCGGCTCGATGGCGGCGGAGGGGCCGACGCTGATGGAGCATCTGGGGGGCGCCAGGGCGGCGCTTGACCAGCTATGCGACAATTCCCCGACCGGCGAGCTGGAACTCACCGCGGGCTTCCTGCAGCACCGCACCAAGGCCAATTGGAAATTCATGCTGGAGAACGAGACCGACGGCTATCACCCCGGTTTCGTCCATGCCTCGATCTTTCAGGTGACGAAGAGCGGCATCGCCAATCTCTATGGCAAGGACTCGACGGCTCTGACCCGCGACTATGGCAACGGCCACACGGAATTCGACCTGCGGCCGGAATGGCGCCGCCTCGACACGCCGCTGAAATGGTTTGGCACCTCGGAAGAGCGGCTGCCCGACTACACCGCGGCGATGAAGGCGGCCTACGGGGACGAACGGGCGCGGCAGATCATGATCGACGGCTCGCCGCATACGATGATCTTCCCGAACCTGTTCATCGCCGAGATCCAGCTTTTCGTCCTGCAGCCGATGGCGGTGGACGAGACGATCCAGCATGTCACCGCCGTCCAGTTCAAGGGTGCGCCGGATATCAACCGGCGGCTGCGGCAGCAGACCATGGGTTCGGTAGGGCCGGCCGGGCTGCTTTTGGCCGACGATACCGAGATGTACGAGCGCAACCACCGCGGGGCGCTGATCCATGACCCCGAATGGCTGGTCCTGTCGCGCGGCCTGCACCGCGAGCGGCGGGATGAGAACGGGTTCCGCGTCGCCCATTCGACCGACGAAGTGCCCCAGCGCGGGATCTGGCGGCATTACCTGAGCCTGATGCAGGAGTGATTGCGATGGACCCGATCCTTGCCGAGAAACCCGTGGATCTGGCGGCGCTGAGCCCCGCCGATCTGCACCACCGCGTGGCGCAATTCCTCTATCTTGAGGCCCGCTTGCAGGACACCCATGCCTATGACGCCTGGGAACAGCTCTGGGAGGACGATGCGATCTATTGGGTGCCGGCCAATGGCCATGACACCGACCCTGAGCGGCAGATGTCGATCCTTTACGACAACCGCTCGCGCATCAAGGTCAGGGTCGAGCAGCTGAAGACCGGCCGCCGCCACACCCAGACCCCGCGCTCGGAACTGGCGCGGCTCATTTCGAATATCGAGGTGGTCGGGGTCGAGGGGGCCGAGGTCTCGGTCCGCGCCAATGTCCTGATCTACGAGGACAATCTGCGCGGCGAAACCCTCTGGGCGGCGCGCAACGAATACCGGCTCCGGCTGGTCGATGGCGCCTTCCGGCTGGTGCGCAAGAAAATCGGGCTGGTGAACAACGCGCGGCCCGTCTTTACCCTCTCTTTCCTGGTGTGAGCATGACCGACTGGATCTCTGACGGCCCCGTGCTGCTGTCCTTCGAGGCGGGCGTGGCGACACTGACCCTGAACCGGCCCGAGGCCGCCAATGGCATGAACATCGCCCTGATGCAGGCGCTGCATGCGGCGATCCTGCGCTGTCACCGCGAGCCGGGGGTGCGGGTCGTGCATCTGCGGGGCGCCGGGCGGAATTTCTGCGCCGGCGGCGATGTGCGGCAATTCGCGGCGATGGGCGAGGGGCTGGGTGACTTCCTGCGCGAGGTCACGGCCTGGCTGCAGATGGCGATCGGCGCGCTGATCCGGCTGGATGCGGTGGTGGTGACCGAGGTGCAGGGCTTCGCCGCGGGCGGTGGCGGGCTGGGCCTCGTCTGCGCCTCGGATATCGTCATCGCGGGCGAGGGGGCGAAGTTCATGGCGGGCGCCACGCGGGTCGGCATGGCGCCCGATGGCGGCGCTTCGGTCATCCTGCCGCATCTGGTGGGCTTCCGCCGCGCGGCGGAGATCGTGCTCTCGAACCGCGCTGTTCCCGCCGAGGAGGCCGAGCGGATCGGCCTCGTCACCCGGATGGTCCCGGATGCGGATCTGGCGGCCGAAGCCAGGGCCACCGCGGCGCTCTATGCCCAGGGCGCGCCGCTCGCGCAATCGGCGGCCAAGCGGCTCTTGTGGAATGCCCTCGACGTCGAACGCTGCCTGCCCGAGGAGGCGCGGACCGTCGCCGGTCTCTCCTCGACAGCCGACAGCCGCGAGGGGCTGGCCGCGGTCATCGAAAAGCGCGCTCCGCGCTTCACGGGCCGCTGATGCGCCGCGCGCTGGTGACCGGCGGGGCCGCCGGGATCGGGGCCGCGACGGTGCGGCGGCTGGTGGGCGAGGGCAAGGCGGTGACTTTCATCGACCTGGACAGCGTGGCGGGCGAGGCGCTGGCCCAGGAGACCGGCGCGCGGTTCGCGGCGCTGGACGGGATGGATCTTGGCGCCGTTGCTGAATTTCTGGCGGGCGAGGATTTCGACATCCTGGTCAGCAACATCGGCGCCGATCAGCACGCCTTCTTTACCGGCACCGGCCCGGCCGACTGGCAGCGCCTCTTGTCCGTGAACCTGCAGACCGCCTTCGCTTTCTGCCACGGCGTGTTGCCCGGGATGCAGGCCCGGGGCTGGGGGCGGATCGTGCTGGTCTCCTCCGAAGCCGGGCGGCTGGGTTCCAAGGGCGGCGCGGTCTATGCCGCGGCCAAGGCGGGGCTTCTGGGCTTCGGCCGCTCGCTGGCGCGGGAAAACGCGCGTTATGGGATCACGGTGAATGCGGTCCTTCCCGGCCCGGTGCACACACCGATGGTCGAGCGCGCGGTGGCCGAGGTCGGCGCAAAGATCCTCGACGACATGGCCCGCCTGACCCTGCTGCGGCGCCTCGGCCGGCCCGAGGAAATCGCCGCCGCCATCGCCTTCTTCTGTTCCGAGGACGCGGGTTTCATCACCGGCGAGGCGCTGGGCGTCTCGGGCGGGATGGGCTGCGGCGCCTGACCCTTACGGAGTTCCCCATGATCCAGATCCGTTTCGTCGCCCCGGACGGCGCCACGCAGGTCGTCGCGGCCGAGCCCGGCCTCAGCGTCATGGAAGCCGCGCGGCGTGCCGATGTCGCGGGCATCATCGCCGAATGCGGCGGGGCGTGCTCCTGCGCGACCTGCCACGTCCATGTCGCGGCCGACTGGATGGCGCGGGTGGGCGGTCCCGATCCCCTCGAAGAGGACATGCTGGATTTCGCCGAGAATGTCGGCGAGACCTCGCGCCTGTCCTGCCAGATCCCGGTGACCGAGGCGCTGGACGGTCTGGTGCTGTATCTGCCGGGCTGAGGCCGGGGCAGGCGCCCGACCGAGTCGGCAACACCCGCATCGCCCCACCGCCCGGCCCCGGGGCGATCTGCCCCTTCGCGGGGATTATCGCGAAAAATCAGCTTGCTGGCCTCATCTCGGCCCCTCCCGCCCCGCAACAGAAATCCCCCCAGAAAGCCCTTGTTCTCCGGCATCCGGGCCAATATACGGGGCGGTGGAGACGTGGCCGAGTGGTCGAAGGCACACCCCTGCTAAGGGTGCAGACGGGAAACCGTCTCGAGGGTTCGAATCCCTTCGTCTCCGCCACCTTCCCCAGATTGCTGCACGATAGGGCGCGCGCCGGGCGAGGGCTTTGTCCGTTGACTCAGCCCGACGGTGGGATCAGCCCTGCCGAGACGGCCGCCGATCCCCCACAGGCCCGCACCTGTTATCCCTCACCGCGCAAGAGGTCGGTCAGGCGGATCGGGGTGCTTTGGCCGGACAGGAGCGCGCGGTAGATGATGACCGATTCGGTCACCCGCATGACGTAGTTGCGGGTTTCGCTGAAGGGGATCATCTCGACCCAGTCGATCGGGTCCACCCCGGGATCGCGCGGGTCGCCGTAGTCCTGCGCCCAGCGGCGGGGGCGGCCGGGGCCGGCGTTGTAGGCGGCGCTGACCATCGACAGGGTGCCGCCGAAAAGCTCGGACATTTCCTGCAGATAGCCCGCACCCAGCCTCGCGTTATAGGCCGGGTCCGAGATCAGCCACCCTTCTTCGAACGGCAGGCCCAGCCGCCGCGCCGTATGCCGTCCGGTGGCGGGCATGACCTGCATGAGGCCCCGCGCATCGGCATGGCTGGTGACACGCGGGTCGAACTCGCTTTCCCGCCGGGCGATGGCCAGCGCCAGGTCGGCCGGCACCAGCAGGTCGGCCTGCGCCAGCTCGGTCACCGGGAAATAGGCGTTGGGCAGAAGGATCCCGCGGCCGATCGCTTCCTTGGCGATGCGCAGGGCGAAATTCGGCTCCCCCCGGTCGAGCCAGAGTTGCGCCAGCGCGCCGAGTTGCGCCTCGTCCGTCAGGTTCTCGGCCAGTTGCAGGGTGAAACGCCGCGCCTCGTACCATTGCCCGGCATCATGCAAGAGCAGCGCTGCCTGCAGCAATTCCGACGAGGCCAAGGGCGTGTCGTGCCAGTCGGGATAGGCGGGCGGCGCGATCAGCGCGGGGTCGAGGCTCAGGTCCAGCCGCTCTGCCGCCAACTGGCCATAGAACGCCGTCTGGTATTGGGCGCCGAAAGCGAAGGCCTCGCGCGCGGCTTCGGCATTGCCAAGGGCCTCCTGCGCGCGCCCCTCCCAATAGCCGGCCCGCCCCAGCGTGATCGGGCTGACCGAGCGGTTCCGCAGCGTCTGGAAATGCGCCAGTGCCTCGGCGGGCCGGTCGAGAAAGCGCAGCGCGATATAGCCGGCCAGCCATTCGAGGTCGGCCATGCTGGTGCCATGGTCCGTGAGCCCGTGATTGGCGGCGAGCGTGAAGGCGGTCTCATAGGCGCCCGCCTCCATGGCGCGGCGGGCCAGACGGGCACGCTGTGCCGCCCATTTCTCGGGCCGGCCCAGGTTGTCGGGCGAGACGGAGAGCATCAAATCCGCCGCCTCGTCCTGCAGGCCGCGGTTCAGCCGCCAGTAGAACCGGTCATAGGCCAGCCCGGGGTCATCGGCACGGGCGGCCGGCACCGCGTCGATCAGCGCATTGACCCCGTCGGCGCGGGCCTGCAACGCCAGCCGCGCGCGGGCCAGTGCCGCATCGGCTGCGCCGACGCGGGGGATCATCCGCTCGCTGGCGTTGCGCTCGCCCTCCCACAGCATCGCATCCAGCCTCTCGGCCGCCAGGGGCCGCAGCCGGTCACCGAAGCGGGTCAGCAGATCCTCCTCGATCGCCTCGGTCAGGGGATAGCCCAGCCAGAGGGCGCGCAACGTCTCGGTCGGATCGCGGTCGAGCGCCACCTCGGCCCTGAGGCGCGCCAGATACCCCTCGGAGGTGCGGGGCGGATGCAGGCTGAGCCAGCTCAGCACCGCCTCGGGCGGTTCCCCGGCCAGCCGGGCCTCGGCGCGGGTATAGAGCAGGTCCATCCCCGGCCAGTCCTGGTGATGGGTAGCGAAGGCGGCATAGGTCGAGAGATCCCCGGCAATCCCCTCGCGCAGGATCCGCCAGGTGGCGATGCGCACGCCGATCGGGCCCGCCGCCTCGCGCAGGACCTGGAAGCGCTCCACATCGCCCAGCCGCACGGCGCTGACCAGCGCGCCGATGGCGCCGCCCGCGCGCGGCGGCGGGGCGCCTTCCCAGGCCAGGGCGGGCCGGGCAAGGGCGGCTTGAGCCGCGACGAGGGTTGCGGCGGTCATCAGGGTCTTCAGCAGGCGCATGGATGCTCTTGAAAAGGGGCGTCCAAGAGTCTAGTCGCACAAGATGCCTGCGCAACACACAAAGGGGTCAGGAGACTGGCACCGGCGGCAGGCTGCCAAGAGGAGCAAGACATGATCCGGGGTTCGCTTCCCGCACTGGTCACGCCGTTCACCAACGGTGCGGTCGATTACGAGGCGCTCGAATCGTTGGTCGAATGGCAGATCGCCGAAGGGTCGCACGGGCTGGTTCCCGTGGGCACCACCGGCGAAAGCCCGACGCTGACGCATGACGAGCATGAAGAGGTCGTGGCCTTCGTCGTCAAGGTTGCCAAGGGCCGCGTGCCCGTGGTGGCCGGTGCCGGCTCGAACAACACGGCCGAAGCGATCCGTCTGCTCAAACACGCCGAGAAGGTCGGCGCCGATGCGGCGCTGGTCGTGACCCCCTATTACAACAAGCCGACCCAGGCAGGGCTGATCGCGCATTTCACCGCGCTGGCCCGGGCTTCGTCGCTGCCGATCATCATCTACAATATCCCCGGCCGGTCGGTCGTGGACATGATGCCCGACACGATGGGCGAGCTGGCCAAGCTGCCCTCGATCATCGGCGTCAAGGACGCGACCGGCAAGATCGAGCGCGTCTCGATGCAGCGGGCCAGCTGCGGGGCGGATTTCGTCCAGGTTTCGGGCGAGGATGCGACGGCGCTGGGCTTCAACGCCCATGGCGGCGTCGGCTGCATCTCGGTCACGGCGAATGTCGCGCCGAAGCTTTGCGCCGAATTCCAGGAGGCGACGCTGGCCGGCGATTACGCCCGCGCGCTGGAATACCAGGACCGGCTGATGCCGCTGCACACCGCGATCTTCCTGGAGCCGGGGCTGGCTGGGGCGAAATATGGTCTTTCGCGGCTGGGGCGCTGCTCGGCCGAGGTACGGCTGCCGCTTCTGGGCGTGACCGAGAAAACCGCCGAGGCGATCGACGCCGCGATGCGCCACGCGGGCATCCTGAACTGAGATTTCCCGAGACGGAACGGGCAGGGGCGGCCTCGGCCGCCCCTTTCCTTTGCGCCCCTCGCTGGGACCCCGGCGCGGGTGGCGACCCCGGGAGGGTTTTCCCCCCTCCCGGACCCTCCCGGAGGATATTTTCAGAACAAAAATGGGCGCGGTAACGGTGTCTTAACGTTAACGCGGCATCGTGGCGGCAGGGCGATGGCCAAAGCCGCCGCCTTGCGCCGATCCCGGGTTCGGGCCGCTCGAAAGGTGGCAGGGGACGGGCCGGGCGCGCGACGGGGTGAGCGGCGTCGAACGCGCCGCGCCCCAGCGCGCGGGGTTCGCAGAGAGCGCGCGGGGACGCCCGGTCCCGCAGCGCTTGCCGCGCCTGTGACGGGCCGATGCGCCTCGGAGCGGGGGGCGGCGCCCTCTTCGTACCTCGCGCTGGCACGCTCTCAGGGCGCGCGATCATGGTTAACGAAGTCTCGCGCTTCTTTGCGCTGCAAATATCCTCGGGGGTTCCAAGGGGGTGGAAAACCCCCTTGGCCCCGGCCGCCCCCGGGCCCGCCGTTGTTCAGAAGCCGACCCGGCCCGCGCCCCTCCGATCCCGCAACTCTTGCGCCTGATCGGGGTGGCGCCGTCCGTTCGTCCCCTGCCGCGCGCTCGTTGGGGCAAGCGCTAAAGGACTATCCTCCTGCCTGACCCGCTCCGGCCGCCTATCGGTGTGGCCGTCCCCGCCAGCGGGATCTGCGCCGCACCAGTGGCCAGCACCGACCAGCGATACTGCCTGCCGCCGCGCGCATCGGCGGTGCGCCCGAGGAGCCCGAGATTCTCCACCTCCGCGCCGATCCCGCCGGGGCGCGGGCGAATCACGGGGAGTTGACGACAGGCGCAAGGCGGCGGGCAAGGCGCGTCCACACCCGGCCCCGAAAGCTGCGCGGGGAGGCCAATTCGCCCCTTGATTTCCCCCGCCCGGTGCCGTAACCCCCGGCGCAGGATAGGGGTATAGCTCAGCCGGTAGAGCGACGGTCTCCAAAACCGTAGGTCGCGGGTTCGAACCCTGCTGCCCCTGCCACCTCCCTCCCGACATCGCTGTGTTGCAGAAACGTCAACATCGGCGGCTTCGTGCCTTCGGAATGGGCGCGGGCGGCCCCGGTGGGTTGAAAGGCGCGGCCCTCCGGCGTATCTCGGCGCCAACCGCCGCGTCGCTGCCCCGCGCGGCCCTTCGATCCCGCAAAGGTGTGACCATGGCCCGGACCAATCCGTTGACCTTCCTCCAGCAGGTGCGTTCGGAAACCGCCAAGGTCTCGTGGCCGACCCGCCGCGAAGTCGGGGTGAGCACCATCATGGTGCTGGCGCTGACCGGCCTGACGGCGGTGTTCTTCTTCCTCGTCGACCTGCTGATCCGCACCGGCCTCGGCGCGCTTCTGGGGTTGGTGAGCTGAGGCCGCGCGGGACGCGAAATCCGGCCCGGCCCCTTGAATCTTGTGGCCGGGGGCGATAAAGGCACCAGCAATACCCGGCAGGATGGCGCGCACCGATTCGGTGCGCACATTTTTTGTCTGCCGGGCTTCTGCGATCTGGTCGGGCGCAAGCCTCTGACATAAAACGGAAATGCGCATCGGCTGATGGCGGATGCAGACGGGGAAATGGCATGGCCAAGCGGTGGTATTCGGTGAGCGTCCTCTCGAACTTCGAGAAGAAGGTCGCCGAAGCAATTCGCCAGGCTGCCGCCGAGGCGGGGCTTGAGGACGAGGTCGAAGAGGTTCTCGTGCCGACTGAGGAGGTCATCGAGGTCCGGCGCGGCAAGAAGGTGACGTCCGAGCGGCGCTTCATGCCCGGCTATGTGCTGGTGCGCATGGAAATGTCGAACCGGACCTATCATCTGGTCACCTCGATCAACCGGGTCACTGGCTTCCTGGGTCAGCCCGGCAAGCCCAGCCCGATGCGCGACGACGAGGTGAACCTGATTCTGAACCGCGTCGAGGAAGGGCAGGAGGCGCCGCGCAGCCTGATCCGCTTCGAGGTCGGCGAGCAGGTGAAAGTGTCCGACGGGCCCTTCGACGGCTTCTCGGGCATGGTCGAGGAAGTGGACGACGACAATGGCCGCCTGAAGGTCATGGTCTCGATCTTCGGCCGGCCGACGCCGGTCGAACTGGAATTCACCCAGGTCACCAAAGGGACCTGAGTGTTCGCGTGGGAGGCAGGGCCAAGGCCCCGGCCGAACCACTAAGCAGGTCCCCGTGCGGGGCCGTGTGACAGAAGGAGCGGCCAGATGGCCAAGAAGATTATCGGGCAGCTGAAGCTGCAAGTGAAGGCGGGTCAAGCCAACCCGTCCCCGCCCGTGGGCCCGGCTTTGGGTCAGCGCGGCATCAACATCATGCAGTTCTGCAAGGACTTCAACGCGCGGACCGCGGACATGGAGCCCGGCTCCCCGGTTCCGGTCGTGATCACCTATTACCAGGACAAGTCGTTCAGCATGGAGCTGAAGACGCCGCCTGCGTCGTGGTTCCTGAAGAAAGCCGCCGGCCTGAAGCCGGTCGGCAAGCGCAACCGCGCCAAGGGCTCGACGAAGCCCGGCCGCGAGGTCGCCGGCTCCGTGACCGTCAAGCAGGTTCGCGAGATCGCCGAAGCGAAGATGAAGGACCTCAACGCCAACGATATCGAAGGCGCGATGCAGATCATCCTCGGCTCGGCCAAGAGCTGCGGTATCGAGGTGAAGGGGTAAGTCATGGCCAAGATCGGTAAACGGACGGCCAAGGCGCGCGAAGCCTTCGGAACCAAGACCAACGTGTCGGTTGAGGACGCGGTCAGCCTGATCAAGGGCGCTGCCTCGGCGAAGTTCGACGAGACCGTCGAAGTGGCGATCAACCTCGGCGTCGACCCGCGTCACGCCGACCAGATGGTCCGCGGCGTCGTGTCGCTGCCCAACGGCACCGGCAAGACCGTGCGCGTCGCCGTTTTCGCCCGTGGCGCCAAGGCTGAGGAAGCCCAGGCTGCCGGTGCGGATATCGTCGGCGCCGAAGAGCTGATGCAGTCCATCCAGGGCGGCACCATCGACTTCGACCGCTGCATCGCCACGCCGGACATGATGCCGCTGGTCGGCCGTCTGGGCAAGATCCTCGGCCCGCGCAACCTGATGCCGAACCCGAAAGTGGGCACGGTGACCATGGATGTGGCGCAAGCGGTCAAGGACGCCAAAGGCGGTCAGGTCCAGTTCAAGGTCGAGAAGGCGGGGATCATCCACGCCGGCGTCGGCAAGGTGTCGTTCGCGCCCGAGAAGCTGGCCGAGAACGTCCGCGCCATCGTCGATGCGGTGTCGAAGGCGAAGCCCTCGGGCGCCAAGGGTGCCTACCTGAAGAAGGTCTCGCTCAGCTCGACCATGGGCCCGGGCGTGAGCGTCGACCTAGCCTCGGCCACGGCGCAGTGATTGCCCGCAGGATGGGCATACTGCCCATCCTGCGACGAATTCCCCGGGTTTCGGCCCGTGGGATGGCGGGGCGGCGACGCCCTGTCCTGTCCGAGACGGTGGGTGCCTTGCATCAGACCCGAAAGGGTTTAGGTAAGGCTTAATTTCCTGCCTGAGATGGGAACGAGACGCATTTCTACCGGGGGTCCCTTCGGGCATTCCTCGGGCGGTTTTGGCCTCGGTTCCTTTCGGACCCGACGCCCGGCCTCTGGGAGCGATCCCGCCGGTCCGGGCAGACTTGAGCCGGGGGGCAACCCCCAAACTTGGAGCATACCTGTGGATAGAGCCCAAAAAGAAGCGTTGGTCGAGGAACTCGGCCAGATCTTCGAAAGCTCTGGCGTGGTCGTGGTTGCACACTACGCGGGTCTGACGGTTGCCGAGATGCAGGATCTGCGGGCGCGCATGCGTGCCGCCGGCGGTTCCGTGCGCGTTGCCAAGAACAAGCTCGCCAAGATCGCCCTTGAAGGAAAGCCCTGCGCAAGCATCGGCGACCTTCTGACGGGCATGACCGTGCTTTCCTATTCCGAAGACCCCGTCGCTGCGGCGAAGGTGGCGATCGGCTACGCCAAGGACAACAAGAAATTCGAGATCCTTGGCGGCTCGATGGGTGGCACGGCGCTCAATCCGGATGGTGTCAAGGCCGTCTCCGAACTGCCGTCGCGCGAGGAGCTTATCGCTTCGATCGTGGCGTGCATCGGGGCCCCGGCTTCGAACATCGCCGGTGCGATTGGCGCGCCTGCTTCGAACATCGCGGGCATCCTCTCCACCCTGGAGGAGCGGGAAGCCGCTTGAGCAATCCTTGGCCCGCGTGGCGGTATTTCACCCCATGTCGGCAAACCCCTGTTAGAATGGAACTGAAAAATGGCTGATCTGAAAGCTCTCGCCGAGCAAATCGTGAACCTGACCCTGCTGCAGGCTCAGGAACTGAAGCAAATCCTGAAGGACGAGTACGGCATCGAGCCCGCCGCTGGCGGCGCTGTCATGATGGCTGCTGGTCCGGCCGCGGCCGCCGAAGCCGTGGAAGAAAAGACCGAGTTCGACGTGATCCTCGTCGACGCCGGCGCCAACAAGATCAACGTGATCAAGGAAGTGCGCGGCATCACCGGTCTGGGCCTGAAAGAAGCCAAGGACCTGGTTGAAGCCGGTGGCAAGGCCGTGAAAGAGCAGGCCAGCAAAGCCGAAGCCGAAGAGCTGAAGAAGAAGCTCGAAGCGGCTGGCGCCAAGGTCGAGCTGAAGTAATCCGGTGGGGTGCTCCGCACCCTGACGGCGCGATAAGGCTGGGTCCGGCATCGTCCGGGCCCGGCCCGAACTGTTTCTGAGGCAGCTTCCGGCAGCGGGTTTCGCGAAACCCCCTTCCCGAAGCAGCCGAGGCTCGGGAGCGGTCCTTTGGGACGGACCGCAGGAATGGAGCCTCCGCTTCTGATTCGCATGGGGTGCAGCCCGGCCGAGGCCCGACGGCAGGCGCATCCGCGAACGAATGAAAGGTGATACCGAGCATGGCTCAGTCCTACGTTGGCCAGAAGCGCATCCGCCGGATGTTCGGCAAGATCCGTGAAGTCCTGGAGATGCCGAACCTGATCGAGGTGCAGAAGTCGTCCTACGACCTGTTCCTGCGCTCGGGCGATGCCGACAAGCCCCTCGATGGCGAAGGCCTGATGGGCACGTTCCAGTCCGTCTTCCCGATCAAGGACTTCAACGAGACCGCGGTCCTCGAGTTCGTGAAATACGAGCTGGAGAAGCCGAAGTACGACATCGACGAATGCCAGCAGCGCGACATGACCTATTCGGCGCCGCTGAAGGTGACGCTGCGTCTGATCGTGTTCGATGTGGACCCGGATACCGGCGCCCGCTCGGTCAAGGACATCAAGGAACAGGAAGTCTTCATGGGCGACATGCCCCTGATGACGCCGGTCGGCACCTTCATCGTCAACGGCACCGAACGGGTGGTCGTGTCGCAGATGCACCGCAGCCCGGGCGTGTTCTTCGACCATGACAAGGGCAAGACCCACAGCTCGGGCAAGCTGCTGTTCCAGTGCCGCATCATTCCCTATCGCGGTTCCTGGCTCGACTTCGAATTCGACCCCAAGGATCTGGTCTTCGCCCGGATCGACCGTCGCCGCAAACTGCCGGTGACGACGCTGCTCTATGCGCTGGGGCTCGATCAGGACGGCATCATGGATGCCTATTACGACAAGGTCTCGTACCGGCTTGAGAAGAATCGCGGCTGGGTCACCCGCTTCTTCCCCGAGCGCGTGCGCGGCACCCGCCCGACCATGGACCTGGTGGACGCTGCCACCGGCGAGGTGATCCTCAAGGCCGGCGACAAGGCGACCCCGCGTCTGGTCAAGAAATGGATCGACGAGGGCAAGATCACCGAACTGCTGGTGCCCTTCGAGCATATCCTCGGCCGGTTCGCGGCGCAGGACGTGGTCGATGACGAGACCGGCGCCATCTGGATCGAGGCCGGCGACGAGCTGACCTGGGAAACCGACAAGGACGGCGACGTCAAGGGCGGCTCGCTGAAGACGCTGCTGGATCAGGGCATCACCGAGATCTCGGTCCTCGACATCGACAACGTGAACGTCGGCGCCTACATCCGCAACACGATGGCCGCGGACAAGAACATGAACCGCGAGCAGGCGCTGCTGGATATCTACCGGGTCATGCGCCCGGGCGAGCCGCCGACCGTCGATGCCGCCGTCACGCTCTTCGACACGCTGTTCTTCGATTCCGAGCGCTACGATCTCTCGGCCGTGGGCCGGGTGAAGATGAACATGCGCCTCGACCTCGACGCGCCGGACACCCAGCGCACGCTGCGCAAGGAAGACATCATCGCCTGCATCAAGGCGCTGGTGGAACTGCGCGACGGCAAGGGCGAGATCGACGACATCGACCACCTTGGCAACCGCCGGGTGCGCTCGGTCGGCGAACTGATGGAGAACCAGTACCGCCTGGGCCTGCTGCGCATGGAGCGCGCGATCCGCGAGCGCATGTCGTCCGTGGACATCGACACGGTGATGCCGCAGGACCTGATCAACGCCAAGCCCGCCGCGGCCGCGGTGCGCGAATTCTTCGGCTCCTCGCAGCTGTCGCAGTTCATGGACCAGACCAACCCGCTGTCGGAAGTCACGCACAAGCGCCGTCTCTCGGCGCTTGGCCCGGGCGGTCTGACGCGCGAGCGCGCGGGCTTCGAGGTCCGCGACGTTCACCCGACCCACTACGGCCGGATGTGCCCGATCGAGACGCCGGAAGGTCAGAACATCGGTCTGATCAACTCGCTGGCCACCTATGCCCGCGTGAACAAATACGGCTTCATCGAGACCCCCTATCGCAAGGTCATCGACGGCAAGGTCACGGATGAGGTGCAATACCTCTCGGCGACCGAGGAACAGCGCCACGTCATCGCCCAGGCGAACGCGACGTTGACCGAGGACGGCGAATTCGTGAACGACCTGGTGTCCACCCGCAAGGGCGGCGACTTCATGCTGAACCCGCGCGACGTGATCGACATGATCGACGTGTCGCCGAAACAGCTGGTGTCGGTGGCGGCCTCGCTCATTCCGTTCCTGGAAAATGACGACGCCAACCGCGCGCTGATGGGCTCGAACATGATGCGGCAGGCCGTGCCGCTGCTGCAGTCGGATGCGCCGCTGGTCGGCACCGGGATCGAGGGCATCGTCGCCCGCGACTCGGGCGCCGCGATCATGGCCCGCCGGGCCGGGGTCGTGGACCAGGTGGACGCGCAGCGGATCGTTATCCGCGCGACCGAGATGCTGGAAGCCGGCGAGCCGGGCGTGGACATCTATCGTCTGCGCAAGTTCAAGCGTTCGAACCAGTCGTCCTGCATCAACCAGCGTCCGCTGGTAAAGGTGGGCGATGTGGTGGACCGCAACGCGGTCGTGGCGGACGGTCCCTGCACCGACATGGGCGAACTGGCCGTGGGCCGGAACGTCGTCGTCGCCTTCATGCCGTGGAACGGCTACAACTACGAAGACTCGATCCTGATCTCGGAGCGCATCCTGAAGGATGACGTCTATACCTCGATCCATATCGAGGAATACGAGGTCGCGGCGCGCGACACCAAGCTCGGCCCGGAAGAGATCACCCGCGACATTCCCAACGTCGGCGAGGAAGCCCTGCGCAACCTCGACGAAGCGGGCATCGTCTATATCGGCGCCGAAGTGCAGGCGGGCGACATCCTGGTCGGCAAGATCACGCCCAAGGGCGAAAGCCCGATGACGCCCGAGGAGAAACTCCTCCGCGCCATCTTCGGCGAGAAGGCCTCGGACGTGCGCGACACCTCGCTGCGTCTGCCCCCGGGTGCCTATGGCACGGTGGTGGAAGTCCGCGTCTTCAACCGTCACGGTGTGGACAAGGACGAGCGCGCGCTGCAGATCGAACGCGAAGAGATCGAACGCCTGTCGCGCGACCGCGACGACGAGCAGGCGATTCTGGAGCGCAACATCTACGCGCGCCTCAAGCAGCTGATCCTGGGCAAGGTCGCGGTGAAGGGTCCGAAGGGGGTGAAACCCAATTCGGAAATCACCGAGGAACTGCTGGAAACGCTGTCGCGCGGCCAGTGGTGGCAACTCGCGCTGGCCGAAGAGGCCGAGGCGCAGGAAGTCGAGGCGCTCAACGCCCTCTTCGACCAGCAGAAGCGCCAGCTCACGCACCGCTTCGACGACAAGGTCGAGAAGGTGCGCCGCGGCGACGACCTGCCTCCGGGCGTGATGAAGATGGTCAAGGTCTTCCTGGCGGTGAAGCGCAAGCTGCAGCCCGGCGACAAGATGGCCGGTCGTCACGGCAACAAGGGCGTGGTCTCGAAGGTGGTGCCGGAGGAGGATATGCCCTTCCTCGCCGATGGCACGACCGTGGACCTGGTGCTGAACCCGCTGGGCGTGCCCTCGCGGATGAACGTCGGTCAGATCCTGGAGACGCATATGGGCTGGGCCCTGCGCGGCCTGGGGATCCAGATCGACGAGGCGCTGCAGGAATACCGCCGCTCGGGCGACCTGACCCCGGTGCGCGAGGCGCTGGTGCATGGCTACGGCCAGCAGGTCTATGACGACGCTTTCGCCGGCATGGCCGAGGAGGCGCTGGTCGAGGCCGCGGGCTCGGTGACCAAGGGCGTGCCGATCGGCACCCCGGTGTTCAACGGCGCCAAGGAAGCGGATGTGAACGACGCGCTGATGCGGGCGGGCTTCGACAAGTCCGGCCAGTCGGTGGTCTATGACGGGCGTTCGGGCGAGAAATTCGCGCGTCCCGTCACGGTCGGCGTCAAGTACATGCTGAAGCTGCACCACCTGGTCGACGACAAGCTGCACGCGCGCTCCACGGGTCCGTACTCGCTGGTCACGCAGCAGCCGCTGGGCGGCAAGGCCCAGTTCGGCGGTCAGCGTCTGGGGGAGATGGAGGTCTGGGCTCTGGAAGCCTATGGCGCCGCCTATACCCTGCAGGAGATGCTGACGGTGAAGTCGGACGACGTCGCCGGCCGGACCAAGGTCTACGAGAGCATCGTCAAGGGCGAGGACAATTTCGAGGCCGGTGTGCCCGAATCCTTCAACGTTCTGGTGAAGGAAGTCCGCGGCCTCGGCCTGAACATGGAACTCCTGGATTCGGAGGAGGAGGAGTGAGGCAGCTCGCTCCGTAGGATGGGCAATGTTGCCCATCCTACCCTTCCCGTACCCCCTTCAAGGACGTTGAGATGAACCAGGAACTCACCACCAACCCGTTCAACCCGCTGACCCCGGCCAAGCAGTTCGACGAGATCAAGATCTCGCTGGCCTCGCCCGAGCGGATCCTCTCGTGGTCCTACGGCGAGATCAAGAAGCCCGAGACGATCAACTACCGGACCTTCAAGCCCGAGCGCGACGGCCTGTTCTGCGCGCGGATCTTCGGGCCGATCAAGGATTACGAATGCCTCTGCGGCAAGTACAAGCGCATGAAATATCGCGGCGTCGTCTGCGAGAAATGCGGCGTGGAAGTCACGCTGCAGAAGGTGCGCCGCGAACGCATGGGCCATATCGAGCTGGCCTCGCCCGTCGCCCATATCTGGTTCCTGAAGTCGCTGCCCTCGCGCATCGGCCTCATGCTGGACGTGACGCTGCGTGACCTCGAGCGGATCCTCTATTTCGAAAACTACGTCGTCATCGAGCCGGGCCTGACCGAGCTTTCCTACGGCCAGCTGCTGACCGAGGAAGAATACCTCGATGCGCAGGACAATTTCGGCTCGGACAGCTTCACCGCCGGCATCGGTGCCGAGGCGATCCGCGAGATGCTGTCGAACATCGACCTGCAGGCCGAGGCCGACAAGCTGCGCGAGGAGCTGAAGGAAGCCACCGGCGAGCTGAAGCCGAAGAAGATCATCAAGCGGCTGAAGGTCGTGGAGAGCTTCCTCGAGTCGGGCAACCGGCCCGAGTGGATGATCCTGACCGTCCTGCCGGTGATCCCGCCGGAACTGCGTCCGCTGGTGCCGCTGGACGGGGGCCGCTTCGCGACCTCGGACCTGAACGACCTCTACCGCCGGGTCATCAACCGCAACAACCGCCTGAAGCGCCTGATCGAGCTTCGTGCGCCCGATATCATCGTGCGCAACGAAAAGCGGATGCTGCAGGAATCGGTCGATGCCCTCTTCGACAACGGCCGCCGCGGTCGGGTCATCACCGGCAACAACAAGCGCCCGCTCAAGTCGCTGTCCGATATGCTGAAAGGCAAGCAGGGCCGCTTCCGCCAGAACCTTCTGGGCAAGCGCGTCGACTTCTCGGGCCGGTCGGTCATCGTGACCGGGCCGGAACTGAAGCTGCACCAGTGCGGTCTGCCGAAGAAGATGGCGCTCGAACTCTTCAAGCCCTTCATCTACTCGCGCCTTGAAGCCAAGGGTCTGTCGAGCACGGTGAAACAGGCCAAGAAGCTGGTCGAGAAAGAGCGCCCCGAAGTCTGGGACATCCTGGACGAGGTGATCCGCGAACATCCGGTTCTGCTGAACCGCGCGCCGACGCTGCACCGTCTGGGCATCCAGGCCTTCGAGCCGATGCTGATCGAGGGCAAGGCGATCCAGCTGCACCCGCTGGTCTGCTCGGCCTTCAACGCCGACTTCGACGGCGACCAGATGGCCGTGCACGTCCCCCTCTCGCTGGAAGCCCAGCTTGAGGCCCGCGTGCTGATGATGTCCACGAACAACGTCCTCTCGCCCGCCAACGGCGCGCCGATCATCGTGCCGTCGCAGGACATGGTGCTGGGTCTCTACTACACCACCATGGCGCGGGACGGGATGAAGGGCGAGGGCATGGTCTTCGCCGATATCGAGGAAGTCGAGCACGCGCTCGCCTCGGGCGAGGTGCATCTGCACGCCAAGGTGCAGGGGCGCATCCTGCAAATCGACGAGAACGGCAACGAGGTCGTCAAGCGCTACGACACCACCCCCGGCCGCCTGCGCCTGGGCTCGCTGCTGCCGCTCAACGCCAAGGCGCCCTTCGAGCTGGTCAACCGCCTGCTGCGGAAGAAGGACGTGCAGAACGTCATCGATACCGTCTACCGCTATTGCGGTCAGAAGGAATCGGTCATCTTCTGCGACCAGATCATGGGTCTGGGCTTCCGCGAGGCCTTCAAGGCCGGCATCTCGTTCGGCAAGGACGACATGCTGATCCCCGAGGCCAAGTGGGAACTGGTCAACCAGACCCGCGATCAGGTGAAGGAATTCGAGCAGCAGTACCTCGACGGCCTGATCACCCAGGGCGAGAAGTACAACAAGGTCGTCGACGCCTGGTCGAAGGCGTCGGACGCCGTTGCCGCGGCGATGATGGCGGAAATCTCGGCTGTGCGTCGGGACGATGCCGGCCGCGAGCTGGAGCCGAACTCGGTCTACATGATGTCCCACTCCGGGGCCCGGGGTTCGCCCGCCCAGATGAAGCAGCTGGGCGGCATGCGCGGCCTGATGGCCAAGCCCTCGGGCGAGATCATCGAGACGCCGATCATCTCGAACTTCAAGGAAGGTCTGACCGTTCTTGAATACTTCAACTCGACCCACGGCGCCCGCAAGGGTCTGGCCGATACCGCGCTGAAGACGGCGAACTCGGGCTACCTGACCCGCCGTCTGGTGGACGTGGCGCAGGATTGCATCGTGCGCTCGGACGATTGCGGCACCGAACGCTTCATCACCGCCTCGGCGGCGATCAACGACGGTGAAATCGTCGCCTCGCTGGCCGAGCGCGTGCTGGGCCGTGTCGCGGCCGAGGACGTGGTGCATCCGGCGACGGGCGAGGTCCTGGTGGTCAAGAACCACCTGATCGACGAACGCGACGCCGACATGATCGAAACCGCGGGCCTTGCCACGGTCAAGATCCGCTCGCCGCTGACCTGCGACGCCGAAGAGGGTGTCTGCTCGAAGTGCTACGGGCGCGACCTCGCGCGCGGTACGCTGGTCAACAAGGGCGAGGCGGTGGGCATCATCGCCGCGCAGTCGATCGGTGAGCCGGGCACGCAGCTGACGATGCGGACCTTCCACATCGGCGGCATCGCGCAGGGCGGTTCGCAGTCGTTCCAGGAATCGGGCTCGGCCGGCAAGGTCGAGTTCCGCAACACCAACGTGCTCGAAAATGCCTCGGCCGAACTGGTGGTCCTGGGCCGCAACATGCAGATCGCCATCATCGACGAGAACGGCATCGAACGGGCGGCCCACAAGCTGACCTATGGTGCCAAGCTCTTCGTGCGCGACGGCCAGGAAGTGAAGCGCGGCGACAAGCTCTACGAATGGGATCCCTACACCCTTCCGATCATCGCGGAACGGGCCGGTACGGCGAAGTTCGTGGACCTGATCGCCGGTCTGTCGGTGCGCGAGGACACGGACGATGCGACGGGCATGTCGCAGAAGATCGTGACCGACTGGCGCTCGGTTCCCCGTGGTGGCGATCTCAAGCCCGAGATCATCATCATGAACAAGGAAACCGGCGAGCCGATGCGCAACGACGCGGGCAACCCGATCACCTACCCGATGTCGGTCGATGCCATTCTGTCGATCGAGGACGGGCAGGAGGTCCGCCAGGGTGACGTCGTTGCCCGGATCCCGCGCGAAGGCGCCAAGACCAAGGACATCACCGGGGGTCTGCCCCGCGTGGCGGAATTGTTCGAGGCCCGCCGCCCGAAGGATCACGCGATCATCTGCGAGATCGACGGTTATGTGCGCTTCGCCAAGGACTACAAGAACAAGCGCCGCATCACCATCGAACCCGTGGACGAGAATGTCGACGCGGTGGAATATCTGGTGCCGAAGGGCAAGCACATCCCTGTGCAGGAGGGCGATTTCGTCCAGCGCGGCGATTACATCATGGATGGCAACCCCGCGCCGCATGACATCCTGCGGATCCTGGGGATCGAGGCGCTGGCGAACTACCTGATCGACGAGGTGCAGGACGTCTACCGCCTGCAGGGCGTGAAGATCAACGACAAGCACATCGAGGTCATCGTCCGTCAGATGCTGCAGAAGCTGGAGATCCTCGACAGCGGGGATACGACGCTGCTGAAGGGCGAGACGGTCGACAAGTTCGAGTTCGACGAGGCGAACGACAAGGTTACCGCCATGGGCCTGCGCCCGGCGCGGGGCGAGCCGATCCTCCTGGGGATCACCAAGGCCTCGCTGCAGACCCGGTCCTTCATCTCGGCTGCCTCGTTCCAGGAGACCACGCGCGTGCTGACCGAAGCCTCGGTCATCGGCAAGCGCGACAAGCTGGTCGGTCTGAAAGAGAACGTCATCGTCGGCCGGCTGATCCCGGCGGGTACCGGTGGCGTGGCCACGGCGACCCGCAAGATCGCCACGGATCGCGACGATGCGGTGATCGAACAGCGCCGCGCCGAGGCCGAAGCGGTTCTGGTGGCGCCCGATATGGAGCCGGTGTTCCGCGAGATGCCCGCGGACGACGACGACCGCTGAGGCCCTCGGGCTGAGAGACGAGACCCCCCGCAGCGCAGGTTGCGGGGGGTTTTTCGTTGACGGCCGGGAGAGGGGTTTCGCCCTCGACCGCGACGCCTCCGGCGCCGAGCCCTCGGGCGACCAGCGGCGCCGCGTTCCGCGGCGCCGGAAGCCGGGGGGCATTCTTCCCCCCGGACCCCCCTGAGGATAGGTGAGGAACGAAGAGGAGGGGGCGGCGCGCCTGCCTGCGGCCTCTTCCCCCTTCACCTGTTAAATGATACCGCCGCAGCAGGAGCGGGGGACGAGGGGTTTTCATGCTGTCCGACAATGCGCGGGGCGCGCTGCTGATGATGGCGGGGATGGCGTCGTTCACCCTGTCGGATGCGATCATGAAGCTCCTCGCCAGCGAATTGCCGCTGTTTCAGACCCTTCTGTGGCGCGGACTGGCGGTCAGCCTGGTGTTGGGGCTGCTGGTCTGGCGCCGGGGCGTCTTTCGCATCGCCATCGCCCGGGGCGACCGCTGGCTGGTGGCGCTGCGGACGCTGGCGGATACGGCGGCAACCTGGTTCTTCCTGCAGGCGCTTTACCACACGCCGATTGCCAACCTTACCGCCATCATGCAGGCGCTGCCCCTGACCGTGACGCTGGGGGGCGCGCTGTTCCTGGGCGAGCGGGTTGGCTGGCAGCGTATGACGGCGATCGGCGTGGGCTTTCTGGGCGTCCTGCTGATCGCCCGGCCCGAGGCCGGAGGCTTTGACATCTACGCCGTCTACGCGCTGATCTGCATCGGCCTGGTCACCGCGCGCGACCTGCTGACCCGGCGCATGTCGCGCTCGGTGCCCTCGCTGATGGTGGCGCTGGCCAACGCCGCGGCGGTCATGGTCTTCGGTCTTGCCGGCAGCGTGACCGAGGTTTTCGTGACGCCCGCGCCCTATGCGGCGATGCTGCTGGCGGGAACCTCGCTTTTCATCGTCGGCGGCTATGTTCTGACGGTCAGCGCGGTCAGGACCGGCGAACTGGGCTTCGTCACGCCCTTCCGCTACACCGGGCTGATCTGGGCACTGGTGCTGGGCTTCGTCCTGTTCGCCGAATGGCCCGACACGCTGACCCAGCTGGGCGCGGCGCTGGTGGTGGGGACCGGGCTTTTCACGTTCTACCGCGAGCGGGTCACCGTCCGGCGCGGGCGCGCACCCATTCCGCGTTGACGCCGAAGGCGCGCTGGAACCGGTCTTCCTGCTCGCGGGTCAAAAGCGTCATCGCCTGCCCGATCCGGTCGCCGGAATCGTTGAAGCCGTTCACGCCGCGGATGAACATGTCGTTGTCCACCCGGGTGATGGTGGGCATGTGCTGCCAGACCTCGTGATGGGCGAAGTTCATCACCGTCAGGTCGACATCGGGGCGGAAGACGATGGCCAGCGCCGCGGTCGGATAATTGGCCTTGGCGGGTTCGGCCAAGATCCCCTCGGGCGTGCCGGTCGCGTTCCAGCCACGGGTAAAGGCCAGCGCGACATGGCGCGAGCCCTCGAACAGCGGGAAATGCTGGAACAGCATGTTGCGGACCTTGTGCACGAAGCCCACGCCCATCGCGTCGTCGTCGTCGAGGCGGAACTGGATCGAATACTTGCCTTTGTCGCGCACCGAATTGATGGCGCGGGCCATGACCTCGCGGTGGCGGCCGGGGGGATGGGCCTGGATGACGATCTGGGGGATATCGGCGGTCAGCGCGCGGAGCTGTTCCTCGCGCTCGGCCGGGAAATCCGTCCCGATCACGATGAGGAAGGTGAAATCGTCATTGGTCTGGGTGCGGATCGAGGGCAGGGTGAACATCTCGAACAGGCGGAACCGCTCGTCCAGACGCTCGGGCGCATAGAGGAAGCGGGCGCGTTCCTCGGGGCTGTCGTGTTCGGTCTTGAAGCCGCCGATGGCGGGATAGGAAAAGCGGCAAAGGCCGATCACCTGGGCATTCTGTGCCACCCGGCGCCGGGAAAAATAGCCTGGTAGACGCATGCCGCTGCCCCTTCATTTTTGCCCCAGCCTAGCAGCGCGGCGCGGCACGGGCAACGCGGCGCGGGGCAGGGGGGCGGGGCCCGGCGAGCCATGTTGACAAGCCCCGCGACTCCCCCTATACGGCGGCCACCCGGGATCGGCATGCGCTGGTCGCGGGGCTTAGAACACAGTTGTGGTCATGATCCGGGCGGTGCAAGCCCCGATCCTCTGAGATTCCACCGCGATGCCAACCCTCGGAATGGGCGCATCGGCGGTTTTGTGCTTTGCGGACGCGCAGGGTGCGAGACGAAGAACTGCCCCCGGATACCTCGCTGACGAGCGGTGGTTGAACGGGCCGCAAGATAAGGCGATGTGAATGCCTACGATCCAACAGCTGATCCGCAAGCCGCGGCAGCCGAAAGTCCAGAAGTCCAAGTCCCAGCACCTGGAGCAATGCCCGCAGAAGCGCGGCGTCTGCACCCGCGTCTACACCACGACCCCGAAAAAGCCGAACTCGGCGATGCGGAAGGTGGCCAAGGTCCGCCTGACCAACGGTTTCGAGGTGATCAGCTACATCCCCGGCGAAAAGCACAACCTGCAAGAGCACTCGGTGGTGCTGATCCGCGGCGGCCGGGTGAAGGACCTTCCGGGCGTCCGTTACCACATCCTGCGCGGCGTGCTCGATACGCAGGGCGTCAAAGACCGTCGTCAGCGCCGCTCGAAATACGGCGCGAAGCGTCCGAAGTAAGGAGAGACCCCCATGTCGCGTCGTCACGCTGCTGAAAAGCGCGCTGTCCTGCCGGACGCCAAATTTGGCGATACCGTGCTGACGAAATTCATGAACAACCTGATGGTCGACGGCAAGAAGTCGGTGGCCGAATCGATCGTCTACAACGCGCTCGACCGCGTTGAGAAGCGCCTGAAGCGCGCCCCGATCGAGGTGTTCCACGAAGCCCTCGACAACATCAAGCCGTCGGTCGAAGTGCGCTCGCGCCGCGTCGGCGGTGCGACCTATCAGGTCCCCGTCGAAGTCCGCACCGAGCGTCGTGAGGCCCTGGCGATCCGCTGGCTGATCACCGCCGCCCGCAAGCGCAACGAGAACACCATGGAAGAGCGCCTGGCGGGCGAGCTTTCGGACGCGGTCAACAACCGCGGCACCGCGGTGAAGAAGCGCGAAGACACCCACAAGATGGCCGACGCGAACAAAGCGTTCAGCCATTATCGCTGGTAAGGAAATCCGATCATGGCCCGCGTATATCCGCTCAAGCGATACCGCAACTTCGGCATCATGGCCCACATCGATGCCGGCAAGACCACCACGACCGAGCGTATCCTCTACTACACCGGCAAGTCCCACAAACTCGGCGAAGTCCATGACGGCGCCGCGACCATGGACTGGATGGAGCAGGAACAGGAACGCGGGATCACCATCACCTCGGCCGCGACCACGACCTTCTGGCAGCGCCAGGAAGATCCGACCGCTGATGGCACCTCGGATACCAAATACCGCTTCAACATCATCGACACCCCCGGCCACGTCGACTTCACCATCGAAGTCGAGCGTTCGCTGGCCGTGCTCGACGGGGCCGTCTGCCTGCTCGACGCCAACGCCGGTGTCGAACCGCAGACCGAAACCGTGTGGCGTCAGGCTGACCGCTACAAGGTTCCGCGGATCGTGTTCGTCAACAAGATGGACAAGATCGGCGCCGACTACTTCAAGTGCGTCGAGATGATCAAGGACCGTACCGGTGGGACCCCCTGCCCGGTCTGCCTGCCGATCGGCTCGGAAGATAAGCTCGAAGGCCAGATCGACCTGATCAAGATGGAAGAATGGGTCTGGAAGGGCGAAGACCTCGGCGCGAGCTGGGTCCGTCAGCCGATCCGTGACGAGCTCAAGGACCTGGCCGACGAATGGCGCGCCAAGCTGATCGAGCTCGCCGTCGAACAGGACGACGACGCGATGATGGCCTATCTCGAGGGGGAAGAGCCCGACGAGGAGACCCTGCGCCGCCTGATCCGCAAGGGCACGCTGGCCATGGCCTTCTTCCCGGTCTTCGCCGGCTCGGCCTTCAAGAACAAGGGCGTGCAGCCGCTGCTGAACGCGGTGATCGACTTCCTGCCGGGTCCTCTGGACGTTCCGGCCTATGTCGGCTTCGCCCCGGGCGACGAGACGGAAACCCGCAACATCGAGCGTCACGCCGATGATGACGAGCCCTTCTCGGCGCTGGCGTTCAAGATCATGAACGACCCCTTCGTCGGTTCGCTGACCTTCACCCGGATCTATTCGGGCGTCCTGAAAAAGGGCGACTCGATGCTGAACTCGACGAAGGGCAAGCGCGAGCGCGTCGGCCGGATGATGATGATGCACGCGATCAACCGCGAGGAGATCGACGAAGCCTATGCGGGCGACATCATCGCGCTGGCGGGTCTGAAGGAAACCACCACCGGGGACACGCTCTGCGATCCGTCCAAGCCGGTCGTGCTGGAAACCATGACCTTCCCCGAGCCGGTGATCGAGATCGCCGTGGAGCCGAAGTCGAAAGCCGACCAGGAGAAGATGGGCCTCGCCCTCGCGCGCCTTGCGGCCGAAGACCCCTCGTTCCGCGTGGAGACGAACTTCGAATCGGGTCAGACGATCATGAAGGGGATGGGCGAACTCCACCTCGACATCCTCGTCGACCGCATGAAGCGCGAGTTCAAGGTCGAGGCCAACATCGGTGCCCCGCAGGTGGCGTATCGCGAGACCATCAGCCACAAGGCCGAGGTCGACTATACCCACAAGAAGCAGACCGGCGGTACCGGCCAGTTCGCCCGCGTCAAGCTGGTGATCGAACCGACCCAACCGGGCGAGGGCTATTCGTTCTCGAACCAGATCGTCGGCGGCGTGGTTCCGAAGGAATACGTGCCGGGCGTCGAGAAGGGCATCAAGTCGGTGATGGACTCGGGTCCGCTGGCGGGCTTCCCGGTGATCGACTTCAAGGTGGCGCTGATCGACGGTGCCTATCATGACGTCGACTCCTCGGTTCTCGCCTTCGAGATCGCGGCCCGGGCCGGCATGCGCGAAGGTCTGAAAAAGGCCGGCGCGAAGCTGCTGGAACCGATCATGAAGGTCGAGGTCGTGACGCCGGAAGAATACACCGGGTCGATCATCGGGGACCTGACCAGCCGTCGTGGCATGGTCCAGGGCCAGGACAGCCGCGGCAACGCGAACGTCATCAACGCGATGGTCCCGCTGGCGAACATGTTCGGCTACATCAACAACCTGCGCTCGATGTCCTCGGGCCGCGCGGTGTTCACGATGCAGTTCGACCATTACGACGCCGTGCCGCAGAACATCTCGGACGAGATCCAGAAGAAATACGCTTGACGGTGTGGCGGGGATAACCCCGCCCTACCAAACCCGTAGGGCGGGGCTTCCCCGCCGCCCGTAACACCGACTTAGGAGAAGCCATCATGGCGAAGGCAAAGTTTGAACGGACGAAACCGCATGTCAACATCGGCACGATCGGCCACGTTGACCACGGCAAGACCACGCTGACCGCGGCGATCACGAAATACTTCGGCGAT